>Ga0265780_10000013_pt1 | contig 524809 bp, 464 predicted proteins | sample P1T30metagenome_FD_192432 | JGI IMG/M metagenome (GOLD analysis project Ga0265780, IMG submission 192432) | Plant litter microbial communities from East Loma Ridge, Irvine, California - P1 T30 | ecosystem: Environmental > Terrestrial > Plant litter > Unclassified | place: USA: California...
CCCACTCCGCACAAAAAATGGCCTTTAAATTTTTCAACATTTTTTCATAATGTTTTATTAACTCGCTTGGCTTTTCATCTTAAATAAAATAGCTTTGAGAAACAATCATTAAATATAAAGCATATGAAAATTCAAATCAACACCGATAAAAACATTGAAGGACACGAAAGATTAGCAGCCTATTTTTCTGAAGAACTAGAAAAAGGTTTAGCACGTTTTGAAGAAAAAATAACCCGCGTTGAAGTACATTTTGGAGATGAAAACGGAGAGAAATTCAGCTTAAACGATAAACGATGTGCAATAGAAGTTCGCATCGCCAACTTACAGCCCTTAACAGTAACAGAACACGCCGATACAATTGAAAAAGCTTTTAGCGGAGCAATGGCCAAAGCAAAAAAATCATTGACGACCACTTTCGAAAAAATGAAAGCGCATTAATAAAAAAAGGAACAAAGGTTCAAAGTAACAAAGCTGCAGAGTTTTCTTTGCCTTTGTTACTTTGAACCTTTTCTATTTTGTACCTCTCCTTCTATGATTTTGGCAACGGAGCTCCTACTGCTACATCGCAGCGGTGTCCGGGTTGTCCGTGAGCCGGATTCATACCTTCGGCTACTTTTGGTGTTTCGGTACTTAATAAAGCCGGAACCGCATTTCCTGCAGGCGGTGTTACGGTAAAGGTTTTCGACGTGCTTCCGCTTTCTGCAGTATTAGCTGCAGCTGTTTTGGCAACTGGCGCGCTCAAAGGCGATCCTACCGGTATATCGCAACGGTGTCCGGGTTGCCCGTGCGACGGATTCATTCCCTTTCCTACTTTTACAGGCGCTGCCATTGTAGTAGTCACCACATTTTTTTGATTCGGATTCACTTGTACCGTTTGTGTCGTTGCAGCCTGGCCTTGCTGTGTTGGTGCAGAATTTAAAGGTGCTCCAACAGCAATATCGCAACGGTGTCCCGGTTGCCCGTGTGCCGGATTTAATCCTTTAGTGTCACTCAAAACAGTATTCGGATTCGAGTTGGATGCCGGATTTTGTTGTATTACAGATGGCGTTTTTGCAGTATCTTTTACCAAACCTAATTTTACTAATTCAGATGTTGGTGTGCTTTCTTGCGGTTCTAATTCTTTCTTGCAGGAAACAAAAAGCAAGGAAGTAACCACTATTGTGCTAAGAAGTATTTTTGAATTCATGTTTGCGGTATTTTAGAGCACTCAAATATAACGGTTTTTGAAATTAAACCATATAAGCGATATAAGTTATTTAAATTAGGTTATTGTTTATGTTGTAGCCGCAAATTGTTATTTTAAATTGAGGCCTTAGCAAGCTGGTGAATTTAATCGCGCAAAGACGCAGAGTCGCAAAGTTTTTCTCGCAAATTGACCAGAGTAAGCAGATAGCCGTAATTCCAACAAAGCAAATCAAAATAAACTTCACGACTTTGCACAATTGACCCGAACTAAAAAAAACTTTGCGCCTTTGCGCGATTAACCTAAAAAGCAAAAAAAAAACCTCGCGCCTTCGCGCCTTTGTGCGATTAACCAACAAAGCAAAAAAAACTTTGCAGCTTCGCCACTTTGCGATTAAAACTATAATATTTCATAACTTTAATCCCAAACAATAACTCTCATGAAAAAAACAATTCTACTACTTTTATTCGTTGCTTCTTTTGTCAATGCACAAACCTCTGAAAAAGACAAAGTCAATCAAACTTTAGACACCTGGCATAAGGCTGCCGCCGATGTAAAATTTGATGCCTACTTTAACCTTATTGCTGAGGACGGAATTTTTATTGGAACTGACGCTACCGAAAACTGGAACAAAAAAGACTTTAAAATTTGGGCAAAACCATTTTTTGACAAAGGCACGACCTGGAACTTTACGGCTCTTGAACGTCACATCTTTTTTGACAAAACCGGAAAAATAGCATGGTTTGACGAATTGCTGAATACTCAAATGAAAATTTGCCGTGGTTCTGGCGTTTTGGTTAAAGTAGGAAAAGAATGGAAAATTCAGCACTATGTTTTATCGATGACCGTTCCGAATGAGGAAGTCGATGCGGCTACGAAACTAAAAGCCCCTATTGAAGACGTTTTGATTGCGAAGTTTCAAAAAAAATAAACATTTTTAAACTTTGTTTTTATAATTCTAACTTTTCTAGCGTTTTAGACCTTCATCTATCAAATTAATTATAATACAATTGGCAATTTTGGCTGTAATTTGGAAGTTCAAAATAAGATACTCTCAAAAAAACAGATCGAATATTATAAAATTGACTAAAATAAAAGATCAACCTCTATTTTATTGGCCCTTAAAATCAGAATCTTTATTTTTTTTTAACTTTGACCCCAAAAAAAATAGGGTTATATAAAGTATTTGAAAAATGAAAATAGAAAAACGCTGGGTCATTTCCTTTATTATTATAAGTATTGTCTGTGTTACTGGCGCATTTTGGCCAACCGTTACCGAAAACAATTACGTATTGTCTAAATTCGGCACTACTGATCATATCGTAACTGCAGATGTTGCCTGGATGCTCACATCATGTTGCCTCGTGCTGATCATGACACCGGGATTGTCGTTTTTTTATGGCGGAATGGTAGGCAGGAAAAATGTCATTTCGACTATGCTCCAAAGTTTTATCTGTCTGGGCGTAGTAACCCTTTTATGGGTTGTCGTTGCTTTTAGTCTGGCGTTTGGCGAACCTGTTGGTTTTGGTTCCGGAGATCATTTTTACAGTTTTTTTGGTAACCCTACTACTTTTGCTTTTATGGATTATGTGGGCGTCTTGCCTCACAAAGAATTGGCCAATACGATTCCGTTTATGCTGTTTGCTTTGTTCCAAATGAAATTTGCCATTATTTGTCCTGCCATTATAACGGGTTCGTTTGCAGAACGCGTTCGTTTTATCTCTTATTTATTATTCATCAGTTTGTTTACCATTTTCATTTATGCGCCTTTGTGCCATTCGGTTTGGTATCCAACAGGTGTTTTAGGAAGTTATTTTGGTGTAAAAGATTTTGCCGGAGGAACGGTAGTGCACATGAGTTCTGGTTTTGCCGCTCTAGCCGGAGTTTTGGTTTTGGGGAAAAGAAAAAACAGCGATCATATACCAACCAATATCCCGTTTGTATTATTAGGAACCGGAATGTTATGGTTTGGCTGGTTTGGTTTCAACGCCGGATCTGCGCTTGCCGCAAATGGCACTGCCGCAATGGCTTTTGCTACAACGACAACTTCATCGGCTGCAGCCATGCTAACGTGGGTTTTCTTTGACCGAATGAACGGCAGAAAAGTTTCGGCCCTTGGTGCTTGTATCGGTGCGGTGGTAGGCTTGGTGGCTATTACGCCTGCAGCAGGATATATCTCCGTTCCCGAAAGTATGTTTTTTGGATTCGTTACGGCTTTGGTTTCCAACTCTGTGGTTAATTGTCGTTTCTCTAAACGATTTGACGATACTCTGGATGTCTTTGCCTGTCATGGTGTTGGCGGAATTATGGGAATGATTTTGACGGCTATTTTTGCTCATGGCGAAAATGCAAGTCTATTACACGGTGGCTGGAACGTCTTTGCTCACCATATGATGGCGTTGGTTTTGGTTTCAATTTTTACCTTCTTCGGAGCTTATTTCTTATTCAAAGTAACCAACTTTATCATTCCGCTTCGTGTTTCTGAAGAAAACGAACATATTGGTCTTGATTTATCGCAACACGACGAAACACTCGATCCAAAATTAAAAGCAATTACCGAAGCTCATTACGGGTAAAAATAAGATGCCTGCAGATTTCACAGATTCAAATGATTTTTAATTTTTAATCGTCGAAAAGTAATTTTTAAGGCAGATTCTGTATGAATTTTCCATTATTACTTTCAGGTAAAATCGTCTTAATCTGTGAAATCTGTGTCAAAAAACTTTAAAAGCCAATTGAGCTATTTTCATTCGTTTATATTCCTTAATTTTGCTGAAAATTTTTGTAAAAGTGGGAAGTAAAAATAAACTAAAAAGATTCAGAGAAAACGAAACATTTCAAAACGTTTTTCAACCAACCAGAGAAGAAGTTGTAGGCGATTTAATGCCTTTAAAAGGAAAATGGAATTCTGATTTCTTTAAAAACGACAATCCGTTGGTTTTAGAATTAGGGTGTGGAAAAGGCGAATACTCTGTTGGATTGGCAGAAAGATATCCCAACAAAAATTTTATCGGAATTGATATTAAAGGTGCACGTTTCTGGAGAGGAGCAAAAACAGCTGTTGAAAACGGTTTGCACAATGTGGCTTTTATTCGAACTCAAATCGAATTGATCGACCACATTTTTAATGAAAATGAAGTAGATGAGATCTGGATTACTTTTCCGGATCCGCAAATTAAATACAAAAGAACGAAACACAGAATGACAAATTCTGAGTTTTTGAAATTGTATAAAAAAATCCTTAAAAAAGACGGTGTTGTAAACCTTAAAACCGACAGCGAATTCATGCACGGTTACACTCTCGGATTGCTTCACGGCGAAGGACATGAGGTTTTGTATGCTAATCATAATGTGTATAAAAACGAAGGAAGTCCGGAAGAAGTTACTGCTTTTCAAACTTTTTACGAGAAACAATATTTAGAAATTAACAAGGCAATTACGTATATTCGCTTTAAAATTAAAGACTAATTTAATTTTAAAAAACAAATTTCTAACCACTTAATCAACTGAATGGCATTACTTACTCCTTTCATTTCAGGTTTTATTGCCGCATTCATTGGTATTATACCTCCGGGCTTAATCAATATGACAGCGGCAAAAGTAAACATGAAAGAAGGCAGGAAAAATGCTTTATGGTTTGTGGTTGGTGCTCTTGTCGTGATTTTTTTTCAGGTTTATGTTGCACTATTATTTGCGCAGGTAATCGACAATCGTCCAGATGTGGTTACTTTATTGCGTGAGGTAGGATTTGCAATTTTCTCTCTTTTAACGATTTACTTTTTGTTTATTGCAAAAGAACCCAAAGCCAAAAAGTCGAAGATAAAAAAAAGCAGCAAAAAGAGCCGTTTCTTTTTAGGAATGCTGCTGTCCGGTCTTAATTTTTTCCCGATTCCATTTTATGTGGTCGTAAGTGTAACGCTGGCATCATACAAGCTTTTTGTATTTGAAAACAACATCATTTTTACTTTTGTAATGGGTTCGCTCTTAGGATCTTTTGCGGCTTTGTACAGTTATATTGGTTTCTTTGGAAGAATTGAAAAGAAAACCGATTATATCATGAAAAACATGAATACGATTATTGGAAGCATTACGGGTTTAGTGGCTGTAATTACGCTTTTTAATATCCTGAATTACTATTTTGGATAAAGATCAGTTTCCCACATATGGCAAAGATTAAAGTGATTGATTAAATTTGTTTTTAATGAATTAAGCATTCAAAATAAAATCATTTTAATCGGTGAAATCTGTGGCAAAAAACAGCAGATTATAATTCGTGTAATTTTTTCTAGAAAACTATGGCTGAAGATAATTTTTTTGAAAGAGTTTATAAAGTTGCCAGACAAATTCCATACGGAAAAGTAACTTCTTATGGCGCAATTGCAAAGGCTTTAGGCACTGCTCGTTCTGCCCGCATGGTGGGTTGGGCTATGAATGCCTGTCATAATATGGATGATGTTCCGGCGCACCGGGTCGTGAATCAAAAAGGACTCTTAACCGGAAAGCACCATTTTGACGGAACCAATTTAATGCAGCAGCTTTTAGAAAATGAAGGTATTAAGGTAGTCAACAATCAAATTGTCGATTTTGAGAAACATTTTTGGCAACCAGAAATTGAACTTTAAATTTTTAAGCACAATAAAATAACCACAATCTTGTCATCCTGACGAAGGAAGGACCACACAAGAAACTCCGCACAGCATTTCGCCAATCTTTATCGCGTTTCTTGTTCATCAATCTTTATCAAGTATTTTTTTCAAGTTTCTTTGTGGCCAATCTTTGTCGAGTTTCTTGTGTGTTCCTTCCTTCGTCAGGATGAAAAAAATGGGCTGAATGTGAACTTATATCACTTATAGAGTTTTAAAAAACTACAGCAGGCAAATAACAAAACTGGTTTTATCTTCATCTGTTTGGTAGCTTAAATACCCGCCGTGTGCTTCGATGATGTTTTTAGAAAGCGTTAAACCAATTCCGGCGCCGTCTTTTCTGGTAGTGAAGAATGGCAAAAATACTTTGTCCTGAATTTCAGGATCAATTCCTTTTCCGTTATCCGAAATTGTAATAAAGAAACGATTGTTCTCTGAATAACTCGATACATACATTTTCTTTTCGTTCTTTTCCTTTAAAGCATAAACGCTGTTCGTAATCAAATTAATGATCACTTGTTCCATCTGGTTTTTATCGATCATAATTGATCGCGAACTGTGAAGGTCGTTTATCAACTCGACATTTTCTGCTTTCAAAATCGGGCTCATTATTCGCAGACAGTCTTCAAACAATGTATTTACTGGCGTCATTTGTTTGTTTGGAGTCGGCAGCATTGCCAGCTTTCTGTAATTCTCCACAAAAACCTGCAAATGATCGCTTCGGTTAATAATGGTCGAAATACTACTTTTTATATCCTCAAAATCATCTTCTTCCAATTGATCCTGATCGACAATCTGTAGTAAATTCTGCGAAAGCGCACGAATTGGCGTTAAGGAATTCATTAATTCGTGCGAAATAATTTTCATTAGATTGATCCAGGCTTCTTTCTCTTTTTTCTCAATAACACGCTGAATACTATCTAGCAGTACAATAAAATATTCTTTGTTATAGGTTTGTGTTCGCGAAGTCTGGAGCATAAAAGTCTGCAGATCCTGTTCTTCAATTTTAATCGAAATAGCCGATTTTAATTCGCTAAAGCCAGATTTTTCAATTTCATTGCAAAGTGATGGCAAATAATTTTGAAGGTATTTCCAGTGGCTGATTTTCGGCACTTTGAACAATTGCGAGAAACAATCATTCATTAAAAAAACAGTCCATTCGTCATTTTCTTTTTCTAAAATTAAAGCTGCTGTATCGATATTGTTTAAAAGAGAGCGATAGATCATTTCTTTTGAGGATTGCTCCTGCTGCTGCACTTTTAAGGAGTTATATAAAAGGTAAAGACTTTTAAAACTGTCTCTTTTATACTCTTCGGGAAAGTTCGTCGAAAAGTCTTTTTGTAAAATGGAAAGCAAGGTTCTGTCGTAAAACTGTAGTTGATTTTGAATGAAGAAATACATTTCGGTTATCATGATAAAAACAAAAAAACCAACCAAAATGGCATTGTAATAAAATGTGGTATAAACTAAAAAGACGCAGAAGAAAAAGAGTATCATTATAAACAAAACTCTTATAAATAAAGCGTTATAAAACTTCCAATTTTTCATTGTTTATTGTTTTTATTTGCCACAGATTAAAAAGATTAAAAATGATTTTTTTTTTACGTGATATAATTCTCTCGCAGATTGTGGAGCTTTTTTAAAATTACAATCAGAATCTGCAAAAAAATAAAACAACTAAATAATCATTTTTAATCTCGTAATCTGTGGCCAACCATTTAAAATTCAAGTGTTTTTTAAATCGTATTTTTCGATTCTTCGATATAAAGCGGCTCTTGACAAACCTAATTCTTCGGCGGTTTTACTGATGTTTCCGTGGTGTTTGAAAAGCGCTTTTTCGATGGCTGTTTTTTCCATTTCCGATAACGGATTATCATCGTTTTCGGGGAGATCTTCAAAATCTAGAATATCCAGATCGGTTACGGCTATTGAATTGTTTTCGGCTAAAATTAAGGCGCGTTCAATTTTATTCTCGAGTTCGCGAATATTTCCTTTCCAGGGATATCTTTCCAGGTAAGGCCCGACGTTTTCATCAAAACGCCATTCCGAAGCTTCAGGACCATGATTGTATTTTTCGGCGACTTTCTCTAAAATAAAATGCGCCATTGGTACAATGTCATCTTTTCGTTCGCGCAATGGCGGCAAATTAATTTCCATTGTGTTGATGCGATACAACAAATCTTCACGAAAGGTTTTGTTTTTTACCTCCGCCTTAATATCATTATTGGTAGCCGAAATGATTCTGACATTCAGCGGTCTTGCTTTACTTTCGCCCAGGCGTGTCACGGTTTTGGTTTGTAAAACATGTAAAAGTTTTGATTGCAAATGCAGCGGGATGTTTCCAATTTCATCCAGAAATATAGTCCCGTTTTGCGCCGATTCAAATCTTCCGGCGGTATCAGTTTTGGCATCTGTAAAAGCGCCTTTTGCATATCCAAAAAGTTCACTTTCAAATAAATTATCACTTAAAGACCCCAAATCGACATGTACAAAAGGTTCCTTTTTTCGTTCTGAATTTTGATGTATAAATTCTGCAAAAACATATTTACCTGTTCCATTTTCACCTAAAATCAATACGTTGGCATCTGTTTTCGCTACTTTTTCGGCTATAGAATAAGCTTGTTTTATTTTAAGGGAAGTTCCTGTAAAATACCGTTTTTCTATTTTTTCAATTACTGTTCTTTTACTCTTCTTTCTGCTTTCGGCGACAGCCTTATCAATGGTTTCCAGTAATTTTTCGTTGTGCCACGGTTTTAAAACATAATCAAAAGCACCTATTTTTATGCCTTCCACGGCAGTGTCAATTTTTCCAAAGGCTGTCATTAAAATCACGATGGTTTGCGGCGAAAGGGTTTTAATTTCTTTGAGCCAATGAATCCCTTCCCGACCGTCTTCAAAACCTATTCGGTAATTCATGTCTAATAAAACCACATTTATATCATTTTCATTCAAAATAGAAATGATTTTTTTAGGACTATTGGCCGTAAAAATGGTTTCAAAATGTTTTTTAAGAATCATTTTGGCCGAAAAAAGTATTTCTTCCTGATCGTCGACGACTAATATCTGGGCTTGTTTTTTTCTCATACGGTCTTTTTTTGTCCGATTTCGAACGGTCAACTGTTCATTATTGAACACTTGGTTTTTGAATATTTTTTAAAGCCTCTTTAAAATCAATACTTTACCATGAATATTTTTTATGGCACAGTATTTACCTATTGATTATCAGTAAATTATTTAAAAAATGGACAAGGTAATTCCTCGTAAAAATAGAAAATTTAGATATCTCACAATAGCAATTGGAGTTTTTTTAGTTTTGGCTGCAATCGTGTTTTTTTCTTTTAACACTAAAAGAAGTTTGAATGTAAAGACAGAAGAAATCAGCATTCAAAAAATTGAAAAAGACTTTTTTGAAGATTTTGTAGTATTTCAGGCTAAGGTAGAACCGCTAAACGTGATGCTGGTCAATGTTACCGAAGGCGGATCTGTAAAGGAAATTTTTGTAGAAAATGGTGCAATGGTTACCAAAGGTCAATCGCTGGCCCGTTTGTACAACCCAAATACAGAATTGAATTATTTAACTCAGGAAACGGCCATTATAGAGCAAATTAACAATTTGAACACCGGAAAATTGAACATCAGAAATCAGGAATTGAATTTGAGTAAAGATTTGGTTTTGATTGAACACGATTATAATGATGCCAAAAGAGTGTACGATATGAATTCGAAATTGTTTGCTAAAGATGTAATTTCAAAAAACGACTGGAATACTTTTAAGGAAAGTTTGCGTTTTCAGGAGGAGCGAAAAAGAACCATTCAGCAAAGCATTCAGAAAGAGAAACAAACCAATCAGGTTCAGATTTCGCAAATCAACCGCTCGATTCAGACTATGGAAAAAAGTTTGGATATTTTGAGAAACAACAAAAAAAACTTTTTAATTACAGCTCCTGAATCTGGTCGACTGACTTCTTTTCAGCCTGTTTTAGGAAAGACATTTCAGGCGGGAGAAAGCATCGGAAAAATAGATTCTAAACAAGGGTATAAGCTGACTGCAGAAGTAGATGAATTTTATTTAGAAAAAGTGCGTGAAGGTTTAAAAGGGCAGGTAGAATTTCAAGGGCAAAACCTGGAAGTTCTGGTTACGAAAGTAATTCCGGAAGTTAAGAGCGGACATTTTACCGTAGAACTTGCTTTTGTATCTAAAGAAAAAATCACTTTGCAGGACGGACTTAGTTTTGGAGTGAAGTTGGTTTTATCTGAAAAAAATAAAACACTGGTTCTTCAAAAAGGAAGTTTTAACCAGGAAACAGCAGGAAAATGGATTTTTGTTGTAAATGGCAAGAAAGCAGTAAGAAGAAATATAAAATTAGGCCGCGAAAATCCTTCGTATTATGAGGTTCTGGAAGGCTTAAAAGAGGGAGAATCGGTTATTATTTCATCGTATTCTGATTATAAAGATATTGAAGAACTTTCGCTTGACAAATAAACCTGGTTTCAGGTTTCAAGTTTCAGGTTAACGCAGCAAAACTTGAAACCTGAAACCTGAAACAACTCAACAAAAAACAAAAAAATAAATCGTTTCAATCATCAATCAAAAAACAATCAATAACAAACTAATATTTAAAACTATGATAACAATTCAGAATTTAACCAAAGTTTTTAGAACAGAAGAAGTAGAAACTGCTGCTTTGAGCGGCATTTCATTAGAGATTAAAAAAGGCGATTTTTTAACCATCATGGGACCTTCGGGCTGTGGCAAATCGACTTTGTTGAATATTATAGGTCTTTTGGACAGCGCTACTGCCGGAAGTTACCAATTGCTCGATCAGGAAATGGTGGGTTTAAAAGAAAAAGGAAGAGCGAATGTTCGTAAAGAAAATATTGGTTTTATTTTTCAGAATTTTAATTTGATCGACGAACTTTCTGTCTATGATAATATTGAGCTGCCTTTGCTTTACAACAATGTAAAAAAGGCTGAAAGAAAACAAAAAATCGAAGCAATTGCAGAGAAACTTAATATCTCTCATCGATTGAAACATTTTCCGCAGCAGCTTTCGGGCGGACAGCAACAAAGAGTTGCAGTGGCAAGAGCTTTGGTAAACGACCCAAAAATTATTCTGGCCGATGAGCCAACCGGAAATTTAGATAGTAAAAATGGTAACGAGGTTATGGAACTTCTGACTGATTTACACGCCAAAGGTGCCACAATTTTGATGGTTACCCACTCTGATTATGATGCTTCTTTTTCGCAAAAAACGATTCATATGAAAGACGGAGTTATCTTTTCTGAAAGATTAAATCAGCGAAATGTTGATGTTTTTATGGACGCTAAATAAATATAAAATGATCAAATTTATTGTAAGTGCAATCGTAATTCTGGTAGGATTTGTTTGCAAAATATTAGCCATGATATAAAAACAATCAGGTTTTAGAACCTGTTGGTGTTACCTTAAAGCAACTGTAATAACTATAAAAAATACAACATGATTTTTAACTGGTTTAAAATATTTATATATCATTTAAAGCAAAACAAATTGTTTTCGTTTTTGAATGTTCTGGGACTAAGCATTGGAATTGCGGGTATTATTTTCGCTATTTTATATTGGAACAATGAAAATGCATATGACGACTGGAATCCTGAAAAAGAAAATGTATATCAGGTTTTTAATAAAATTGCAGCAACAGGAGACACTTGGGCTACCTCCAGCGTGCCTTTTGGAAGAACTTGTAAAGCAACAATTCCTGAAATTGAATCCATCTGTTTTTTTAATACCTGGTATAATGATGACATGATCAAATATCAGGGACAAAAGTTTTTTCATAAAAAAATAACGGTTACAGATAATGGCTTTTTTGATATGTTTCCGCTTCCAATCGTAAAAGGAGCTAAAACTAACATTTTAAAAGAAAGAAACAGCGTTGCAATATCTGAAGAAACAGCAAAATTACTTTTTAAAAACGATGACCCGATTGGTAAATCTATTACTTATAATTATAAAGATTATACAGTAAAATCGGTTTACAAAAATATAAGTCCGTCGTCTTTTGAACCTAATTACATTTTTAGCGGAGTGACCCGCGAGACCGACGAACAAGCCTGGGGTAATTTTAATTATGGTTTAATGATTAAAGTTAAAAAAGGAGCTGATATTGCGACTGTTTTAAAGAAAATGTTAAACGTAAATTATGTAAACAGAACTTTAAAAGATGCCAAGGCCAGCGGACAAACTCCGGAACAATATATCAAAGAAAACGGCGAGATCGAAATAACACTGGGCCAGCTAAAAGATTCCCGACTGCATGGTAGTACAACCTCATCGCAAGGACCAAGTTATCCTGGAGGAAGAGGAAATCTGCAGTTGCTTTATATTATGGTAGGATTATCTGTTTTGATTCTGACATTATCATTAGTAAACTATATTAATCTGGCAACGGCTTCGGCAATAAAACGTGCAAAGGAAGTGGGCGTTCGTAAAATTGTTGGTGCGACTAAAAAACAAATTATTGCTCAGTTTATTTTTGAGACAGCCATAATCGTGGTTTTAGCTATTCTTTTTGCTTTGGCAATTGTAGAGCTTTCGTTGCCTTATTACAATAATTTTTTAAAGAAATCTTTGACTATGAATGGCGGTGAATTTTACCTGCAGCTCATTTTTATATTAGGATTAGTAATCGTTCTTGCGGGTATTTTTCCTGCTGTTTATATCTCAAATTTTGAAACTTTAAAAGTCTTAAAAGGAAATTTCTCCAGAAGCAAAAGCGGCATCTGGATTCGAAACTCGATGCTTATTTTCCAGTTTGGTATTGCCGCCTTTTTTATCATTGGCGCTTTAATTGTCAATTCTCAGGTAGATTATATGATGAATAAGGATCTTGGTTTTAGCGGAAATCAAGTCATCAGAATCCCTTTTAATTACCAGCAATATGATAAAAGGCTGACTAAATATCAGGTCACCAAACCAGAGCTTTTGAAAATGGCTGGTGTTGTAGATGTGTCTACTTTTGCAGGTTCTTTTGGTAATGGTACCAATTCCAGTTCTGGATTTACACATCAGGGCATTTTTGTACAACCCAGAAATGTCGAAATGGATTTTGGGTTCCTGGATATGATGAAAATTAAGATTGTTGAAGGCAGGGATTTATCTCCAAAATTTGCCTCTGACACTATTGATAATTGGCTAATAAACGAAACGCTGGCCAAAACCCTGAATCTAAAAAACCCAATTAATACGGTTATTACTTCGGGTTGGGGAAATGAAAAAGGAAACATGAAATTTAAAGTTGTTGGTGTTGTAAAAGACTTTAATATTAACGGATTGCAGGATAAAGTTCCACCAATGGTTTTTATTAATCTTAAAACCTTAAAATGGAATAATTTTGATAATATTTATGTAAAAGTTTCTCCAAATAATTTGGCTGAAACCTTAGAAAAACTCAATAAGTACTGGAAGAAAAATATCAATCAGGATTATCCTTTTGATTACGAATTTGTCGACAAAGGTTTTGCCAGAACCTATCAGGAACAGGTAAAACAGAAAGATTTGTTTTTCATTTTAAATCTTATTGTAATCATTATTGCTGTTTTTGGGCTATTTGCTTTAGCATCCTTTTCAATGGAAAGAAGATTGAAAGAAATCGCCATCAGAAAAACTTTGGGCGCAGAAACAGATGCTTTACTAAAAGAACTTTCTAAACAATATATTGGTTTCTGTTTAGTGGGATTTTTAATCGGAATTATTCCCGCTTATATTTTATTGCAAAAATGGCTGGAGAATTTTGCTTTCAGAATTGGAGTTTCGATTGTTCCGTACAGTATTGCACTGGTTTCTTTATTGCTTTTGACTTTGCTGATTGTTTTGGCAAAAGCATATCAGGTGACTAAAATAGATATCCTAAAATATTTAAAATACGAATAGACTTGTAGACCATTTTTTTTTAAGAAACCCGACAAACTTTTATAAGTCTGTCGGGTTTCTTTATTATTGGGCTGCAATAGTATCAGAATAGAGCAATTTATCTAAACTTGGATCCCGGTCATAAACATCCGGATAAAAACCAATTTCTCCGTCGTCGTTTACCCAGGCTGTAAAGTAACCAATATAGATTGGTATTTTACTTTTCAGTTTGCAGGTTGTTTCTTTTTCTCCGCTCATAGCCTGGTCTATTTTATTTATTGGCCAGTCGGGATCGTCTTTTAAAATGGCAAGAGCCAGTGCACGGGCTTCTTTTACATTGATACAGCCGTGACTGAAAATTCGTTTTTCAAAATCAAATAAACTTTTTGCCGGCGTATCATGCAAATAAATGTCGTTTGGATTCGGAAACATAAATTTAACCAGTCCTAAAGAGTTTTTCGGCCCGGGTTTTTGTCTCACGTTTCCTCCATTCCACTCCATATTATGATCGGCGAGATAATTTTTATCTTCTGCCATTTTTAGTTTCAGTTCATTTTTGATAATACTCTGCGGCACATACCAATACGGACTAAAAACAATCCGGTCCATATCTCCCGAAAAAATTACCGTTTCGGTCATTCTCGTACCTACAAATACATCTGAAACCAATTCGTATTTACCATCCTTAACATAAACCAATCTAAACGAAGGAATATTGACCATTATATATTCTTTGGCCTGCGCCAGGTTTGCCGGAATCCATCTACAGCGTTCCATGTTTAACATGATCGTTTTGATTCTGTTTGAAATGGGCTCATTAAATTGATCAATGTGTTCTTTCGTTAGTGTGTAATTCAATTTTAGTCCGTATCGCTTTTTATATTTGAGAATTCCCGCCATCATTTCTTCATCATAAACCTGACTTTTAGAATCTTGTGCCAAATCTCCCGTTACAAACAAACGCTGTCTAATTTGTTTTACAGCCACCCCGCTGTCAAAAGGTTTGAGGTCTTTATAATTCGCGGCATCAATGTCGATTGTGGTCCATTGGTTGTTTTTTTCAATGGTACGGTACTTTTTCAGTACTTTTTGAAGTTTATAATATTGTCCGTATAAAAGATTTTCGTCTTTATTTAATCTTTCTGGATCGACCATTAGAGAGTCTAATATTTTGGTGTATGAAATGGTTTTGGTAGGTAAGAACCAGCCAATTTTCTTTAAAGTCGCAGCATCGACACCAGAATAAACATTACTGGCATAAAATACATACATGTTCGAAAGCAGGAGCTCTGTATCGATTTGAGGCAAGTCTTCAGATACGTTTTCATTAAAAACATCATCTATCAAATTCATATAAGGCATTGTAGCCTTAATGCCCTGATCGTTTAGTAAATGAACTTTGTGGTACAAAAGGGCGCCAAATTCACTAACACTTTTATCGTCATACCAAATCGAGCCGAACTCTTTCTTTTTGTAAAGATCTAAAACGTCGTTTTGGTATTTTTTAAGTTTAGGATATTTTTTATAGAATTCATTTATCGCCACCGCATCAACAGGAACTTTAAAAATAGTTTTTCCTCTAAAAGTTTTGGTCTCTATTATACCGCTCGATCTCGCCTTTTCAGGTAAAGAATGAAACGAAAAGCTCAAAAAACTAACGGCAATAATTACGGCTAATGAAGTAAAATTTCGCATATTTTTTAGTTTCAATTTTTAATGTAAATTTTATTTAAAAAATACCGACAGCCCGCAATTTGTCCCGCAACAAGCTTTCATCTATTTTTAAAATAGTAGAGGTTATGTTTTTTTGGGGTACTCAAATATAGCTAAGATTACTGATATTGCAGCTTTGTTATTCTGAAAATTTATCTTACAAATTGTTAAAAATCTAATACCAATTTGACCTTTTTTTGAATTGGTGTCGAAATTATAATCGAGGGCAATCGTTTTGACCAATCTCAATATCAAGAAATACAATTTAAAAGGGTTTGAATCCGAACATAAACTGTTATCTTTGCAGTCTGAAATCAGTTTAAATAAAGACAATACACAAAATTGGGTTCGATCAATAGAAAACAGTAGATTAAAATGAAATTAGATAGAAAAGAAATTCTTAAAGCTCTAGAAACAATCACTATAGCGGGAGAAGGAAAAAATATGGTTGAAAGTGGCGCTGTTGCCAATGTAATTACTTTTGGCGATGAAGTGGTAGTAGATTTAGTTTTACATACGCCTGCTATGCACATCAAAAAAAGAGCCGAAGATGATATTAAAAAGACGATTCTTGAACTGGTTTCGCCTGAGGCAAAAATCAAAGTAAACATAAAAGTAGAGACTCCGGAGAAAAACGAAATTAAAGGTCGTGCTATTCCGGGAATCAAAAATATTATCGCAGTTGCTTCTGGTAAAGGTGGGGTTGGAAAATCTACTGTTACTGCCAATCTTGCTGTAACACTGGCAAAAATGGGCTTTAATGTTGGAGTTCTGGATGCCGATATTTACGGACCTTCGATGCCAATTATGTTTGATGTAGAGAGCGAAAAGCCAGTTTCGATTATGGTTGACGGAAAGTCAAAAATGAAACCTATTGAAAATTACGGAATCAAAATTCTTTCTATTGGTTTCTTTACTGCTCCTAGTCAGGCTGTAATCTGGAGAGGTCCAATGGCTGCAAAGGCGTTAAACCAAATGATTTTTGATGCAGATTGGGGAGAACTTGATTTTATGCTTATCGATTTACCTCCGGGAACGGGAGACATTCATCTTTCTATTATGCAGTCGCTGCCTATTACAGGAGCTGTTGTAGTGAGTACGCCGCAGGCAGTTGCTCTGGCAGATGCAAAAAAAGGAGTTGCGATGTTTATGCAGGACAATATCAATGTTCCTGTTTTGGGAATTATAGAAAACATGGCCTACTTTACACCTCAGGAATTGCCTGATAATAAATATTACATCTTTGGTCAGGAAGGGGCAAAAAACCTTGCAGCAGACTTAGATGTTCCGTTTTTAGGAGAAGTTCCAATCGTACAATCTATTCGTGAGGCAGGAGATTACGGTCGTCCGGCAGCTTTGCAAACGGCTTCGACTATCGAAACTGTATTTGAAGAAATCACGCGTAATGTAGTACAGGAAGTAGTGAACAGAAACGAAAGCTTGCCTGCAACAGAAGCCATAAAAATTACTACTATGGCGGGGTGTTCAGCAGTGAAAAAATAATTAGATAATTTAGAAAATGACACAATGAGATAATGATTCAGGATAGTTTAAAATTATCTAATTGACAGAGTATCTCATTGGCACATTTTTTAATTGACACATAAATATTATGACAACAGAAGAATTAACAAGCAACGTATTATTAGCTCTTGACGAAATCAGACCTTTTTTAAATTCTGACGGAGGAGACATTACGCTAATTTCTATAGATGACGACAAACATGTAAAAGTACGTCTTGAAGGAGCCTGTATCAGCTGCAGTGTAAATCAGATGACGCTAAAAGCGGGTGTTGAAACTACTATTAAAAAATATGCTCCACAAATTGAAACTGTGGTAAATATAATGTAACAAAGATTTGTTTTGAGATTTTTAAATTTTGGCTATTAACAAGAATTATATTGTTACGAGGGCTAAAATTTAAGATATTTTAAAAAAGCACTAGTAAAAGATCAGTTTATTGCGGATTTATCAAAAAACAACATAAAGATTTAAGAGTTTTATGTAGGAAATTGTTACATATTTAACTTAAATTTGTCACATAACCCTTAAATCTAATTTATGAAGAATTATTACACTCTGTTCTTACTATTGTTTGTTGTTTCTATAAACTACGCCCAACAAACAACACAAACACTTGTAGTTGACAAAGCCTGGTTAAACGAATCTGAAGAGTGGTCAGATTTTCAGTATGCAGGTCAAATTGTATTTTCGACCAATGCCAATGAAGATGAAGGAAGCTTACGAATTGGAAATTATGATTTCTTATATGATTTCTGTGGAGGAAAAGCTAAATTCGCAAATAAGGCAACGTATAGCGCTGCACAGTTTTCACACCCTAGAAAAGTATCTGTAACGACAGACAAACAAGGTGTGATGAACTCAACGTACGAAGGCACTTTAATTTTTCAATCAGACAAAGATTATTATTCTGTTATCGCTGTGGTTACCATATTAGAGAAAAACGGAAATATTCTTGGATTGAAAATGCGTCCAAAAGAAGGTAACAAAAAAGAATACGCATTTAGTATCAAAAACAGTTAATATAATTTGAGGATTTTTTCACGTTATCAAATCCAAAAGCAATAAAATTCCAACTATAAAATGGATGTATTAATAAAGATTAAAGATCGAGAGGGAGTTATACACGAGTTGCAGGCTCCAACTGATATGGCAATGAATATAATGGAGTTATGCAAGGCATACGAACTTCCTGTTGAAGGTACCTGTGGCGGAATGGCCATGTGTGCTTCCTGCCAGTGTTATGTTCTAAACGATGTTGCATTACCGGAAATGGGAGATGAAGAAGAAGCCATGCTGTCGGAAGCATTTTACGTTAAATCTAATAGTCGTTTAGGCTGTCAGATTCCAATTACTACAGAATTAGAGGGACTGGAATTAGAACTGGCTCCGGAATATTAAAATAAAAAAAGCGAGAAATCTAATTTCTCGCTTTTTTTTTTTATGTCTTCTACTCCACCAGAAAGCTTTTGGGATAATCGCCCTTTATTTCAATTTCAAAGTATTCGTCAAAATCTTCCTGCTTGTTGTTCTTATAGTAATCAACAAGCTGAAAAAGAAAAGCTTCAAGATTTGCTGCAATAACATTTCTATCATTGTCCTTGTTCCAAAATTCTACCAACTGGCCCTGATTTCCTGTAAATATTCCTTTTAGGTCGTAACAGATATAGCTGCCACCGCCATTATGAAAAACAGGCAGCCAATTTTCATTCCACCAATTTTCAATTTCAAAATCAGATCCTATCATAGAGGTAACCTCTTCCCAGGATTCTAAAACATCTTCTAAAGGGATAAACATCGAATTGTTTACAAAAGCTTCATAACAATCTTCGTTTTGACCGTTTTTCCATTTGTACAGTTCCTTTAAATCATCTGGAATTTGAATTTTATATTTCTCTTCCAATACTTTAATATCATTATCGCCCAGCGGATTTTTAAGCGGCTCATAATAATCAGGTCTTAATTTCAATAACTGATCGTTCAAATTATTCAATAGCGCTTTCATTTTTATTTCTTTTTAATTACTTAAATATCGATCAAAACTGTCTTAAAATTGAAAACCAGTTTTTCAATTACAGCTCTAAGTTAAATTAATTATACAAAAAAACCGTAATTACATCACTGCAATTACGGTTTTCTCTTTATAACAATTTTCTTTAATCTCTGGCTTATACCAAACCTGCCTGAATTAAATATTCAGCGATTTGTATCGTGTTTGTTGCTGCGCCCTTTCTTAAGTTATCGGCAACAATCCACATGTTTAAAGTGTTCGGCTGGCTTTCGTCACGACGAATTCTACCTACAAAAACATCATTTTTACCTTCTGCATACAATGGCATTGGGTATGTAAAAGTGTCTAAATTATCCTGAACTACAACTCCATCTGTATTATGCAAAATTTCGCGAACTTCATTTACATCAAAATCATTAGTAAACTCAACGTTTACTGCTTCACTGTGTCCGCCTACCACTGGCACACGAACTGCCGTAGCGGTAACTCTAATCGTATTATCACCCAGAATTTTTTGAGTTTCGCGAACTAACTTCATTTCTTCTTTCGTGTATCCGTTTTCTTCAAAACTATCGCAATGTGGAATCGCATTTCTGTGAATTGGATATTTATAGGCCATATCACCCTGAATTCCTGCGTATTCGTTTTCTAGTTGTTTTACCGCTTTTACACCTGTTCCGGTGATCGATTGGTACGTAGAAACGATGATTCTTTTAATGTTGTATTTACGGTGCAAAGGAGCCAAAGCCAAGACCATTTGAATGGTAGAGCAGTTTGGGTTTGCAATAATTTTATCTGCACTTGTCAACGTATCTGCATTGATTTCCGGAACAACCAATTTTTTAGTTGGATCCATTCTCCAGGCAGATGAATTGTCGATAACAGTTGTTCCGGCTGCAGCAAATTTTGGCGCCCACTCTAGTGAAGTATCTCCTCCGGCAGAGAAAACTGCAATATCAGCTTTTAAGTCAACTGCTGTTTGCAATCCTACAACCTTATATTTTGTTCCTTTATATTCGATTTCTTTTCCTACTGATCTTTCTGAAGCAACAGGAATTAATTCTGTAACAGGAAAATTTCTTTCTGCCAAAACTTTAAGCATTACCTCGCCAACCATTCCGGTTGCACCTACAACTGCTATTCTCATTTTTATATTTTTAATATCATTAATCAAATTTACTCTGCAAAAATAACTATAATAAAAAAGAAAACAACGCGCTTCACAAAAAATAACAAAATGTTATAAATTAAACAAAATGCTAAAAAAACCGCCCCTATCAGGAAGCGGTTAAGTTAGACTTAGTGTAGCGGTATTATATCTTATTGTTATTTTTTAACAAATCTCTAATCTGTGTAAGCAATTCTTCCTGTGTGGGCGCTGCTGGCTGATTTGGCGCTGGTTCTTCTTTCTTTTTAAGACTGTTTAATCCTTTTATAATCAGAAATAAAACGAAAGCCACAATAATAAAGTTAATTACTGCCGAAAGGAACAAACCATATTTAACGCCGCCAAAAGCTGTTAAATCTTCTATTTTTGACAAATGAGCTGCATCTAAAGCAGGTTTTAATACCAAAGGTGTAATTACATCTTCGATAAATGAACTTACAATTTTACCGAAAGCCGCTCCAATAATTACTGCAACAGCAAGATCGACTACGTTGCCTTTTACTGCAAATGCCTTAAATTCTGAAAAAAATCCCATATCTGATTAGTTTAGATTTATACTATATGAAGATCGAAAATACGCAATTTTACTGAAAACTTCTAAAAATTACCTAAAAAATACCCGTTTTACACGTTGCGAGATACTGGTCATGATTTCGTAGGGAATGGTTTTTAAAGCTTCGGCCATTTCAGTTACGGTTGGGCTTTCGCCGAAAATAATTACCGAATCGCCTTCTTTGCAGTCAATATGACTTACATCGACCATGAGCATATCCATACAAACGCTTCCGACAATTTTGGCTTTTTGATTTTTAATTATCACAAATCCAACTTCATTTCCCCATAATCTTGAAATTCCGTCGGCATAACCAATTGGAATGGTCGCAATTTTAGTTTCTTTTTCGGCCATAAAGCGGCGTCCGTAGCCTACGCTGTCTCCTGCAGGAATCGTACGAACCTGAGAAATAATTGATTTTAATGTTCCAACATTTTCCAGGTATTTTTGTTCTGCCGGATCGTTGGAAACACCGTACAAACCAATTCCCAATCGCACCATGTTGTATTGTGCATCGGGAAAATTACTAATTCCGGAAGTGTTTAAAATATGCCGTATTGGATTGATGTTCAATTCTGAAATTAGTTTTGAAGACAGTTTTTCAAATAAATGAATCTGCGAAATCACAAAATCATAATGATTTAAATCGTCGCTCGTGGCCAAATGCGACAGAACACTTTGTACTTTTACGGTGGTGTTTCCTTTTAAGGCAGCAATCAGTTGATCGATATTATTGTCTTCAAAACCCAAACGATGCATTCCGGTATCGAGCTTGATATGAATGGGGAAATCTTGTAAATTCTTTTCTCGGGCAATTTTCAAAAAGGCATTTAATCCTTTAATGCTATAAATTTCAGGTTCTAACTGATACTGAATAATCGAAGGAAAACTGGTCGATTCCGGATTCAAAACCATAATTGGCAATTTGATTCCGCCGTTTTTCAATGCAATTCCTTCATCGGCGAAAGCCACACCTAAATAATTTACCTTATTATGTTCGAGTAATTTGGCAATTTCAAGTCCACCGTTTCCATAACCAAAAGCTTTGACCATAACCATTATTTTTACCTCGCTGGCCAGTTTTGCTTTGTAATAATTTAAATTATGCGTAATCGCGTCCAGGTTAATTTCTAGAACGGTTTCATGTGTTTTTTCTTCGAGCAGCGAAACGATTTCTTCAAACTGAAAAGATCGGGCTCCTTTTATTAAAATGGTTTCGTTGTTGAAATCCAGATTGTCGATTTCAGCAATAAAATCGGCTGTATTTTGAAACATTTTACTGTTTTGAAATTTGGCTGCGAAAGACGAGATTGTACTTCCAATTCCAATTACACGGTTTATTTTATTGTCTGAAATAAGCTGTGCGAGTTTTGAATATAATTCTTCGTTCGAAAATCCGCTTTGAAAAATATCTGATAAAATAATCGTTTTAGAAGCATTCTTTTTTTGCTGGCTTTCCAGAAAGTCCAAAGCAATTTTTAGCGACTGAAAGTCTGAACTGTAGCTATCGTCGATAATACTGCAATTGTTGATTCCGTTTTTGACTTCTAATCGCATCTGAACCGGATACAGCAATTTGATACGGCTCTGAATAGTTTCAAAATCATATTGCAGATGAAGCAAAACCAATACACCCGACATGACATTTTCTATCGAAGCCGAATCACTAAACGGAATTTCAAGCGTGTAGTTCTGATCTTTATATTGGTATTGAATACGCGTTGCATCATTGGCTACTTCTTTTTTCAAAACAAAAACATCAGCCTCAGGATCTGTAAGGCTCCATGAAAAAAGTTTTCTCGGATGCATCATATATTCGGCCGCAAATTGCGTGAGGCACGAATCGACTATTTCATTTTTTTGGTAAATAATAATCGGACACTCTTTAAACAAAAGCAGCTTTTCATCAATCTTTTGTATCAAATTCAGAAAACCTTCGTCGTGTGCACTTCCTATATTGGTAAGCACACCTATTGTGGGTTTAATGATTTTTTCGAGATGCACCATTTCGTTAACGGTCGAAATTCCGGCTTCAAAAATTCCTAAATTGTGTTTTTCGTTTATGGCAATAACAGAAAGCGGAACACCTACCTGAGAGTTGTAACTTTTTGGACTTCGGATAATATTGTAATCCGGACTCAGCAGAAAATTTAGCCATTCTTTTACAATCGTTTTGCCGTTACTTCCGGTTAAACCGATAACTGGAAAATCGAAAAAACCACGATAATAGGCTGCAAATTGCTGTAATGCTTTCAGCGTATTCTTTACCACCAGAAAGTTGGCTTTACTGCTAACATTTTGAGGAATATACTGCACTACAAAATTCTGCACTCCTTTTTCTATAAGTTCAGGAATATATAAATGAGCATCATTATTAACGCCGGATATCGCAATAAACAAGGTGTTCGATCCGTTTTGAAGCGAGCGGCTGTCGATTGAAATATGATCAATAAAAATATCGGTTTCAGGTCCCACGCATGCGGCATCCAGAACCGGGATCAGGCTTTTTAAATTTATGCTCATTTAGAATTTCTTTTTGTCAAATTTAAAAAAAGGTTTGCCATGAAATTCAGAAAGTTTCACAAATTATTCGATTTGCTGCGTATTAAATACAAGTTACATAGTAAAAGATTTTCACAGGTTTATAGTCGTAATACTCCTTTATCTCTGGCAAAAATTAACTAATAATTTGTGAAAATTAGTGCAATCTGCAGCAAAAAACATTATTATATTTGTTCATTACCACAAAATATAGCGTTTTGAAAAAATTAATTGTACTATTCTCCTATATACTACATCCGATTTTTATATCGATGTATGCCACCTTATTTTACCTGTATTGTAAAGATGATATTTTTACCACTCAGGAAAAATACTTTGTTTTATTTCAAATTTTGGTGATTACTATTATAGTACCAATTTTGTTTTTTATGCTGCTGCGTTCTACCGGACATGTAAAATCGATGATGTTGCCGGAGATTTCACAACGCCGAATTCCCCTTATTTTACAGTGTTTTTTATATATTTTACTGGTAAAAAGAAGCATTGTTATTCTGCGATATCCAGAACTTCATTTCTTTTTTCTTGGCGCTCTGTTTAGTACTATCGCTGCCTTGATTTGTTCGCTTTTTAAGATTAAAGCGAGTTTGCATATGGTCGCGATTAGCGGACTGGCCATTTTTGCAATTGGTATGAATATTCATTTGCAAATGCACAATCCGTATTGGGGAGCATTTTTTATTTTAATGACAGGAGTTGTGGCTTCATCCCGATTAGAAATGAATGCGCATACCTCAAAAGAATTGTTTATTGGTTTGTTTATTGGCGTAATGCCACAGCTGATGTTCTTGTATTTGTGGTTATAAAATATAGAAAATCAAACCTGCATTTAGTGATTTTACAGACACTTTTTCGCCCGTTAGCGTTGTTGTTCCACTTTTATACAGAGGACTCAAACCATAATACACATACACGTTCCAGGTGTTATAACCCGCAGAAAGATAAGGCCCGTATTGAAATTTATTGATCGCAGGATTGTTGTCTATTTTATAAGTTGTCTCTCCGTCGTTTAATATCGAGCTGCTCGAAAAAATATAACTCAATTTTATACCGCCATAAATTCGCCAAAACTTAGTGCTTTCATAAGTAGAATTTCTCCACCTGAATTCTATTGGAAGATCAACCGCATATTGTCTGTAACGGTTAGAAACAAACTCATTATAATTGTTTACATTATAAATGATGGCTCCCGCTCCGTCTTTTGATACGTTTAAGTTCTGATAATAATTTTCATAACTAAATCCTAAACCAGTGGCGACGGCCATAGTTCTTGATTTATTGACTGGCATATCGCGCAGGAAACCACCGGCAAGCCCAAGAGAGAATTTATTTTGCCTAAATCGCTGTGGAACATCCGTAAACATATTATAAGTGATCGAAAAATAAAACTGATCTTCTCTGTAGAGGGAATCAATTTTAATGATAGGCGGCTTTACATCTGTTTTTACATCTTCTTGCGAAAAAGCAGTAAAAAAGGAGACTAAAAACAAACAGCTAAAAAGTAATCGCATATAATTTTTTGAGTTTAAAACGAGATTTATAAAACAAACGGGGGTTTTGAAGTCATTTATTTCATTTACAAATATAATATAATGCGGGTTCAGGATACAATTACAACACAAATATTCTGTTTTTGATTAAGAATAAATTCTTTGTTATCGTTTTTTCTTTAAATAACCATCAGATTCTAAAAAATCAATCTATTTTTTACTGAGATCTTTTATACCTTTGTCGGGCAATGAAAAGAAAGCAGCTCATACTAAGTGTTTCTTTGGCTTTAACGGTATTGTTCTCAATACTGTTTCAGTCGATACACAGTTATGAACACATTGTAAAGCAGCTGTCAGAAAAACAATGCCATCATAATTACAATGATCCAAATGGTGAGATCACGCATCAGCATCATGATTATGAACTATGTTATGTGTGCCATTTTGTTTTTGGAAGTTATATCGTTCCGGAACAATTTGCTTTTCAATTTCACACTTTTAATTTTGAAGTACCTTATTTTGCTGCAACAGCAGAAAAGATATTTTCATTTTCTGAAAGTCCTTATCTCTTAAGAGGACCGCCCGTTACTGTAGTTTCTTAGTTTCGAACATTCGAAATATCAAAATCTTTTACATACAAATTGAAAAAATTTAATAGTCTGCATCCTGAATTCGGGAGCAGAACATTTACTGTTTTTTTGATTTCTGTATCAAGCACCCCAATCCACTAACTATAGTATCATTTTCAAATGAAAAAATTAATAATAGCCCTACTTTTAGGGTTCACGGGCTTTGTATCAGCTCAAAATTCTGTTTCAGGAACTGTAATCGATCTTGAAAACAAACCATTGGCCGGAGTTTCTGTTTATGCTCAGGAATTACATAAAGGCACTACTACGGACGAAAACGGAAAATATGAATTTAAAAACCTTCCAAACGGGAGTTTCCGTCTTACTTTTACTTTAGTTGGTTATACCTCTCAAAGTAAAACACTTTCAAAATTACTTAAAGAAAACACTGTAGACATTACGCTGACAGAATCTATTTTTGAAATGGATGAAGTGGTGGTTTCTACTCCTTTTAACAAATTACAGTCTCAAAACGTAATGAAGGTGGAGCACGAAAGCATCAAAACATTACAACAAAAAGGAACCTCAACTCTAATTGAAGGTTTGGCTACGATTCCCGGAGTTTCTCAAATTTCTACCGGAACTTCGATAGGAAAACCAGTAATTCGCGGACTTAGCGGAAACCGTGTTTTGGTTTATTCTCAGGGTGTACGTATCGAAAACCAGCAGTTTGGCGACGAACATGGCTTAGGTTTAAATGATGCCGGAATAGAAAGTGTAGAAGTTATTAAAGGACCAGCTTCTTTATTATACGGTTCTGATGCTTTGGGTGGAGTTTTGTATTTTAATCCGGAAAAATTTGCTGATGCCCATACATTTAAAGCCAATTTCAGTCAAAAATATTTTACCAATACACAAGGAAGTAATTCTTCTATTGGTTTGAAAACGTCTACTGACAACTGGAAATTTTTGGCCCGAGGAAGTTTCAACACACATTCTGATTATAAAATTGCCGATGGCGACCGCGTAACGAATTCCCGTTACAATGAAACGGATTTTAAAACCGGAATTGGGTACAGCAACTCAAGTTTTTCTAGTGTTTTGAGATACAATTACAATAAACTGGATATTGGAATTCCGGAAGACGGAATTGCAGAGCAATCTTCGAGCAAAAACACCTTATTTCCAAGACAAGGTATTTTCAATCATTTATTGAGTTTGAACAATGTAATCTTTTTCGAAAACTCTAAGTTAGACGTTGATTTAGGCTATATTGCCAATGACAGAAGTGAGTTTGAAGACAGCAACGAAGCTTCGCTGCACATGAAACTGAATACGCTTAATTATAATGCTAAATATCACTTTCCGAAGTTTGGAAATGTTGAAACAATTTTAGGAGTGCAGGGAATGCACCAAACCAATAAAAATTCTGGTGAAGAATATTTAATTCCGGATGCGACTACCAATGATTTTGGTGTTTTTGGAACTGCAAATTATGAATGGGATAATAGTGTGGTACAAGCCGGATTGCGTTTTGACAATAGAAATGTGACTTCTGAAGCGCACGGTATTGAGGGCGAAGAAGGTTATTTTCTTCCCCTAAATAAATCCTTTGACAGTTTTAATGCTTCTTTGGGATACAAAACAAAACTGGCAGAACCGTTAACGCTTCGACTTAATGTGGCTACCGGATTTAGAGCTCCAAATTTAGCCGAACTTACTTCGAATGGTGTTCATGAAGGAACTAACCGCTATGAAATAGGAAATGCTGATTTAAAAACAGAACAAAACGTTCAGACTGATCTTAATTTAGAATATAAAAATTCTCATTTTGAGTTTTTTGTAAATGGCTTTTACAATCATGTGAACCATTACATCTACACTTCGCCAACGGGAGAAACCCGAGATGACAATGATGTTTTTGCTTATACTCAGGATAATGCCAAGTTGTATGGTGGAGAAGTCGGATTGCATTTTCACCCGCATCCGCTTGACTGGTTACATTTTGAAACAAGTTTTGAAACGGTTACCGGTAAAAAAGACAACAATGATTATTTGCCTCTTATTCCTGCCAACAACTGGAACAATACCTTAAGAACGGAGTTTAAAATTAAAAACTGGTTCGAAGAAGGGTATGCTTCTCTAAACGTTTCATCGACTTTTAACCAAAATAATGTAAGTGGTTTTGAAACCGCTTCCAACGGCTATACTTTAGTAAATTTAGGTTTTGGAGGAACGGTAAAATTAGGAAAACATGCTTTTGATGTGAACCTGAACGGAAACAACTTATTCGATAAAAAATATATTGCGCACCTTTCGAGATTAAAAACAGACGGAATCCCAAACATTGGACGAAATATTGTTCTGGGTGTGAACTTCAATCTGTAACTTTTTTAAACCCTATACGACATATAAGAAAACAGTGATTGCGTTAAATCGATGGCCTTATATAACGTATATGGTTGAATTATTTTTACTCAAAAAGCGCTATTTTTGTTACAACAGATAAAAACTAACTATGAAAAAAACATTTTTATTAATGGCACTTACAACGGCAGGAATTTCGTTTGCACAAATTAAATATCCCGAAACTAAAAAAGGTGAAACTGTCGATGTTTATTTCGACACTAAAGTAAGCGACCCTTATCGTTGGCTTGAAGATGACAAATCGCCTGAAACAGAAGCTTGGGTAAAAGCGCAAAATGAAGTTACTTACGGTTACCTGAATAAAATTCCGTTTCGCGATGCCCTAAAAGCCAGAATGGAAAAATTGTGGAATTACGAAAAAATAAGTGCTCCTTTTAAAGAAGGTAAATTTACGTACTACTATAAAAATAACGGACTTCAAAATCAATCTGTGGTTTACAGAAAAGATCAAAACGGTAAAGAAGAAGTTTTTCTGGACCCGAATACTTTTTCTAAAGACGGAACCACATCTCTTGGCGGATTAGATTTCTCTAAAGACGGAACTAAGGCTGCCTACTCGATCTCAGAGGGCGGAAGCGACTGGAGAAAAGTAATCATTATTGATGCTTTGACTAAAAAAGTCTTAGAAAACACTTTAGTTGATGTCAAATTCAGTGGTATTTCATGGCACGGAAACGAAGGGTTTTATTACTCTAGTTATGACAAGCCGGAAGGAAGTGAACTGTCTGCAAAAACAGATCAGCATAAATTGTATTTCCATAAATTAGGAACAGCACAAAAAGAAGACAAAGTTGTTTTTGGCGCTGATCAAAAACGCCGATATGTTGGAGGTTATGTTACAGAAGACGACCGTTATTTGGTAATTTCTGCATCTAATGCTACTTATGGAAATGAGTTATACATTAAAGATTTAACTGTTGCCAATAGTCCGATTGTTACCATTGTAGACAACTTTAATAGTGACAACTCAATCATCGAAAATGAAGGAAGCAAATTGTTTATCGAAACAGATTTAAATGCTCCTAACAAACGTGTTGTTGCAGTTGATTTTAAAAATCCGAAACCAGAAAACTGGAAAGATTTTATCAAGGAAACAAAAGATATTTTATCGCCATCTACTGGTGGAGGTTATTTCTTTGCTAATTATACTAAAGATGCAGTTTCATTTGTACAACAATACGATTACAGCGGAAAATTAGTTCGTGAAATTAAGCTTCCGGCTGTTGGAACTGCCAGCGGATTTGGCGGAAAAAAACAAGACAAGACTTTGTACTACAGCTTCACCAATTATACTACTCCGGGAAGTATCTTTTCTTTGGAACCAAAATCTGGTAAATCTGAAGTATATCAAAAACCTAAGGTTGATTTTAAAAGCGAGGATTACGAATCTAAGCAGGTGTTTTATACTTCTAAAGACGGAACAAAAATCCCGATGATCATTACCTATAAAAAAGGATTAAAATTAGATGGTAAAAACCCAACTATTCTGTACGGTTATGGCGGATTCAATATTAGTTTAACACCAAGTTTCAGCATTGCAAATGCAGTTTGGTTAGAAAATGGAGGAGTTTATGCTGTAGCCAACTTAAGAGGTGGTGGTGAATATGGTAAAAAATGGCACGATGCAGGAACTAAATTGCAAAAACAAAATGTATTTGACGATTTTATTGCAGCGGGAGAATATCTAATTGCTCAAAAATATACTTCATCAGATTTCTTAGCGATTCGCGGAGGTTCTAACGGAGGTTTATTAGTGGGCGCAACAATGACGCAGCGTCCAGATTTAATGAAAGTAGCGTTACCGGCTGTTGGTGTAATGGACATGTTGCGTTACCATACATTTACTGCAGGTGCAGGATGGGCATACGATTACGGAACGGCAAATGATGACAAAGCTATGTTTGAATACCTTAAAGGCTATTCTCCGGTTCAAAACGTTAAAAAAGGAGTAAAATATCCGGCAACAATGGTAACAACAGGAGATCATGATGACCGTGTGGTTCCTGCTCACAGTTTTAAATTTGCTGCAGAATTGCAAGACAAACAAACAGGAGAAAATCCGGTTTTGATTCGTATTGATGTAAAAGCGGGACACGGTGCAGGAAAATCTGTTGCTGCTACCATTCAGGAAAATGTAGACATTCAGGCTTTCACACTTTATAACATGGGTTTTAAAGAGTTGCCTAAAAAGTAATACTTAAGACTTAAATTTTTTAGCCAGGAATTCACGAATTATTTGTGAATTCCTGGCTATTTTTTTGTGATGATTTTGTTTTTCACAGATTTTGTAGCTTTTTTGGAACAGAGTTCAAGAGTGATTTAAGCAGGTTCAATGGAGATTTATTTTTAAGTATGCTTTATTAACTAAATCTGCGTGATAATTCATTCGTGATAATCGTGTAATTCATCGCAAACCTTTTTTAACCAATTCTTTTCCCTTAAATTTGATTATAACTAAAAAACCACAAAATGAAAATTATAAAATGGGGAATTATTGGTTGCGGAAATGTAACAGAAGTTAAAAGCGGACCGGCTTTTCAGAAAGCGCCAAATTCAGCTTTAGTTGCGGTTATGCGCAGAGATGCAGCACTTGCAGAAGATTATGCCAAACGCCACAATGTTCCGAAATGGTATTCGAACGCAGCAGATTTAATCAATGATCCCGAAGTGGATGCGGTTTATATCGCTACACCGCCGTCGTCGCATAAAGAATATACTATTTTATGTGCCAAAGCCGGAAAACCGGTTTATGTAGAAAAACCAATGGCTTTGACTTTTGAAGAGTGCAATGAAATGATCAGCGTTTGCAAAGAACACAATGTTCCTTTGTTTGTTGCGTATTACAGAAGAAGTTTACCACGCTTTCTAAAAATAAAAGAAATCATTGACGAAAATAAAATTGGAACGATCAGACATGTCAATGCTGTTTTGTACCATCCTTTTGAAGAACGTTATGATGACGAGATCAATCTTCCGTGGACCGTTTTACCTCATATTTCCGGAGGTGGCATTTTTGTCGATTTGGCTTGTCATACTTTAGATTTTCTTGATTTTGTTTTAGGTCCAATAAAATCTGTCCGCGGTCACGCTACTTCTCAGCTTCAGGCTTATCCTGCAGAAGATTCTGTTTCGATGTCGTTTTTATTTGAAAATGGCATTCACGGAACAGGCTTATGGAATTTTGCCAGTTTTGAACGTTATGATAATACGGAAATTGTAGGCGATAAAGGAAAAATTTCTTTTTCAACTTTTGGAAATGATCCTATTCATATTCAATATGCAAACGGAGAAAAGGAAACGATTACCATCGAAAATCCGCTTCATATTCAACAGCCTTTTATAGAAACTGTTATTGCCGAACTTTTAGGAAACGAAGGTGCTTCTCCATCAAAAGGAACTTCTGGCGCAAGAACAACCTGGGTGATTGATGAGGTTTTGAAGGAGTTTAGAGCATCTTCTAAATAATATTTATTGCCAATCTGGTCAATGCCTGTAAACAAAAAAAGAGAGGATATTCATAACGAATATCCTCTCTTTTTATAAGTATAAATTTCTTTAGAATAATTATAGGCTGTATTTAAGACCGAAAGTCAAACCTAAACCAGAAATTCCAACGAAAGAACTAATATCATCTGTAGCTCTTGTGTTGTCAAATCCTGCAGCATTTGTTACTTTGCTGTTTGAACCTGTATCTATTCTCTCCACATATTTAGTATGATTTGCAGAGTAAGAAGCATCTGGACGGAAAGTTGTCGCAACATTTAATTTATCTACACCATTTTCTGTATACACTTCTGTTTCTTTAGTTTTACCATGAACGGTGAAGTTACGGTACTCTAATTCAGCAAAAATAGCAATGTGTGTACCTAATTTATAAGATGTACCTAACGCTGCCATAAATCCAACTGTTGGGTTTGGTTTTACCACATCTTTAGTATAACTATTTACAACACCTGCAGGGTTCGTATATGTTCTGTTAGTTTCGATTGTTAAATCTCCGTGAACAGGCACAATAACTCCTACTTTAGTGTAAGGTTCAAAACCATGAGCTTCTCCTAAAAACATAACGATTGCAGGTGCTACATCAAAAGCTTCAATTTTACCTTCTGCTTTACCAGTTGCAAATGTTGGTCCTGCTGCTACTAATCTATTTGTTGTCTCAACCATAGTTTTACTGGCACTATTGAAATAATTTACACCTAACTCCACACCTAAACGAGGCGAAAAACGGTAACCTGCAGTTAGACCTGTACGAAAACCTTCTCCAAAAGAACCATGATTGGTTTCTCTTGATATTAAAGTTGTTCCATTTGCAGCATATACATCCGTATTTGGTAGCTGTCCTGATACGGTTGGAAATTCTGTCGCAGCAGTTTGAATAAAATAAGATCCTCCTAATTTAAAATACCAACTTTCTGGTTTATCTGCTTTTTCTGTTTGCGCTACTGTAGCCAAAGAGCAAACTAATAATCCTAATAAAAATAGGTTCTTTTTCATAATTCTGATTTTAATTGTTTTGATACAAACTTAACTGATTTTAACACAATCTTGTCATTTGTATTGTTAGACTTGGAACGAAATCGTTGTAATTTCTGGCAATATTACTAAAAAAGTATTATGCATGCATATTTTTAACACTAAAAAAATGCATTTCTCTAAATTTTAACTGTTAAAATTTAATTCAGCTTAAAATTTATCTGCATTTTTTCTAATTCCTGTAATAACTCAGTTGAAATTCTTATTTTTAATCTGCGGCTTGGCATGGTCAGTTTAGTTACTACCTTAACTTCTTCTACTTCTTTTACCTCCTGCATTTTTGCCTCACCGGATACTATTTCATTATCGTCGTTTTCATCATCAAAAACGGCATCTTCGCTATCCTCAAATTCACTTGTGGTTTCAACCTCAATTAACCGCTTGACATTTTCGATTTCCATGATTTCAAAACTCACTGTATTATCGCCTTTATTTTCACTAAATAAATGACTTAATCTGTGAATAAATTCGGCTTGAAGGTCTTTTATATTCAATAATAGAACAAGTTTTTTTGCAAACACTTCGAGAATATCCTGCAACTGTCTTATCTCAACAAACTGCATTCTCGGATCTGATTTTTTTCCCGTATCGTGATTTACCCAACCGTCTTTGATCAATATTTTTAGGTAAGCAAAATTATTCTGAATCAGGAAATGGCGGAATTTTAAATACTCTTCACCAAAAATCTTAAATTCAAAACTCTCGTCATATCCTTCCAGGTTAAAAACAGCCCAACCTTTTCCGTTTTTGGCCACACGATGTTGTACATTATTAATAATTCCTGCAAAGTTCAGGTTTTTACCCACATACTCATTCATGCTTTTTAAAGCTTCTAAACGGGCATTGCAAAAGTATTTCATCTCAAACCTAAAATCATCCAGAGGATGTCCTGAAATATAAATTCCGACCACTTCTTTTTCTTTGGCCAGTTTTTCCATTGTGCTCCAGTCTTCGCACGGGGGTACAACAGGTTCTGCAATTTGTACTTCGCTGGTTTCACCAAACAAACTGACCTGCGATGAGTTTTCATTTTCCTGAAATTTAGATCCGTAACGTATCGCTTTTTCATAAAACGTGATTCCGTCACCATCATCATGAAAATATTGTGCTCTTGTTGTTCCTTCAAACGAATCAAAACCACCTGCAAGCGCCAAATTTTCTATTGCTTTTTTATTGGCTGCACGCAAATCAATTCGCTTCGCCAAATCAAAAATCGATTTATATCTTCCGTCTTTTCTGTTTTCTACAATTGTTTCTACCGCTCCGGAACCCACACCTTTAATAGCTCCCATTCCAAAACGAACGGCATAATTATCGTTTACGGTAAACTTGTAGTACGACTCGTTTACACAAGGTCCTAAAACTTCAAGTCCCATACGCTTACATTCTTCCATAAAAAAGGAAACCTGCTTGATATCGTTCATATTATTCGAAAGTACCGCCGCCATATATTCAGCAGGATAATGTGCTTTAAGATAAGCGGTTTGATAGGCAATCCAAGCATAACAAGTCGAGTGCGATTTGTTGAAGGCGTAACTCGCAAAGGCTTCCCAGTCTTTCCAGATTTTCTCTAAAACTTTGGCGTCATGTCCTTTTGCAGAAGCTTGCTCAACAAATTTAGGCTTCATTTTATCCAGTACGTCCTTTTGTTTCTTACCCATCGCTTTACGCAAAACGTCGGCTTCACCTTTTGTAAAGTCGGCCAGCGATTGCGACAAAAGCATTACCTGCTCCTGATAAACCGTAATTCCGTAGGTTTCTCCCAAATATTCCTCACAGGCATCTAAATCGTATTTGATTTCTTCGTCACCGTTTTTTCTTCGTACGAAAGAAGGAATATATTCTAAAGGTCCCGGACGATACAAGGCATTCATGGCAATTAAATCTCCAAAAACCGTTGGCTTCAGATCCTTCATGTATTTCTGCATTCCGGGAGATTCGTACTGGAAGATTCCAACTGTTTCTCCTCTCTGGAAAAGCGCATACGTTTCCGGATCATCAATAGGAAAAGTATCAGGATCCAGATCAATATTAGTTCTGTATTTGACCAGTTTAACGGTATCTTTTATCAGCGTAAGGGTCTTAAGACCCAAGAAGTCCATTTTTAGTAATCCTGCACTTTCTGCCACCGAGTTATCAAACTGGGTTACATATAAGTCAGAATCTTTTGCCGTAGTAACAGGAACGAAATTCGTAATGTCTGATGGCGTAATAATTACCCCACAGGCGTGAATTCCGGTATTTCGCATGGATCCTTCCAGAATCTTTGCCTGCTGAATGGTTTCTCCGGCCAAATCATCTTCATTGGCAATGGCGATTAGTTCTTTTACATTATCAAATTCGTCAGAACGGAGGGCTTTTTTAACTTCCTCTTCACTCTCAGAAATAAAACGCGCCAAATTCCATTTTGACGGCATCATTCCCGGAATCAGTTTTGCAATTCTGTCGGCTTCAAATAAAGGTAAATCCAAAACACGCGCCGTATCACGAATCGCAGATTTGGTTGCCATTTTACCATACGTAATAATCTGCGCAACCTGATTTTTTCCGTATTTGTTGATTACGTATTCCATTACACGACCACGTCCTTCATCATCAAAATCGATATCAATATCGGGCATCGACACACGATCCGGATTTAGGAAACGCTCAAAAAGCAAATCGTACTTAATGGGGTCAATATTGGTAATTCCTAAACAATAAGCAACCGCAGAACCGGCTGCAGAACCACGTCCGGGTCCTACCGACACATCCATATTTCGGGCTTCGGCAATGAAATCCTGAACAATCAAGAAATAACCCGGATATCCTGAATTTGAAATCGTTAATAATTCAAAATCAAGACGTTCCTGAATCGATTCGGTTATTTCGCCGTATCTTCTTTTGGCACCTTCCATAGTAAGATGTCTCAAGTAGGCATTTTCACCGCGAACACCGCCATCAGCTTCATCCTCAGGAACCACAAACTCTTGCGGAATATCAAATTTAGGAAGCAATACATCACGATAAAGCGAATATCCTTCTACCTTGTCTACAATTTCCTGAATGTTAATAATTGCCTCTGGAAGATCGGCAAAGAGCTTTTTCATCTCTTGTTCCGACTTATAATAATATTCCTGATTTGGCAATCCGTAACGGTAGCCACGGCCACGGCCAATTGGCGTTGCCTGTTTTTCTCCGTCTTTTACACACAATAAAATATCGTGTGCATTGGCATCTTCTTTATTTAAATAGTAAGTATTATTTGTCGCTATTAATTTGACATTGTGCTTTTGCGAAAACTCGACCAGGGTTTTGTTAACACGATTTTCATCTTCCTGATTGTGACGCATGATTTCGAGATAAAAATCATCTCCAAATTGCTCTTTCCACCAAATTAACGCATCTTCGGCTTGGTTTTCACCGATGTTCAGAATTTTACTCGGAATTTCTCCGTATAAATTTCCAGACAAAACCATGATATCTTCTTTGTATTTTTCAACGACTTTTCGATCAATTCTCGGCACATAATAAAATCCCTCAGTGTAAGCAATCGAAGCCATTTTTGCCAAATTGTGATAACCGGCTTTATTTTTAGCCAGCAAAACAACCTGATAACCATTGTCTTTTTTGCTTTTATCCAGATGGTTTTCGCAAATATTAAATTCACATCCAACAATTGGTTTTACTTCGGTTTCTGTTGGCTCCTCTCCGGCTTCAACTAAAGCTTTATTTTTTCCGGATGCTGCTTTATTGTGGTTCATAACGGCGCTCACAAAGTGAAAAGCCCCCATCATGTTGCCTGTATCGGTCATAGCAACGGCCGGCATTCCGTTTTTGGCTGTAGCCGAAACCAAATTCCCAATACCAATAGTTGATTGAAGTACCGAAAACTGCGTATGATTATGTAAATGCGCGTATTTTGCGGCTTTAAAATCTGCTCTGTCAGAATCTGAAACCGTAGTTTGCACATCATCAACTTGTAAAGCCTTAATTTGCTCTCTGATTTTATCAGAAGCTGCTTTTAAATTGATGTGCTTCAATCCTATTATTGGAAATTCCTGCGGATTTCTTTCCTGAAATTCCTTAAAATATTCTCTCGGAACATCCAGTTCTTCTTTTGTAAAAACCTCTCTTCTAATCAATTCCAAAAAACAACGTGTAGTGGCCTCAACGTCGGCAGTAGCGTTGTGCGCTTCCGCAAAAGGTTTATTAAAAAGGTAACTATGTAATTCTGTTAAGGTTGGTAGTTTGAATTTTCCTCCACGTCCTCCCGGAAGTTGCAATAACGAAGCCGTAACTTCGGTACAGGTATCTAAAACCGGCATCGTACTCATGGGAGAATCAACACCCATTCTATGAAATTCAGCTCCCATAATATTAACGTCGAACCCTAAATTCTGACCTACGATAAATTTGGTCTTGCTCAAAGCAATATTGAATTTCTCCAAAACTTCGGCAAGCGAAATCCCTTCGGCTTCAGCCAATTCAGTCGAAATTCCGTGAATACGTTCGGCATCATACGGAATATTAAATCCGTCCGGTTTCACCAAATAATCCTGATGCTCGATCAATTTTCCCATTTCGTCGTGCAGCTGCCAGGCGATCTGAATACAGCGCGGCCAGTTGTCAGAATCGGTTATTGGGGCGTCCCAGCGTTTTGGTAATCCGGTTGTTTCGGTATCGAATATTAAATACATAGATTTTGTAAAAAGACAATTTTAAAAATTCCAAATTCCAATTTTAAACATTGTAAATCCTTGATTACAGGAATTATAAAAAGGTCATAAATTGAATTTGGAAGAGGTTCAAATTTACGCTTTTTTTGGAAGAAAGAAAATCCATATAACCCAAAAAATCATTCTTATGAACTAATCAGTTTTTCTCTTAAAATTCATAAAATTTGATAAAAATACACTACTTGGATGTCGTAGTATTCGTAACATGTATTGAATCTAAATAACAAACAAAAAACAATTCAAAAAGTACTGAAAAACAAATAAAGCCACAACTCAAAAAAGAAATAAAAAATACTAATTATTACTATTTTTACTCGATATGTTACATTTTTTCTAATTAATTATTACTATATGTGGCGATTATGAGATAAATTTGCAAACTATTAAAACAAAAAATAATTAAAAGAAATTAAAGCTAAAAAAGAAAATTAAAATCAATTTCTGAATCATTTTTCTGCCAAATTTGAATGCACAAAAGCTTATTAGCAATACGTATTTTAGTTTGGGTATCGTATATAATGAAATATTGAAATTGACGCCCTTGTATCTTTTTTTACTTTTGTTTTGCTATTATCAGGAATTGCTGTGATTATAGAAATTACAATTAAAAAAAATAAAAAATGAGTAAGACATTATTTGACAAAGTATGGGATTCACATGTAGTGCGTAAAATTGAAGATGGACCAGATGTGTTTTTTATTGACCGCCATTTCATTCACGAAGTTACAAGTCCTGTTGCTTTTTTAGGATTAAAAGCCAGAGGCGTTAAGGTTCTTTATCCGGAACGTACTTTTGCAACTGCAGATCACAATACACCAACTATAAACCAACATTTACCGGTTCAGGATCCTTTATCAGCAAATCAGCTTCAGGCTCTTGAAGATAATGCTAATGAATACGGAATTTCGCACTGGGGATTAGGTCACATTAAAAATGGAATTGTACACGTAGTTGGTCCTGAAAACGGAATTACTTTGCCAGGTGCTACTATTGTTTGTGGTGATTCGCACACGTCTACTCACGGTGCTTTTGGAGCAATTGCTTTTGGTATCGGAACTTCTGAGGTGGAGATGGTACTTTCTACACAATGTATCATGCAGCCGAAACCAAAGAAAATGCGTATTAACGTAAACGGTCAATTGAGCAAAGGTGTTGGCCCAAAAGACGTTGCTCTTTATATTATTGCACAATTAACTACTTCCGGAGGAACTGGATATTTTGTTGAATATGCCGGAGATGTTTTTGAAAATATGACAATGGAAGGCCGTATGACGGTTTGTAACCTAAGTATCGAAATGGGTGCACGTGGCGGAATGATCGCTCCTGACCAGACTACTTTTGATTTCCTTGAAGGACGTTTATACGCTCCAAAAGGTGAAGCATGGACGAAAGCGGTTGAATATTGGAAAACTTTAAAAACGGATGCTGATGCTGTTTTTGATGCTGAATTAAACATCAAAGCTTCAGACATTGAACCAATGATTACTTACGGTACTAACCCTGGAATGGGAATTGGTATCTCAAAACATATTCCGAACGCTAATCAGGTTGAAGGTGGCGAGGAAACTTACAAGAAATCTTTAGCCTACATGGGCTTCAACGAAGACGATGTGATGATTGGAAAACCAATTGATTATGTTTTCTTAGGAAGCTGTACAAACGGCCGTATTGAAGATTTCAGGGCTTTCGCCGAAATTGTAAAAGGAAGAAAAAAAGCAGATAATGTTACCGCTTGGTTAGTTCCGGGTTCTCACGTTGTTGAAGCTCAGATTAAAGAAGAAGGTATTTTAGATATTTTGACAGAAGCTGGTTTTGTATTACGTCAGCCGGGATGTTCAGCATGTCTGGCCATGAACGATGATAAAGTTCCTGCAGGAAAATATGCGGTAAGCACTTCAAACCGAAACTTTGAAGGTCGTCAGGGTCCTGGTTCAAGAACATTATTAGCAAGTCCGATTATGGCTGCTGCTGCTGCTGTTACAGGAAAACTAACTGATCCGAGAGAATTATTTTAATTCTGCTGTAAGCTTTAAGCAATAGGCTTTAAGCTAAATTAAATACTAAAATAATGCTGTAGAAAAGAAGCTTAAAGCCAATTGCCTACAGCCTAAAGCAAAAACAAAAATGGCATACGATAAATTTAATATACTTACCAGCAGTGCAGTGCCACTGCCAATTGAGAACGTAGATACAGATCAAATTATTCCGGCTCGTTTCCTGAAAGCTACAAAACGTGAAGGTTTTGGAGACAATCTTTTTAGAGACTGGAGATATAACGGAGATGATACTCCAAAAGCTGATTTCGTTTTAAACAATCCTACCTATAGTGGGAAAATTTTGGTTGGAGGAAAAAACTTCGGTTCAGGATCTTCAAGAGAGCACGCTGCATGGGCAGTTTACGATTACGGTTTCAGAGCTGTAGTTTCGAGTTTCTTTGCAGATATCTTTAAAGGAAACTGTTTGAATATTGGCGTTTTGCCAGTTCAGGTGAGCCCTGAATTTGCAGACACCATCTTCAAAGCAATTGAAGCTGATCCTAAAACAGAATTGGAAATCAACTTGCCAAACCAAACCATTACTTTATTGGCAACGGGTCAATCAGAATCTTTTGCAATCAACGGATACAAAAAGAATAACATGATTAATGGCTTCGATGACATTGATTATTTACAAAATATTAAAGAAGATATTGTGGCTTTCGCCGATAAACTTCCTTACTAAAAAATCAGGTTCAGTCCTAAGAGACCCGACAGGTTTTTAAAACTTGTCGGGTTTTTCTAAATTAAATTAGAAAACACAGAACGCGGATAAAACAGATTTGCTATCGCAAAAACGCGGATTAAAACAGATTATTTTTTAGCTAAAGTAAAAATCCGTGATAATCCGCGTCTTCGCAAAGCGAATCCGTAAAATCAGTGTTCAAATTAGAATATGGGATAATAGTAATATCCAAACAGTCAGAAATATAGATTATCAATATGGAAAAAAGAAAAATTGAAATAATGGATACGACGCTCCGTGATGGTGAACAAACCTCAGGAGTATCATTTTCTGCTGCAGAAAAGTTGACCATTGCGCAATTATTGTTGGAGGAATTAAATATTGATAGAATCGAAATTGCATCTGCCCGCGTAAGCGAAGGCGAATTTCAGGCTGTGAAAGGCATTACAACTTGGGCAGCCGAAAAAGGATACATCAACCGAATTGAAGTGCTTTCGTTTGTAGATGGAGGTATTTCGATTGAATGGATGAAAAAAGCCGGTGCCAAAGTCCAGAATTTATTGACAAAAGGCTCAATGAATCACTTAACGCATCAATTAAAAAAAACTCCTGAACAACACTTTTCTGAAATTGCACAAATTATCGCTTTAGCAAAAGAAAATAATATTGAAACCAATGTTTATCTGGAAGACTGGAGCAACGGAATGCGAAATTCTCCTGAATATGTTTTTCAGTTTTTGGATTTTTTAGCAACTCAGCCTGTTAAAAGGATTTTACTCCCGGATACTTTAGGCGTTTTGATTCCGTCTTTGGCTTTTGAATTTATTTCGAAAATAAGAGCAAAATATCCGAACATTCATTTTGATTTTCACGCTCATAATGATTACGATTTGAGCGTTGCTAATGTAATGGAAGCTGTAAAAGCCGGTATAAACGGACTTCACGTAACGGTAAACGGAATGGGAGAACGCGCCGGAAATGCACCACTCGAAAGCACCGTTGCCGTAATAAACGATTATTTGCCAGAAGTAAGCATCAACATTAAAGAGACTTCTCTTTATACGGTAAGTAAACTTGTTGAAACTTTTACCGGATATAGAATTCCTGCCAATAAACCAATCGTTGGCGATAATGTTTTTACACAAACTGCCGGAATTCACGCCGATGGTGACAATAAAAACAATTTATATTTTAACGATTTGCTTCCGGAACGTTTTGGAAGAAAAAGAAAATACGCGCTTGGAAAAACTTCGGGCAAAGCCAATATCGAAAAAAATCTTCAGGAATTAGGTTTAAAATTAAATCAGGAAGATTTGAAATTGGTTACCCAAAGAATCATTGAACTGGGCGATAAAAAAGAAACCGTTACTAAGGAAGATTTGCCATACATTATTTCTGATGTTTTGGACAGTCACACCTATCAGGATAAAATTACAATTGAATCTTATGTCTTAATGCACTCCAAAGGAATGCGTCCGTCAACAACTTTGCTTCTTAAAATTGATGATGAAATTATCGAAGAAAGTGCTCAGGGCGACGGTCAGTTTGATGCTTTTATGAATGCGCTTTCAAAAATTTACAAAAGCAAGAAGTTAACGCTTCCTAAACTAATTGATTACGCAGTGAGAATTCCGCCCGGAAGTAGCTCTGATGCTTTGTGCGAAACCATCATCACCTGGACAAATAACGGAAAAGAATTTAAAACCCGCGGTTTAGATTCAGACCAAACCGTTGCCGCGATTATCGCGACACAAAAAATGTTGAATGTAGTTCCGTAAGCTTCTAAGTTGAAAAGACTCTAAGTTACTAAGATTTTTTTCTTTGAACTTAGAGTCTTAGCAACTCAGAATCTCAAAAAAAATAAAATTAAGCCAATAAGAATAAAAAGCTTAGTAACTTAGAATCTCAGAACCTTAGAATCTTAAATAACACACATAGAATGAAATTAAACATAGCCCTTTTAGCCGGTGACGGAATCGGACCAGAAGTAATAAATGAAGCTGTAAAAGTATCTGATGCTATTGCAAAAAAATTCAATCACGAAATAACATGGACACCGGCTCTTACCGGAGCTTGTGCTATTGATGCAGTTGGAGTTCCTTATCCAGATGAAACGCACGAAGTTTGCATGAAAGCCGATGCTGTTTTATTTGGAGCAATTGGTCACCCAAAATATGATAACGATCCAAGTGCGCCAGTTCGTCCGGAGCAGGGATTATTGCTGATGCGTAAAAAATTAGGGTTGTTTGCAAACGTACGCCCTACTTTTACTTTTCCTTCTTTAATTGATAATTCTCCTTTAAAAAGACAAAGAATCGAAGGAACTGATTTGGTTTTCTTAAGAGAATTAACAGGGGGGATTTACTTTGGAGAAAAAGGAAGAAAAGACGGTGGCGAAACTGCTTTTGACAATTGTGTTTACACCAGAGCCGAAGTTCAGCGTTTAGCCAAAAAAGGTTTCGAATTAGCAATGACAAGAAGCAAAAAATTGTGTTGCGTTGATAAAGCAAACGTTTTGGAAACTTCGCGTTTATGGAGAGAAACCGTTCAGGCAATGGAAAAAGATTATCCTGAAGTTACTGTTTCTTATGAATTTGTTGATGCGGTTGCGATGCGTTTGGTGCAATGGCCAAATTCTTACGATGTTTTAATTACTGAAAATTTATTCGGAGATATTTTAACAGATGAAGCTTCTGTAATTTCAGGTTCTATGGGATTAATGCCTTCTGCTTCTGTTGGAGAACATACATCTTTATACGAACCAATCCACGGATCTTATCCTCAGGCAACCGGATTAAATATCGCCAATCCTTTAGCGACTATTTTATCTGCTGCGATGATGTTCGAAGACGCTTTCGGCTTAAAAGACGAAGCTGAAGCTATTCGCGCTGTTGTAAATAAATCATTAGAACAAGGAGTTGTTACAGAAGATTTAGCTCCCAAAGGATCTAAAGCCTACAAAACCAGCGAAGTTGGAGACTGGCTTGTGGCGAACCTATAAAAAAGTTTCAAGTTTTATTTGTTTCAAGTTTCAACTTAAGCAACCTAAAACCTGAAACAAAAAAATAAAACCTGAAACAAATTTTGACATAAAAAAAGGGATCAACTTTCGTTGATCCCTTTTATATATTTAGAAAAAAATATTAATATCCTCCTCTGTTACCACCACGGTCATTTCCACCACGGCTGTTTCCTCCACCATAACCTCCGCGTGAATCTCCACCACGGCTGTTATTATTGAAGCTTCTTCTTTCACCTTCAGGTTTCGGTTCAGATTTATTTACAACAATTGCACGTCCTTGAACAGTTGCTCCGTTCAATTCATCAATTGCTTTTTGAGCTTCTGCATCGTTTGGCATCTCAACAAAACCAAAACCTTTGCTTCTTCCTGTAAATTTATCAGTAATGATTTTAACTGAATCTACTGCTCCGTAAGCCTCGAAAGACTCTCTTAAATCTGCTTCCTCAATACTGAATGGAAGGCTTCCAACAAAAATGTTCATATGTACTTATTTATAATAATGTAGCAAATGTAGTCTTATTTTTCTGTAATCTACTATATATTAGTTTATTTATGTTTTTATTTGGATTTAAAAAGCTAAAACATCAAAATTTAACCTTCAAAAACTTAAAATATTAATATTCAATACCTAATTCGATAGGGATTTTATAAAAAACACCTTCGGTAAAATTAACTTTGGGATTATCAATATCAGTTTCATTACTGTTTACAGCATTAAATTTAAAAGTTCCGGAAATGGTTTTATTCTCCAGGTTGTATTCTGCAATTACAATTTGTCCACTCCCCTTATTAGTCCCCGTTAGAAACTCAACCGGATCCGCAGATGGCAATGTACTGCTATAAGATGCTATTGCGATGTCATCGACTCCAAGTATATATGTTTTTTCTTCCGGAAGAGGTATCTGCAAAACAACCTTCTCAAATCCGAGAGATCCCTCTATAATCATCTTGTCACTTGTAGAACGGTAAGCTTTATAAGCATTTGCTCTCCAGAAAACATTGTCTTTTAGTCCCTGAAAGGCAGGATTGTTAAATTTCACATCTTCCGTACAAGACGAAACTACAAATAACAGTAATATGAGATGAAGGATTTTTTTCATACAATGGTGATTTTGAACACAAAAATACCGGATTTAAGATGAACAATTAAAAATTGAACCTAAAAAACAACAAAAAATTAGCAGAATTGGCTCATGAATATATTTAATAAAGTTTCGAACGTTTAATTCACAAAAAAATTATATCTTTGCGCCCTTAATTAACAGGGGTCGAGTACCTCAAAATTTAATCATAAGATTATGTCAGTAAAAATTAGATTACAAAGACACGGTAAAAAAGGAAAACCTTTTTACTGGGTTGTAGCTGCAGATGCACGCTCAAAAAGAGATGGTAAATACTTAGAAAAAATCGGTACTTACAATCCAAACACAAACCCGGCAACTATCGACTTAAACCTTGATAGTGCAGTTAAATGGTTACACAATGGTGCACAACCAACTGATACTGCAAGAGCAATTCTTTCTTACAAAGGTGCTTTATTGAAACACCACCTAGATGGAGGTATCCGTAAAGGAGCTTTAACTCAAGAACAAGCTGATGCAAAATTAGCTGCTTGGTTAGAGGCAAAATCTGGAAAAGTTGATGCTAAAAAAGACGGTTTATCAAAAGCGCAAGCTGATGCTAAAGCTAAAGCTTTTAAAGCAGAACAAGAAGTTAACGCTAAACGTTTAGCTGCTGCAGCTCAGGCTGAAGCTGATGCTATCGCTGCTGCAACTCCTGCAGCTGAAGAAGAAGTAACTGAAGTTGAAGCGGAAGCTGCTACTGAAGAAGCTCCTGCTGCTGAAGAGAATAACGAAACAACTGAAGCATAATTTTAGCTAGCGAGAATGCGTAAAGAAGAATGTTTTTATTTAGGTAAAATCGCTAAAAAATTTAGTTTCAAAGGTGAAGTTCTGGCTTACTTAGACACGGACGAACCTGAGTTATACGAAAATCTGGAATCAGTGTTTATTGAATGCAATAAACATCTGGTTCCTTTTTTTATTGAAAAAAGTTCTTTGCACAAAAACGATTTTCTTAGAATTCGTTTTGAAGACATGAATACAGAAGAAGATGCAGATGCCATTTTAGGAAATGCTATTTATCTTCCTTTAACAATGTTGCCAAAACTTTCCGGCAACAAGTTTTATTTCCACGAAGTAATAGGTTTTGAAATCGAAGATCAGCGTTTAGGCGTTTTCGGAAAAATTGCAGCGGTTAACGACACTACTGCTCAACCTCTTTTTGAAGTTTTGAATGGCGAAGTCGAAATGTTAATTCCGATGATCGATCATTTTCTTGTGAAAATTGATCGTGAGAACAAAAAAGTAATCATGAACTTGCCTGAAGGGCTTGTTGAAATGTACTTGTAAAAGGAAATTCCAATTTTTTAAAATTCCAAATTCCAACCAAAAAAAGGGAAACTCCAAAAAAGAAATTCCAAATTCCAACCAAAAAAGAAATTCCAATTCTTTTAAATTCCAAATTCCAATCTTGGGATGAAAATTTTATTTTCAAATCAAAAAGAAAGAAAAAACTTTCAAATAGTAGAGTATTCATCCTATCTTTGATTCTAAATATTGGGATTTGGAATTTAAAAATTTGGAATTTATATTATGACTAAACCTTACGATCTGGAGGAAAGGACTTTCTTGTTTGCAAAAGAGTGTCGAGCGTACATTAGAACTTTACCTAAAACAACATCCAATATTGAAGATGGAAAACAATTAATAAGATCTTCAGGCTCCGTTGGAGCCAATTATATTGAAGCGAATGAAAAACTTGGAGATAAAGATTTAATATTTAGACTTAAAATATCCCGAAAAGAAGCTAAAGAATCTAAATTTTGGTTGAGATTACTACATGAACTAAACCCCGATCAGAGCGTGACTTCAAATTCTTTATTATTCGAAATAGAAGAACTACGAAAAATTCTATCGGCAATAATCACTAAAACATCTAAATAATTAATCGAGATTTTAATCTTATTTTTGCAAAACAAAGCAACGCAAACATTTACTTTTCCAATTGGAATTTGGATTTTTAGATATTGGAATTTTCAATATTGGGTTGGAATTTGGAATTTAAAAAATTGGAATTTCTATTTATGTTTACATTCAAACAATTCTCTGTTCAACAAGACAAAACCGCTATGAAAGTCGGCACAGATGGTGTTTTATTAGGCTCGTGGGCTCCAGTAAATCACCATCCTTATAGTGTTTTAGATATTGGTGCGGGAACCGGAATCATTGCTTTAATGCTTGCTCAGCGTACTCATGCGGAACAAATTGATGCGCTTGAAATCGATGAAGATGCTTATGAACAAGCTGTAGGAAATTTTGAAAATTCTCCCTGGGGTGATCGTTTATTTTGTTTTCACGCTGGTTTAGATGAATTTATTGAAGAACCGGAAGATGAATATGATTTGATCGTTTCGAATCCGCCTTTTTATGCTGAAGATTATAAAACAGAAAACGAACAACGCGATTTGGCCCGTTTTCAGGATGCTATGCCTTTTGAAGAACTAGTTGAAGCGGCCGATTTGTTACTTTCGGAAGATGGAATATTTGCTTTGATTCTTCCCTTTAAAGAGGAAGAAAAATTTATTGCCTTAGCTAAGGAATCTGAATTATATCCTGTAAAAATTACTCGTGTAAAGGGAACTCCTAAATCTGAAATAAAACGTAGTTTGTTGGCTTTTAGCCGAAATGAAACTCCTGAAATTGAAATTGATGAACTGACAATCGAAATTGACAGGCACGTGTATACACCTGAATATATAGAATTGACCAAAGATTTTTATTTGAAATTTTAAACTTGCTCGAAAGCACTTTTAAATTGGTATAAGATTCTTTCTATCAATCGCAAATCTTCTGTTACAATCTCGGCACTTCCTTTCATTTCCTGCTGAAAAACAATTTGCTTATTATAAGAAGTCTGCAATCCGTTTGGAAGCGCAACATCCAGTAATATGTTGCCATCTTTATCCGGAACAAGAGATATATTCTGAATTCTTCCTTTCAAAACTCCAAATTCCCTGTCCGGGAAGTTGGCCAAACGAATATTTACCACTTGACCTGTTTTTATTTTACCCGAATTTAAGGCCGGAGCTTTTACCTTTCCGATAAAACTATTTTGTGCATTTGGTACAATCGAAAAAACATTATCTCCCACATTAATGGTTTGATTTTCTGTCCAAACCTGCAAAAAAGTCACCACTCCGGTAACAGACGATTTTAAGGCATAAGCCAATTCCCAGTCTTTTATCACTTTTTTAAGCTGATAAAAAGACTGCGCCATGTTTCTTCCTAAGGTAACTTCTTCTTTAGTGCCGCTTATCTGCGAATTCTGACTTAATTTTGAATTATCAATCAAAGCGGATTTTAATTGAGAAATTGAGGTTAAAAGACTCTTATAGCTCTTTTGAGCCTGCAGATAATTGAGCTTTTTAACTTCCATTTCCTGAGCCGAAATAATTCCTTTGTTGAATAAGGTTTCAAAACGGGCCATTTCATTTTTCTGCAGCTGCAATTCACTTTCATTTAGGACTTTTTGCTGCTGCAAAATTTCAAGTCTTTCTTTAATCTGAACCTTTTCAGAAATTTGTGCTCGGTTCTCTACTTCAAATGGCTGCAGGTTTTTATTTAACTGCTCCACCTGATAATCTTTTTGAAAAACGGCAAACGCACTTTCAATCTCTCCTAATTGTGTGTTTTTTAAAGATTCAAAAGGAAATGGCTTTTTGGGATCATTAATATTATACTGATCTACGATGCTTTTAAGTAAAAAAACGTCTTTGTAGTTGGCTGTGTTTTCAATAATTGCCAGAGTACTATTTTTTGCTACAATCGATTTGTTTTTGACCAAAATAGCTTCGATACGCCCCGAAGTTTTTGAAACTATTTTTTCTGGCGGAATATTGGTTGTAATGACAATTTCGGTATTGACAACGTCGGGATATTTAATAAACCACGAAACAAAAAACAGCATAACAATAATGATGAATATCAAAACCGTTCCCCACCGGATCATCCAGTGTGGTACTTTGGTGAGAATGTCCTGAACTTCTTCACTTCTTAATTCTATTGTACTATTATCTTCGGCCATGATTTAATTTCCTAATTGTAATTGATTCTTAACCAGTTCAAAATAATTCCCTTTTTGCTCTACCAAAGCTGAATGATTTCCTATTTCGATAATTTTTCCTTTGTCTAAAACCACAATCTGATCTGCGTTCATAACCGTGCTTAAACGGTGCGCGATCACTACAACTGTCTTATTTTTAAAGAATAGATCCAGCTTGCGCATAATTTCTTTTTCATTATTGGCATCCAAAGCCGAAGTTGCTTCATCAAAAAACAAAATTTCAGGATTTTTATAAACGGCTCTTGCAATGAGCAAGCGCTGTTTTTGTCCTGTACTCATTCCTGTTCCTTCGGCGCCAATCTTAGTATTATAACCTAGCGGCAGTCCGCTTATGTATTCTTTTATATTGGCAACGTCTGCTGCATAGGCTAATCGTTCTCTATCTACTCTGTCTACTCCAAAAGCAATATTATTGGCAATGGTATCACTAAAAATAAAACCTTCCTGCATTACCGCCCCAATATTCGATCGCCATGCTTTTTGCGAAATGTTTTTTAATTGCGCGTTACCAATCGTTACCTCTCCTTTTTCAGGTTCATAAAACTTAAGCAATAATTTCATTAAAGTTGTTTTTCCGCTTCCGCTAACGCCCACTATGGCGGTTACTTTATTGGCCGGGATTTTTAAAGTCAAATCGTCTAAAACCGGAATATCAGATCCTAAATAACGATACGACAGGTTTTTGATCTCAATATCACAATCAAACGGAACTTCATTGCTTTGATGTTCTTCTTGTTGCGTTTCATCTTCCTTCTCATGAATTTCAGATAATCTTGCCAATGATATTTTTGCGTCTTGTAGCTCTCTGACAAATTCTATAAGCTGTGTAATTGGTCCGTTTAAACTTCCTACTATAGAACTTATCGCCAACATCATTCCCAACGTTATAGAACCGTCAATTACTAATTTTGCCGAAAGAAATATAATGAAAATGTTTTTTAGCTCATTTATTACAGAAGAACCAATAGTTTGTGTCTGCTCTAAAACAAGACCTTTAATCGAAACCCTGAAAAGCCTGGCCTGAATATACTCCCATCCCCAACGCTTCTGTTTTTCGGCGTTGTGAAGCTTAATTTCCTGCATTCCGTTAATGAGTTCCATTACTTTGCTTTGTTCTTGCGACACCTCAGCAAAACGTTTGTAATCGAGGACTTCTCTTCGTTTTAAGAATAGAGTGATCCATCCAAAATAAAGAATACTCCCTGCAAAGAAAACAAGAAATATTTTGAGATTGAAATAAGCCAAAACTCCTCCTAAAACAAACATGTTTATAACAGAGAACAAAACGTTGAGCGATGAAGTGGTCAGGATTTTTTCTATTCTGCGATGATCGTTAATACGCTGCATAATATCCCCGGTCATACGAACATCAAAAAATGAAATGGATAAATTCATTAATTTGATAAAGAAATCTGAAATCAGGGATATATTTATTCGGGTAGAAAGATGCAATAAAATCCAGCTCCTGATGAGCTCTAGCCCTGTCTTACCGGCAAAGAGAAACAATTGCGCAAAAAGTATCAAATAAATAAAATGGATGTTTTGATTTTGAATTCCAACATCTACAATACTTTGTGTCAGAAAAGGAAAAATAAGCTGCAATAAACTGCTTGCCAATAAACCAATGCTAAGCTGGGTCAGAAATGACTTGTATCGCAATACATATTGTGATAAAAATTTAAAACCCAAACCTTTGTTTTCTTCTTTATCAAATTCAGACTGAAAAAATTTTGGCGAAGCTTCAATCAGCAACGCAATGCCTTCCTGAGTAGATTCGTCTGCATTATTACCGATCCAGAATTTAAGAAAATCCTTTTTGTCATATTCCAGCAAACCAAAAGCCGGATCTGAAATATAATATTTATTTTTTTTTATTTTATAAAGGACTACGTAATGGTTTTTGTTCCAATGCAAAATACAGGGCAAAGGCACTTCATTCAATCGGCCTAAATTTAATTTTACCCCTAAAGTCCGGAACCCCATTTTTTCTGCCGCATCACTTAAAAAAAGCAAATTACTTCCTTCACGAGTTGTTTCACTAATGTCTCTCAACTCCTGAATGTTGATTGTTTTTCCGTAATGTTTAGCAATTATTTTTAAACACGTTGGGCCGCAATCTTTATAGTCAGCTTGTTTGTAATGGGTGAATTTTTTCAAATTTAATATGTTTAATTCAAGTGCAATTTAATATTATAATTCTGATCTCAGTAAAAAAAACACAGAGAGAAAAAAAATTTCACATCAAATAATAATACTACGATTTCCTTTTTGATATCTTACTAATTACATTAATCAATTAAAACTAACACTAAACTGAATAAGTTTTAAATCATTCTTTTATTTTGTTCTTTAAGAGCCAATTTTGCACATCTTTAAAAACCCTGTCCCAATGATAACTGCTTTCGAGTTGATTACCTTCTATATCAAATTCCCGTTTGCTATAATTATGATCTAAGTCCGGATATACAAACATTGTTAAGTTTGTTTCTCTTAACAAAAAAGGAAGAAGGTCATTATTTAACGAACCTATATCTTCTGTTCCATAAGTAACTAAAATTGGATTTTTAAATTTCAGCAAACTCTCAAATGACAATACGCTATTATAGCTCCATCTATTATAAAGTTCATAGTTATTTTTATATTCTTCAATATTCTTTGGAATATTTTTAAAACTATAAGTATCTTCTTCAATTTCTTTTTGAAGTAAACTATCTGATGATGTTGACAAAGTTTCTATACGAGATTTTAAAACATATTCAGCTATTCGATTAAATGGATTAGCAGACATACAAACCAATTTTGATATTTTGCTATTGTTTTCAGAAAGCTTAGCTGCTACTCTGTATCCTTCTGAATGTCCAATAACAAAAATAGAATCTTTCTTAACCCATTTTTGTTTATAAAGATAATCAAGAACAGATTTAGCTTCAAATGTCCTATATTTTAAATTATCTTTTGTTACATATTCCATTGGAACCCTACCATCTTTACCTAAATAACCATTGGTATCACTTTCATAAGAACCAACTATTGGAATTCCATGTCTGGCAATTATAATGAAATTAAATTTCTTGGTATATTCTTCAATTTCAAATGGAAATGCAGTAACACTTGCTCCAGTCGAATCATGAAAAATTATTGGTTTTGCAAGAGACCCTTGTAAAAAAAGAATTGTAGGTTTTGCTATTCTTTTGTCTTTATTAGTAGTTAAAAAAGAGATAGTATCTTTTTTTGAGATTATATTTATCTTATAAAAGCCATTTTGCTTAATATATTTATCCTCTTCAGTTTGCGAATATAAATTTAAATTGGTTATTAAGAATATTGCTAAATATAATCTTATTCTAAAAAGCATATTGTTTAAGTTCATCTATAATTTCATTATAATTTAAGGCTTCGACTTTTAAATCTTTAATCGTTTGCATTGGTAATTCTTTCAATAATTTATTTTGAATGTGACAAATTATTTCAACTATTTCTTTACAATAAATTGATGGATTGTCAAACTGATTTTCTGGTGAATATCTGTGTCCTAAATATCCTCCTCCACAAATAGATTCAAGAGAACATTTTTTACAAACTTGAGAAAGATTATCATGCCCGTTATAATATTGCCTTGCTAATTCAGAACCTTGGTAGATTGCACTCAATTCATCTTTGAAAACACTAAACCTTGTTTTTGTAAAACCGTTACCACATATTCTTAATGTGTCTACTGTTTCGATGCTTCCATTAGTTTCTATCACTAATGTATCGTTAATTCCTTTTCCAAAATTTTCTGAATTTTTATCCAATCCTAGTATTAAACCAATTAAATCGGTAAAAGGACGCATTTCTAGCTTTTGTGAATCATTATCTTCATACCATAAATCAAACATTTCAACTAACCAAGATCCAATTTTTGGAACAGACTTTTGATTTGAAAGAATATAATTAAAATCCTGAAATAAAAAATGAACTGAATTCGCTTCTAATTTTTTGAAATGTTCGTAAACATCCTTTGGCTTTTCATTGGTATCAATTACACATAAAAAATCACTCGATTGTGGTCCATAAACTTCCTTAATAAATTTAGCCCCCCTAATAATTTGATTATATGAGCCTTTTCCATTGTGATAAATCCGGTTTTTATTATTTGAACTTGGAGTACCATCTAGACTAATCCCAATACCAATTCCTAAGTCACTTAATTCTTGACAAATCTTTTTATTGAGTAATACACCATTTGATTGCATAGTATATGACATTTCAATTGTTTTGGGAATAATTTCATCTACTAATTGAATAAAATATTTATAGAAAGACATCCCTAAAAGCAACGGCTCTCCTCCGTGAAAAATTATTAAAAATTCCGTCAGGTTATTTTCAACACAATGTTTCTTTATCCTTAGCAACATGGACTTAACAGTACGTTCTGACATAAATTTTGGTTGCTCCTTATAACTATCATCTCCCATATTATACATATAACAGTATGTACAATTAAGATTGCATCTGCTAGCAACTTTAACTACTAAGTGTGTTGTTCTCATTCATTCAAATTATTAAAGCACGAGAACTAATCCGTGCTTTATTTTTATACTGAAACCCGCTAAAGTTAATAACTAACTTTGAAAAATTATTCAATTGCTAATACTGGTGGTTTAATTTTTTTAGTACCAGTGCTTTCAGCATATGTTCTTTCAGCATATGAACCTACTATTTTACTCATTTGATTTCTATCTAACTTAGTTAATAAGTCAAGAACTTTTTCTTCTTTATTAAAAAAGAATTTTTTTGAATTTTCCATTTTTACTATTATTTATATTAGTTATTATTAAACAATTTTCAAATTAATAATACTCTGCGCATAAGTCATTATATAATTCAAAAAATAATTATTTAACAAAAATAAGAAATACCTTATTTATTGTTGTTTTTTAGGTAGGCTGATTTTAGGAATTTTTCAGGAATATTGTTCTTATCAGGACAAAGCTCCTTCGAAGTAACTAACTCCAATTTGCTTTTCTTAGGTATATAATTAATATTTCTAACTAATCTTAAAATATCAAAACACTCGTTGAATAAACTATAAATTATTTGTCAAAATTTAGTTACTGCAATATACAATGCAATATTATTTGTAGGAATTATTCAGGCTTTTTTTTAGGAAATGTAAAACAATATTGATAAATTATTAAGAAATATCTCTATATTAGCCTATATATAGCTTGAAAAATGGAATACGAAAATTTGATACACGCCAGAAAGGAAAAAGGATTAAGTCAAAAGGAAATGGCAGATTTGCTTGCTATGGAGCAAACCACTTATTCTAAAAAAGAAAGAGGGATATCCCGAATACGGGAAAGTGAGTGGCAAAACTTTGCTAAAATTCTAGAGAAGGACGTTGATGAACTTAAAAGGAAAGATAAAGTTCTGTCAACAAATCACAATTGTGATCATCTTATGTATTTCAACATCATTAAAATAATTACACAATACAATCAGATATTAGAACGAGAGAATCATAATTTAAAAAAACTATTACAAAAACTAAATCAAAAAAAAACAGAGAGGAAATAATTTTCCTCTCTGTTAAGTATTTAAAAACTTTATTAATAGTAATACAATTTCTGTAGGATATGGCACTGGTTAACCCTAACCAAATAAAGTCAACTCAGTGACCAATTTTCCTAAGAATCCCAACACCAATCATCAATGTGGGGAAATTGCTCAATGTTCCACGATCGAGCGCCTACAAATTAAAAAAAACATGACTAAATTCTAAAAAAGGCTGTATTGTATTACTTTTTAAAAAGTTAAAAAAATTAACAACAAAGACGGCTTGTTTCGCAAATACCAGGCAGTGTGTTTACAGGACACGTTCCGCCTACAGGTATTAAAACACAACCAGCTTCGATTGCACTAATCCAACATTCAGGAATTCCTCCTTTTATTGTTTTTTGCTCGGTTTTACTTATATAGTGAGCATTTTCTAAATTTAAAATCTTTTTAAGCATACTTGTTATTTCATATAACGGAGAAAATCTCTATTATTTTATTTCTGATTTAAATTAGCAAGCAAATTCTTTATCAGTGGCCGGATTGTAACAATTGAGTTCCGGATTATAAGCTCCGTCGATACTTTTTTGTTCTTCTATTGTCAGCCTCTGTGTTCCTTCGTTATTTAAAAATTTTTCTAACATGATTTCAGGGTTTTATATTTTTGGACAAATTCTTTTTTCCTATTTAATTAACACAGAAACCAGTTCCATTGTTAACCATACGATTGCTTCTATCAATTTTTTATCTTTTACGCTGTTTTCTCTAAAACCTCAACTTCTTCAACCAAATCGTTTAAAAAATATTTTAACTCGCTAAGCTCATATTCATTAGGAAACAATCTTTCGTTTACAATTTTTACCGGAGTATAATTGAAATTGTTTTTTGAACACCACTCATACTGTTTTTGTATTTCCTGATTAATCATCATGCTTACAGCCTCAACATTCCATTTTTTTAACCATTTTTTCAAGCCCATTTTCTTGATATGCCAGTCAGAAATTGCTTCGACCGTTTTTCCGGGTGTTGATCTGTTTATGGTTAAAAGTCTTTCGACTACTACTTTATATGGATTATCAACATTTTCAGGATTAATATTAAAAAGAACGTTTAAAAAAATCTTATCCGGAAATCTCAAAACAAGATCAAAAGCTTCGTGAAATGTTTTGTGACAATGCTCACAGCTCGGACTTATAATTACTGACAGTTTAACTCCTGCATTTCTGTTTCCGAAATTTAAACCTCTTAAATCTTCAAATCCCTTTGTATTGGGTACCTTTTTAGATAAAAAGTTAAGCAAGGAATAGTTTCTTTTGAACTTTTTCATCTCTTTAAGAGAAGAATCATTTTCTAAAATATTTCTTAGCATCGATTTCAATACTGACCAAATCGGAATTAGAAGAACTAATGAGAATAAAAATGGAAAAACATTTTCGAAACTAAAGTTCAGCGTAAACAAATCTGATGCAAACCAAGTAACGCTTTGGGCAAAAATTAAGGCCGAAACCGTTAAACACATTACGCACCATTTTTGAACCTCAAATTTTTGAATCCAAATAGAAGAAACAATTACCGGAATGGCCAATAAACTTAAAAAGCCAACTAGAACGGCAGAACTTAACGGCTGAACCAGAATCGCAATTATACTTGATCCAAAAAACAATAAAGGCAAGTCTGAAAAACTAATCCACTGATTTGTACTTGATTCATTATTATTGATGACGGCATTACATGATGAATTTGAACTTAGATTGCAAAATTTTGAAATAATACCATTTTTAAAACCTAATTTTTCCTGTACTATAAAAATGCTCACTGTAAATCCTAAAATTGAGGTGGCTAAAAATACCAGACTAAATAAAGTGTAGGTATGATAAAAAAATGATAGGCCACATAATAATAAGAGAGGAAAACCATATTTTAACCAACTGAATTCTACTTTTAAATTTTCTCTTGCAACAACATTATTTGGTTCAATAGCAACTACTACTCCATTCCAGTCCAAAAGGAAATTTTCATACGATATTTTATGCGTTCCTTTTTTTATAGTATTAATACGAACGAAATTTTTTGCCTTTTCAACTAATATTAATTCTTCTTTAAAATAGGCTAGAAAATTAGATGGTAAATCTACTATTTGTTCCTTCGAAACTCTTACCGCAGCATTCTCTACAGATAGCAAATCCAGAGAATCTGTTATGGCAAATAAACTTGGATAATTAGGATGAGAAAGAAACAGATCCTTGAACTCATTTTTAATCTCCGAGTATTTATTTATTTGAAGAAATTTTTGGACAAGTTTTAACATCTTTATCTGATTGCTTTACATCATAATTACACTGCAAATATTGTTGTTTTTATTGGAAAAAAGACGCCGACAACACACATTTTATCAATTATACTACATACAATTTATAAATTATACCAGTCTGAATGAATTACATAAGTAATTGTTTTTCAATATATTAAACAGATATTTGTTTACTAAAATTCCTCAAAAACCTATTCTCGACTAAGCGTTTTCCTTTTTGCCTAGTTTTGATATATCAGAAACCTTAATATATGTTATCATGACAAAACAGACACTAAAATTGGAAGATTTTGAGAAAGAAAAACTATCAAAAAATCAAAAAATGACTATTCATGGAGGTGATGAACCAATAGATCCAGGTAAGGGAAATGGAAAAGGAAGCACTGAAATCGAAGAAGAAAATTTAATAAATCAGAACCATTTTTGAAGATTTTCATGACAATGAAAGTGAAAAATTCGTTACCAAAATACAATACAAAATTCCAATTCTACCTATAGAAATTTAAGAAAAAATAGGGCAAAAATGTAAACCAATAATCCATAAAATTCACAAGTAATGAAAACTAAAAAATTAAAATTTCAAGATTTCGAAGCAGATAAATTATCTAAAAAAGAACAAAAAACAGTTCGCGGGGGAGATGTACCAACAGAGCCAGATCCGATCGATCCGGGAAAAGGAACGGGAAAAGGAAACCAATAGTCTTATATACAAACAACAACTTAGTTTAACATCAAAAATATAGTTATTATGAAAAGTAAAAATATAAAATTCGAAGATTTTGAAAACGAAAAATTGTCAAAAAAACAACAAAAAACTATTCATGGAGGTGATGGTGAAGAACCAATCGATCCGGGAAAAGGCACTGGAAAAGGAGGAAATGGTTAATTCAACCCCCGCTTTGAAATACTACTAAATATTATTCGCAAACTGAGCTGGAGATACTCCAGTTCTTTTGCGAAATGATTTGGCAAACGAAACAGCATTTTTAAACCCAACACTTTCTGCAATAGCCTGGGTAGAATATTTACGATACATGTGATTGGTAATCATTTCATTAATGACGTAATTAATTTTAAGTTCATTAGAATACTCTCCAAAAGATTTACCAAATCGTTTGTTTACTACATAAGATAAATAAGTCGTATTGGTCTTGATTTTTTTGGCAACATAGGGCAATGTAAAATCGGCATTCAAATATTCCAGCTTACTCTCAAGGGCCAATAGTTTTTCGACAATTTTGTTTTCTTTGGCTTCGTCGATACTTAAATTGACATTTTCCTTCTTGAGCTGAATTTCTTCTTCTGGTTCGAGTATGATTTCTTCCGGTATTTCTAGAGGTACTTTTTTATCTAAGTTCGCTTTGAACTCTTCTATTAAAGCATTCATCTTTTTATGTGCTTTATTTTTATCTCGTATATTTTTGATTAACAGAAAAACAACTGTTATAAATAATAGAACATAGAAAATTTTAAGACCTCTGTTTAAAAAAACATCATATCTGTATTTTTCCTGTATATTAATCATCTCATTTGCCAAACCTCCTACGCCTAGCTTATAGTTTACCTCTAAGGCTTCTTCACGCAATTTAGCTTCAGATTTCTCATAATTATCAAGATAAATTCTGGAATGCTTGTATGCCAGCTCGGGCTTTTTAAGAATATTGTAAATTTTAGCCTGATAGTAATTAGACTTTAAATAATCCAGATCATTTGATTTGGTAATATGGGCAATAGAATCTGACTTCTTAAAAAAAACAAGTGCTTTTTCGTAATTTTTTGAAGTATAGTATAGATCTCCTAAATTATAATTGGCAACACATAATAAATCTTGCTGGTTGTTTTGCTGCGAAAAAAAAACAATGTCGTAATATGTTTTTTCTGCATTTTTATAATCACCTTTCCAATTGTAGATATTCCCCAAACTTAATTTTGCAGTAGTTTTATTTTCGGCAAAGTTTTGAGAGTAATCAATAGTTTTTTTGTAAAAATATTCACTGGAATCAAGCAAATACTTTTTGCTCTGATTTTTCATGAAATAGTTTTCATATGAACTTCCAAGACTGAGATTGATATTACTTTTTCGGTTTAAAAACTCTTCTTTAGAGAATATCCCTTCATTTTGATCGACAAATTCATTGAGCTGTTTTAAGTTTTTAATAGCCAACTGATAATTGCCTACCGATTCATTAATTAAGGCGATATTGGCTCTAAACTTAACAATTTGCTTGATATCATTAATTTGCGAAGAAAACTTCATGCCTTCCTGATAGATATCAAGAGCTTTGCTAAAGTTACCTCTTCTCCACTCTGACAATCCATTATAATTGTATATGTAGGATTTTAATTGTATCTTATCTTCAGATTCAGGTACTTTATTCAGATAAGAAATCGCCAGTTTATAATTTTCTATAGATTGTTTGCTCTTACCCTTCATTTGCAATAGATAAGAAATGGCACTGTTTGCAAAAGCTAAATGCTTAAAATCTTTCGACTTGGCCATTTGATGTGCGTATACGAGAGCACTATCAATATTTGCGTTACCATTAAGTCGAATTTTATCTTGTAATACTAAATATTCTTCTTCCGTCAAAGCATTTTTCTGTTGAGAAAAAGCAGTATTCAGAACAAAAAAGAGTAAAAAAGAGATGATGAGCCTCATTTAGGTTGTTTTTGGAATCTCAAAAATAGCTTATAAATTTTCAATAAACTAAAATTAATTTGTGTTTATACTAACTTTCTTCTTTAACATTTATAAAATTATAACAATTTAACATTGTTTTGTTATATTTATATTACGTAAATTTGTTTTTATAAAACTATCAAAAATGAAACCAGATTTATTTCAAGCACCGGATTATTACAACCTCGACGATTTATTGACAGACGAACACAAATTGGTTCGTGAGTCTGCTCGTGCTTGGGTAAAGAGAGAAGTTTCTCCTATTATTGAAGAGTATGCTCAAAAAGCAGAATTTCCAAAACAAATTATTAAAGGTCTTGGAGAAATTGGTGGTTTCGGTCCTTATATTCCGGTTGAATACGGCGGCGCTGGATTAGATCAAATTTCTTATGGCCTAATTATGCAGGAAATCGAGCGTGGAGATTCTGGCGTAAGGTCTACCTCTTCTGTTCAGTCTTCTTTAGTAATGTATCCTATTTGGAAATATGGAAATGAAGAACAACGAATGAAATATTTACCAAAACTGGCCACAGGAGAATTTATGGGATGTTTTGGTTTAACGGAACCTGATCATGGTTCTGATCCGGGAAGTATGATTACCAATTTTAAAGATATGGGCGATCATTATCTTTTAAATGGTGCCAAAATGTGGATTTCGAATGCACCTTTTGCAGACATTGCCGTAGTTTGGGCAAAAAATGAGGAGGGCAGAATTCATGGTTTGATTGTAGAGCGCGGAATGGAAGGTTTTACGACTCCTGAAACACACAATAAATGGTCGCTTCGTGCCTCCTCCACCGGAGAATTGATTTTTGATAATGTAAAGGTTCCTAAAGAAAATCTTTTGCCAAACAAATCAGGTTTGGGAGCTCCGCTTGGCTGTTTAGATTCCGCACGATACGGAATTGCCTGGGGTGCGATTGGTGCCGCAATGGATTGTTACGATACTGCTTTAAGATATGCAAAAGAAAGAATTCAGTTTGGAAAACCAATTGGAGGAACGCAATTGCAACAGAAAAAACTGGCAGAAATGATTACAGAAATCACCAAAGCACAATTATTGACCTGGCGTTTAGGTGTTTTGAGAAATGAAGGAAAAGCTACAACAGCTCAAATTTCTATGGCAAAACGTAATAATGTTGATATGGCCATTCATATTGCACGCGAAGCCAGACAGATGCTGGGAGGTATGGGAATTACAGGCGAATACTCTATTATGCGCCACATGATGAACCTCGAAAGTGTCATTACTTATGAGGGTACTCATGACATTCATTTACTGATTACCGGAATGGATGTTACTGGAATTCCAGCATTTAAATCGTAAACAACTATTAAAATATATACAAAAACTATTTAAAAAAGCTTCTTCTTACGGGGAAGCTTTTTATCTTTGCTCAAAATTTACGAAAATGAATATTGAAACTATACACAATAGCATTCAACCTCAAAAAGACCAATTATTACAACATTCTTTATACAATAAAATTCAGAGCATAGACGATTTGCACAGTTTTTTGGAAAGTCATGTTTTTGCTGTTTGGGATTTTATGTCTCTTCTAAAAGCTTTGCAAGCCAAACTTACCTGTACTACAACCCCCTGGTTTGCCACCAAAAATCCTGAAACAAGGTATTTAATTAATGAAATTGTGCTTGCCGAAGAAACAGATTTAACGATCGACGGACGCAGACAAAGCCATTATGAAATGTATCTTGAAGCTATGGAAGACTGTGGGGCAGATACAAGCGGAATTAATACGTTTTTGTCGCAGGTAAATTCTCTTCACAATATTTTTGTAGCCATCAAACAAAGTACCTTACATTCTGATGTTAAGGCCTTTCTTGATTTTACTTTTAGAGTTATCGAACAAGGCAAACCGCACGAAATTGCTGCCGCTTTTACCTTTGGAAGAGAAGATTTAATTCCGAGTATGTTTACCGAAATCCTTAAAAATTTTCAAAAAAATCTGCCTGAAACAGATTTAAGCAAATTGCTTTATTATTTTGAAAGACATATAGAGCTGGATGCCGACGAACACGGACCAATGGCAATGCAAATGATATCGGATTTATGTGAAGATGATGCTCAAAAATGGAAAGAAGTAGAGGAAATTTCAATTTTAGCATTAGAAAAACGAATCGGACTTTGGAATGCTATTGAAGAAGAAATTGTCATGAAGGCCGAAATGGTATAAAAACCAAAATAAGTTATTTAACGTAACTATTTGTTTAAAATGAGAACCTTAATTTACCCAAATTATGAAACTACAATTCAAACAAATAGTTACTATCATACTTTCTATATTTCTTTTAAGCTGTGGCTCTGATGACACGGCATCGCAAACTGTAGCTCCAACTCTTCCTCCTGTAATAAAAGATCCAACAACTCCTACCGCACCATCTGTTAATTATTTGGCCTTAGGAGACAGTTATACCATTGGGCAAAGTGTTTGCGAAACCTGCAGATTTCCTGAACAGTTAAAGTCTGGTTTAAAAGCTCTATATCCGCAAACTAACTTCTCGTTAAAAGTAATTGCTACGACCGGCTGGACTACTTCTAATTTAATATCGGCCATCAATACACAAAGTCCCGAGTCTAATTATGATCTGGTAACGCTTTTAATTGGCGTTAACAATCAGTTTCAGGGAAAAAATTTCGCTCTTTATGAAAAAGAATTTCCAGAATTGGTTACCAAAGCCATTGCATTGGCAAAAGGCGACAAGAAAAATGTAATTGTACTTTCAATTCCGGATTATGCCTACACTAAATTTGGTATGATGTACGGCACCGAAGGTCGAATGAAAATCTCAGCAGAAATTGATCAATACAACACTCTGGCCGAAAACTATTGCCTAAAAAATGGGATTGCCTTTGTTTCTATAACCGGAATAACGCGCCAGGGGCTAATGAATACAAGTCTTGTAGCCACAGATGGTTTGCACCCTTCGCAACAAGCGTATAGTATGTTTGTCGAAAAAATGATGCCACAAGTTAAGATTGCATTGCAGGATTAATTTTAACTAATCATTAAAAAATGTATCTATAAAATTCATGAATTTACTTAAAATCGTATCTCCAATTGTAGCGCGTTGTAAAATAGAAGGCTGATTTTCTAAAACAGAAACAACTTCTTGTTTTGTTGGAATGCGCTGTGAGAACAAATAATCTTCCGTCAATTTTTTTAGTTTATCAGCATTTAATTTTTCATCAGAGACAAATTGATCAAAAGCTTTTTTCTGTTCAATAATCATAAAAGAATTATAACCTTCTTCGATGTTATCATCATGTATTAATGGTAAATTTTCTTCTATAAAACGTTCAATTAATTCACGTTTGCTTCGCAATTTCACATCGCCGGATACTAAGTCCAAAACCTCTTTTTTCTTTTTTTCCTTTTCTTCAAAAGTGATCCCTTTTAATTTGGCCAGCAAGCCTAAAATATACGAAACTGTTATATCATCGCGATGAATTAATTCCAATTCAAAATCTACTTCATTCAGGATTGAAGTTTTTACTTTTTTCCCTTTTTCAGATAATTCTAAATATTTTGACTTATACTCATTAAATTCTTGTTCTCCAAAATCAATATCGTCAAAAGTAAAATCAACAAATGAACTAATAATATTCTTTAAGCGAATAATTTCTCGAAACGCTTTTACAAATTCCAGTTCTTCTTCTTCGCTATACAAATCATCAACTGATTCAAAAGTTGGAACTATACCTTTTAATTTATCATACGCTTTATTGATTTCTTCGACATACTTTTCATAAGGCTGTAAAATAATAATTTCTTTTGCATTTTTATCTGAAAACAAAGCAATTGCATCGTCTGTTGCTTTCTTTAAATTTCTAAAAACAACAATATTTCCTTGTGATTTTTTATCCCCTAAAATTCTGTTGGTTCTAGAATAAGCCTGGATTAAACCATGATATTTTAGGTTCTTGTCTACAAATAGAGTATTTAATGACTTACTGTCAAAACCAGTTAAAAACATATTTACCACAAACAGCAAATCGATTTGTTTAGCACGTACTTTTTGAGCAATATCTTTATAATAACTATAGAACGATTCACTATCTCTTGTACTGTAATTTGTTTTAAAATTTTGATTATAATCTGTTATATAACTTTCAAGTTTATCTCTTTTATGATAGGAACTGTAATCATCCCGATGGTCGTTATCTGCTACACTATTAAAATCCTGCTCATCAAAATCGGTTACATCACTTATCATTTCATCATTAGCTCCAAAACTAAAGATCGTTGCTGTTTTTAAGTTGTGTTTGCCTTCTTGTTTTAATTTTAAAAACAAATCATAATATTTAATCAGCATTTCGACACTGCTGACGCAAAACATTGCCGTAAAAGTCTTGTTTTGGGTTTTAACTGGATGCTGCTGAATAATATAATTGGCTATTTTTTCGATACGCTCTTTACTTTCCAGTAATTCCTGTGTATCTATAGCTTCAACATCAATATCTATTTCATTTTGAGAATCTTGTTTCTCTTTGTATTTCCCAACATATTCTACAGAAAACCGCAGTACATTTTCATCTTTAATGGCATCAGTAATTACATAACTATGCAGTTGTTCGCCAAATAAACTTGCTGTAGTTTGGTTATGTTTTTGTTTAGATAAAGCGTTTTCGACAAAAATGGGCGTTCCTGTAAAACCAAACATTTGATAATTATCAAAATATTGAGTGATTTTTTTGTGTGTATCGCCAAACTGGCTGCGGTGACACTCATCAAAAATAAAAATTATCTTTTTATCCTTCAGATTATCCATCGTTTTTAAGTGATGCTCACGGGTAATGGCATTGTACAATTTTTGTATCGTCGTAACAATTAATTTATTATTGTGGTCATTAAACTGACGAACTAAGTTTTTGGTATTGTTTGTTGGATCGATACAATCCGGCTTAAAGGCATTAAATTCTTTAGCTGTTTGATAATCTAAATCTTGTCTGTCAACACAAAAAACAACTTTATCAACTTTTGGCAATTGCGATAATATTTGACTTGCTTTAAAAGAAGTCAATGTTTTTCCTGAACCTGTTGTATGCCAGATGTAACCATTTTTATTAGAATTTTTAACTCTTTCAATAATACGCTCTACAGCGTAAAATTGATAGGGACGCAAAACCATCAGCATTTTATCTGTATCGTGCAAAACGATATATTTGGTAATCATTTTAGATAAATGACATTTTTCCAGAAACACATTTGCAAAATCTTCCAGTTTAGAGATGCGCTTGTTATTTTCGTCTGTCCAGTAAAAAGTTTGTTTAAAGTCCGGTTTTTTGTTTCCGAAATTGCTGAAGTATTTGGTATTTACTCCGTTGCTAATAATAAACAATTGTACAAAATTGAATAACCCTGTATTGGCAGAAAAGGAATGTTTTTGGTAACGATCGATTTGATTGTAAGCTTCTTTTAATTCAAGACCGGTTTTCTTTAATTCTATTTGTACCAAAGGCAAACCGTTAATTAAAACCGTAACATCGTAACGGTTTTTATACGTTCCTTCGACCGTAATTTGATTTGTAACCTGATATTCATTTTGGCACCAGAAATCCATATTTAGGAACTCGATATAAACCAATTCGTTTGCCTCGTTTCTGAAAGCAAACTTATCCCGAAGCAATAATGCTTTCTCAAAAACATTATTCGATTTGGTCAAATGATTCAAAATCTGTTTAAAATCACTATCCGAAAACACTTTGTTATTGTGTTTCTCTAATTGATTTTTAAGATTGACCAACAAATCAGCTTCGTTCATAATGGTTACTTTTTCATAACCGTTTGAAGTTAACTGACTGATTAGGTTTTGTTCTAAAATTAATTCGGATTGTGATGTCATATTTTAATTTTGTAAAACATTATTTTTTCTGTTACAGAAAAGTTGTACTTATGCACCATAAATTATTGAATTTTCATATTCAAAATATAAGGATTGGGGTGTGCCTGGTCGAATAGAAGCCGAATTATATGTTTGCTTTTATTTTTATGGAAACTTATCGTAAAACGAAAATAGGGAGATTTTGTCAAAATCTCTCTATCTTTTACCTTTTATAAAAAGTCTTTATTGTTTTTAAACAAACATGTACTGTAAAAACCTTTTTTACTTTTCAGCGTATTTGACCATCGCCTGAGCGAAGTATTTAAATGTACTTCGTTTTCCCGAATCGACCGACATAGAAACACCTCCTAATGGAATATAACCTTCTTTGATTTTATTTAAGACTTCGAACTGTAAAAGCTCCTTTGATTCAAATTCCACAATAATATAATCTGTAATTTTTTTGTTTTCCATAATATTGTTTTAAATAAACATTTGCTGTAACAACCCTTTTTTATATTCCTGCGTGTCTTTTATTTGTGTTGCCACCAAAGCAATTTTTTCGTCTATTGAAGAAAGAAAATTGGCAATTTTGGTTTGTTCTTTATAAGTCGGAAGTGAAATATTAAAACCTTTTACTGTTTGTGCATTTAAATTTCCTTGCGTACCTGTTGTTATATATTCAGCTAAATATTTTTGAAAATCTAACAAAAAATAATAAACATACTCTATACAAATATTTTCATTCAAAACTAAATTTAAAACCGCTTGCGATGTGGCTAATGGAATTTTATTTATCGCCACAAAGCCAACCGAAGCATACATTGAATATATAATCGAATTTACTGGAACTACCCAAGTTGATGAGTTTTTTAAGCCATCTTTTGAAATTTTATTAGAAGTATAATTAATAAATTTACCTTGTTTAGTCATGTCGCTAATAGATAAAAAAGGAATATTACCATCATAATAATTTCTATTTGTTGATTTTGGAGTGCCTCCACTTTGTGCTTTAACACATATTTCCCCTAAAGTTTTCTCCTCCCAATCTTCAAAATCATTTCCATTATCATCTTTAAACCGAATTTCCTGATTAAAGATTTTCTGCATCATCCCTTTTTTGTATTCTTCTAAAAGGGCTTTTTTTTCTTTTAATAAATTGATTTTTTCATCTATTGAAGAAAGGAAATTTGCGATTTTTTTTTGTTCTTCCAGGAAAGGAAAAAAAACATTAATATCTTTTATTATTCCACTACTTAAATTTTCTTGACCTCCTTGATTACTCAAATCTCTAATTTCATCATATCTTCCCGATAAATTCTGAAATAAAAACCAATTATTAACCAATAATTGATTTGGAACAATTACTCCACAAGCTTGATTTGTAGAAGCATCAATCCCTAAAACAGATATTTTCCCTCTAGTTTTTCCTTGTCCATACATTGCCATCAATAACGAACCTTTCGGAAATAATTTTGCCGATGAGTTTTTCAAACCTTTTTCTGTAATATATTCGTCTGCTTTACAAATGATATTAAAATCTATTAGACTAGTTGAAACCCAAGGTATACTACCATTCCAAAAACTTTCCTCGCTTCTGCTTGGTGTACCACCGGACGATATATCAGAAACATCACTCAATTTTTTCCCTTCCCAATCCCCATCAAACTCAGGAAACCGTAATTTTGGCTGTAAAGTTTGTTTTGCAGTCATTAGTTTCGTTTGTTTTTAAGTTTGTCTTCCAATTGCTTCAATTCTTCGAGATCCTGTTCATCTGCTTTTTGCGCTTCTAACTGTTTACGCTGTTTATAGAATGCTTCGTAAACAGCATCTACTTTTTTTTCCATTTGTAAATGGGTTACTTTCCCTTTATGAGTAAGGACTTCTTTATCGTTAAACGCTATAATTCGATCCACATTTGTTTTCCAGAAATCCATTGTAATATCCTGCGCATTTTTTGCTCTTAATTCTGCTGTTTCAAGAAATACTACTACAAAACGATTAAGTAAATCTATCTCATCTGCAGTAAGGTAATTTTTTGCAGTATAAATATCCTGTTTGCGCACAATACTACCTTTCCAACTCGTAAGTGCCATATTTAGAGCATCGGCATTGGCACGGGAAATAATTATTTCGGCAGCCGTTTTTCCAGTAATTGCATATAGCATTTTATTTTGTGTATCGGCAAAAAACATGTGAGTGGCTTTATCTGTTGCGTCATAATCGCTGCTTAAAGTAAAAAGGTCACGAACTTTTTGATAAAATCTTTTTTCAGAGGCTCGAATATCCCTAATTCGTTCGAGTAATTCGTCGAAATAATCCGTTCTTCCGTTAGGGTTTTTAAGACGTTCGTCATCCATTACAAAACCCTTTACCATATATTCCTGCAGGTTTTGGTTTGCCCATTGTCTAAACTGGGTACCTCTTATGCTTCGCACCCTAAAACCAATTGCCAAAATCATAGCTAAAGAATAAAACGCAACATTATATTTTTTACCGTCAGAGGCAGTTGTCAAGTAATCCTTTACAACTGAAAATTCGTCTAACTCCTTATCTTTTAAGATGTTTGCAATGTGCAGGCTTATGTTTTGTTTAGAGGTGTCAAAAAGTTCTGCCAGTTGATTTTGATTCATCCAAACATCTCCATCTCTGGCAAAAAGCACTACGTTAGATTTTCCATCAACGGTATTGTAAAAAATAAATTTCTGCTTTTCCATTTTAAAAAGGAGTTTTTATATTCAGTTCCTTGCAGAAGGAAGCAATTGTTTTGTCAACCGTTTCCATTTTAGCATCAATACTTTGTAATTTTTCTGCAATAGCATTGACATCAATACTTACAGCTTCTTCAAAAGTGTTTACATAACGCGGAATATTCAGGTTATAATCGTTGGCTTTTACTTGCTCCAGCGTTGCAACATTCGAGTATTTATCGATTACGGCACGCGATTGGTAAGTCTCGACAATTTTATTGATATGTTCGTCACGTAGCACGTTTTGGTTTTTTACTTTCTCAAAATCGTTACTGGCATCAATAAACAAAATATCATCAGGGTTTTCTTTGCATTTTTTAAAGACCAAAATACAAGTCGGGATACTCGTCCCATAAAACAAATTGGCAGGAAGACCAATAATAGCATCGATATAATTGCGGTCTTCTATTAAAAATTTACGAATATGTCCTTCCGCCGCACCACGAAACAAAACCCCGTGCGGTGCAATACATGCCATGATTCCGTTGTCGTCAAGATGGTGCACCATATGCTGTATAAAAGCAAAATCGGCTTTGGTTCCCGGCGCTAATCTTCCATATTGTGAAAAACGCTCTTCATTAGAAAATAATGGGTTCGCGCTCCATTTTGCCGAGAATGGGGGATTGGCTACAATAGCCTCAAATTTAAAGCCTTCGTGTTGTGGGCGTTCGAGCGTATCTTCGTGTTTAATATCAAACTTATGATAATTTACATCGTGCAAAATCATGTTCATTCGAGCCAAATTGTATGTTGTACGATTTTGCTCCTGTCCGTAAAAATGCCCTACATCATCAACTTCTTTTGCCACACGAAGCAACAAAGATCCACTGCCGCAAGTTGGGTCATAAACAGATTTTAGTTTGCTTTTTTTGGTGGTTACAATTTTCGCCAAAATAGTCGAAACCTGTTGCGGTGTATAAAATTCTCCTGCTTTTTGTCCTGCTCCTGCCGCAAATTGCGCAATAAGATATTCGTATGCATCACCCAAAACATCACCTTCGGTATTATCCAAATCAAAATCAATAGCATCAAGTGCAGTAAGGATTTTTACAATAACATCATTTCTGTCTTTTGTAGTGCGCCCAATTTTGGTAGAGTTTAAGTCGATATCATAAAATAGGTTGTCAAAATCATCCTGACTTTCAGAACCCATCGTACTTTTTTCGATACTGTTTAACACATTCGCTAAATCTTCGAGTATAAAAGTACTTTGTATTTGTTCTTCATCATTTTCGCTGGTTACTTTAGCATTTCCTTTTTTAGCCAAATTGCCAAACAGCTCAGATGGTTTTAAAAAATAACCTAAGGCATCAACCGTAGAGGCTTTTAATGCATCTAAATACATTTTTCCTACCTCTGTATTTTCGTCTAATTCCTGAAAAATTAAGTTATCAGGTTTTAGAAATTCATTTGCCTTTTTTTCTAATTTCTCCGAAAGATATTTGTAAAAAATAAAACCTAATATATAATCCTGAAATTGATTAGCACTAATTTTTCCGCGCAATATATTGGCAATTGCCCACAGCTTTTGCTCAAGAAGTTTCTTTTGGTCGTCTGACATTATAATATTGATTTGGTAATTGGAGAAAGTTAATAAAAAACCCCGAAATACAGATTTCGAGGTTTGATATTATTACGTTAAAATTTGCAGAGAGGAAGGGATTCGAACCCTCGATACAGTTACCCATATACTAGCTTTCCAGGCTAGCTCCTTAAACCACTCGGACACCTCTCTAATTAGGTCTGCAAAGAACACAAAAAAAAACTGAGTAACAAAATATTTTTCGGCACGAATTTCACTAATTTTCATTAAACGCTATATACTCACAAAAAAAGGACAATTTAGCTGAATTGCAATTCGTGGTAAACTTTCCGGGATTTGTTTACTTCACATACTTTTTCTAAATTCTTCCATAAATAATTTTACCGCCTTTTTTTGGTATGCTCCCTCTATTGTTAACATAAACGAGTCTCTTTTGGTAGTAACACCTGTAATGTCAATTGCTTTTATATTGTCCCATCCTTTCAGCGCTTTCTCGGTAACAATTGTGGCCCAATCACTATCTCCTACGAGACGCAGTAAGGCATGAACGGCATTTAATTCTATCGAAACTTTGGGTTTCATACTGTTTTTCAAAAACAATTCATCTAGAAATTCTCTGGAATTGAATCCTTTTACGGGCAAAATAAGCGGAATATCTTCTATTTTCTTAAACGCAATTTTATCTAAAACCGCCAACGGATGTGATTTTGAAACAGCCAAAACTAATTTTGAAGTGAAGAGCGGTTCTTTTTGAAAAGGAAGTTCAATTTCATTAGAGGAAATCACTAAAACCAAATCTAGTTCATTATTTAATAATTTTTGTTCCAAAGGCTCCGTAGTTCCATATTCGACTACAATTTTTAAATGCGGATATGTTTTCGCAAACAAATCGACAATAGGCAAAACCAAAAGCCCGAAAATATAGGTAACGCCAATTCGCAATTCTCCACCAATCATTTGGTTCAAATCATCTATAGCCTGTTTGCCACTCTGTACATTCTCGATAATTTGTTTGGCATGAATCAGGAAAACAGAACCCGCTTCTGTCAATTGTACTTTTTTTCCAATTCGCACAAACAAAGGCATTCCGAGTTCTTCTTCTAACTTTTTTATTTGCTGCGAAAGCCCGGATTGCGTAACAAAACACAATTCAGCTGCTTTTGTAAAATGCAGTACCTCAGCTGTTTTAATAAAATATTCTAATTGGTAGATTTCCATATCAATAAGTTTTACTACTTGTTATCAGTAAAATTATTAATTTTTCTAATGAAATCATAATTCCGAACTTTGTAAAAAATAATAAGAGTTATGTTTAAAGCGCTAAAATCAAAAAACTTCAAATTGTTCTTTTACGGACAATCTGTTTCTGTTATCGGAACCTGGCTTCAAAAAACAGCGGTAAGTTGGATGGTTTATAGTGTAACGGGTTCGGTGTTTTTATTGGGTCTGACTACTTTTTTAAGTATGATTCCGTCGTTATTTCTTGCTCCAATGGCCGGAAGTATCATTGGCCGTTATGACAAACACAAAGCCATGATTTTATTGCAATCTTTGGCCATGTTTCAGGCAGGAGCTCTGGCTTTAATGATCTATTTAAAAATTTACAACATCAATTTTATTTTGGCCTTAAGTCTTTTTCAGGGAATCATCAATTCGTTTGACATGACGTGCAGACAAACCATGATGATTGACATTGTCGACCAAAAAGAAGATTTACCCAATGCAGTGGCGCTTAATTCTACTTTAAACAATTTTGCCCGAATTGCCGGTCCGGCTATGGCAGGAATTATTTTGCACCAATACGGCGAAGACATTTGTTTTATTGGAAATTTCCTGAGCTATATTCCGGTTTTAATTTCTTTATTGATGATGAAAATCCCGGCACATATTAAAGCAACAGATAAACTTAAAATGTACGATGATTTTATTGAAGGTTTAGATTACGTTAAAAAAGAAACCGAAATGGCAAAAATGCTTTTAATGCTTATGTGCAGCAGTTTATTTGTAATTTCTTTCAATACTTTAATGCCTGTTTTTGCCAAAGACATTTTTAGCGGTAACGCCCAAACTTTTAGCTGGTTCGAAAGTGCCGCCGGTATTGGCTCTATTTTATCTGCAATTTATCTGGCTAATCTTAAACGAGCAGATAATATGGGCAAAATAATGATTGCTGCTAGTTTATTGATGGGTTTTAGCATCATTATTCTCGCTTATTCTAATAACTTAATCGTAGCGCTTATTTGTATGGCTTTGAGTGGTGTGGGTATGATGGCGCAAACCTCATCAATCAATATTTACATACAAACGCAAAGCACTGTCAATATGAGATCGAGAAGTATTAGCTATTATTTAATGGCATATCAGGGTATGATTCCTGTTGGAAGTTTAATTATTGGTTATGTTTCCCATATTATTGGCACTAGAAATACAGTTGCCATTCAGGGCATAATTTGTATTATTTCTGTGATCGTTTATGTGTATTATAAAAGACACAGTGTTTCTGAGGAATTGGAAAATTGTCCGGTTGAGTATAGAAATTCCAAAATTTAAATTTCAAATTTAAATTTTACCAATCTTGTTAGTTCGAAGGAGAAATCTCCACGAGAAACTCGACAAAGATTTCTATAGGAACAGAGCTACTTGCGGAGATTTCTCCTCTGCCGAAATGACAAACTAATCGAAATGTGTCCCAAATGCCTTAGGAGTAAGGACTATTCTAAAATGATCTTATATCACTTATATGGTAAAAAAATTATAAAGAAATCTCTCCCCCGAGTGCCGTTTCAAAAATGGTTTTAAATTTTGACTGCGGTATATTATGACCTAACAAATACATCAATTTTGTAATTGCGGCTTCTGTCGTAATGTCTTTTCCAGAAATAACTCCCAAAGATTTTAATGCGGTACTGGTTTCGTATTGTCCCATATTAACACTTCCGCCAGAGCATTGTGTTACGTTTACAATATGCAAACCAGACTGAATGGCTTTTTCTATTAAATTTAAAAACCAATCTTCTGTTGGTGCATTTCCTGAACCGTAAGTTTCCAGCACAATTCCTTTCAGGTCTTTTGTAGCCAAAATCGAAGCCAACACCACTTCGCTCATTCCGGGAAACATTTTTATAATCGCGACATGATTGTCTAAATTCTTGTGCACAATTAATTTTGCGGCAGTTTTTACGGGAAGAAATAAATGCGAATTTAATTTTAAATGAACACCAGACTCTACCAACTCCGGATAATTTGGTGCTGTAAAGGCTCTAAAATGTTCTGCATTTACTTTTGAAGTTCGGTTTCCACGATATAGTTTATATTCGAAATAAAGACAAACTTCGTTAATTACTGGTTTTCCGTTTTCTTGTAATGAAGCAATTTGAATAGCGGTAATCAGGTTTTCTTTCGCATCTGTACGAAGATCTCCAATAGGCAATTGTGAGCCCGTAAATATAACGGGCTTTGCTAAGTTTTCCAGCATAAAACTCAATGCCGAAGCCGAATATGACATTGTATCTGAGCCGTGCAAAACCACAAAACCATCAAACGAAATGTAATTTTGTTCGATTATTTCAGCAATTTTTGTCCACATTGCCGGATTCATGTTTGATGAATCGATAGGATGTTCAAACGAAACGGTTTCAATTTCGCAATCTAGTTGCTTAAGCTCCGGAATTTTTTGCAGCAACTTACCAAAATTAAATGCCTTAAGGGCACCTGTCTCAAAGTCTTTACTCATACCGATTGTTCCTCCGGTATAAATTAAAAGTATTTTTGCTTTAGATGACATCCTGGTATTTTAGTTTATTGACTACAGGATTAGCATACATAGAAAGAAACCCTTGTCTTGTAACAGGATTATCACTTCCGATACGCATTTCTAAACGACGCTCAAACAATGATTTTTCACTTTCTTTATACAAATGAGAAAATTTATCGGTTTCGTTTAAAATATCGTAGGCAATATAATTGGTTGGCCACAATTGGTAATTTCTTAAAACAGAATCATCAATTACTTGCGCCAGTGCCTGAATTTGTTTGTTAGTATTGTCGTTTTCGGCTACAATCTCATCAATTTCAGTATCCAGCACATCTCCAACTGAAATATGAATTCTTTTTTTAGTTCCCATGATACCACTTAAAATGGTCATGAAATCTTCATTTTTATCTTTAACGTAAACTTCGTTATTTGCTTCTGCCATTAACTGCGGCATTTTTAAAACATCAGTTGGGTCATATTCATACGAAATGGAAACCGGAACTATTTTTAATTTCTTAAAATAATCCATCAAATTTTTCTCGTCAGAGCCCATTCCAATCATTTTTAAAACTCCCGGATTGGTTTCATCATTTCCGTCTTTGGTTCTTCCTTCTCTTTGAGCAATCCATACCGAACGGTTTTCGCGAAGCAATAACTGCCCCATATATTCTGCCAGCAACTTCGAACTTTGAAGCATTTCACGAGGTGTTAATCCTCTTAAAACCAAAAAGTTTCGGTTTAATTTGGCTAATGTTGACAAAAAGGCTTTTTTAACCAGATTGTCTCCAATTGCAGATGCTGTCATGACTAAGCCATGCTCAAAAAGGCAAACATTTAATAAGGTCGTATCTAAGAGAATATCACGGTGATTGGAGATAAACAAATAAGAAGTATTTTTTTCTAATTTATCAAAACCCGAAGTCGTAAGGCCTTCAGAGCTTTTCTCTAATACCTTTTGTATTGTGTTATAAATAAAGTTACATTGAAAATCACGAATCGAATGTGTTTTCTTAAGCTGCTCTTTCCAAACCTCATCTTCTACATCAGGAAAAGTAAAGTTCATCATGGTTTTCATCATCGGATGATTTACCACATCATGAAGTGCTTCATTTATCTCAGAATCATAAAACGGTCGAATGGCATCAAATCTCTGCATTATTTATTTTGGTTTTAAGTGGGCAAAAGAACAAAAAAAAAATTAAAGTTTTGTAAGGCATAGGTTAAATCCCAAAAACGTCTTTTGAATTTTGAGTTGTTATTGCTGCAATCTCTTCTGGAGAGACATCATATATATTGGCCAATTTCGAAATTACATTTACCAAATAGCTGCTTTCGTTTCGTTTTCCTCTGTACGGAATTGGCGCTAAATAAGGCGAATCTGTTTCCAACACAATATGTTTTAAATCGATTTGATTTAAAAACTGATCAATTTTTCCGTTTTTAAAAGTTACCACGCCTCCAATACCTAATTTCATTTTATACGAAATAGCTTGTTGCGCTTGTAATAAAGTTCCGGAAAAACAATGAAAAATCCCAAATAAATCTTCAGATTTTTCTTCCTCTAAAATTTCAAAGATCTCATCAAAGGCTTCACGACAATGAATTACGATAGGAAGCTGGTATTGTTTTGCCAGTTGAATTTGTTTTCTAAAAGCAATTTGCTGCTCTTTCAGATGCGTTTTATCCCAATACAAATCGATTCCAATTTCACCAACAGCGTAAAATTTACGCTTTGACAATTCCGTTTCTACGTGTTTTAGCTCTTCTTCGTAATTCTCTTTCACGTAAGTGGGATGCAGACCCATCATCAGAAAAATATTATCGGGATAGTTTTGCTCTAAGTCGTACATAGATTGGGTTGCTGCCGCATCGATTGCGGGAATAAAAAAACGGGTGATTCCGGCGTCGATGGCGCGTTGAATCATTTCGCCGCGGTCCTGATCAAATTCTTCAGAATATAAATGCGTGTGTGTATCTGTAATTATGGATGTTGAATTCAAGGCTTTTCTTTTTTTAAAGTTGTCAAAATTACGACAATATTAAAAGAATAGCAATTGCAGTTATATGGAAGGCAGATTTTACTGATTCACTGCTTGAGCGCAAATTTTATGCTCTAAGATCTTTAATTTGTCAAACTGAGCGACATCGAAATGCCACAATGAAAAGTCCCCAATCTTTTCGAATTGCAGTTTTTTACTTCGACATCGCTCATGATGACAAACTTTATTATTTTCCGGTTTCGATAAAAGCCAAAGCTCTTTCTAAAACTTCATCTCTTCCTTCCTGAATACCTTTTATAGTTGGTTTTATTTCAATATCCGGAACGATACCTATTCTTTGTGTTTCGCTTTTATCCGGGTAGTAAACGCCAATTCCCGAAAAACCAGTATGAAATAGTTTAAAATCAAATTCAAAAACATTTCCGTCTGCTCCAGCAGTCTGACTTCCTACAATTGTTGTCCTGCCCGCTGTCTGAAAACACATTGCAGTCCATTCTGACTGACTCATAGAATCTTCGTTAAGCAATACAATTACTTTTCCTTTGTAATTATTTTTATTTTCAAATCCGCATTTTCTACCTTCTGTCCATACATATCGTCCCGGATACTTTAGGTACGGCATTGTATATTCGCAAAACTTTTTTTCCTGAGGATTTAAAAAGTCTGAAATCTCTTTCCATGTATTTTGCGGATAATTTCTGAGATCAAAAACAATTGCCTTTGTCGTTTTGAAAGCTTCAATCATATCCGGAATGTTTTTTGGTTTTATAACTCCCATATTCACATAGCCAATATTGTTATCAAGGAGTTCGAATTTATTTTTCTTTTTCTTTGCTCCTTTTTTAAACTCATTTCGATGAGAATCATGATAATTAAACCACACCATTTTTTTTGTTTCGTAGCTTCTGTCTTTTAGAAACTCTACTTTTACATTTTCATTGTAAGAAGTCAAAATGGGTTTTACCACTTTATTTAAAAATGACACTTCATTTGAAGCGCTTTTTAAATTTCTGTTTTCCTCAATGTAATCTTTAATGGCTTTATCATTTATTTTGGTAATTACATCTCCAATTCTAATGTTTTCTGCTTCTGCCAGACTATCTGCAAAAATCTCTGTAACCACCAATTTTTCCTCTATTATTTTGCCTGTTGCAGGAAAATAAAACGGTGTTTTAAAAGTAGTTGGTTCAGGATAAATATGAAACACAACGTGACTGTCATTTAAACGTGCAGCCATTCTTGTCATTACTGTTAAAAATTCAGCAGGACCTTTAGCATCAAAAATAAAAGGCAAACTTTGCTCTAAAGTCTTGTCCCATTTTTGATCCATTAAATACTTATAGGGAAAATAATATTCTACAACATTCCAGTAGCTAAATGCCATCAGAATTCTTGAATATTTTAAATTGTAATCGAGATCGTAATAACTTTTAGTTTTTTTAAAACCATCAAAGTCCGGTCCAAATTCTTCTTCCGTTTGAAATCTGTTTTCTTCAATAAATTTTAATTTCTTAGAAAGCTTTTTCGAAAACATCTTATCATTCAACCAGCTTAAATTGAAGTTGTCATCAAAGAATTGAATCTCCTTTGGTGCAGCAATTGGTGCGATTTCTTTTATTACTCCCAGATCGTCAATCCAGTTTTCAATTATTACTGAAAATTCTTCCGTTGTTTGTGCTTTTTCAATTTTAGGGAGTTTTTCCAACAGTGCAGCATCCCAGTTGACTTCGCCTGCAGCAACCTTCGGATGGTAATATTTTAAAAATCCCCATATCTTACACGTTGCAGCAAATTTTTCAGTTTGGGTAATTTTGGTGGCACTAAAAATAATTTGGCTACATGTAAAAAGAAAAATTAAAGCAACTTTATTCATTTAGCTAAGCGGTTAAGGTTAAATTGATGTGGGTCAGCTTGGGTTAAAATAAAAATCGAATTTAGACTTAAAAATCTAAATTCGATTACGTCTTTACGTAAAGCAGTTAAAAAATCCTGAAACCTTAATCTCTCTTTGTATTTATATCTTTTTGAATGTGTCTTGTAAATTCTAAAAAAAGGTTATTTCAACCTGTCCAAAAGTTCCTTAACGAGAGCATACCGTTCGTAATCTTTCGACATAGTTTGCAGGATTTGCTTGCAGCCTGCGTAATCTTTTTGTTTGAGTTTACATAAAGCCAAATACCAGGTTGCTTTTTCTTTGTAAAGAGAATCTCCTTCTTTCAATTTCTTAAAAATAGCTTCTGCTTTTAAGTAGTGACTTTCTTCTAATAGTGATACTCCATAAAAAAACTGAATTTCGGGTGTTTTTTTCTTTTGCAATACGGTTTCAAAAAACGGAATTGCATCATTATATCTTTTCTTATTATAGGCCATTTCGGCTTTTTTCAAAGCTTCACTATTGTTTGCTGTTTCTGAAAAAGAAGCGTGTTCCGGATTGTTATAGTCGCCAAAAACGGGATTTTGATTGTAATTGAAAAAAAATAATCCAACCAAAATGGCTACCGAAAGCGCAACGGCAAGGTACCAGGGTTTTAAGCCCACTACTTTTGGCTTGTTTTCGAAATGCGCTTCTGAAATTTTAGCGAGATTTTCTTTGAATATTTGCCGTTCTGCATCGTATTCTAATTTGTTTTTCAATTGCCACTCCATTTCTTTGAAAGTTTCAAATTCTAAAGTCAGATCCCTGTCTTCGGCCAATCTTTTTGTAAAATTGTCCCTTTCTGCCACCGTCATTGCCCCGTGTAAATATTGTTCAAACAATTCCGGATATTTCTTTCCCAATTTGTTGCACATTTTATCATAAAGCTGCTGTCTTACATTAAAGTCTTCGGTTTGCCCAATCAATTCCAGCGCAGATTCATTTATAGATATGATATCTTCTGTAATTGTTACACCTCTGCTTCCGGTTTTTTTGAATTTGTTTAACCATTTTCTTTTACATAATAAAAAGAAATAAGCATCAAACGGACAAGTCAATTGTAGTGTTCCGGCTTTTGCATGATCAAAAAGCAAAATCATGATTTCCTGAACCACAGCCCGGGCGTGTTCCTGATCGCCGGAATTGTTCATAATGAACATCACTACTTTTGGAACGTACTTTTTATAAATGCTCTGAATAATGGCAGAGTCATTTGCGGCAAGTCCCTCAAGATACATTTGGTCAGGATGAATTTTAGTTTGGCCCATAAAAACTTTTTACAGCTAATTTAAAAAACAATTGTAATAAATTTCACATAAACAGGTAACAATTAACAAATTAGACTTATTTTTCTCAAAATAATTTGCAAAAACGCTGAATAAACAGCCGACTCAAAATACTTATCTCCCCATTTTTTGATTAGTTTATTGATGTTAATTGGCTTATTTTTGGTTTTCAATCCTTATCAAGAAATGGAAAATCTTCACGAAGTTCTCAAAAAAGAGAAATACAAGAAAATAAAGTTCAAGGTTACCAAAACGCAGCATCTTGCTATAAAAGCCAAAATTAACGGTGTTTCAGGCAATTTTATTTTAGATACGGGTGCCTCTAATACCTGCATCGGATTTGAAAGTATCGAACGTTTTGAATTGGATGCCAAAAAATCGAAAACAAAAGCGTCTGGCGCTGGAGGTACCGGAATGAAAACACAAATTTCATCGGGAAATAAAATAGAAATCGGGAGCTGGAAAAAGAAAGATTTCAGCATTGTAATTTTTGATCTCTCTCATGTAAATGAAGCCTTAGAATCGTACAAGGCAAAACCGGTTCACGGCATTATTGGTGCCGATGTTCTTCTTGAAGGCAAGGCGATTATTGATTATTTTAATCATTATTTGTACCTTAAATAATAAATACCAAAAACTAAAAATTCCAATTTCCAACTTCAATTTTGTGATTTGTACTTAAACTCAGAAATCTAAAATAAAAAAAATCCCAAACTCCTTTCGGAATTTGGGATTTTCTCATTCTAAAATTAAATCAACAATTAATGAGTATGTTTAGGATTGAATCCGTCTTCGCTTAATTCAGTATGCTCATAATCGGCAACCATTTCGGCTTCGTAATCAATTTTTTCTCCTTTAGATAATCTGCGAATAATACCTTCCATTATTTGGTAGATTACCGGAACCACAATTAAGGTAAGGAATAATGAAGAAATTAATCCTCCAATAATAACCCAAGCCAAACCGTTTTTCCATTCTGCTCCTGCTCCAGATGCTAATGCAATTGGGAACATACCAAACACCATCGCAATTGTGGTCATCAAGATCGGACGTAAACGTGCGTGATTTGCCTGGATCAACGCTGTTCTGATCGATTCTCCTGCAGCTCTTCGCTGGTTGGTATAATCGACTAGCATGATCGCATTCTTACACACCAGACCAATCAACATGATGATTCCTAAAATGGTAAAGATATTCAATGAGTTATTCGTTAATGCAAGGGCCAATAAGGCTCCAATAAACGATAACGGAATTGCAAACAATACGACAAATGGGTGAACAAAACTGTCATATAAACTCACCATTACAAGATAAACCAAAATAATAGCGGCCAATAAAGCGATTCCTAAAGTACCAAAACCTTCACTTTGGTTTTCCTGGTCTCCACCCCAGATATAATTTACTCCGGCTGGTTTTTTCAGTTTATCCAGTTTTTCCTGCCATTGTGTAACAATTGTTCCTGAAGCTACACCTACGTTTTGTCCTTTTACAGTTACCGACGCAGATTTGTCTCTACGCTCTAACTGGCTAGGTCCTGAACCTTCGGTAATATCTGCAAATTGAGACAATTTAATTTGTTGTCCTGCTGCATTAATGAAAATCAAATTACTTACGTCTGTAATACTTTTTCTGTCGAAAGCATTGTATCTGATGTTGATATCGTATTCGTATTCTCCAGCTCTGTATTTACCATCTGTGTTTCCACTAAAGGCAGTTTGCATGGTTAAACCAACTGTTTGAAGTGTTAATCCTAAAGCAGCCATTTTATCACGGTCTACTTTTACATTAATCTCCGGGTTTCCGTCTTCAACTGTTAATTTGATCTCTGTTGTTCCTGGAATGGTACGCAATTGTGCTTCGGCTTGTTTTGCAAATGCCATCGCAGCTTCTGTAGACGGACCTGTAACGATCAATCCTAAAGTAGCATCTTCGGCAGTACCCAAGATACCAACAGGAACTGTTTTTACTTTTGCTCCAACTAATACTTTTTCTAACTTACGTTTAATTTTTGCTGCATAAACCGATGCATCATCTGTACGATCTTTTTGTTCGATCATTTTTACGTCAATCTCTGCTTTGTAAGCCGTAGCTTGTGAGGCTCCAAAACCTTCACTCGTTTGTCCTACAGTTGTAATTTGACTGTGAACATATTCCTGAGATTTCAAATAAGCTTCTGCTTTTTGCGTCATAAAGTTGGTTTGTTCAAGCGAAGCATCTTTCGGCATTTCGATTTGAACTAAGAACTCCCCACTATCAGATGAAGCAAAAAATTCTCCTCCAATAAAACCACCTAATCCAAAAATTGATCCGAAGAATAATATCAATACCAAAACAATTGTTTTAATGTAATGATCTAAACACCAAGTTAACAATTCAGAAATCCAGTTGGTGAAACGTGTTAAATAGCTTTCAAAACCAAGAATAACTCTTCCAAATATATTTTTTCCTTCAATATGTTCTAATTTTCCAAAACGAGAAGACAACCAAGGGATAATAGTAAATGAAGCTAAAAGCGACAATAAGGTTGATATAATTACAGTAACACAAAATTGTGTGATAATATTAGAAACCAAACCAGAACTCATTGCAATTGGCAGGAACACTACCACAATTACCAATGTAATCGAAGTTACTGTACCACCAATTTCTGCAGTACCATCATAAGAGGCACGAATTCGGCTCTTACCCATCTCCATGTGTCTGTAAATATTCTCGAGGACCACAATCGCATCATCGACCAGAATACCAACCACCAGAGATAATCCTAATAAACTCATTAAGTTTAAGGTGTATCCCATTAAATAAATTCCGATGAAAGTAGCAATTAAGGATGCAGGAATCGAAACCATTACAATCAACGAGTTTCTAATACTGTGCAGGAAGAACAACATTACAAATGCTACCAATACCACCGCGATTAATAAATCGTGTACTACTGAGTCTGCAGCTTCAAGCGTAAATACGGTACTGTCTTTTGCAACTTCTAATTTTAAACTCTTGTCTTTATAATCTTTTTCAAGTGTCTCAATTGTTTTTAATAATTGCTCACTTACCGCAACCGCATTCGCATCAGATTGTTTTACGATTTGTAAAACAATGGCACTTTTTTGATCTACACGAGATATTTTTTCTGCTACTTTTTGAGTATCCTGAACGTCTGCAATATCTCCTAAACGAACCTGAATTCCGTTTTGCGAAGAAACTACCAGATTTCTTAATTCTTCAACACTTTTATATTTACCCGCTAAACGAATTAATATTTTCTGATCACGCGTCTGAATGTTTCCTGTTGGGAAATCTAAGTTAGATGTCAGAATATTTTGTTGTACCTGAGGAACAGACAATCCGTAACCCTGCATTTTTACAGCATCAAGATTTACCTGAATTTCACGCTCAGATCCTCCAATAATATTTACCTGGGCCACACCTTGTACACGAGATAAAATAGGAGCAATTTTTTTGTCAATTAAGTCATAAAAGGCTGCTTCATCCATTTTTCCGTTGGCACCAAGCGTCATGATTGGTAAATCACTCAAAGAGAATTTAGTCAACGACGGCGGATCTGCATCGTCTGGTAAATCACTAATGATGGCATTAATTTTACGTTGTGCATCATTTAATGAAAAATCGACTTTTGCGTTTGATGTTAGGGTTATCGAAACGATAGACAAACTTTCGTAAGACTTAGAATCAATTTTCTTAACATTTTCTAAGGATGCAATCGCATCTTCAATTTTCTTGGTTACGGTATTTTCTACCTCACTAGGAGAAGCTCCCGGATAAACTGTAGAAATAGTAATAACGTTTTGTTCAAATTTTGGGATCAGCTCATAACCTAACTGGCTGTAGCTAAACAATCCGCCAAGTGTTAGAATTGTAAACAATACAATTACCAACGACGGACGTTTTATGGATATTTCGGCTAATTTCATATATTTTTTTTTATGCTTTAGGCTGTAAGCTTCAGGCTTTAAGCTTTTGAAATGCTTAAAGCTTGCGGCTTACCGCTTATAGCCAACAATTATTTAATAATTTCTACTTTATTACCGTCCTGCAGGTTAATTTGACCTGTTGTAATTACTACATCTCCGTCAGATAATCCTTTGATGATTTCTACCTGATCTCCCAAAATTCTTCCCGCAACTACTTTTCTCAGTTTTGCAGTACCATTTTCTACTACAAAAATTTCGTTACTGCTCACACTTCCTACGAAAGCATTTCTAGGCACAACCATTAAATTCTGTTTTTGTTGGTTTGACGAAAAGTTTGCAGTTCCGTACATACCTGCTTTCAGGTCGTTATTTACGTTGTTTGTAATTTCAATTTCAACCGGAAAGTTTAGTGACTCATCTGCTTTTGAAGCGATAAAAGTAATTTTTCCAGAAAAAGTTTTATCAGGATAAACACTTGCCGTTACGTTAATTTGATTTCCAACTTTTAAACTTGCAACCTGAGTTTCGTTTACTGTTACTGCCAATTTCAATTTAGAAACGTTTACAATATCAAACAAAGCTGTAGCTGGCATTCCTGCTAAAATAGATCCTGGCTCAATGTATTTTTTATTGATAAAACCATTAATTGGTGCTTTTACTTTAGTATCACCCACATTAATGTTGGCTTGTGTTAAACTAGACTGTGCATTGGTTAAAGCCAATTTTGCCTGATCTAATTGTTGTTTTGTAACACCACCTGTTTTAAATGCATTTTCATATCTCGCATAATCTGCTTTTGCATTGGCATAAACAGCTTGCGCTTGTTGTGCATTTACATTGATTACGTCGCCTCTTACCGTTAATAAGGTTTGCCCCACTCTTACATAATCTCCTTCTTTTGCCAAAACACTAATTACTTTTCCGGATTTTTCAGCAGAAAATGTCAATTGTTGAATTGGTTGAAAGTTTCCGTTTGCAACGAAATCAAGTGAAACTTGTTCTGTTTTTACCGGAGTAACTTTTACTGAAACAGCAGCATTTTTTTCTGCTACGATATCTGTTTTTGCTTTGTTCTCCTTCTTATTATTATTTAAGACATATCCAATCACACCCAGTGCTGCGATTATGATTACGATTGTTATAATAGTTTTCTTCATTGTAATTAGTTATTTAATAAGAGTTTTTAGTTCGCCTTTTGATTTGATTAGAGATATTTCGGCAATTTTATAATTTAAAACTGCTCTGGTATAATTATTTTGAGCTTCAAGAGAGGCATTTTCTGCATCTAACAAATCTGTTAATGATGCTAATCCCTGAAGGTAATTGTTTTTAGTATTGCTTAAAATTTCAGTTGCAAGACGCATGTTCTCTTTTTGATTTTGAATGGTAACCAAATTGTTTTCAATTTGAGCCATTGCATTTCTGTAATCTAAATCAAGAGAAAGTTTAGTGTCTTTGATATCTTCCTGAAGTGATCTTATTTCAACATCAGCTTGTCTAACTCTTGCACGAGTTCCAAAACCTGTAAAAATTGGCACTCTTAAATTCAAACCAATCCCGGAGAAATCTGACCAGTACACACCAGACGATGGTTTTGCAAACCAAGGAAATTCAGGTCCCTGACCAATATAGTTGTAACTTGCGCTCAACGAAAGTGTTGGATAATATTCTGCCTGAACTGCTTTTTTGTTGAATACTAAAAGTTCTTCTTGTTTTTTCAAAAGCAGGTATTCTGTTCTGTTTTCGATATTTGGCTGCTCTGTTAAGGCTGCAGGAACAACTTCAAATTCTTCTTTAGGCAAATCGATTGGCGTTTCAATAGGCATTCCCATATAAAACTTCAACGCATTTTCCTGTAGAGTAATTTGATTTTTAATTTGTTGACGTTCTGTATCAATGTTTGACATTTTTACAATAATACGGTCTAAGTCAATTTTTTTAGCCAAACCGTTATCAAACTGACCTTGTACGATATCACGAACTTTAGTTGTGTTTACATAATTGCTGTCTAATAAAATCAATCTTTCTTTTTGTACATAAACAGAATAGTAGTTGTTTGCTACTCTTTCAATAACTTGTTCTTCTGTTAACTGATCGTTTATTTGATAAAATTCACGAGTAGATCTTGCTGCTTTTAATCCGGTAAAAACGGCCTGATCAAAAATTGCCTGACTCAAAGAAACTCCTGCAGTCGAAGTCCATTTTTGCCCAAATGCTGCCTGAATTGTAGTTCCCGGCGCGCCAAATCCTGCACCATCGATAACCGTAGTCTGGATAATTGGATTATAGGTTAAATTTCCATTGGCAACAATTTGAGGTAATGCTCTTGAACGAACTTCCTGAATTTGGTACTCACTATTCTCAACCTGTAATTTGGCTTTTTTAGCATCGGCTTTATTTTCAAGCGCATATGTTACAGCTTCTTTTAAGGTTAGACTTTTGACTTGTGCGTTGGCAGTCAAGCCAATAGTACACAAAAATATAAGAATTATTCTTTTCATAGATTGATGATTAAATAGTAAATTTTTTAAGTTGTTTTTCTAATTCCAGTATTCCTTTTTCTGTTGCCATCGCTCTGGTGTGATATTCCAGCGCTTCTAATTCAATTTTTTGTGCTTCTCTCTCAGAAACTGTAGTTTCATTGATGTGAAAAATAAGTGTGTAATAAAACTTCACATATAAATCTATATTTAAATCTGCGCGGTATAATTCCTCGCGAATTCCTTTTTGGATATTATCTCTAAAATAATGATTGCACTGGTCAATTTCGTTGGTCATCATATTTTGATAAATCTCAGGATAGTGCTTTTTTAACTGATAAAGAGGAGAAGTATCCGTAGCATTCTTAAACATATCACGAAACATTTCTCTGATCTCAAAATTTTCATGAATGGCATTGTAGTTTTTGGCTACAATCGTATCAATAACTTCATGCACTTGTTGGTGTACTGTTGATGTACTTTCTTCAATCAGCACCTCTTTATTACAGAAATATTTATAAATTGTTTTTTTTGAAATACACATTTCACCAGCAATATCATCCATTGTAACACTTTTAAAACCAAGTTTTAAAAATAACTCACTAGCTTTTGATATAATTTTCTCTTTCATTTTAATTTTCAAATTGCATTACAAATATAATTAGGAAACTAAAATTAGAAAAATAGTTTCCGTGATTTTTGTAATAATTTTACATTAATTTATTCCTGATGTAAGATTTATATACTGAACTCGAGATTTGCAATAAGTTTTATATCTTTTCCTAAGGCCAAACCTCCGTTATGGTTGAAAGAATTGTAATCCAGACCAAAGTCCTGACGTTTGATATCCCCTTTAATTTCAAAAGCAACTTTTTTCTCTCCGTTATAGGTATTAACTCCAATAAATTCGGCATCAAGTTCTACAACCTTTGTAACATCTTTAATAGTCAAATCGCCTTTAAAAAAATTGATATTGTTATTCACTCTTTGAAACGAAGTCGATTTAAAACTGATTATGGGATGCTCGTTTACATCAAAAAAGTCCTGAAGTTGTAAATACGTGTCAATTTGCTGAAAACTATCATTTCTATTATTGATATCTAATGAAAATTCTACAGATGCATCTTCAATTTCATTGTCTTCAATATTAACGTAGCCATCAAATTTATTAGTAGTTCCTCCCATGTAGGCTATAATAGAATGTCTCATTTTAATTAAAACATCTGATTGGCTAGAATCTAAGGTCCATGTTGTTTTCATAAATAGTTGGTTTAATTGAGTTATTATTTACTCAAAACTTCTTGTGGAAACTTTTACAGTGTTTCGAGTTTCCAAAATTATGGTGCAAATATAAACAGGAAACTGTAAACACCAAAAAAGTTTCCACGTTTTTTTTAATATTTTTTTAATACATTGACAATTAGATGTTTTAACTATAATTTTGAATGGAAACTTGTATTTAAATTTTTAAAAAAAGAAATAATTAATAAGGAATTGTATCTTTGAAGCTCGCAAATCAGAATTTCATTTTATGCACGATATTAGTCAGTACCAGGATTTTTTTATTCAATATTTAAAAAAACAAAACATACACAAAGAACCTGTTAATCTTTACGAACCTATAACATACATTTTAGGGCTTGGCGGAAAACGTATGCGTCCGGTACTAACTTTAATGGCTGCAGAAGTCTTTAACACAAATTATGAAGCTGCCTTGCCTGCCGCCATGGCTGTAGAAGTTTTTCATAATTTTTCATTGGTTCATGATGATATTATGGACGATGCTCCATTGCGAAGAGGACAAGAAACGGTTCATGAAAAATGGGATTTGAATACCGGAATCTTATCCGGAGATGCGATGCTGATTCTCGCATATCAATATTTTGAACAGTACGAACCCATTATTTTTAGAGACTTAGCCAAACTGTTCAGCAAAACAGCTCTTGAAGTTTGTGAAGGACAGCAATGGGATGTCGATTTTGAAAAAAGAAACGACGTTACCATTCCGGTATATCTGAAAATGATCGAATATAAAACGGCTGTTTTGGTTGCTGCGGCCATGAAAATGGGTGCTATTGTTGCTAAAACTTCTGAAAAAGAAGGTGATCTGATTTATGATTTCGGATTGAATTTAGGACTGGCTTTTCAGCTTCAAGATGACTATTTAGATGCTTTTGGAGACCCAAAAACCTTTGGAAAACAAGTTGGCGGCGACATTATCGAAAACAAAAAAACCTACTTATACCTTAAAGCACGCGAATTCTCATCAGCAGAAAAAGCGGCAGAACTGGAAAAATTATTCAGTGCCCAGTTAGAGGATAACACCGAAAAAATAACCACAGTTAAAGTTATTTTTAACGAATCGGGTGCTTCGAAAGCGACACAAGAGGCTATCGAAAGTTATACTTTTAAAGCCTTTGAAACGTTAGAAAAAATGGATATAAATGCTGAAAAGAAAAATATCCTTAGAAAATTTGGAGAAAATTTAATGGGCCGAAAAGTATAAAACAATATCAGTAACAATTTCAAACATCGATTAAAAAATTGAAAATTTGTAATTGCCATTGAATTTTGAAATTTGAAATTGATAATTATGTTTGTAGCACCAATTAGTACAGAAGCCCTTTTAGACCAGGCGCAGGCAGAGACTTTATATTTGAGCCTGATTGAGCAAATCAACAAAGATTTCAATTTAGCCAATGAAGGAATTGATTTCCCTTTAAGCATTTCTCCAGAAGAATTAAAAATTCAGCTTCACGAAAAAATCTACAGAATGATTCAGTATAAATTTGCTGAATACCTGAACCTTCTTTACATCATCGATGTTTCTGAAATTGAGATAAAAAAACTAGACGGATCTGACTTAGTGATACTGGCTGAACAAGTTGCTTTTTTGATTTTAAAAAGGGAATGGCAAAAAGTTTGGTTTCGAAAGAATTTTAAGTAGAAGGTTCTAAGATGCTAAGATTCTGAGATACTAAGGCTTTTCGTTTGGTCTTATAATACTTTTCAACTTATCTAATTCAGACCAAAGCCCAAATCCATTAGTATCTAGTTTACTTCCTATTATCTGAAAACGACCACATTTAAAGCAGATTTTTGCTATACCAAGTGTTTTTTCTTTCTTCTTAAAAATAAAAATATCCCGATATTCTGCAGCACACGCAGCAAAAGTATCTTGCAATGAATCCTTTTCGCTAAACACATTTTCAATCTCTTTTTGCTGTTTAATCGATAAATTCGACTTTTTATAGTTATGATTCAATAGAATCTTCTCGAAATTTTCTTGTGGGATTGTATCAGGAAAAGCATGTACATAAATATCAAAAAATTCTTTTTCTCTTTTAGTATTAATATCTTTAATAAGAATTTTAGTAAAATCATCATCTGAAAAATTTAAATAATAATGATCAATTTTATCAGAATCAAAAAACGGTCGTAATTCCTTCTTTACAACTTCTTTCACCGCAACTTCTTTTTTAGAATTATTACAACTCGAAAATAAAACAACAATAAGTATAAAAATATATTTTTTCAATATTCGTTTTTTTTAAAACCTTCCAATCTTAACATCTCAGAACCTCAGTATCTTAAAAATAAACCCTCACAAAAGGCATAAAGCCAGATCCGTAAAGGCTTCTGTCAGGATCAAACAAGACATCATAGCGTGCACCAATGGTAACATTTCCGGTTCTGTAACCCGCCCCCAGATACAAGGCGGTATTCCAATAATTATCAGAATAACCGGGTCTGTACGGAGTAGAATTATAATCTGTATTGACGCGAACCTGCTCTAATTCTGCAGACAATTGAATTTCAGGAATCGGGTTTACAAGTCCCACGACGCTTCCGCCGTAGACAAACGAGTTATAGTAACTTTTTGAAGAAAGATAACCAAACTGCAATCCAACACCAACCGCAACAATTTCATTTACATTATAGATCGCACTTGGCATGACAGAGATATCGGTATAACCGGAACCAATTCCTAATCCTAAACCACCACCAAACTGCACCTTATCCCAAAAGCGGTTAGTGTTGTCTATAACATAGTTTTGTTGTGCAAATGTATAACTCGAAAATAGCACTGTCAAAATCACAAAATATAGTTTGCAATCGATTGAAAATTGAATTTTACGCATAGTTAACGTTTATTTTAACAAATTTTTACGTAAAAGTACGTAAAAAAAAGATTTAAATAAAGTCGATTGTTGTACTTTTGCCATTCTATTTAACAAAAAGTATATTCACTAATATTATGGATAGGTTTTCATTTTTAAATGCAGCGCATACCGAGTTTTTTGCACAATTATACGATCAATATTTAGTAAACCCAGACAGCGTTGAGCCTAGCTGGAGAAGTTTCTTTCAAGGTTTTGACTTTGGACAAACGACTTATAACGACGAAAATCCAGTGCAGACTATCGTTGAGTACGTGACTAGCGACAATACAGATTACAGTCAGGTTTCAGAAAAGCTTAAGAAAGAATTCAATGTTCTAAAATTAATTGATGGATACCGTACCCGCGGGCATTTGTTTACCAAAACAAACCCTGTTCGTGACCGTAGAACTTCGTCTCCTACTTTAGATATCGAAAACTTCGGATTATCAACAGCTGATCTTTCGACTGTTTTTGATGCTGCGCAAACTATCGGATTAGCACCTTCTTCTTTGCAGGATATCGTAAATCGTCTTAAAGCTATTTACTGTCAGCATATTGGAATTGAATATATGTACATCAGAAACCCTGGTGTTGTAAAATGGATTCAGGATAAATTGGCGGTAAATGTTAACCAGCCTAATTTTTCTTCAGAAGAAAAGAAAATCATCTTAACTAAATTAAACGAAGCCGTATCTTTTGAAAACTTTCTTCACACTAAATATGTGGGACAAAAACGTTTTTCATTAGAAGGTGGAGAATCTATAATTCCGGCTTTAGATGCTTTGATCGAACAAGCTGCAGAAAAAGGAGTTGAACAATTCGTAATGGGAATGGCACACCGTGGCCGTTTGAACGTTTTGGCAAACATCTTTAACAAATCTACTCAGGATATTTTTGGTGAGTTTGACGGAAAAGATTATGATCAGGAATATTTTGATGGTGACGTAAAATACCACTTGGGGCTTACTGCCGACAAAAAAACAAGATCAGGAAAAAGCATCAACATCAATTTAGCACCAAACCCTTCTCACTTAGAAACGGTTGGAGCTGTAATTGAAGGAATCACAAGAGCAAAACAAGATAAATATTACGCTGACGATTTCTCTAAAGTATTACCTATTGCCGTTCACGGAGATGCTGCAATTGCAGGACAGGGTATCTTGTATGAAATTATTCAGATGGCACAACTTGATGGTTACAAAACCGGAGGAACTATCCATATTGTAATTAATAATCAGGTTGGTTTTACTACCAATTATCTGGACGCTCGTTCTTCTACTTATTGTACAGATGTTGCCAAAGTAACGCTTTCGCCAGTATTACACGTAAATGCTGATGATGCTGAGGCGGTTGTACATGCAGTATCTTTTGCATTAGACTACAGAATGCAATTTGGACGTGATGTATTTATCGATTTATTAGGATATAGAAAATACGGTCATAACGAAGGTGACGAACCGCGTTTTACACAGCCGGTTTTATATAAAATCATCGCAAAACATAAAAATCCAAGAGATATTTATGCAGAGAAATTATTGTCAGACGGCGTAATCGATGCTTCTTATGTAAATGCTTTAGAAAAAGAATACAAATTGGCTTTGGAGGAGAATTTAGAAGCTTCTCGTAAAAAAGATTTGACTATCATTACTCCATTCATGAAAAACGAATGGGATGGATTTGTTCAGGTAACAGACACGCAAATGCTTCAAAAAGTAGATACTACTTTTGACAAAGCAGGATTAGATTCTATCATCAATACAATCTCGACTTTACCTTCAGATAAAAAATTCATCAATAAAATAACTAAAATTGTTACCGACAGAAAAGCAGGATACGACAACAATACTATCGATTGGGGAACAGCAGAAGCACTAGCTTACGGTTCTTTATTGACAGAAGGATTTGACATTCGTATTTCTGGCCAGGACGTAGAGCGTGGAACATTCTCTCACCGTCATGCTGTTGTAAAAGTTGAAGATTCTGAAGAAGAAGTAGTTTTATTAGATGCTATCGAAAACAAAAAAGGAAAATTCGGCGTATTCAATTCGCTATTATCAGAATATGGTGTTCTTGGCTTTGATTACGGATATGCGTTGGCAAATCCTAATGCCTTAACCATTTGGGAAGCACAATTTGGAGATTTCTCTAACGGAGCCCAAATCATGATTGACCAATATATTTCATGTGGTGAAGACAAATGGAACAACCAAAATGGTATCGTTTTATTGTTGCCTCACGGATATGAAGGACAAGGTGCAGAACACTCTTCTGCGAGAATGGAACGCTACTTACAACTTTGTGCAAGACAAAACATGTATGTTGCAGACTGTACCACACCAGCTAACTTCTTTCACTTGTTGAGAAGACAAATGAAAACCAATTTCCGTAAACCTTTGGTAGTGTTCTCTCCAAAAAGTTTATTGAGAGATCCAAGATGTGTTTCTACAGCCGAAGAATTAGCAACAGGAAGTTTCCAGGAAACAATTGACGATAATACAGTAGATAAAAATGCAGTAAAAACTTTAGTTTTTGTTACAGGTAAATTTTACTATGATATTGTTGCAGAAAGAGAAAACAACGGAAGAAATGATGTGGCGGTTGTTCGTATTGAACAATTATTCCCGTTACCGGTTGAGCAATTAAAAGCTATTATCGCACAATATCCAAACGCAGACGATTATGTTTGGGCTCAGGAAGAACCTAAAAACATGGGAGCTTACAGCTTTATGTTAATGAACTTTGATCTTGTAAAATGGAGATTGGCTTCATTAAAAGCATATGCTGCTCCGGCATCTGGAAGTTATACACGTGCAAAACGTCGTCATGCAGATGCGATTAGAATGGTATTCGATAAAGATTTATTTAGATAAAAAGAATGTTTCAAGTTTGAAATTTCGAGTGTACTAACCTGAAAATTTAAACCATAAAAACCTTAAACAAAAACAAAGATGATTTTAGAAATGAAAGTCCCATCACCAGGGGAGTCAATAAAAGAAGTTGAAATTGCAACTTGGTTAGTAAAAGACGGAGATTATGTAGAAAAAGATCAAGCTATTGCTGAAGTTGATTCAGATAAAGCTACTCTTGAATTACCTGCTGAAATGAGCGGGGTAATTACACTAAAAGCTGAAGAAGGTGATACAGTAGCAGTAGGCGCTGTAGTTTGTTTAATTGATACAGATGCTGCAAAACCAGCAGGTGATGCTCCTGCAGCACCAGCGGCAGAAGCTCCAAAAGCGGAAACGCCAAAGGCAGAAGCACCAAAAGCGGAGGCTCCAAAGGCTGAAGCACCAAAAGCAGCTCCTGCAGCAACAAGTTATGCAGCCGGAACTCCATCTCCTGCAGCGAGAAAAATATTAGACGAAAAAAATATTGCTCCAACAGCAGTTTCAGGAACTGGAAAAGGCGGAAGAATCACTAAAGATGATGCTGTAAATGCAGTACCTTCTATGGGAACTCCAACTGGTGGAAGCCGTGGATCTGAGCGTACAAAATTATCAATGTTACGTCGTAAAGTAGCAGAAAGACTAGTTTCAGCTAAAAATGAAACAGCAATGCTTACTACTTTCAACGAAGTAAACATGACGCCAATCAACCAAATTCGTAATGAATACAAAGATGCATTTAAAGCAAAACATGGTGGTCTTGGTTTAGGATATATGTCATTCTTTACAAAAGCAGTTACAAGAGCTTTAGAATTATATCCTGATGTTAACTCTATGATGGATGGTGATTATAAAATTGCTTACGATTTTGCTGATATCTCAATTGCAGTTTCCGGACCAAAAGGACTTATGGTTCCTGTAGTTCGTAATGCTGAACTTTTGACTTTCCGCGGAATTGAAGCTGAAATTAAAAGATTAGCACTTAGAGCTCGCGACGGTCAAATTACCGTTGACGATATGACTGGTGGTACTTTTACTATTACAAATGGTGGTGTTTTTGGAAGTATGTTGAGTACTCCTATTATCAATCCTCCTCAATCAGGAATTTTAGGAATGCACAATATTATTGAGCGTCCGATTGCTGTAAACGGTAAAGTGGAAATTCACCCAATGATGTACGTTGCTCTTTCTTACGATCACAGAATCATTGACGGACGTGAGTCTGTAGGCTTCTTGGTAGCGGTTAAAGAAGCATTAGAAAATCCTTTAGAATTACTAATGAATGGTGATGCTAAACGTGCTTTAGAACTATAATCAAACATTATTTATATACTAAAACCTGCTCTTTCCGGAGCAGGTTTTTTTTATGCATATACCTTATTATCGTCAGTCAATTTAAAAATATATAGCGGAGAACTTAATTTTATTGCATAAAACATAATTTGTACTACTTTTCAATACAATAAAAAACCGAGTTTAATTTCATTTAAGAAAATTTTTATCTTAAAATAGCCTTAAAGTTAGCTTAAGATGTTAATTTTTTAAGGAAAGCAAAATTTTGATATTTAAACGAGTTTTATTTAGAATAAATAAAAACAAAACTTGCTTTGTTTCTATTCAACACGTAAATTTGCGCTATTAAAATCAATTCTAAATAAAAATGAAATATAAATTCACCGTTTCCTTTTTGAGTTTCTGCTTTTTTCTACTGGCAAGCCTTTCAATTACGGCACAAGAAAAAGCAACCATTCAAGGTCAAATATCTTTAAATAATAATGAATCGCCAGAAGGTGTTTCTGTTGCTTTAAAAGGAACAAGATTTGGAACCATTACTGACGAAGCCGGTAATTACAGAATAAAAAATGTAAAACCGGGATCTTATACCTTAAAAGTTTCAGCTGTAGGATTCAACACAATCGAAAAAAAGATCACCATTAATGAAGGTCAGGAAGTAGTTGAAAACGTGAGCCTTGTTTCAAATTCAGAAGAATTGACAGAAGTAGTAATAAACGGTGGAAGAACCAACCATTTTGCCCGCAAAGAAACGAAACAAGTTTCTAGATTACCACTTAAAAATCTTGAAAACCCTCAATCTTACACTACCATTACCGGAGAACTATTAAAAGAACAAGTAGTTACTAATTTTGATGATGCTTTGAAAAATGCATCTGGAATTACGCCTCTTTGGGCCGCTACAGGACGTGCCGGAGATGGTGCCGCATATTATTCATTGAGAGGTTTTCCCGTTCAGCCAACAATGGTAAATGGTTTACCTGGCTTAACCAATGGAAGTTTAGACCCTGCAAATATTGACAGAATCGAAATCATCAGAGGTCCGTCTGGAACTTTGTTTGGAAGCAGCTTAATCTCTTATGGAGGATTAATCAATACTACTACAAAAAGACCTTATAAAACGTTTGGAGGAGAAATCAATTACACGGTGGGAAGCTATGGTTTAAATCGTGCAACAGTAGATTTAAACACTCCGCTTAACGAGCAAAAAACATTGAATTTCAGAATAAACTCTGCTTTTAACAGACAAAATAGTTTTCAGGATGCTGGTTTTAGAGAATCATTTTTCATTGCGCCTTCATTATCTTATGAAGTAAACGACAAATTATCATTCTTGATTAATACAGAATTTATGAGCAACGAAGCTACAAATCCAACGATGTTGTTTTTTGACAGAGGCGCTCCATTACGTGTTCACAATATCAATGAATTGAAGTATGACAACGAACGTTCTTATACTAGTAATGAATTGACAATGAAAACACCATCATATAATATTCAGGCTCAAATGAATTATAAATTTTCTGATCAGTGGAGTTCGCAAACTGTATTCTCTACCAGTTCAGCAAAGTCAGTAGGAAATTATACTTATCTGTATGAGGGAACACGATTTACACCAATTACAGACGGAATTGTGTTAGGTCGCTCTTTTACTGAACAGGACAATCAAAATATAACAACTGATATTCAGCAAAATTTTAATGGTGATTTTAAAATTGGAAGCATTAGAAATAGGATAGTTGTAGGCTTTGATTATTTTAAAAGAACTGCAACTGATCGCAGTAGTGGGTATTTTAGTAATGGATATGTATATATAGGAGATAATTTAGCCTCTTTTAATGCTTTTGTTGGCCAAAATACAAATGGCGACAGCGGAGATTTAACAAAAGCCGGCGCTGCTGCCATCCTTGGAAACGCTCCAAGAAATGATAACCATACCAAACAAGAAACTTATAGCGCTTATGTTTCTGATGTAATCAATTTTACACCTGGATTATCTGCTATGTTGAGTTTACGTGCTGACCGTTTTATGAATGCAAAAAATGACGGTTACAACCAAACTGCTTTTTCTCCAAAATTTGGAGTAGTATACCAGCCAATTCTTGATAAAGTTTCGATTTTTGCAAATTACATGAACGGATTTGTTAACGTAGCGCCAGGCCAAAATCGTTCTGCCACTATTGTTACACCAGTAATATTAAATCCTGAGCATGCAGACCAATTTGAGGTAGGAACAAAATTGAATCTTTTTAAAGATAAATTATATGCTACTTTCAGCTACTATGATATTAAAGTTAGCGACCAGACTTATGTAGTAGAAACACCTTATATAGATCCCGCAGATCCAACAACTCAACAACCAAATAATCAGCAAACATTTCAGGATGGAGCGCAGAAAAACAAAGGTTTTGAGGCAGAATTTGTTGCAAATCCAGTGACTGGTTTAAATATTGTTTTAGGATACAGCTATAATGATGCCGTTTTAACAAAAGGAGATCCTGATTTTGTAAACCGCAGATCTGAAAATGCAGGACCAAGAAATCTGGCAAACCTTTGGGCAAGCTACAAATTTACAAATGGTTTATTGAGAGGTTTTGGTTTAGGTTTTGGAGGTAATTATGTTGGAGACAACCTGATTATGAACAGACAAGTTGCCGGAAGATTTACCATTCCGGAATATACCGTTCTAAATTCATCTTTATTTTACAATGCAGAGAAATTTGTCATAACAGTTAAATTAAACAACATTACAAACAAAGAAATTTACGATGGCTGGTCTACAGTTCACCCTAAAGATCCAAGAGCAATCGTTGCCAGTTTCACTTACAAACTCTAATAAAAACAGAACACCTTTCTATTTATCCGGAAAGGTGTTTTTTAAATTCTTATAATTATGATCACAATTGCAAGTCTTATCGTTTTTTTAGCTTTTTACACACTTTATTACACTTCAAAAAGAGCAGCTTTGTCGTATGATTTAGGTTTTGAAAAATGGATGCAGAAAAATCCTAAACAAACCAAGATTACCGGATTGGCGCTTCTTGTTACCGCTTACGCAATGTGGCTTGTCACGCAATCGTTATGCTGCGGAACTTTAATGTTTTTTATTCAGTTAATGACTGTTGGAAGTTTAATCATTATCCTTACCCCATTAAAGAAAGTAAACATTAAAATTTTAGTAGCTGTTTTGATAATTGCTGCTTTATTAGAATTTTATTACCACTAACCACTACCAACCAATGCCAGCAAATCCAAAATATTTAACTCCAGCATTTTGGCCTCGTTTTGCCAAGATTACTGCCGCTATTATAGGCGGTTATTTTGTTTCCGTTACGTTTCATTTGGCACTTGCCTCGTGGTTCAACCGTCCGGAAGTGCTCATGACAATGGCTTTTAGCGGATTTATTCTTTGGGTCGTATTAATGGTTCTTGCTTTTTTGGCCAAAAGCGGTTTAAAAATCTGGGGAATTTACATTCTCCTTTCCTTGTTTTTTTCTCTTATTATCTATCTGGGTCAAACTTATAATACCACCGCGTAACCATTATGAACAATCGTCATTATAATATTTACTTTCATACACATACTGTTAGCGGTATCGTAATAAGCGTTGTACTATTTGTAATATTCTTCGCAGGATCTTTTTCTTTTTTTAGAGATGAAATCATCAATTGGGAAAGAAGTGAATCTACTGCTATTACAAAAGAAATTCACTTAGACTACAACAAAGCTTTAGAAAATCTTGACAAAAAACATATTTTACACGGCAGAAATATTACCATCTCTAAACCTACTGTCGAAAACAGAGTAGCGGTTTACATGGAAGGTACCAAAGATACATTGGCTCCAGCCAAACAAAAAGAGGGAAGTTTCTTTTATCTGGACAATCAAAATTTTAAATCCTATACTTACGAAGAATCGTATTCGCTGGGAGAATTTTTATATCGTCTGCATTTCCTGGCCCAAATTCCCTATCCTGTTGGTTATTATCTTTCTGGATTTACAGCTTTATTTTTTCTTTTTGCAATTGTAACGGGACTTTTATTGCATTGGAAAAAAATCGTTTCTAATTTTTACGTTTTTCGTCCTAAGGAAAAATTAAAAACTTTATGGACAGATGCACATACAGCATTAGGCATGATCGGACTTCCGTTTCAATTTGTTTATGCCGTAACCGGTGCTTTTTTTATGATCAAACTTTTAATCGTTGCCCCTGCCGTAATGGCTTTATACAAAGGCGACGACAGTAAATTATATAAGGAATTAGAATATAATGATCCGGATTATAAATTTGAAAATAAAAAATTAGCCACACCTTTTAATATCAATCAATTGGTTTCTAAAACTAAAGGCAATTGGTCTGATTTTGAAATTACAAAAGTCTTTATTCAGAATTATGGTGATGCCAATATGCACGTGCTGGTTGAAGGTGAATTACTAAGCCATAAAAAATTTACCGGAATTGGAAAAGTAGTTTATCGAATTGCTGACGGAAAAGAAATTGCGCGCAAAAATCCGGTAACACAAAATGGTTATATCGATGTTGTAAAAAATGTGTTGTTCCGAATTCACTTTGGAGATTACGGCGGATATGCCTTAAAAATCGTAAGCTTCATTTTAGGAATCATAACTTGCTTTGTCATCATTTCGGGAGTAATGATCTGGTTAGTAGCAAGACAAAAAAATAATCTGCCAGAAAAGAAAAGACGTTTTAACGCTGCAGTAGTTCGAATTTATCTGGCTATTTGTTTAAGCATGTATCCGGTAACAGCTTTGGCTTTTATAGGAACCAAAATATTCTACCCGTTAACACAATCTAATTTGTTTAGTTTATATTTCGGCACCTGGTTATTATTGGCGATTTTATTTATCATCAAAAAAGACGATACGTTTACCAATAAGTTCTGTTTAATTTCAGGAAGTATTTTAGGTTTTCTGATCCCGATTACAAACGGAATTGTTTCCGGAAACTGGTTCTGGACTTCGTTTATGCAGAACAAAATTCAAATTTTCTTTATTGATGTTTTTTGGATCGCATTGGCCTCAATTTCACTTTACGTAGCTTACCATTTAAAACCCAAAGCAGCGATTGCTTAAAAATTAGCTTAAATAATTTGTCCTCTATTGATTTTGCGTATACTTTTACGCCTTTAATTAAAAAATGGGATTTAAAAAACAAGTACGTTTTCTGCATAAGTGGCTCGGATTAGTTTCTGGGCTCATTGTTTTTATCATTAGTATTACAGGTTGCCTGTTCTGCTTTCATGACGAGATAAAGGATATTACCCGAAAAGAATGGCGTTTGGTTGAACCTCAAAATAAACCATTCATAGTACCCTCGGCTTTAGAGGAAAGTGCCAAAAAATTGCTCCCAAAATACAAACAATCTATGGTTTCGTATTACGGGAAAAATCGGTCTGCCATTGTTTACACGTATTCTGACACAGGCAATTTATATCTCTACTTTAATCCTTACACCGGAAAATATTTAAAAACAGAAAATCCCGAAACAGACTTTTTCATTATAGTAGAATACATCCATCTTTATTTATTATTGCCCGATTACATCGGCAAACATATAATAGGAGGAGCAACTCTAATTTTTATTCTATTATTAATATCAGGAATAATTCAATGGTGGCCAACAAAAAAAAGAGACCTTAAACGAAGTTTTAGCGTAAAATGGTCTGCCAAATGGCGTCGGGTAAATTATGACTGGCACAATACTACGGGATTTTACATTTCACTAATTGTACTTATTCTTGCAGTAACAGGACTCACTTTTACTTATGAATGGGTAGGAAACGGAATTTACAAAGCTTTTAATTTTGGCGGTAACAAAGCAATCGAAACAAATATTCCGGCAATTGACACCGCAAAATTCAAATCGAACTCAGTAATAGCTGTAGATCGTGCATTTATTCAAACCATAAAACTACAACCTAAAGCCGAAATGCTCTTTGTAACGTTTCCGCAACAAAAAGGCGATATTATCAATACGGGAGCTTATCCTCATACTTTAAGATACGATCATCAAAGCAATTATTATTTTCATCCGCTTGACGGAAAACGCATTAAAAGTCAAACTTTTGAACAGAAAAGTCTGGGCCTGCAAGTTGTTGAAATGAACTACGGAATTCATACAGGACAAGTTCTCGACTTACCCGGAAAAATTATTGCTTTTATAGCCAGTTTACTAGCAGCCGCACTACCTGTAACCGGTTTTGTAATTTGGTATGGAAGAAAAAATAAAAGCGGCAAAAAGTTAAGGCATAAAAAAACCGTCGCGTAAAAAACGAGACGGGATTTTTATGAGTTCGAAACTAAATTAGTTTCTGTTTGCTAATGCATTTTTCTGTAAATTTTTTACTGAGCTGATTTTGCTGTTTTCATAAGCAACCTCGCAAAGGTTTTTTTCATTGAAGAAAACCCATTTCCCAGTTTTCAATCCGTCTGTGTATTCTCCTACTGCTACTTTATTTCCTTTTTCATCATAAGATACCCACACTCCATCTAATTTACCATCTTTAAAAAAGCCTTCTTGTTGTACTTTACCATTTTCATAATAATAAGTAGCTTTTACTTTGTTTCCAACAGCTTCTAATTCTGGTTTTACCTCTTGTGCAACTAAAATTCCAGAGAACATCATTGCAACTAAAATTACACACTTTTTCATATCTTTAAGGTATTAATGTTATCAAATCTTTATCAAATATAAATAATTGTTTACATTAAAAAAACTTTTACTTAACAATTTGGTAACATTGACTAAAAGCTTAACATTGGAGAATGTGCAAAAGCAAGAAAACCAACGCCGAAGCATTGGTTTTACTGGTATTTTATAAAAAAACAAATTTACGATAACGTTGTAAATTTATTCCTAAATTACTTTAATAATGCATCTAATTGTTTCTGCAGACCAGGAGATGAAGGTCTTTCAGCATCAGAACTAACAATATTACCCTGCGGATCGATCAAAATAAATCTCGGAATTCCGGTTACACCATAATTCATAACAAACTCAGATTCCCAATCTTTATCTGCAAATAACTGTACACCACCAAGATTTTTGTCGGTTACGAATTTTTTCCACTTTTCATGATCTTTTTCCTTATCAATAGAAATGCTCACAAACTCGATATTTTTACCGTGATATTTTTGTTCTGCTTTTTGCAAATAAGGAATTTCAGCTCTGCAAGGTGCGCACCATGTTGCCCAAAGATCGATATAAACATATTTTCCTTTTAAATCGGCAAGTTTGGTTTTGCCTCCTTTAAAGTTTTCATAATCAAATTGCGGAGATGCCTTCCCTACCATTTTATTTGCTTTCGAAGTTCTTTCGTATTCCTGAGCCGCATATTGACTAAAGCTCTCAAAACTTCCCTTTAAAGCCATTTTAAATTCAGGATCAAAATCACCTTTTTCTAAACTTTCTGCATCTGCCTTTTTCTTAGCTTCTAAAAGAGCAGCAAATTCTCCCGCTTCTTTTTTAAAGGCCTCACTCTGAAATTTTTCATTACTTATGGCATATTGAGCCAAAAAGTTACTTTCGTTTACACCGGTACCTTTATAAACAATGGTTTCATCAAATTCTTTAGCATCCATTGTTAAATTAACCTCAGAATTTGGCTTTAAATATAAATTAGAAGATTCTGTTCCGTCAGAAAACATATAAAATCCCTTTGGAGCATCAAAGGATGTCGTAAAGAGTCCTTTCTTGTCAATCGGAATAACTTGCGTAAAATTATTTCTTCCTTTAATAACTAAAGTATCGCTGTTTCTATTGGTAATGTTAGCTGTAAATTTTATTTGATTATTAGCTTGACCAATGACATTCAAAGCACTAAAAATCAACAGACCCGTAACAAAAAATTTTTTCATAGTATTAAAGTTTGTTTTTACTGATTCAAATCTAAAGAAATAACAGCTTCAAAATTTCAGAATTAACAAAATATTTGAAATTTACAAGTATCAATTGATCACTTTACTATATTATTTTGTTTTTTGTGTTTACTTTTGCAATCTAAAATTTTGATTATGTATAGAAGTCATAATTGCGGCGAATTAAACGCCTCAAATATTAATACCGAAGTAACACTTGCAGGATGGGTTCAAAAATCACGCGATAAAGGATTTATGAATTGGGTCGATTTACGCGATCGTTACGGAATCACACAGCTTATTTTCGACGAAAGTCGTACGGATAAAACTGTTTTTGAATTGGCAAAAACGTTGGGACGTGAATTTGTAATTCAGGTAAAAGGGACTGTTATTGAGCGTGAAGCCAAAAACAAAAACATCCCGACTGGTGAAATCGAAATTTTAGTGACAGAGTTGACTATTTTAAATGCTGCTCTTACACCTCCATTTACTATTGAAGATGAAACGGACGGTGGTGAAGATATCAGAATGAAATACCGCTATTTGGATATTCGTAGAAATCCGGTAAAAAACAGTTTGTTGTTTCGCCATAAAGTAGCAATGGAAGTTCGCAAATATTTGTCTGATTTAGATTTCTGCGAAGTTGAAACTCCTTATCTGATAAAATCGACTCCTGAAGGAGCCAGAGATTTCGTTGTACCAAGCCGTATGAACGAAGGTCAATTTTATGCATTGCCACAATCTCCACAAACTTTCAAACAGCTTTTGATGGTGGGCGGAATGGATAAATATTTTCAGATCGTAAAATGTTTCCGTGACGAAGATTTGCGTGCAGACCGTCAGCCTGAGTTTACACAAATTGATTGTGAAATGGCATTTGTAGAACAAGAAGACATTTTGAATGTTTTTGAAGGCCTGACAAGACATTTACTTAAAGAAATAAAAGGTGTAGAAGTAGAGAAATTCCCAAGAATTACCTATGATTATGCCATGAAAACATACGGAAATGACAAACCGGACATTCGTTTTGGAATGAAATTTGGCGAGTTGAATGAATTTGCACAACACAAAGAATTTCCGGTTTTTAACGCTGCAGAATTAGTAGTGGGAATAGCGGTTCCGGGAGCCGGAAATTATACCCGTAAAGAAATTGACGGATTGATTGACTGGGTAAAACGACCACAAGTTGGTGCGTCTGGAATGGTTTACGCAAAATGCAATGAAGACGGAACTTTTAAATCGTCTGTAGATAAATTTTACGATCAGGATGATTTGGCAAACTGGGCAAAAGCAACAGAAGCAAATCCTGGTGACATGATTTTTGTACTTTCTGGTCCGGCAAACAAAACCCGTGCACAGCTTTCTGCGCTTCGTATGGAATTAGCAACTCGCTTAGGTTTGCGTAATCCGGCAGAATTTGCTCCTCTATGGGTTGTAGATTTTCCGTTATTGGAATTAGACGAAGAAAGCGGGCGTTACCATGCTATGCATCACCCTTTTACTTCTCCAAAACCAGAAGATATGGCTTTGTTAGAAACAGAACCGGGAAAGGTACGTGCCAATGCTTATGATATGGTTTTAAACGGAAACGAAATTGGGGGTGGATCAATTCGTATTCACGACAAGGCTACACAGCAATTAATGTTCAAATATTTAGGATTTACCGAAGAAGAGGCAAAAGCCCAATTTGGTTTCTTAATGGATGCTTTTCAATTTGGAGCACCTCCTCACGGCGGATTAGCTTTTGGATTGGACAGATTGGTTGCCATTTTAGGCGGCCAGGAAACAATTAGAGATTTTATCGCTTTCCCTAAAAACAATTCAGGACGCGACGTAATGATCGATGCACCTGCTGCAATCGATGAAGCTCAGCTGAAAGAATTACATATTAAAATTGATTCTATCTAACCTATAAATTAAAAATATAAAAAAGCGGCCGAAAAATTTCAGGCCGCTTTTTTATTTTACTTTTTCTTATAGAAATGGAAGAAAAATTACATGGAGGTAATCAAAATCTAAATGGGCATTTTTTTTCTTCATTTTATAAAATATTTATTTTTTGAATTATTAAATTCCTACAATCACTTCAATTTCATATTCCTACAATTAACGATTCTCAAATTATGGTATTTCATATGAAATTTGATGCAATAAACAACGTGAAAACACTGTAAATCAATAATTTTTACAAAAAATTAACACCTTAATGTCTTTTGTATGAATTTATATATTACATTTGCTATATTATAAATTATTATTACAATTACAATGCGTACAGGTACAGTAAAATTTTTCAATGAATCTAAAGGTTATGGATTCATTACAGACGAAGAAACAGGAAAAGACATCTTCGTTCACGCTTCAGGAATTAACGCGGAAGAATTACGCGAAGGTGACCGTGTAAGCTACGAAGAAGAAGAAGGAAGAAAAGGGAAAGTTGCTGCTAAAGTAGCAGTAATCTAAGAAAAATATAGCAATTTATTTTTTTTGCCTCTGAATGGTTAAAGCGTTTCGATTTATTTCGAAACGCTTTTTTTTTGCTCAATTCTTAAAAATATATTAAAATATTTGAATGTTATTTATAATCAATAAAAATTACACATAAACGCCGTTTCGGGGAGTACTTATCTCCCCCTTTAGCTTGTGATTTACATAGTTGAAAGTTATCTTTGTGGCTTATTCTTTAAGTAAAAAAACTAAGATTATGCAATCAGATCAATACAGTTACCTTCCTATCTTAATGCAGTTCATTCTGGCTGTTGGTTTTGTAGTGGGAACAATCATTATTTCTGGAAAATTAGGTCCAAAAAGAACCTCTGAGGTTAAAGATAAAAACTTTGAGTGCGGTATCGAATCTGTCGGTAATGCACGTATTCCTTTTTCAGTAAAATATTTCCTGGTTGCTATTTTGTTCGTATTGTTCGACGTAGAGGTAATTTTCCTTTATCCTTGGGCAGTAAACTTTAAAGATCTGGGTGTAGAAGGAATGCTAAAAATGATTGTTTTTATGTCATTGCTTTTAGTGGGCTTTTTCTACATCATCAAAAAGAAAGCTTTAGAGTGGGAATAAACCCGATATTAGATTTTAGATTTCTGATTTTAGATTAACCTCTGAATTAAAATTTAAAATTTAATTTCAATTGAATTTAATACTGATTTAAAAAATTGATTTTACTTTTTAAGATTTCGAAAAAAATCTAAAATCTAAAATCAGAAATCTAAAATAAAATGAGCGATTCAAATGTAAATATGGTTGCGCCACCGGAAGGAGTTGTAGGAGAAGGTTTCTTCGCTACAAAACTAAATGATGTTGTTGGTTTGGCACGCGCGAATTCTCTTTGGCCTTTACCTTTTGCAACATCTTGTTGCGGAATTGAGTTTATGGCAACAATGGCATCACATTACGATTTAGCACGATTTGGATCTGAACGTGTGAGTTTCTCTCCTCGTCAGGCCGATATGTTGTTAGTAATGGGAACTATCTCAAAAAAAATGGCCCCAATTTTAAGACAGGTTTACGAACAAATGTCTGAACCTCGCTGGGTAATCGCTGTTGGAGCCTGTGCTTCATCAGGTGGTGTTTTTGACACTTACTCGGTTCTTCAGGGAATTGATAAAGTAATCCCGGTTGACGTTTATGTTCCAGGATGTCCGCCAAGACCGGAACAAATTGTTGATGGCGTAATGAGATTACAAGATTTGGTAAAAAGCGAATCTGTTAGACGCAGAAGTTCTCCGGAATACCAAGAATTATTAGCTTCCTATAACATTTCATAAAATGGCTTTAGAAAATACCCTGATTCAGAATAAACTTATAGAAACATTTGACACAAGTGTTTTTAACTTTCAAGAAGAAAGAGATATTTATTCATTTGAAGTGAGTGCTGAAAAGATCACTGCTTTAATTCTTTTTCTAAAAAATGATTCTGATTTACGTTTTCACTTCTTAACCGATTTATGCGGAATTCATTATCCGGATAACGAGTCAGAACGTCAGTTTGCAATAGTATATCATTTACACAACTGGTATGAAAACAAACGCATCCGAATTAAAGTTTATCTGAATGGTGAAAAACCAGAAATTAAAACTATTTCAAATATCTTTTTAAGTTCTAACTGGATGGAAAGAGAAACTTACGATTTCTACGGAATCAATTTTATTGGTCATCCGCAATTGAAACGTATTTTGAATATGGATGAAATGGTGTCTTTCCCAATGCGAAAAGAATTTCCAATGGAAGACAGCGGAAGAACTGATAAAGACGACAGATTCTTTGGAAGAACAACAACAAATTGCTAAAAAATAAATAATTCAACATTATAAAATGTCAGAACTATTATTACCACCAGAGCATCGTTATGCTAAAATAATTAAGGAAAAACTAAACGAAGACGGAAGCGAGCTTTCAGTACTAAATTTAGGTCCTACTCACCCTGCGACTCACGGTATTTTTCAAAACATCTTATTAATGGATGGGGAAAGAATTCTGGAGGCTGAACCAACGATTGGTTATATTCACAGAGCTTTCGAAAAAATTGCCGAGAATCGTCCTTTTTATCAGATCACGCCTCTTACAGACCGTATGAACTACTGCTCCTCTCCTATTAATAATATGGGATGGTGGATGACTATAGAAAAATTGTTAGGTATTGAAGTTCCAAAAAGAGCCCAATATTTAAGAGTTATTGTAATGGAGCTTGCTCGTATTACAGACCACTTAATCTGTAACTCTATCTTAGGAGTTGATACTGGTGCGTATACCGGTTTCTTGTATGTTTTTCAATTTAGAGAAAAAGTTTATGAGATTTACGAAGAAATTTGTGGAGCTCGTTTAACAACAAATATGGGAAGAATTGGCGGTTTCGAAAGAGATTGGTCACCAGAAGCTTTCCGTAAACTAGATGTGTTTTTACAAGACTTTCCTGTTGCATGGCAAGAGTTTGTCAACTTATTTGAAAGAAACAGAATTTTCCTTGACAGAACTGTAAACGTTGGAGCAATTACTGCCGAGCAGGCAATGGCTTACGGATTTACAGGCCCTAACTTACGTGCTGCCGGAGTTGACTACGACGTTCGTGTAGCACAACCTTACTCTTCATACGAAGATTTTGATTTTGCTGTTCCTGTTGGAAAATCAGGTGACACGTACGATCGTTTCTGTGTTCGTAATGCCGAAGTTTGGGAAAGTTTAAGCATTATTCGTCAGGCTTTGGAAAAAATGCCAGCCGGAAACGAATACCACGCAGAAGTACCAGATTATTATCTTCCTCCAAAAGAAGATGTTTACAATAATATGGAAGCCCTAATTTATCACTTCAAAATCGTAATGGGTGAAGTTCCTGTTCCGGTTGCAGAAATTTATCATCCTGTTGAAGGAGGAAACGGAGAATTAGGTTTTTACTTAGTAACAGACGGAAGCAGAACTCCATATAGATTACATTTCAGAAGACCTTGTTTTATTTATTACCAGGCATATCCCGAAATGATTAAAGGCGCTTTACTATCAGATGCAATTGTTATCCTTTCGAGTTTAAATGTAATTGCTGGAGAATTAGACGCCTAAAAATTTAGATTTTAGATTAGAATCTAGATTAAAAAATTTGTGACTTTGCGCCTTAGTGGCAAAAAAAGAATAAAATGGAAAGAAAACATTACAAACAAGAAATAAATATGACTGAGGCATTGATCACTCGTATCAATGAATTGATCAGTCATTATCCGGAAGGCAAACAAAAATCGGCTTTACTGCCTGTTTTGCATGAAGTGCAGGACGCGCATAACAACTGGCTTAGCATTGAATTGCAAGATAAGGTTGCCGAAATTCTTCAGATAAAACCAATTGAGGTTTATGAAGTGGTTACTTTTTATACCATGTTCAACCAAAAACCAATTGGAAAATACATGTTTGAGTTTTGCCAGACTTCTTGTTGTTGTTTAAACGGTGCCGAAAATTTAATGGATTATACTTCTGAAAAATTAGGTATTAAAATGGGAGAAACAACCGCAGACGGAATGTTTACCATTGCCGGAGTAGAATGTTTAGGTGCCTGCGGATACGCTCCGATGATGCAGTTAGGCGATTTTTACAAAGAAAAATTAACAGAAGACAAAATCGATCAGTTAATCGCTGATTGTAAAGAAGATAAAATAATATTACACGATAAATAAGATGTCACAAAAAATATTATTAGATAAAATTAATATTCCTGGAATTAAAACCTACGAAGTGTATCGCCAAAACGGTGGTTATGCGTCTGTAGAAAAAGCTTTAAAAACACTTACACCGGATGAAGTTACTGAAGAAGTAAAAAAATCAGGTCTTCGTGGTCGTGGCGGAGCGGGTTTCCCTGCCGGTATGAAATGGAGCTTTATTGATAAAAAATCAGGAAAACCAAGACACTTAGTTTGCAATGCCGACGAATCTGAACCGGGAACGTTCAAAGATCGTTATTTGATGGAATATATTCCACACTTATTGATTGAAGGAATGATTACTTCTAGTTTTGCTTTGGGTGCTAACCTTTCATATATCTATATTCGTGGAGAATATATGTGGGTTTTTAAAATTTTAGAAAGAGCCATCGCCGAAGCAAAAGCTGCCGGCTGGTTAGGAAAAAATATATTAGGAACAGGATACGATTTAGAATTATACGTTCACTGTGGAGCCGGAGCTTATATCTGTGGAGAAGAAACTGCACTTATAGAATCTTTGGAAGGTAAAAGAGGAAATCCTCGTATTAAACCACCATTCCCTGCAGTATCAGGACTTTGGGCAAATCCAACAGTAGTAAACAATGTAGAAACTATCGCAACTGTGCCATGGATCATCAACAATTCCGGAGATGATTACGCTAAAATAGGTATTGGACGTTCAACAGGAACTAAATTAATTTCTGCATCAGGTCACATCAAAAATCCTGGAGTTTATGAAATAGAATTGGGTTTAAGTGTTGACGAATTCATGAATTCTGACGAATATTTAGGAGGAATGTCTTCTAGCAGACCTTTAAAGGCATTTGTTCCGGGAGGTTCTTCTGTGCCAATTTTGCCTGCTGAATTAATTTTTAAAACAGCAAACGGTGAAGACAGATTAATGACTTACGAATCCTTAAGTGATGGTGGTTTTGCTACCGGATCGATGTTAGGTTCCGGCGGATTTATCGTTTATAATGATACTGCCTGTGTAGTTAGAAACACCTGGAACTTTGCACGTTTCTACCACCATGAATCTTGCGGACAATGTACACCTTGCCGTGAAGGAACAGGTTGGTTAGAAAAAATATTGTGGAGAATTGAAAACGGTCAGGGCCGTGAAGAAGATATTGAATTATTGTGGAGCATTCAAAGTAAAATTGAAGGAAACACAATTTGTCCGCTTGGTGACGCCGCTTCGTGGCCAGTAGCTGCAGCGATTCGTCATTTTAGAGATGAATTTGAATATCACGTTCGTTTCCCAGAAAAAATCAAAAACAGAGATCACTTTGTTGCTGAACCTTTTTCACAAGTAAAGCATTTAGTAGGCAAACAAACAGTTTAAAAATAGTTTAAAGTTTCAAGTTTTTTTAGTTTCAGGCAAAACCTGAAAACTGAAACCTGAAACTAAAAAAACAACAGTAAGAGATGAAAGTAACCATAGACGGTCAAAGTATAGACGTAGAGCCAGGAACAACGATCCTGCAGGCTGCACGTATGATTGGTGGAGATTTGGTACCGCCAGCCATGTGCTATTACTCAAAATTAAAAGGCAGCGGCGGAAAATGTCGTTGTTGTTTAGTTGAAGTTGCTAAAGGTAGTGAAGCTGACCCAAGACCAATGCCAAAATTAATGGCATCTTGTGTAACAGGATGTATGGACGGAATGGAAGTGAATAGCAAATCTTCTGACAGAGTAACGGAAGCCCGTAAATCTGTAACAGAATTTTTATTGATCAATCATCCATTAGATTGCCCTATTTGTGATCAGGCCGGAGAATGTGATCTTCAAAACTTGAGTTTTGAGCATGGAAATCCGAAATCACGTTTTATTGAAGAAAAAAGAACATTTGAACCAGAAGATATTGGTCCGAATATTCAACTGCATATGAACCGTTGTATTTTATGCCAAAGATGTGTACAAGTTGCAGATCAATTGACGGACAACAGAGTTCACGGCGTATTAGATCGTGGTGACCACGCTAATATTTCTACCGGAATTTCTAAAGCAATCGACAACGAGTTTTCTGGAAACATGATTGACGTTTGTCCTGTTGGAGCTTTAACAGACAAAACGTTCCGTTTTAAATCAAGAGTGTGGTTCAACAAACCTTATAACGCGCACAGAGAATGTACAACTCCGGGATGTTGTGGTAAAACTACAGTTTGGATGTTTGGAGGAGAAATTCAGCGAGTAACTGGTCGTAAAGATGAGTACCATGAAGTAGAAGAATTCATTTGTAATTCTTGCCGTTTTGAACACAAAAATGTAAATGACTGGGTTATTGAAGGACCAAGAGAATTTGAAAAAGATTCTGTTATCAACCAAAATAACTACACTCAAAAATTAGAGAAAGTACAAATAGATACCGAAAAGAATATTCTTATGGGTAGAGATATCGACCGTAAAAAAATTAGTATGGCTGAAATTCCATTAAACACTAATAACAAAAATTCTTAACGATGGTAGATGGTGCGTTTATTATAGAAAAAAGTGTTGTAATTGTTGTGGTTTTTGCCGTAACGATGATTATGGCAATGTATTCTACCTGGGCTGAACGTAAAGTTGCAGCTTTCCTGCAGGATCGTGTTGGACCAAACCGTGCAGGTTGGGGAGGTTTATTACAACCTCTTGCTGATGGTATGAAATTATTTTCGAAAGAAGAATTTTTCCCAAACACGCCAAACAAATTTTTATTTGTTGTAGGGCCGGCAATTGCCATGAGTACCGCTTTGATGACCAGTGCTGTTATACCTTGGGGCGACCGACTTCACATTTTTGGAAGAGACGTTATTCTTCAGGCAACTGATATCAATATTGCTTTATTATACATTTTTGGTGTTCTTTCTGTTGGAGTTTACGGCATCATGATTGGTGGATGGGCTTCAAACAATAAATTCTCTTTAATGGGAGCGGTTCGTGCAGCCTCTCAAATGGTATCTTACGAGGTTGCCATGGGATTATCAATGATTGCCTTATTGATGATGACCGGAACAATGAGTTTAAAAGAAATTTCATTACAACAGCAAGGCATGAACTGGAATGTATTCTATCAGCCTTTGTCTTTTTTAATTTTCTTAATCTGTTCATTTGCAGAAACCAACAGAACTCCTTTCGATTTAGCAGAATGTGAATCAGAATTAATTGGAGGTTACCATACTGAATATTCTTCCATGAAAATGGGATTCTATTTGTTTGCTGAATATGCAAGTATGTTTACGTCTGCCACAATTATTTCTGTATTGTTCTTTGGAGGATACAATTATCCTGGAATGGAATGGATGGTAGAAAATGTTGGGGTTAATACTGCCAATCTTTTAGGAATGGCTGCATTGTTTGCAAAAGTATGTTTCTTCATCTTTTTCTATATGTGGGTACGTTGGACAATTCCAAGATTTAGATATGACCAGTTAATGAATTTAGGTTGGAGGATTTTAATACCGCTTTCGATCATTAATATCATGATTACAGGAGTTGTAATTTTAAGACACGATATCGCAGCTGCCTTAGGATTCTAAGAATCATAAAGCCCTAGCCTTGGTAGAAGCGGCATCCTTCTATGATCTCGCTTTTAAACGAGATAAAAGACAAACCGTATATAGTCCGATTGCTATCGGGATTCAAATAAAAAACAAATAGATTTTGAATTTGATTTAAACTCAAATCGCAGATCATAAATAATAACATTGAAAATGTCAATAGAAACTATATCATTATCGGGTAGAAAAAAGATGGTCTCTAACAAAGAGATGACTTTTTTAGAGCGATTGTATCTTGTAGCGATTGTAAAAGGACTTTTTATCACCTTGAAACACTTATTCAGAAAAAAAGTGACGATTCATTATCCTGAGCAAGTGCGTACAATGAGTCCGGTTTACCGTGGCCAGCATATGCTGAAACGTGATGAACAAGGCCGTGAAAATTGTACTGCCTGCGGATTATGTGCTTTGTCATGTCCTGCAGAAGCGATTACAATGAAAGCTGCAGAACGTAAAGCAGATGAAAAACATTTATACAGAGAAGAAAAGTATGCTTCAATTTATGAAATAAACATGCTTCGTTGTATTTTTTGTGGTTTATGTGAAGAAGCTTGTCCAAAAGACGCTATTTACCTGACAACTTCTAAAGTTTTGGTTCCTGCCAGTTACGAGAGAGAAGATTTCATTTTTGGAAAAGACAAATTAGTGATGCCTTTAGAAATGGCTATAAAAAATTCACAACTTAATAACGCTAACTAATGATACATATTCCTGATTTTGCACATGCAACAACTGTACAAGTTATATTTTGTTTCTTAGCGTTCATCACTGTAATTACTGCTTTTTTAACCATTTTTAGCAGAAACCCAATTCACTCAGCGATTTATTTAGTGATTTGTTTTTTCTCTATTGCTGGTCATTACTTATTATTAAACTCTCAATTTTTAGCGATTGTACATATAATAGTCTACTCCGGAGCCATCATGATTTTGTTCCTGTTTACGATTATGTTAATGAATTTAAATGAACAAAAAGACGTTCACAGGCCACGTATTACGCGATTGGGTGCTATTGTTTCTTTCTGTTTAATTGTTATTGTATTGATTGCAATTTTCATTAACTCGAAACCAATTGTTGGTGATTACGATTCGACCGGAGAAGATTTCCAGTCTATCAAAGTATTGGGTAAAATATTATTGAACGAATATATGGTACCTTTTGAATTTGCTTCTGTATTACTTTTGGTAGCAATGATTGGAACTGTATTATTGTCTAAAAAAGAAAAATTAAATAAGTAATGGGTAATATATTAAATCAAATAGGTATTGAAAATTACATCTTTTTAAGTGTTGTACTTTTTTGTATTGGTGTTTTTGGTGTATTGTACAGAAGAAATGCTATTATCGTTTTCATGTCTATCGAAATCATGCTAAATGCAGTTAACCTTTTGTTTGTGGCTTTCTCGACTTATCATCAGGATGCACAGGGACAAGTTTTTGTATTCTTTTCGATGGCAGTTGCTGCTGCTGAAGTTGCAGTAGGATTGGCTATTCTGGTTTCTATTTTTAGAAACATTGGCTCAATTAGTATCGATAATTTAAAAAATTTAAAAGGATAAAATAGAAATGGATACCAATTTAGCTTTAGTTTTAGTTTTAGCTCCTTTTTTAGGATTTTTAATCAATGTTTTCTTTGGAAAAAGCTTAGGAAAAACCGCGTCCGGAATTATCGGAACTGCTACTGTGGCTATTTCTTTTATAGTTACGCTTGTACTTTTTAATCAAATTACACAAACAAAACAGCCTATTCAGGTTACTTTATTTGACTGGATTCAAATTAGTAATCTTAAAATTAATCTCGGATTTTTATTAGATCAATTATCTATTTTATGGTTGCTTTTTGTAACTGGAATTGGATCTTTGATTCACCTATACTCTATTAGCTACATGCATGACGATGAAAACATGCACAAATTCTTCTCTTATTTGAATTTATTTGTATTTTTCATGATCACACTTGTAATTGGAAGCAATTTATTGGTTTTATTTATTGGTTGGGAAGGTGTTGGACTTTGCTCCTATTTACTTATTGGGTTCTGGCATAAAAACCAGGATTATAACGATGCAGCAAAAAAGGCATTTATTATGAACAGAATTGGAGATTTAGGTCTTTTAATTGGTATGTTCATTATTGGTTCTATGTTCTCTACCCTGGATTATGCTACTTTAAAAACTGCAATTGCAGGAGCTGCAAACTTAAATGTGCCGTTACTTTCATTGGCTGCATTATGTCTGTTTATTGGAGCTTGCGGTAAATCAGCCCAAATACCTTTATATACCTGGTTACCAGATGCGATGGCAGGACCAACTCCGGTATCTGCATTAATTCACGCGGCAACAATGGTTACTGCTGGTATCTTCATGATAACCAGATTAAACTTTGTTTTTGATTTAGCACCTGATGTTCAAAATGTTATTGCCATTATTGGAGGAATCACTTCATTAGTTGCTGCAACAATTGGATTGGTTCAGACCGATATTAAAAAAGTATTAGCTTACTCTACAGTTTCTCAATTAGGATTAATGTTTTTAGCCTTAGGATTTGGAGCTTATGAAGTAGCCGTTTTTCACGTAATTACTCACGCTTTCTTTAAAGCTTGTTTGTTCTTGGGATCCGGATCTGTTATTCATGGTTTACATGGGGAACAAGATATGCGTAAAATGGGCGGATTGCGTAAAGCAATGCCGATCACTTTCTGGACAATGCTAATTTCTTCATTGGCCATTTCTGGAGTACCATTTTTCTCTGGTTTCTTCTCAAAAGACGAAATTTTAATGACGGCTTTCCACCATAGTATTCCATTATATGTTGTTGGATCTGTCGCTTCTATCATGACTGCTTTCTACATGTTTAGATTAATGTTCTTAACTTTCTTTAAAGATTTTAGAGGAACTGAGGAGCAAAAACACCATTTACATGAAAGTGATGGTTTAATAACTTTTCCTTTAATGATATTGGCTGTTTTAGCCACGTTTGGCGGACTTATCAGTTTACCTGGAAACAGTTGGTTAAATGCATACTTAGCACCTCTTTTTTTGAAAGTGGCAGGCGAAGAGCATCACTTAGGTACAACGGAATATACTTTAATGGGCGTTGCTGTTGTAGGTGGACTATTAGGAATTTTAATTGCTTACATCAAATATTTTAAACAAGATAATGTTCCTGAAGCAGACGAAAATATTAGTGGTGTGACTAAAGTTTTATACAACAAATATTATGTTGATGAAATCTACGATGCGGTATTTGTTCGTCCTGTAAACGTATTATCAAGATTTTTTAGAGACAATATTGAAACCGGCTTATCTGCAATTGTTTTCGGACTAGGGAAAATAACCAATGAATTGGCTTTTCAGGGTAAAAAACTTCAAACCGGAAGTATCGGATTATATCTATTCGCCTTCGTTTTAGGTCTTTGTGCAATTGTTTCTTATTTATTTTTAGCTCAATAATTTTATAACTATGAACGTTTCTCTTCTATTAATAATTCTTTTAGTTGGTGCATTTGTCACTTATATTGCTGGTGATAAACTCGCTTCAAAAGTAGCTTTGTTCTTTAGTTTGGCAGCTTTGGGCTGTTCGGTTGTATTGTTAAACCATTTTTGGGCTGGCGAAAATATTAGTGTAATCCATTCCTGGATAACACGACCTAAAATCTCATTTGCACTTAATGCCGATGGATTGGCCATTGCTATGATTTTACTAACAGTAGCTTTAACTCCTATTATTATATTTTCTTCTCTTGGAAATGAATATAAAAACTCAAAAGCTTTTTACGCACTAATCTTATTTATGGCATTTGCAATGACTGGGACTTTCCTTGCCGCAGATGGCCTTTTATACTATATTTTTTGGGAATTAGCGTTGGTTCCAATTTACTTTATTGCCCTTATCTGGGGTAACGGAGATGCAGAAGAACGCAGAAAAGCAGTAGTTAAATTCTTTATTTACACGCTTGCGGGCTCATTGTTCATGTTAATTGCTTTTATTTATTTATATCAAAAAGCGGGCAGTTTCTTACTTGAAGATTTATATAAAGTTAATTTATCTTTTACAGAAGAAATCTGGATTTTCCTGGCCTTTTTCTTTGCTTATGCAATTAAAATTCCAATTATCCCTTTCCATACCTGGCAGGCAACTGTTTACCAAAAAGCACCCACTGTTGGAACTATGTTATTATCTGGTATCATGCTTAAAATGGGATTGTATAGTGTAATTCGCTGGCAATTACCTATCACGGCTAATGCTGCTATCGAATACAAAGATATTTTTATCGCTCTGGGAATCGCTGGAGTTATTTACGGATCAATTGTCGCTCTGCAACAAAAAGATTTAAAGAAATTATTAGCCTATTCTTCCCTTGCACACGTTGGATTAATTGCAGCAGGAACATATACTTTAACTCTTGATGGTTTGCGTGGGGCGGTTTTACAAATGATCGCGCACGGTTTTGTCGTAGTAGGATTATTTTTTGCTGCAGAAATTATTTTCAGAAGATTTGAAACGAGAAATATTACTGAATTGGGCGGAATCCGTACACAATCTCCAAAATTTACTTCGATGTTTCTAATTTTGGTATTGGCTTCTGTTGCTTTACCGGGTACATTCAACTTTGTTGGAGAATTTACGGTATTATACAGCCTTTCTCAGGTTAATATTTGGTTTGCTGTTTTAGGGGGAACTACCATTATTCTGGGTGCTTACTATATGCTTAAAATGTTTCAAAATGTAATGTTAGGCGAAACAAACTCAAAAATATTTGCAGATGTTTCTGTTAACGAAGGAATTTCAATGGTGGTAATTATTGCTGTATTATTGTTTTTCGGATTTTATCCAAAGCCAATTACCGATTTGATTACTCCAAGCTTAGAAACGATTTTGAACGTTATCAATAAAAATTAAATTTTAAATAAAATAAATTAGGGCGTTTTAGATTTCCTAAATCAAAAAAACAAAAATGAATACATTAATAGCTATAACAGGATTGGGTATTTTTTGCCTATTGTTTGAAATTCTAAATTTTAGAAAAGGCATTGTTCCGTTTACCATTCTTGGTTTACTGGGTGTACTGGCACTTAATTTTTACGAATTTGGAACAACAGCAAGTTATTACAATAATATGATTGCAGTAAGTAAATTTTCTACTGCTTTTTCATCATTATTTATTATTCTGACTATTTTCCTGGTAGCTTTAAGTCATAATTTTTACGAAAACCACCAAACTAAAATCTCTGATTATATTGCCATTAAAATATTTTTATTGGCAGGAGGAGTAGCTATGGTTTCTTTTGGAAACTTAGCCATGTTTTTTCTTGGAATTGAAATTTTATCAATCGCATTATATGTGCTTGCAGCAAGTGAGCGTTTGAATATCAAAAGTAATGAAGCAGGTATGAAGTATTTCTTAATGGGATCTTTCGCTTCTGGAATTATCCTATTCGGAATTTGTTTGATTTACGGCGCCATGGGAACTTTTGATATTGCAGAAATTCACGAAAGTTCTTTGTCTGCAGAATTACCAATATGGTTTCCGATAGGAATGGTTTTAATGACTATTGGAATGTTATTTAAAGTGGCGGCAGTTCCTTTTCACTTTTGGGCTCCGGATGTTTATGAAGGTTCTCCGGCTTTGACAACAGCATTAATGAGTACTTTGGCAAAAGTTATCGCAATTGCAACTCTTTATAAATTAGTTGATGGTTTAAATTTAATTCCATCTTTAGATAACCAGGATCTTTTAAGAACTTTTGAACATATCATCGTGATTATTTCAATTGCCTCTATGACAGTTGGAAATATCATGGCCTTGCGTCAGGTAAACGTAAAACGTATGTTGGCATTCTCAGGGATCTCTCATGCAGGTTTTATGTTAATGACATTTTTAAGCATTGCCACTTCTGCAGGAGTTTTATTGTACTATACAGCTGCGTATGCTTTGGCAGGAATTGCTGCGTTTAGTGTTATTTTATACGTTTGCAAAAATCAGGATAATGAAGATATTACCAACTTTCATGGTTTAGGAAAAACAAATCCGCTATTGGCTGCGATATTAACCGGCTCTTTGCTATCTATGGCAGGTATTCCGATTTTTTCAGGATTTTTTGCCAAATTATTCTTGTTCGATCAGGTACTGCACACTGGTCACATTACAATTGTAGTTGTTGCAGTAATCAACTCCATCATTAGTGTGGGGTATTATTTCAAACTAATTTTGGCAATGTACTCTAAAGAGCCAAATGAGGAACGTACAGGAAAACCTTTTCTTATTTATGCTGTTGCTATCATTTCGATAGGACTAAATATTGCCTTGGGTTTATTTCCATCTTTGGTTTTAGATTTGTTAAATTAAAGAGTCTTTTTCTTTATATATACAGAAGCCGTCGATTTATTGACGGCTTTTTTATTTGTAAGAACTAAATGTGCATCCTATTTTTTCTTATTTGTTAAAAATTCTATAGTATCGGAAGGACATCAAAAAATATGGATTATATTTGATGAGTTTTAAAACCAATTACATTATGAACTTTAATTCAAAAAATCCATTTTTAAGCAGCAAGCGTTTTTCATCAAATGCTGTTTCAAAGGCTGATGAAGTACACGAAGCAAAAATTATTGATTATAATCAGGAAATGACTTTGTCGGGTACGATCAATAAAACTGCTATTTTGTTTTTAATTTTATGCGGATCGGCTATGATTACATGGTGGATGGCATTTAATGGTATGAATGCTATGCTTCCGGCAATTGGCGGTGCAATTATTGGACTAATTTTAGTTATCATATCAGCTTTCAAACCTCAGGCATCTCCCTATTTAGCACCAGGATACGCACTATTTGAAGGTCTTTTTATTGGAGGAATTTCGGCCATATTTGAAGCCCGATATCCTGGAATTGTTATTAATGCTGTTGGTGCAACATTAGTTACTTTTTTAGTATGTTTAGGTTTATACAAATTTAAAATTGTAAAGGTTACGGAGCAATTTAAGTCGGTTGTAATTGCTGCAACACTGGCCATTGCTACTTATTATCTAATTTCATGGGTAATTTCAATGTTCACCAGCTGGTCTCCTGTTCACTACGGAAACTCAATGATGAGTATCGGAATTAGTGTTTTCGTAATTATAATTGCAGCACTGAATTTGTTCTTAGACTTTGATCAAATCGAAAAAGGAGTTCAGGAAAGAATGCCTAAATTTATGGAATGGTACGGAGCCATGGGATTAATTATCACTTTGGTTTGGTTGTATATCGAATTTTTACGATTACTTTCAAAACTATCAAGCAAAGACTAAGTTTTTTTTTTTTAAAATATAAAAGCCTTTTTGAATATTCAAAAAGGCTTTTTTTTGTGCTTTATTTGAAATTATTGTTCCACAAATTATGAATTTGATTCCTATCCCGATCTTTATTTTTTCTAAATTGAGTTTCCCTGTCTCATTTTTTAAATCTATACTATAAATTCTACTGCATCAAATACTTTAAAAAAAACCATAAAGTACATCTTAAAACTCAGAAAAAAACATTCGCAAATGGGTAGCTTTTTTTTGTTTAAAATGAAAAAAAAAGTAAAAAAGTATACTTTCAATCGAAGCTATTATTAGCATAAAAATGGAAAACAATATTTTAAAAACAGATAAAAATGGCTTTTTTCTTATAAATAAATATAGTCACAGATAAAAATAATAACTTTTAAAATTTTAAATAATTTGTTAGAATTGCGCTATTCGTTTATTCCAAAATCGACGTGCAAATGAGAGTTAACGCACTTTTCCTACATTATGTAATAAGTTGCATTTTATGCAATTTATTACATAATACATAATTATATATATTAAAAATTATAATATGCATTTATTTTATGCACATAAAATAAATTATATCGAAATTATATATATTTTTGTGCAATCGATTACAATTTACCAATGTAGTTTGATACCTCAAAAAACCACAATAACTTTATTAACTAAAAAACCACAACTATGAAGAAAAACCTACTTTTTTTGACATTTTTTATTGTCTGTTTCCAAACATGGGCACAACAAGTACAAATTAATGAAGCTGCAGGCTGGCTAGAATCGGCCTTTGTAAAATGGCAACCTGTAAGCAATGCACAGACCTATAATGTTTACTATACCGGAAATGGTTTGGTCGACAAGAAAATTGACGATCAATTAATACGAAGCTACGGTTCTTATTTTAGAGCAGATATTCCCGGATTAAAGGCAGGAACTTATACAGTAAAAGTAAAACCTGTAGTATCCGGAACTGAAGGAACGGGGTCTACAACCAATTCTTTGACTGTGTTAGCGCATGATCGCAATGGATTTGCTTTTGACAGCGGAAGAATTCCCGGAGGATACAAGTCAGACGGAACTCCAAAAGACAATGCTGTCATTTTGTATGTTACTCAGAATACCAAAAATACGGTCTCTGTAGACATTACAGGGGCAAGTACAAACCCGTGTGTGGGATTACAAAATATTCTATATGCTATTAAAAAAGGAAAAGATACGCGTCCCTTCATCATTCGTATGATTGGAAACATTACCGATATGACTGTAATGGAAGGTGGTGATGTTGTAATCGAAAATGCCAATAATGCTTCGAGTTATCTTACTTTGGAAGGTGTTGGAACAGATGCCGTAGCCAATGGATGGGGAGTACGCTTAAAATCTGCATCGAATATTGAAATTAGTAATATAGGCGTAATGAACTGTAATAGTACTGCCGGAGACAACATTGGGATGCAGCAGGATAACGATCACATTTGGGTGCACAATTGCGACTTATTTTACGGAAATGCAGGAAGTGATGCTGACCAGATAAAAGGTGACGGAGCCTTAGATAATAAAACCTCAACGTACATTACTTTGGCTTACAACCACTTCTGGGACAGCGGAAAAGCAAGTCTTCTTGGTTTAAGTGAAGGTACCACAAGCGGACTTTATATTACTTACCACCACAATTGGTTCGATCATTCAGATTCGCGTCATCCTCGTGTGCGCTATTATTCGGCACACATTTACAATAACTATTTTGATGGTGTTTCTAAATATGGTTCTGGGTCGACATTGGGTTCATCGCTATTTTTGGAAGGAAATTATTTTAGAAATAGTAAAAATCCGATGCTGACTTCATTGCAGGGAACTGATATTTGGGATGAAACCAACCAGGTTAATAATGCCGGAACCATGGGTACGTTTTCTGGAGAAGCAGGAGGTTCAATAAAAGCTTTTAATAATACATTTGATGCTGATATTGCAACAAACAGCATGCGTTTTGTAGCCTATGGAGATACCAATCCTTTGTACAACATTACCGGAAAAATAAGCTCAACTACAGACTTTGACGCTTATGTAGCAAGTACGAGAGGTGAAGTAGTGAGCAGCAATGTAAAGTCTAAATCTGGAGCAAATACCTATAATAACTTCGACACAAATGCTGCATTGTATGTAAAAAATTTAGTGATCGATCAGCCTGCAGTCGCTAAAACAAAAACAATTCAATATGCAGGACGTGTTTCAGGAGGCGATCTAAAATGGACTTTTAATAACGCTGTAGATGACAAATCATCTCTTGTTATTACGGCATTAAAATCTGCTCTTACAAATTATACAGGTTCATTGGTTGCTGTTCAGGGAGAAGGAAATCCGCCTGCCAGTTCTCAAACCCTTACCTCAACTACCAATAATAATCAAACAGTTGCAAGTGGTACTGCCATTACTTCTATTGTGTTTACCTGGGGAGGAGATGCAACAGACGCCACTATAACAGGATTACCAGCTTCAGGAATTAGCTTTGTAAAAAATACATCTGCTAAAACCATTACGATTACAGGAACTCCAACAGCTACCATTTCCTACTCGATAGCCACAACCGGAACCGGAACAGCTGCTACAGGATCAGGAATTATTACCGTTACAACGGCAGGAGCACAAACTTTGAGCTCAACGGCCAATAACAATCAAACCGTAGCAAGCGGAAGTGCAATTGGCTCTATCGTGTTTACCTGGGGAGGAACTGCTACAGATGCAACAGTAACGGGATTACCAGCTGCTGGAATTAGTTTTGTAAAAAACACAACTGCAAAAACAATTACCATTTCAGGAACTCCAACAGCAACTGTATCGTATTCTGTTGCCACCGTAGGAACTGGAACTGCTGCGACTGGATCCGGAACAATTACAGTAACAACAAATAATCCGGGAACAGATCAAGTTCATAATTTTACAACATCGGGCAAAACGAGTTCATTCTACGATATAACGGGAAACATGAATTCTACGGCAGGATCTGTAAACTACGCGGGATTGACTTTAACAGAACGTTTAAAAATCGAATCAAGTACTTCAATTACTTATACTACTACAAGCGCTTCAACCTTGACATTAGTTTTTGATTCTAACTTTACAGGAACGGTCAAAGTCAATAATGTTTCATATACGGCATCTGCCGGAATAGTAACGGCTGCAATTCCTGCAGGAACCAATACTATAACCAAAGGTTCTGTTGCCAACTTATTTTATATAAGCACAGCATATAGCGGAGGTACTTTACGCACAGCTAATTTTGAAGAAAATCAAACAGCTAAAATTGCGAAGCCTGTATTATATCCAAACCCTGTTGTTGATTCCTTCACAATTTCAGCCGCAGATCAGAATGTAGAAAAAATTGAAATTTATAACATAGCAGGTACGCTTTTAAAAACGGCCAGTGTAAACCTCGAAAATATAGATGCAAGTCATCTTACTCCGGGAACTTATTTGATAAAAGTATACACCAGCAATGGATCATTTAATCAAACGATTTTAAAAAAATAAATGTAAAAAGTAAAGGCTTCCAAAAAAATTGGAAGCCCTTTTTATTAAAAATCAGTAATTCTACAAATCAAATTTAATTCCTTGTGCCAAAGGCAAACTTGTGGTGTAATTGATGGTATTAGTTTGACGGCGCATATAAATTTTCCAGGCATCAGATCCGGATTCACGTCCGCCGCCCGTTTCTTTTTCTCCACCAAAAGCGCCCCCAATTTCTGCACCGGAAGTTCCGATATTTACATTGGCAATTCCACAATCAGAACCTACCACAGATAAAAATCTTTCTGCTTCACGTAAATTATTGGTCATAATTGCAGAAGACAATCCTTGTCCTACTCCATTTTGAATTTCGATTGCATTATCAACATCTCCGGAATATTTAATTAGGTACAAAACAGGTGCAAATGTCTCGTGCTGTACAATTTCATACGAATTGTCAGCTTCTGCAATTGCAGGTTTTACATAACAGCCGCTTTCATAGCCTTCACCGGAAAGCACACCGCCTTCAACCAAAATTTTTCCTCCTTCGGCTACCACTCTATTCAATGCAACGGCATACATGTCGACTGCATGTGTATCGATAAGCGGTCCGACATGGTTGTTTTCGTCAAGCGGATTTCCGATTCGCAATTGTTTATAAGCCGCTACCAATGCATCTTTAACTTTATCATAAATACTTTCGTGAATGATCAAACGACGAGTCGATGTACAACGTTGTCCCGCAGTTCCTACAGCACCAAACACAGCGCCAATAACAGTCATTTTAATATCTGCATCCGGAGTAACAATAATGGCATTGTTTCCGCCTAATTCTAAAAGTGATTTTCCTAAACGTCCCGCAACTGCCTGCGCCACGATTTTTCCCATTCTGGTAGAACCTGTTGCAGAAATCAAAGGAATTCTCGTATCAGCGGTCATTAATTCTCCTATTGTATAATCTCCATTAATCAGACAAGAAATTCCCTCTGGTAAATTATTTTCTTTAATAACCTGTGCTATAATATTTTGACAGGCAATTCCGCAAAGAGGTGTTTTTTCCGAAGGTTTCCAAACGCACACATCGCCCGAAATCCAGGCTAAGGCCGTATTCCACGACCAAACGGCTACCGGAAAGTTGAATGCAGAAATAATTCCCACAACGCCCAACGAATGATATTGTTCGTACATGCGATGTCCAGGCCTTTCAGAATGCATCGTTAAACCATGAAGCTGACGTGATAATCCAACGGCAAAATCGCAGATATCGATCATTTCCTGTACTTCACCATAGCCTTCCTGCAAAGATTTTCCCATTTCGTAGGAAACCAATTTTCCTAAAGCTTCTTTATTTTCACGCAATTTTTGACCAAACTGACGTACAATTTCTCCACGTTGCGGCGCAGGAATTAACCGAAAACTCTTAAAAGCTTCTGTAGCAGAATGCATCACTTTTTCATAATCTTCAACTGTTGACATTTTTACCGAAGCAATCAGTTTTCCGTCAACCGGTGAAAAGCTATCGAGTATTTCTCCAGATGAAAAGTTCTCTATTCCGGTTGATGTTCCTTCATTTATGAGTTTAATGCCCAATTTTTCCAGAGCTTCATTCATTCCAAATTGTGATGCTATTGTTGTCATTGTAACTTTTTTAGTTAAAATTGTTATATTTTTATGTAAAGATATTGTTTTTCAATTAATTTCAAATTGAAATGGGTTATTAAAAACAAGGTAAATTTAGAGTTATTAAACAAGTATTAACGCAAAGCGATCGTGATTTATTCGGGAAATTTGATGAAATTTGCACTTCTTAATAAATAGTAGTATGACCTTTTTTAATAGACTTTTACTTTGTTTGGTGCTCATTTCTTTTAATGCCTTTTCTCAAAAAGAACAAAAAGCTTCTTTTCAGGTGGTACCATTGGGGATAAAAGGCGGAATCGACGAAAAAAATCTTTCAGCTTATTTAGTAGCACCGGTTCATACAAATGATTTTATTTCTCTTGACGCAGGAACAATAAATGCAGGAATTGAAAAAGCAATCGAGAATAAAGTTTTTAAAGTTTCAACAAGTGAAGTTTTAAAAAAATACATCAAAGGATACTTAATTTCTCATGCGCATTTAGATCACGTTTCGGGCTTAATCATTAATTCTCCTGCAGATTCATCTAAAACCGTTTACGCTACAGAAAAATGCATGCAAATGATGGAAAACCATTATTTTAACGATCAAACCTGGGCAAATTTCGGAGATGAAGGTCCCGGTTTTCCACTAAAAAAATACCATTTTCAGACTTTAACCATTGGTGAAGAAACTCCGCTTGCAAATACTTCAATGACTGTAAAAGCTTTTCCGCTGAGTCACGTAAATCCGTTTGAAAGCACTGCTTTTTTAATCAAAAATGGAGATTCGTACGTACTTTATTTGGGCGATACAGGGCCTGACTCGGTAGAAAAAAGTGATAAATTAAAAGCCTTATGGACAGCTATTGCACCTTTAGTTCAGAATAAACAATTAAAAGGAATATTTATTGAAGTTTCCTTTCCGAATGAACAACCCGACAAGTTTTTATTCGGCCATTTGACTCCAAATCATTTAATGACAGAGCTTCACACTTTAGCGAATTTAGCAGGAAAAGATACTTTAAAAGGTTTCAAAATTATTGTTACGCATCTAAAACCGCCAACGAACAATATTAAAAAACTAAAAGAGCAGTTAAAAAATCAAAACGATCTGGGAGTTCAACTGATTTATCCGGAGCAGGGAAAAAGATTTGAGCTGTAGTTTTTTTTTAGCCACAGATTACACGAATTAAACGGATTAAAGAACATAACTTTAAAATATTAAAGTTATGTTCTTTAATGCCATTTGCAACACCACGCGCATTGTCTAATTTCATTTGAATTTTCTAGCTTTTTATATATCTATAAATTTGTTTTGAAAACGGATGCCCTAGCCCCGATAGAAGTGGAAATCCTTTTGTGCCGCCCCGAGGCTTCGGGAGGCACAAAAGATTGGAACGGATAGCGGGATTAGCTCCTAATTAAATTATTTTTTTGCAACAAACCTGGGATCTGATTCCATCACTGTTCCGCAGTTATCACACGTTCTTAATTCTTCTGAATTATAAAAATGTTCAAAGTGAGGAAGAAAATCCTTTTCGATATTATGAAGCTCAAAAAACACTTCGTATAATTTATGGTTACAATTGTCGCAATGCCAAAGCAATCCGTCAGTATAACCTTTCCCGGCACGTTTTCTTTCAATCACTAAACCTATAGAGCCCTCAGAACGAACGGGAGAATGCGGAATTTTAGCCGGATGAAGGTACATGTCTCCAGCAGTCAGTTCCATCTCTTTGCGCTCTCCATCCTCCTGAATAACGACTTTTATGTTTCCTTCTAATTGATAAAAAAGTTCTTCGGTTTCATTATAATGATAATCTTTTCTGGCGTTTGGTCCGGCAACAACCATCACGATGTAATCTCCAGAGTCAACATATAAATTTTTATTACCAACTGGTGGTTTAAGTAAGTGACGATTTTCGTCGATCCATTTTGTAAGATTGAACGGTTTTGCTATAGCCATTTTTTGCTGAATTTATGAAAAGCTAAGATAGTGAAAAGTATTCAGTATGCAGTCGCATTTTCAATATTCAGACTGAAAACTCAAACTGAAAAGTGCCCTTATTTCATCTCTTTTATCAAATAAACATATACCGGAAAGTGGTCGCTAAAACCTGCTTCTGACAAACTGTTTCGCAAAGGGTATCCTTTGTATTTTCCTGATGTTTCAATCAGATATGGTCTTTTGAAAATTCCTGCTTTCCAAAATTGAAATGTAGCGAAATCTGATTTGGTAAATGCTTTAGTCATGATGATCTGATCGAATATATCCCAGGAATCACGAAAAGCTAATGTTCCCATTCCTTTGCTGGCCATTTCTTCAAAAGGATTAAAAACACCCAATTCAGGAACTTCACTTTTCTTCGCTACTGCGCCAAGTGCGATTTTAATACTTTTATTAAAAGGTCCGTCATTTAAATCTCCCATAGTGATCACTTTTGCATTTGGATTTATTTGCTGGAGCGAATCGATAATTTTTCGATTTAATCTTCCGGCAGCTTCCCGAAACGGACTGCTGGCTTTTTCACCACCAGATCTTGATGGCCAGTGATTGACAATTATGCTTATTTCTTCGTTATCTAAAAAGCCTGTCACCAAAAGCTGATCTCTTGTAAAAACACGATTCTTTTGTTCTGTTTTAATCTCGATATCTTCTAACTCTTCATTAGTGTTTTCTTCCGAAACTGGATTGTTTTTGTAAATGACCAACGGAATGTTTGTAAAGGATGTCGGCCTGAAATATTTCTTTTGATATAAAAGTGCCACGTCAATACCGCGCTGGTCGGGAGAATCAAAGTGAATGATGCCATAATCGTAACCGGCAATTTTGTCCTGTTTTATTAAATCTTCGAGAACTTCCCGGTTCTCAACTTCAGAACATCCAACTAAAATGGGTGCATTAGAATTTTCAGGTGTTCCAATTTCAGCAATAACCCGGGAAAGATTTTTTAATTTTTGATTGTATTTTTCCTGTGTCCAGTGCTGTGCTCCATTTGGAGTCCATTCGTCGTCATTAGTATTGATATCATTATTGGTATCAAAAAGGTTTTCGAAATTGTAAAAGGCAATGGTATGAATACTATATTTTTTAGATTGTGCCGGCAAAGTGAGCGAAAGAAGAGCCAGAAAATAAAATTGAAATTTAAGAAACCACATAAATTGATATTTAAAAAAGGTTCAATTTAAACAAATATTTTAATTTGTAAGAAATTTACAATTATTTTATTTTTTAAAATATCTATATTTGTTTTACCTTTAAATTATGATTAGTAAAACCAAATGAAAACGAGCCAAGACCAGCACTACAGGAAACACTTTACTTTTTGTAATTTCTTATTTCTTATTTTTGCTTTGCAATCTTTCACCTGTCAATCTCAACAAAATATGATCACACCACCTTATTTACAAAAAGGAGATACTGTAGCTATTTTAGCCACCGCCAGAAAAAATATCGACGACAACTTAAAGCCTACTATCGATTTATTGCACAGTTGGGGCTTAGAGGCTGTAGTTGGAAGTTCCATCGGATTAGATTATCATCAACTGGCCGGAACAGATGAACAGCGTGCTGCCGATTTTCAACATCAGTTGGATAATCCTAATATTAAAGCAATCTGGTGTGTTCGTGGCGGATACGGAACCGTTAGAATGTTAGACTTACTTGATTTTACGAAATTCAAACAGCATCCGAAATGGATTATTGGTTTTAGTGATGTTACCGTTTTGCACAATCATATCAATACTATGGGGTATAAATCGATTCACGGTATTATGCCGGTAACTGTTGCCCGGGCTACTCCCGCTGCCGTAAGTTCTATGAAATCGAGTTTATTTGGAGAACCCCTTTCCTACTCTGTTGGTCCGGACAAAATGAATCGTTTCGGAAAGGCAACAGGAGAATTAGTCGGCGGAAATTTATCTATCTTGTATAGCTTGCTAGGTTCGCCCTCGGCCATAGATTGTAAAGATAAAATCTTATTTATAGAAGATTTAGACGAATACTTGTATCACATTGACCGAATGATGATGAACCTGAGAAGAAACGGTTGCATCGAAAATCTTAAAGGAATTATGATTGGAGGAATGACAAAAATGAAAGATAACGAGGTTCCCTGGGGCAAAAATGCATTAGAAATTGTTGACGATGTTACCAAAAAATACAACATTCCGGTTATTTTTAATTTTCCTGCCGGACATATTCAGGATAATCGCGCTTTAATTATGGGAAGCACCATTTCTATTGATGTAAATGCTTCCGGAAGCACAGTTACTTTCCAAAAATAAAATTCCTGCTTTAAAAAGCTTTTAATACCACACATAAAAATTTCGCAAAGTCGCAAAGCATGAATTGTTTTGCGACTTTGTGCCTTTACACGCAAAACAAACTTAAAACCTAAAATCAAAAAAATGGCTGAACACAATGAACTCGGAAAAAAGGGAGAAGAACTAGCCGTGGAATTTCTCGAGCAGGACGGATATGAAATTATAGAGCGAAACTGGACCTATCAGCAAGCCGAAATTGATATAATCGCACAAAAAGAATCGATTTTGGCAGTTGTCGAGGTTAAAACACGATCGAGTCTGGATTTTGGATCGCCGCAGGATTTTGTAAAACCAAAAAAGATTCAATTGTTAATAAAAGCAGTAAATGCCTACATAAACTATAGGGAAAAGGATTTTGATGAAGATTTAAACATACGATTTGACATCATTGCAATCCATAAAAACGGCGAATCATTTGCAATTGAACATCTTACTGACGCTTTTTATCATTTTTAACATAAATTTTTATTGTTATAATTGTAACAAATTGTTTTTTTATTTATATTTGCATAGATTTATAACACAAATTAACTACAACCAACCAATTAAGTTACAAAAAAAAAAAGAAAAAAAATTATGAAAACTGTTTCATCAATCGTCGAAAATTACATTAAAACAAAACCTTTTTTACTAAACGCGCTATCGCTTGGAATTATCAACTTAACTTCTCTTTCCCGAAATATCATGACCGAACTGGAAAGTGAGTTTGGGAAAGAAGTAAAACAAGGCGCGGTTGTAATGTCGCTTAAAAGACTGACAGAGGAATTAGATTTTAAATTGAATCACAAAATCAATAAAGTAATTAAGAATATTGGTGAAATTACAGTAAGATCTGAATTGACAGATTATACTTTTGCCGCATCTGAAACAGTACTAAATAAACAAGCCGATTTAATTTCAGATATCAATGCTTTATCTGATATTTTTTATACCTCATCTCGTGGTGTAAACGAAACGAATATCGTGGTGAGCAGTAGCGTAAATCACTTGGTTGAAAAACATTTTATTCGCGAAAAGCTCATTCAGAAATTGGATAATTTAGCTTCTATTACCGTTAAATTACCAAAAGAAAATATTGTAGTACCCGGAATTTATTATTTCATTTTTCAACGTTTGGCCTGGGAAGGAATTATCATTAATGAGGTAATCTCCACTTCTAATGAATTTACTATTTTAGTTGGTGAAGATCAGGTAGATGTTGCCTTTAAAGTTATTAAAGATTTAAAAAACTAATTGTCATTACTTTCAAAAGAATCCTTTCGGGTTTCTTTCATTTTATACAAAATCCCTTTGTCTTGTGAGATAAAGGGATTTTTTATTCTTCAGATTTAAGTTGTTTACGCTAGATTTGCAAAAAACTAAATAACATGAATTTTCAATCCCAAAAAATGCTTCAAATTTGTTGGAGCAAAAAAATTGCACTCCTGCTTTTTGTATGTATCCATTCCTTATGGGTTCAGGCACAGGAAATCAATTCGCCAGACAAAAATCTTTCTTTAAAATTTGAATTGAAAGAAGGCGGAATTCCTTCTTACCAATTATCATATAAACAAAAATTGGTTATAAAACCAAGTTCTTTGGGTTTAGAACTTCAAAATCTGCCTTCGTTTTTAGATGGTTTTACCGTTACAAATACGACGCAATCTTCTGTTGATGAAAATTGGAATCCGGTTTTAGGAGAAGAAAAAACGATTCGCAATCATTATAACGAATTGGTGGTCACTTTAGCGCAAGCTAAAAACAGCAACAGATTTATTCGCCTACGTTTCCGTTTATTCAACGACGGTTTAGGTTTTAGATACGAATTTCCAAAGCAAAATGATTTAAGTTATTTTGTAATTAAAGAAGAACGTTCTGAATTTAATCTGGCCGGAAATCATAAAATTTTCTGGATTCCTGGCGATTATGATACTAATGAGTATGCGTATACTACTTCAAAAATTTCAGAGATTCCTTCTCTGATGAAAAAAGCGACCATTGAAATCAACGCACAATGGCCTATTAAAGAACTTTCGGTTCAAACTCCAACAATGATGAAATCTGATGATGGTTTGTACATCAATATTCACGAAGCAAGCCTGATCAATTATCCGGCAATGTATCTTGAAGTGGATGCCGCAAACAATAAAATGAAAAGCCATTTGGCACCAGATGCTGTTGGAGCAAAAGGTTATATACAAACCGACGCACAATCGCCATGGAGAACGATTGTCGTGAGCGATAAAGCGACTGATATTTTGGCTTCAAAATTAATTTTAAATCTGAACGATCCTACCAGCTATAAAGATGTTTCGTGGATAAAACCGGTAAAATACATCGGGATTTGGTGGGAATATTTTGTTGCAGGAAAAAGCACCTGGGCTTTTGGAAAAGAGAATAACGTAAAATTGACAGATGATTTTACTAAACTGACGCCGAATGGAAAACACGGAGCGACGACAGAACGTGCCAAAGAATATATTGATTTTGCCTCTAAGAACGGTTTTGATGCCATCCTGATCGAAGGATGGAACATTGGCTGGGAAGACTGGATTGGCAACTGGAAAGAGGAAGTTTTTGATTATGTAACGGCTTATCCTGATTTTGATGTCAAAGCCGTTCACGAATATGCGGCTTCAAAAGGCGTTAAAATTATCATGCACCACGAAACTTCAGGATCTGCAACGAACTATGAGCGCCGTTTAGACCGTGCTTTTCAATTTATGAATGATAATGGTTACGATGCTGTAAAAACAGGTTATGTAGGCAAAATTATTCCTCGTGGCGAACACCATGACGGACAATGGATGGTGAATCATTATATTAATGTAGCGAAACGTGCTGCCGATTATAAAATTATGATTGACAGTCACGAAGCAGTTCGCCCAACTGGTTTACACCGAACTTTCCCGAACTGGATTGCGCAGGAATCTGCTCGTGGTACCGAGTTCGAATCTATGGGAGGTTTAGCTCCGGATCATACTACGATTTTGCCATTTACAAGATTAATGGGCGGTCCAATGGATTTCACTCCTGGAATTTTCCAGACAGACTTGTCTTATTACGGAACCGGAAGTTCACAGCGTGTTAATACTACTTTGGTGAAGCAATTGGCTTATTATGTTACTATGTACAGTCCGCTGCAAATGGCGGCTGATATTCCGGGGAACTACGAGCGTTTTCCAGATGCATTTCAGTTCATCAAAGACGTTGCGGTAGATTGGGACAATAGTTATATTTTGGAAGCTGAACCAGGAGATTACATCACGATTGCACGTAAAGCTAAAGGAAAAGACGCATGGTTTGTGGGAGGAATTACAGATGAAAATGCAAGAACTGCCAACATCACATTTAATTATTTACCTGCAGGCAAAAAATTCATTGCCACTATTTATGCTGATGCAAAAGAAGCGAATTGGGATAAAAATCCACAGAAATATACTGTCACTAAAGTTGTAGTAAACTCGAAAAGCAAATTGAAACAGTATTTAGCTCCGGGCGGAGGTGTTGCTATCAGCATCAAAGAAGGAAATGCTTTAGAATTAAAGGGATTGAAAAAGATATAAAATTTCAACAAATTATAATAAAAAAGGAACTCTATTTTCAAAAGAGTTCCTTTTTCTATTTAAACATAAAATTATTCCAAAAGATCTATAAAGAATAATTCGTGAATTCGTGGCTATTTTTAAGCTCTAAAATTATTCACCTAGCAGTTCCATCAATTCCAAAGCTCGTTTCGTAGATTTTACATTTTCAAAAGTCAATAAAAGTCGTAAACCGTTTGGTGTTTGTTTTTCTTTCATTTGGCAAAGTGAACTGTATTTTTGTACGAATTGCAAAACCTTTCTAAACTTTGTTGACTGGTAATAATCAGACTGTTGATCGGAGACAAAATAACAAATCATTTTACCTTTTTTCATCACCAGTTTTTCGATTCCTAAATTGGTTGCAATCCATTTGATCCGAATGCTGTTCATCAACGCATTCGCGCGAGGAGGCATTGGGCCGAAACGGTCAATTAATTTATTTTGGAAAATAACCAATTCTGCTTCATTTTTTACAGATCCTAACTCGTTGTATAAGCTCAAACGTTCGGTAACATTGTTGATGTATTCATCAGAAAACAACAACTCAAAATCGGTATCAATTTGTAAATCTTTTACATATTCCTTCGTTTCAATATCGTTCTCTTCCGGATATAAATCTTTGAATTCATTTTCTTTTAATTCTTCGATGGCTTCGTTCATGATTTTTTGGTACGTATCAAAACCAATTTCATTAATGAAACCGCTTTGTTCTCCTCCTAATAAATCTCCGGCACCACGAATTTCAAGATCTTTCATAGCGATGTTGAAACCGCTTCCGAGTTCGCTGAATTGTTCCAAAGCCTGAATACGTTTTCTCGCATCTTCGGTCATGGATGAATATGGCGGACAAATGAAATAACAAAATGCTTTTTTGTTGCTTCGACCTACCCGACCACGCATTTGATGCAGATCTGATAATCCGAAATTATTTGCGTTATTGATAAAAATCGTGTTAGCATTGGGTACATCCAATCCGCTTTCTATAATTGTGGTTGCGACCAAAACATCAAAATCTCCGTTCATGAAACCTAACATCAATTCTTCTAGCTTGGCACCGTCCATTTGTCCGTGACCAATTCCAACTCTTGCGTTTGGCACCAAACGCTGAATCATTCCTGCAACTTCTTTTATATTTTCGATTCGGTTGTTGATGAAGAAGACCTGTCCGTTTCGCTGAATTTCATACGAAATCGCATCACGAATAATTTCTTCATTAAACCCAACCACATTGGTTTCTATCGGATAACGGTTTGGCGGAGGCGTTGTAATTACAGACAAATCGCGCGCGGCCATTAAAGAAAACTGCAGCGTTCTCGGAATTGGCGTTGCCGTTAAGGTCAGCGTATCGACATTGGCAGCAATCGTTTTTAATTTATCTTTTACGTTTACACCAAACTTTTGTTCCTCATCGACAATCAATAAACCAAGATCTTTAAAAACAACATTTTTATTGACCAATTGATGCGTTCCTATGACAATATCCAGTTTTCCTTCGGCTAAATCTTTTAAAGTTTGTGCTTTTTGTTTGGCTGTTCTAAATCGGTTTAAGTAACCAACAGAAACCGGCATATCTTTCAATCTTTCTGTAAATGTTCTGTAATGCTGGTATGCCAAAATAGTGGTCGGAACTAAAACGGCAACTTGTTTACTATTGTCCACGGCTTTAAACGCTGCACGAATCGCAACCTCGGTTTTTCCGAAACCAACGTCACCGCAGACCAAACGGTCCATTGGGCGATCGCTTTCCATGTCGGCTTTTACTTCTTGCGTCGATTTGGTTTGATCCGGTGTATCTTCATAAATAAACGAACTTTCTAATTCATTTTGCAGGTAACTGTCCGGTGCAAACTGAAACCCTTTTTCTAAACGACGTTTTGCATACAACTGAATCAAATTGAACGCAATATGCTTGACGCGCGCTTTGGTTTTTTGTTTTAAAAGTTTCCAGGCGTTCGATCCTAATTTGTAAATTTTTGGGGGCGTTCCATCTTTTCCGTTGTATTTGGAGATTTTATGAAGCGAGTGAATGCTTACATACACAATATCATTATCGGCATACACCAATTTTATGGCTTCCTGAGTTTTGCCTTCAACCTGAATTTTCTGCAATCCGCCAAATTTTCCAATTCCATGATCGATGTGTGTAACATAATCACCAACCGAAAGTGCTGTCAATTCCTTAAGCGTAATATTTTGCTTTTTAGAATAGCCGTTTTTAATGTTGAATTTATGATAACGCTCAAAAATCTGATGATCAGTATACGCCGTAATTTGATTTTCTTCGTCTATAAAACCTTGGTACAAAGGCAAGACCACCGTATGATATTGCTTTCTGATATTCTCTGAATTGGCTTCGTCTAAAGTTTCGAAAATATCATGAAAACGTTTCGCCTGCGTTTCATTCGAACAGAATAAGTAATTTTTAAATCCGTTAAAATGATTCTCGCTCAAATTATTCAGCAATAAATCAAATTGTTTATTGAAGGACGGCTGTGGATTAATGTGAAATTCGAATTTTTGAGTAGTCTTAAAAATGGGTTTTGAAGCCAGTTCTACAATCGAAAAATCTAATGCACGTTTGATAAACGAACTCTGATTTAAAAATAATTGCTCAGGTTCTGCATGTTTTATTTCTTTAGATAATTTATCAAAAGCTTCTTGCGCTCTTGCAAATTGTTTGTCTAACTGACTAAAAAGTCCGTCGGTATTTTGAATGAAAATAACGGTTTTTTCAGCAATATAATCTAAAAAGCTTTCGCGGTTTTCCTGAAAAATCTTGTTCTCGACATTCGGTATAATCGTGATTTTTTTGTGCGTTTCGACAGATAATTGAGTCTCGACATCAAAACTTCTGATACTGTCTACTTCGTTACCGAAAAACTCAATTCGATACGGATGATCGTTTGAAAAAGAAAAGACATCGACAATTCCTCCACGAACAGAAAATTCTCCCGGTTCTGTAATAAAATCGACTCTTTTAAATTCGTATTCGAATAAAACCTCATTGATAAAATCAATTGAAATTTTGTCGTTTAAAGAAACTTTTAAAGTGTTTTTGTCTAATTGCTGACGCGTAACGACTTTCTCAAAAAGTGCTTCCGGATACGTAACAATAATCGCCGGCTTTTTTCGCGAATTGATTCGGTTTAAAACCTCAGCACGAAGCAAAACATTGGCATTGTCTGTTTCATCTACCTGATAGGGGCGACGAAAAGATGCGGGATAAAACAATACATCCTGCTCGCCAATCATTTGTTCGAGATCGTTGAGGTAGTAGGCGGCTTCTTCTTTATTGTCTAAAACAAGTAAAAAAGGCAGTTCTGTTTTCTTAAAAACAGCACGAACCACAAATGAAACTGCAGATCCTAACAATCCGCTAAGGTTCATTTTCACTTGATTCTGTTCTAGTAATTGTGTGGCAATCTGCAAATTTTTTGGCAGATTATCATACATGGTATATAAGGCGTTTTTACTCAACTTTTGGTGCGTTTTGATCTATATTTTTTCCCGGAACTGGTACTGCAACTGCTGTACCCCGAATGGCACGCGTGGTGTCTAACATTTTCAGAAAATCGGCTTCTCCTTCTTCTTTTGGAATTTTACTTTTTACAATAATATTGTCCATTTGCCTTTGCAATGAAACCAATTCCTTATTGATATCGCCTATTAAAAAAGCTACTTTCTCATCTGGAATTCTATTTAAATGAATAAATAAATCCATCATTTTTACTTTGGTTACCAAAATAGAAATTCGGCTTTTTATTTGCGGCACATTAAATTCTGCCGGAATATTGTTGTTTAATGCTACCGCTTTTTTAGCAATTGCAGTAGATTTTTTTTGAAATGCTCCTATTGTTTTTCTGGGTTTATCTCCTAGCTCTTTAAAAAATTCGCGCCACTCTGTCCAGGAACTTACTTTTTGTTCTGAAATTTCGTTGATAGGTTCGTCAATAAATACCCAGGCTTTATTGATATTATTAAAAATAACTTCCTTTTTTTTAGCTTCTTTTTCATTTTCTGCACGGCGCTTTTCATCCTCATTTTGACAGGAATGCAAAGCAAAAACAAAAACGAGAAAAAGAGATATTTTATATTTCATTTGGTCAAACATTAAGCTACAAAGTTACAAAGTAAATTTACAATTACGAATTCAGATTTTAATTACAAATTGCAAACTTTAACGACTATTTAATAGCCATGACAATTCACGAATTTTCTTTTACTGCTTGAGTTATAAATCAATTAAATTAAGAAAATCGTGGCGAATGCCCGTTGACAGGTTCAGAGAATAATCCAAAAAACAAACTTCATTGTTATTAATTTTATAATTTCGCAGGACGAAAAACAAAATTATTTGCGAAAACGTTATATTTGCAAGACTAAAATTTAGATAAATGAATCCAAAAATATTGATCATTGGCGCTTGCGGTCAAATTGGGACAGAACTGACTCAAAAACTACGTAAGCTTTACGGTACAGAAAATGTAATTGCTTCTGACATTCGAAAATTAAATACTGACGTTGTTAATTCTGGACCTTTTGAGGTGGTCAATGCACTAGATTTCAATCAAATCGAACATCTTGTTGAAGTACACCAAATTACAGATATTTATTTGATGGCGGCGCTTTTATCGGCTACAGCCGAAAAAAATCCTGCCTTTGCATGGGATTTGAACATGAATTCTTTATTTCATGTTTTGAATTTAGCTAAAGCAAAAAAAATTAAAAAGATTTTCTGGCCATCAAGCATTGCTGTTTTTGGACCAACAACTCCAAAAGAAAATACTCCTCAATATACCGTTATGGAACCTTCTACCGTTTACGGAATTAGTAAACAAGCGGGCGAAAGATGGTGTGAATATTACCATAACATTTATGGTGTTGATGTTCGCAGCATTCGTTACCCGGGTTTAATTAGCTGGTCTACTCCTCCAGGGGGAGGAACTACAGATTATGCCGTAGATATTTTCTATAAGGCCATTGCCGATAAAAAATACGAATGCTTTTTATCTTCAGAAACTAAAATGCCAATGATGTACATGGATGATGCCATCGATGCTACAATTAAAATCATGCAGGCACCGGAAGATCAGATTAAAATACATTCGTCTTATAATTTAGCCGCAATGAGTTTTACTCCAACTGAAATTGCTGAAGAAATTAAAAAACATATTCCTGAATTTGAAATTACATACAATCCTGATTTCCGTCAGAAAATTGCAGACAGCTGGCCGGCAAGTATTGATGATGCTTCTGCCAGAGAAGACTGGAACTGGAATCATAGATTTGATCTCGAGTCGATGACAAAAGATATGATAGAACATTTGAGTTAATTTTCAATTGTTCTTAAAAAAAAGTCCCGTTTATATTCATAAACGGGACTTTTTTTATTCTAAAATGAAGCTTACTTCACTTCAAAAACATTATTTGCAGGTTTTACATCGGCCATTAATCCGCTTGGATCTATGGTGATTTTTTTGATTGCTGTTTTGTTTTTATCGATGGTAAAACTATAGTTCGATTGTGCCCAGGCCCAGTCTTCTAAAACAGTTCTTTTCTCATTCGGGTTTGGATTTGGCTTAATAAAGTTCATCATTCTTAAAGGAATGTAGAAATTTTCAGAAGTTCCGTCTGCATACTCCACTTTCAAATCGATTGGCATTGGCATTCTGCCAATTCTTTCCAGACTTACCGTTGTTTTTCCAGCATTATCGGCCACGTTTTTAATTCCGTAATCAATTGTGTTTGTGGTTTCTGTCCAGTCTATTAAATACCAGTCTAGCTCTGCTCCGGAAACTCTTTCGGCAGATCTTTTGATATCATTTGGAGTGGGATGCTTGAATTTAAAATCGTTGAAATATCTTTTTAAAGTAGCATCAAGATTTTCTTTTCCTATCACATATTCTAATTGAGACAAAAAGATACTTCCTTTTACATAAGATGAAATGCTGTAAGGACGGTTTTCATCATAACGGTCACCGTGTGTTCCTTGTGGCTGTTCTTTGCCTGAATTTACTAAGCTATAGTAAGCAGCATAATTTCCTTTAAACGGATTTGCTTCTTTTTTAGCTGCGATTTCGTTTAAGGCGCTGTCTTCGATATAAGTTGTAAAACCTTCATCCATCCAGGGATGCTTTGACTCGTTTGACGCTAAAATGTGCTGAAACCAGGAATGCCCTAATTCGTGTGTTGCAGTTCCTAAAATTCCTTCAAGAGTTCCGTTTCCTAGCATTAAAGTACACATTGCATATTCCATTCCGCCGTCTCCACCTTGTATAAATGAATATTGTTTGTATGGATATGCTCCTACTCTGTTATTGTAATAGTCCATTACTTTTACCATTAAAGGTTCTAATTGTTTCCAATTGGCAGTAGTTTTTGGATTGTTTTTGTAGAAAAAATGCAAATCGACATTGTTTGGTCCTTTTACAATATCGTGTGTATATTCTTTATCTGCAGCCCATGTAAAATCGTGTACATTAGGTGCAATAAAATGCCAGGTTAATGTTTTTGCTTTTTTAGGATAATTTACTGTTACACCGGCATCCTGATAACCATGACCAATTTCGTTTTTATCCTGTAGGTAACCAGAACCACCAATTGTGTAGTCTTTATCGATTGTAATTTTCACATCAAAATTACCCCAAACTCCGTGAAATTCTCTTGCTATATAAGGATCTGCGTGCCATCCTTCAAAGTCAAATTCGGCCAGTTTAGGATACCATTGCGACATTGACAATTCTACACCTTCAGAATTATTACGTCCTGAGCGGCGAATTTGAACCGGAACCTGTCCATCAAAATCGAGCGTAAAAGTACTCTTAGAATTAGGAAGAATTGGTTTTGCCAAAGTTACTTCAAGAATAGTTCCTGAAGTTCTCGTTTGTGCCGTCACGCCATCTTGCTTGAAATTGGTTATTTTTAAAAATCCAATTTCGTTTGGTTTTAAAGTTTCAATGCGGCTTTGTTTGGTTTCCTTTCCATCGGCATCTTTTACTTTTGTTACCATTCTTCCGTCAGGATCTTTGATGAAATGTAAGCGGGCATCCATTTCACTTCCTGGCTGAAAGGCATTTGGAAATAAGTGATAAAAAACCTTTTTTAAGGTGTCAGATGAATTATTAGTATACACTAATTCTTGTTTTCCTTTGTACTGGTAGTTTTTTACATCCATGGATACTTCCATTTTGTAATCGACATGTTGTTGCCAGTATGGCGCACTTTGCGCAAATGCTGAGTTTAAACCCAAACTCAAAAGAGATAGTAAAATAATTTTTTGCATCTTTTTTCAATAAAAATGGAAGAGTCTGCACTCTTCCATTAGGTTAGTTTTCTATGTTTGTTTTATTTCTTTCCAGACATTTTTTCTGCCATTAGTAAGGCATTGTAGGCATTAACCATTTTGGCTGTTTTTGATGATTCTACAGAAGAAACTGCGGCCGGTTTTTCTCCCGGATTTGCACCTGTTCCTAAAACAATCATCGAAGGAAGTGCGACTCCCGAGTCCATCAAAATTTGTTTTACCTGAGAGGCTTTTAGTTTTGGATAATAAGAGCGAATTAATGCTGCAACTCCTGCTGCGTTTGGCGATGCCATTGAGGTTCCTTGCAAATATTTGTACTTATTATTAGGCACGGTTGCATAAATTTCTTCTCCAGGAGCAAAAACGTCAACATTGATTTTTCCGAAATTTGAAAATCCCGCCACAACAGTTTCTCCGTATTCTTTATTAATTGCACCAATTGTTAATACATTATCGGTAAATTCCTTAACGTTATCCTGAGAATCATTTGGATAATTGATGTTCTTAGTTTCGTCAATATTATATCCGTCATTTCCTGCTGCATGCACAATTAAAACATCTTTTTTAGCAGCATATTTAATAGCATCGTAAACCCAGTCTTTGTGCGGAGAAAAGCTTTTTCCAAAACTTCCGTTGATTACTTTTGCTCCATTGTCTACCGCATAACGAATTGCTAATGCAATATCTTTGTCGTATTCATCTCCGTCAGGAACGGCTCTTACTGTCAAGATCTCAACATTATTTGCAACTCCGTCGCCACCTAAATTATTACCGCGAACTTGTGCAATAATTCCGGCCACGTGTGTTCCGTGAAGCGCTTTTTCTTTGTCCGGACCAAAAACAACATTATTTCCGTAACGGTTGTTTTTAATATCGTCTGGTTTGTCTCCCACGATTTTTCTTCCGTCGTATTCTTTGTTTAAATTGTAATTCAACTGATCGTAAACCTGATCGCTGTAGTCTTTTAGTTCTGATTCCGGATCAAAAGTTGGACCTGCGTTGGTAAGGATCTGGGTCATTATATTTTTACTCTGCTGTACTTTTGAATCGGTTGAAGTAATTGCAGCTAAATCCTCAATTTTATAAGTCGTTTTATTTAACTCTTTTTTGATTGTATTGTGCACATCCAGTAAAAAATCGACTTGTTGTTTGTCCTGCAAAGCTTCTTCGTATTTTTTGGTATACTGTGCTAAAGCTTCCTTGTATTGAGCAGATCCGTCGTCGCCTTTTTTAACTATACGGGTCAGTTCAAGATTTTCATGAACGGCATCTCCCAGAAAATTCCATCCGTTAACATCATCAATATATCCGTTTTTATCGTCATCGATTCCGTTACCCGGAATTTCTTTCGGGTTCGTCCAGATCATTCCTTTTAGATCTTCGTGCTCAATATCAACTCCTGAGTCTACGATTCCTACGATTACTTTGACCCCGGTTTTACCCTGAAGTAATTCAGCGTAAGCCCTGTCAACACTCATTCCCGGAATAGAATCTTTTACTAAATCCAGGTGACTCCATCTTTTTAATTCATTTTCACTAACCGGTGCTTTTTTAACAACGGCCATAGGTGCTATAACGGGTTGTTTTGGTGCTGAATTTTGCGCTTGTAAGCTGGCGCTGCAACCTGCTAAAACAAGTAATGCAAAAGCAGATAATTTAAGTGGTTTTATATGACTCATCTATCTATTGTAATTGTAAAGTTAAATTATGCGCCTAAATTATGATTTTTTGTTACATAAAACTAACGATTAACACTGTGTTATGATTTTTATGGAAACATCAGGAACTTCAAAAAGACTGAAAATGAAGCAGTAAGAAAGTAATTTCTTTCATTTATTTCTCCGAATTTTATACGAAATTGGCTTCTAGTTTATGTTTTAAGAAATAAATTAACATTTTACGTCTTCCCGTAAGGAAAGGCAATTTCAAATTTGTACACTTGCGCGACCTAATCGTAAATCTTTTCTATGAAAACAAAACTACTCTTATTGCTATTATTAGCAAATTTTTCTATTTATGCGCAAACCAATTTGGTATCGAATGGAGACTTCGAAACGTGGACTCCTTCTTCACAGCCAACCGACTGGTTTCGTTTTTCTAATGGACTTCTATATCAGGATTCTAATGCACAAAACGGATCTTCAAGTACCAAAATGGAGATTACTAGCGGCACACTGCATTTCATGAATAGCAGCCCGTTTGCAATTCAAAGCGGAAAAACTTATCGTGTTACCATGTATCATAAATTGGTTTCGGGTACTTTTTCTTCTATCGAATTAAGTTTAACAAAAAGTGATGTCTTTAAAACAACAATCACAAAAAAGACTGAAACAACTACAGTTAACTCTGAATGGAGAAAAATTGAATTTGATTATGTTGCTACAACTTCTCAAAATGCAGAAATTAGTATTTGGGTTATAGGAACAACAGGTTCTCAAATTTTGGTTGATAACGTGTCAATTGTAGATGTTGCAGAAATTGGGCCAAAATATACGCTTATTCCAGATGTAAATTTCGAAAATGCGCTTATAGGATTAGGTATAGATTCTGGTACTGCCGACGGAAAAGTTTTAACTTCGAAAGTTGCTACGGTAACCAGTTTATATATATCCTCAAAAAACATTACCGATCTTACCGGAATACAGGACTTTAAAGCCTTAAGTCTTCTTTCTTGTTTTTCTAATCAGCTAACAAGTGTTGATGTTTCAAATAATGCTTATTTAACAATATTGAATATAGATAGTAACAAAATAACAAATCTTGATATTTCTAAAAACCCTAAATTAAGCGAACTAACCTGTGATGATAACAAACTGACTTCATTAGATTTATCTTTTACTCCTCTATTGACAGAGTTGAGCTTGAACTCTAACCCAGTAACTTCTCTAAATTTAAGTAATGTAAAATTTTTACGCCGCTTATCTTTTTATAACTCAATGATAACCTCTATTGACTTAAGCAATAATAAGGTTTTAACTTCTCTTTTGGCTGACCGTAATAAGTTAACGACGCTAAATGTATCTGAAAACAAAGAATTAATTCATCTTTCTTGTAGCACTAATTTACTGACAGCTTTAGATGTAAGCGCAAATACAAAACTTGAATATTTGGATTTCTCCAGTAACGCAATCACAAGTATTGATCTAAAGTTTAACACCAATTTAAAAGCATTGGTTTGCTACACTAATAAATTAAGCGTTCTTGACTTAAGTAATAATAAATTCTTGATTGGTTTAGATTGTGAAAACAATACCAATTTAACTGAATTGAATTTAAAAAATGGAAATAATACCAATTTACTTAAAAAATATACCTATATAACGGGTACTCGTGGCGGTCCTGCAGTATCAAGTTTTGTAAACAACTTAAAATTATCTTGTATAAAAGTTGACGATGTAGCCTATTCTAATGCAAATTGGTCTACACTAACAGACACTCCAATTCTCTTCACATTAGATTGTGCGTCTTTGGTTTATACCTTAATTCCGGATGCAAATTTTGAGATAAAATTAATGGCACTGGGAATTGATAAAGATGGTAAAAATGGAAAAGTTTTAACTTCAAGTATTAACTCAGTAACTTCCTTAAACGTTTCTAAAAGCAACATTGCAGACCTTACAGGGATTCAGGATTTTACTGCGTTAACAATATTAAATTGCTCAGAAAATGCATTAACAACACTTGATGTATCGGCAAACATAAATTTAAAAACTTTAACAGCTAATAAAAATCAGTTGAAGTCAATTAATACTTCAAAAAACACAGCTTTAGAATCTTTCACAGGTAGTAACAATCAATTTACAACTTTAGATTTTTCTGCCAATACTGCATTACTTAGAGTATATGTCACTGATAATGTTTTAACAAGTTTAAATGTTAACAGCAACAGTAAATTAACAACATTATGGTGCCAAAGAAATAAATTACCTAATTTGGAGGTGTCAAAAAATCTAGGCTTAACTGAATTTGTTTGCGACAGAAATGAATTAGAAATATTAGATGTTTCTAAGAACATTGGTTTAGTAAGTTTTTCTTGTTCTGAAAACAAATTAAAAAGTTTAGATGTTTCTCTACATCCATCACTTAAAATTTTCAATTGTTCGATTAACAAATTGGAAACTTTGAATTTAAAAAACGGAAACAATACTTTGCTTGATAAGGCAAATTTGGCATTCTTTTCAAACTTAAATTTGAAATGTATTCTAGTTGATGACCCTCAATATTCTAATACAAACTGGTCAGCATTAAAAGACGCTTCAGCTTCATACAATACGGACTGTACTGTTTACACTTTAATTCCGGATGCCAATTTTGAAGACAAATTAATTGCTTTACAAATTGATAAAGATGGTAAAAATGGTAAAGTTGTTACTACAAGTATTTCGAATTTAACTTCATTAGACGTATCAAAAAGTAATATTGCAAACCTAAACGGTATCCAGGATTTTACTTCTCTGACTCAACTTATTGCTTCTGAAAATCTTTTGACAACCTTAGATTTATCCAGTAATACCAAATTAAAAAATTTACAAGTTCAGACCAATCAATTAGCTACTTTAAATGTTTCTAAAAACATTGCCCTTACCACTTTAGCCTGTTATGCTAACAAATTAACGGTTTTAAATGTTGCGCCATTAACGACATTAGAAAATCTTGCTTGTTCAGGCAATAATTTAAGTGCCTTGAATGTTGATAGCAATCTGGCTTTAAATAGTTTAAATTGCGGAAACAATATGCTTGCCACTATAAATGTTTCAAAAAATTTAGCATTGGTAAATTTTTATTGTCATACGAATAAAATTACAAGCTTAGATGTATCTAATAACATTCTATTACAAAACTTTATGTGTAATGGTAATAATCTGACTGTACTTAACGTGTCTAAAAATCCAGCATTGGTGATGCTCGATTGTTTAGACAATCAAATTACAAGTTTGGACATTTCTAAGAATCCAAAAATTACTGAATTGGCTTGCCAAAATAATCAATTGACTTCATTAAATTTAAAAAATGGCAATAACATCAAACTAGATTTAACGTACTCAAATTTCAAAAACAATCCAAAACTTACTTGTATTCAAGTAGACAATGAGGCCTATTCTATTGCTAACTGGTCCGCTATTAAAGATGCAGCAGCCAATTATAATTTGGATTGCGCAACTTACACTCTAATTCCTGATGTTGCTTTTGAAGATAAACTGATTGCTTTGCAAATTGATATCGACGGTAAAAACGGAAAAGTTCTAACCTCTTCAATAGCGTCTGTAAAAGATTTAAATGTACAATTATCTGACATTAAAGATCTAACTGGAATTCAGGATTTTGCTGCTCTTGAATTTTTAAACTGTCAATTCAACTTTTTGACTTCATTGAATGTAACAAAAAATTCAAAATTAACGGAGTTATACACACACGGAAATGACTTAACAACATTAGACGTATCAGCTAATACTGCTCTTACAACTTTGCAGGCTAATAAAAACAAACTGACTGCCTTAGATATTTCTAAAAACAGTAAGTTGGTCTATGTGAATGTTTCAGAAAATGCACTTAAAACATTAAACCTTAAAAATGGTAATAATACCAATTTTACGACCGCTTTTATGTTTAAAAACCCAGGCTTAAGTTGTATTCTTGTAGATAATGCATCTTTTGCAACTTCAAGTATTGTATTTTCGAAAGATGCGTCAGCTTCGTATTCTACAACTTGTACACTTGGTATCGAAGATTCTGTTTTTGACAAAGTAGTTTTGTACCCAAACCCAACAAAAGGCGAAGTACACATTAACAATATTACTTTAGAAAAAGCAACTGTCTATAATTCTTTAGGACAATTGGTAAAAACATTTGTATTTAATGGAGATACCAACAACACAATTAATTTATCTGGCTTGCCAAGAGGAATTTATTATGTTTACTTAATTAACGAAGATGCTGCTTCGGCTAAAAAAGTGATTGTAGAATAATTACAATTAGTTAAACTAAAAAATCCCATTTTCAATATATGAAAATGGGATTTTTTTTATTTTAAATATCTGCTTTAAAAAATTTCTTCACAAGTAAAAACGTCTTTTAAGCGAACCCCTTTTTCAGTATGTTCTACCGTTATAATTTGATTATGCGCATCATGCTCCAAAAACAAATAATGATTATGGTCTGCGGCAGCGTTTAAAAATTTTGATTTCTCTGGCATTGTCAATAATGGTCTTGTATCGTAGCCCATAACATATGGCAACGGAATATGCCCTGCTGTAGCAAGTAAATCAGCACAAAAAATAATGGTTTTATCCTGGTACTGAATATGCGGAATCATTTGTTTTTCGGTATGACCGTCAACATAATAAATTCCAAAATTCATTTCTTCAGAAAAACCAAAATCAGTTTCGGGACGTTTTATAAAATTCAGTTGCCCGCTTTCCTGCATAGGTAAAATATTTTCAGAAAGAAAAGAAGCTTTTTCGCGTGCGTTGGGTTTTGTGGCCCATTCCCAGTGATTTTCGTTACTCCAATATTTGGCATTTTTAAAAGCGGGTTCGTAACCCGTTTTATCAGAATTCCACTGCACACTTCCTCCGCAATGGTCAAAATGCAAATGCGTCATAAAAACATCTGTTATGTCGTCTCGGTGAAAACCATATTTTGCTAATGACGCATCGATTGAATGAGAACCCCACAGCGAATAGTATCCAAAAAACTTTTCAGATTGCTTATCTCCCATTCCCGTATCGATCAAAATCAGGCGATTTCCATCTTCAATAAGTAAGCAACGAGCCGCAATATCAATTAAATTATTAGCATCTGCAGGATTGGTTTTGTTCCAGATTGTTTTGGGTACAACGCCAAACATTGCGCCACCGTCTAGTTTAAAATTCCCTGATTCTATTGGATAAAGTTTCATAATTTAAATTTTCTAATAATAAACAAAGCTAGGAAATACATTTCGTTATGCAGAGTATTTTATTTCAACTGTAACTTTTTACCTGCCGGGCAATAATTGCTTTCTTGATAATTTTTAAAATACAATACGTGAAATAGTCTACTTCTCATATGATTTTGGTAAAATAACTATTATCTATTTTAACATTTGTTATAATAATGTGAAGCGTTATGGAAAAAGGTTTTTAAGTCGTATCTTTGCAGATAATTTTATTTCAACATTGAAATACAGCACTTTAAATTGTAATATTTTCATTACCTTTTAAAGAAGAAAATGACAATGAAGGAAAAAACAAATACCATAAACAATGATAAAAGTTTCTGATACAGCCAAAAAGAAAATCATCGACTTAATGAATGATGATGGTTTTGATGCCGCACATGACTACGTAAGAGTAGGTGTAAAAAGCGGTGGATGCTCTGGTTTGTCTTATGATTTAAAATTTGATAAAACCAAAGGTGAAGACGATAAAATATTTGTAGACAACGACATAACAATTGCAGTTGAAAAAAAATCATTTCTATATTTAGCCGGAACAATTCTTGAATTTTCAGGCGGATTAAACGGAAAAGGATTTGTATTTAATAATCCAAATGCAAGCAGAACTTGTGGTTGTGGTGAATCTTTTTCACTATAAATTAAAAGAATCTACGCAAAATTTAAACGATTTAAAATTCATTTATAAAGCGTTTTAAAAAACTAAAAAATGTCAAAATATACTGAAGACGATTTAAAAATCGAACTCGAAACCAAAGAATACGAATACGGATTTTATACCAATATTGAATCGGAAACCTTTCCTATTGGATTAAATGAAGATATCGTAAGAGCCATTTCTCTTAAAAAAGAAGAGCCGCAGTGGATGACCGATTGGCGCATCGAGGCTTTTCGTGCCTGGAAAGAAATGATTGAACCGGAATGGGCAAACGTTCGTTACGAAAAACCGGACTTTCAGGCCATTTCTTACTATTCAGCTCCAAAACAAGTAGATCCTACCAAAACTTTGGATGACGTCGATCCGGAACTTCTGGAGATGTACAAAAAGCTTGGAATCTCTGTTGATGAACAAAAAATGATGAACAATGTCGCTATGGATATTGTAGTCGATTCTGTTTCTGTGGCAACTACTTTCAAGAAAACATTAGGAGAAAAAGGAATTATTTTCTGTCCAATTTCTGAAGCTATTAAAGAGCATCCGGAATTGGTTCGTAAATATTTAGGAACTGTTGTACCTCAAAAAGACAACTTCTATGCAGCACTAAATTCAGCTGTTTTCTCTGACGGAAGTTTCTGTTATATTCCAAAAGGCGTTCGTTGCCCAATGGAACTTTCAACTTATTTCAGAATCAATCAGGCAGGAACAGGGCAATTCGAAAGAACGCTTGTTATTGCAGATGCAGGAAGTTACGTTTCGTATCTGGAAGGTTGCACCGCACCAAGCCGTGACGAAAACCAATTACACGCTGCTGTGGTTGAATTGATTGCGTTGGATGATGCAGAAATTAAGTATTCTACTGTTCAAAACTGGTTCCCTGGAAACAAAGAAGGAAAAGGTGGAGTTTATAATTTCGTAACCAAGAGAGGTTTATGCGAAACAAACGCTAAAATTTCATGGACACAAGTAGAAACAGGTTCTGCTGTAACCTGGAAATATCCTTCTTGCGTACTTAAAGGAGATAACTCGGTAGGAGAATTTTATTCTATTGCCGTTACCAATAATTACCAACAAGCAGATACAGGAACTAAAATGATCCATTTAGGAAAAAACACTAAATCGACTATTATTTCTAAAGGTATTTCGGCTGGTAAATCACAAAACAGTTACCGTGGATTAGTGCAGATTAGCCCTAGAGCTGAGAATGCAAGAAACTTTTCGCAATGTGATTCTCTTTTAATGGGGAACAATTGCGGAGCCCATACTTTTCCTTATATCGAAAGTAAAAATCCATCGGCAAAGATCGAGCACGAAGCAACTACAAGTAAAATTGGAGAAGATCAGGTGTTTTACTGTAACCAAAGAGGTATTCCGACAGAAAAAGCGATCGCCTTAATTGTAAACGGTTTCAGTAAAGATGTATTGAACAAATTGCCAATGGAATTTGCTGTTGAAGCTCAAAAATTATTAGAGATTTCTTTAGAAGGTTCTGTTGGATAAAAAAATTCAAAAGTTATGGATATCATCTTAAAAAATGTAAAGAAAAAAGATTTTCCAGTTTTTCAATCACTGGCAAAGTCTCTTGGTTTTGAAATTATTGAAGAAAAAGAAAAACCATATAATCCAGAATTTGTAAAAGAGATTTTAGATGCTGAACAAAGTATAAAAGACGGAAAAGGAGTTAAAATAAAATTAGAAGATTTGTGGAAGTAATTTATTCTGAAAAAGCTCAAAAAGACAGAGAGTTTTAGAAAAAGTCTGGAAACAAAGCGATCATGAATAAAATTACTGCTTTGATCAAAGACATACAACTTCACCCTTTTGAAGGAATTGGAAAACCTGAACCTTTAAAATATGAGTTGACTGGAAAATGGTCCAGAAGAATAAACCAGGAACACAGAATAATATATAAGATTACAGAAGAAAACACAATCGAAATATTAGATATTCTTTCCTTGAAAGGGCATTACGAATAAGTATTAATGGAAAACAAAAAAGTAATCATATTAGGTTCTTCCAGAAAAAACGGAAACACAACAAAAATTGTAGACGAAATTTCTAAAGAACACGGAATTGAAGTAATTAATTTGAGTGATTTTAATATCTCTTATTATGATTACGAAAGCAAAAACAGAGAAGATGATTTTTTTCCTTTAATTAAAGGTATCATCGAAAATTACGACACTTTAATTTTTGCTACACCTGTATATTGGTATAACATGAGTGGAATAATGAAGGTTTTCTTTGATCGTATTTCAGATTTAATCCGAATCGAAAAAGAAACCGGACGAAAACTTAGAGGGAAGAAAATTGGTGTGATATCAAATTCACACGACAACGAAATTGAAGAAAGTTTTTACATTCCGTTCAAAAAATCAGCCGATTATTTAGGCATGGAATATTTAGGACACGCGCATTTTAATGCCAACATCCTAAACCAAACAACAAAAATAGAATTGACATTTATATAAAATAAAAAAACAATGTTATCAATAAAAAACCTTCACGCCTCAATTGGTGATAAAGAAATCCTGAAAGGAATTAATATAGAAGTTAAAGCTGGCGAAGTACACGCGATCATGGGGCCAAACGGTTCCGGAAAAAGTACACTTTCGGCTGTAATTGCCGGAAACGAAAACTATGAGGTTACTGACGGACAAGTTTTCCTTGACGGAGAAGATCTTGCTGATCTTGCTCCGGAAGAAAGAGCACATAAAGGAGTTTTTCTTTCGTTTCAATATCCTGTAGAAATTCCGGGAGTTAGCGTTACTAACTTCATGAAAACTGCTATCAATGAAACCCGTAAAGCAAACGGTCAGGAAGAAATGCCGGCCAACGAAATGCTGAAAGTTATTCGCGAGAAGTCTGAATTATTAGAAATCGACCGTAAATTTTTATCTCGTTCTTTAAACGAAGGTTTTTCCGGAGGAGAGAAAAAAAGAAATGAGATTTTCCAGATGGCAATGTTAGAACCAAAATTGGCAATCCTTGACGAAACCGATTCTGGTCTTGATATTGATGCTTTAAGAATTGTAGCCAACGGAGTTAACAAATTGAAAAGCGAGAAAAACGCGATTATCGTTATCACGCACTACCAACGTTTGTTAGATTATATCGTTCCGGATTTCGTTCACGTTCTTTACAACGGAAGAATCGTAAAATCTGGAGGAAAAGAATTGGCTTACGAACTGGAAGAAAAAGGATACGACTGGATTAAAGCGGAGAACTAATTTTTTTTTGTTTCAGGTTTCATGTTTTTTTAGTTTCAAGTTGAACTACATTTGTAGGTTTAAACTTAAAATATTAAAACGGAGATTATGGCAACAATTAATAGATTTGAAGATTTAGAAATCTGGAAAGAGGCTCGACGATTAGCAAAAGAAGTTCACTCGATTGCGATCGAGACAGAATTAAAATCAGATTTCAGATTTAAAAATCAAATAAAAGCTTCTTCCGGTTCAGTGATGGACAATATTGCTGAAGGTTTTGAAAGAGATGGAAATTTAGAGTTTCGACAATTTTTATCAATCGCAAAAGGTTCAGCTGGAGAAACGAGATCTCAACTTTACAGAGTTTTTGATTTTGAATATATTTCAGAACAAAAATTTGAAGTTTTAAAAACTGATTATGAAAAATTAAGTGGTAAAATAAAAAACTTTATCACTTATCTCAATAAAAAAGAGTTCAAAGGAAATAAGTTTCAGTAAGAAACATTAAACCTGAAACAATACGGATCAAAGGAATTAGTTTCAACAGCTAACCTGAAACTTGAAACCTGAAACTCCGAAGGAAACAAAACAAAATGGATTTAAAAGAAAAATTAGTATCGTCTTTTATGGCTTTTGAAGAGCGTGTCGATGTACATTCAGATTTGCATGATATACGCACGAATGCCTTAAAAAACTTCGAAAATAAAGGTTTTCCAACCAAGAAAGAAGAAGCCTGGAAATATACATCGTTAAACGCCATCCTAAAAAATGACTTTACGGTTTTTCCTAAGCAGGAAAATGCAATTGAATTTAATCAGGTAAAAAAATACTTTTTACACGAAATAGATACTTATAAATTAGTATTTATTGATGGTGTTTTCAGTTCTCATTTGTCTTCTACAACACACGACGGAATCGATGTTTGTTTGATGTCATCGGCATTGACCAAACCAAAATATAAAATGGTTATTGATACCTACTTCAACCAAATTGCAAGCAAAGACGAAAGTTTGACATCGTTGAATACGGCTTTTGCAAGTGAAGGCGCTTTTATCAATATTCCGCAAAAGAAGGTTGCTGATAAGCCAATTGAGATTATGTATTTCTCAACAGGAAATGAAGCAGCTTTAATGGTTCAGCCACGAAATTTGGTTATTGTGGGTGAGAATTCACATGTTCAAATTATCGAACGCCATCAAAGTTTGAACGAAAATCCGGTCTTAACCAATTCGGTTACAGAGATTTTTGCTCAAAAACGTGCCATTATCGATTACTATAAAATTCAGAATGACAATAGCGAAGCTAATTTAGTTGACAATACCTATGTATCGCAGCAACAAGAAAGTCACGCTTCTGTACATACATTTTCGTTTGGTGGAAACCTAACGCGTAACAACTTAAACTTTTACCATTTTGGAGAAAGATTGACCAGTACGCTTAACGGAATCACGATTCTAAGCGATAAACAACACGTTGATCATTATACTTTGGTAAACCACGCAACACCAAATTGCGAAAGTTTCCAGGATTATAAAGGGATATTCTCTGATCGTTCTACAGGAGTTTTCAACGGAAAAGTTTTGGTAGAAAAAGAAGCTCAAAAAACAAATGCTTTCCAAAAAAGCAACAATATTTTATTGAGTGACAAAGCAACGATCAACGCAAAACCACAATTAGAAATTTTTGCAGATGACGTAAAATGTTCTCACGGTTGTACTGTTGGACAATTGGATGAAACAGCAATGTTCTACATGCAATCTCGTGGTATTCCTAAAAAAGAAGCAAAAGCTTTATTGATGTATGCATTCTCAAATGCTGTGATCGAAAGCATTAAAATACCGGAATTAAAACAAAGAATTACTAAAATCATTGCCATGAAATTGGGCGTGAATTTAGGATTTGATTTGTAGTTTAGTTTTACCGCAAAGACACAAAGGTTTCGCAAAGTTCGCAAAGGTTTATTACAAAACTTTGCGAACTTTGCGGTTTTAAAATAATTTTATTCTTCTGTTTTTTTAAACCTTCTCCTAAAAAAGAATGTAAACAATGAAAAAATACTGCAAAAAATAATAGCAGTAATTTCATTAATCCATATACTATATATCAAAAAAACACAACTTCCAATAAAAATTATTGTACTAACTAAATAATACAAAAATCTAAGTTCATCATTTAATTTTACTTTCATAAATCATTAAATTAATTTTTTACAGAAGAAATAACCCCTTTCAAAAACCCATTAAAATCAAAACTTTGATCGCCTTCTCTCACTCCCATTCTCACAATTACCATATCTAAAGAAGGAATAATAGCCACCATTTGTCCTTGGTAACCACTGCAATAAAACATATCACGCGGAACATCGGGAAATTTCCCTCCTGCGTTTAACCAAAATTGCGCACCATATTTTCCTTCAGAAGTATTGGTTGACGTTGCTGTATATTTTACCCAGCTTTCGTCTAAGATTTGTTCTCCGTTCCAGTTTCCCTTTCTTAAATATAACAATCCAAATTTTGACCAGTCTCTTGGCGTTGCCCATCCGTATGACGAACCAACAAAAGTTCCAGACATATCTTGTTCGACAATCATCGAATTCATCCCTATTTTGTCAATTACGGCGCTGTACCAAAAATCGAGATATTCTTGCTGGGTTTTAAATTGTCTTCTTAAAATTAGAGATAATAAATTGGTGGTCCCGGAAGAATAATTCCAATGTGTGTTCGGTTTAAATTGGGCTGGTTTATCGAGTTGCACTTTTCCCATATCTTCGGCCTGAAAGAGCATTTTTGTGGCGTCGCAAATCGTACTGTAATTTTCTTCCCATTCTAAACCAGAATTCATATGAAGCAAATCGTTTATCGTAATAATTTTACGATCATCATTTTGCCATTCTGCAACTGGAGCCGGTTTATAAATATCAATTTTTCCTTGTTTGGCCAGAACTCCAAAAGCCGAACTTGTAATGCTTTTTGTCATCGACCAGCCTAAAATTTTACTGTCTTTATTAAAACCTGCATGGTATTTTTCTGCAATCAATTTGTCTTTATATAAAACCACAACCGCTCGCGTACGTTTTGATTTTCCTCCCGTTTTATCGAATGCATTTTCTACGGCATTCTTTAATTTCGAATAATCGACATTCGCAAAAAGCGTATCTTTTGGTTCATTATTCCCGTAAGGAAAAGGAAGATTATTAACTAATTTTTTGCGTTTTGGTAATAAATAAGGTTTGGAAACATCATAATCGTCATTAATCAAAGTCGCACCTAAACCTTCTCTGTAAATCGCTTTTCGTTCTTTTAGGCCATACACATTAGAGGTTGCAAATTTACCAGCATCATTAATAGAGTTGGTCGCCAAGGTGATCATTTTAATGTCATTGTCTGTATCTTCAATCAACTCTTTTGAGCGGTTATCGATAAAATGTCCGGATGCTATACTTTTGGCTGAAAAACCTGAAATTAAATCCAATTTTGGATAGGTAGTAAATCCAACATACAAAATGGCAAGAACTATAGTAAGAGCAAGTAATTTTAGAAACTTTTTCATAAATGATACAACTATTTTTACTGCAATATAATTAATTTATCCTCATCATATTAGGACTCAATTTGGAATTCGTATCCTGAAAATGAAAAAAACAGAATTAAAAATTAATAACTACTATTTACAGTTGCAATTGATGGCGCCATAAAAGGAAATTATAGTTTTCGTGGAGAAACCAATTTAGTTTTAGTACTTTTGTAAATAGATTTTTTCTAAATAAGACATGCTAGATATTCAAAAAATAAGAGCTGATTTTCCAATTCTTTCACAAAAAGTAAACGGAAAACCATTAGTATATTTCGACAACGGCGCAACTTCGCAAAAACCACAAATGGTGATTGATGCCGAAGTTAAATATTATCAGGAAATAAATGCCAACATTCACCGTGGCGTTCACACATTAAGCCAGTTAGCTACTGATGCTTACGAGATTTCTCGTGGTAAAGTGAAAGATCATATTAATGCAAAATTTGCACACGAAGTTCTTTTTACTTCGGGAACGACTTTCGGGATTAATTTAGTGACCAACGGTTTTGCTTCTATTTTAAAACCTGGTGACGAAGTTATTGTTTCGTCTTTAGAACACCACAGTAATATCGTGCCGTGGCAAATGTTGTGCGAAAGAACCGGAGCAACATTAAAAGTGATTCCGATCAATGAAAACGGCGAATTAATTATGGAGGTTTATGATACTTTGTTATCAGAAAAAACCAAAGTCGTGACTGTAAATCACATTTCAAACGCATTGGGAATCATCAATCCCGTAAAAGAAATGATCGCAAAAGCACACGCTGTTGGCGCTGCTGTTTTGGTCGATGGCGCTCAGGCAGTTCCGCATTTAAAACCGGATGTTCAGGATTTAGATTGCGATTTTTATGCTTTTTCCGGCCATAAAATGTGCGGTCCAACTGGAACCGGAATTTTATACGGAAAAGAAGAATGGTTAAACAAACTTCCTCCTTATCAGGGTGGTGGCGAAATGATCAAAGAGGTGACTTTCGAGAAAACCACTTATGCAGATCTTCCTCATAAATTTGAGGCGGGAACTCCAAATATTGCTGGTGGAATTGTTTTGGGAACTGCTATTGATTACCTGAATAGTGTTGGATTTGAAAATATTCAGCAATATGAAAATGAACTTTTAGAGTACGCAACAAAACGATTATTAGAAATTGAAGGCTTAAGAATTTACGGAACAGGAATAAATAAGGCATCGGTAGTTTCGTTTAATATTGACGGAATTCATCCGTATGATGTTGGCTCAATTATAGATAAATTAGGAATTGCGGTTCGTACAGGACATCACTGTGCTCAGCCTATTATGAGTTTCTTTTGCATTCCGGGAACCATTCGTGCTTCATTTTCATTTTATAATACAAAAGAAGAAATTGACGCTATGGTCGAAGCGGTAAAAAAGGCCAAAACAATGTTAAGCTAAAAAATATGAGAATACTATCATTATTGCTGTTAACGATTTTTATCGGAACAGGTTGCGCAAGTCAGAAAAAGGCAGATTTACCGGCAACGGAAATTGAATATTCTGCAGTTTCACGAGGACTTTACAAAGTAATAGTGGTACGTAATAAAGTGGTTTCGATTACCAACGGTAGAAATACCCAGCCTGTTGAAAACAAAATTAGTGAGGCAAAATGGAAGCAAATTGTTGCTGAATTTTCAAAAATAAATTTAGAAAATATTTCAAATTTAAAAGGCCCAACCGAAAAACGTTTTTATGATGGTGCTGCGATTGGAAATTTGAAAATAACGAAGGATCAGAAAGTTTATGAAACCCCGGGTTTCGATAACGGATATCCTCCAAAAGAAATAGAAAAATTGGTGAATTTATTACTAGATTTTACTAAAGAATAATTATGACAATAAAAGAAATACAAAACGAAATAATAGACGAATTTTCAATGTTCGACGACTGGATGCAGCGTTATGAGTACATCATCGAGTTAGGAAAAAGTCTTCCTCTAATTAAAGAAGAATACAAAACAGAGGAAAATTTAATTAAAGGATGTCAGTCTAAAGTTTGGCTTCAGGGCGAACAAAAAGAAGATAAAATTGTTTTTACTGCAGATAGCGATGCCATTTTAACAAAAGGGATAATCGCCATTTTAATTCGTGCCTTCTCCAATCAAAAAGCAGAAGATATTATAAATGCCGACACTCAATTTATTGATGAAATTGGATTAAAAGAGCATTTATCTGCCACACGCGCGAACGGCCTGGTCTCAATGATTAAAAACATTAAAATGTACGCTTTGGCATTTAATGCAAAAAACAACTAAAAAAATTAAACCATTAATATATTAAGTTTTATAAAGAGCTAACTTAAGTTCTTTACTAAAGAGAAGAAAATTAAGCTTACTTTTTAACACATCAGCAAAGCTTAATTGATCTTAATATCTTAATGGTGAAAATACAAAACAAAAATTATGGAACAAGAAATAGACACTAACGAATTAGGAGAATCAATTGTAAAAGTTTTAAAGAGTATTTATGATCCTGAAATTCCTGTAGACATTTACGAATTAGGATTAATTTACGACGTAATGGTAAACACAGATTTTGAAGTAAAAATTCTAATGACCCTAACTTCTCCAAACTGTCCGGTAGCAGAAAGCTTACCGAGAGAAGTAGAAGAGAAAGTAAAAACAATTGAAAACATCAAAGATGTCGATGTTGAGATCACTTTCGACCCGCCATGGAGTAAAGATTTAATGAGCGAAGAAGCAAAATTAGAATTAGGAATGCTTTAAATAAGTCATAAAGTCAAAAGTCATAAAGTCTTTAAGTAGAAAGGCTTTATGACTTTTGACATTCGACTTTACGACTACATTTATGGAAGAAATCATCAATAAAGTTGCCAATAGTGCTTTAGAAGTTTTTGATTTGGAGGATTATTATCCAAAGGGAATGCGAGTTCAGATTGACATTTCGCAGTGGCTTTTGGAGGGTTTTTTATTAAAAGAAAAAGACTTTAGAGAGCATCTTAAAAATCACGACTGGTCGCAATACCAAGATCAATATGTTGCCGTACATTGTAGTACAGATGCAATAGTTCCGGCATGGGCTTTAATTTTGGTAAGCGTACATTTGGCACCTTATGCAAAAAAGGTAGTCAACGGTACGATTGAAGATCTGGATTCAAGTCTTTATGAAGAAATCTTAAACAAACTCGACTATTCAATTTACAAAGGTAAACCTGTAATTGTAAAGGGCTGCTCTAAAAAACCTGTTCCTATGCGTGCTTACATTTTAGCTACCACCTATTTACAGCCGTTTGCCCGCAGTATTATGTACGGAGAAGCGTGTTCTGCTGTGCCTCTTTATAAAGAATCTAAGAAATAACCTTCATTTACAGGTAAATTACGCCACACCTTAAATTGGTTTTTTGTATATTTGAAATACACTTAAACCAAACAACTATGAGAAAGCTGGCGTTATTACTATGCATTTTAGCGAACTTTACTTTTGTTCAGGCACAAAATTCAGAAAAAGAATTAATTACCAATACCGAAAAAGCGATAAAGAAAATAAACGACACCATTGAAGGTGAAGGCTGGAAAACAAAAGGAAATTTTTCTCTTTTAATAAACCAGTCCAGCTTCAATAACTGGATTGCCGGTGGAGAAGATAGTTTTTCTGGAACCTTAGGAATCAATTACGACTTCAATTATAAAAAAAGCGACCTAACCTGGGATAATAAGCTACTGGCCTCTTATGGTTTATTGCAAACCAAAAACGCAGACTTTGAAAAAAAGACCGATGACCGTTTTGAATTCAATTCAATTGTCGGAAAAAGAGCTTTCGGACAATGGTATTACTCTTACTTTCTAAATTTCAGAACACAGTTTACAACAGGTTACGTATACGGACAAGATGCAAACGGAAAAGAGATTAGAACCGAGAATACCAAATTTATGTCTCCTGGTTACCTTACAACAGGTCCCGGACTTTACTGGACAAAAGATGATAATCTAAAAATTAATTTCGCCCCTCTAACATCAAAATTTACATTTGTCGACAACGCTTATACCTCGGGAATAGACCAAAACACCGGATTACCATATGTAGACGGCGATTATTTTGGTGTCGACGAGGGCAAAACGATGCGTTACGAATTAGGTTTCTATGCTTCTGTTTATTATAAGTTGGCGATCATGACCAATGTAACTGCCGAAAACACTTTAAATCTTTATTCCAATTACTTAGAAGATCCACAAAATGTCGACATGGATTATTCTTTGAATATCATCATGAAAGTAAACAAATATTTATCGGCAAACTTTTCATTTCAGGCGATTTATGACGATAATGCTTTCCGCGGATTTCAAACCAGACAAGTATTTGGTTTAGGAGTTAACTTCGGATTCTAATTTTTTAGAAGCCATACAAAAGGCATTTTTATCAACATCGTTCCCGCTCTCGGCTATATCTCGCTGTTGCCCGACCTCGGGCCAGCAAGGATACCGCCTCGATCGGGGCTAGTTTCAAGCAATGGGCTTCTTTTAAACATCCAGAATAAAAAAGCGGCTTTTGATAAATTCAAAAGCCGTTTTTATTTTTATTCTTCTTCTTGATCTTCCTGATCTTCTTTTTCTACTGCATCCTTATAATCAGGATACAGGAATTTATTATACGGAAATCTCGTGATATGAATCTGACGTACAGCTTCATAAACTCTTTCTCTAAACTCTTCAAAATTTTCTTTATTCGTAGCCGAAATAAAAAGCGCATTATCTTCGCCTAAACGATGCATCCAGGTGGTTTTCCACTCCTCAAGCGTGTAATGTCTTGGCGTTTTTTCGGTCATCAAATCATCTTCATCGATGGTCAAATGTTTGTAGGCATCAATTTTATTAAAAACCATAATTACTGGTTTTTCATGCGCTTTAATATCCTGCAACGTCTGATTAACAGATGCAATATGATCTTCAAAATCTGGATGCGAAATATCTACAATATGCAAAAGCAAATCGGCCTCACGAACCTCATCCAATGTACTTTTAAACGAATCTACTAACTGAGTAGGCAATTTTCGAATAAAACCAACCGTATCAGAAAGTAAAAATGGCAGGTTTTTAATCACCACTTTTCTAACTGTGGTATCAAGTGTTGCGAACAATTTATTCTCAACAAAAACATCACTTTTTCCTATCGCGTTCATCAAAGTCGATTTCCCAACATTGGTGTATCCAACTAAAGCAACACGAACCATCGCACCGCGATTGCTACGCTGAACACTCATTTGCTTGTCAATCGTTTTGATTTTATCCTTCAATAACGAAATTCGGTCACGAACAATACGTCTGTCAGTCTCAATCTCTGTTTCACCAGGACCACGCATACCAATACCCCCTTTTTGACGCTCAAGGTGTGTCCATAAACCGGAAAGTCTTGGCAACAAATAAATACATTGCGCCAGTTCTACCTGTGTTCTCGCATATGAAGTTTCAGCTCTTTGCGCAAAAATATCCAGAATCAAATTGGTTCTGTCCAGAATTTTACAATCTATAATTCTTGAAATGTTTTTTTGCTGAGAAGGTGTTAGCTCATCATCAAAAATAACGGTCGATATTTCGTTTTCTTTTACAAAAAGATTAATCTCGTCGATTTTTCCCGTACCCACAAAAGTCTTCGGATTCGGACGTTCCATTTTTTGCGAAAAGCGTTTGATAACTTCACCACCAGCGGTAAAGGTTAAAAACTCCAATTCGTCTAAATATTCGTTAAGTTTTTCTTCACTTTGATTTTGAGTAATAATTCCAACTATCGCTGTTTTCTCAAAATTTATAACTTCTTTCTCTAACATATCTTAAAATAAGATACAAATTTAATCATTTGTGTCCTACTTACAATTATACAATTACCTTTTTAAATTCTATTTAAAAAAGAAGCCATCTATAATCCCAAAAGAAATTATAAATGGCTTATAAAAAGTTGCATCGAAACATTTATTCGTAAATAAAAGTCTTTTCTGTTTTTACGATTCCGTTTTCTTCAATCTGAGAACATGAAATCGGGAAATTTAATTTGTTGTATTTGTATTTTCTGCTTACACCTACAAGAACTGTTGACGAAGGACTGAAATTCATTTCGTTATTGTACGAGATTGCTTCAAAACTAAATTCATCTTCATGATACGAAATCATGGGTACAATTACTTTATAATTATCACCAAACAAATTTTGCACAATTAATTGATCTACAGATTTTTTATCGTCAAAAGTATAGGTTTTAGATATTTTATCGCCTACCAAACCTTTATGTTTTATAACGTTATCATTAACATAAACATACTCAATTTTACCAACAATCGCTTTATTTCTGTCTCTTGCAGTACGTCTTACGATAATGCCATTTTCGACAATGTATTCCAGATCTTCAACCAGATTTTGGTGATTGGTACTCTTTTTTGTGGTTACCTTTACTCGTGCTCCTTCATAGACAAAAGTCACCACTTTAGTAATATAATCATTCCCTTCCTGATATTTTTTTACAAATTTTGTAATATTATTATCAGCATCATAAGTATAATTGATTACTTCTTTCCAGTCACTTCCTACCTTATCTTTTACCGTCATATCCAGTAAACCGCTTTTATTATAGAAGAAATGCTGAACCACATCTGAGGTTGTAATCGTTTGAATTTTACCGTCTTTAAAAACAACTGTCTTATTTACAATTTCACCATCTTTAGAGTTTTGGTAATTGGTCTTAACGATATTAATTTGTTTAAGTCGAACAGGTGCTTCCTGATCCTGACTGTGTATCAAGCATGGAAAAACCATCATCATGATGGCGATAAAATAGGTTCTCATATTGTTTTTGTATTGATTTGGGACGACCAAAATACAAAATTCAATTAAATTTTAACAGTTTAAACTTAAAAACAATTTACTATTGATAGATCAACTAAAAATTAGCACCTTAATTTCATTATTAAATAATGATAATCACTTTTTGCCATAAAACTTTAACCTCATTAAACCAGACACATACGGGTGAAAACCCATTTCTTTTAAAATTATAGAATAATAATGACAATAAGAATAATTAAAAAGCCAATTATTGTTAATGAAATTTTTAAATTACTATAAGGTCTTTCACCTGTTATTTTACCCGTTCTTCCATTTACATAGAAGTTAAAGATTTGATTGTTATACCGATAAGAACTGACATAAACCGGTAATAAAATATGTTTGAATTTAATATCGGTAAATTGACTGTTTGAGTTATTTATACGCTGTGCGTCTCCGCCAATATTGCGATAGATTTCATTCTTAATTTTATCATTCATTTCGGTTTTTACATTTTCAAACCCTTCTTTTAAGGTAACTCTGTATTTTTCAGCTACAAAACCCACCAGATAATCATTATTCATTTTAATTAAAGCGTTCATATCCCAAGGAAATAATTTCGATAGTGAAGTTGCATTTATACTGCCTGATGCAGGGCTCAGCAAATCATCAAACGACACTAAAACTGAACCGTGTACTTCATGCCAATCAGTCTTTGTTATTGGAAATTTATTTTTTCCAATAGTAACAGTTTCGGTATAATTCTCACCCCTTTCTCCACTATATGTTGTTAAACTTGACACATCAAAAGTCCAATATGGTACATATACTCCACGTAATCCTATTGGAGATAATGCCATTTTTTTTAAATTATCAGGAGCCCACCAAAGATTATCCAACCATTTTGAGAGTAAATTACAAACCTGAGGAGTATCCAGATTAAAAGGAAGTAGGTAATCAGCCTTTATATATCTTTCATCCCGAATATCATCTTCTAATAATGGAGTACTGCAATAAGGACAATATAATGACTTTAAATTTTCATCTACAGACGAAATAGACCCGCAGCTTTTACATTGAATTATTTTTTCTGACTCAAGATTTTCTAATTCAGATTTTTCGAGATATTCTTTAAAATCAAGCTCTTCAATTATTGTTTGTTGTTGTTCAATTTCCTTTTTTGCACCACAATATTCACATATCAATGTTGTAGTTCCTGGTTTATATTTAAGTTCAGCACCACAATTATTACAGACTAAAGCATGTAATTGCTTTTCTTTTACTTCTGTTGAATTCATTTATAAAGATTAATAATGCGGTAATGGTGGCGGATTTTGTCCAAAAACACTTTGCAATTCTATAATATCTTCCATTTTTTGCCATTCAGACATTCCTTGTCTCCAAGCCAAACTGCCCTTTGCAATTTTTCCTTCTTTTTCCATTTTCTCAATTTGAGCTTTATTGAAGGGACCAGACTGTTGCCCATTAATAGCCACAAAATAAGTAATGTCAACCGGTACTGGCGGTGGCAAAGTTTGGTTTTGCACAGTACTTGTGTTTGTCTGCTGCTGACTACAAGACTGGCTCATTTGATTACCTAAAGCCAATCCTGCACCCATACCAATACCTGCTCCCGCCATACCTGATTGATTATTTGCTGCTGATTCTATTGCTTGGGCAGTTTTATATTGAGTCAATTTATTTAAATCAATAGTATTCAGTCGGCTTAGTTCAAATATTTCCTTCTTGATTTCATCAGGCATTGAAATATTTTCAAGTAAAAACTTAGTTACCTCCATACCATAAACCACAAAGTCATCTTGCATATAGCTAAAAATTGCAGCAGAAAGTTCATTTAGATTTGCAGCATAACTTTCTATCGGCAGATTAGCTTCTGCAATTGCATCGGTAAAACGCGTAACAATGGTACTTTTTAGTTGCTCTGTTATATCTTCTGTAGCAAACTGGCCGTTAGTACCCACTACCTCTTTTACAAATCTACCAGCATCAACAATCTTAAATGTATAAGTTCCAAATGCTCGAATTTCTAACATACCAAACCTATTATCATTTAGTATTACAGCATTTTTTGTCCCCCATTTTTGGTCCAGAAAGTTTCTGGTGTTTACAAAATAAACTTCAGCCTTGAAAGGACTGTTGAATCCATATTTCCACCCTTTTAAGGTACTTAAAATTGGCAGGTTTTGGGTATTCAAGGTATATGTTCCCGGGTTAAAAACATCCGCAATTGTACCTTCATTAATAAAAACTGCTTGTTGCCCTTCTCGCACTATTAGCTTTGCTTCATTTTTAATTTCATTTTGAAATCGTTCAAAGCGACTAACAATCGTATTGTTACTATGATCAATGAACTCAATAATATCTACGAATTCATTCCTAATTTTTTCAAATATCCCCATTCTTTATAATTTATATTTTATCTTAAATACTTCTTATTTCTTCTAAATTTTCTTATTGTACGCAGGAAACATAACAAACAAAAAATATTGTAAGCTTTAAATACTTTTTCATAACTATCGTATCATTTGTAAATCCTCTAAGCCTTTCCCTTCAGGTATAAAAAGATAAAGTCGGTGAAAATCTGCAATCGTACCATATTCATCTTTGTATTTTCCCCATAATGCCGATTGTTCTCTATTTCTGGGATCATTGCTTATTTGTCTTAAACAAACTAATCTTCCGTAACTAAAAAGTTCCATTTTATAGTTTTCAATAGGCTGAAATTCGTAGGTTGGATTATCATAAGTTGTAATAAATTCATTCCATGCATCTTTTACATATTTTGCTTCTCTATATTCTGAAATAAATGGCTCTTTAAAACCTAAAAACATTTGTTTTGCAAGGGCATCCTTGTCTTTTTTCTCAACTGCTTTTTTTCTCGACATGTAAAATTTAAGAACCTCTTGTTTCAAAACATCCTCATCAATTGTTCTTAAGTCCTGACCCTTGCTCCAGCCTTCAATTTCATAAGGAACTGTCGCATCAAAATAAAATGAATGTTCGTAATATTTTTGCCCTTTCCCTACAAATTCTATTTCTTTCTGACTTTCACTTTCTCCCACTTTGACTTCTTTTACAGGCAGTTTTTCTATTTTCAATTCTTCATGTGAGCCACTTACTTTTAAATCTTGTTTGCAAACGGTTACTCTAAATGAAGTTTCTGCATCAAATACATCACTACCTCCATTAAAATCTTTTGGACCTGGGTAGATACGATACGTGATTTTTTGTCTGCCTGATCTTAAAATAGCACGATTTATATAAATGGGCGTGCCTAGTTGTTGGTATTCATAATTTTGGTGGACAGGTAAATCGTTTACTAATATCTCGTATACACAAAGTGAGTTAGCGGCATATATGTAGTAAATAGGTTCCGACGGATAATGTTTGATTTGTTCAATTGTTTTTTGAGCTATATTATCTGATGTAATCTCCATTTTTGTTTCTTTTAGATTTTCTATTTTTTGTGAGCAAGAAACGCAACAAACAAAAAGCATCATAACCTTTAAATACTTTTTCATAACTATCGTATCATTTGTAAATCCTCTAAACCTTTCCCTTCAGGAATAAAAAGATAAAGTCGATGAAAATCTCCTCTTGCATTCCCATCTTCATCTTTATATTTTCCCCATAGTGCTGATTTTTCTCTTAATCTAACATCGTTACTAATTTGCCTTAAACAAACTAGTCTCCCGTAACTAAAAAATTCCATTTTATAGTTTTCAAAAGGCTGTATTTCATAAGTAGGATTATCATATTTAGTAATGAATTCATCCCAAGCATCTTTTATGTATGCCTTACCTTGATATTCTGCTACAAATTGTTCTTTTAGTCCTGCAAACACCTGTCTTGCCAAGGCGTCCTTATCTTTTTTTTCAACTGCTTTTTTTCTTGACATGTAAAATTTAAAAACCTCTTGTTTCAAAACATCCTCATCAATTTTTCTTAAATCCTGCCCTTTGCTCCAGCCTTCAATTTCATAAGGAACTGTCGCATCAAAATAAAAGGTGTGCTCGTAATATTTTTGTCCTTTACCAACAAATTCTATTTCTTTCTGACTTTCACTTTCTCCCACTTTGACTTCTTTTACAGGCAGTTTTTCTATTTTCAATTCTTCATGTGAGCCACTTACTTTTAAATCTTGTTTGCAAACGGTTACTCTAAATGAAGTTTCTGCATCAAATACATCACTACCTCCATTAAACTCTTTTGGAGCGGGGTAGATACGATACGTAATTTTTTGTCTGCCCGATTTTAAAATTGCCCAGTTGATATAAATAGGCGTACCTAATTGCTCATATTTGTAATTTTGATGAACTGGAAGATCATTTACCAATATCTCATAGACACATAATGAATTGGCAACATACACATAATAAATAGGTTCTGATGGATAATGTTTTACTTGTGCGTTTATTTTATCTACAATATTACTTGCGGTAATTTCCATATTTTGATTTTTTAAATTTCCTTTTTGAGAACAAGAGTTCAGACTTATTAATAGTACGAGAGATAGTATTGCTTTTTTCATCTATTAAAAATTAAATGCTGTTACTTTTTTCATCTTCATTTCTTTTCTCTCAAATACGGTAACAGGGACAGTTCTACCAGTTGGATTATAATCTAATACATCATCATCGTTTATTTTTCCTTTTACCTTCAAAATATATGTGCCCTTCAGTCCCGTAAAAGTTATGATGTCCTGATGATATGCATTTCGGTTTTCTATTCCATATTTTCTTGCAAAAGAAATAAAACCGCCTAATTTTCCTTTTAAATCAATTTCTAGTTTTACATTCTGAGGGGGCATAAAGGGAATCCATGTTATTGTTTTTTCGGCCATTCCATCAACAATTAAATCTGCGCTTAATGTAATAGCTTTACTAGCAATAAATGAACCTTGGGATTTTGTCAATACATTGGTCGCTTTTTCATAAATAGAAAAGTTGCCTGTAAGATTATTAAAAGTTGCTGTGTAGTCGAGATTTATACTACCTTCAAAATCGAGTTTTAATGTGGCATGTAATCCATAATTATCTAAAAGTTCTTTCGATCCTTTACTGTCTTCAGATTCTTTTGCTAAATCAGAAAGTAAATGTGTTTTATGATACTCTATACCAATTATTGGGTATGCCATTACTCTTTCGCAGGAGACGAATGCTATTCGTTCGTCTTTTTGTTTCTCAAAATAATACCCTTTAGAATAGGAAACTCTTGGTGTCATGAGTTCAAAGCCTAACTCATTCATTTTTTTTGAAATTCTGGCTGCTTTTCTGTATTTTTTTAATCTGCCAAAAGAACCTTTTCCTTTGGTTAGATATAATATTAACAACTCTATCACTATAACTCCAAGACATACCATACCAATATAAACCTCTGCCATCCACCTGTACTCTTCTGTATAATCTATAGTTTGAGTTGGAGTTTTAGGATTAGAAAAATCATAAAGTGCATGTAGTCCTGCTGCGAAACTATCTGGCAAAGCGGTAAGTGATTCCATTGCTTCTTCTGCTGCTTTTTCTGTTTCATCAGAAAGAAAAGGAATTACCTTAATGAATTCTTGTAGTTTTTCTTTGAGTCTAGTAACAAATCTAATTCCTGTTACTAAGTTAACCGGGAGATCTTTAAAAAATGGTGCATCATTATAATCATAACGAAAATGACCTACCCAATTAGAATCAGGATATGCGTTTATAAGAAATGTTGGTTTTGCTTTATCTGCAATAGAATAATATGCACAAGTATGCAGGTAATAATGATAAATGTTTTGGCCCTTATTACGACCAATAGCCTTCATTAATTCCTCAATATTAGGCGTAGTAGAATGTAGTTTAACATCTATATAATTTGTTTTATTTTCTACCAGGTCATGCGAATCGTACTCTTTATAGCTATCATACGAAATAATTTTATTAAGATGATCTTTTGTTTTATGACATCCCTTTCTTGTCAGTCCCTCAATATTAATGCGGAGTTGAGCAGGCATTTTGTAACTTGGTACAATAACATCATGCACAAGTGCCTGAGCATCATTTTCAAAAAGTTTAAACCTCAAGGTTGTTCTTCGGTTTTCCTGATGCAATTCTTCAGAGATATGATCTCCCTTATGAATCAACCTGGTTTTTCCGTATCCTTTTGCAGAAATTAAACGGTCATCAACTCCTTTAGAAATTAAGTATTTAACAACAGCGTCTGCTCTTTTTGCAGACAGCTCTAAATTGTACTCGTCTGTTCCCCTACAGTCTGTATGCGCGCCCAACTCTACCGGGAGCAATGGCGGTTTTTTTAAATAAATAGCAACCTGATCTAAAATAGGTTTTGCATTGCTTCGAATTTCCCATTTATCGTAGTCGTAATGTATTTTTTCTAATATATCAAAATTATCATTTGGGTTAGCTCTACGAATAAATTTTCCCTCGTCAAAAAGCAAATCATAATTATCATTTTGCGTTATTCCTATTTTTGTAAACTTACAGTGACCTGCATTTTTCGGATATATTTTTGCACTCTCACCTACTTTTAATTTATTGTCACCCGTTTCTATTTTAGGAATAATTACTTCATTCCTGTTTTTTATACGCAGAAAACGTGCATGATAAACATCATTATTATTATCTTTTATATACTTGTTTGATGCTGTGTTTTTTACTTTAATATAAAATTCTTCATCCTCCTGCTTATTCTCTATTTTCCAACTTATGGTGTCAGTCAGTATAACATTTATTTCACCATTTATAACAGAGGTTTTCGTATATACTTTAATTAATTGATCGTCTTCGGTCTTTTTTCCTCCTTTTAACCTGCGATGTATTTCTATAATTAAATTATTATAGCCATTTAGCCCTTCGGTATCCAAATTAAGATAAATAGGATGTCCGTAGTAAAATTGGTGCGATAATCTTACATCTTTTCCTTTGGTTTCTGTCGACCATGAGCTAGAAATAATTCTGGGCTCGCACCAGCCTCCAATAGCCAATCCCCCTGTTCTTCCGTAATCTAAACTTGGAATACTAGCCTGAAGATAATAAACAAAAGGACCGCAAAGTTTTTTAGGTAGTGATATACTATACGGGTCATCTCCCTTTTTTTTTAATTTTAAAACACTGCTTCTTGGCGTATGTGTTTGCAAATGCCAAAGAACATTTCTGTTTTTTTCTTCTTCCGTTGTACCATCGTGCCACTCACTTACTTTAAAAGTTACAAATTGATCAGCTTGTATTATTGCCTTTATGCCTGGAACAGAAAGATCGCTTACAATTTTGCCTTCACCAGTCCACTCAATTTTTTTTATTCCTTTTGCCATAATTACTTTTGTTGTATTCCGTTAAAATCAGGTTTTTGTTTTCCTATTTCATCCAGCGCTAATAACGGATTAATCCTATTTTGTACATCAGGATTTGATTTTTTAAAGTTTTGCTCTGTAGGTTCTGCAATTTGTCCATGATCTGTAATTTCTATACAATCTGGAGTTCCCATAGCACAAGTAGCTCTACTATCTTCTAATAATATTTTACCCTGATTGCTTAGTGTAACTTTTTCATAAAATTTAGTCCACTTTGTTATTTGAATCTGACAAGGCAAATAATCATGTCCCGCAGGCTGTTTTTTACATTTCCCAAATGTGTTTTTTTCAAATGTTTTGCCAATATCTTTTGTTGTAGCCAATAATTTTTTTGTAGTTGCCTGATCATTAGCAAAATGCTTAGATTGCGTTTTTACTTTTAAAATATCTGTTTGTGGAGCTACACTTAAAGTGCATTTACAGATCGCACCCTGAACTACCATATGTTTTTCACTCATAATTATTTATTTTTCAATATAAAATTTATAAATACCGAAACCCCTACTATAATTGAAACTATTATAGCGACTATCACCCAAAGCTCTTCCATATCCCGCTTTTTTTTCTGTGATGGGACATATAAGCTAATTCCGGAATCAATTGTCAATTTTCCCTTATCTTTTAGAGCAGAAATAGCAATTGTGATTTTTTGCGGAACGTCAAGTTTTAATTCGCATTCTAAGAAAAGACTATCAATAACATTCCTATTAGGATCTAAAAAATAGTACGCTTCATAGCTTCCTTCTACCTGTTTTACTTCTTTCTCTTCTGCCGTATCGTACGAAAAGTGCAAACCATTTTCAAAATCGTTTTTACTTCGGGAATCACTTAGAATTCCGGTTTGAGTTATATTAACCAGATTATATTGATCGACAGCAGGAAAAATAGTTTGCTCCACAAAAAAGTCTACCTCTCCAACTTTTTTAGAAATAGGAAATCTAACAGTCTTTTCTATCTTTAAAGTTTCTTTATACTCTATATTAAGACCACTAAAAAATGCCCTTAAAAACCAATCATTGAGAAATGCTCTAAAAATGACAATATTGTCATCTAATTTACCTTCAAAAATTTTAAGTTGTTCCTCGACTGCTGCGCCCCTAAATTCTTTTAATACTTCTTTTTTTACTTTTTTCCAACGATCGCGTATGCTGTCAAAATTGTATAAATCAACAAATTTTCCATCAGAATTAACAATAATTTGCAGTGGGTAAAAAACTTTGGCTGTCATTTCTGCTAGTTGATCTGCCATTGACTTTTCTACTTTATCATTAATATATAATGCCTTTCTGTCTACTTCAATACAGTAATAGTCATTATCTGTAGCTAGCCATTTAACATAAACTTCTTCTTTTATAGAAACTTTTTCATTTCCATTGAAAATTGTATATTCTGCTAAGTAGTTTTTCTTTAGCTGACTAGGAAGAAATGGTAATTTGAAATTTTGAGTAGAAAAATGTATAGGTTCACGACGGGTCTCTTTTGCTTTTTTACCTTCCTCAGACTGGATAATAAGAAATTTAAGATGCGCTGGAAAAGTTGGCCCAATACAATCTTCTAATGGGCAGTAGCGATTATGATAACTTCTTAATTCGTAAAGATCAATTCCTAATTTAATCGCAACATCTGGAGGAGTATCGTCTTCCTTTATTTTATAAGTTGTATAATCATCATACGAAAATGGCTTAATATAAAGCATATCCTATATTTTTAATTACAAATATAAGAATTGAATTACAATAAATTTTTTTTATCGCTATTTTAATCACTTCTCACCAAAAATCTTAACATCATCAATCATGAACGCACCGTTGAGTGTTTTATCCTTTCCGGATCCTATGTATTTGAATGCAATATGAATGTTTCCCGAATAAGCGGACAAATCGATTCCGCCAGAGCTGATAAACTGACGTGTAGGAGTAGACAGCGTAGGAACTTTTACCTCAAGCTTTGTCCATTTTGCTTTTGTAACATTAGAGCCGTCAAAGTTGGTAGAAACATAAACTTCGAGTGTATTTAATGGCGAATCAGTTTTTAGATCATGCTGAGCACTTCTAAAAGAAAGCACTGCATTTTTATAACCGGTTAAATTTATTTTAGGCGAGACCAGCCAGGCAATATTTTCGGCAGCTGTGGTGCTCGTCGTATTAAATTCGGCATATCCGTTTCCGGAATACACCATGCTTTTCCATAATTTCGATGCCTTCTCTACTATATTACTCCACCCCGGCAATATAAAATTGACATTGTTCTTTACCGATTGAAAATCTTCTGCAAAAAAGGGAGTATTTCTTTTTCCATTCATTACGACATCATTCTCAGAACGCACCATCAATTGATAATCAGAACCAAACTTGGTTAAAATGCCGCGAACTTTACCGCTTCCTTCCGGTACTGTATGATCGGTAAATTTTGCATAACTGCTGGTCCTGAAAATAATTTGATTTCCGGTTTTATCTCTAAGGTTCCAATTGGTTGATCCGCCCACATTATTTGATTCCTCAAAGTAATGTCTTTCGAGTGCTGCTTCAGTAAATTCAACATCATGAAGTTCTATTAGCGTATTTAATTTACTGTCGGCAAGCGCTTCTTCAACCGAAAGGGACTCAACTAATTGATTTTCATCGATCACGGCACAAGAAGCATTCAGAACATTTTTATATTCATTCTGAGAAATTCGTCCAATCGTTGGATCTCCGGCGTTACTCACGTACAAACTGCCAATTCGCAACCCTCCATAATATAAATCTGTAAATTGGTTTTTAAGTTTTACATAAACCTTATTGCCAACTCGATAATCAATATAAGCATTTGAGGCATCAACAGGAACACTAAAACCAATTGCAGGAACATTGTGAGAAGCTTTAGTCTGAAATGAAATTGATTTGAAAAAATTCCCGTCTTCATCGCTTGAAACCACATAAGCTTCTATAATATCATCGTATGCATATTGTTTTGCCGTGGCAGCCGAAAGTGCATACACTTTTTCTACCGTTTTATTTACCGTAAAATCGGGTTGGGTACAAGCCAGTTTTGGCGTTTCGATTTCGGTGCTGCAACTGCAGATTGTCAATACTAAAGAAGCAAAAAATAAATTTAAGAATATCGTTTTCATAAATAGTTTAGTTTTCAGTTTACAAACCAATTGTGAGGTTTAAAAAATAAGTTCGTCCGTAACCGTAATAATATTTTGGACCAAATGAAGGTGTTCCGCTTGAAACATCCTGATTCAATGCTCTGAAGTTCGCATTTCGTGCCTGCTCAAAGCCGCCTGTTTTATAGACCATACCTAAAACATTATTGACACTGGCAAAAAGGCCGAAATATTTTTTATGGATCCGCCATGATTTTCCTCCGTTGATATTCAATAAGGTTACAGGATTAAATTTTTCTTGTTTTAATAATTCATTTCCTCTTTCAGCAGTGGCTTCCGGATAAGGAAAGCCATTCGCAGGATTGATATAAAACTGATCTGTTCTTGAAATTGGCGAAACATCAATATAGTTATCTGTCAGGTAATTGATATTCGTTCCAATCCACCAGAATTTAGGATCACGATATTCTAACCCCAGCGAAAAAGCATTTTGTGGCATGCCTGCCTGTTTGTAATTTTTAAGATACGCTTTACCAAAGTCAAAAGTAGTCTGAGCTCCTTCCTTCGCTACATTGGCATCATTGGTAATTGCCACATCTGGATTACTGTTGTACGTATAATTTCCATAAGCGGCAGAAAAAGTACTTTTTAAAGTAGCCGAAAGCTGATATTCAAAACTAAATTCTGCACCTGTATTTTTCTTATCAAGTTTTGTTAAGGTCTGACTCACAAAAGCATCTGTAGCATCATAACCTGCTCCGTTATCAAAAATTCCTTCGGCATAAAAAAAAGAAGTTTTGGAACTGTTTTTAATTAAGGTATAATACGCCGTTAACCGCAATTTTATCTTTGGAGAACGATAAACATAATTGGCTTCGGCACTAGTGATATTTTCATTCTCAATTCCGTCAACAACATTATTATTTAATCTTGAATTAGAAAATGTATTTCGAATTGAAGGTGCTCTGGTTAAATGTTCGCCACTAAAAAACAACCATTCCCTGCCCGAAATTTTATAAGTAAATCCTGCTTTGAAACCAAAATTCTCAAAATTTATTTTGTCGCTTTTTCCTAAAGAAGTTTTGGGATAAATTCCGTTTTTATACAAGCCCTGTCGCTGATAATTGGAGATAGAATACGATTGTGCCAAATAGAATTCAGTCTTATTATAAGAAAATTTGAACTGTGTAAAAGCATCAACAGTATTGGCCAGAAAATTAAAGTTATAGCCGTAAATATCTCCTTTTTTTACTTGTCGGTTTGGATTTTGCAAATCAGACTGGGAAAGGTCTCCTTTGTAAAACGGATCGATATCTTCAAAGTAGGCTCCGCCTAACAGATCTAAAAGATATTGAAAATTATGTGATTTTAAATTCCGAAAAGTACATCCTCCGTCAAAAGAAATATTGGGAGTAATCTGTGTATTTAGTGTTGAATTCACGGCTAATGTTTTATCATCTGTCCGGTCTTCATACAGAACATAATGACTCTGAGCCGGCTCGTAGCCATTTTGATTGGGCTTTTGATTGGCACGGTACATGGCGTTCCAATCGATTTGCGAATGGGACAAGAATGTCAGCCTGCTCTTTTCGGCATTTTCATAATCTGGTGTAAAAGCTCCCGAAAATTGTCCTTTGTCTTTTGCATAAAGGGAGCTAAAATAGCTGGGCAATTTTCGGTAATAAACCGGATCGGGACTGTCTGCACCCTGATAATCGATATTGCTGTTCCCTACCTTTCCAAACTGATACATGATGCTGGAATTCAGGTTGGTTTTTTCATCGATTTTAAAATAATGATTCAGCATAAACAGGGGTTCTTCGACATTTTTTATTCTTGCATTTCGCTTTCCTCCATTTTGAAAACCCCAGTAAGCGTTGTATTTTTCATTCATTAAATCTTTTACTTCATTCGTGTTAGGAGAATTTTTGCCACGCGAATTGGGTGTATAAAATCCTGTAAAATTGAGCGCATTTCTGCTGTTTAATTTCTTTTCAACACTTATAAAAAAAGAATTGGCATCGAAGTTTGTTCCATCAAAATAACCTTCATCGGCCCATCTTTTTCCTGCCGATACTACATATGCCCAGCCACTTTCATTCATTCCGGATGCGTAAGTTCCTACTGCACGTAAAGTGTACGTTGTATTACTGCCTGAAAATGCAAGAGAGGTTCCTTTTCTGTAAAGAGATGCGCGGGTAAAAATTTGCTGCGTTCCTAAAATGCCGCCAAAGGTATAGGGAGAAGCTGCGGCACCTACTGAGAAATCCTGATTTCGAAGCACATTATTTAAACCGCCCCAATTGTTCCATTGTGGTCTGCCGTCGTAGATTTTATTCATCGTCATTCCGTTCAGCATCATGGTTCCGTTTTCGCTGTCGAGACCACGAATTCTAAATCGGGCCTGACCCCAATTGAATGCGGCGGCCTGCATAAAAGCATCCTTAGAAGATTGTAAAAGACCAGATGTCATCTCTGAAGAGCTATTATCATCAGAAAGATCGCTGTCTAATAAGGTGATTAAGGCAGCAGGAACTTCATCTGAAAAATTATCTTCTAATTGTAGTAAACCGAGATTTACATTTTGTCCAAAATTGGAATGGATTTTAAGCAATAAATCTTTGTATCCCTGGCTGCGAATCAATAGTAATTCTTCTCCTTTTAAAGGAAAATGCAATTCGAACTTTCCGTTTTTTGAGGTAAGTTTTGTGATTGAAGTATTTTGAATGCTGACTACAACATTCTCCAGCGGCGTTTGTGTTTTGGCATCAATTACAATTCCTCTAATAATTGTTTCCTGTGCAAAAGCATAACTAAAAGACCATAAAATAAAAAAGACTGCGTATTTTTTGACCATTAAATTCCAATTTAACTTTTAAAATATTTTTTGGATGTTAATCCTTATTCAAAAGATAAAATTGGTTTTTGGAAATGCTTTAAAGCCCGGTTTTTAGGTAAAACCTGAATTTCAAATATAGTTCAAATATTTATTAAATAAATAAATTCTTACTAATTTTTTTTATTAATTTTTCAAAGTAATTAAGTGATTTTCTTCTATTCGATTCATTTATAAGTTAATGAATCTAAATTTATGCTCTAATTTTAGAAACCATAAAAGCAATTAAAACGCCAAATATTCCGATAAAAGCAAACGAAAACTGTAAACCGAAATTTTGTGCGATATGTCCAATGACCGGCGGTCCCATTAAAAATCCAAGAAAACTTACACTCGAGACGATCGTTAAAGCTTCTCCGGCAGGAACGCTGGGGTTTTTTCCGGCCATACTATAAACTGTCGGTACGATGGTAGCCACTCCTAAACCCACTGCCATAAAAGCAATGGTACAAGGAATAATGTAAGGAAGAAAAACAGCTGTAAAAAGTCCGGCAGAAATCATGACACCGCTAATTTGCATGACGCGTTCGCGACCAAATTTATTGATTAGTCCGTCGCCAAGAAATCTTCCGCTGGCCATCATAATCATAAATGATGTATATCCTAAAACTACTAACGCTCCGGGAGCCTGTACAATATCTTTAAAATAAACACCGCTCCAGTCAAACATGACGCCTTCGCTCGCCATACTGCAAAAACCAATAACACCAAGCCAAAGTAAAGCAGGATCCGGTTTTGTAAAGAGCTTTTTCTTTTCGGAGGTTTTATGTTTGAGTTTTTCTTTGGCTTTGACCAAAAATTTAAAATTGAGAGCCACCATTAGCAAGACCACAACGCCCACAATTAAAAAGTGATGCAGTGGAGATAAATGTAATGCCAACATACCTAAACCGACAAGGGCACCCGTAAATCCTGCAAAACTCCACATACCGTGAAAGGCAGACATGATTGTTTTTTTGAAAAGGACTTCGGTATAAACACCTTGTGTATTGACGGCAATATTGGCTAAGTTTCCAAATAAGCCAAATAAGAATAAGCCCAATGACAATTGCAATGCTGTGGTGGCCAAACCTAAATTTGCCAGACACAGAACATACATTATCAAGGAGAAAACCAAAATTCTGTGGCTGCCAAATTTGGTCACCATTTTTCCGGAAAATGGCATAATCAACAATTGACCTACCGGAAGTGCAAATAGTATAGATCCTAAATCTCCTTCGGTTAAATGCAAAGCAGTTTTGATGTCCGGGATTCGGCTTGCCCACGTGGCAAAACTCAGTCCCATACCAAAATAAAACATTCCGACAGCAATACGAATTCGGTTTAAATAAGAGGCTTTTGCTTCTCTGTAAACTTTCTTAATTTTTCCTTTTGTCTGAAAAAATGATCTCGGATTAAAATCTATCAAAATTGTCGCTTTATGGGATTATATTATAAAAGTACAAAAAACCGCTTGTATTTAATTCATACTCCCTATTAGAGCTTAATTTATAACGTTATTGTTTATAAATTGGAGGTTTATCAGGAAAGAAAATTATTGTATTTGCCACAAATTTTACTAATTTTAAATCAGTCGAAGTTTGGTTAATTCGAGGGAATTCGCAAAATTCATGGCGAAACCAATTTTATAAATCAATCACTTTTTGCGCTGCGTTACTCGCAATTGCAGCTTCTATTACCTGCATTACTTTTACACCGTCTTGTGCTGTAACAGGTTCTGCAACATTGTTGGTAATAGAATTGAATACACCATCAAAAAATGAAAAGTAATTCCCCTGTAGCGTTGGTACTTTTTCACGAATTGTTTTTCCGTCAGCTTCTGTGTGCAAAAGTCCCTGCAACTCTTCATCCTCTGTTCCCCAGGTTTCTAAATTAGGTTTTTTACCTGCTTTTAAATCATCTTCCTGAACATCGCCGCGGGGTTTTAAAAAGGATCCTTTTTTTCCGTGAATGGTATAAGCAGGATTGGCTTCTCTAACAAAAAAACTGGCTTTTAATCGTACTCTGAAGTTTTCATAAATCAATAATAAATCGATCCAGTCGTCGACTAACGAATTTTCTCTGGTATAGCGAATATCTCCAAAAACTGATTTTGGCGAACCAAACAAACAAACAGCCTGATCGATTAAATGCGGACCTAAATCTTTCAGGATTCCTGCTCCGTCATTGACAGTTTCTTTGTGTGCTTTCGGGCTTAACAAAGGATTATAGCGGTCAAAATGAAATTCGGCTTCGACTAAATCTCCCAATATGCCGTCATCAATTATTTTTTGAATGGTTTTAAAATCACTGTCCCATCTCCTGTTTTGAAAAACGGCCAGTTTTAATCCTTTTTCCTGAGCAATTTTGGCCAACTCCTCTGCCTCGGCAACCGTTGTGGTAAAGGCTTTTTCTACAACGGCATGTTTTCCGGCTAAAAGTACTTTCCTGGCATATTCGTAATGTGTTCCTACCGGCGTATTTACTATGACCAAATCAACATCCTCTGCCAATAACTCATCGATTGAAGGATAACTTTTTACTTCCGGATAATCTACCTGAATGAGTTTTTTACTTCTTTCCCAAGATCCTAACAATTCAAATCCGGGATGTATGTCCAGAAAAGGAGCGTGAAAAACTTTCCCTGACATGCCGTACGATAATAATGCTGTTTTTATTTTTTCCATTATATTTATTTTTCCGCCACCAATTCACGCATTTATAAAATTCGCAAATTCGCAGCAAATTTTCCGTTATTACATTTTAGCTCTTTCATATTGTTTGGGCCATTGAATCTCGTCGTTTAATTCTTTGGCAAAATCTAACGGGAGATAAGGGTTTCTTACTGATTCTCTGGCAAACAAAATCAAATCCGCCTGACTGTTATTTAAAATTTCTTCGGCTTGTTGGGCTTCGGTAATTAAACCTACGGCTCCGGTTAAAATATTGGCTTCTTTTTTTATCTTTTCTGCAAAAGGAACCTGATAACCCGGTTCTAAAGGAATTTTTTGATGAGAAACCAATCCGCCAGAGGAGACATCGATTAAGTCTACTCCTTTTTCTTTTAATATTTTAGAAAGCTGTACAGATTCTTCAGGATTCCACCCGCCTTCTGCCCAGTCTGTAGCAGAAATTCTAACAAATAAAGGCAAGTTTGAAGGCCATTCTGTTTGCACTGCTGCTACAATTTCAAGTGTAAAACGAATTCGGTTTTCAAAACTTCCACCATATTCATCGGTTCTTATATTGGTCAATGGCGATAAAAACTGGTGCAGCAAATAGCCGTGTGCACCATGAATTTCTAAAACCTGATAACCGGCTTCTACTGCTCTTTTTGTAGCGGCTTTAAAATCTGTAATTACTTTTTGAATTCCGTTTTTGTCTAAAGCTTCAGGAAGAAACGGTTCGCCTTCGTGGTACGGAATCGAACTTGCTGAAACGGTTTGCCATCCGCCTTGAGCGAAATCTAACTTTTTATTGCCTTCCCATGGTGCCGAAACACTGGCTTTTCGTCCGGCATGCGCCAACTGAATTCCGGGAATGGCATTTTGTGAAACGATAAATTCGTTGATCGTTTTGAGCTTTTCGATATGTTCGTCTTTCCAGATTCCAAGATCTGACGGCGAAATTCTGGCTTCCGGAGAAACCGCTGTGGCTTCCTGAATAATTAACGCGACGCCACCGCTGGCACGACTGCCCAAATGAACCAAATGCCAGTTGTTTGCAAATCCGTCAACAGAAGAATATTGGCACATAGGCGAAATAACGATTCTGTTTTTTAGCGTAATGCTTTTAATATTTAGTGGAGAAAATAATTGTGAAGCCATATTGTGTACCTTTTTAATGTTTTTTGGAGACTTCCTGCAAAGAAAGCTTTAGAAAAGTAAAGTTACAGCATCTCGCTTAAAAGAGAAATCGAAATGTTTATTAATTAACAAACTTTTAAATTCTATTCTTCTAAAGAAAAAATCTCTTTTTGTACTTTTAGAAATAGAGTTCTTTTTGAAGTTTACTGCCTGCCAAACAAACTTCCTGCAGTATGACCTAATATATCGAGAGCAAAACACAACAACATACCCAATGTTATTAGTTTGAAAAATTCTTTAGATGCTTCTGAATATTGTTGTAAAATTAGTTGGCGAGAGCGTTTCCAAAAACTACTCCTTTATTAAAAACGTAGATTAAAAATAGAACAACACTAAAGGTCGCAAAGAAAATATTGAAGGTATTGCTCTTAAAAAATTTCATTTTTGGATCTGTTTTTGTTAAGTCAAAGTAGAAGTCCAATGTACTAATAATAGCCTTTGCAAAAACAAAAATAGTGGTATTTTTCTTTAAAAAATTTTATAAGTTTTAAAACTAGATGTTTTACAAAGCTTTCAACAAGCTCATCTTAAATAACTTTACAAACATTCAGAAAAAAACAGTTGTAACATTAAATCGAAATTCCCTACTAATTACAAAAGCGCCTCTTGCTCCGTAAAAAGTAAGAGCAATATTAACAAACATTTAAAACCTTAAGTAGTATCTTGCGGTGTTATATTAATCAGAAAACGTTACTTTTGTGCGTTAAATTACGAACTAAAAATACAAAATGGATATAGTTATCAAACTCTCTCAATTTCTATTGAGTTTATCTTTACTTATTATTCTTCATGAATTAGGGCATTTTATTCCTGCAAAATTATTTAAAACAAGAGTCGAAAAATTTTACTTATTTTTTGATGTTAAATATTCTCTGTTAAAAAAGAAAATTGGTGAAACCGAATACGGAATTGGGTGGCTGCCGCTAGGGGGTTATGTAAAAATCTCCGGAATGATCGACGAAAGCATGGACAAAGAACAAATGGCTTTGCCGCCTCAGCCTTGGGAATTTCGTTCTAAACCGGCATGGCAGCGTTTGATTATCATGTTGGGCGGCGTTACGGTAAACTTTATTTTGGCTTTTATTATTTATATCGGAATGGCGTTTGCTTATGGCGATACCTATGTGGCCAATGCCGACCTTAAAGATGGTGTACTAGTAGAAAGTCCTGTAATGCTAAAAGCGGGTTTTAAAACCGGTGATAAATTCCTGGCTGTTGACGGACAAAAAATCGAAAACTTTGATAATGATATCACCATGAAAATTATCATGGCCAAAGAAGTTTTGGTAGAAAGAAACGGTCAGCAACAAACCATAAAAATGCCTACTGATTTTGTAGATCAGTTGTCTAAACACAAAAAGGCACCGCTTATTGATATGAGAATTCCGTTTGCAGTTGCAGGCTTAGAGGATGGATCTGCCAATACCGCATTAAAACCAAAAGACATATTAGTGAGCATTAATGGTCAGGATGCAAGATATTATGACCAGGTGAAAACGATTTTGGAAAACAATAAAGGGAAAACGCTCCCTGCTGTTGTTTTGCGCGATTTGAAACAAACTCCTGTTACGGTTAAAGTTTCATCAGCCGGAAAACTAGGTGTTGCTGTTGGTGGTTTAGATATTAAATCGTTGGAGAAATTGGGTTATTACAAAGTAAGTACTAAAGAATATAGTTTCTTTGAATCGATTCCGGTTGGATTAACAAAAGGTAAAGATCAATTGGTAGGTTACGGAAAACAATTAAAAATGATATTTAATCCAGAAACAAAAGCATACAAACAAGTAGGTGGTTTTGCGGCGATTTTTAACATTTTTCCGAGTTCTTGGAGCTGGGAAACTTTTTGGTCGATCACGGCTTTGTTGTCAATTATGCTTGGAGTAATGAATTTATTGCCAATTCCGGCTCTTGATGGCGGACATGTGATGTTTTTATTATATGAAATTATTAGTGGCAGAAAACCTAGTGATAAATTCCTTGAAAATGCCCAAATGGTTGGTTTCGTTCTACTTATAGCACTGCTTTTGTTTGCCAACGGAAACGATATCTACAAGGCAATTGCAGGCAAGTAAAAATATTTGATAAAAAGAGTTAAAATATTTTTGGGAATTTAAAAATTCAACTATATTTGCACTCGCTAAAAAGAGCAACAACTTCCTCCTTAGCTCAGTTGGTTAGAGCATCTGACTGTTAATCAGAGGGTCCTTGGTTCGAGCCCAAGAGGGGGAGCAACTTTTTTTAGCAAACATATTTACCTTTAAGGTGATTCCTCCTTAGCTCAGTTGGTTAGAGCATCTGACTGTTAATCAGAGGGTCCTTGGTTCGAGCCCAAGAGGGGGAGCTTATTAAATACCACTTACAAATTGTAAGTGGTATTTTTTTTACCCACATTTCTCCATATTCAATTCCGCACCAACTTATTATGCTTTACCACGTTGTTGCCCGTATTTCTACTTTCAAATAAAAGCATGGCTTCGTTGGCTTTTTGGGTTTGGTCGAGTCCTTTTAGCGATTGTGCATAACGGTAGTAGTACATGTTGTCGAGCATTACATCCATACGCAATAATTCTTCGTAGTATTTAACAGCTGTAACAAGATCTCCAACGAAGTACGCACGGTCTGCGACTTTCATTAGCATTTCTGCTGTTTTAGAGCCCCTAATAACAACTTTCTCATTGGTTTCTACAGCATCTGCCGGTACAGGTTTTGAAGGCTCAGCAGGCGCTATTATATCCAAATCAATGGGGTGAATGGCGACCGATAGGGTGTCGACTATTACTTTAGAGGCTAAACTGGCAGCTTCATTAATTCTTTTTACTTTGGGTTTCCCGTAAATTGGCGTTACGACTCTGGTATTATTGGGACCGAGATCTCTGGTCGCAACGAGACTGAGATGTGAAACTTCGTATTGGGTAACACTTCTGCCGAAAACCATATTAATTGTTTCTTCGACATAATAACCCACTATGACCAAATTGTCTTTTGGTTTTTGATTTGTTGCAGAATCTGTGCTTTCGATTATTGCAGGCAATGCCACAGCTTGATTTTGCGCGCAGACCGAAGACCAAAAAACAGAAACAAAAGTTATAAAATATGGTGCATAAATTTTCATGGCGATGTAATAAGAAGATGGACCCAATTTAAAAGTTCGCCTTAAAGATAAACCAGTATTGCTTTTTTGGTTTATAACATCTGTAAACAACCTTAAAAGACGTTTAAGTGCTACTATTATTGAATGTCAGAACAAAAATTCTTAACATCTCCGTATATCAACAAAAAAGCGCCGCAAAAATCTTTGCAGCGCTTTTCCATATTCTAAATGATCGTAAAAATCTAAACCCCCAACTTCTTAGCAATTTCAGCAGGAATTCCGCCTTTGTTTACTAGTAAAGCAGTCGTTTTATATTTTACGAAATTTTTGGTTACAAACAAGAAACCTTTGTAGTCGTTTGTTGCACCCCAAGAGTTTTTTACGATATAATATTCTTTTCCGGTTTGATCTTTGGCAAGGCCAATAATGTGCATACCGTGGTCGTCTGTTGTGGTGTAATTGTCAAAGGCAGTCTGGCGCATTTCTGGCGTAATTTCCGGTTCTGCTTTTGGTCCGTTAAACATGTCTGCTTTTTCTTCGGCAGTCATATCATCAAATTTCTTTGTTGGTACATATGCCACACCGTTTTTCCAGCTAAAGCTTTTCTCGCTTACATCTGTTGCCCACGCCACTGTGTATCCTTTTTTCAATGCATTGTCGATCACATCGGTCATGTCATTTACTTTTACATTGTAAACCTGATCCAGAGACCAGTTGTCTGGCACCATCATAGTTGTTTTTTGGTAATAAGGCGCATTGGTAAACGATGACATTTCGATATACTCGTCCGGATTAATTCCTACCACTTCTTTAGCAAAAGTTTGTGGCGTGTAGTTTTTTCCTTTATAAGTAAAGTTTTCCGGCACCGTTCCTAAATACGAATCGATAACGGCAGCATACGCTTTTTGCCAGTTTGGCGTCAATTCTCCATTTGGGTTTTTTACCACAGCGGCCAAAACACCTTCGATTAGCGCGGCCATTTCGCCAAATTTATTTTTGTCTGTTCCGTAGTTCAAGCCAGTGTATACTTCTCTTGGTACAGTTCCGTATTTTTTGTACATATTGATTACGTCGTGCAGCGCACCTCCGTCGCCCAAAGAAATGGCGCCGTGCATGCGTACATAATTAATTCCTTTTTCGACATAAACGTTTCTTGCCGAAAAAATCTGAGACAACTCTACCGGTTGTTTTCCTAAACGAATCATTTCTGACTCTAAATAAGAATTGGTTGCATAACTCCAACACGTTCCGGAAGATCCCTGCGTTTTTACAGAAGTTGTTCCTAAATTAATGACTTCGGTAAATTTAAAGTTCTCTTTACTCTTATCACTAGCATTTAACTTTAAGGAATTGACCAAAACGTCTTGTGCAAAACCGCTGCTCACACCAACCAAAAATGCCGATGCGACGAAAACAGATTTCATCGTAATTTTATACATAATCAATGATTTAAATAGTTGACTTATCAGTAGCCTGTATTATATTTTTGTTACAAAACAATTAAATATTCGGTAAAAAAACTATTATTTGATCGTTAATCTTTACACAATGTTTTTCTTAAGCATCCAAACCTTACAAATTAGATAATTGGAGAATCGAATTAGAGAATGCAGAAAATAAGACAATTAAATAATTTTGGGCCCGAGTAAATTTAAATATTCAAAAATGAGATTCTACGCCCATTGTCTGTAAATAAGTAGTATTTTCGTTGCTCAAACGCCACACCACTACCAACACCAATGTACGAACTCGAAAAAGAGAAATATTTGGGCAATACCAAAAAAATCTTTAGCAACACACAAGGAATTGCGGTTGTCGAAACCGAGTACCAAAATAAGGTTTACGAAGGCTGGCATTCGCACAATAACGCGCACATTACGCTTTTCTTAAAAGGCGGCACGACTGAAAAACGAAAGAATTTTAGCGAAACCGTTGGCCCGGGTTCTTTGCTATTTTACCACAGCGACGAACTGCATCTCAATCAGGATACACTTTTTCCGTCCCGAAACATTAATATCGAGGTTGATGAAAACATTTTGAAGCAATTGGACATCTCTGAAGCGGTCATCGAGAAATCGGTTCAAAACGAAATGTATACCAAATTTTTGATTTTAAAGATTTTTAAAGAAACCCTGACAGCGGATGCTTTTTCGAGCGACACCATTACGATGTTGTTTTCGCAGCTTTCGAATACGCATCAGCATTTGGAGCGATTTGAAAAGAGTCCGTTTTGGGTTAAAAGTTTACAGGAACTATTGAACGATTGCTGGAACGAAAATCCAAATTTGACTGATCTGGCGCAGGTTTTGAATTTAAGTCCGATTACGATTTCTAAACATTTTCCGAGATACTTTGGCTGTACGTTGGGCGAATACATGCGCCGTATTAAAATCAACCGTTCGCTTTCGCTGATAAAATCTAACCAAAGTCTAACTGAGATCGGTTTTCAATGTGGATTCTCTGATCAAAGTCATTTTATCAGAACGTTTAAAAACCAAACCGGATTTTTGCCCAAACAATTTCAAAAATTATAGCAGAGGCAAATTTCATTCTATTTTTTGATTTTAATGGCGCCTACTTTTGCTATATCATAAATCATTAAAATAAACCCAAATGGAGACGCTTACCAGAAAACAAAAAATATTCAATTTCCCGGTTACCAAAATTCTTCTTGCACTGCTTACTTTTATGGTTGTGGTGATCATTAGCCAACAAATTTTTTCCCGCTTACTGGCTCTGACTCCGCTGGATAAAGACGTTAGAAATCTTCTTAAAGGAATTATTGTTTCATCATTGGCAGTGGGGAGTTATATTCTTTTCTTTAAAAAATACGATAAAAGAACCGTAACCGAATTTGCCGTAAAAGGACTTGCCAAAAACCTGATCACTGGTACTGCAATTGGTTTTGTGCTGCAAGCGCTTACCATCTTGGTCATTTACCTCAACGGAAGTTATAGCGTTCTTGCCGTAAATCCGGTTTCGTTTATTTTGATTCCGTTAGCAATGGCTTTTACTATTGCTGTTATTGAAGAAGTGTTGGTACGCGGCATTGTGTTTCGAATTATGGAAGAAAAATTGGGAACTTATATTGCGCTGATTATTTCTGCTGTTATTTTTGGCGCTTTGCATTTGGCGAATCCAAACAGCAATTTACTTTCCGGAATCTGCATCACAGTGGCGGGATTTTTATTGGGCGCTGCCTTTATTTACAGCCGTAATTTATGGTTTCCGATTGCTTTGCATTTTGCCTGGAATTTTACACAGTCGGGAATATTTGGAGCCATAACATCCGGAAACGAAAAAACATCGAGTTTACTGGTAGCCAAAATACAAGGTGCAGCCTTTATTACCGGAGGCAAATTTGGTCCCGAAGGATCTGTTCAGGCAGTTGTTTTTTGTGCTTTGGGTACGATTGCATTATTGGCCTTGAGCCATAAAGAAAATAAAATCATTAGACCGTATTGGAAAAAATAAAATAAAGTAGTTCAGAAAAGGGCTTGGACGCCGCTCAGCCTTACAATCAAATTTTGGCCGTGCTCTGCTCAACACTTCAGGTTTATTATAGAAAGCAAAACTTTCCGTTTAATACCCGGTAGTCACTATCGGGAATTTTACTTGAAAATTTAAACTCAAAATAACCATTTTTAATTGATAAAATTACCTAAGCCAATTACTTCCAAAAACAATATAATACGCCCAATCTTCGGGACCTCTGGCTACGTCGACACCCATTCTTAGTTTGAATTTTCTGGCTAGTAAGTATCGAAATCCGGTTCCGTAACTGTATACGACGGGTTTGGCAAAAGCCTGATCCCAATCGTTAAAAGCACTGGCAAGGCCGCCGTAGCCCATAATACTCCACCGACGGTAAAAGTCCCAACGGAGCTCGGCTTCGGTTACGATACTTGTTTTTCCCTGATAGCGGGCTGCGGGAATTCCCCTTAGATTAATTCCGGGCAATAAGTAAAAAGGCGGCGTTCCAAAGGCTTGCTCCCCTTCTATTCTAAGCCCGCCAATTAATTTTGGGGTGATGGGATAAAATCCAATTGCCGATAAATTGACGCGCCAGGCATCATAATCGCTCCCAATGGCATCATCTGACCAAAAGAAATCAGACTGCAGCCGGATGCCTTTATCTGGTGTAAAAATATTATCGCGACCGTCAAACTGAAGCGCACCTCCCAACTGACTTATCGTGCTTTTAATATCTTTTGGCTGTACAAATGGCGGTGGAAAACTGACATCTGGTAAATTAATTTTTGAATTTAAAAAAAGATATTGTGGTCCGGCGCTCCATTTTGGGTTATTGAATTGCTTGAGCCACTGGGTATAAAAAATAGTCGATTTGAAATTGAGTTTAAACTCCTGATCTTTTAAGTTGGGTAAATTATTGGCATAAAAAGACAAATTCATATTGCCATAACCTGCCATAACGCGATACAATATTTTGGGTTTAACCAATGTGCCCGAACGGAAAGCACCTACCATCCAGCTTTTGTTTCCGGTATACATACCCAGTCCGCCTGTTATATCGGGGTTTATAAAACGTTTCTTGCCGTTTTCGTCTACTACAGGAGCACGTTTTTTAAGGAACACCGGAACGATTGCACCACCAATTCCGCCGAGAGCGGGTTCTGTAATTATGGTTGGAACTACCAAAAAGCCGTGTGCATAAATAATATAATCACTCAAATCAAAAGCGCCGTCGAGAGAATCCTTAACGCTAATATGTGGTTTTTGTGCGAAAGCAGCAGTAAAAGAAAAAAGACAAAAAGCAAAAATGAAAACCGTTTGTCGAAAAAGTTTTCTGTTTTTTGAAATAGAATCTGAATGGGTATTTTTCATTTAAATCAATTTTAAATTTATCTTTTTCTTTAAAAAACATTTCCCTAATCGCGTAGCATTTTAGAATTGACTTTTAACCTGGAGACATAGCTTGTCTTTGGTGGCAAACGGCTTTTCACTTGTTTAAAATACTGATAGCCTGATGCTCAAATAATTGCTTTGAGATATGTTACGATGTGCTGATATAAGAACATTATTTTGCTGCTTCTTTTTCGAAGCTGAAAACATGTGCAAGGGTTACGAAAAAAGTGTTTCCCTGAAAACGGTTTACAGCACCCAGTTCTGAAACCCATCGTAATCCTGCCGAAGTTTTGCAGCCAATATGAAAATAATTTACCTCAGCACCCAAAGCGCCTACTCTATCTTTGTCTGGTTCGAGGATGATACCGCCTGTACCAACGGGAATTTTATCGTTGGAAACTTTGTATTGTAAATAGTAAATTAATCCGGCACTTAAAATGGAGACTGGAGCTGTTTTCTCGGCATTCATCATATAAAAGGTTTTGCCCAAACCGCCCTCAACACTAAAAATATCACCAGTTTTAATATCTGTATCTTTCTTTTTGCCGTTGATTTCATAAGAGCCAAAAGCCGAAAAATGAAGTGTTTTTTTATCATTAAAAAACAATGTTGTTCCGGCCGAAAACTCGTTCATGAACATTCCTAATCCGGCATTGTCTGAAGCTCCGGCGGTAAATTTTCCGGTGGGAATATAAAGCTGGTAACTAAAAACAAAATCTGCCCGCTTGTTGTGCCAGCCCAATTGCACAGGCTGTACATACATGTCTGTAAAAGCAAGTGAGTTTTTAGAATCGACCGTATTGCCCTGAATGATGTTAGAGGCCATAGCCAATAAAATTGTTGCTCCGTAATTGGCTCCTAATATTTTAAAATTGGTTACATAATTGGCACCAACACCCGTAACAAACATTTTAATATCCGGGTTTGCAATGGCTTCGTCTCCGTTTGCATCGCGTAACGAACAGGCATCATAAAAATAACCGGGTATGTAAACACTCAGCGTGTTGGCAGGTGTCTGCGTTCCGGCTTGTAATCCCATGGCTCCTAAAATGTGACCGCCCTTGAGTTGTGCATGACCCTGAAACACCACTAAAAGCAGTATGATCCCTATTTTTTTTGCTTGTTTCCCGGAATTAAATTTCGTTTTCATGATTTCATATTTAAATTAATGAAACTTAAAAAATCAACTTATCATCATTGAATTCATTGTAAAGATTGTTTCAGATAATAAACTTCTCCATTCTCCCTATTGATTCTCATCAATTTAAAATATTCTGATGGCGATTTTCCGGTATGTTTTATAAAAGCTCTAAAACAAGTTGTTCGGGATTTAAAACCAGATCCCCACGCCATGCCTTCTAAGGATAAATCTTTCCATTCCGGATCGTTTATTTTGTCTTTAAAGTATTCAATTCTTTTTAGGTTGACATAATCCTGAAAATGCAGACTAAATTCTGAATTGATTAAGTTGGAAAGATGGTGTACTGATATTCCCGTTTCATCTGCAATGTCACGAATCACGAGGTCTTTTCTCAAAAAGAGTTTTTTTGTGGAAAAGATATCTTCGAGTTTTTCCAGATAGGCGATTTTTTTGTCTTCTGTTAATTCTTTAACCAGCGGTAGTGGTGTTTTGTTTTTGGCTGCTTTAGCAATGGCAGGTTTTTCGGTAATAAGTTCTAATGTTTCATTTAAATCGTAAAAAACCTGTGGCTTAAAGTAGAGCCAGCTTACGGTAAAAACCAGAACAGATGAGATTAAAATATAACACGAAAAGTCGATCGTAGTAGCATGACTTATTAAAAAGTAATGTACAAACAGCGCCGAAAACAGAAACAGTATCATTAAATTATAAACTCTGATCCAGCTTAAGAGTTTTTTTTTGTTGAAGTGATTTTCGTTAAATTTTTTGAGATCATAATTCAAAATCATCATGGTTTGGCAAAAGGCATAAAGCAGCCAAACAGTTAAACTTAACATTGAAAAAGGATTATGAATCGTTTCTGAAATATAGCTACTGATATGAAGATGGGTAAAATTACCAATCCAGACCACAACTGTTAAACAGAAATAAATAACAAACGGAATAAAATGCAGCCAATCGTATCTCCTAAATAATCGGTCTGAAAACAAAATATTTCTCACATACAAAAATGCACAGGGCGCTACCAGAAAAATAAAGGTTTTAGGAATCATAAAGAGATCGGGAAATTGTTTAAAACCATTTGCCGATAAATAAAAATTATATATGCTTACAACAGCCAAACTGAACAAAAACAGTCCCAGAAAAAAATTTTTTGAGTAATTTTTTTTTGAAAAAAGAACCATAAACGATGTTGCAAATCCAACTATTGTAGCGATAAAAAAGAAAAGCGAAAGTAGTATATCGATCATATGATTTGGCTTTATTTTTTACATCTGCATTTTTATATTTAGAATAAGCCGGGCAGTATAAACTACAAAGAGAAACTTCGGTATTATATAGCGCTATACTCATCTGTAAGCAGACAAGTATAGTAGCTATATATCATTTGTAGGTTATTTTTTGGCTAATCCCGGAGGAAAGCCTTCCAGAATCTTCTTGATAGAACTCGCAATAAATTCTTCCGGATTATCTGGTTTACCGTCTATTTGAGCATTGCCAATTCCCTGCCAGACCAATTTTTGAGTTTTGGTCGACACGATATCGATAATCAAAGAACCATCTACATAGTCGTAGGTGTTATAAGTGGTATTGGCACCGCCCATCATGACGCCGCCGCCCCAATAACCATAAGGACGGTACATGCCGCCATAACCGTAAAAATCAGTATTGGCAGATACTGATTTTTTATTTTTTAAGATAGAGACTGCGTTTACTTTCAGATCCGGATTTGTCGTTGTTTCTGTGAAACCTTTGCTTATCATTTCGTTTCGAATGGCTTTGGTAACACGATCCACATTTAACTGATTAACCTGACCCTCCTGAGCTTTTAGATCGTAAACTGCAAACGTTTTATATTCGGTAAAATTAGCAGCATGATCATAATCTGTTGTAACTTTTACAGTTGGGGAGCAACTATACATTAAACCCAAAAAAAGCATTGGGATTATTAGGCGGAGATTTGTTGTTTTAGTATTCATTTTGTGGTATTTAAATTATTAATCACTTTACTTTAAATTGAAATTTTAAAATTTTTAAAAAATCCTGAATGAACGACTGGGGAGCAAAACAAACGTAAACTAAACACAATGCATTATACAGCAACATGTTAGCTTACACTCAAAGATAGATCATTTTCTTTAATTAACACAATAGAATTAGAAAAATTCTTACTTATTTATTTTATCTTATTTTCCCTGCACAAAACATAATTATCCTACCTATCTTTTGAGATTTAATGTTACTACAAATTGTTATATTCTATATTTCTGATCGCCTGTAAGTTTACTACTTTATACTGAGTAGCATTTTTTATGTAATTATATCTCTGCCGATATGGGCAATCTGCCTTCTTTTATGGCTTGGATCATTTTATGATAATCAGATTCGTTTTGATCTGCATACAACATCGCAAACCTGGATATCGAATGGGCAAACTCACCACTATTGCCCATATATCCAGACAATACAGAAGGGTCTCCAGATCGGGCGTGTGCTCTTGCGAGCGCCCATCCGCAGGCTTTGGCATAATCTGCCATGTTTTCTTCTTTCATTATTTCTAAAACCGGTTTTACTTTTGCGTCACGAAGCTGACGGATGTAAAAAAATCGATCTTTATCATCATGCGTCCATCCTAAAAACATATCAGATGCCGACTGCATTAATTTTTGTCCCATTACAATTCGCTCTCCCTGATGGCTGTACCTGCTTTTCAATTTTACATGTTGTGCTAATACACTTGGTCTTGCTTCTTTAAATTGCAAAAAAATAGGTTCTCCCGTGGCAGACATCAACAAACTAATACCGCACAGCGTTCCCACACTGCCTACGCCTACAACCTTTATGGCCACATCGTGAAGGGAATATCTGCTCAGTAAAATTTGTTTTTCATGAGAGAGTGATTTCAGGTACCTGTTATGAATAACCTCAGCTTCTTTCAAAATTTCTTTTTCTTCATTTCCTGTCGGATGATAAATCAAAGGTGGCTCCTCTTTTATTCTTGCCCGAATACCATCCTGGTACGTCATTTTGGCAAACTCTTTTTCGTGTGCCGTATATTCTGCTGCTTTTTTTATTCTTTTATTATGAAACTCTTTCAACTCTCTGTCCTGACCGAGGTCAATTAGTTCTGCCAGATCAATATCGGCGTACCAAATTTGCAGGGCCGATAATTTACTGTATTCCAACATGTGTCTTTTGTAACTGTCTGCAACATGCCAGGAAAATTCTTTACATGTTTTATTCGAAAACTTTCTCCATCTTCCGGCAATTGCAAAACTTGTGGCCAGTCGTTTAAGATCCCATTCCCACGGACCGGGAAAGGTTTCATCAAAATCATTGATATCAAATACCAGTTTACGTTCCGGAGTTGCAAAACCTCCAAAATTCATCAAATGGCAATCACCACAAAGCTGTAAATTGATTCCGGTATTAGGGGTTTGCGCCAAATCTGCTGCCATAATTGCGGCAGCTCCGCGAAAAAAGGCAAAAGGCGATTCTATCATTCTGCTGTAGCGAATGGGCAATAAACTTTCTATTCGGCCGATGCTGGTTTTGATAAGGATTTCAACAGGATCTTCCCGATTTTCTGACGGCATAAATTCCTGCTGAGAAGAACGCGGCACTATTTTTCTAATGGCTACACCTTTTTCATAACGTTCTGCTTTTGATGCTAAGGGATCAAATAAGTTTTTATTTTCAGAATTGTTGTCCATAACCTGATTCTTAGTAATATTTCAATATTGCCAATGAATGAATTAAGAAATTTTTACCTCTTCATTTCTATTTTGATTATAGCAATAAGAATAATTTACGACCCAGGAAACACAAAAGAAACAACGGCTCTTAGTCCCCAGTCTGGTCTTATACTCGAATGCCCTACTATGGGTATCAAAGGCATAACAGCAAATTGCATGGTCTGTCCTCCTAATTTGGTAATGGCTCCAACATTTGGGCTAAGGGTTATGAGTGTCGTATTTCCTTCCCAGTTTTGGGTAATCTCTGAACTAATACCTAAACTTGCACCGCTTTTATAACTGTGTGTTAAAAATATTTGTGTGTAAAACTGATTGAAATCGGCACGATCTTCATTTCCCGCCACTGACCAAATCTGATTGGCAATAAAACCTATAGAAAGTCCTTTTCCCTGATGCATGATTAAGACACTGGGCCCGATCCCGAATTTTTCTGTTCCCAGAAATTTTTCTGTAGCGGTTGGCACCAAAAATGCAGGACCGGCCCCGAAAATAATTCCCTTTGTTTTAGGAGCAAAAAATGCCGTCACGGTCGCATCGCTTAAACCGAACTCGTGTGTGTTTTCGCCTGTAACATCTTGCTGATCTACCACCGGAAGGATGTAACGAGTGATTAAATTTAAATTATCAGTTAATTTAAAAGGAATTACAGGTTGTATGTTTATTTGATACTTAGCTCCGTTGTATGCACCAATTCCATAAGTTAAATTATTCTGCAACGGAACGCTTATAAGGCTTGCTACCGGATTGGCTAATTTATCTGCCAGTTCCTGCGCACTTTCTCCTCCCTTTACAGGCTCATCTTGGGCATAAACGGACAAACCAATAAAAAAAACTAAACTGAATAAGATTTTGACGGTATTAAAGAAGCTGTGGTTCATAGTGGTTCGTTTAAAAATTGCTTTTTTCGAAAATCAAAATGAAACAATCTTACTACCAAAGATTGTTTCATTTCACTTCTAACTAATTCAAAATAATTATTTTGTAAATATGGTTTTCCAATCGTCTTTCATACTCACTACATGCCATTTATTTTTTGCTGCTGTGCTTAATGATAAGTTATCTTTTTCCTTATAACTGTATTCTCTGATGGAATCGTTATGGTTTATAAGCAATTGAAAAGAAGGATGTGTATTGCCCTGCGAATACTGCAGCATGGCAATATCACCGGCTCCACCCTCGTTGCCGCAAGCGAAGACAGGACGCTGGCCAATGTGTAATTGTATGGCGGCAGGTTTTCCTCCTTTATCATTAAAATGGTCTAACGCTGTTTCTCTTTTAATGCTGTTAGATGAATCATCAAATGCATACTTAAAAGAAGTTCCAATTACTTGATTTTTAGGAACTCCATAATAATCGTGAGCTATAGCACGAACAAATTCAACAGTTCCTCCTGTAACTATAAAAGTTTTGAATCCGTTGGCACGGAGGTAATTCAATAACTCTAATTGAGGCTGGTACCTCATCTGTTTTAAGGAAACATTTTTTCCGGGATACTTTGTTACAGCGAAAAAATCTTTGGCTGCAATTTCAAATTCATCTTCGGTCATGCCTGTATGTGTAGCAGCTACTAATTCTATTAAAGCTTTTTCACCTCCTTTTTCAAAAAAAGTTTTATCTTTTTCTAAAACGGCTTTAAAAGGTTGTTTTTTTGCTAAATCAGGATTTGCCTCAACCATTTTCTTCACTCTGTAATAAGTAAATAATTCCTGAGCCAAAGGTTTTTCTGCCCAAAGCGTTCCGTCATTATCAAAAGTGGCAATTCTATCTTCTATCGGAATAAAATCCGGAGTTCCTTTGGTAGTAACCTTTTTTACATACGCAATGATGTCATTTTTTAATTTTCCCTCGTTCCAGCTTGGCAGCGGATGATCACTATACGCAATATTAGCTGTACTATCTTTAGGATATACAGTAGTAATTGTTTCATTTTTTTTACATGAAATCAGTAAAAATAGAAATAGCGGCACAATATATATTTTTTTATACATGATATTGATTTTAAAGTGAATGAAAAGCTTGAGCTACGGGGTAACTCAAGCTTTTTTTATTGACCAATACTATTTTTTCTTTTTTGACGCATCTTTATCATCAACACTTTCTTTTCCGTCATGAGGCATTATATTTTTTTCTATAAATGCCTTTGCTTTTATGCCGTTTAGTGTTTGTCTCAATACATTTGTTGGATTAAAACTAGGCGGGAAAGAACGGGGAGGATATTCCTTAAAAGAATCAGCAAATTCAAAAACATCTGCCATTGCTCCGTACATAGATCCAACGTGATTCATCTGCCAATCCCAAAATGTATTTGAAGTTATGTCTGCCCTTTCAAAAGGATCCTGAAATAAATTGAATGTTTTTTGCAGACGTAATTCTGTAAAAGGTTCTGCCCAAACCTGCATTGTTCCTTGGCTTCGTTGTTCTGCAAATACATATTTATAGTCGCCTTTACGCATACTTACTAAAGATCCATCGTCATCAGAATAGAAAAATTTTTCTCTTGCACTTTTGGCTGTACCTCTTAAAAACGCAGATTGATCAAAACCATCTAAATGAACTTTGTAGCTTTTACCATTTGCAGTATAACCAGTAAGCAATTTTTTTGTAAGATTTGGTTCTCCTACAATTGAGGCCAGTGTAGGCATCCAGTCATTATGAGACATTAGCTCAGTGGTAATCTGTCCTGGTTTAACAACCCCCGGCCAACGAATGATACAAGGAACGCGAAATGCACCTTCCCAGTTTGTATTTTTCTCAGAACGGAAAGGTGTCATTGCTCCATCTGGCCATGTATTCATATGCGGTCCATTATCTGTAGAATAAACCACAATTGTATTATCTGCAATGCCTAAATCATCCAATGCTTTTAAAAGATCTCCTACAGTTAAATCGTGCTCAATCATACCATCAATATATTCACTATCTCCATGCGTGTATTTACCTCTGTGTTCTGGTCTTACGTGAGTACGTAAGTGCATACGAGTTCCGTTCCACCAACAGAAAAATGGTTTTCCTGCGGCATGCTGTCTTTTAATAAAATCTATAGCGGCTGCAGATGTTTCGTCATCTATAGTTTCCATTCTTTTTTTAGTAAGTGGTCCAGTATCTTCAATTCTCTGTTTTCCTACCTTTCCAAAACGAGGATCTGTAATCGTTGCATCATCAGTATTGGTAGCTGTACACTTCAAAACACCTCGCGGACCAAACTTTTTAAGATATTCGGGATCTTTAGGATAGTCTGGCAATTCTGGCTCTTCCTCTGCATTTAAGTGGTAAAGGTTTCCAAAAAACTCATCAAATCCATTTACGGTTGGTAAACTTTCGTTGCGGTCGCCCACGTGATTCTTGCCAAATTGTCCGGTTACGTAACCCAATTGTTTCATTATACCTCCAATTGAAGGATCTAACTGACTCATTCCCATAGGTGCTCCTGGAAAACCCACTTTGGTCAAACCAGTCCTGATTCCGTGCTGACCTGTTAGAAAAGCTGCACGCCCCGCAGTACAGCTTTGTTCTCCATAATAATGCAAAAATCGCATTCCTTCATTTGCAATACGATCAATATTAGGAGTGGTATAACCCATTAAACCATCGCTGTAAGCGCTAATGTTCGTAGTACCAATATCATCTCCCCAAATAATTAAAATGTTCGGTTTTTTACTGTTTTGTGCTTTCACCTGAATCATGGTGAAGCATATTAATGCAAAAAGCATTAAGGCACATCTAATTTTACTTTGTTTCATGGCAATAAGATTTATTAATTCGTTTGTATAATGGGTTTATGTAAAATCGAATTATGATTTTCTACTTCTGATCCAGCAGAAAAAACAACCTAATATTTAAAAACATTTTTTTAGAACGTCGAGCGGCTGATATATAAGTTTAATACCAGCAACTGTTTTTAATTTTTGTTAAGCATCTCAAAATTATAGAATTAAAACACGAAATATCTTATTTTTAGAGTACTACGTTGTTGCAAATTATAACTTGCAACATCAAAAAAGGCTTTAAACAAAAAAAGCCACCCGATAGTCGGATGGCTTTGATATTGAAATGTTTTAAGAAACTATTCTATTTCAGAAACTCTCATGGTGTTTACCATTCCTTTTTCTTTAATTGGCATTGCAGCAAGATTAATTAAATAATCTCCTTTTTGTGCATATCCTTTTGCCACAGCAATTTTATTTACATCTGTAACGGTGTCATCTGTACTTTCTTCATTATCATAGAAGAAAGATTTAACTCCCCATAATAAATTCAATTGTGTTAAGATTCTTCTGTTTGAAGTAAATACTAAAATATGTGCCGAAGCTGGTCTCCAAGCTGAAATCTGGAATGCTGTATAACCGCTGTTTGTTAAAGTACAAATAGCTTTAGCATTGATTTCATTAGCTAATAAAGCTGCCTGATGACAAACTGTTTTAGTTACAAAACGTTTTGTTTTAATTTGAGGTGTATTTTGTGGAACCTGAATTAGTGGAGAATCCTCTACAGCTTCACAAATTTGTGTCATTCTTTGAATAACTTGTACCGGATAATTTCCTGTTGCAGTTTCTCCAGACAACATTACAGCATCTGCACCATCCATTACCGAGTTGGCAACGTCGTTTACTTCTGCTCTTGTTGGAGTTAAACTTGTAATCATTGTTTCCATCATTTGTGTCGCAACGATAACCGGAATTCTGGCTGTCTTTGCTCTGCGTATCAAATCTTTTTGAACCAATGGTACTTCGTGAGCAGGAAGTTCAACTCCAAGATCTCCACGAGCAACCATTAAACCATCGCAATAGGCTACAATTTTGTCCATGTTCTCAAGAGCTTCCGGCATTTCGATTTTAGCAATAATTGGAATTTTAACTTCTGAATGTTTCGCAATTAATTCTTGTAAATCTTGCAAATCGCGAGGTGTTTTCACGAATGAAAGTGCGATCCAGTCTACTTTTTGTTCGATTGCAAAAATAGCATCTGCAATATCTTTTTCAGTTAAAGCCGGTAATGAAATTTTTGTGTTCGGAAGATTAACTCCTTTTTTAGATTTTAATTCTCCTCCCTGAATTACCACTGCCGTAACTTCTGTTTTTTTATCCGTTGTAAGGATTTCAAAAATCAATTTACCGTCATCAAGCAAAATACGCTCACCAGGATTCACATCATTTGGAAAGTTTTGATATTTCATGAACACTTTTTGAGCTGTTCCAATCACGTCTTCAGCAGTTGTAAAAGTGATTACATCACCATCGTTTACTACTGTTCCTTCTTCCATCACGCCAACTCTAAGTTTTGGTCCCTGCAAATCTCCAAGGATAGCTGTAGTGTAACCAAACTCATCATTTAATCCTCTGATGATATTGATTTTTTCTTTTACTCCTTCGTAATCTGCATGCGAAAAATTGACTCTAAACACATTAACTCCTGCGTCGATCATATCTTTAATGATCTCTCTTGTACCACATGCAGGACCTAGCGTAGCTACAATTTTGGTTTTCTTGTTTGTTAACATTTTTTTTAAAAAATTAGATTGTTTTTTGATTTTATTTTATCAGTATCTACAGCATATATTGCCGCAATACTTTCGATGGTATTTAGCTTTTGTTGAATTTCTGAAAAATCGAGAGCCTCTTCGCTATTTTCTATTTTCAGGAAAAAATCTACTTTTTTGAATTCAGGAAGTAAATGAATTGTTGTAGAAACCTCACTTGTTTCATTTGAAAACAAATTCTGGAAATCACTCGTACTCACAGAAATGATTTCATTTTTATTCTGAATTAAATTCCAGGAAACAGCTTTCTCAGCATCATAATAATAAAATCTCGAAAAATTTGCCTCGCCTTCCTTAGTTTGAGCATGGATCTCGTTTTTGCTCTTACTTAAGTTTACCGGAAGGTTTTTATTGATAAAATAAGCCAATCGATAATCTTCTAATGAAGTATGAATTGCCATTAAATAATAATCAATTTCGTCAAATTCGTCTAAATCCAATCTATGAATAGCCATGTCATGAAAAATCAAGTTGTAAATATACTATTTCTAACGGAGCATCAATAGGTATAAGTGGCTTGTTTTTATTAATTTATAAACGAAAACGATATAGCATTAAGAAAATTACAGCATTTTTGTAATTATTTCTTGTCCATTTTTTCCTGAAATGCAAAATAAGCTCTTTGTGATGCTTTTTCTTCTGCTTTCTTTTTTGAAGTTGCTCGCGCTCTTGCGATTACTTTATCGTCTATACTTAATTTAACACCAAATAAGCGTTGACCATCAATACCGTTATCTTCAAAAATGTCGTAATGAAAGACTCTCTTTTCTTTCTGACACCATTCGATAACCAAACTTTTGTAACTAATTACTTTGCCTTCAAGTCGAGCTATATCGACATAGGGCGTAATGACTCTTTTTTGAATAAATCTTTCGCAAAACGGATATCCTTTATCCAGATAAATGGCCCCTATTAGTGATTCGAAAATATTACCATGAATGTTTTCTCCAAAATGCTGAATAGGAACTTTACTTTCTACAAATTGAACTAAGTTCAAGTCTTTACCCAATTCATTCAGATGCTCGCGACTCACAATTTTAGAACGCATTTTAGTTAAATAACCTTCGTCGCCGTTTGGCGCTTTGTTAAATAAATGGGCCGCAATTACGGCACTTAACATAGCGTCTCCTAAAAATTCTAATCGTTCGTAATTTATTGGATGTCCGGATTCGTCTAATTTATTTGAAGATCTGTGCGTAAATGCTTTCTTATAAAAATCGATTCTGTCCGGCGGAAAACCAACTATTTTCTGAATAGTGTCAAAAAAAATCCCGTCTTCTAGAGAACGGGATTTAGAAAATATTTTTTTGATAATATTCATATACAGAAATTAGTCAACTAATTTTTTAAACAATACACATGCATTGTGTCCACCAAAACCAAAAGTGTTGCTCATAGCCACGTTTACTTCTCTTTTTTGAGGTTCATTCAAAGTAAGGTTCAAGGCAGGATCAATGTTTTCGTCAACCACAGTGTGGTTAATTGTTGGAGGAACAATACCGTGTTGCATGGCCAGGATAGAAGCAATCGCTTCAATAGCACCGGCAGCACCAAGTAAATGTCCTGTCATTGATTTTGTAGAGTTGATGTTGATGTTTTTGGCATGATCTCCAAATACAGCACTAATTGCTTTTAACTCGGCCACATCTCCTAATGGAGTCGAAGTCCCGTGTGTGTTGATATGATCAATATCTTCAGGATTCATTCCTGCATCTCTCAAAGTATTTTTCATTACTGCAATAACGCCAATTCCTTCCGGATGTGGTGCTGTTAGGTGGTAAGCATCAGATGACATTCCGCCTCCACCAATTTCACAGTAAATTTTTGCCCCTCTGGCTTTTGCATGTTCGTATTCTTCAAGAACCAAAGCTCCTGCTCCTTCTCCTAAAACAAAACCATCTCTGGTTGCATCAAAAGGTCTTGAAGCCGTTTCCGGACTTTCGTTTCTTGTAGACAAAGCGTGCATAGAATTAAAACCTCCCATACCTGCAATAGTAATTGCTGCTTCTGAACCACCAGACACTATAACATCACACATTCCTAAACGAATGTAGTTGAAAGCATCGATTAAAGCATTTGCAGAAGACGCACATGCTGAAACAGTAGTATAATTTGGCCCCATATACCCGTTACGCATCGAAATGTGTGCAGGAGCAATATCGGCAATCATTTTAGGAATAAAAAAGGGATTAAATTTTGGAGTTCCGTCGCCTTTTGCATAATAAATTACTTCATCCTGAAAAGTTTCTAAACCTCCAATTCCTGCTCCCCAGATAACACCAACTCTGGTTTTATCGATATTATCATCAGTAAGTCCGGCGTCTTTAATAGCCTCGTCACTGGCAGCAACAGCATATTGAGCAAATTTATCCAGTCTGCGAGATTCCTTACGATCCATATAATCTTCAATGTTGAAGTTTTTTACTTCGCAGGCAAATTTCGTTTTATGCTTCTCTGTATCATAATATGTTATAGGAGCCGCTCCGCTAACCCCATTCACAAGTGCGTTCCAATATTCCTGGATGTTATTCCCGATAGGAGTAAGTGCACCTAATCCTGTTACCACAACTCGCTTTAATGCCATAAATATGTGTTTTGTACTTTAAACAAATAAAACCCATGCTTTCTTAATACTATTGTTACTTAAGAGCCATGGGCATTACAATATAAATATATCTTTTTGATTGAAAACCAATCGAAATTTAAATTTTAAAAAAAATAATAACACCCGACTCTTAAAAATTTCAAAAATCAAAAAGTCAAATTCCAACTGGAATTTGGAATTTCAAAAATTAGTATTTTTAGAAACCGGGTGCGGTATTATTATTTTTTAGCTTCTTCGATATAAGAAATAGCTTGACCAACAGTAGCAATGTTTTCTGCTTGATCGTCTGGAATTTGGATATCAAATTCTTTTTCGAATTCCATAATAAGCTCAACAGTGTCTAATGAGTCAGCTCCCAAATCATTAGTGAAGCTTGCTTCTGTTACAACTTCGTTTTCGTCAACACCTAATTTGTCTACGATAATCGCTTTTACTCTTGATGCAATGTCTGACATAATCTTTAATTTTAGAATTTAATTTGTTGGCAAAAATAAAAAACTTTATTTTAAAACCACGATTTAGTTTATAAATGTAACACTAATTTATAAAATTAATTTCAAGAAAGCTGTTTTAAAGCTATTTATTTTCGTTTTTTATTCCGTTTTTTGCATTCTCAAAATAAACCATTTTATGAAAAAAATTATCGTTTTTGCCTCAGGATCAGGAACTAATGCAGAAAACATTATCAAGTATTTTTCTCAAATTGAAATTGCCAAAGTCGTTTCGATTTTTACCAATAATGCCTCAGCAAAAGTTATTGAAAGAGCAAAAAATCATGATATTCCGGTTGAAATCTTCTCAAAAAACGAACTTTTAGAGCGAAATGTATTACAAAAAATACAGGAAATCGACCCGGATTTAATTGTTCTAGCTGGTTTTTTACTTAAGTTTCCTGAAAACATAATCGAGCAATATCCCAACAAAATAATCAACATTCATCCGGCGCTTTTACCTAGTTATGGGGGCAAAGGAATGTACGGAATGCACATACACAGAGCAATAGTAAATAATAAGGAAAAAGAAACCGGAATTTCAATTCATTATGTAAACGAAAATTATGACGAAGGCGGTATCATTTTTCAACAAAATGTAGCTTTGACAGATGAAGATACACCAGAAACAGTAGCAGAAAAAATTCATGAGCTGGAGCAAAAGCATTTTCCGGAGATCATCCATAGAATTCTTGAAGATTCAAATTCTAAAATTTAAATTTCCCACAAAAAATTATTAGACCATATAAGCCGTATAAGAAAATAGTACTGGTAGTAAACCTTACTTTCCAAACAAAGCTTTACAGACAAAGCTTAAAATGAACTTATATTCTTTACATGGTGAAAAAAAACAATGATGACTCACGAAGTACACATATATACTGATGGCGCTGCAAAAGGAAATCCCGGAAACGGCGGTTATGGCGTTGTAATGGAGTTGGTAGGAACACCGTACAAAAAAGAATATTACGAAGGATTTCGTTTAACAACCAACAACAGAATGGAACTCCTGGCTGTAATTGTTGGTCTCGAGAAATTAAAAAAACCAAATATGAAGGTTTTGGTTATTTCAGATTCAAAATATGTGGTCGATTCTGTTTTGAAGAGCTGGGTTCTGGGCTGGGAGAAAAAGAAATTTGTTGGCAGAAAAAATCCTGATTTATGGAAACGTTTTTTAATTGCTTACCGAAAACATACCGTCGATTTTAAATGGATTAAAGGACATAATAATCATCCGCAAAACGAGCGTTGCGATCAACTGGCGGTTATGGCGTCTATGCAGCCCAATCTTTCTGTTGATGTTTATTATGAAACAGTAGGTTCTAAAATGGAATAAAAAAATAACGCGTCAAAACAATTGTTTCGACGCGTTTCTCGTTTTTAAGATTCTAACCTAAACGATTTATTCTTTATCTAAATCTTTGGCTCTGTTAAATCCTACTAGCAAACCTACTCCAGACATTGTAATAATGGTGGCCGGATAAATTACATCTGAATTCATATCAGTATAAGTAGAAATAAATAAAGCAATAAAAAAACCAAGCCCAATTCCGATTAAAAGAAACGCAGTATTTAAAACGATGATTTTCCAGGATGGAACTCCCTGATTTCTTCCTTTTAAAAATATGCTGGCGTCAACACCTTTTTCTATAAGAGCCAAACGCTCTCTGTTTCTTGTTGAATAAATTAAGTAAAAGATCCCGAAGATCATGAAGAAAAGACTGATTGGTATTAAAATTTCTGGTCCCATAATTTTTTTATGTTTTTAATTGATTGATACTCCATAGGACGAGAGGTTTTTTGTTTAGGTTACAAGAAAATGAAATAAATTCAAATTTTAAATTCCATCCCGAAGTCTCGCAACCAAATGTTACTGATTATCAGTTAATTTCGAGTTTTATTTTTTTTTAGTTAAACCTGAATCTTGGAAAAAACTTTTAATTCTCAAAGGAACGAGGAATTCCCGTGAGTAACTCCCCACAAAAAGCGGCCAATCTTTGTAGCGTTGCATCTGTGATTTCCATTTTGCCGAGATGACAATATCGCTGTGAAAAACTTTGACAAAGTTGAAAACTAAATTCCGTATCAATAAATTAGAATTTGGAATTTTAAAAATTTGGAATTTATTTTTCCTTTTCTTGTAACCTAAAATGTAAAACGGTCGTCCTATATAATATGAGTATAATTCCTGATCAACATTATATCGATAAAATTCTGCAGGGCGACCCCAATGCGTTTGCCGTGCTGGTAGATCGTTATAAAAATATGATTTATACTCTGGCACTCAAAATGGTCAAAAACAGAGAAGAAGCCGAAGAAGTTGCTCAGGACACTTTTATTAAAATTTATAGTTCGCTCAATAAGTTTAAGGGCGATTCTAAATTTTCGACCTGGATTTATAAGATTTCCTATAACACCTGTTTAGACCGTTTGAAGAAAAATAAAAAAGAAGACCTTAATATATCAATCGATGAATTTTCGGCACATTTAATTAAAACGATGGACAATGCTTTGAGTGCTTTAGAAGATAAAGAACGAAAGCAAACCATCCAGAATTGTTTGAATTTACTGCCCAGCGAAGAAAATTTCTTGCTAACTTTATTTTATTTTGAAGATCAGAGTTTAGAAGAGATTGGCAAAATCATGAATATTAATGCCAATAATGTGAAGGTAAAATTATTTAGAAGCCGACAGAAATTAGCCGTAATTTTAAAAAAGCAATTAGAACCCGAAATAGTAGAGAGTTATGAAAGAGGAAGATAAAAATATAGAAAATCTTATTGATAAAATGATGGCCGAAAATACTTTGGAGGCGCCATCTATTGACTTTACTTCAAAAATAATGGCTCAGGTTTTAACAGTGCAGGAGAGCAAGGTTATGACCTACAGACCTTTGATTTCTAAAACATCGTGGATTTTTATCAGTTTAGGCGCAATTGCTTTGATTTTTTACTCCTCATTATCTTCCGGAACCGAGTACAATCCGGGAACTGATAATTCGTATACAGAAAAGTTCTCTGCTCTATTTTCAGGAATTCATCTTTCAAAAGGCATTATCTCTGCCTTTATGGTTGTTCCTTTTATAATCCTGATTCAGATTGGTGTTTTGAAGAATTATTTTGATAAGAGGTATGAGATATAATTTATTCTTTGAATGAATCTTCTCTTTTTGCGATATAATGTTTTGCAGGACGGCATATAAAAATTTTCAAATGAATGAAATATGATATTCAAACAAATATTATAAAATCTTCAATGTTTTTTCCAAAATAAATCTTGTTTTTTAATTCCTAAAAACATATTTTAATCTTTCAAAACAATCTAATATAATTCCTTCATTTACAATAGTTTTAGCCCCGCAAACGATATTGTTTTTTTATGAAAATTTTGAGAACTTAAACCGTTGCAATATTGCAACTTATGAAGTATCTTTGCACCCTAATTCGAAATTCATAAAATGAATAAATTATTGATTGTTGGAACGGTTGCTTTCGATGCTATTGAAACTCCTTTCGGAAAAACAGATAAAATTTTAGGTGGTGCTGCAACGTACATTGGTTTATCAGCGTCATTTTTTAACTTGCAATCGGCCATTGTTTCTGTAGTTGGCGACGATTTTCCACAAGAACATTTAGATCTTTTAACTTCAAAAAATATTGATATCTCTGGTATCGAAATTGTAAAAGGCGGAAAAACCTTTTTCTGGAGCGGTTTATACCACAACGATTTAAATTCAAGAGATACTCTTGTAACTGAACTAAACGTTTTGGCAGATTTTCAGCCAAAAGTTCCTCAAAACTATAAAGATGCCGATGTTGTGATGTTAGGAAACTTACATCCGTTAGTACAAAGCAGTGTTTTGGATCAAATGGAGAAAAAACCAAAGTTAGTAGTTTTAGATACGATGAATTTCTGGATGGACTGCGCGCTTCCGGAATTATTAGACGTTATTAAACGTGTAGATGTTATTACAATCAATGACGAAGAAGCAAGACAACTTTCAGGAGAATATTCTTTAGTAAAAGCGGCGGCCAAAATCCAGGATATGGGACCTAAATATGTGGTGATCAAAAAAGGAGAACACGGCGCACTTTTATTCCATAACAGAGAAGTATTCTTTGCACCAGCTTTACCACTTGAAGATGTTTTTGACCCAACAGGAGCCGGAGACACTTTTGCAGGCGGATTTTCCGGATTCATTGCGCAAAGCGAAAATATTTCGTTTAGCAATATGAAAAACGCTATAATTTACGGTTCGAATTTAGCTTCTTTTTGTGTAGAGAAATTTGGAACTGAAAGGATGGAAACATTAAGCAAAGCAGAAGTAGCGATTCGATTACAGCAGTTTAAATCGTTAACTCAGTTTGACATAGAAATATAATGCCCGAAAGCCTCGATAACTCGGGGCTTTTTTATTACGTTAATACACACAACTTACAACAACACAAAATACACAAAACAATGAGCGACGCTTTAAAACACGAATGTGGTATAGCCTTAGTTAGACTTCTTAAACCGCTTGAATATTACAAAGAAAAATACGGAACTGCTTTTTACGGAATTCAGAAAATGTATTTGATGATGGAAAAACAGCACAACCGTGGTCAGGATGGTGCGGGTTTTGCCAGCATTAAACTAGATGTTGAGCCCGGACAACGTTATATTAGCAGAGTTCGTTCGAATCATGCACAGCCTATTCAGGATGTTTTTAAACAAATCAATGAAAGAATCAGTGAGGAGTTAAAAGCAAAACCTGAAATTGCTGACGATGTAGATAAAATAAAATCAGAGATTCCATATGTTGGTGAACTCTTTTTAGGACACGTTCGTTATGGAACTTTCGGAAAAAACAGTATCGAAAGTGTACATCCGTTTTTACGTCAAAGTAACTGGATGCACCGTAATTTGATTTTAGCCGGAAACTTTAATATGACGAATGTTAAAGAGCTTTTCGAAAATTTAGTTGAGTTAGGACAGCATCCTAAAGAAATGGCCGACACCGTTACAGTAATGGAAAAAATTGGTCACTTTTTAGATAAAGAAGTAATGCAATTGTATCAGGATTGCAAACTGGAGGGATATTCTAAAAGAGAAGCTTCGCCAGTAATTGCTGACCGATTGGATATTGCAAAAATACTAACACGTTCTGCTAAAAATCTTGACGGAGGTTATGCAATGGCCGGATTATTAGGTCACGGAGATGCATTTGTTTTTAGAGATCCTGCCGGAATTCGTCCTGCTTATTTTTATCAGGATGATGAAGTTGTAGTTGTAGCTTCTGAAAGACCTGTAATTCAAACTGTATTTAATGTACCTTTTGAAAGTGTTCAGGAAATTGAACCTGGAAATGCTTTAATTATCAAGAAAAGCGGAAAAGTTTCTATGCAGCAAATCTTAGAACCAACCGTTAAAAAAGCTTGTTCGTTTGAAAGAATTTATTTCTCCAGAGGAAGTGATGCTGAAATTTATCAGGAACGTAAAAATTTAGGAAAATTAATTTTGCCGGCTGTTCTTGAATCCATTGATAGTGATACTGATAACACCGTTTTCTCTTATATTCCAAACACTGCCGAAACTTCTTTTTATGGTTTAGTCGAAGCAGCTCAGGATTTTTTAAATCAGAGAAAAAACAATTTTATTTTAAATAATCGCGACACACTTACAGCCGAAACTTTACAAGAACTATTGGCAGTAAAAATACGTACGGAGAAGGTAGCTATTAAAGATGCGAAACTTAGAACGTTTATTACAGAAGATAGCAGCCGTGACGATTTAGTAGCTCACGTTTACGACGTTACTTATGGCGTAATCAAACCAACAGATAATTTGGTTATTATTGATGACAGTATTGTTCGTGGTACTACATTAAAAATGAGTATCATTAAAATGATGGATCGTTTAAAACCAAAACGTATTGTAATCGTTTCATCGGCACCACAAATTCGTTACCCTGATTGTTACGGAATTGACATGGCGAAACTAGAAGGCCTTGTTGCTTTTAGAGCAGCCCTGGCTTTGTTAAAAGAAAGAAACCTTTACCATATTGTTGATGAAGTTTATACGAAATGTAAAGCACAGGAAAACTATCCGGATAGCGATGTTGTGAATTATGTTACCGCCATTTACGATCAATTTACGCCAGAGGAGATTTCAGATAAAATTGCCGAAATGTTGAGTTCTCCTGAAATCAATGCAGAAGTAAAAATTATATTCCAAAAAGTAGAAGATTTACACATTGCCTGTCCTAAAAATCTTGGAGATTGGTACTTTACCGGAGATTACCCTACTCCTGGTGGAAATCGCGTTGTAAATAGAGCATTCATGAATTTTTATGAAGGAAAAGACGCTCGAGCTTATTAAAAAAGTATTAATAAAAGGTTAAATAGTGCATTTCATCGGTTTTTTATGCCGTTCATCCTGTTTGTTTGGTGAAATTGAAAAGCTACAATACTTTTGAGAAACCATAACATTAGTAGGTTAAGTTTATGGTAGATTTGGGGCAAAAAGGGTGGAAGCAATTCCACCTTTTTTATTGGAATAAACTCAAATATTTCAAATTATCAGAATTGTACCTTTTATCGGATATTTTGACCATTCATCTGAAAAGTTTTTTTTACAAAAATAGCTGCCATATATTTACTAAACCATAACATTAGTAGGTTAAGTTTATGGTAGATTTGGGGCAAAAAAGGTGGAAGAGATTCCGCCTTTTTTATTTTATACTACAAGAGAAAAAAGAGAATAGAGTACAGAAAAAAGACTGTTACGAATAACTCATCGAGAACACACAAAAAGACGAATAGCTTAATGCCATTTGTCTTTTTTTCTTAACATCAAAATTCTATTCTCTGTATTCTATTTTCATTACCCTATCCTCTATATTCTATTCTGGGTATTCTATTCTCTTTCCTCTAAATTCTTACTTAATCGGATATATTTACCATTCAACAGAAAAGTTTTTTTCACACGAATAGCTACCCTACATTTACTAAACCATAACATTAGTAGGTTAAGTTTATGGTAGATTTGGGGCAAAAAAGGTGGAAGAGATTCCGCCTTTTTTATTTTATACTACAGGAGAGAATAGAGATTATATAATATTGGTAAAAGTAAAAAACAAAAAAAAAGACGGACAGCTATTAAGCCATCCGTCTTTTTTTCTATATTCTATTCTCTTTAAGAAGATACTATTTATCTAAAGCATATCTTCTTGCTACTTCTGTCCAGTTGATTACACTGAAAAAAGCTTCAATATAATCTGGTCTTCTGTTTTGGTAGTTTAAATAGTAAGCGTGCTCCCAAACGTCCATTCCTAAAATTGGAGTTCCTCCATTTCCGGCAACTTCTGGCATTAATGGATTATCCTGATTTGGAGTACCTACAACTTCTAACTTCCCTCCTTTTTGAACTGTTAACCAAGCCCATCCAGAACCGAATTGTGTTGCACCGGCTTTAGCAAATTTTGCTTTGAATTCTTCAAAACTTCCGAAAGAAGATTCGATAGCTTCCAATAAATCACCAGTTGGTAATCCTCCACCGTCTGGAGACATTACTGTCCAGAACAAATTGTGGTTGTAAAAACCTCCACCATTGTTACGAACTGCAGCGTTAGTTTTATCTAAGTTAATTAAGATGTTTTCGATTGTTTTTCCCTCTAAATCTGTACCTGCAATAGCTGCATTAAGATTTGTTGTGTATGCATTATGATGTTTTGAATGGTGAATTTCCATTGTACGAGCATCAATATGTGGTTCTAATGCATCATATGCATAAGGTAATTGTGGTAATTCAAAAGCCATGATATTATGATTTTATGGTTTATAATAATTTATTCCAAATTTAAACATTTAACTTTGGAATAGAAAATACTATTTCGTTATTATTCGATTTAATTAATTGATAATTTGATTTTTTGAGACTTAAATACTTGTAAATCTTTATTTTCCGTTAAAAGAGGTCATTGTATTTTCTAAACCTGCCGTTCCAAAAGATTTAATAATTTCAGCTGCAACTTCTAAACGTTCCGGCAATTTTGCTTTTTCTTCTTCATCCCATTCGCCTAGCACGTAGTCAATTTGCTGCCCTTTTTTAAACTGATCACTAATACCAAATCTAAAACGAGTATACTGCTGTGTGTTTAAAACAAGGTTTATATTTTTAAGTCCGTTATGGCCTCCGTCACTTCCTTTTGGCTTGATTCTGATGGTTCCAAAAGACAAGTTTAGATCATCTGTTATGACCAATATATTCTCTAATGGTATATTTTCTTTGTCCATCCAGTATTTCACCGCTTTACCACTTAAGTTCATATAAGTGTTAGGTTTAAGCAGAAAAAAAGATCTTCCTTTATATTTATATTCAGCCAAAGCGCCCAATTTCACGGTCTCGAATGAAAGGCTTTCTTTTTTGGCTAAAAAGTCCAAAACCTTAAAACCTATATTATGTCTTGTGTTTACGTATTCAGCACCAATGTTGCCTAATCCTACGATTAAATATTTTTTCATATTATCTGTGTTCTCTTCTTTTTGTGTTGATGAAAACAGTTTTGTTATCCATTTTATCATGAAGCAAAAATAAACTTAATTAGGGAATGTGGCAATTGGTTGAATTAGATAATTATTTTTTACGACGAAGATTGTTAGAATAGCGCACAAGTGACACGGATTAAACGTGTTTACACAGATTTTTTGTTCTCTTTTTGTCAGACTGAGCGAAGTCGAAGTCTCGCAAGAACTCTACAATCTAAATTCAATACTTTGAGAAGGCTTCGATTTCGCTCAGCCTGACAACATGTAGATTTTATTCTGGAAACTCAGCAACTCAACCCACAAAAAAAAAGCACCAATCTTTCGATTGATGCTTTTTGTATTGATTTGAAAAAAATTATTTTTTCTTTCCTTTTGCAGGAGCTTTTGCAGCTTTTGCAGCTTCTTGAGCAGCTTTCATAGCAGCACGAGAAATTCTTACCTGAGCAACAACTGTGTTGTCCGGGTGCATTACTTTGTATTCTGGGGAACCAACTTTAGTAACGTACAATTTGTTACCCATTTCAAGTGGAGTAATGTCAGCTTCAACAAAATCAGGAAGATCTTTAGGTAAAGCTTTTACTTTTAATTTACGAGTGTTTAAACGTAAAACACCACCTGCAAGAACACCTTTAGATGTACCAACGATTTTTACAGGAACTTCCATAGTGATTTCTTTGTCATCAAATAATTGAAAGAAATCAATGTGTAAAATTTTATCAGATACCGGGTGAACCTGAATGTCTTGCAAAATTGCGTTGAATGATTTTCCTTTTCCAAGCTCAATCACAACTGTGTGTGCGTTTGGAGTGTAAACCAAGTTTTTGAACGCTGCAGCGTCTGCTGAGAAGTGTACTGCTTGATTTCCTCCGTATAACACGCAAGGAACCGCTCCAGCATTACGTAAGGCTTTAGTTGACACTTTGCCCACGCTTTCTCTTTCTGATCCTTTAATTGTAATCGATTTCATTGTAAAAAAATATAGTTATTAATAAATATTCTCGTTTGCTTTAAGCTTTAAGCAATAGGCTTTAGGCTTATTTTACGAACTTAAGGAAAATGCTTAAAGCTTACTGCTTAAAGCCTATTGCCAAAAATTACATTATAAATTTTCCACTAATGGAATTGTTGTGGTGCACCATGTGCATTACTTCGGCAAAAAGAGGTGCACAACTCACTACTCTTATTTTCTTTGATTCTTTCTTTAACGGAATAGAATCTGTAACTATTAACTCGCTTAATTTTGAGTTTTCAATTTTTTCGTAGGCATCACCAGATAAAATAGCGTGTGTACAAATTGCCCTAACACTTAATGCTCCTTTTTCGATCATTAAATCGGCAGCTTTTGCTAATGTACCGCCTGTATCGATCATGTCGTCTACTAATATTACGTTACGGCCTTTTACTTCACCAATTAGTTCCATAGTGTCGATAACGTTGGCTGCTTTTCTTTGTTTGTAACAGATTACCACATCTGATTCTAAAAACTTAGAGTAAGCATATGCTCTTTTTGAACCTCCCATATCTGGAGATGCAATGGTTAGATTGTCTAATTTTAAACTTTCTACGTATGGTAAAAAGATGGTCGATGCAAATAAATGATCTACCGGTTTTTCGAAAAACCCCTGAATTTGATCTGCATGCAAATCCATTGTCATTACTCTTGTCGCTCCTGCAGCATCTAATAAATTAGCTACTAATTTTGCTCCAATCGGAACTCTTGGTTTATCTTTTCTATCCTGTCTTGCCCAACCAAAATAAGGCATAACAGCTGTAATGTGTCTTGCAGATGCGCGTTTTGCAGCATCGATCATTAATAACAATTCCATCAAATTATCGGCAGTTGGAAATGTTGAACACACAATAAAAACGCGTAATCCTCTAATTGATTCTTCGTACGATGGCTGAAATTCTCCATCACTATACGTTGACATGGTTACTTTTCCTAACGGAATTCCGTATTGTTCTGCAATTTTTTCTGCAAGATAAACACTTTGTGAACAAGCAAAAATTTTAGCTTCTGGTTCTAGGTGCGACATTATAATTTGTTGTTTTTGCTCCGCTGCGCTCTGCACAATTCTGCTTTAGGATTTACATAAAGCCAGACCTGTATAAATGCCTCGGGTGTAGTTAGTTGTGTGTGCGTCGTTTTAACGAGGTGCAAATTTAGAAAATTTATTGGACACTGAAAGGAAAAATTTAAGTATTTTTAGTAGAACTTTTAATTTTATTTTTTACATTTGCACCGTGTTAAAGGAATAAGCACAGTTATGTTCTCATACTCACTTATTCTATTGCGTTAAAATAACTGATTTATTAGTTATTTTTTCGTCTGCTAAGCCCGGATGGCGGAATTGGTAGACGCGCTGGTCTCAAACACCTGTGGGAAACCGTGCCGGTTCGACTCCGGCTCCGGGTACAAAAACCTCTTCGAAAGAAGAGGTTTTTTTGGTTTTAGAAAGAATCTCGTGCTACAATAACGGAAATCAAAAGACTTCATTATAGACATTGCCAACGGTTTCAACCGTTGAGGCGCAATATATTCAAACCGTATCCCACGGTTGAAACCGCGGGCTATATTTTTAAAATATAATATTCATTTAAATTGCTTCACAACTCGCCTCATGCAAAACAGGAAAATTGCAGGAATTAGCAATAAAACACAATTTATTTGCTTTTGTATGTAGTTCCAACGCCAACTCAATTTTATGTGGATTCGAAATTTTTACTTTTGGAAATAATCTAACCTCAACAAAACGTCCACTTCCATCTGCAGCAACTTCGAGTATTGCTTCAGCATTATCTGAATATTCTAAAACTTCAATGCCATTTTGAGCGCATACATATAGATACGACATCATGTGACAAGAAACCAAACTACTCAACAGTAAATCCTCAGGATTGTATAATTCCGGATCGCCTTTGAACGCTTTGGCTGCTGAAATATTTAAAGCAGGTTTTCCTTCGATTTTAATTTGATGGCTTTTGCTGTAAAATCTTTTTGCTAAATCTTTCTGGATTTGGTTTGAAGTCCAATTTAGCGCTGCTTTAAATAAATGTTCCATTTTGCTTTATTTTTACTTTGCTAAATTAAGATTTATAAGCTGAATTATTTAATCTCGCAAAGACGCAGAGTCGCAAAGTTTTAGTTGGATATATTAAAGCTTAAAACTTTGCGGCTTAGCGTCTTTGCAAGCAACTTTCTCTCCAGTGTAAACAAATAAAAAAACCTCGAAAGCATCACTTTCGAGGTTTCTTAGAGAATTACTAACTATTAATAAACAAATCCTAAAACTATTTTTTCACAGAAAATTTGAAAGTAGTTTTAGTTTTATAATTTTCTCCCGGGTTTAAAACTGTTGTCGGGAAGTTTTTCTGGTTTGGAGAGTCCGGATAATGTTGTGTTTCTAAACATAAACCTGTTCTGTGTGCGAAGGTACCACCGTTTGGCATTGGTAAAGTCCCGTCAAGGAAATTTCCGGAGTAAAACTGAATTCCTGGTTCATCTGTTGTTACTTCCAAAACTCTTCCGCTGGCTGCGTGGTAAACTTTTGCGATAACTGTTTTTCCTTTTTCAGGATTGTTCAAAACCCAACAATGATCATAACCTTTTCCTCTTTCTAATTGTTCGTTTTTCGCCTCGATGTCTTTTCCAATTAATTTTGGTTTTCTAAAATCGAAAGGCGTATTGCCAACGTCGTCTAATTTTCCTGTTGGAATTAAAGTCGCATCAACCGGAACAATTTTATCTGCATTCAAAGTCAATTCGTGATCTAAGATTGTTTTGGTAAAATCTCCTGATAAATTGAAATAAGAATGCTGCGTTAAATTCACAACTGTTTTCTTATCTGTAGTTGCTTCATATAATACTTCTAATTGATTGTCATTTGTTAGTGTATACGTTACAAAAACCTGAAGATTTCCGGGATACCCTTCTTCCATATCCTTACTTAAATAAGATAATTTTAAAGAAGCAGTATCACCTGATTTTACCTCATCAGCTTTCCAAACAACATTAAAATATCCTTGCGGTCCACCGTGCAAAGCATTTGGAGCATTGTTTATTGCCAATTGATATTCTTTTTCGTCTAAAGTAAATTTCCCTTTAGCAATTCGATTTCCGTATCTTCCGATTAAAGCCCCAAAAAATGGATTCGCTTTTTCGTATTGAGCCAAATTATCAAATCCGATAACCACATTTTCAGAAACACCTTCTTTATTAGGCACTTTCAAATCTGTAATTCTTCCGCCAAAAGTGATGATATCTACTTCCATCCCATTTTTGTTTTTCAATTTATAGCTGTCTACTTGTTCTCCTTTTGCGGTTTTTCCATAAGAAGATTTTTCGATTGTAACTGTCGCTTTTTTATCTGAAGAAACTGTAGTGTCATCCATTTTTTTATCGTTTTTGCATTGAACTGAAATCAAAGCCAAACTCAGTAGGCCAATTCCAAAGATATAACGTTTTAATACATTCATAATACTATTTTAATTGGTTAAATGTTAGATGTTAAAAGTTAAAAGTAGCAAAAAATCTTAGAACCTTAGTAACTCAGAATCTTAGCAACTAAAAAAATTAAAGCCCATGTTGAAACAAATGATAATACGCTTCGTTTGCATTGATCTTATCTTTAAAGTCTCTTACGGTTGTTTTTTCATCAATTACCAATAATTCTATTCCGGCGATATCAGCAAAATCTTCCATGTATTCTGTTGTTAGCGACTGGCTATAAACGGTGTGATGCGCTCCTCCTGCCAAAATCCAGGCTGTTGCAGCAATATCCAGGTTTGGCTTACAATCCCATAAAACTCTTGCAACCGGTAATTTTGGTAATTCAGCCATTGGTTTAATCGCTGTAACTTCGTTTACAATCAAACGGAAACGGGTTCCCATATCAACCAACGAAACATTGATTGCATCTCCGGCTGGTGAATTAAATACCAAACGGGCAGGATCTTCTTTTCCGCCAATTCCTAAAGGATGCACTTCGCAAGAAGGTTTTCCGTCGGCAATTGATGGGCAAATTTCCAGCATATGTGATCCTAAAACGTATGATTTCTGAGGAGTAAAGTGGTACGTATAATCTTCCATGAAAGACGTTCCTCCTTCAAGACCCACATTCATCACTTTTAAAGCACGAACCATAGCAGCTGTTTTCCAGTCTCCTTCTCCACCAAAACCATAGCCGTCTGCCATTAATCTTTGTGTTGCGATTCCAGGTAATTGTTTCCAAACACCTAAATTTTCAAAAGTATCTGTAAAAGCGCCAAAACCACCTTCTTCAAGGAAAGCTCTTAAACCTAATTCTATTTTTGCCGCTTCCGCTAATGAACTTCTTTGCGCTCCGCCTTCTTTTAAAGCATCTGTCAAAGTATAGGATTGTTCGTAAACCGCTAATAAATCATTTAATTCCTTATCGGTAACTTTCTCAATATATTTAGTTACATCAGATGAATCAAAACCGTTAACCGACATTCCGAAACGAATTTGAGCCTCAACTTTGTCTCCTTCCGTTACAGCAACTTCACGCATATTATCTCCAATACGGGCTACTTTTAAGTTTTGAAGTTCATCCCAACCTAAAGCCACTCTTGTCCAGATCCCTAATTTTTTCTGAACTCTTTCGTCTTCCCAATGTCCAACAACCACTTTGCGTTTTTTGCGCATTCTTGACATGATAAAACCAAATTCACGATCTCCGTGAGCTGATTGATTCAGGTTCATGAAATCCATATCGATAGTTCCCCACGGAATTTCAGCGTTGTATTGTGTATGCAAATGACATAATGGTTTTTTCAAAATGCTTAGTCCGCCAATCCACATTTTAGCCGGAGAGAAAGTGTGCATCCAGGCAATAATTCCGATACAGTTTTTAGCCGAATTAGCTGCCAAACAAACATCTAAGATTTGTGAAGGTGATTTAACCACATCTTTATAAACCACTTTAACCGGAATATCAGACGCTCCATCTAATCCTTTTGCAATTATTTGCGAATGTTCTGCTACTTTTCTTAAAGTTTCTTCACCGTATAATTCCTGGCTTCCTACTACAAACCATACTTCTTTTTGAGAGATATCAATCATTTTGTTTTGTTTATTTTGTTTCAAGTTTCAGGTTTCAGGTTGTTGGAATCTGAAAAGCTTGAATTGTTAATTTTTTGTTTCAGGTTTTCTTTGTTTCAAGTTTCAAGTTTTTGAACTGCCGAAAATCTTTGTTATATATTGTTTTGTTATTTTACTTTCAAGTTTTAGGTTTCAAGTTCACGTTCCAACAACTTGAAACAAAAAAAACCTGAAACCTGAAACAAACTTTTTTACTGTCCGTAATACGAATCTTTTCCGTGTTTGCGGTTGTAATGTTTCTTTATTAATGAATCTTTTAATCTTGGTGCGTTCGGATTTATTTGTAAAGTCAGATACGCCATTTCGGCTACGACTTCTAAAACCTTACTGTTGTACACTGCTTTTGCGGCATTTTTTCCCCAAGCAAACGGACCGTGATTTCCTATCAAAACCATTTCTACTTCTTCATAAGAAAGGTTTTTTTCTTTGAAGCAATCCAAAATCTGAATTCCGGTATTGTGTTCGTAATTTCCTTCAATAAGCGCATCTGCCATTGGCGGAGCGCAAGGAATATCAGCTGTTAAATGGTCTGCATGCGTTGTTCCGAAAATCGGAATATCTTGTTGTGACTGTGCCCAGGCAACTGAGTATGTCGCATGTGTATGTGCAACGCCACCGATATTGGGCCAGTTTTTATATAAGTAAGCGTGTGTTTTTGTGTCTGATGACGGACGCATTGTACCTTCGATTACATTGTTATCAAAATCTACAATTACAATATCTTCCGGTTTTAAATCTTCATACGGAACACCGCTTGGTTTTATGGCAAAAACACCATTTTTTCTGTCCACAGCGCTTACATTTCCAAAAGTATATACTACCAGATTCAATGCATTTAACTGCATATTGGCTTCGTAGCATTCCTGCTTTAAATCTTTATAAAGAGAACTCATTTTGTGTAATTTTAATAGATGGATCTTCAAAAGCACTTAATTGATCGTAAGCAATTAATAATTTATTGTAAGCTGCTACTTTGTCTAATTGAGGGAAATATTCTCCGTCAAAATCGCTTCCTATTTTCTGACTTGCTTCGATTACGTTTGGATAAATTCCGGCGGCAACTGCTGCGTAAATTGCTGCTCCTAAAGCCGGAGTCTGATCTGAAGCTGCAATTTTAATTGGCTTGTTTAAAACATTTGCCAAAGTCTGCATAATAAAAGGTGATTTTCTGGCAACGCCGCCAATTCCGATTACGCTGTCAATTTTCACTCCTTCTTCTTCAAAACGATCCACGATTTTTTTTGCTCCAAAGCAAATAGCGTTTACCAAAGCTTTGAAAATATGCGGTGCTTTTGTACCTAAAGATAAATTTGAAATGGCGCTTTTTAATTCCTGATTGGCATCTGGAGTTCTTCTTCCGTTGATCCAGTCCAGCGCAATTGGAAGACTTTCAGAAACCGGAATTTTCTCTGCTTCTTTGGTTAATTCTACAATTAATTTATCACTGAATTCTTCTCTTAATTGTTCTTTTTGAGTCTTATTTAAAACTGCAGAAGCAGTCAATAAATATTCTGTCGGCCACATTAATAATTCTTTGTACCAGGCCAATAAATCTCCAAAAGCAGATTGTCCTGCTTCAAGACCAATAAAGCCCGGAATTACAGATCCGTCAACTTGTCCGCAGATTCCGCGAACGGTTTTTGTTCCGACTTCATCATAAGAACCCACCAAAATATCACAGGTTGAAGTTCCCATAACGCGAACTAAAGTGTTTTCTCCAATTTTAGCTCCAACCGCTCCGGAGTGTGCATCGAAAGTTCCAACGGCAATAACGGTGTCAGTTGAAAGCCCTAAACGATCTGCCCATTCTTTGCTTAAATTTCCGGCAACTAAGTCAGAGGTATACGTTTCATCATATAAATTTCCACGAAGTGTTGCCAAATATGGATGTAATTTTTCTAAAAATTCAACCGGTGGTAAACCATTCCAGTCTTCGTGCCACATGGCTTTGTGACCCGCAGCGCAACGGCTTCTTTTGAATGTTTTTAAGTCCTTATCTTCGATTAACAAATACGTCATTAAATCACAGTGCTCCATCCAGGTATGTGCTGCATTTCGAACCGTTTCATCTTCTCTTGCGATGTGTAAAATTTTTGCCCAAAACCATTCTGACGAATAAATTCCACCTACATATTTTGTTACGTTTTCACCGCCCCAGCTTACTGCCAGTTCATTGATTTCGTTTGCTTCGTTGATGGAAGTATGGTCTTTCCACAACACCATCATGGCATTTGGGTTTTCTTCAAAACCTTTGGTTAAAGCCAACGGAATTCCTTCTTTGGTAACCGGTACCGGAGAAGATCCTGTGGTATCAATGCAAATTCCTTTTACCAATGAAGGATCTACTTTGCTTTCTTTTATAACGGTTTGAATCGTAATTTCTAAACCTTCTATATGGTCTAAAGGATGCTGACGAAACTGATTAATCGATGCATCACAATATTGTTTGTTTTTCCATCTTTTGTAATGCGAAACATTTGATGCTAGTTCCTGACCATTTTCAGTATCTATCAAGACTGCCCTAACAGAATCTGTTCCGTAGTCTAATCCTATAACATAATTTTTCATTCGAAATGTATTTAATGACGACAAATATAATTATAAATTATTTATAAGTGTACAAAAAACACTTAACTAAAATTCTACTTATAATCTTTTACAGATAATGCATCAAAACAAGTATTTAGGATTAAATCATAAAATAAACGTTTGTTTTACATTTATTCTTTTGCGATTAGTTCATCTAAATTCTCAGATCCTGTTTTATTAGGTTTTGAAAATCAAACTAAACTTTTTTGAAATGATGCTTTTTTATTATTTCCCTTCTAAAACCACAACCGAAAAAGGCGGAATTGTAATTTCTAATTTTCCTTTTTTATTTTCAAAACCTTTAAAATTTGTTGGAATAATTTTAGTTGGAGTATCAAAAGAATTGTAATCCTGAAGTTTTGCTGCTGTTAGAATTGTAGCAGTAAAATTTTTAACACCTAAATTGTTCACATCAATTTCTATTTTATTTTTATTTTTTGAATCGATATTGACTACAGAAATATGAACCAATCCGGCTTTATCTTTTGAAGCAGATGCTGATAGCGCAGGCAGTGTTTCGCCATTAAAACTGTACAAAGGCGAATTGAAAGTTAGAGGCAATAAAGTTGCATCCTGATGCACGTTGTACATTTTCATGACATGATAGGTTGGCGTCGTTATCATTTTTGCCTTATCGGTTAAAATAACCGCCTGCAAAACATTTACACACTGTGCAAGGTTTGCCATACGAACTCTGTCAGCATGGTTATTAAATATGTTTAAAGTTGATCCTGCCAAAACCGCGTCGCGCATCGTATTTTGCTGGTATAAAAATCCAGGATTCGATCCTTTTTCCACATCATACCATCCGCCCCATTCGTCTACAACCATGGCTACTTTTTTTTCCGGATCGTATTTATCCATTACAGCGGCATGCTTTGTTACTAATTCTTCCATTTTTAAAGCCTCTTTCATGGTTTTAAAATATTGATCTTCAGAAAAATCAACAGCGTCTCCTTTTTTATTCCAGTCGATTACCGAATAATGATGCACACCGATGCCTCCTAACATATTGAGCGGAATGTTTTTCATTAAAACTTCGGTCCAGTTGTAGTCGCTGCTATTGGCTCCAGATGCTATACGGTTTATGCCGCCGGTATTGTTCCCGTCAGTCATAAAAGTGGCAAATTTTCTGTACTCGCCTGCATAGTATTCTGCAGTCATGTTTCCTCCACAACCCCAGGCTTCATTTCCAATTCCCCAGAATTTAACTTTCCAGGGCTCTGTTCTTCCATTCTTTTTACGCAAATCACTCATCGGGCTTTTACCTCCAAAATTGGCATACTGAATCCAGTCTGCAAATTCCTGAACAGTTCCGCTTCCCACATTTCCGGATAGATAAGGTTCGGCACCCAGTTCTTCGCAAAGATTTAAAAAGTCATGTGTACCAAAACTATTGTCTTCTGTTACGCCTCCCCACCACTGATTTACAATTGTAGGTCTCTGTTCCTTTGGTCCAATCCCATCTTTCCAATGATAAGTATCAGCAAAACAGCCACCTGGCCACCTTAAATTTGGAATTTTTAAATCTCTGAGTGCTGTAATAATATCTTTTCGGACTCCGTTTGTATTTGGAATTTTTGAAGTGTCTCCCACAAAAAATCCGCCATAGATACAGCGTCCTAAATGCTCTGCAAAATGACCGTAAATGTTTTTATTGATTACTGGTGACGAAGCCTCATTTTTTATCGTGATAATCGTTGTGTTTTTTTGTGCTGAAATTACCTGAATACACAGAACAGCAAACAAAATAAAAAGTGGTTTTTTCATTGTTGTTGTGGTTTTAAAAAGTGAAGTTGGTTAGACGTCCTAAACTTTTATAAGTGTTTAATTGACATTTGTAAATTTAAACAAAAAAAAATCTTAAAAACAAATTAATTTATCAAAACAATGGGTTGCAAAAAATGGATTTCTCAAATTGGAAGGAAAGAATTGGCAATACGTAAAGTTGAATCTTACTTAAGAACTCTTTAATCATCCAGTTTAAAGAGAAATAGACGAATCGTAGGCGCTAAAAAAACAGCTACATATTTTTTAATGAAATATTTTTATTTTTTGAAACAATAATCACTTTACAGTTAAGCATTTAGCCTCATACTTGAAGTGTATTGTAATTAAATTCACATAAGTGTAAATACTACATTAATAAAATTATGAAACCTATCAGGAAGTTTATATATTTACCAATAAATTATTGAGTATGCTAAACAGTTATAGCTCTGCAGATAAAGTTTTATTAGCAGTAGATTGTATCATTTTTGGATTTGACAATGAAGGACTAAAAATTCTTTTGATTCAAAGAGACTTTGAACCTGAAAAGGGAAAATGGTCTTTAATTGGGGGCTTTTTAAAACGCGATGAAGTGTTGGATAATGCTGCCATTAGAATTTTGAACACTTATACAGGTCTGAATGACATCTATATGGAGCAATTGTATGCTTATAGTGAAATTGATCGTGACCCGGTCGAAAGGACGATCTCTGTTTCGTACTATGCGTTGATTAATATTGAGAATCACAATACTGAACTAATCAAGAACTATAATGCACAGTGGTTTAGCATTGCCGATGCACCGCCCTTAATTTTTGACCACAATGAAATGGTGGATCATGCCATTAGAAGGTTGCGCTACAGAACTTCGATAAAACCAATTGGGTTTGAATTATTGCCTGAAAAATTCACTATGCGTCAGTTATTAGAATTATATGAAGCAATCTTGAGTAAGGAACTGGACAAACGAAATTTTATAAGCAAAATCAATTCTTTGGAAATCCTGAATAAACTTGAAGAAAAAGACATGCAGTCTTCCCGAAAAGGATCTTACTTATATACTTTCAATAAAGAAAAATACGCAGAAAAGTTATTAAACGATTTTGTTCTGAATTTGTAATTCTTGAGCAAAAATTACAGTGAATTACGAATAATTAAAGACGATTTATTTTCTATTTGCTCTTTATTACCCTTTAAAACCATTTCTGCCAAAATTTTTCCCATTGTTTCAAAGTGGGTAGAAATTGTCGTAATGCCACTGGCCACAATTTTTTTCAATGGCGTTTCATTATACGAAATAATGCCAAAATCTGTTCCTAATTTCAGGTTTTGATTTCTGGCATTTTCAATGACACGAACCAAATCGCGATCGTTAGGAATTATATACAAGTCTCCTAAAGTAATTTCTCTATTGGTGAACTCCGTGATAATTTCATATTGAAATTGATATTCGGTACAAAAATTTTCAAAACCAATTTTCATTCCGAGTGGTTCTCTAAATCCCGGAAAAATCAAAATTAGCTTTTTATACTTGTTCAGTTTAGATTTTCCTTTTATCAGTCCTTCGACAATATCTTTTTGATGGTTTTGGTAAATGGCCGGATAAATCTTAAGCTCCGGATTGGTTTGGTCCAGTATAATTACTTCGCCTACTGGTAGGTTTTTTATACATTGGGCTACATCGTTTAAGTTGGTCGGCATAATAATGTATTTCGTGTAATTTCCGTTGCTGTCATTTATTAGTTTCTGAAAAACCTCAGCATTAAAATGATGAAAGAAAATATCGACCTGAACGTTTTTTCCAATGTGCCTTAAAAATGAATTATAGATGTCTTCCTTAAAAATATTTAATTCATCAAATAATAAAAAAATCTTTTGTTTTATAGTGATTTCAACGCTTTTAACATAATATCCTTTGCCCGGAATGGCATAAATAATTCCTCTTTTTTTAAGTTCATCATAACCCAATAATACCGTATCTCGTGACAACGAAAAGGCCAGACAAACTTTATTTACAGACGGAAGACGGTCTCCTTTTACCAATTTCTCCTCTTCGATCGCTTTTTCTATTGAAAGAATAATCTGCTTATATTTTGGCAAACCAATATTACTTTGAATTGAAATGATGTTCATAAAAAATAGATTTTAGGCACAAGATACAAAAACTGGTAGGTACTGGTATGTTAAAATAAAGAATGTTTCTATTTTTGAATTTCATATTTGGTAATAATTTTATGGAAATTAAATACATATCGCATTTTCAGGATAACTCTTCTTCTAAATCATTCGGTTTTACGGCTAATAATGAAGAAATTCTTTCGTTTGAATTGTCCAATAAAAATGGAATGAAAGTGCAGTTAATCAATTATGGTGCGACTGTTACTTCTTTGCAAATTCCGGTTTCAGGAGGCCAACTTGCAGATGTGGTTTTAGGTTTTGATCATCTCGATTCGTATCTGGCTTCCTATAACTTGCCAAGCGCTCCTTACTTTGGTACAACGGTTGGCCGTTACGCCGGAAGAATCGATAAAGGCCGCTTTACCTTAAATGATAAAATAGTGCAACTCAATATTAATAATAACGAAAACAGTTTGCATGGCGGGCACGTTGGGTTTGGCCAAAAAGTTTGGACTTTTAGCGATATTACTTCTGGAGATAACCCATCAATAACGTTTAGTCTTTTAAGTGAAGATTTAGACGAAAATTATCCCGGAGCTTTGCATGTAGAGTTGAAATATACACTGACCGAAGCCAACGAATTAAAATTAAAATACAAAGCTACTGCAACAGAAGATACCATTATAAACCTAACGCATCATAGTTATTTTAATCTGGATGGTCATGATGCCACTGTTCTAGACCAGACTATGTTCTTGAATGCCGACAAAATGTTAGAAATCAATGCTGATAATATTCCGACCGGAAAATTTACCACACTCTCGAATCATGATTTCGACTTTAGAACCCCTAAAAATTGTCCGGCGTCGATCGATAACTCTTTTGTGATGGAGCCTTCAAAAAATGCGGTGGCAAAATTATTCAGCTCAAAAAACAATTTACAAATGAGTGTTTATACAGATCAACCGAGTGTACATGTTTATGTAGGCGGAAGCTGTTTTGGAATTTTAAAAGGAAAAGAAGAAACAGATTATCATTCGTCAAGCGGAATTTGCTTTGAAACTCAAAATTTTCCTGATGCACCCAATCACGAACATTTCCCGAATTCGGTTTTGAAAAAAGGTGAAGAATATCAGCAGGAAACGATTTATAAATTTGAAAACATCAACTAAATAATTCGCTTTAAAAAACAGTTAAAAACGTTATTACCATTTCAATTATAAAGTAATGAATGACATTTTAATACAAAATACTACGGCCTTTTTTGAGCAATCATTTGGTTCTGCTCCTCAAAAAGTTGTGCTTTCTCCTGGAAGAATTAATATCATAGGAGAACATATTGATTACAATGACGGTTATGTTTTACCGGCGGCGATCGACAAAGTTATTTGTTTTGCTTTTAAAAAAAACAATACTACTAAATCAAAATTAATTGCGATTGACTTAAATGAAGAATTTGAAATCGATCTATCTGAAGAAATACAATTGAGCGATGTAATCTGGACCAATTACATTCGTGGCGTTATGAAACAATTGCAGGATAGCGGCTTTTTGTTTGGAGGTTTTAATTGTGTTTTTAGCAGTAATATTCCGGTTGGTTCGGGATTATCGTCTTCTGCAGCTTTAGAATGTGGAATGATTTTCGGAATCAAGGAACTTTTCGATTTAAAAATTGAAAAGAAAGACATCGCATTATTAGGACAAAAGGCAGAACACTGGGTAGGTATTAATTGCGGAATTATGGATCAGTTCTCGAGCGTTCATGGTCTTGAAAACAAAGTAATAAAACTAGATTGCAATACGCTTGAATTTGAATATCATAATGCCGATTTTAAAGATTATGCAGTAATATTATTTGACAGTAATGTCAAACATTCTCTTTTTACATCGGAGTACAATACCCGAAGACTGGAGTGTGAAGAAGGGTTAGCCATCATTCAAACTAATTATCCTGAGGTTAAAAGTTTTAGAGATTGTACGGAAGAACAGCTTTTGAGCATAAAGGATCAATTTAGACCCGTTGTTTTTAAAAGAGTTCACTTTGTGGTAAAGGAAATCAACCGTGTTGTAAAAGCTTGCGAAGCGCTCGACAACGGAAATATAGAACTTTTAGGACAATTGCTTTTTGAAACACATTATGGTTTATCGCAGGAGTATGAAGTGAGTTGTGAAGAGCTTGATATGCTTGTAGATACCGCAAAATCTGACAATGCGATAATTGGATCGCGACTTATGGGAGGTGGTTTTGGAGGCTGCACCATTAATTTAATTAAAAAAGGTCATGAAAATGAGGTAAAAAGTAAGTTTTCAAATCTTTATTTAGATACATTTGGGATTGAATTAAAATTTTATGATGTAAAAATCTCAAACGGAACAACACTACTTTAATACCACTATCAGTACAATGAAAAATTTTGACATTAACGAAGATCCACACAGACGTTTTAATCCCTTACTTAATGAATGGGTTTTAGTATCACCTCATCGTTCAAAACGCCCTTGGCAGGGACAAAATGAAACAATTGCAACAGAAGCTTTACCCAAACACGATCCAACATGTTATCTATGTCCCGGAAATGTTCGCGCAAATGGGGTAAATAACCCCAAGTACGAAAGCACTTTTGTTTTTGAAAATGATTTTGCCGCCATGAAACAGGACGAAATTATTTTTGAAGAAGATATTAAACATACGTTTTTTAAGGCAAAACCAGAACAGGGTATCTCGAGAGTTGTTTGCTTTTCGCCAAGACACGATCTAACTTTACCTGAAATGGAAGTTGAGGGAATTGAAGCTATCGTTAAAACCTGGCAAAAAGAATATACCGATTTAGGAAAAATTAAATACATCAACTACGTTCAGATTTTCGAAAATAAAGGCAGTGTAATGGGTTGCAGCAATCCGCATCCGCACGGGCAAATCTGGGCACAGTCTTCACTTCCTACGCAAGTCGAAAAAACACAACATTGTCTGAAATCTTATTTTGACAAAAACAACAGAACGCTTCTGGAAGATTATCTTCAGGCCGAATTAAAAACCGGCGAACGTGTTGTTATCGAAAACGATCATTTTGTTGCTTTAGTTCCATTCTGGGCCATTTGGCCTTATGAAACTATGATTATCAGCAAAAGAGCGGTAAACAAAATCATTGATTTTAATGCTGAAGAAACTAACGCTTTCGCTAAAATTTTAAAGAAATTAACGATAAAGTACGATAATTTATTCAGCACTTCATTTCCCTACTCATCAGGTATTCACCAGGCGCCAACAGATGGTCTGGCACATCCGGAATGGCATTTTCACATGCATTTTTATCCACCATTGTTAAGATCGGCAACGGTTAAAAAATTTATGGTAGGTTATGAAATGCTGGGCGAATCGCAGCGTGATATTACTCCTGAAAAAAGTGCCGAAATTTTAAGACAGCAGTCAGACGTTCATTATAAATCAAAATAAGCTCTTCTAAAAGTGATTTTAAACGGCCTATTTTAAAATTTAACACAATAAATGATTTCATAAATGTAAAAAACACATTTGTTGTTGCTCAATTTATAATTATTTATTTTACTTTTGGCTTTCATTCATATTTCACAAAAAAATAACAAAATAAAAACACATATCATTATTTTACATAACCATTAGCAACAAAAGTATGATTTGAAAAATTCAATAAATTTTTTGTTGCTAAAAACCATTTAAACAAACAATCACCTATACTAATTTTTAAAATACTACTAACAATGAACCAGAACCTCGCTTTCGCAGATTATGCGGTTTTTATTATTTATTTCATCGTAGTCTCGGTCTACGGTTATACTGTTTATCGTAAACGCAAACAAGACGAACAAGACGCTAAAGCTTACTTTTTGGCCGAAGGAAACTTGACCTGGTGGGCTATTGGTGCATCATTAATTGCCTCAAACATTTCTGCAGAACAATTTATTGGAATGAGTGGTGAAGGTTTCTTTTTAGGAATAGCTGTAGCAGCTTACGAATGGCTTGCTGCTGTTGCCTTAATCATTGTGGCCGTTTGGTTTATTCCGGTTTATCTTAAAAATAAGATTTACACGATGCCACAATTTTTAAAAACGCGTTACAACGAATCTACTGCTTTGATTATGGCAGTTTTCTGGTTGTTTTTGTATGTTTTTGTAAATTTAACTTCTATTCTTTATTTAGGTGCTGTAGCCATTAATGGTTTAGCAGGAGGAGAATATCTTCACGTAATTATGGTTGGTTTGGCTGTATTTGCTTTGTTCATCTCTTTAGGAGGTATGAAAGTAGTTGCCTATACTGACGTTATTCAGGTTGCCGTTTTAATTATTGGAGGTTTAGTAACTTCTTATATTGCACTTACTACTGTGGGGCAGTATTTTGGTGTGGGAGAAAATGCCATTGCAGGTTTTAAAGTTTTAATGAGAGAAGCTCCTGAGCACTTTAAAATGATTATCCCAAAACCAACTGCGACTTCTTCTCAGCTTGAAATAGATAAATATTTAACTTTTCCTGGTTTAATGTCGTATGTTGCCGGTATCTGGATCATCAACTTAAACTATTGGGGATGTAACCAATACATTACACAAAGAGCTCTTGGTGCCGATTTGCAAACTGCCCGTACCGGTATTTTATTCGCAGGTATGCTAAAATTATTAATGCCTTTAATCGTAATGTTACCGGGTATTGCTGCTTTCGTTTTATATGAAAACGGACATTTACCGCAATTGGTTGGAGGAAAAGATGGTGCTTATTCTGCCGTATTGACTTTCTTACCAACAGGTCTGAAAGGACTTTCTGTAGCAGCACTTACGGCTGCAATTGTAGCATCATTGGCCGGAAAAGTAAACAGTATCTCGACGATTTATACGTTAGACATTCATAAAAAATACATTCAAAAAGCTGCTGGCGAAAAACAACAGGTAAACATTGGTAGATTTGCCGTTTTTGCTGCCATGCTTTTAGCGGTATTGTTTACATGGAATGATGTATTGGGAATTGGAGGAGTTGGTGGATTCACTTACATCCAAAAATACACCGGATTTATTAGCCCTGGAGTTTTTGCAATGTTCTTCCTTGGTATGTTCTGGAAAAGAACTACAGGAACTGCAGCAATCGTGGGTGTAATTTTAGGATTTGTTTTGTCTGTATTATTCAACGAATACGCTCCAATGTTATTCGGTAACGAAACCTTATTGTATACGGCATATCCTAACGGAAAAGGTGCTTTCGAAATCCCTTTCCATATTTGTATGGGATTATCATTTTTCTTTACTATGCTGGCCATGATCCTGATTAGTTTCGCTGGTCCAAAAGTAAATCCTAAAGCGTTTGAAATAGACTCTGAAATGTTTAAAGTAAAACCACAAACTACTGTTTTAATTGTAATTACATTACTAATCATTGTAGCGTTGTACGTTAAATTCTGGTAGTATAATTTTTTACTATATTATTTTTTGAAGAAGAAAGAGGATACCCAATCGGTATCCTTTTTTTTATTTACAAGATTTAATTACATTTAACCAAAAAAAAATAAACATTAATCCAACCAAAAAAATGAAAAAACTAATTATTGCCGCCTTTCTTATTTCAGCAACAGCTTTCTCTCAAAATATGGAAGTTTTAAATGGAAATTTTGACTTTCTAAAAGATCAGAAAGAAATCAACACAGAATTTGATTATAGTAATTTTACTATGATGAAAGAAAACAAACCAGAAGCACAATATATTGAAGAACACAAAGCTGATTTAGATCAAAAAGCAAAAGGAAACGGCAATATTTGGTATAAAAAATGGGTTGTGGCAAAAGATCAAATATGGACACCAAAATTCTTAGAAATTGCAAACATTGTACTTACTAAAGAAAAAAAAGATCTAAACTTTCAGGAAGGATTAAAAACACCTTATACCTTAATTGTAAAAGCAGTATGGATTTATCCGGGCTGGGATGCAGGAATTATGAAACAACCGGCAAAAGTGAGTACTATTTTGACTTTTGTAGAAACCGCTAACAGATCTAATATTTTACTGGAAATATCAAGCATGGAAGCTCCTGGTGATCAATGGGGAAGTAACTTTAGCAATGAAACCAGAATTGGAGAAGGTTTCGCCAAAACAGCAAAATCAATGTCTAAACTTATAGCGAAAAAAGCCTATAAATAAAAAATGGCTCAAATCCATAAGAGACATTCAAATAAATACCAAAAAAAAGCCCTAATTATTAGGGCTTTGTTCTTTTTGCATATTTAGTAAATAGGCCATATTGGCAATTACATGATCATGTTTTTTGACAAACGAATTTTCTTCATTCCAGACATAACCGGCCAACACCGCACATATTTTTTCTTTTACTTCCAGGTTTTCAGGCTGATGGAAAAATAATGTCTGAAGATTTCCGGTGTACCATTCTTTCACGTAAGTGGTAAAAACCGCAATTCCTTTTTTCATATATTCTGTAAATTCAACTTCCCAGTCAACACTTGTTCCCTGCGATTCCTTTAGATATAACTTTGCGGCAAGCATTCCGGACTCTGTTGCAAAAGCCACACCAGATGAGAAAACCGGATCTAAAAATTCAGAACTGTTTCCAGTTAAGGCAAAACCATCTCCGTACATTCTTTTTACGGCTCTTGAATAATTCTCTAATTTTACAGGCTCAAACAAAAATTCTGTTCCGGCAAATCGCTTAATATAATAATCTGATAGTTGAATAGCGTTCTTTAAAGCCTCTGCATTATCTTTATTTTCAGACAACGAATTAATAAAGTCGGTAGGAGCAACAACGCCTAAGCTTGTGTTTCCGTTAGAAAACGGAATTACCCATAACCAAACCTCAGTTTCAAGAATATCAAATGAAATTTGAGTTCCCTCCTCGCCTTCTGGTCTGTTAATATCCTTAACATGTGTAAATATAGAAGAGTGCGGATCTAATTTTGAGGGTGTATCCAGATCTAAAAGTCTTGGCAACACACGACCGTATCCGCTAGAATCGATAATAAATTTAGCGTTAATCTCTTTTAAATTTCCATCTTTATCTTTTACAATTGTTTTTGAATTTTTTCCTTCAAAAGAAACTTCCAAAACTTCTGTTTCAAATTCTAAATCAACACCTTTTCTTACGACTTCCTGCGCCATAGTGTTATCAAAATCAGCTCGGGGCACCTGCCAGGTCCAGTCCCAGCCTTCACCAAATTTTTGGCTAAAATCGAAAACGCAAATTTCTTCGCCACGAATAAATCGGGCACCTAGCTTTTTTTCAAACTTCATTGCATCAAGACTTTCAAATAGCTCAGCTTCAGCAAAATGATCCATTACACGCGGAATAAGACTTTCGCCCACCACCAATCTTGGAAACTTTGTTTTTTCTACAACTTTTACCTTAACATTATTTTTATGAAGATATGATGCCGAGACACATCCTGAAGGTCCTGCACCAATCACTAAAACATCTACAAACTCCTTTGTCATATTAAAAATATTATCAATTATTAAGCTACATTTGCCTACATCAAAATAACTACATTTATTTTGATAAATAAAATTAAATTAGCACAACCAAATTCGATTTAATGAATACTATTAATGAATACTTAAGTTTAGCAGAATTCGAAGCCATAATCTTTGGAAATCAAAAAGTTACAATTAGCGACATAGTCTTAGACCGTGTAGAAGAAAGTTTTAATTTCCTAAAAGAATTTTCTGGGAATAAAGTAATTTACGGTGTAAATACCGGCTTTGGACCAATGGCACAGTACAGAATTAAAGAGTCTGATCAAATTCAGCTTCAATATAATTTAATCCGCAGCCACTCTTCGGGAACTGGAAAACCATTAAGTCCAATTTGTGCAAAAGCAGCTATTTTAGCTCGACTCAATACACTTTCATTAGGAAATTCTGGCGTACATCCGTCTGTAATTCACTTAATGTCTGAACTTATCAATAGAGATATCACTCCATTAATTTTTGAACACGGTGGTGTTGGTGCAAGTGGCGACTTAGTACAGCTTTCGCATTTAGCTTTAGTTTTAATTGGCGAAGGTGAAGTTTTTTACAAAGGAGACAGAAGACCAACTCCTGAAGTTTTCGAAATTGAAGGCTTAAAACCTATTCAGGTCGAAATCAGAGAAGGTCTTGCCCTAATCAACGGAACTTCGGTTATGACCGGAATTGGCGTAGTAAACGTATACCATGCTAAGAAATTATTAGACTGGTCATTAAAGTCTTCTTGTGCCATTAACGAATTGGTTCAGGCTTATGACGATCATTTCTCTGAAGAATTAAACCAAACCAAACGTCATAAAGGACAACAGGAAGTCGCGGCCAAAATGAGACAAAATCTTTCTGACAGTACTTTAATCCGTAAAAGAGAAGACCATTTATATTCTGGAGATAACACCGAAGAAATTTTCAAGGAAAAAGTGCAGGAATATTATTCTTTGCGTTGTGTACCTCAAATATTAGGACCTGTTTTAGAAACTATAAATAACGTAGCTTCTATTTTAGAAGACGAATTCAACTCGGCAAACGACAACCCTATTATCGACGTAAAAAACAAACACGTTTATCATGGTGGAAATTTCCACGGCGATTATATTTCGCTGGAAATGGACAAACTAAAAATCGTAATTACGAAATTAACCATGTTGGCAGAACGTCAGTTAAATTATTTACTGAATTCAAAAATCAATGAAATTCTTCCTCCATTTGTCAACTTAGGAACTTTAGGATTTAATTTCGGAATGCAGGGTGTTCAGTTTACAGCAACCTCAACCACTGCAGAAAGCCAAATGTTGTCGAACCCAATGTACGTGCACAGTATCCCGAACAACAATGACAATCAGGATATTGTAAGTATGGGAACCAACTCGGCGGTAATTACCTCAAAAGTAATCGAAAACTCTTTTGAAGTTTTGGCAATCGAGATGATTACAATCGTTCAGGCAATTGATTATTTAGAACAAAAAGATAAAATTTCATCTGTAACCAAAAAATGGTACGATGACATTAGAAATATAATTCCTGTGTTTAAGGAAGATCAGGTGATGTACCCTTTTGTTCAAAAAGTAAAAGATCATTTGATCAACAATTAGCTTAGTACTCCTTATTAATATTGAATTTTAAATCATGAAAAAACCACTTATTTTTTTGTTGCTGGCATTTATTCAATTTGTTAATAGTCAAGAATTGGCATTAGTTAAAAAGAACTCCAAAATTGGATACATCTCCAAAGACGGATCTTTTAAAATTGAGCCTCAATACAAATTGTCCAAAAGTTTTTCTGACGGCTTAGCTGCTGTCGAAGACAATGGGAAATGGGGTTTTATTGACACGAAAGGGACATGGGTAATTCCGGCCGCTTTTAAGGATGCCAAAGATTTTAACAGCGGAATTGCAGTTGTACAAAAAGAGAAAGAGTGGGTTTATATTGATACGAAAGGAGAAATTCAAAAAGCTCCTGCCTCTGAAAAGTTATTTGATTTTAATAATGGTGTTGCTTTCATCAGACAAAACAATAAAGTAGGATTGATCAACTCCAAAATGGCTATTGTTCTTGAACCAAAATACGATCAGATCAAACCGTTTGAAAATGGTTTTGCAAGAGTTGAAAACAATAAAAAATGGGGAATCATTAATGCTGCCGGCATAGAGTTGGTTGAACCTGTATATGATGAAATAGGAAATTATTTTAAAAATACAACCTGGGCCAGAAAAGATAAAACTTTTGGAATTGTAAGCAGCGGGAATTTTATTGCAGTTGACGGCGCAGAAAAAATCTGGGATTTTGAAAATCAGGATTTAACGTATGCCAAAAAGAACGGAAAAATTGGTTTTATTGATTTAAAAGGAAACTGGACTATTCTGCCTATTTACGACAAAGCGAAAGCATTCTCAAAAAATTTAGCTCCGGTTTGTGTAGGTTCAAAATGGGGATATATTAACCCAAAAGCAGAGTTTATTATTCCGCCAACATACAGTGATGCTGAAGTTTTTGGTTCAAACGGACTGGCTCCGGTAAAAGAAAAAAACTGGGGATTTATCAATGAAGCAGGAAAATTAGTTATTCCGACACAATACGGCATTACTTCAAACGGATTCATCGTTTCTCTTTTTGTACAACAGGACAAAGGATTTATTGATGGTCTGGCAAGAGTTAAAAATGAAGGGAAATGGGGATTTCTTAAACCAGACGGAACCGTATTGAGCAACCAATGGTTTGAAAATGCTGAACTTTTCTCTAAAACAGAACAAAAAAATCAAGTTGCCGAAGTCGCTGCAGAGAAACCAAAACAGGAAATAAAGGCAACCAAACCGACTGCAAAACCAGCAGCGAAAAAGAAAAAATAAATTTATATAATGTTTCTCCATTAACCGGAAATATTTATACCATAAAAATAACTCTCACAGATGAAATGTGTATTAGTAACAGGCGGCTCACGAGGAATTGGAAGTGCGATTTGTAAAAAATTAGCCGTAGAAGCCAATTATCATATTTTAATTAATTATCACTCTAATAAAACCGCAGCTGAAGCAACACTTCAGGAAATTCAGCAATTAGGAGCAACCGGTGAAATTCTGGGTTTTGATGTTTCTAATTTTGAAGAAGTCCAATCTGTTTTAACAAAATGGCAGGACGCAAATCCGGAAGCTATTGTTGAAGCTATTGTAAACAATGCCGGAATTACCAAAGACGGTCTTTTTATGTGGATGACTCCCGCAGACTGGAGCGGAGTTGTCAACACAAGTTTAAATGGATTCTTTAATGTGACGCAGTTTTTCATCCAAAAAATGCTTCGCAATAAATATGGCAGAATTGTCAATATGGTTTCGGTTTCGGGTGTAAAAGGAACGGCCGGACAAACCAATTATTCTGCTGCAAAAGGCGCTATTGTTGCAGCAACAAAAGCATTAGCTCAGGAAGTTGCAAAACGTAATATTACAGTAAATGCTGTTGCCCCGGGTTTTATCAGAACGGATATGACAAGCCAGCTGGATGAAAAAGAATTATTAAAGCTAATTCCGGTAAATCGTTTTGGCGAAGCCGAAGAAGTAGCAGATTTGGTAAGCTTTTTGATTTCTAAAAAATCAAGCTATATTACTGGCGAAATTATCAATATAAACGGAGGAATATATTCTTAAGAATATTATGTTTACAAGATTGTTTTAAGCTTGTTAAACATCAAAAAATTGCACACGAAGACGCAGAGTCGCAAAGTTTCTTATCTTTTAAGTCTGTTTAATACAAACTTTGCGACTCTGCGTCTTTGCGAGATTAAAAAATAAAGAATAGATTAAAAAAACTTTGCAGCTTTGCTTAAAAAATGACATTTAACGGATAAAAAATTACTTTAAAAGACGATGAATAAGAGAGTTGTAATTACTGGAATGGGAATTTATTCTTGTATCGGAACTTCTTTAGATGAAGTAAAGGAATCACTGTACAATGGAAAATCAGGTATTAAATTCGATTTTGAAAGAAAAGAATTTGGTTTTCAGTCGGCCTTAACGGGAATGGTTCCCAAAGCCGATTTAAAAAATTTACTGACCCGCAGACAACGTATGAGCATTGGTGAAGAAACCGAATATGCTTATATGGCTACTATCGAAGCATTAAAAAATGCCAATATCGATGACGCTTTTTTTGATGAGCGTGAAGTAGGAATCATGTACGGAAATGATAGTGTTTCTAAAGCCATTATAGAAGCTACAGATATTGTTCGCGAGAAAAAAGACACGGCACTTATTGGTTCCGGGGCGATTTTTAAATCGATGAATTCTACCGTTACCATGAATCTTTCGACAATTTTTAAACTTCGAGGCATTAATCTTACAGTAAGTGCGGCTTGTGCGAGCGGTTCACATTCTATTGGTTTGGCTTATTTCTTGATAAAAAGCGGTTTTCAGGATATTATTATTACCGGCGGAGCACAGGAAATCAACAAATTTGCAATGAGCAGTTTTGACGGATTGGGCGTTTTTTCTAATCGTGAAAATGAACCTGAAAAAGCCTCAAGGCCTTTTGATACAGATCGTGATGGATTAATTCCGTCAGGCGGAGGTGCCACTTTAATTCTCGAAAGTTACGAATCGGCAATGGCAAGAGGCGCCAACATTATCGCAGAAGTGGTGGGTTACGGCTTCTCCTCAAATGGCGGACATATTTCGACTCCTAATGTCGAAGGCCCCTCAATAGCCATGCAACGCGCGCTAGACGATGCAAAACTACAAGCAGCAGATATTGAATATATAAATGCACATGCAACCTCAACTCCTGTTGGAGACGGAAATGAAGCCAAAGCGATCTTTGAAGTCTTTGGTGAGAAAAATCCTCCGGTAAGCTCTACAAAATCGATGACAGGCCACGAATGTTGGATGGCAGGAGCAAGCGAAGTAATCTATTCCATCTTAATGATGCAGCATGATTTCATCGCTCCCAACATCAATTTAGACAATCCGGACGAAGATGCAGCTAAATTAAATTTGGTCAAAACTACTTTAAACAAAAAATTTGACATATTTTTGTCCAATTCCTTCGGATTCGGAGGAACCAACTCTGCGTTGGTGGTTAAAAAGTTTAAATTAAACGATGAATAAAGAAGAGATTATAGCAAGAATTAATGGTTTTTTGGTGGATGAGTTTGAAGTAGATAATGATGATATTGAACCAGATGCTAATTTAAAAGACACACTTGGGTTAGATAGTTTAGACTATGTGGATTTAGTAGTTTCTATCGAAGCCAACTTTGGCGTAAAGCTGGTTGAAGTTGATTTTGTCGGAATTGCTTCTTTTCAGAATTTCTATGATCTTATCGAAACTAAACTTAAAGCTAAAGCTGTTTAATGAGTCAATGGGATGGCAAATCCAAAGGAACAGTTTTAGGCTATAGAATATTCGTTTTTTTAATTCAAAAAGCGGGTGTTAAAGCTGCTTATGCCTTACTTTATTTTGTTGCTTCTTATTATTTTCTGTTTTTAAAGAAAAGCAATAAAGCCATTTCTTATTATTTTAGAGAAAGGCTGAAGTATTCCCGATTCCAATCAAAAAAAATGGTTTTCAAAAGTTACTTTACTTTTGGACAAACTATTATTGATAAAATAGCCATTTCGGCCGGTCTTAGAAATAAATTTACTTATGAATTTGACGGGATCGAAATTCTCAAAAATCTTTTAGCCGAGAAAAAAGGAGGTGTTTTGATTAGTGCCCATATTGGAAATTTTGAAATTGCAGAACACTTTTTAGGCGATATCGATGTTGATTTTCAAATTAATCTGGTCACCACAGATCTGGAACATTCTGCTATAAAAAATTATCTCGAAAGTGTAACTCAAAAACCTACCGTTAAATTTATCATTATAAGGGAAGATTTGTCTCATATTTTTGAGATCAATGCGGCACTTTCAAAAAATGAATTGGTTTGCTTTACCGGCGACCGTTATTTTGAAGGCACCAAATCAATTTCTGAAAAAATATTGGGTCAGGAAGCCAATTTCCCGGCAGGTCCTTTTTTAATTGCTTCCAGATTAAAAGTTCCGGTGGTTTTTGTTTATGTAATGAAAGAGCCCAATTTGCATTATCACCTATATGCACGCGAGGCTATAGTCAAACACCGTGACGAAAAAGCATTATTACGAGCTTATATCGAAAGTGTAGAATCTATGCTGGTAAAATACCCGCTGCAATGGTTCAATTATTTTGATTTTTGGAATCAATTAAAATCAAAATAAAAAATTAGAGGTAAGTTTTACTCCAAAGTTTTTTTGCAACTATCGAATTTATAAAAGCACAAAGTTCACAAAGTTAAATCAATACAGCTTTGCGAACTTTGCGGTTAATCATTATTCAAAGAGAAAAAAGAAAATCAAATATATTTTACCAATTACAGCCCAACGAATTAAAATTATCTGATTAAATGTTGTTCTTTTATACTTTAGAATTTAAAAGTAGAATATGCAGGAATTTGATACAATTATCATTGGTTCAGGAGTAGGAGGATTAGCAACTGCGATCTGTCTCGCCAGGGCCGGACAAAAGGTTTTAGTTTTAGAACAACATTATGTTCCCGGAGGCTGGAGCCACAGTTTTACTTTAAAAGGTCAGCGTTTTAGTCCCGGAGTTCATTATGTCGGGCTCCTGGAAGAAGGACAGTCTACCAATGATTTGTACAGAGGTTTGGGCATTGCCAATGACATGGTTTTTTTTAGAATGAACAAAAATGCCTACGAGCATTGTTTAATTGGAGACGAAACTTTTGATTTACCTGCCGGACTCGACAATTTAAAGAAAACCCTTTCTGATCATTTTCCACACGAAGAAAAAAACATACACGAATATCTCTCGCTTGTAAAAAAAGTGAGTTATGAATTGCAGTTAATTCCTAAATTAAAAGGATTCTGGCAAAACATCACCGTTCCGTTTCGCACCAAACATTTCGGAAAATTCGCTTTATTTCCTTTAAAAAAAGTAATTGGCTGGCATGTTAAAGATCCTAAACTACAAGCCGTTCTGAACATTCAGTGTGGTGATCACGGACTAGCTCCAAAACGAGCCTGTTTTCCCGTCCACTGTTCAGTTATGAACCATTATTTTGATGGCGGTTTTTATCCTATGGGTGGCGGTGGCGGCATTGTAAAAGCCATGACAAATGGCATAAAAAGACACAATGGCGAAATACGTGTTAAACAAAATGTTCATAAAATCCTGATCGAAGACAAAAAAGCAGTGGGCGTACAACTTGCGGATGGAGAAAAAATATTCGCTAAAAACATCGTTTCGAATGCTGATCCTTCTATCACCTATTTAAAATTAATTGGTCAGGAACATCTAAGCAAATCGCTGATTAAGAAAATCGACAAAACAAAATACTCTGTTACTTCCTTAATTTTATTTTTGACACTTGATATTGATGTTACCTTATACAATATAGATTCCGGCAATATCTGGATGATGAAAGATGAAAATGACGACGATAATTTTGAGCATTTAATGAGCGATACTATAGATTCAGGAGATTCATTTCCTTCGGTTTTTATGAGCTGTACCACACTTAAAGATCCTGCCAGTTTTAACGGACGTTACCATAATTTTGAAATTGTAACCTATGTCAATTACGATCATTTAAAAGATTTTAACGGCACCGATGATTATCATAACGAAGACTATAAAAAGTTTAAGCAAAAGGTCATCGATAAACTGATGAACAATGTAGAAAAGATAATTCCGAACGCGAAAAACCACATAATTCAGGCAGAACTAGGAACCCCAAAAACCAATGAATTCTACATTAATTCAACAAAAGGAAATGTTTACGGAACAGAAAAAACATTAAATCAGGTTGGGCCTTTTTCTTATAAAAACAAAACCGAAATAGAAAATTTATTTTTGTGCGGAGCCTGTACCTTATCTCACGGAGTGGCAGGCGCAACCTACTCGGGTGTGGCGGCCGCTGCAGCCATTTTGGGCTGTACCTCTGATGATTTAGTACTAAAAGATGAAAGCCAAAAAATTAGAATTTATGATGCCGAAGATGCATCTACATGGCCAGATTGGGTGCATACCAAACGAACAGATAAAATAAGGAAATTCGTTTAAAAAAAATACTTATTTTTGCCTACTACCAAAGTCGTAAACCTAAATGAAAAAAGTTCTTGTAATTTATTATTCACAATCGGGACAGCTGGAAACAATTGCACAAAATGTGGCAAAACCGTTTCTGGATTCAGAACAAATAGATGTAACATTTCACGAAATACAATTAGAAAATCCTTTTCCTTTTCCGTGGAATAAAGATGCTTTTTTTGATGCTTTTCCAGAATCTTTTTTGCAGATTCCGACAGCTTTGAAACCAGTTTCTGAAGAGATTTTAAATACAAAATACGATTTGATCCTTTTTCATTATCAGGTTTGGTATTTATCGCCATCGATCCCTATTAACTCTTTTCTAAAAAGTGACGAAGGAAAAAGAATTTTGAATAACACGCCAGTTGTAACCATTAGCGGCTCACGCAACATGTGGATTATGGCGCAGGAAAAAATCAAAACACTGCTAAAAGAAGCCAATGCGCAATTGGTAGGAAACGTAGCTTTGGTAGATCGCGTTGGCAATTTAATTAGCGTTATCACCATAGTAGAATGGATGTTCTCTGGTGTTAAGAAAAAATATCTGGGTATTTTTCCGCTTCCGGGAGTTTCAGACGAAGATATTCAGGAGTCACCAAAATTTGGAAATGTTATCTTATCAGATCTTCAACAAAATGATTTCACACACTTACAGCAAAAATTACTGGCAATTGGTGGGGTAAAAATCAGTCCGTATTTGGTAACGGTTGACAGGACAGCAAATAAAATTTTCAATAAATGGTCAAATCTGATTTATAAAAATCAAAAAAACCGAAAAAAGCTTCTTAAAGTATTTAATGTTTATTTATTCCTTGCGATATGGTTAATCTCACCAATAGTGTATATATTGCACCTTATTACCTACCCATTTAAGTTAAAAACGATAAAAAGAGAAACTCAATATTATCAGGGAGTTTAGAAAGAGGAATTTAGATTATGTTTGAAGTATATATCACAAAAGCCGCAAAATATTTGCCAAATGAAGCTGTTTCAAATGAAGAAATGGAAGCTTATTTAGGTCTTATTAACGACACTGCCTCAAAGGCAAGACGTATTATTTTGCGCAACAACAAAATTACAAGCCGCTATTATGCTGTTGACCAAACAGGAAAAAGCACACACAGTAATGCCGAATTAACAAAAAATGCTATTGTGCCGTTATTCGACGAGAATTTTACGCCTCAGGATTTAGAAGTACTTTCATGCGGAACCTCAACTCCGGACATCTTTTTACCCTCGCACGCTGCGATGGTTCATGGTTTGTTAAAAAATAAATCGGTAGAATTAAACTCGTCAACAGGTGTTTGCTGCGCCGGAATGAACTCACTTAAATTTGGTTTTCTTTCGGTAAGATCAGGAAATTCACAAAATGCAATCTGCACGGGATCAGAAAAAGTTTCGACCTGGCTAAATGCGCAAAAATACAATCACGAAGCCGACAATTTAAAAACGCTCGAAGAACAGCCTATCATTGCTTTCAAAAAAGACTTTTTACGCTGGATGTTATCTGACGGTGCCGGCGCTTTTTTATTAGAAAATAAACCAAGAGGACCTATTTCTCTAAAAATAGAATGGATGGAAGCTTTTTCGTATGCTTTCGAATTAGAAACCTGTATGTACGCCGGAGGTGATAAATTAGAAAACGGGGAAATTAAATCCTGGAGCGATTATGCACCGGAACAATGGCTGAACGAATCTGTATTTTCTATCAAACAAGATGTTAAACTACTAGATGAATTTATTCTTGCAAAAGGTGCCGAAAGCATGAAAGATGCAATGGATAAAAACAACATTAAATCTGACGATGTTACCTATTTTATTCCTCACGTATCTTCTAACTTTTTTGTAGAAGGTTTGAAAAAAGGATTACAGGAAAAAGGAATTGGTATGACGGATGATAAATGGTTCATGAACCTTTCGAGAGTTGGTAATGTAGGCTCTGCTTCTATTTACCTGGCTTTAGAGGAATTAATGAATTCAGGAAATTTAAAAAAAGGAGATCATATTCTATTATCAGTTCCTGAAAGTGGAAGATTTTCTTTCGCGTATGCGTATTTAACGGTATGCTAATGGATACTTTACTTTTAGAAAAAGAAGCTGTTGAGAATTTATTGCCGCAAAAGTTTCCTTTTGTCATGGTTGACAGCCTTTTTTCGTATAGCGAAACCGCATTGGTTTCGGGTTTTACCATTAAAAATGATGCCCTGTTTTTTAACAACAATACGTTTTTAGAAGCAGGCTTAATCGAACACATGGCACAATCTGTGGCATTACACACAGCTTACCAGTTTTTTTTAAGAAACGAGATTGCACCAACCGGATACATTGGTTCTATTAAGGAAATTGAAATAAAAAAACTGCCAAAACTAAACGACTCAATTCAGTCTACAGTAACTATTTTACAAGAATTTGCCGGAATTACTTTGGTGAACATTGTAACGACATTAAATAACGAAGAAATTGCAAACGGACAAATGAAAACCGTTTTAGCCAAATAATATGATTTTGAAAACTGGAGTTGACATACAAAATTATTTACCGCACCGTGCGCCAATGCTCATGGTCGATTTAATTCTGAACATAGATGCCAACTTTGTAGAAACCACTTTTTTAATAAAAGAAGACAATATTTTTGTAGAGAATAATGTTTTTATTGAGGCCGGTTTAATCGAAAACACAGCGCAGACTTGTTCGTCTATTGTTGGGAAAAAATACTTTTTTGACGAAAACGGAACAGAAAATGAAAACGTAAATGTAATTGGATTTATCAGCGCCTTAAAAAACGTAAAAATTCATTCATTGCCAAAAGCGGGAGAAACCATAATTACACAAGCCAATTTAGTGTCGAAATTTGTAGGCGACGATTACACTTTATGCACCATGAGTTGTAAAAGTGCGGTTGAAGACCAAATACTTTTAGAATGCGAAATTAACTTGTTTATTCAGAAAACAGTCTCGGTTGGATAATCCAAAAAAGATCATTTTACAACTTGTAATTCGAGTTGGAATTTTGGTTTTCTCATTTGTGCTCGTTTTGTTTTTTGGTATCTAATAGTAGATCGTCATCAACACTGTCAGGGAGACGACCACAAATTTTGATACCGGTATAGGATTTTTCATAATACACTACATGGCAGTACAAATGTTATTTAGGTTTACTAATAGAAATGATTTATTTATTTGTGAAGAAACGGCGCAACTTAGCTTTCACAAATCTCGGATTTTTAATAATTAGTTTAGGTTTCATATTAGGCTTTATGTATCTAATGAATTAAATTAGCACTATGGAAAAAGACAATGTACCGCAGGACAAAAGCAATTTAACTAAAAACAACGTAAAGGAGCTTTTGTACGCGACAGATGAAAATGGCAATTATACCACGACCTTAAGTACAGGCTGGGAACCTAAAACAATTGCACTCTCTAACTCTATTGATGAAATAAACGAACGAATTGCCGAAGCCAGATTACAAGTAATCAATGGCGAAGCAAGTCCTATTGTTTATTTTATGGAAGTCAATAAAATGGATCTTACTATTTTATCCAGTTATGTTGGACTTTGGAAATGGCGCGTAAAGAGACATTTTAAACCTGAAGTTTTTGCCAGACTCAACGATAAAATCCTAAACAAATACGCTGATACTTTTGAAGTATCAATCGAAGAATTAAAAAACAGCATCAAAAAATAATGGAATTAACTTTTACACATCATCAATCTGCTCACTGTGAGAATGGAGTAGCGTCGAATCTGCTAAAAAACAGCGGACTAAACATCAGCGAACCGATGGTTTTTGGTATAGGTTCCGGATTGTTTTTTGTATATCTGCCTTTTATAAAAGTCAATTATGCACCCGCCATTAGTTACAGAACTTTGCCGGGACAGATTTTTAATAAGGTAGCCAACCGATTAAACTTAAAAATAAAAAGACAAAAATTTTCCTCTGTTGCTAATGCAAATAAAGCTTTAGACGAAAATTTAAAAAACAATATTCCAACCGGATTGCAAGTTGGGGTTTATAACTTAAGTTATTTTCCAGACGAATATCGTTTTCATTTCAATGCACATAATTTAGTAGTTTACGGAAAAACCGAAACCGACTATTTAGTAAGTGATCCTGTTATGGAAACCGTAACGACTTTAACGCACGAAGAATTAGACAAAGTTCGTTTTGCAAAGGGAGCTTTTGCACCTCGCGGACAAATGTATTATCCTATACAAGTTCCAAAAGATGTTGATTTGAAAAATGCCATTATAAAAGGTATAAAAAATACGTGTCGCGATATGCTGGCACCTATGCCTATTGTGGGCGTGCGCGGAATTAAATTTGTCTCGAAACAAATTAGAAAATGGCCTTTAAAACACGGCACCAAAAAAGCCAATCATTATTTGGCTCAAATGGTTCGTATGCAGGAAGAAATTGGTACCGGAGGCGGAGGTTTCCGTTTTATTTATGCGGCGTTTTTACAGGAAGCTTCAGTTATTTTGAATAATGAAGAACTGAAAACACTTTCTAAGGAAATGACACAAATTGGAGATTCATGGCGCGATTTTGCTGTTGAAGCTTCCCGAATTTATAAAAACAGAAGTGCCAAAGAAGATGCCTACAACACCATTGCAGATGAACTTTTGGACATTGCCAACAGAGAAGAGATCTTTTTTAAAAAACTAAAAAAAGCCATAAGCTAATATATTTTGCAATCCATAATTCAAATAGACTCCCTTTCGAAAAAGTACAAAGATGCCGACCAGTATTCTTTGAACGACGTTTCGTTAGATATAAATGAAGGAGAAATTTTTGGTTTACTAGGCCCGAACGGCGCCGGAAAAACAACCTTAATTTCAATGCTCTGCGGATTGGTAAAACCAACTTCGGGACATTTTACCATTGATGGTTTAGACTATCAACATCATTCTTCAAAAATTAAAAAAATAATTGGCGTGGTTCCTCAGGAATATGCCTTATATCCTACCCTTACAGCAAGAGAAAACCTGGAGTATTTTGGAAGCATGTACGGATTGAAAGGTGCTAATCTTAAAGATAAAGTGATAGAAACTCTCGATCTTTTGGGTTTATTAAAATTTGCTGATAAAAGAGTAGAAACTTTTTCGGGCGGAATGAAACGACGTGTCAATTTAATTGCCGGAATTCTGCACAAACCTAAAGTTTTATTTTTAGATGAGCCAACCGTTGGTGTTGATGTTCAGTCTAAAAATGCGATTATTGATTATTTAAAAATGCTCAACCAAAACGGAACTTCCATCATTTATACGTCGCATCACTTGGCTGAAGCCGAAGATTTCTGCACGAATATTGCCATTTTAGACCGAGGAAAAATTTATGCCAAAGGAACGCCTTCAACTTTAATTAATGCTGTCGAAGAAGCCCGAAATCTCGAAGATGTTTTTATTTCATTAACCGGTAAAGACTTGCGAGATGATATATAAAATCTGGATGTCTGTCCTAAAAGAATTTTTACTGCTTAAACGCGATTTAGGCGGATTGATTGTGCTCTTTATCATGCCACTGGTTTTAGTGATTACCGTTACCTTAATTCAGGATAGTACTTTTAAAAAAGTCAGTGATTCTAAAATTCCAATTTTATTGGTAGACAACGACAAAGGATCTGTTTCTAAAACTGTTTTTGATAATTTAGAAAAAAGCGATTTGTTTAGCGTAGTTACACAAATTGACAACAAACCCATTACAGAAGACGTTGCCAGAGAAAATGTTTACAAAGGAAAATTTCAATTGGCAATCATAATTCCAAAAGATCTAAGTACTGATTTACAGGCAAAAGTCGACCAAAATGTCGAAAAAATTGTCAGCAGTCTGGGTATGACAGACAGTATTGCTCAAAACGAACAAAAAGTTATAAAAGAAAAAGTAGTAAGACTGTATTTTGATCCGGCGGTTCAAATGAGTTTTAAAAACGCAGTCATGAGTTCTATCGACAAAATGATTTCGCAAATTGAAACCAAATCAATCTATACGACCTTCCAAAACCAACTTGGGGAAGGAACAGCCAGTTTTGAGCAAAAGAGTTTTATTTCGTTCAAAGAGATCATTCCGAAGATTAATAATAAAGAAGTTCTTCCAAATTCTGTGCAGCATAACGTGCCGGCCTGGACGCTTTTCGCCATCTTTTTTATTGTAATTCCGTTGTCCATTAATATTGTAAAAGAAAAATCTCAGGGAACTTTTGTACGATTGAGAACCAATCCGGTTTCAAATTTAATTGTCATCATTGGTAAAACGATCACCTACTCGATCATTTGCATGATTCAGTTTTATATGATGGTTGTCGTTGCGGTATTTTTATTTCCCTCCATCGGACTTCCATCTTTAAATATTGAGGGTCATTTAGCGTTAATGAGTGTCGTGGCTTTATTTTCTGGTTTTGCTGCAATTGGTTTCGGAATTTTATTAGGAACTGTTGCCAGTACTCAGGAACAATCAGCTCCGTTTGGTGCTACCACTGTACTTATACTAGCCGCAATTGGCGGTGTTTGGGTTCCTGTTTTTGCCATGCCGAAAATCATGCAGATTATTGCAAAATCATCACCTATGAACTGGGGATTAAATGCTTTTTATGACGTTTTGCTTCGTAATGTTTCTTTACTTGAAATCATTCCAAAAATAAGTTTGTTATTTTTGTTTTTCATTATCACCACCGCTATTGCCTTATTTTATGACAAAAAGAAAAGATCAGTATAACGAAGCCACAAACTTAACCGTTTCGCACGAAATCAGAATTCGTTTTAACGAAACTGATCCGCTTGGAATTGTTTGGCACGGCAACTATATCACCTATTTTGAAGATGGGCGTGAAGCCTTTGGACGCCAACACGGACTAACTTATCTTGACATTGGTAATACAGGTTATACAACCCCAATCGTAAAATCGAAATGCGAACATAAATTATCACTGCGCTATGGCGATGTTGTAACCATAGAAACAACGGTTGTAGACACACCGGCTGCAAAAATGATTTACCGTTTTAAAATTATAGATCATAAAGGAGAGGTCGCCTGCACAGGCGAAACTGTTCAGGTTTTTTTAGATAAAGAAGGAAATTTAATGCTGACGAATCCGCCTTTTTATGAGGAATGGAAACGAAAAGTGGGGTTATTGAAATAAAACACCAACACAGATTGTACTAATTTTTGCGAATTATAAGGAATAAAATCTTTATGAATCTTCTCAATCTGAAAAAATCTGTGTGAAACTTTTTTGAGATAAACCCTTTAAAATAAATACCTACAAGTTTTTGCAAACTTGCAGGAGAGAAATCAAATCATAAAATGTTAAAAGAAATATACATTACAGAAACAAACTGTATCACGCCTTTAGGTTTTGATGTCGAAACCAACATTGAAGCGATTCTTCGTGGTGATTCTGGAATTCAGCTTCACAATGACATTTCTTTAATGCCCAATTCTTTTTATGCTTCTATTATCAGTGATGAAAATATAAACAGTGCTTTTGAGAAAATTAGTACCGACACAAAATATTCGCGTCTGGAAAAGATGATGATTTTGGCTCTTGATCCAATTATCAAAAAATCGGCAGTTGAATTAAATTCAAAAACTGCTTTTATACTTTCTACTACCAAAGGAAATGTAACTTCATTAAAAAATGATTCTGATGAAAGTTTTAATAGCGCTCATTTAGATGTTTTAGCCAAGAATATTTCAGATTTCTTTGGATTTCAAACCAAGCCTATCGTTATCTCCAATGCGTGTGTTTCCGGAATTTTAGCCGTTTCAATAGGCAAAAGAATGATTCAGTCTGAACTTTATGACAACATTTTTATTGTAGCAGGCGACGAAGTTTCAGAATTTGTTTTATCCGGATTTAATTCATTTCAGGCAATGAGTGATCTGCCTTGTAAACCTTATTCTAAAAACAGAACCGGAGTAAGTTTGGGCGAAGCTGCTGCTGCTGCTTTAATATCGACAGAAGCCAAAAATGCCAAAATAAAAATAATCGGAGACAGCTCGATAAACGATGCCAATCATATTTCGGGTCCGTCCAGAACAGGTGAAGGTTTGTTCAGAAGTATTCAGAATGCTTTGAAAGAAGCTCAGATTGAAGCCCATAAATTAGATTATATTTCTGCCCACGGAACGGCAACTCCGTTTAATGATGAAATGGAAGCCATTGCATTTAGCCGTCTAGGTTTACAAAATGTTCCGGTAAATAGTTTAAAGGGTTTTTACGGACATACCTTAGGCGCTTCGGGATTGTTGGAAACCGTAATTGCGATAGAATCTGCCAATCAAAATAAACTTTTTGAATCGAAAGGTTTTGATGAAATCGGCGTAAGCGAAAATATTAATGTGGTTGAAAAAAATCAGGAGGCAACTATTGAGTATTTTTTGAAAACAGCTTCTGGGTTTGGAGGCTGTAATACGGCGGTTGTTTTTGAGAAATTGAAACACTAATTACACGAATTTTCACGAATTAAAATGCTATCAAGTAAATGAAGTTATCAAAATTCATATTTATAACTCTAATTCTTCTTTCCTCCGTAGAGTGCAAAAAAAAGGAAGTTGAGAAGGTAGACGAATTACGATTTGAAAAAGATGTTTTAAAGAATGTCTTTGTTGAAATTGTAGATTCTATTTATATGGATAGAAGAATTATTTTTCCGCCACCAAGTCCAAGATTTAATGAAAAAACAAATAAAGAAGATACTACGGGATTTCATAAGGAATTAAAAGAATATTGGCGTAATCGCGACAGCATCAAAAATGATAGAACAAGAATACTTCTGGGCGTTTATAACAACGTAGAGAAAATTAGTTCTTTTGAAACTGAAATAATCGCTAACCAAATTAATATTTCAGCATATACTTATGACATTTCTAAAGAAAAAGACAAATATAAATTTGATTTAAAGCCTTTTGAAAATAACAAAAAGTTTAATTTTCAAAACGCATCAAAATATCCGCATGAAAAAGATTGGAATTTAAATGATATTAGTAATGTACGATATCCTGTTGGAACGATTTCTGTATCAAGAATTCAATTCAATAAACCAAAAACGAGGGGAATTTTATCCGCTGATGCTTCTTGTGGTGGAGGAAGATGTGGAAGAGGTTTTATAATTATAATTGAAAACAAATCTGGAAACTGGAAAATTGACAAAGTTATTCATACTTGGGAGTCTTAAATTATAAAACTAATGATCAAAGATTAGTTAGTGTAATTTTCAAACCACTAACCAATCTGTGTTAATTAGTGGAATTAGTGTTTAAAATAAAATGATCAACAAAACCTACATACAATCCTACATCACGATCCAAAACAACGAAATTGTTTTGAACGGAACTTCTGTATTCAAAATTGAACCAACCGATTTTGGTGATTTCTCTAAACAAGCGTACCGCAACTTTGACATTCAATATCCAAAGTTTTTCAAAATGGATGCTTTGAGCAAATTGGCTTTTTTAGGATCAGAATTGCTTTTGAGTCCAATAACTTCAACGGAAACGGAAAACAATATCGCTTTGGTTTTGGCCAATAAATCGTCCAGTTTAGATACTGATGTGAAGTACCAGGAATCAATTTCAGACAAAGAAAACTATTTTCCTAGTCCGGCAGTTTTTGTTTATACGCTGCCAAATATTTGTCTGGGCGAAATAAGTATTCGTCATCAGCTGAAAAGTGAGAATTCTTTCTTTATATTTGATGCTTTCAATTCAGAATTTTTGTGGAACTATTCAGAGATTTTGTTAAACACTAGTAAAGCTGATTCTGTTTTGTGCGGCTGGGTAGAATTTTTTATTGACAATTATAAAGCTTTTCTTTGCCTTATCAGTAAAGAGGAAAACAAGAAATATACAAACGAAAATATCAATACATTATATAATAAATAATCATGGAAGCATTAAAAGAAGAATTAAAAAATAAAATCATTACTACTCTAAATCTGGAAGATATCACAATCGAAGACATTGCTGATAATGATCCTTTGTTTGGAGATGGTTTAGGTTTAGACTCGATTGATGCACTTGAATTGATCGTGATTTTAGATAAAGATTACGGAATTAAATTAGTAGATCCGAAAGAGGGGAAAACTATTTTCCAGTCTATCGAAACTATGGCGGCTTATATTAGCGCTAACAGAACTAAATAGTATTGTAGATTTTAGACTTTAGATTTTAGATTTCTTACATAGGAATATTCAAAATCAAATTCTAAAAATCTAAAATTTCAGGAATCTTTGTCAAAGTTTTAAACTTTGACAAAGATTGAATAATCTACAATCGAAAATCATAAATCTAAAATGACTAAAGGTGTTGCAATAACGGGAATGGGAATTATCTCTTCGATCGGAAATTCGGTGGAGGAAAACTACTATTCGTTAATCGAAAATAAAATCGGGATTTCCCGTATCACAAATATTTCGACGGTTCATGAAGATGTTAAAGTGGGTGAAATCAAAAAGACCAACGATGAGCTTATCAGTGAACTGCAATTAAATCCTGATAATAATTTTTCGAGAACCGCTATGATTGGCACTTTGGCAGCTAAACAAGCTGTTGAAGATGCCGGAATAACTTCTATAAACGAATTTAGAACGGGACTTATTTCTGCCACAAGCGTAGGCGGAATGGACATGACGGAGAAACATTATTATGATTATTTTGAACAACCTGAATTGGTTAAATATATTGCCTGTCACGACGGAGGCGATGTTGCTGAAAAAATTGCCGAACAACTGGGATTAAAAGGAATGGTCACGACTATTAGTACGGCTTGTTCTTCTGCAGCTAACGCTATTATGCTCGGAGCCCGTTTAATAAAAACCGGAAAATTAGACCGTGTTATTGTGGGCGGAGCCGATGCCATGTCAAAATTTACCATTAACGGCTTTAAGACTTTGATGATTTTATCTGACGATTACAATCAGCCTTTTGACAATAATCGAAAAGGATTAAATTTAGGAGAGGCTGCTGCTTTTTTGGTTTTAGAATCAGATGAAATTGTGGCAAAACAAAATAAAAAAGTGTTGGCAAGAGTTTCCGGTTACGGAAATGCAAATGATGCTTTTCACCAGACCGCTTCTTCAGAAAACGGAGACGGTGCTTTTCTGGCAATGAAAAAAGCTTTTGAAGTTTCGGGTTTAAAACCTTCTCAAATTGATTATATCAATGTTCACGGAACCGCAACTCCAAACAACGATTTGTCTGAAGGAAGAGCAATAAAAAGAATTTATCAAGACGAAACTGTTCCTGATTTTAGTTCTACAAAACCATTTACAGGTCACACTTTAGCGGCTGCGGCTGCGATTGAAGCGGTTTACAGCGTTTTGGCAATTCAGCATAATGTCATTTACCCGAATTTGAATTTTAAAACGCCAATGGAAGAGTTTGATTTGAAACCTCAGACTACCTTAAAAAATGCAACTATCGAACACGTTTTATCCAACTCATTTGGATTTGGAGGAAATTGTTCCACCCTTATATTTTCAAAAAGCTAATGAAATCGTCATGATTCCAAAAAAATAAAAACTAAGAATGACGATACCCTATTTCTTTAAAAAAACAACTGTAATCTTCTCATGAAAAAAACATATATAAATGGAGTAGGCTGTATTTCGACTCAAAAAACATTTGATACTGTTTTTTTAGAAGAAGCTGCTGTAAATCACGACGAAAACGTGCTGGCTATCATACCGCCTGCTTATAAAGAATATATTTCGCCGGCCGCAAGCCGACGCATGGCAAAAGGAGTAAAAAACGGAATTGTAGCTTCTGCCCTGGCCATGAAAGATGCCAATGTCGAAAAAGTCGATGCGATTATTACCGGAACCGGTTTAGGATGCATTGAAGATTCTGAAAAATTCCTGAAAAGTATTTTAGATAATAAGGAAGAGTTTCTAACACCAACTTCTTTCATACAGTCTACGCACAATACGGTTGGCGCTCAAATTGCACTTTTGCAGCAATGTAAAGGCTATAATTTTACGTATGTAAATGGTGCTGTTTCTTTTGAATCGGCACTGATAGATGCTAAAATGCAGATTGAAGAAGAGGAAGCGCAATCTGTTTTAGTGGGCGGCGTTGATGAAAACGGCGAATACACCACGGCACTTTTTAAATTAAACGGACGCATCAAGGCAGATAATGCTGCACCTTATGAGGTTTTAACGTCTACTACAAGTGGTGCTGTTTACGGTGAAGGTGCTAATTTCTTCGTTTTAGAAAATGAAAGAAAAGAAAACACCTACGCTGAACTACTTGATATTGCGATTGTAAATACACTAAAAGAAGATGAAATTGAAAACGAAATTAAATCTTTTTTAAAATTTAATAATCTTGAGATTTCAGATGTCGATGCCTTGGTTTTAGGTTTTGATGGAAACGCAGCTTTCGAAAATTATTACAGAAATTTGACTGAAAATGCTTTCGCAACAATTCCTGTTTTATATTACAAGCATTTAAGTGGCGAATACGATACGGCATCTGCTTTTGCTTTTTGGATGGCTTCTAAAATTTTGAAAACGCAGGAAGTGCCAGAAATCGTAAAAGTAAATTCTGCTGAAAAACCAGCTTACAAAACCATTTTATTATACAATCAATTAAACGGGAAAAATCATAGTTTTACGTTACTTTTAAAATGATAACGCATAAAAACATATCGATCTTTTTTATATTTTTATTGATTGTCCTGAATATTCTGAATTTTTATGTGACGATCAATTTTCTTTGGTTTTTAGGAATAATTATCCTCTGGATTGGAATAAATGCCATAGGATCTTCTTTAATTTCTTCTGATTATCATGTTAAAGCATATTGCCATAATCCATTAGAAACCAAAAAAAAAATTGCGCTTACTTTTGATGACGGACCGACTTCTTATACTTTGCAGGTTTTAGAACTTTTAAAAAGATACAATGCAAAGGCGACTTTTTTCTGTATTGGAAAAAATATTGAAAAACATCCGGAAATTGTAAAACAAATTATTGCCGAAGGTCATTTGATAGGAAATCACTCGTATAGCCATTCAAAATTTTTTGATTTTTATAATGCCGATAAAATAACCGATGAACTTAGGAAAACAGATCAGCTTCTGGAAAAATTCACATCCAAAAAAATAAATTTTTTTCGTCCGCCTTACGGAGTTACTACACCTTCGATCAGACGAGCCTTAAAAACTACGGGGCACAAAGTTATAGGCTGGAATATTCGTTCGCTTGACGGAGGAACAAAAAACCATGACTTAATTTTCAATCGAATTATAAAACGGGTTTCTCCCGGCGGAATCGTACTTTTGCATGATACGGCGCAGCACTCGATTTTGGTATTGGAACAGTTTTTGCAATTTTTAAAGCAAAACAATTATGAAGTGATTTCGATTGAAGAACTTTTGAGTCTTAAAGCTTATGAAATTGAACGCGGATAACGCTGATTCGCTACGCGACAAAGCGGATAAAAACGGATTTTTTTTGATCTGTGGCAATCATTTAATCTGGGCAAAATATTTCAAAGCACAACTTTTAAAAAATATGAAAACTAAAATAGTACTATTAATTCTGTTTGTTTCGGGTAGTTTATTCGCTCAGGAGCAAAAAATGACTGCTGCAGAAATTGCTTCTTTTAAAGAAGATGTAAATGTGGTTTCTAAAAAAATCAAAACCTTAAGCACTGATTTTGTTCAGTACAAACATTTAGATTTTTTATCGAAAGACATTGAAACCTCAGGAAAAATGCTTTTTAAAGAACCTTCGCTGCTTTCATGGCAATATAAAAAACCATACAATTACAGTATTGTTTTCAAAAACGGAAAAATCCTGATTAACGATGAGGGAAAGAAAAGTGCGGTTGATATTGGCAACAGCAAAATTTTTGCGAGAATCAATAAATTAATTGTGGGAAGCGTGAGCGGAAATATGTTTGACGACAAAGAATTTACGATTTCGTATTTTAAATTAAAAGGCCAGAATGTGGCGAAATTTGTTCCGAAAGATGCAACACTTAAAAAATACATCAAACAAATTGAACTGACTTTTGACAAAGAAGAAGCAACCGTTGTTCAGGTAAAATTATTAGAATCCTCTGAAGATTATACCCGAATTGTACTTAAAAATAAAGTAATCAATGCAAAAATCGACGATTCAGTTTTTAATAATTAATTGCTTTTTGGCTCTGGCTGTAGTTTCCTGCGGTTCGTTCAGCAAAAATTATACGCCAAAAAAAGCAGACAAAACATCGTATGATGTTCCGTATTTTACAGATTCAAAAACAGATTATGTTTATAAAGCCAACATAACAGTTTACGGAAATGAATTGTCGGGAATTTTTATTGCCAAAAAAATAAATGACACCACACACCGAATTGTTTTCACAACAGAATTTGGCAACAAATTAATGGATTTTGAAATCTCTGAGACTGATTTTAAAGTCAACTCCATTGTATCAGAATTAGACCGAAAAATCCTGATCAATACTTTAAAAGAAGATTTTAGACTGCTCCTGAAAAAGCGCTATTTAATTCAGGAACAATTTGAAAACGAATCCAGTGACATTTACAAATCGGCAGATGGGAAAAGAGACAATTATCTTTTTATCTCCAAAAAGGAGCAAAAACTGGAAAAGATCGTTCATGCATCTAAAACAAAAGAAAAATTTACACTGCTTTTCAGTTCAGAAAACAATATTTTTGCCGAGAAAATTGAAATTGTTCATCAAAATATTAAGCTTAAAATTGAGCTTAATTATTTTAAATCAGAATAAAATTTAAACTAACCGTAATCTTAAATCAAACCAAAAATGAGAAAAATAACCCTAATTGCCTTCGTTTTATTTCTTGGTATTATAAACTCGCAAGCACAAGTAAGCGTTAGTCCTGGTATACGAGGAGGATTAAACCTTTCTAACTTTACCAATTTTGGTAACAGCGATCCAAAATCAGACTTTTATGCCGGAGGTTTTGTGGCCATAAGATTCAATAAGTATTTCACTCTTCAGCCAGAATTAACATATTCGAGACAAGGTGCAGAAGTTCGTGCATACAGAGACGGAGGATTTGGACCAATGCAGACTGTAAAGTACAATTTAAATTATTTATCACTTGGCGCTGTTGCGAAGTTTCATATTGGAGGAAAGGGTTTTCATATTTTGGCAGGACCATCATTGGATATTAAAACAGATGATAATTTTCCGGAGTACGATTATAACCCCACAGGTGCCGACTTTAGTTTGGTGGCCGGCCTCGGTTATTCGTTACCAAATGGTTTAACTTTTGAAGCCAGATTCAAGCAGGGAATAATCGATATCTATGGCTATAATGATCTTGATAGCGATTATTATTATGATGATATTATATTGAACGAGGTTTTTCAAATTGGTATTAGCTACACTTTTAAAGTTAGATAATATATAAGATCGCGTTTGCCTTATAAAAGAGCAGATTTTTTTTTGCAATAACTAATCTGCTCAATCCAATTGAATTATTATTCTACTTACGGTAGCAATTCTTGTTTGGGGTTAACACAAATATCATTTTAACACAGGTGTTTCGTACTCTTTAGTGCGAAATAAAAATATACAATTATGGTTTTAAAAGACTTTTACAAAGTACTTTCAGAAGAAAAAACAGGTGATGCTAAATATAATATTCGTATATTAGTTAATGCCAATCATGAGGTTTTTAAAGGTCATTTTCCGGGAAACCCAATTATGCCGGGCGTTTGCATGATTCAGATTATAAAGGAACTTACAGAATCTATTTCTAAAAGTGACTTGATCATACAAACCCTGTCTAATGTAAAATTCATGGCATTAATAAATCCGGAGACGAATCCGGAATTGCGTTTAGAACTTGACATAACGACCACAGATGATGATTTGGTAAAGGTGAAAAACACCACATATTTTAACGACACCGTTGCACTAAAATTAAGCAATGTGTATAAAAAATTATAATCATGAAATTACTAGTATCATTACTTCTCTGGATAAATTTTGCCGGAACTCCAGATTTGGCTTCTATCAGAAAAATGTATGCTGATGTTGCAAAGTCAGAAACCAACGCGAAAGAATTTACTGAAAAACTTTCTGGCGTTACCAACAACGACGACAAAACTTTAGTCGCTTACAAAGCGGCATCTATTTTATTGGAGTCTAAATTTGAAAATATTATTGGAAGCAAAATTTCCCGCTTTAAAGAAGGCGCAAAATTGCTTGAAGCTACGATAAAAAGTGACCCGAATAATATTGAAATTAGAATGATCCGATTGAGTATTCAGGAAAATGTTCCGGGTATTACGGGTTACAAGAAAAACATTAAAGAAGATAAAAAATTCATCACGGCACATTACGCAGAGCAAAGTGGCGCTTTGAAAGAATATCTAAAAGACTTTGTTTTGCAATCAAAAAGTTTCTCTCAAAAAGAGAAGCAGTTTGTGAAATAAAGCACACAAAAATCCTCAATGAAACCTACCTTATCCCAGCAGGATCTGCTTGATTCCATTTCGTTTTGTGTTATTGTTCCAACCTACAATAACCAAAAAACCCTGAAAAGAGTTTTGGATTCTATTTTAGATTTCACTTCAAATGTTATTATCGTCAACGACGGTTCGACAGATGAGACGACTGAAATTTTAAAGCAATATGCAATGCTTACGCAGATTCATCATCCTAAAAATTTAGGAAAGGGACGAGCGCTTCGAAATGGTTTTAGAAAGGCCATTGAAATGAATTTTGATTACGCCATTACAATTGATTCTGACGGTCAGCATTTTGCATCGGATATTCCGGGTTTCATTGAAGAAATTCAAAAACAACCTAATTCTCTTTTAATAGGAAGCCGAAACATGACTCAGGAAAATGTTCCTAAGAAAAGCAGTTTTGGTAATAAATTTTCGAATTTCTGGTTTAAGTTCGAGACCGGAATCGTACTAGAAGACACGCAGTCTGGTTTTAGATCTTATCCGTTAAAACTACTTCCGAAACAATTTTTTACCAATAAATTTGAGTTCGAAATTGAAGTAATTGTTCGCTCGGCCTGGAAAGGAATTTTGGTAAAGAACATTCCGATCAAGATTTTGTATGATCCGGCAGAACGTGTTTCTCATTTCCGACCATTTAGAGATTTTACAAGAATTAGTATTTTAAATACGGTTTTGGTAATCAATGCCTTGCTGTACATCAAACCAAGGGATTTCTTTAGAAAAGCAAAAAAAAAAGGTTTTAAAAAATTCTTCCTTGAAGATATTTTAGACAGTGACGATTCTAATTTTAAAAAATCTGCCGCGATTGCTTTGGGTATTTTTATTGGAATTTCGCCTTTTTGGGGTTTCCAAACTGTATTACTATTTACATTTGCCGCTTTATTCAGGCTGAACAAAGTCATTGCATTTTTGTCCTCTAATGTGAGTTTTCCTCCTTTTATTCCGCTGGTTATATACGGTTCTCTAAAAATGGGAAGCCTTTTTGTGCACAGCGACGCACCCCTGCTTTTAGATAGTTCGATGACACTTGACGATATTCAAAAAAATGCTACTCAATATATCGTGGGAAGTCTTATTTTAGCATCCGTTTTGGCGCTATCAGCTGGTCTTATAAGTTATTTGCTTTTAACGGCTTTTAGCAAAAAACGCATAGAATAAAATATATTTTATTTTTCACCAAGAATTTCACGAATTTCTACAAATTAATTCGTTCTAATTCCTGAATTTCGCGGCGAAAAAATTCTTTAATACATAATTATGCATCAGTACTTTTACGCCATTCATTTATTTGTAAACCGACGAAAATCTTTATCGGTTGTTTTGGCCGTTTTGATGCTTTTTGTATTTGGCTTTTTTGCTGCTCAAATTAAGTTTGAAGAAGATATAACCAAACTGATCCCTACCAACGATAAAGCCGATGCAACTGCAAAAGTTTTAAAACAACTCAATTTTGCCGATAAAACAACCGTTATTTTTAAACTCGAAAAAAACGGTTCTCAAGACGATCTGAAAGTAATGGCAACTGCATTCTCAGACAGTGTTGCTATATCCTGCAAACCTTATATTACCGGAATTCAGGGAAAAATTGACGAAGAAAACATTCAGGAAACTATTGACTTTGTCTACCAAAATCTGCCCCTTTTTCTAGAAGACCAGGATTATACGGCTATTGAAAATAAACTGCAACAAGACAGCATTGCCGCAACCGTTGACGGAAATTACAAATCGATTATTTCGCCATCCGGATTTGTGACTAAGGATTTTATATTGCAGGATCCGCTTGGAATTTCTTTTATCGCTTTAAAAAAATTACAGCAACTTAATATCGGAGATGACTTTAATCTCGATAATGGTTTTGTAATGACAAAAGACAAAAAGAAATTACTGCTTTTTTTAACCTCAGACATCTCGTCGAGCGAGACAGAAAAAAACTCTCAATTTGCCGAAAAGCTAAAATCGATTCAGGATAATTTAAATCAGCACTTTAAAGGTAAAACCTCTGTGAGTTATTTTGGTTCTGCTCTTATTGCAGCCGCCAATGCCAAACAAATAAAAAGCGACATTGTTTTAACAACTACAATCGCGATGATTACCTTAATGCTGATCCTGATTTTGTTTTACAGAAAAATATGGATTCCGTTAATTATTTTTCTTCCAACCGTGTTTGGGGCTTTATTTGCTATTGCGTTTTTGTATTTTGTAAAAGAGCAAATCTCAGCTATTTCACTCGGAATTGGGTCTATTTTATTAGGAATCACGATCGACTACTCGCTTCATATTCTCACACATTACAAACACAACAGCGACATCAGGACATTGTACAAAGACATTACAATGCCAGTCATTATGAGCAGCTCAACAACTGCTGTTGCTTTTTTATGTTTGCTTTTTGTAAAATCTGACGCCTTAAATGATCTTGGTATTTTTGCCGCGGTAATTGTTATGGCATCGGCTGTTTTTTCTCTTATAATTGTTCCGCATTTGTACAAACCAGAAGAAAACAATTTTGAACACAAGAAAAATGTTATCGATAAATTGGCGCATTTTTCATTTCACAACAACAAGTATTTAATTGGTTTTTGTGTTTTAATTACGATTATTTGCTGTTTCACCTACAATAATGTGGGCTTCAACAACGATTTGTCGCAGTTAAATTTTGTGCCAAAAGATATAAAAGAGGCCGAAAAACAACTGGAAGAAAGTACGAGTTTGACTTCAAAAACGATTTATGTCGCTTCGTACGGAAAAAGCATGGAAGAAGTTCTGCAAAATAACAGCCAGCTTTTTACCGATTTAGCAAAAGAAAAACAACAAGATAAAATATTAAATTTCAGTTCTGTTGGCGGAATTGTGCTTTCTCAGGCAACACAAAAACAGAAAATTGCAAAATGGAATTCGTTTTGGACTTTCGAGAAAAAGCAACTTTTAAAGTCCGGATTAATTGCCGAAGGTTCAAAAGTCGGCTTTAAGCCCACTACTTACTCTCTGTTTTTTGATCATTTAGATGCTGATTTCAAACCTGTTTCGATACAGGATTATTTAAAAATTCAGGCGTTGCAACTGAAAGAGTTTGTTACCGAAAAAAATGGTTTTTATACGATTTCTACTTTAGCAAAAGTAACTCCGCAACAGCGCGACAAATTTGTAAAATCGGCTTCAGCCCAAAATAATGTAATTGCGATTGACCGTCAGCAAATGAATGAAACTTTTTTTAGCACTTTAAAAACCGATTTTAATTCGCTGGTTAATTATTCTTTCATTGCTGTAATCCTGATTTTGTTTTTCTTTTTCCGCAGAATCGAATTGGTCATTGTAAGCTGTATTCCGATTGCTTTAACCGGAATCGTAACGGCAGGAATTATGGGAGTTTTTGGTATTCAAATGAATATTTTCAGCATGATTGTCTGCACGTTGATTTTTGGTCACGGTGTCGATTTTAGTATTTTCATGACTAGTGCACTTCAAAAAGAATATACTTCCGGCAAAAATGAAATTGCAATTTACAGAACGTCTATTATCCTGGCCGTTATTACAACCATTTTAGGAATTGGTGCTATGATTTTTGCAAAACATCCTGCATTGCGATCTATTTCATCCGTTTCGCTAATTGGGGTTTTTGCCGCCCTTATTATTACGTTTATTTTCTACCCAATATTATTCAAAATATTCATATCAAACCGCTCTAAAAAAGGAAATCCGCCTTTCGTGCTGCGAACGTTTATTCATGGTATTGTTTCATTTACCTATTACGGATCCGGTGGTATCCTGATGTCGCTTTTTAGCATCACCATTATGCCCATTATTCCGATAAAGGAAAAAGCCAAAATGAAGGCATTCCGTTATTTCATTTCCAAATTCATGAAATCGGTTTTGTATTCCAATCCGTTTCTTCATAAAAAAGTTATCAATCAGCACAACGAAACTTTTGAAAAACCGGCGATTATTATTGCCAATCATTCTTCGTTTATCGATATTTTAGCGATGGGAATGCTTAGCCCAAAAATTATTTTTCTGGTAAGCGACTGGGTTTACAATTCTCCAATTTTTGGCGGAACCGTAAGAAAAGCGGGATTTTATCCCGTATCTGAAGGAATTGAAGGCGGAGTAGAACATTTGCGCCAAAAAGTGAAGGAAGGCTATTCTTTAATGGTTTTTCCGGAAGGAACACGATCAGAAAGTAACCAAATTAAGCGTTTTCATAAAGGTGCATTTTATCTGGCCGAAGAATTTAATCTGGATATTGTTCCTGTGGTTATTCACGGAGCTTCTGAAGCAATTCCAAAAGGAGATTTTGTTATTCACGACAGTTATCTTACCATTTCGATTTTAGAAAGAATTGCGCCTGATAATCTTTCTTTCGGAAAAAATTATGCCGAAAGAACAAAACAATTGAGTGCTTATTTTAAGGAAGAATATCGTAAAATTCGTCAGCAATTAGAAGGTCCGGATTATTTTAAAAAGATGATTCTTCATAGTTTTGATTACAAAGAAATTGAAATTGTAAACAGTGTCAAAAACGATTTAAAAAACAATCTTGAAACGTACTATCGCCTCAATAATCATCTTTCGGCGAAAGTCAAAATATTACATTTATCTAATGATTACGGTCAGCTAGATGTATTATTGACTTTGCAGGAACCACAACGAAAAGTAACGTCGTATAATTTTGATGAAGAAAAACGGGCGGTCTCAAAAACCAATTATTTTCTAAAAAAGAGAAAAATAATTTATGCCGATCAATTAGACTCTATTGCAGAAAACGATTTTGATGTTTTGTTGATTTCTGATGAAAATTATACCGAAAATCCGAAAATATTGGCTTCAACATTTTCGACTGTAATTTTGATCCATTCGCTGCAGTATAGAACAAAAATGATTGCTTCTGGTTTTGAAGTTGTTTCAGAAGAAAAACATATTACGATATTAAATAAAAAATAAATGAAAGAGCAATATGATGTAGTAATTGTTGGCAGCGGTTTAGGCGGATTGGTTTCGTCTATAATTTTAGCTAAAGAAGGCTACAGCGTTTGTGTGCTCGAAAAAAACAATCAGTATGGCGGAAACCTGCAGACTTTTGTAAGGGATAAAACCATTTTCGATACCGGAATTCACTACATTGGCGGTCTGGATGAAGGCCAGAACCTCAATAAATATTTTAAATATTTAGGGATTATGGATCATCTGAATTTGAAAAAATTAGATGAAAACGGTTTTGATATTATTTCTTTTGAAGACGATCAAAACGAATATCCGCATGCTCAGGGTTATGATAATTTTGCCTATCAATTGGTTCATTTTTTTCCGGATGAAAAAGCCAACATTGAAAAATATTGCGAAAAAATAAAAGCAATTTGCGAGTCATTTCCGCTTTATAATTTAGAATGGGAAGGCAAATATGAAAATGAAATTTTAAGCCTGAATGCCAAACAAATTATTGGCGAATGTACTCAAAATGAAAAACTAAAAGCGGTTTTGGCAGGTTCTAATTTTTTGTACGCCGGCATTGCAGATAAATCGCCATTTTACGTTCATGCCCTTTCTGTCAATTCGTACATTCAAAGTTCCTGGCGCTGTATTAATGGCGGAAGTCAGATTACAAAACAGCTTTTGAAACAACTCAAAAAAAATGGCGGAGAATTTTACAAATACAAAGAAGTTACCCGTTTTAATGTTATCGACAATAAAGTTGATTTTGTCGAATTAAAAGACGGAACGAAAGTTTCAGGCTCGATGTTTATTTCTAATATTGAACCTAAAACTACTTTAAAAATGGCGGGTGAAGAAAACTTCAGAAAAGCATTTTTAAATCGGATTCAAAGTCTTGAGGGCGTTATTTCTGCGTTTAGTTTGTATATCGTTTTTAAACCTGAAACATTTCCATACATCAACCACAATCATTATCATTTTAAAAAAAGCAGCGAAGTCTGGACCTCTCATGATTATGATGAGGAGTCCTGGCCAAAAGCTTTTATGGCTTCTATGAATGCCTCAAAAAAGCAGGAAAAATGGGCCGAAGGAATGACTTTCATTACCTACATGAAATATGAAGACGTGGCGCCGTGGGCAGATACTTTTAATACTACTGTAGATGAAAATGATCGTGGCGAAAGTTATGAAGATTTTAAAACCCGAAAAACCCATCAGTTTTTAAAAGAGATCGAAATAAAATTTCCTGGTATAAAAAATTGCATTCAATCTATTCATACCTCGACACCACTCTCCTACCGCGATTATATTGGCGGCGACAGCGGGAACATGTACGGTTATGTCAAGGATTCCAACAATCCGATGAAAACGCTTATACCATCAAAAACTAAATTAGACAATTTATACCTCACAGGTCAAAGTATCAATATGCACGGTGTCTTAGGCGTCACGATTGGTGCGGTGGTAACCTGTTCTGAAATTTTAGGGAAAGAATATTTAGTAACAAAAATCAATAAAGCATCTGAATAAACGTGTGGATATGAAAAGCCGGATTAATTTATTTTTTTTCGTTGTTTTTTTATTGGTGTTGGCTTCGTGCGGAACATCAAAATCGATGCATCATTTACCTGAAGTTGCCAATTATAATAGTACAAAACCTGTTGTCACCAGAAAGTCGAACGGGATTTATGTTTCAGGAAAAAACTCCTTTTTAAAAAACAAACAAGGTCTTTGGGAATTATATGTTGAAGGTGATCCGCTCGAAATTGGACTCAACACAGGAGCGCTTTCTGATTCGCTTTTAAAAAATCAGGAGCAAATTTTCTTCTCCAAAATAAAAGATATTGTTCCGTCTCCATTTGAACAAAAAATGTTACGGCATTTTCTCAAATGGTACAACAGAAAACTGTATCTCAATGTTCCGGAAGAATATCAAACGGAGATTTACGGTGTATCGCAATATACTTCTCATAATTTTGACAATATTGCGCCACAATATCAGCGCAGTTTATATTTGCATGCTGCTCATGATATTGGTCACGCTTTGCAGGATTTGGCTCTGGTGGGCTGTTCTTCTTTTGCGGCATGGGGCGAAAAATCTGAGGATGGAAATTTAATTTTGGGTCGTAATTTCGATTTTTATGTAAATGACGCTTTCGCGGAAAATAAAATCGTTGCCTTTATAAACCCAAAACAAGGCCATAAATTTATGATGGTAACCTGGCCCGGAATGATTGGCGCCGTTTCCGGAATGAATGAAGAAGGCGTAACGGTAACGATAAATGCCGGAAAATCTAAAATTCCGATGATTGCCAAAACACCTATTTCTATTCTTACTCGTGAGATATTACAATATGCAAAGAATATTGACGAAGCCATTGCAATTGCTAAAAAAAGAAAAGTTTTTGTTTCAGAGTCCATAATGGTAGGCAGTGCGAATGACAATAAAGCCATTTTGATTGAAGTTTCGCCAAAAAAAATGGGCGTTTATGAAGTTCCAAACAGCAATCAATTAATTTGTTCAAATCATTTTCAAAGCGACACTTTTAAAGACGAGACCCGAAATAAAGTGCAAATTGCCAACAGCCATTCTAAATATCGTTTTGAGAGAATGGAAGAACTTTTTGATGAAAATCCTAAAATTAATCCCAGTACGGCATCTGAAATTCTGAGAAATAAAGAAGGTTTACACAATACTGAGTTGGGTTACGGCAACGAAAAAGCGCTTAACCAGTTAATGGCACATCATGGTATTATTTTTAAACCGAAAGAAAAATTGGTTTGGGTTTCTGCCAATCCCTATCAATTGGGCGAGTTTGTTTGCTACAATCTGGATTCTATTTTTAAACAAATGAGTTCAAAACCAATTCAATCCTTTCAACAGGAAAATCTAAATATTGCAAAAGATCCTTTTCTGGAAACAGAGAAATATAAAAACTATCAAAAATTTAGAATTGAAGACGACAAAATAGATTTATATTTGAAAAATAAATCGGAAATAAGCGCTGAATTTATTCAAAATTATCAATCCTTAAACCCGGAATATTGGGTTGTATATTATAAAACAGGATTGTATTTTTATCAGCAAAAAGACTTTCAAAACGCTCATGCTAATTTTGAAAAAGCATTGACCAAAGAAATCACAACTGCTCCCGAGAAAGCACAAATTGAAAAATATTTAAAAAAAATCAAAAGAAAATTACAATGATTCCAGCAATAGAAAAGGATTCTTTAGAACAAATTAAAATTTTTCAAGAACAAAAATTAGCCGAACTTTTACACTATATCAGCGAGAATTCACCTTTCTATAAAAGACTTTTTGCCGGACAAAATATTGATATTTCAAAAATTAAAACGCTTGAAGATTTACAGCATTTACCTGTTACGACCAAAGAAGATCTACAGGAATATAATGATGATTTTGTCTGCGTTCCCCAAAATAAAATTATCGATTATGCCTCTACATCAGGAACTTTAGGCGATCCGGTAACTTTTGGTTTAACCGACTCTGATCTGGATCGACTGGCTTACAATGAAGCAATTTCTTTTGCCTGCGCCGGAATTGCAGAAGGAGATGTGGTACAGTTAATGACTACGATTGACAGAAAATTTATGGCTGGTTTAGCTTATTTTCTTGGACTTCGAAAACTAAAAGTGGGCGTTATTCGTGTTGGTGCAGGAATTCCTGAATTGCAATGGGATTCTATTTTAAAATACAAACCAACGTACTTAATTACGGTTCCTTCTTTTTTATTGAAATTAATAGAATATGCCGAAGCGCACGGAATTGATTATAATAATTCGAGCATAAAAGGTGCGATTTGTATTGGAGAATCGTTACGAAATCAGGATTTTTCGATGAATATTTTATCGAATAAAATTACTGAAAAGTGGAACATTAAGCTGTTTTCTACTTATGCCTCGACAGAAATGAGTACAGCTTTTACAGAATGTGAACATGGAAATGGAGGACATCACCATCCTGAACTGATTATTGTTGAAGTTCTGGACGAAAATAATATTCCTGTAAAAGAGGGCGAAATTGGCGAATTGACTTTTACTACTTTAGGTATTGAAGCCATGCCCTTATTACGTTTTAAAACCGGCGACATTGTGCAATTGCATAATGGCCCGTGCGCCTGCGGAAGAAGTACCTTGCGCGTTGGTCCGGTTGTGGGACGTAAAAAACAAATGATTAAATATAAAGGCACAACGCTTTATCCGCCTGCAATGAACGATGTTTTAAGTGGTTTTGATAATATTGAAAATCACATTATTGAAATTTCTACAAACGATTTAGGAACAGATGAAATCGTGATAAAAATTGCAGTCAAAAAACAATCTCCAGAATTTTTGCAAGAAATCAAAGATCATTTCAGAGCCAAATTAAGGGTGACTCCAAAAATAGAATTTGCTCCAAAAGAAATATTAAACCCTTTGGTTTTTAATCCGATGAGTCGAAAACCAATCCGGTTTTTTGATTATAGAACTTCATTCTAAGTTACTAAGATAGTGAGATTCTAAGATTCTAAGTTTTCTTTTAAAATTAAACAAGGATAAAAACTCAGAACCTTAGCATCTTAGAAACTCAGAATCTTTTTAATTAAACTAAATGTTGTAATTTTGCACAAAATATTGAAGATGGTCAAGATTGGCAACATAGAATTACCCGAATTTCCTTTATTACTCGCACCAATGGAAGATGTGAGCGATCCGCCGTTTCGCAGATTATGTAAAACGCATGGCGCTGATATGATGTATTCTGAATTTATTTCATCGGAAGGATTGATTCGTGATGCTATAAAAAGCAGAATGAAACTGGATATCTTTGATTACGAACGTCCGGTTGGAATTCAGATTTTTGGTGGAGATGAGGAAGCAATGGCACTTTCGTCTAAAATTGTTTCGACGGTAAAACCAGATTTAGTAGATATTAATTTTGGATGTCCGGTAAAAAAGGTAGTTTGTAAAGGTGCCGGTGCCGGGGTTTTGAAGGATGTTGATTTGATGGTTCGTTTAACAAAAGCCGTTATCAGAAGTACCGATTTGCCTGTTACGGTAAAAACACGTTTGGGCTGGGACGAAAATTCTATTAACATTGATGAAGTTGCAGAAAGACTTCAGGATATTGGCGTTCAGGCTTTAACGATTCACGCCAGAACCCGTGCTCAAATGTACAAAGGCCACTCAGACTGGTCGCACATTGCTCGTGTAAAAAATAATCCAAGAATTACAATGCCTATTTTCGGAAACGGTGACATCGACAATCCTGAAAAAGCATTAAAATATAAAAACGAATACGGAATTGACGGCATCATGATTGGTCGTGCTGCAATTGGTTATCCGTGGATTTTCAATGAAATTAAGCATTATTTTAAAACCGGAGAGCACTTACCTGCTCCAACGGTAACGGATCGCGTAGAAGCAGCCAGAAATCACTTAATGTGGTCAATGGAATGGAAAGGTGAACGTTTAGGAATTGTAGAAATGCGTCGTCATTACACGAATTATTTCAAAGGAATTCATTCGTTTAAAGAATACAAACAAAAATTGGTTACCACTGATGAACCTGAAAATCTTTTTGCTATTATGAAAGAAATTGAGCAGGTTTATGCCGGTTATGAATTTGTTTAAGATATAATAATCTTTGTAAATTTTTGAATATTGACAAAGAGCTAACAGCAAAAAGGCCTTCAATATTGAAGGCCTTTTTTGTTTGTATCTAAACCTGAACACGTTTCCACTTTCCTCTTTTATAAAAGAAAATTCCAGCCAATGTAATTGCAGTTTCAGCAACCGGAATTGCAATAAAAACGCCTGTTGGTCCCATATTAAAATGTTTGGCCAATACATACGCCAACGGAATCTGAAACAGCCAAAAACCAAAGAAATTAATTCCGGTTGGTGTCCAGGTATCTCCTGCTCCATTAAAAGTGTTGATTAAAACCATTCCTATTCCGTAAAAAATAAAGCCTACACTCATAATCTGCAAAGCTTCAACAGCGATTGTTTTTACCATTTCGTCATTGGTAAAAAAGGCAATTATATATTTTCCGAAACATAAAGTTATAATCATGATCGATGCCATAAAAATTACATTATATCTTGCAGTCGTATAAACCGATTTTTCGGCACGCTCAATTTGTTTTGCGCCCAAGTTTTGTCCTACCAAAGTTGCAGCTGCATTACTCAGCCCCCAAGCCGGAAGAATAAAGAACATCATAATTCTTAATGCCGTTTGATATCCTGCAGAACCGTGATCTCCTCCTGTTGTAGCTACTAATTGTGCTAAGAAAATCCAACTGCAAGAGGCTATTACAAATTGTAAAATTCCCGGAGCAGCAATTTTCACTAAAGCTTTTATTTGTTTAAAATCTGGAGCGAAATATGAAATTTTAATTTTTAAGGCGCCATTTCCAAAAAACAAATGGTAAACCTGATAAAAAACTCCAATACTTCTTCCTAAGGTTGTAGCTATTGCGGCGCCAACTAAACCAAAAGCAGGAATTGGTCCTAAACCATTGATGAGGATTGGGCATAGAATAATATTGCAAATGTTGGCTATCCAAAGACTTTTCATCGCAATTGCTGCATTTCCTGCTCCACGAAAAATTCCGTTAATAAGAAACAAAAGCATAATACATAAACTGGAACCAATCATAATTTGTGTAAATCGATAACCGTGTTCCGCAGCTTCAAGAGATGCTCCCATCAAAATCAAAATATCCTGCGCATAAATAACGCCCAGAATACTCATGACACTGTTTACTGCAAAGGCTATAATAATGGCCTGCATTCCCGCTTTTGCTGCGGCCGTTGGATCTTTTTCTCCAATTCGTCTTGCTACAACAGCTGTTGCCGCCATACTCATTCCGATGGCGAGTGAATATATGATGGTTAGAACTGATTCTGTTAAACCAACTGTTTGAATGGCAAAACTGCTGTGCTCTAAATGACCTACAAAATATAAGTCGACTAAAGCAAAAACAGATTCCATCATCATTTCTAAAACCATTGGGATGGCTAATAAAATGACGGCTTTTTTTATACTCCCCGAAGTATAATCAAAAGATTCATCGCCTTTTAAGGCTTGTTTTAATGTGGTAAAAATTTTAGAAAATAGACTTCTATGTATTGTTGATTCTGTCATGATGTGTTAGGATAAATGATAATATTGCTCCGATATAAAACATCTGAACTCAAGTAAATAAAGCATAAGTATCCTAATTATTCAAAAAATAAAATAGGATTAGGCAGAAACAATCATAGTCTGTAGATTTTAACACGATAAATATAATACTATTTTTTTAAGCAAAAATATTAATCCAGTAACTTTTTACTGACTCTGCTGCTGGCAATTAAAGAAGCAATGAAACCCAGTGAGACAATTGTAGCCATCACTATAATTACATTTTTGATTGTAAAAACTACAGGATATGCCAAGGTTGGCGTGAGCATTATTAATTCATATTGTTGTTGTAACAGTACTAATGCTATACCTAAAATAAGACCTATCAAACCTCCAAAGAGACTTAATAAGGTACCCTGAAGCAAGAATATTTTTCGCAAACTGCTAATTTCTGTTCCGAGATTAAAAAGGGTTTTGAGGTTTCCTTTTTTCTCTAAGATGATCATAATCAATGCACCAACTAAATTAAAAAGCGCCACAATAATAACCAGAGTAAAAATAAGATATACCACAATGTTTTCCGTGTTCAGCATCTTATACAGCGACTCATTAAGTTGTGCTCTGTTTTTGGTGGTAACTTTATTATTAAAAATGCTTTTAAGTTTCGCCCTAATTGCATTTTCATCGGCATTTTCTTTGAGTTTAAATTCGACTCCGGAAATTTGGTTGGGTTTATACATTAATAATTCCTGAGCGAGACCTAAATCGGCAAATACATATTTAGAATCTAAATCTTCGCTAATCGAATAAATTCCAACCGGCAGAACATCTGTTTTATTAAATGCGTCATCCGGATTTTCTATTGCGCCTTTTCCCGGTTTTGGAGCAAAGATCTGCAACGGATTTTCGAAATCAAGAATTCCCATCGAAAAATCTCTCGCGATTCCGTATCCCACTATTACCTGGTAAGTACCCGGTTTTAGCCATTCGCCTTCCTGATTAAAAAGCTTTTTCTTAATATCGTTTACAACCGTATATTTAGGATCAACACCTTTAAGGTACGTTACGAGCTGCTTGTCTTTAAATAAAAACAAAACACGTTCTTCTATTATTTTGCTGTAGGAAGCAACACCTTCAACATTTTTAATTTGATTTTCCTGCTGCGGCGTAATCAAAAATGATTTTCCGTACGTACTGGTAATTTTCAAATCCGGGTCGATTTCGTTTGTAAACGAAAGACTAAAAACTTTTAATCCGCTAAATACAGATAAAACCACAAACAAAGCCATTGTACCAACAATGATTCCCATGCTGGCAATGTAATTGATTATATTAATAGCACTGTTTTTACTTCGGCTAAAAATATAGCGTTTGGCTATGTAAAGGGGGAAATTCAATTTATGATTTTCTTCTTTTATCTAAAAGATCACGATTCTCGATTGGGTTTTCTCTTCCTGCAAGGGCATTGTCAATTTTCTCAATATAATCTAAAGAGTCATCGATAAAGAATACCAGGTTGGGTACACGACGCAATTGCAAGCGTACACGTTGCGACAAATCGTGTTTAATTAAGGTTGTATTTGATTTTATTCCTTCTAAAGTTTCTTGTGCCTTTTCTTGTGGAAAAACGCTTAAATATACAGTTGCTACAGATAAATCTGAAGTAACACTCACTTTGGATACAGAAATTACCAAATTACTAATTCCGTTTTTTCTCACTTCACCTTGCAAAATATCAACCAGATCTTTCTGGATGACACCGCCTATTTTTTTCTGTCTATTTGTTTCCATAATGCAAAAATACTATTTTTAAATTTCAATCGATACAATTTCAAATGAACAATAAGATGATTTTTACATTCTTATTCTGATTAATTAAAATTTTAATCCTTTTATTTCTAAAAATTGCCGATCTCAGATCATTTTCTTTTTCATTGATGCTGATAAAAGTCATGTTATTTGTGCGTATTATTTTACACATTTGATAAACTATTAAACAGATCAACTTATGAAAAAAAGAGAACCAGTTAGTCATATTATGAGTAAAACCGTAGTGACTGCAAATGAAAATGATGGCTTAAAAAAAGTTGTCGACCTCTTAAAGAAAAATACAATTCGGCACATTCCGATAGTAAGAGGCAAAGAGGTTGTGGGCATCATAAGCCGGACAGACATCAACCGTCTTACTTTTGGAGCTTTGTTCGAGGGTCAGGATGGTGCAGATGAAGCTATTCTGGATATGCTGACTATTTCGCAGGTTATGACCTCAAAACCAAAAACGGTCTCATCTGAAACTATCATTAGAGATTTAGCTGAAATTTTTGTGAAGGAAGATTTTCATGCCTTACCAGTTGTCGATGATGGACAGCTAAAAGGAATCGTTACCACAACAGATGTGGTTAAATATTTTTTAGAGCAATATGATTAAATAAAAAAGGGAGCTATTGCTCCCTTTTTCTTATCTGTTTTGCAACCATCCTTCCGGATTATTATTGGAGGTATTTTGAAGAATTAAAAACTTAATAATTGTTTTTCCTGTGTCTCCACTTGTTCTTACTTTACCTATACTTTGTTTCACTTTTACTTTATCACCTTGCTCAACAGATACTGAACTTAAGTTTTGGTATACTGTAAAGTAATCTCCATGCTGAATAAAAACTGCTCTGTTAACAGGAGATAAAGCGATTACTTTTGATACTACTCCTTCAAATACGGCTCTCGCAGTTGCTCCTTGTTCTGTCGTAATTTCTACTCCCGAATTATGAACGGTCAATGTTGGATATACCGGATGCGGCTGATCTCCGTACCCTAAAGAAATAAATCCTTTTTCTACCGGCCATGGCAATTTTCCTCTGTTTGCTTTAAAATCGGCAGCTAAAATTTTACCTTCAGGCGTCAATGTAATTTTATCTGACGAATAACTTCTAGGAGCTGGTGTTTCGGCTTCGGTAGTTTTACCTTCAGCAATCTTTCTGCGTCTTTCTTCTTCTGCTCTTTGATTGGCTAACCTAATTTGCTCGCGAATAAGATCTCTAATTTTTGCATCAATTCTTCTAGATTCCTGCTGTTTAGATCTTGTGTCTGCGATAATCTTATTTTTATCTTTTTTAAGAGAGTTAACAAGCTTTTGCTGTTCTTTTTTCTCTTCTTCTAAACTTTGCTTTTCTTTTTCGTTTTCAGCAATAATTTTTTTCTTTACCTTTCTTTGTCCATCCAGTCTGGCATTATAATCGACTAATTCTGCCGTTTTAGACTGAATTTCTAAGCCTTGGTTTTTTCTAAAATTGGTATATTGTTTTAAATATTGCGCTCTTTTATAGGCTTGCAAAAAACTTTCTGAAGACAAAATAAACATCGCTCTACTTTGCTCAGAACGGCTTTTATATGATTTAAGAATCATTTTTGCGTAATCTTCTTTTAAAACAGTCAATTCTTTTTTGAGTTTATTAACCTTAACCTGATTAATATACATGTCGTTGCTCAAAAGTTTTTCCTGTTTTGCGGTAGTATTGATTAGTTTCTCTTTCAGTTTAATTTTATTGGCCTGAATTATAAAAACATTTACTGCCGATTTTTCTTTTTTCTTTACGGACTGCAACATTTTTTCGTTGTCTCTAATTTCTTGCTGAATTTGTGCTTTACGCTGTTCAAGTTTTTCTTGCTGCGAATCTTGCGCCCACATAAAAGTAGTGGCACATATTAAAATTAGGCTTAGGAGAAATTTTGGCATGTTTATGTTTTCTTTTTGCAAATTTACTTAATTATAACTTTTTTATAACCACCCGGCACGCTATAAGGAAAAGAAAGTTCTTCATTAAATGAAACAGTATTGTAATTCAGGTTAATATTGGTCTTTCCTTTGGGTTGAACTGCATTGATTTCAATTGCCGTTGGAATTGTTCCCTGATTAAAAACTTTACTGTCCGAATATACAATTTCTAATTTTCTATTTTCAGAAGGCTGTGTAATTTCTTCTTTTTGCACCAGATATTTTTCTGTATCTAAAAAGAATGTTTTTTTGATATTGGCTTCTTTTGCCTCTTCTAAACGAAAAAGATTATCGACAATTGTTTGCGTATATTTTCCTTTTCTCAAATCGTCCAAAGCTTCTCCAACCAATAAATTTTGAACTTTATTATAATCCAATTCAGTTCCCAGCCACTTGCTTAAACTGGTAAAATCACCTTCGTAGTAAGTACTATTTATTTTTTCATAATAACTAACTGTTGTTGGGGTAATTAAAGTTTTTGCCATCGTAATTCCTAAAAAACGAACACTTACTAATATCTGTTTGTCTTTTTCAATTTTAATCTCAGCCGTAACATTTTGACTTTGCTTTTCGTCAACATATTTTGCACTGGCTTTTACGTACAAGGTAGAGAAATCTAACTTATTGTTATAGTGGTTCTCAATCACTTTCTTTTCTTCTTTTGGAGAAATTTCTTTGGTCTCTGTATTGTTGTTTTGCACGGCAACCGCTTTTGACTTGCACGAAATCACAAAAAGCGATAATACTATAAATGCTATATATTTTTTCATCTTACTTTAGTCTTTACTTTTTTTTCTTTAATAACTCATTTGCTTTCAAAAAGTATTCCTCTTTTTTCTTAGCGTCTCCTAAACCATTATAAGCTTCTCCTAATTGTATGTTAAAATTGGCTTCGAGTGTTTGATCATCTACCACATAATCAAGACCCATTTCTAAAACGGTTTTTGCATTTTTAAATTGTTGCAACTGATTGTTTCCCAATCCTGCATAGTAATAAAATTGAGGCTGACTTGGGTACACTTCAATCATGTTCATGGCTCTTTTGGTCATTGGCTCAAATTGTTTGGCCTGAACATAAGCTTCCAGTAAAAGCAAATTGGTTTCACGATCTGTATCTGAATTTGTTTTCAGATCTTTTTCATAATATTTAATCGCATTTTCAAATTGACCTTTGCTGTGATAGAATTTACCAATTTCTTTGGCTACATCAACGTCCTTATCAGTATCAAAATAAGCAATTGCTTTTTCTAAATCAGGAGCATATTGCGGATTCTTGTTCGTATAAATCAGAAATTCATTTAAGGTTCTGTGTTTTATTTTGGAGTCAATTTTAGAACTTGACAAAATCGTGTTCATAGACTTAATGGCTTTTTCTGCCTGATTGGCATCCAAATAAACTTTGAACATACTGACTTGTCCCCATTCTGAATTTGGAATTTCCTTAGCCAATTGTTTAGCAACATCTAAAGCTTTATCAGATTCTTCGGCTTTAGAATATAAAAAAATAAGATTTACATAATTGGATTCTTCTTTCGGATTTTTTTTAATCTGTTCGATCAAATTTGAAATCTCTGTATTTTGATATTTTCCCTGAGACAGGATTTGCATTTTATATCTTTCGCGATCATCAGATTTGCCGAATTTATCATTCATTTCATTGATCGTCAATAGTGCCTTGTCGAATTGATTGGTAATCATATACAACGAAATCAAATCGTCTTTATACTCTTCATCAAACGGAATAATTTTTTGAATTGTTTCGATGGCCAACGGATAATTTTTGGTTTCGTAGCTTACATCGTAAATTCCTAACCAATACCATTTGTTTTTCGGATCCAGCTGTGTGGCTTTTTCAAATGCCGTCTGAGCGTTTTGATATTCCTTTAATGACAAATAGTTTTTTCCCAATTCAAAATAAGCTACAGCATCATTAGGTTTTAACTTAATGCATTTTTCTAATGATACTATTGCTTTATCATAATTTTCAATTCCTTTTTGTTTCAAAGATTCATAAAAAGAGTCTTGGTATTGATCTGGTGCCAAAGCAATATCCTCCGGTTCTGTTTGCGCAAATACAGAAACAGAATTGCCTAGCAAAACCAAAAATAAAATAACTATAACGCCTCTTTTCATGCTTTTAAAATTTTCTTTTAAACAAAAAAGAATCTGCTGAATTTGTTTTCTTATTCTAAAACCGAATAATCTCCAATGCTAATGCTGGTAAATTTTCCATCATAACTTACATGATTTCCTATCATTGCATTATCTAAGTTAGCATTTTTTATTTGAGAATGTGTCTGTATTAAGCTATTTTTAATAGAACTGTCGGTAACATGGCAGCCTTTTCCTATCGAAACATTTGGTCCGACTATTGTGTTTTTTAAAACTACATTTTCTCCTATATAACAAGGAGGAATGATTGTTGACTTATCTAAGGTAACATTATAATCTACCAAATGTTCTCCGTCATTGTGCAGAAAACCAAGCATTCTGCTGTTGGTTTCAACCGTAACATCTTTGTTTCCACAATCCATCCATTCGTCAACGCTGCCGGTTTTAAAAACTTTTCCGTTGGCCATCATGGCTTTTATTCCATCATTGATTTGATATTCTCCTCCATTTTGAATGTTGTTGTCTAATACACCCTGAAGTTCTTTTTTCAACTCACTAACTTCTTTGAAATAATAAATTCCGATAACGGCTAAATCGCTAACGAATTCTTTTGGCTTTTCGACCAATTCTACAATTTCATTATTTTGATTTAATTTTACTACTCCAAATGCTTCAGGCTGATCAACTTGTTTAACCCAAATTACAGCATCTGCAGCAGGATCTAATTCAAAGTCGGCTCTGATTAGCGTATCCGCGTAAGCGATAACTGCAGGTCCCGAAAGTGATTCCTGAGCGCACATAATAGCATGTCCTGTTCCTAAAGGCAAATCCTGACGGTAAATAGACGCTTTTGCTCCTAGACCTTTTGCAAGTTCTTGTAAACTCGCCACAAGATCATCGCCAAAGAATGCTTCGTCACCAAGTATAAAAGCGACTTCTTCAATAGGCTGCTTTAATATTTTGGCAATATCTTCTACTAAACGATGTACAATTGATTTTCCCGCAACTGGAATTAATGGTTTAGGAACTGTTAATGTATGTGGACGTAGTCTTGATCCGCGACCCGCCATTGGAACGATTATTTTCATTTTCTATTATTTTTATGGGAAGACTTATAAAATCTTCTTGAGTTGGTTCTTTTTATTAATCACAAACTTCGCAATCCTTATTTTGGGATTTGTAAAGGTTACTAGTTTATATCATACTATTTTTAAAATTGCAAAGTTAACTTTTGTCGAACCTGCGACTAAAAAATTATTTTACCCCTGTACTTCCAAAACCGCCTTCTCCTCTTGAAGTTTCAGAAAGCTCCTGTACTTCAATCCACTCTGCTCTTTCGTGTTTGGCGATAATTAATTGCGCTATTCTTTCTCCGTTTTCGATTACAAATTCTTCGTTAGATAAATTTACTAAAATCACACCTATTTCACCTCTGTAATCTGCGTCTACGGTTCCTGGAGAATTTAAAACGGTAACTCCCTTTTTTGCAGCCAGGCCGCTTCTAGGTCTTACTTGTGCCTCAAAACCAATTGGCAATTCAATAAAAAGTCCAGTTTTGACAATCGTTCTTTCTAAAGGTTTTAATGTAATAGATTCTGTTAAGTTCGCGCGCAAATCCATTCCGGCTGAAGCTATTGTTTCGTAGTTTGGTAATGCGTGCTGTGATTTATTGATAATTTGTATTTTCATTTTATTTTTAAATATTATAAGGGAGATTGAATTATAAACCAGAAATATTATTTCTTCATAATTCCTTTAATAGTAGCTTTTTCGTTATGATAAACAAAATACATGAATGCCAGTAATAACGGAATTCCAACAAAATAATTTTCTCTAAATCCGTAAAAAGAAATAGCCGAAAATACAATTGAAATTCCCAGATAGGCACCAATTTTATTCATATCATAGGGTATGGGATAGTATTTGTTTCCTAATACATACGAAATCAACATCATGCTTCCGTATGCAGAAATTGTGGCAATCGCTGATCCGTAGTAACTGTATTTTGGAATTAAAAAATAGTTTAAAACCAAAGTTACAATAGCTCCCACAATCGAAATGTAAGCGCCGATTTTTGTTTTGTCTGTTAACTTATACCAAACCGAGAGGTTATTATAAATTCCTAAAAAGAAGTTGGCCAAAATAATAAGCGGAACTACCTTCATTGCTTCCCAATACGATTTGTTATCAAGCAAAAGATATTTTAAAACATCGGCAAAAACAATAACTCCTAATAAAATTAAGGAACCCAGAATAACGAAATATTTTGTGATTACAGCATATGTTTGAGGTGCGTTTGCATTTTTAGCATGGCTAAAAAAGAATGGTTCGATCCCCAATCTAAAAGCTGTCGCAAATAAAACCATAAATAAACCCAGTTTATAACAGGCTGAATAAGCACCAACTTCAGATTTTGCTAAATTTTCAGGTAATAAATATCCCAGCAAAATTTTATCAAAATGTTCGTTAACAGCAAAAGCAAGTCCTGCCACTAAAATTGGTAAACCATATTTCATCATTTTTTTCCAAAGTACCGGATCAAATTTTTTGCCTAATGAAAGATAATTTGGAGACAGGACGATAAAGGTTGCTAAACTTGCCAGTAAATTGGCAATAAAGATATAAGCAATCTGAAAATTCTCCACATATAGATTATCCCAAACCGAATTAGGATTTGAAGCTGCCAGTTTAGGCAGGTACATTAAAAAGAATATGTTAAGCAACAAATTGATTATTACATTTCCAATTTTTATTGCAGCATAAACCATCGGCCGCTGGTTAGCTCTTAATTTAGAAAATGGTATTAAAACCAAAGCATCTAAAACTAAAATCCAAACAGTATATGTTATGTATTGTACATCAACTTCGGCAAGACTAGCCAAAGTATTTCTAAAAATTAAAGCGGCAAATAAGAAAATAATAGACGACCAAAAAATTGAAATAGTCGACGTTGCAATTACATTTTTCTTGTCTTCCTCGGCACTATAAAATCTAAAAAATGCAGTTTCCATTCCGTAAGAAAGGACTACATTAAAGAAAACCATCCACGACAAAACAATTGAAACCTCACCGTATTCTGCCGTTGGCAATATACCGGTATACAATCTAACTAATAAGAAACTTAGCATTCTTGGCAGAACCGTTGCTAGTCCGTAAATAGCAGTTTGTTTGAATAGATTTTTATATAATCCCAAAATAAAATGTATAAGTAAGTTTATAAAACAAAAATAACCAATTCTTTGGTTTATTATTGCTTTTACAGGTTCAATAAAGGCAAAGTTAGGGTCAAATTTACTGCGTCAGTTTATTTTCATCTATTATTTTAACAAAATGAAAACCTTTTGGTCCATAACCCTGATTGTAATAAAAGCGATGTGCATCAAAATTTGCTGTAAAAGCATCTAAAACAATACTGCTGCATTTTAAATCTTTTGCCTTTTGCTCTATATAATCTGTAAGTAATTTGCCAATTCCTCTGGAGCGATGTTGCGGATTTACCACAAAATTATCTATTTCCAGATATCTCCCTGTCCATAATTTGGTAGCCGACCAGCAACCGGTTATTCCTAAACAATTTTCATTTTCAAAAACGCCAATCTGTATATAATTGTGTGGCACCATTTGAGAAAGAAATTCCTCATATTGTTCAATTGAAATTTTTGGATAAAGAAAACGCATCGTTTCGATCTGTTCCAGCATCTCACTAATAGTTGTAAGTTCTTTTATTTGAAGTTTCATTTTTGTAAAAATAGAAATCAAAATTACTCAAAAAAATAACTAATTCTAGTATGATTATTTTAAGGTTTTCTAAAAATCATTAAAAAAATACTCGTAAAAGGCTGTAAAACAGGCAAACATGTGAAATATATAAATAGAAGTAAGAAATTATATAACATTTTTTTAAGAGTCTCGCCTTAAATTTGCTTCACAGGGATTGAGAAAGCTAAATACAACCCTTATAAAAAAGGAAGCACTGGGACTGATAAAGCTTGTTTGTTCCCATAAAAGACAAAGCACAAGGGATTGATTCTGCTGTATTGTAACCCTAAAAAAACAGAGCATTGGGACTAATAAAGCTAGTTTGTTCCCATAAAAGACAAAGCAAAGGGATTGATTCTGCTGAAATGTAACCCTTAAAAAAACAGAGCATTGGGATTGATAAAGCTAGTTTGTTCCCATGAAAGACAAAGCAACAGAGTGATAAATCTGTGTCAATAATTTTATAAAATGGTACTGATTCTCAATTTTTGGGTAAATTGGGAATCACCATTTTATAAGTTCTACTTCAAAAAATAAAAAACTATATATATAAAAATAGCCGACAAGTAATTTTTCGGCTATTTTTGGTTTATATCAATTTATTTCTCGGACAAAACAGACATTCTTATGTTTTTAAGAAATCATCATTTGATGAATTATTTCTTTTGATAATTTTAAATGATCTTCACAATAATCTTTCCATGCCAATCCCATTTCTCTTAAATCATATTTTGCAACAACAGTTCCGTATTGTTGTTGGACATTATCAATAGTTGGATATCCAATAACATATATTACCTGCGCTAATTCAAGAGCAAGTTCAATATCGTGTGTAGAAAAAATAACGGTATTATATTCAGATGAATTACTTAGCAATTCAAAAGCTTTCTTTACCTCTTCAATATTCCCAACGTCCAAACCTGAAAATGGTTCATCTAATACAATAAATTGATCTGATGAAAATAATTGTTCAATAATGGCTGCTCTTTGTCTTTGTCCTCCAGAAAGTTCATTTGGATATTTATCTGCACAATTCTCCAGTCCCCATTCTTTTAAATATACTTTTATTTTATTCTCCTTCTCAATACTCGACAGAGTTGATTTTCTCAAAGAAAACTTAAGGGCTTCGCTGACCGTTTTATGTCTAAACAAAGTATATTTTTGATCTACAAAACCTATATCACCCTCACTTACTGATTTAGCAGTATTAGGTTCCGGGTTTTCAAAATCTTTAACTAAAATTTTTCCCGCAGTTGTAGAAATTAGCCCGGTAAGTGCCTTAAAAAAAGTCGATTTTCCTCTCCCTGATCGGCCAACAAAAGCCAAAACTTGTCCCGTACAATCATTACCTTCTCTCACTACATCTTTTTCGACAATATTTATATCTTTAATAATTATATTGTCATCGTATGCAACGCTAAGATTTTCAACATATAATAATGTTTCTTTAAATTCGTGTTTCATAATTATATTTTTGAATATCTAAAAATCGCTTTTCTTAAAAAATTTATGCCTGCGTCTAAGCTTAAGCCTATTAATAAAATAATTATCTGAAGAGCAATAATTCGTCCAGTATTCATAAACTTATCTGAATTCTTGATTAAAAAACCGAGTCCTCCCGAAGCGGCAACGATAGATTCTACGGTAACAAGCATCATCCAGGTTATAGCAAGATTTTGTCTGATTACATCCATAACATAATCTAATCTTCCCAGAATTATAACTTGCCAAAGTACCTCCCATCTTGTACATTTTAGCATTTTAGCATGATCAAATTCTTCTTCAGGAATATCTTTAACGACAGCAATTAATGAGGTCGTCAGAAATGTGGTTAGAAAAATTACTAAAATCCAGACTTGCATATTTCTTGCATCATGAATAACCATTGTAATATAAAATGAAAGACCTGTAAAGGGTAGAAATCTAAATTTTGTCACGAATTCAGAAACTGGCTTTAGTAACGGAATTGGCCATAAATAGGCAAATAATAATGAAATTAATGTTGCCAGTAAAATAGAAAGGAAACATAATTTTAATGAATTAAAAATATGTACTACCAGCCCATCTTTATATAATTCTGTAAAACCTGTCAAAACCTGAAGCGGGGACGGGAAAAGGTGTTTTTCGCCAGAAGTTGTTACAAACCAAGTAACAATCAATAGCAATAACCAAACTAATAAAATAATAGTTTTATTGAGTTTTGATGTTTTTTCAAAAGGAATAAGATATTTTATCATACTTATAGAAGAAGGCCATCATAAGACAGCCTTCTAGATTTAAATTATTATTTCAAGAACGTAATCACGACACGTCTGTTTAGTGCTTTTCCGGAAGCAGTATTATTGTCTGCAACCGGATCATTTTGCCCTTTTCCGTCAACCATTTGAAAACGATTTTCCGGAATTCCTTTTTGTTTCAAATAATTTACAACAGCCTGAGCTCTGCTTTTTGATAAAATCAAATTAGAATCAGTATTTCCAACGTTATCAGTATGTCCTACAACAGTAATTTTAGTGTTTTCTGCCTGTACTAAAAGATTATAAATTTTCTCTACTTCTTTACTGGATGAATTCGAAATTTCGGCACTTCCTGTATTAAAATTAATCTTCCATTCTCCAGAAGCTATAACTTGAGTTGCCTGATTGCTGTAATCTGCTTTATCTGCCGAAGTTGATTCGATATCATTTATGTTTTTTAAGAAAAATAGATTTACTGCCTCATCATAAGGAACTACTGCTCCCACATTTTCATTAAATCCAAACGGATTCAATTCAGTCAAATACCCGGAAACCTGATTATAAACTGATTTATATCTATTAACTCCATCTGTCAAACCAAAATATTGCATTACGTCGGCATAATTAAAAACTTTTGATCCTCCCATATTATAGGTTAAACCATTTTTTGTTTCTTGCTGACCTTTAAACATTTTATACCAATATTCAGGAGTCTCCATTTGATAAGTATCTGCAACGGCTTTTGACGCTCTTACTTTCCAGTCTTCGTAATTTTTCATCTGGTTTGAAGCAGTAAGTGATGACTTCAAAATATTAGAAACAATTTCAGGATTTTTTTCTGCCCATTCTTTTACTCCAATAACAAGTGTTGGCATTTGATTGTTAAACTCTTTTGTAGAAACGATATCAACAAATCCTGAAAGTTTATCAAAAACTGTTTTATCACCGGGAGTCCATGTAGCACAACCGTCTATTTTTTTGTTTACTGTTTTTCCGGTTAATTTACCGTTTACAACCTCCTTAAGACTTACAGTCCAACCCGTTGTTTGCGATTTTATCAATTCTTCTGCTGATTTGATATAATCATCATTTTCAGATGGATAAATATTCACTGCGTCTGCATCATACGTGGCCGGATCCGGATTTACTTTCAAACCATTTGCAAAGCAATAATTTACTGTTGTAACCCAGTCACCATCTCCAAGAACTGCAGAAATTACAGAACCTTTCATTGATTTAGGATCTGATTTCCAATTTGGCGGACCAATTAATTTATCTTCTCCATTACTCATTCCAACAACACCCAAAACCTGTACGTGATATTTATCCTTTCCATATTTTTCGTTTAATGACTTTTGCATGGAACTGATATAAAAAGGCGCTCCATCACCCATCATCATAATTGCGAAAGCACTTTTGTTGGAAGATGGATATGCTTGCCCTCTATCAAATTCTTCAATAAATTTCATTTGCATATTACGTAACTCTGACAGCCAGTCCTGACGAATTATTTCGAGATTAACGCCGTTTTTTTCCATCAAAGAACCTTTGGTTGTTTTTGGACCACCATTAGAAACAATAATTCCAGATTGAGCATTCCAGGCATAAGCTGCAATTCTAACTAACGGTTTTCCTGTAACTTCTGAAGAAACTTCTGTAGATGGAAGTGCTATTTTTTCAGCATTCGTTACGTTATTGACATCCATTCGATTAAGATCAATTCCGCTCAATTGCTTTGAAACTGCCGTTTTAATACCTGGAGATAAATAATAAACTCCTCCCAAAATAGCACCGATTGCAGCCACTACAATCAATAATTCAGAAAACGTAGTTAACTTTTGTGTTCTTAAAATTTTTCCCATTTATATTTAAATTAAATCTCTTATTAAAAAATATCTCCAAAACCACCACTTGATAATTTATCTTCTTTGGTCATTTTATAATTAGGCCCTGAGTATTTGGTTGAATCCGGTATTGTATTATTTCCTGTTTTAATTTGATCGGCAAGTGAATCTAATCTTGAATACAGTTCATCATTATCAACAGAATATTTAGATGTCAGAGCATCAATGTCAATTAAGTTTTCAGATGTTTTAGCAATATCCTGAGCAATGGTAGAAGTCACTACTTCTAAAGCGTACTCTAATTCCCAATCTTTAGTAAACATCATGGCGCTTTTTGCACTCTCTGTTGCTTCTTTAGCATTTCTGGCAAATTCGTACTCCTTTTGTAACATTTTAACGGTAGCATCAAAATCAGCAATTTTAATATCGATGGCTGTTCCGGCCAAAGTCAGCTTTCGATCCATTTTACCCAAAACATTTGCACGAACACCATATTTTTGGATAAAACTTTTACTTTGCTCGTATTGAGTTGAAATTCTCTGTGAATCACTCAATTTTTTTGCTAATTCACTCTGTAATGCAACATACTCATCTGTATCTTTTGCAGCTACACCGTTAATCTTAACCATTTCATCCATCGCCGATTTTAGCCTTTCTGATTGACGTTGTAAACTCAATACATCATCCTGAAAAGATTTGGCTTCTTTTTCAGATTTATTGGCTTCAATCTCCATTTCATTTTTTAGCCCTTTTAACTTCGCCTTTGTGTTTTTAAAAACTTCGCGGTTTTTAATCATCTTTTGCTTTTGTTCTTCTAACTCATTAAAAGGATCACTTTGAATTAATGCTTTGTGAATATTTTTTGTAGCAAAACGAAGCGCTTTCATAATTACGGGAGCCATCATAACTAAAAAAACCAAAAAAACACCTGTGGCTGATAATGCTATAGCCTGACCAAGCATTGTAAATAATGGCGGAATTATATACGTCCACATCAGGTAACCTCCAACACCAAGTAAACCAAGTGCTAAAACCAGAAACAATGATTTTTCACTACTTTTAAGCACACCCGTTTTTAAGGCAATTTCTCCCTTTGACTCATCAAAATGTTTTAATATTGGTAATGATAAAAGTGTAGTTTTTTCTTGTTCGTACTTATCCATATTTTATAAGTATTGATTTATACCTGTTATTACAGTATTTATTGATGCCAGAATTTTTTCTTTTGCTAAATCATTAGCTTCAATTTTCAATTGAATTTCTGTAAGCTCTTTTCTATTAGCCGGATCCATCTTTTGAAGTTCTGCTTTTTTTACCTCTAATTCTTTTTGAAGCTGCACAATACTCGATTCTAAATCACTTATGCTTTTAGAAAGATTGTATTTGTCTTTTGTAATATTATTATCAAGCTCTTGCTTTTTTGATTTCCCAACTCCATTATACTTTTCATATACTTTCTCAATTTCTGCGATATAGAAATTTGCTTTTTGCAGCAGAAAATCCTTGGTTAAATCTGAGTTTATAGATTTACCCATTGCAAAAGCCATTTGGTAACTCTGCGGATTTGTAACACCAACTACTAATACCGATTTATATAATTCAAAAAAATCAAAGCCTGGCTCATTTAATGACTCAAAGCCTTTGTCATAAACTTCAAAAATTTCTTTTAAAAATGGATTTGTTAAGGAATCTGTAGTGTATGTCTGTTCAATTTGTTGAGGGAATTTATTTTCCGTATTTAATGAAACCGGTTCTTCTTTACTAATGACTGATGAAGTGCTAGGGCTATCATTATCATTTACGAAAAGGCTTTTCCAATTAAAATTTTCTTTTGCCATTGTCTTTTGATTGCTAATTCATGTCATTTTTATAACTAATAAATAACATTATTATGAAAAGACAAAAATATACTTTTAAATCATATTATAAAGTTTTTCTTTCAAATAAAATACATATTTAACAATTTATACTACAAATTTAGATTTTTGAGCAAAAGCAAAAAGCGACAGGTACAAACATCTTATTTGCGGCACTTTATAAAGAAAAAATATTAAAATAGAGCAATACTAATAATTATAATTGCAATCCAAGAAAAAAATAACATCGCAAAATTAGACGAATTTATTTAGGCAAATTAAAAGCAAGTAAGTTGAAAAATATTATGCAAAAAAAAGCCGACAATTACTTGTCGGCTTTTTTTTATCTTAAATTATATTACCCGTTTAAGGCTTCTGCTCCACCAACGATCTCTAAGATCTCGTTTGTAATAGCAGCCTGACGTGCTTTATTATAAGTCAATTTCAATTGGTTTCTTAATTCCGTTGCGTTGTCAGTTGCTTTGTGCATTGCTGTCATACGCGCTCCATGCTCTGAAGCAAATGAATCACGAATACCTTTGTACAATTGCGTTTTTAATGATTTAGGAATCAAAGTCAACACAATTTCTTCTTTTGAAGGTTCAAAAATATAATCTCCAGCTGTAACGGGTACATCAGATTTAATTGGCGCCAAAGGTAAAAATTGTTCTGTCTGAACAATTTGAGTCGCAGCATTTTTAAACTGATTGTAGATCAATTCGATTCTGTCATATTCTCCAGACAAGAATTTTTCAGTCAAATTATCAGCAATTCCGGCAACATTTTCAAAAGTTAAATGATCAAAAATTGCATTATGATGACCGTGAACTTTATGCGTTTTACTTAAAACATCATTTCCTTTTTTACCAATAGCAAAAACGTCAACCTGTTTTCCGGCATAAAATTGAGTACGGTTTTTAATTTCTTTAATTACGTTGGTATTAAATGCACCACATAAACCTCTGTTTGAAGTTATAGCAACAAGCAATACTTTCTTTACTTCACGTTGTGTGGTGTAATCTCCTCCAACTTCACCCTCAAGTGTAGCAGAAAGGTTTTGCAGCAACTCCGTTAATTTCTCGGCATAAGGGCGCATTGCAGTGATTGCATCTTGTGCTTTCTTAAGCTTTGCAGCAGAAACCATTTTCATAGCCGATGTAATCTGCATCGTCGATGAAACGGAAGTAATTCTATTACGGATTTCCTTTAAATTTGCCATGTATTATAGTTGTTGGTTGTTAGTTGTCGGTTGATTGTTACTGGGATAATTAATTCCAACAACAATTAACCAACAACAATCAACTAAAATTAGTTATATTTTGCTGAAATTTCTTTTGCTGCTTTTTCAATAACATCTGTAATGTTGTCATCTAATTTTCCAGCTTTCAACGCGTTAAGCGTATCTTTATGTTTACTGTTTAGGTAAACTAAGAAATCTGCTTCAAATTCTTTTACTTTATTTACAGGAACGTTTCTTAATAAGTTTTTAGAACCTGCATAAATAATAGCAACTTGATTCTCTACTGTATAAGGATCATTTAAACCTTGTTTCAAGATCTCAACGTTTCTTTTTCCTTTTTCAATTACGTTTAAAGTAACAGAATCAAGATCAGAACCAAATTTAGCGAAAGCCTCTAATTCACGGAATTGAGCCTGGTCTAATTTTAAAGTTCCAGAAACTTTTTTCATTGATTTAATTTGAGCATTACCTCCAACACGAGATACAGAGATACCTACGTTAATAGCAGGACGAACTCCAGAGTTGAACAAATCTCCGTCAAGGAAAATCTGACCATCTGTAATCGAAATTACGTTTGTTGGGATATATGCAGAAACGTCACCAGCCTGAGTTTCGATAATTGGCAATGCAGTTAATGAACCACCACCTTTTACGATTGGTTTGATAGAATCTGGTAAATCGTTCATATTTTTAGCAATTCCATCATCTGCAATTACTTTACAAGCACGCTCTAATAAACGAGAGTGTAGGTAGAAAACGTCTCCAGGATAAGCCTCACGTCCCGGTGGTCTTCTTAATAAAAGAGAAACCTCACGGTAAGCAACAGCTTGTTTAGATAAATCATCATACACAATAAGTGCAGGACGACCTGAGTCTCTAAAGTATTCTCCAATTGCGGCACCTGCGAAAGGAGCATAAACTTGCATTGGAGCCGGGTCAGAAGCATTTGCAGCAACAATAACGGTATAAGCCATTGCACCTTTTTCTTCTAACATTTTAGCGATTCCTGCTACAGTTGAAGCTTTTTGCCCAATTGCAACATATATACAGAATACAGGTTTTCCTGCATCGTAAAATTCTTTTTGATTTAAGATCGTATCGATACAAACAGTTGATTTACCTGTTTGACGGTCACCAATTACAAGCTCACGTTGTCCACGTCCAACCGGGATCATAGCATCTACTGCTTTTATTCCTGTTTGTAATGGCTCAGTTACTGGCTGACGGAAGATAACTCCAGGAGCTTTTCTTTCTAACGGCATTTCGTATAAGTCTCCTCCAATTGGTCCTTTTCCATCAATTGGAAAACCAAGAGTGTTCACAACACGTCCAACCATTTGCTCACCTACTTTTAGAGAAGCAATACGTTGTGTTCTCTTTGCTGTTGAACCTTCTTTAATTCCTGTTGATGGTCCTAAAAGTACCACACCTACATTGTCTTCTTCAAGGTTCAATACAATAGCTTCAAGTCCGTTATCAAATTCAACTAACTCACCATATTGTACATTCGATAACCCGTAAATACGAGCAATACCGTCTCCAACTTGAAGTACTGTTCCTACTTCCTCTAGCGTAGCACCAGATTCAAAACCTTCTACTTGCTTTCTTAATATTGCTGAAATTTCAGCAGGTTTGATTTCCGCCATCTTAATTTATAATTTAGACACTTTTATGTGTGATAAAACTAATTACTTAACTCTCTTTTTAATACCTGCAGTCTGTTTGCAACAGAAGCATTGTATTGCTGATCACCTATTCTTAAAATAAATCCTCCAATAATTGATGGATCTACAATATTTTCAATCGTTATTTTTTTATCTGATAAAGTAGCAATTTTTGCCAAAACTTTAGCTTCTAAAGCTTCATCTAATGGAATTGCTGTAGTTACTTTAGCAACTTCAACACCATTACTTTCATCGTAGACATTGCTATATTGTAATGCAATTGCTTCAAGAATTTCAAATCTTTTGTTTTCAAATAATAAATGAAACAAACCTTTTGTAATTCCATTTACATCTGCAAAAACTTCTAAAAGAGCACTTTCTTTCACTTCAACTTTTGTCGTTGGATTTTGAATAAAGGCACTCAATTCTTCATTTGTCTCAATTGTTGATGCAATCGACTTCATGTCGTTATTCACAACTTCGGCAACACCTTTAGAGTTTGCTAAGTCCAGAATTGCTTTTGCATAACGAATTGCTGCTCTTGTACTTGCCATAATCTTAGTTTAGCTTTACGTCACCTAACATTTTCTCTACTAATTTAGTTTGAGATTCTTTGTTAGATAGTTCTTCTTTCAATAATTTTTCAGCAATGCTCAATGATAAAGTTGAAACTTGTAATTTCAATTCTGCCATAGCTGCATTTTTCTCGCTTTCGATAGCCGCTTTTGCCTGGTCAATCATTTTTTGACCTTGCGCTTGTGCTTCGTTTTTAGAATCAGCAATCATTTTCTCTTTCATTTCGCGAGCTTCTTTCAACATCGCGTCACGTTCTGCACGAGCTTCGTTCAAAATTCTAAGATTATCAGCCTGAAGATTTTGCATTTCTAGTCTTGCATTTTCAGCAGAAAGTAATGCATCTTTAATACCTTGCTCTCTATCATTTACTGCATCAAGAATTGGTTTCCAGGCGAATTTTTTTAATAAAAATATTAATCCAACAAATATTAATATTTGCCAAAAGAACAAACCGAACTCGAACTGATTTATTAACTTATCCATTATATATCGTTATAAATTTTAATTTATGTCTTTTTTAAATTGCGGTAAAGCAATTTTAATGTTTTAATTTTAAAACAATAGTTACAACCAACCGTTGCAACTATTGTTTTTGTGTTTTAATTAAGCAGCGAATAATGCAGCGAAACCAATACCTTCAATAAGTGCAGCTGCGATAAGCATAGCTGTTTGGATTTTTCCTGAAGCTTCTGGTTGACGTGCAATAGCGTCCATTGCTGAACCACCAATTCTACCAATACCTAATGCAGCTCCGATTACGATTAATCCTGCTCCTATGAAATTTAAACCGGTCATATGTATATATATTAAAAATTAAACATTCAATTTGATTTTAGATTTTGATTTTAAATTTAAGTTCCTAAAAATCCTAAATTTAAATTTGAAATCTATTTAATGGTGAGCTTCATCATGATGATGCTCTTCTACTGCTGAACCAAAGTAAAGCGCAGATAGCATTGTAAAAATATAAGCTTGTAAAAATGCTACTAAAATCTCTAGTATAGAAAGTACAAATGATAATCCAAAAGATAAACTGCTTCCAATCCAGCTTTTAAAGATAAACATTAATCCGATGATACTCATTAAAACAATGTGACCTGCAAAGATATTTGCGTACAAACGAATCATTAATGAGAATGGTTTGATAAAAACTCCCAACAATTCAATTGGCGCTAAAATAATACGCATTGGTTTTGGTACACCTGGCATCCAGAAAATGTGACCCCAGTAATTTTTATTTGCTGATAGATTTGTAATTAAGAATGTAATAAGTGCTAATGCAAAAGTAATTGTTAAGTTACCTGTAGCATTAATACCTAGCGGAGTTAATCCGAAGATATTTAAAAATAATACAAAGAAAAAGATAGTCAATAAGTAACTCATGTATTTCTTGTAATGTTTTTCACCAATATTTGGTATCGCAACTTCGTCACGAATATACACTACCAATGGTTCAAAAATTCTTCCTACCCCTGAAGCAATTCCGCCATTTTTAGCATATGATTTTGCTAAACCTGCAAACAATAAAAACATTAATAGTGCAGCAGCAAAAATAGAAACTACAGTTTTTGTAATAGAAAAATCTATAGGGCGAACATTTGTTGGAAATCCTGTTTTTTCATCTTCTTTAATTTCTCCGGTAGCATCTGTTCTGTAGATTTTACCATCATGATGATTGATTGCATAAAAATTTCCGTTTGATTCTGCTACAGCATGACCATGGTTAAATTTTGCAGAAGAGAAAATGTGCAAACCATTATCCCAAATAATAACAGGTAATGGAAAACCATAATACTTTCCTGTCTCATCATCCTGAGTGAAAGTAAAATCGTGAGAATCTAAAACGTGATGACCAATAAAAGCCTTAATTTTAGATTTTACATCTGTTGGTTCTGCATGATGACCTTCTGAAACGGCCGCTTCATGAGCTACTTCAGTTTGACTGTGAGCAGCGTCTTTTTCTGGATTAGCAAAGCTTAATACTGGAAGACAAGCTACTAAAGCTACTAGGATAAATCTGAGTGGTTTGTTTGAAATCACCATATCTGTTAAAAATCTTATTTTTTTATGTTTCTAAAATTTGTGCAAAGGTACATTTTTTATTAATATTCAAAAGGATATGAAAAATTATTTTTGAACCTTGTTTTACAGAATCCTTATTTTAACGCTTTTCATTTAATAATCGGATAGTTAAAAGTGTCTCAAATAACAAAAACAAAATAAATGTTATAAAAAAGTTGATTTTTTCAACAGCCATATTCGCAAGCTTGTCTGCCAAAATAGGTCTTAATATAAGATACAAGAAAAACATTTGAATAAATGTCCCTCCCATAAAAAGCATTCCAATATTATCAAAATGAGTTGTTTTAAACTTTAACAGAATGAGGAACAGCACGGCGGAAAATGCAAAAAAAATCAAATACAATGATTCAATACTATAATGAAAGTTTTGGTCCTGAATTTGAAAAACCAAAAAAATGCCTTTATGAATTATATAAGACGCTAGTGTCAGAAAAAATAAATGAAGAATGGTTTTGTGATCTTTTAAAAACATTTGATTTTTTTCTGCAAAGATGCGACTTTTATTCAAAGCCAGCCTACCAGATAAATTACTTTGTTTTGTTGATTTCGCTTACCTGACGAAACACATTATATAAAGCCAGAGCAACTCCCACCATAATTAAGATTTTATGGTAATAGATTTTTGGATTCGGATGATTTTCATCTAGCCAGGTTCCCAGATAAGAAAACAAGAAAATGATAACACCCATTTGAATTGGAATATTAATAAGTGCGATCCATTTATTTCTTTGATTTTTATTCGGTTCCTTTTCCATCTTTTAGTGTTACTTCTTTATTATGAGTTAGCATGGTACAGGTAGCGGTAAAATCTGCTCCTGGTTCGACAGAAAGTTTTCCAACAGCAACTTCTCCATGAATTTGTGCTGAAGCTTTTATATTAAGGATTTCTAAAACTTTTATTTTTCCCTGAAATTCACCTTCAATATCGGCATTGTTGCAAAGAATTTCACCTTTTACAACTCCCGAGGCTCCTATTACCAGTTTTCCTTGTGAGGTAAAATTTCCAATTAACTCCCCATCTAATCGAAAATCAGCTTTCGAAACTATGTCACCTATAATAGAGGTTCCTTCAACAATTCGATTTGTTTTTCCTAAAAGTTCTGTACCGTTTTTTTTAACTTTATCAAACATGGTTATTATGGGGTTTTGGGCGCTAAATAAGTGTCAAGATTTTTTTTAATTTGAACTACAGTATAATTATCACTCGAAATAACAATTGCCGGATCTGAAATTTTATATTTTTTATCCTCTCTAAAAACTCCTGAAAGGTCTCTGGCATACGCCTCCGTTTTTATACCATGAATAACTACAAAACTTTCTGTTTTATTATAATTATCAAAAGAAGTTGTTAGTCTCTCGTAATTTTCAACTAATAAGAATACTTTAATTGCTTCTTCAATTTTTTTACGGGTTTTAGAATCATTATTGGCTACTCGATAAATAATCTTCCAACTATGACCGTCTACTGCCGTAAAATCAAGTTTTTCCAAACTCGGAATTTGTTTCTCTAAAATTTCACGGGCATTTTTACCTTCCTCGCTATTTGGATAATTATCAGCAACAGATTCTAATGCTTTTTTGTATTCTGCCAATCCATTTACTTTTCCTAAAGTATTTGCTTTAAGCAATTCATATTTAGAAACAATTTCATCACCTGAATATTGATTGATCAAGTTGTCAATATTTTCTAAAACAAGATCATATTGTTGTTCCTGATATAATTTATACCATTTTTGATATTCTTTATCCGGCGATCCTAAGTCATCTGAATTGGGATTGCTTAAAATTTGTGCATATCGTGAACCCGGATAATTGGCTGTGATATCAGACTTTATTCGTTCTGCTTTTGCCGGATTTGTAATTTGATAAATTTTATACAAATTATACATTGATGGCAAAACCAATTTTTCCTCCGGATTATTTTTTAATAATTGCTCGAGCTTGTCAATGGCCAAATTATATTCTTTAAACTTCTCTTTATATATAAGTCCCAATTGGTAATAAGCAAAGTTGCGTTCTTTACCAATACTGTCCATTGCTATTGAAGTAGTCGGAAGCTGTTTTTCATAGAAGGCTGTGGTGTATTTTTCTATCACAACAGAATCTTTTGCTGTATTGGCCAAATCCTGAGCATTGCTAATGCTATCATTAACCATAGCGGCATTGTTTACGGCTTTCATTCCGGCAAGCCTCCAGTTACCTGTAGCCGCTCTATTACCCCACATTTTTCTAAACTGAAGTTTTCCGTATGCAACTGTTGTTGGATTGTAAAAATAAAAAGTACTGGCACCAGCGTTCTCAGTTCCAGATGGAGGATTAAAGGAGCCAATACCTCCTGGCAAAGGCGCATCGTTTTTTCCTAAAGATTGTGGGTTTACCGCTACTGGTCCGTTATTGGCATTTGTATTTAAATCTATATTGGCCAATCGTTCTTTTTCTTTTTCTGCTAAAATGCGTTTTGCTTCATCTTTCTTTTTGAGCTCTGCAATATAATTTTCAAAATAGATTTTGCGATCTTCTGCCGGTAAACCTTTTACCTTAATAATACTATCATTACGTTTTGCAATGGCTTCGTACTTGATAACGTTGTCTAAGTTTTTTCTGTTTTTTTGAATAAAAGCAAACTCTCTCGTTTTCGGATCCAGTTTTACCAATGTACTGTCGTAATATTTGGCAGCCATTGTATAATCAGTATCCTTAAAATACATGTTTCCTATATTCCTATAGTCAGAAGCGGCCAGATAAGTATCTTTAGGTTTTCTGTGCAGCGATTTATTATAATATAAAAGGGCGCTGTCTTTTACTTTATAGTTATCATAAAATACACCCATTTGATAATAAAGAATATCATAGTAAGGTCGGTTTTCACGATCTGTAACTAGCTTATTGTAGGCTTCAATAAACAATGCTTTATTATCGTTTTCATAATCATACAATTCTGCTTTTTTAGCATAGGCATGCATCATGTATTTTCGATCGGCTTTTCGATTCATATCGATTACGCCATTATAAAAATAGATGGCACTGTCTCTTTTCCCGGCTTCCTGATACATTTGCCCAAGGATAAAACGATATCTCGCCTTGTCTTCATTAATTCGGCTAAATTCCTCAGCAATTCGCAGTTTCGCTACGGCACTATCTTTTTCTTCCAGATTTAAAAACGCTTCTGCCAATAAAGCATTCGCATCAGAATAGGTTTGTTTGTTTAAATCGGTATTTTTTAATAACAGCTTCATGTTTTTTAAGGCAATGGCATCGTTTCCTAAACGCATATTGGTTTTTTCTCGCCAGATTTTTGCCGTATAAATATTGCTGCTGTTTGGGTATTTGTATAAAATATAATTGAATGCTTCAAGGGCCGGAATAAAGCGCTGATCGTAGTATCTGGCTTTTCCGAGCATTAAATACGCTTCATCAATTTGTGAGTTTCTTTCTCTCCCTCCAATATTCATGGAGTGCTTTTGAATGGCTTTTGTCGCTTTGGTTTCGGCCTTTTCAAAATCAGCATTTTTGGCTTTTTCTCCTTCAGAAAAATTTTCATCAATCTGCATTTTTTCTATCGGCAGCATTTTCCAAAAGTTATCCTGATTATTTCCCTGAATAGACTTTAAACCTTTATCAAGGCCAATTCCGCCATTATAGAGAATATTATATTTGGTACTTAAGGCGTGCGAATTTCTGGCCAAAAAAGTATTCTTCTTGGTAGAGCAGGCTATCAAAAGCAATAAAAAAACGAGAAAAAAACAATATTTTAGAGTATTCTTTTTCAATAGAAAAGATTTTAAACAATTAACTGCTAAAAATGATTTTTAGTATAAAGACTTGTAAAAATACGCTTCTTTTTGAAATATCGAAACTTAAACTGCAAAAAACGATTCCAGTTCCTGTAAGGTTTCTTCTGATGTCTGAATATCCTTGACTATTTCGCCTTTGTTAAGTGCAACAATTCTGTCGCAAACCTCTACGGTATGCTGTAAATCATGACTGGAAACCAACACAGTAACATTTGGATTTTCTGCCAGATCTTTTATTATTTTTTTTAATCGGCTAACGGTTGTCGGATCTAAATTTGCAAAGGGTTCGTCTAAGATTACTACTTCAGGATTTCCGATGAGTGTGGCAATAATCCCCACTTTTTTCTGATTTCCTTTTGATAAGTCTCTTAAATATTTTTTATTGTTGAGTATTTCTCCATTAAAAAATTCTTCATGTCTTGCCAGCAGAGCATCGATGTCTGCTTTATTCTGATGGCGTAAATCTCCAATAAAATAAAAATATTCCTCTGGAGTTAAATAACCAATCAAAAAACTTTCGTCGAGAAATGATCCTGTAAAATTTTTCCATTTCTCGCTCTCATTTACCTGAATGTCATTGTTTTTAATGTTTCCTGTTGAAGGCTGGATCAGGTCTAGCAATAAACTAAAAAAAGTCGTTTTTCCTGCTCCGTTATTTCCTACCAATCCAAAACTTTGTCCTTTTGGAATTTCAAGATTGTTAATGTTTAAAACTGTTGTTCCGTTGTATTTTTTTGAAAGCTGATTTACTTGTATCATGGTAATTTTAGGTTTTAGATTCGATCAATGAAAGTAAATTATCTCATTGACCCATTGTTCAAATTGAGTAATTAATTCTTTTGTTTGTAAGCACTTATGGTACTATACTTTTCGATTTTGTATCTTTTTTCGATTAATGAAAAAACAATGTCTTTACACACAAAACCTAAAACTCCTGCACCTGCGACTATGGCTAAGCCCATGTTTTTGTTTCCAAAATAGAGACCAATAGCATAAAGTCCTAATGGTAAAAATAACTTGGGAAGCGTAAGTAGCATTGCACTTACATTAAAGGCTTTTTTATCTCCAAATGCTCCGCCGGCAGAACTTAAATCGATTGGTGTCTTTGTAAAAGCGCCGCCTAAAAGTACTAAATGAGAGTTGACTCCAATGTTATAAATAGCTCCCACAATAATGGTTAGATAAATTTCCCATCCCAAGAAAAGATAGAATGAGGCAAGAATTGTAGAAATAACTGTTGCAATAACAATTAACCACCACTTTGCAGTAATATACCCTTTGTAAGGAATATTTTGTGTCATCATTAATTGATAATACGAGCTATCCCAACTTGGAACAAACTGACCAAATACAAACAAAAATCCGCCTGAAACAAAGATTCCAGCAAAAATATGCATTACGGCAGGCTGACTATCGCTACCGAAAAAGATGAATCCGTAGAACAAAAAGATAACACTCATAACAAGCGTTGTTTTTGATCTTTTGTTTCTTTTTATCAACTTAATGTCATTTTTAAGAAATGTTCCTAAAGTTCCAAACTGATTTAGCCAGGAAAGATTTTCAGTTGTCGCAATATCTTCTTTTTTAGAAAGTCCGGCATCTAAAAAAAGATTGTTTTTAAAGTACTTATAGGTAAAGAAATACAATCCTGCCAACACTAGAATTGGAATTAAAAAAATTCCTTTTATCTCATAAAATCCCTGAAAAATTGGTGTCGTGAATGTAGTTATATCAAAGAATTTATAATATTGAGCAGCAGCAAGAACGATTATCAAAGCAATAAAAGCAATAAACAATTTATCTATATTGCTTAAAATGATATTTAAAAAATTATTGATATAAATTAAAGAGAAAGCGGCCAGAAGCCAAAAAACAATTCCTAACGCATCATAACCTTCTAAATATAAAACAATTGCAAATGGAATAAAGAAAAGTGCGTGAACCCAGTTAAAAAACGACAATGCGGTTTTGCCTAAAGAGAAATGTACAATTGTTGTTTTTTGAAAGGGTAAAACGAGTAAAGGTTTGATATTCATTACCGGAATTGCCTGCATGAGCAAACGAACTACAAGATCGAACAGAAAATAATAAATTAAAAATTTATTGAGGGTTACTAAAGGTTCTAGATTCATTTTTCGCAAGACATAAAATGCTCCGACCCCCATTCCGATAAAAAGTACCGAAAAATAGACCATCAAAAAACCCATTAAAATTTTCATTGCGACATTTTTGCCAAATGATGCAGATCTTGTAAAGGCCTTCCATTCAAGATAAATAAACTTTTTAATCATGGTTGTTTGGTTTTAGTTTTGTAGTAAGAGATCAAATGTAGGAAAACGTTACAAAAAAAGTTAAAAAAATTATTTTAGTAAGTGTCAATTACATAGTGTTTGCTACTTTTGCAAAAAAATTTAATTATGCCTTCATTCTTAAAACTTATAATTAAAGAGGTCAGACGCGAAACTGCAGATGCCGTTTCGGTACTTTTTAATGTTCCTGAAGAACTTAAACCTGACTATAAATTTATAGCCGGACAATACATAAATTTAAAATTAACTCTTGATAACCAAGAAATTCGTCGAGCTTACTCTATTTGCTCGGCACCAGACAGCGGTGAATTGCGAATTGCAGTAAAATCTGTAAAAAACGGATTGTTTTCTCAGTTTGCCAACACCAAACTAAAAGCCGGAGATGTACTTGAAGTAGGTCAGCCAGAAGGAATTTTTACTTTTGAGCCGGATGCCGAAAGACAAAAAAATTACGTAGCTTTTGTTGCAGGAAGCGGAATTACTCCTGTGCTTTCTATTTTAAAATCGGTCTTAAAAAATGAACCAAAAAGCTCATTTGTATTGGTGTATGGAAACAGAACGCCAGAGGAAACTATTTTTCACCAGGAATTGCACGATTTGCAATTGCAATATGTAGGGCGCCTTTTCGTGCATTATGTTTACAGCCAGGCCAAAGTTGAAAATGCTTTGTTTGGACGAATCGAAAAATCCTCAGTTAATTTTGTATTGAATAACAAACACAAAGAACTTGAGTTTGATAAATTTTTCTTGTGCGGTCCAGAAGAAATGATCAATACGGTTTCTGCCGTTTTGAAAGAGAAAAACGTAAAGGAATCTGCTATTAAGTTTGAGCTTTTTACTTCTTCATCTCAAGAACAAGAAATAAAATCTTCCTTAGAAGGACATACCAAAATCACGGTTTTAGTGGATGATGATGAAGTTTCTTTTGAAATGTCTCAAAAACAAACGATTCTTGATGCCGCATTAAAACAAGGTATCGATGCCCCATATTCTTGCCAGGGCGGAATTTGCAGCAGCTGCTTAGCACGTGTTACAGCAGGTACTGCAGAAATGACTAAGAACTCTATTTTAACAGATAAAGAAATAGCTTCTGGTTTGATTTTAACTTGCCAGGCGCATCCAACATCAGAAACGATTTATGTAGATTATGACGATGTTTAGAAAGCTAAACTCCAAATACAAAAAATTCCAAATTCCAAATTAAATTGGGATTTGGAATTTTTTTTTGAGATTTTAAATCTTAATTACTTATCTGAGAGAAAATTAGAATTTGAGATTTTATTTTTAAACCAAGTCCTTTATTTTCTTTAAAATTAAATTTGGAGAAATCGTTCTCATTGCATCTTCATAACCTTCAACCATCTTATTTCCGTAAACGGAAGTGGGTAGTTTTGGATACTGATTTCGGTCTGATGTTAAAGCGTTTTCCAAACTTTGGTTAAAAGGCAAAAATCCAGCATACGGATGCGTGGCGCCCCAAAGTGTAATTACCTTTACACCCAGCATTGCGGCAATATGCGCATTTCCTGAATCCATAGAAAGCATTACATCCAGATTGCTTATAAGTTGCAATTCTTGTTGAAATTTAATTTTTCCGGCGACATTAATAACGTTTTCAAAAGGTTCTGAAAACGAATTCAGAATTTCTATTTCTTTTTTACCACCTCCAAAAAGTAAAATCTTATACGCCTTATTTTCTGCCAGTTTTGCAATAACTTCCTGCATTAAATCCTGCGGATAAACTTTAGAATCGTATTGCGCAAAAGGAGCAATTCCGATGAGTTTTGGGTTATCATTGCCGATAATTTCTAAAATAGCTTCATTTAAAATTGCCTTTTCAGGGAAAGTTGGATTGGATAAATTTAACGGAAAACCCAATTCTTCAAACACTTTCGAATGTCTTTCAAACATTGTAGGCAGTTGTTTGAAAACCTTATTTTCAGCCCTTGTTAATTCTTTTTTTCCATCGCGGCCCTTGTCAACCGTAGCTCTTTTTTTTCCGCTTAAAGCGAAAAGCAAACTCACCACTTTAGATCGCAACACATTATGCAAATCTGCAAAAGCGTCTATTTTGAGCTTTTTGAGATCTTTATAAAGTCGCAAAAGCCCGGCAAATCCTTTATGACGGTCTTTTTCATCAAAAGTAAAAAACTCCAAGTTCGGAATTCCATCAAAAAAAGGTTTAAAAAACGGACGGGAAATTACCGTTACTTTAACCGTTGGATACTGTTTTACAAAAGCGCGTAAAACAGGAACCGTCATGGCGACATCTCCCATTGCGGATAGTCTCATGACGGCTATATGTTTAATGGTATTGGACAATTCTGCCAAATTATTTTTTGTTTTGATATAAAACAGGATTCAATTCATCGTCGTTGTACATTTTCATTTGCTTGTACACTTTCATGAATTTATCTCCGTTTTCGATATCTGTTAACAAATCATCAATTGCAGTAGATAAATCTGTTCTTTGTTCTAAAAGAATGTTTAGTTTTTCCTGACATTTATCTCTATGCTCTTGTGAAGCCTCTGCACGAGTAGCTTCTTCCTGCATATGATAAATTTTTAAAGCTAAAATAGACAATCTGTCAAAGGCCCAGGCAGGACTTTCTGAGTTGATTTTTGCGCCATCTTTTGCTTTTACATCGCTGTATTTTTGTAAAAAGTAGCTGTCAATATATTCCACCATATCAGTACGTTCCTGATTAGATGCATCGATTCTTCTTTTTAAAGTTAAAGCTGCAACCGGATCAATTTGCGGATCGCGAATTATATCTTCAAAATGCCATTGAACAGTGTCAATCCAGTTTTTTAAATACAATAAATGCTCAAATTTTTCCTTAGGAAATGGGTTACTTATTGGTTGATCAACATTATCAAATTGATGATAATCTTTGATGCTTTGTTCGAAAACAGAATATGCTAATTTTGAAAACATGTCTTTAATTTGTTAGAGACACAAAGATACTTTTTATACTTTTATACTGGGAAAAAAACGCTTAATTTTTCGTTTCAACCTAATACACAATCAATTATATCAAAAATTCATTATGAAAATTCATTATATCTCCGAAAACAATAGCGTGTTGAATCATTTTTTAGGTCAAATCAGAAACATCAATGTTCAGAACGACAGCATGCGCTTTAGAAGAAATATTGAACGAATTGGCGAAATTATGGCGTATGAACTCAGTAAAGAATTGTCTTATAAAAATGTTGAAATTCAAACACCACTTGGTATCAAAAAAACAACAGAAATAGAAAGCGATTTGGTTTTGTGTTCTATTTTGAGAGCGGGTTTACCACTTCATAATGGTTTTTTAAATTACTTTGATTATGCCGAAAATAGTTTTGTATCGGCTTGCAGGTATCATCCAAATAATGATGATGAATTTGAAATTAGAGTGGAATATCAGGCGGTTTCGAACATAAAAGATAAAACAGTTTTATTGCTTGATCCGATGTTGGCAACAGGTCAGTCTATAGTGGCTGTTCATGAAAAATTGATTCAGAATGCCATTCCGAAAGAAATTCACATTGTAGTCGTTATTGCCGCTCCGGAAGGAATCTCCTATTTAGAAAAAAATCTACCAGATCATTGCCATTTATGGGTTGCCTCTTGCGATGAGAAACTAAACGAGAAAAACTATATTGTTCCAGGTCTTGGAGATGCAGGTGATCTTGCTTACGGCAGTAAATTATAATTGAGAGAAAAACGTAAATAAGCTACACAAAATCAGCACATAAAAAACAATTTCGTTGTTGAGTTTTTGTTGCATATATTCGACATGACCGGCTGCCATAATGGTTAATGGAGCTATACTAAAAAGCAATAAATCATTGCTTTTATCTGGCGAAACAATAAAAACCAATGCTGCAATAAAAAAACAGGCAACAACTTTTTTATAAGAAGAATGCACAATTTGTGGTCGGTTTGAAAGCGTACTCAAAATTGAAAAGACAAAAAACAAAGAGACAGCGACATAAATAGAAAGTGCACCGTTTTCGTAATTGTTTTTAAAATAAGAGATTCTAAAATCGATGACAGCACGTTTTTGAAAAAATTCGACAAAGTCAATATGAAATACTAATGCGATCAATAAAAAAAGTATAGATACCGCAAAAAGTGCTATAAAAGGCAAAATCCAGTTTCTATAATCTCTCGAAACATGGAAAATTATCGATATAAATACTAATATTAAAAAGAGAATAGACCAAAATTGAAATAAAGCAGCTATTAAAATCCAAAAAGAAGCATCGAATATTTTTTCTTTTGAAGCTTTTAAGGATTGCAGTGAAATTAATCTTCGAAGTGCCAACAGCACAAAAAAGTTGGCGTAGATAACATTGGCATTGTTGAATATTGTGGGGAAAAACAAGACAAACAACAAGTAAAATAAAATCGCGTAACCATTGTCTTTACTGAGGCCGTTCTTTTTTACAATGAAATTTACAAGGAAAAAAGAGGCTAAAATAAAGCACAGTAAACTTACTTTCTGGAACGCCAAAAAATAAGAACTCACCCATGATGGATCTTTAATTTGAAAAATAAAAAAGAAAACCAGTATCAAAATTACAACCAAGGAATAATTTAATGGTGTAGATTTTTTAAAAACACTTGTTATCATAAGGATATTTTATACTTTTGTGATTGTAAATATAATACTTGTTTAAAAAGTAAAACCAACAAGTTGAAAAAAGATTCTCTTAATTGAATTTTGATTTCGATGCGTTACACAACAATAAATAACATATAATTTTATAAATTATGACAGCTTTTTTTGAAGGAATACAATACTTATTCGTTAACATTTTGTTTTTTCCACTTGACCTTTTACGTCGTTTTGAACTAGTAAGCTGGTTTGGTGCAAACTTTATTAACTGGATTTTTATGATCATCTGCGCATGCGCAATCGTTTACTGGATTAAACAATTACGCATTTTTGATGATGCAGGAACAGAAAACCAAGATACTACAGCTCACTCTTTTTTAAAGTAAGTCGAAGCCAATATCTTTTCTAAAATACATCTTATCAAAGCTTAGCTTATCTATGTTTTGGTAAGATTTTTTTATGGCCTGTTGAAAATCGTCTCCATAAGAGGTAATTGTTAATACACGTCCTCCATTACTAACGACATTTTCGTTATCTAATTTTGTTCCTGCATGAAAAACAATAGAATCTGTAATATTTTCTAATCCTGTAATGATTTTTCCTCTTTCGAAATCTTCAGGATATCCGCCAGAAACTACCATAATTGTAGTCGCACTTCTCGGATCCACTTTTAATTCGAATTCATCTAATTTTTGATCAGCTACCGAAAGGAACAATTCAACCAAATCAGATTCTAATCTTGGTACTACAACTTCAGTTTCAGGATCACCCATTCTCACATTATATTCGATAACTATTGGCTCGTTTTTTACATTAATCAAACCAATAAATACAAAACCTTTATATTCGATTCCATCTTTCTGGAAACCTTCTATTGTTGGTTTTACGATACGAGTTTCAATTTTTTCCATCAAAACAGCATCAACATAAGGAACTGGAGAAACTGCTCCCATTCCGCCTGTATTTAAACCTGTATCTCCTTCACCAATTCTCTTGTAATCTTTTGCTGTTGGAAGGATTTTATAACTTTTTCCGTCTGTCAAAACAAAACAGCTTAATTCGATTCCGTCCAGGAATTCTTCGATAACTACTTTTGAACTTGCTGCTCCAAATTTTTCGTGAACCAACATGTTTCTTAATTCGGTTTTTGCTTCTTCAAGATCCTGAATAATCAAAACTCCTTTTCCAGCTGCTAAACCATCTGCTTTTAAAACGTACGGAGGTTGTAATGTTTCTAAGAATGCACATCCTTTTTCTACAGTTTCGGCAGTAAAACTGTCGTAAGCAGCGGTTGGAATGTTGTGTTTCATCAGGAATTCTTTAGCAAACTCTTTGCTTCCTTCAAGTTGAGCTCCTAATTTTGATGGTCCGATAACCGGAATATGCTGTAAACTTTCATCGTTTTTAAAATAATCGTAAATCCCTTTTACCAAAGGATCTTCTGGCCCTACGACCACCATTTTTACATTTTCCTGAATTACGAATGCTTTTATGGCATCAAAATCTGTTGGAGACATTGCCACGTTTGTAGCAATTGCAGCCGTTCCCGCATTTCCCGGTGCAACAAAAAGTTTTTCGCAAAGCGGACTCTGAATCATTTTCCACGCAAAAGCATGTTCTCTTCCGCCTGATCCCAATAGTAAAATTGTCATGTGTAGTTGTATTTAGTTGTGGTGCAAAAATAATTGCTTTTGTACGTAAAAAATAATTAAATTTTAAAAAGTTGTTGATTCTTCTCTGTTAGTAATTTGATAATATTATTTTTGATGAAAATTCAGTCCCAAATGATTTCTATTTTTGATATTTCGCTTCAACTAAATGGTTTTCCTATAAAGAAAGCCAAAGCTGAAATGGATAAAATCGTGAATTTATCTCAACAAGAATATGACGTTTTTCTTCAAAATAAAAAAGAAGAAATTGTTGATTTTCATCTTCAAAACAACTCATTTTATACCAATTTAGTTGGGAATAAAAAAATTGAAAAATGGGAAGATTTGCCTATTTTAAACAAACAAAATCTACAAAAACCACTCAAAGAAAGGCTATCAAAAGGGTATTCTAAGAAAAACATTTACCTCAACAAAACTTCAGGATCGAGCGGAACTCCGTTTGTTTTTGCCAAGGATAAATATTCTCATGCTCTAACATGGGCATCTAATATTATGCGTTTTGGCTGGTTTGAAATTGATTTCAATAAATCCTATCAAGCTCGTTTCTACGGTATACCAATGGATTTTTTAGGTTACCAAAAAGAACGTTTTAAGGATTTACTTACGCATCGGTTTCGTTTTCCGGTTTTTGATTTATCAGATGAAATCCTGGAAAAATTTCTTCAAAAATTCAAATCGAAAAAGTTCGATTATATCAATGGGTATACAAGTTCGATTGTTTTATTTGCCAAATATCTGGAAAAGAAAAATATCATTTTAAATGAAGTTTGTCCGACCTTGAAAGCTTGTTTTGTGACTTCGGAAATGCTCTTTGATACGGATAAAATACTGCTCGAAAAACAATTTAGAATTCCAATTATTCGCGAATATGGCGCATCAGAATTGGATTTAATTGCTTTTGAAAATTCTCAGGGAGAATGGCAAATAAATGCTGAAACGCTTTTTGTAGAAATTTTAGATGAAAATAATAAAGTTCTGCCTCACGGGGAAGAAGGACGTATTGTAATAACTTCTTTGTTCAATAAGGCAAACCCGTTTATAAGATATGAAATTGGCGACATTGGAATTTTAGATGAAAAAAGCACACCTAAAAAACCATTTTTAAAGAAATTAATTGGAAGAACCAATGATGTTGCGATTTTACCCAGCGGAAAAAAATCGCCAGGTTTGACATTTTATTACGTTACTAAAAGCATTATTGAAGATGATGGAAACGTAAAAGAATTTATCATCAAGCAAATGCAATTAGATACTTTTGAGATTGAATATGTGTCTGAAAGAGAATTAACTCCTACACAAATTCAAACGATAAAAGAAGCTATTGACTTATACCTGGAACCTAATCTTAAATTCACTTTTATCCGAAAAAAAGTTTTAGAAAGAAGCAATCGTGGCAAACTCAAACAGTTTAAATCGTATTTATAATATAAATAAAATCTTACATTTGTTTTTTTAAATTAAACTTATGGAAGATCAATCTTTACTTTCTGAAGAAACTATTTCAGACAAAATATATTTTATCCGCAATCAAAAAGTGATGCTTGATAGTGATTTGGCCTCGCTTTATGAAGTTGAGACCAGAAGATTAAACGAACAAGTTAAAAGAAATATCTCGAGATTTCCATCTGATTTTATGTTTCAACTTACCGAAATAGAATTTGAAAACTTGATGTCGCAAATTGCGACATCAAGTTGGGGAGGAACTAGAAAATTACCTTATGCTTTTACTGAACATGGCGTTCTAATGTTGTCAAGTGTACTTAAAAGCGACAAAGCCATTCAAACCAATATTCAAATTATGCGCATTTTCACGAAAGTAAGACAAATGCTTTTGGATACAACAGAACTGAAAGTTGACATTCTTCAGATTCAGAAAAAGTTAGAAAATCATGATAAAAATATAGAATTGGTTTTCTCTTATTTAGATGAATTGACGGAGAAAAAGGAAAACGAAAGTGAAAGAGTTCAAATAGGATATAAAAAATAATTAATTATTATTATTGAAGGTCAAAAATTGCGATCGCCAATTTTAAAATAAGTTTGTGTAAGAGATAAAAGTTTAGATTATACATCGAAGAAAATCTTTCAAACGATCCAGAATCCAATTTAAACTTTATTTTTGCCAGAGAAAGTTTTTAGAAAGAATCCAATCGACTTATGAAAATCACCATCATTGCGGGCGCACGTCCCAATTTTATAAAAATAGCGCCTATTATTAATGCCATAAAAAGCAAGCAAAATGAAGGTTTTGATGTTACATTTCGATTGGTACACACTGGTCAGCATTATGATAAAAACTTAAGTGATACCTTTTTTGAGGAATTAAATATTCCGCATCCTGATGTAAATTTAGAAGTAAAAAGTGGATCTCAGGCTGAGCAAACTGCGGCCATTATAATTGCTTTTGAAAAAGAATTGCTTCAAAACCCTTGTGATTTGGTTTTGGTTGTTGGCGATGTAAACTCCACTATGGCGTGTTCTATTGTGGCAAAAAAATGCAACACAAAAGTAGCACATGTCGAAGCCGGAATTCGTTCCGGAGATTTAACAATGCCAGAGGAAATCAACAGAATGCTGACGGACAGTATTACAGATTACTTTTTTACCACCTCAACAACGGCATCTGAAAATTTATTAAAATTGGGTTCAGATCCTGAAAATGTTCACTTTGTGGGCAATGTGATGATCGACACTTTATACCAGAATATCAACAGAATTACACCTCCTGGTTTTTGGAACGAACATCAATTAAAAGAAAAAAATTATATCATTTTAACGTTACATCGTCCGGCTAATGTTGATGAAGTTTCGTCTCTTATCGCTTTACTGCAGGGAATTGATTTATTGGTCAGCGACAAAAAAATAATCTTCCCTATCCATCCCAGAACACAGGCAATTTTAAGCGAAAGCAAAACTGAATTTAAAAATATCATTTTTGTTTTGCCTCAGGGTTATTTAAATTTCATGTATTTAATTAAAAATAGTTTCGCGGTTATTACAGACAGCGGTGGTATTTCTGAAGAAACAACGGTGCTGGGAATTCCGTGTTTTACGATGCGTGATAATACTGAAAGACCTGAGACAGAAACTATTGGATCTAATACAATTGTTGGTACATCTTTAGAAAATTTGAAAAAAGTTTTTGGTTCCTTTTTGCAAAACGGTGCGAGGAAAAGCGGTATTCCGGAATTGTGGGACGGAAATGCCTCTGAAAGAATTATTTCAATTTTATTGAGTAAGAAGTAATGAAGGACATTCTTATAATATCTAATTATTATCCGCCGGAAAAAGGTGCTGCGGCCAATAGAATCGAGCAATTGGCCTTGAAGCTAGACCAAAACGGTTATCAGGTTTCAGTAATTTCGCCACTCCCCAATTATCCAAAAGGAGAACTTTTTCCAGAATATAAAGGCCGTTTTTCGGTTACTGAAAAAATTCAGAATATTACTTTAAAGCGTCTTTGGATCTACCCAAGCAACAGTTCTAATATTTTTAAAAGAATTGTTTCGACACTTTCTTTTTCTGTAACGCTGTTTTTTTATTTGCTCTTTGCCAGAACACCTCAAAAAGTTATTGTGCAATCTCCGCCATTGCTTTTATCCTTTGTCTCTGTTTTGGCTCTCTGGATAAAAAGAAAAAAAATAATTTTGAATGTGTCAGATCTTTGGCCAACAGCGGCTATTGAACTCGGGGTTTTACAGCAAAATAGTTTTTCGCATCGGTTACTGCTTTTTATTGAACGCTTTATTTACAAAAAAGCAACGCATATTTTTGGCCAGTCTAACGAGATTATCGATCACGTACACTCCATTTTTCCAGAAAAAAAATGTTTTTTATATCGCAATTATCCAGATCATTTTGTTGAAAATATCGCGGAAGAAAATGACAATTCTAACCAGCCGGTTATGTTATTTTATGCCGGATTATTGGGTGTTGCGCAGGGCGTTTTTGAACTAATTCAGCAATTGCATTTAGAAAACCTCAACATTGAATTACATATTTTTGGAGATGGTGCCGAGAAAGCACAAATTGTAGATTATATGACACAAAATCCTAAGCAGAAAATTATTTTTCACGGAATGCTGGACCGCAATCTGCTTCATGAAAAATTACTCAATTTGGATATTGCACTTGTTCCGTTAAAAACAAGAATTTATGGCTCTGTTCCTTCAAAAATATTCGAATACAGTGCTTTGGGATTTCCTATTCTTTATTTTGGCGGCGGTGAAGGAGAATCAATTGTAGAACAAAACAACTTAGGATGGGTGGTTCCTGTAGAAGATTTTGATGGTTTGAATACGGCTTTACAACAAATTTCTACGACCGGAAAAAGGGCCGTACAAAACATGAAAAAGAGCATTTTTCTTCATGCCAGACAAAATTTTAATCTCGATGAACAAATGAAGACCTTAATTGAAAGCGATGCTTTTTAAGTTCTTTTGATAAACTAAAAAAGGGAAAATATTTTGAATATTTTCCCTTTTTTCTTTATTTGATATAACTCGAAAAATCTTTGTGTTCTTCTTTAGAAAGTTCTTGCGTCGATAATGATCTGAAATAATCATACGTGATTTTCATTCCTTCAGAACGGCTTACTTTTGCCTCCCAACCTAATAATTCTTTTGCTTTTGTCGTATCGGGCTGACGCTGTAACGGATCGTTTACTGGCAAAGGATGATATACTACTTTCTGGTTGGTTCCGGTTAGTTTTATAATTTCTTCTGCAAAATCCTTAATTGTAATTTCATCAGGATTTCCAATATTTACAGGATACACATAATCAGAATGCAATAATCTAAAAATACCTTCGACCTGATCGTCTACATAACAAAAAGAACGTGTTTGCATTCCGTCTCCAAAAATCGTTAAATCTTCTCCACGCAATGCCTGCCCTATAAATGCCGGAATTACACGTCCGTCGTTTAATCGCATTCTTGGTCCGTAGGTATTAAAAATACGCACGATCCTGGTTTCTACGCCATGAAAAGTATGATACGCCATGGTGATTGATTCCTGAAAACGTTTGGCCTCGTCATAAACTCCGCGCGGTCCAATTGTGTTTACATTTCCATAATATTCTTCTGTCTGCGGATGTACCAAAGGATCTCCATATACTTCAGAAGTTGATGCAATTAAAATTCTCGCTTTTTTAACTCGAGCTAATCCTAATAAATTATGTGTTCCTAAAGAACCTACTTTTAAAGTCTGAATTGGAATTTTTAAATAATCAATCGGACTTGCAGGTGAAGCAAAATGAAGAATATAATCCAGATCGCCCGGAATGTGTACAAACTTGGTGATATCATGATGATAAAATTCAAAGTTTTCTAATTTGAATAAGTGCTCGATGTTTTTAAGATCTCCTGTAATCAAATTATCCATCCCGATAACAAAATATCCTTCTTTGATAAAACGATCGCACAAATGTGATCCCAGAAACCCTGCAGCGCCTGTAATAAGTATTCTTTTCATATTATTTTAATTGCTCTCTGTAAATAGATTCGAGATCTTGTATTTTTTTATAAATATTATGATGGTTTTCAAATGTTATTTTTGCATTCTTCGAAAACTCATTATATAATTTTTCATCCTTAAGTAAGGCATGTATTTTTCGACTAAATGTCGTTGTATCATTTTCTTTTACACAATACCCATTAAAATCATTGAGAATTAAATCCCGGTTTCCGTCGCAATCTGAAACTACACTCGGAATAGATAATGCCAAACTTTCAATTATCGAATACGGAAGCCCCTCATATCTGGCTGTTGAAAGGTACAATTTTGATTTACTGATAATATTCAGAACATCTTCCCTTGTGGTCCAATTTAAAAGGGTTACCTTATTTTTTAAATTTAACTCTGCAATTAAACTTTCGACTTGCGCAAGATGATCGGCATGATGTCCTACGCCTAATATTACTAAATGTATATCTGCCGTTTTATTCACTTCGAACAAAACCTCAATCAGCTCTTCAATATTTTTTTGATAACACGGCCTGCCTACTGTACAAAGATACTCGTCTGGCCATGTTTTTGGTATCGATAAATCGAAAATTTTTTCAATAGGCTCTATTGCATTATTAAAAAGATTTGTTTTTGATTTTGGAAAACCAACTTCATTTATTGCTCTGTTAAGTTCAGATTGAGAAGATGCCAATAAAATAGTTTTTCCTTTTGAAAGTAATTTTTCAACATATATAAAAAATGCTTTTTTGATTCTATTATTTGTGCTTAAAAATGAAAACGCCTGTGGCGTATGTAAAACCTTTATACCAGTCAAAAATCCGACGATTCTGCCAATGACACCGCCTTTAGTGCTGTGTGAATGTATTAAATCCGGCTTTTCTTTTCGAATGATTTTCCACGCTTTTACAATTGCCGATAAATCATTTACAAAAGAAATTTCTCTATAAATAGGCAACTGATAATGAACAACCGGCTTAGAATCTTTATTTATAAAGTGGTCTTTAATGTCAGAATCGCCATGAATTACTATGCTTTCAAAATTTACTGTATCTAAATTGTGAAGTATTTGCCTCAACGAAACATCAACTCCTCCTACTGAATGCAGAATATGCGCAACTTTAATTTTCTTCATTTGTTTTTCTCTGCAGTAAAATTAGTATAAATATACCAAACAAGTAACAGCCAAATTGTCGGTAAAATATATTCTCCACACAAAAAAACAATAGAAATGAAAATGCAATCGCAGTGTGAAAAAAGTTTGTTCGTACTTCTCTCCATAATTGAATGAAAAAAGCAAGAAATAAAAGGAGTCCAATTGAACCTCCTATGAGATAAAAATCAATAAACTGATTATGAGAATTGAATTTTTCGGTCAAAAAATATTCTTTTTTAGATGGATTTTCAATGGTATTGGCATAACAATTTAAAAAGTTATTCGAGATTTCATTATAGCCATCAAATCCAATTAAACTATTAAAATCACTTTTTTGAGTCATACTATAGGCGCAATTCCAGATAACAATTCTGGGTTCGTAGTCTGATGCTACTTTTAATGATTCCTCGAGATTGCTCTTTACAAAAAAACGTTCTGAGATGTTTTTGTTAGTTACAACAATCAGGACAAAGACAACTACAAACGTAACTAAAAACATTCCTTTTTTTAACCAGGAGATTTTAGCATAAAATATGAGGTAGATTATTGCTAATAAAAAAAGGGTGATAATTGAAATTCGGGCTGAAATTAAAAGAATAAATAAGAATAACAAGACTGCATTTATTACCCATAAACTTTTGAATTTTATTACGAAACATGATTTTTCAAGCGCAAGAAAAACACCTAAAACCGTAATAAAACCCATATACGGACGCTCTAAAATTAATAACTCATTGACTTCTGCCGTATTGGAAAAAGGTAATACATGATGTTTGAAATAAAATAAGCTTATTAATAATGCACAACTTAAAACTGCAGCATTAATACTCCATAAAAGAACCAGTTTTAGCATTTTAAAATTGGTTACTTTTTTAAACACAATTGCCAGCCAAAATGCTAAAAATAATCCTTTATAAACTTTAAAATTATACGATAGTGTACCAAAAGCAATTGACTTTACTGTTAGAAATAGCAATAAAATTAATAAGATTACAGTAGATGAAAAGGTGAATTTGGTTTTAAAAAATTGAAGTTTTTTAAAACCTATTATTGTCAATACAGACAAAACGGCCAAAACGATATTGGGAAATGCTTTTGAAAAAAAAAGCGATGCTATCAGGAAATAAATGAGATATTCGAAGCTCTTTTCTTTGATCAGATTTCTCATTTTTTAATTCTTTTTTTAAGGGATAAAATAATACGGTAAGGCATCAACAACAATATATAATTTCTAATAAGGCCGTAAACTGGATAATATCCAAAGTAAAAATTTTCTTTTATAATTTGTATCCTGCTTTTTACTTGTTGTCTTCTTCTTTGCAGCGAAATACCATTTTCGTTAATTTCAATCTGTGTTAAATATTGATTGATATTCGCCATTTTAAACTTTTTAGAAATAGCAAAAAAGAAGGCATAATCCTCTGCTGATTTATGATTGAGGGAATAAAATCCTGTTGTTTCGACAATAGAGGTTTCAAATAATATAGCGGGATGAATTAACATCGAATTGAAATACATCTTATTTTTGATGTCTCTATCGTCTGAAGGTAAATCTATTGCATACAAATATTTGTCCTGAATGTCGACTGCCAACACGTTTGATCCTACTATTTTAATTTCGGGATTTTGCTCTAAAAACTGCGATTGAATGGCAAATCTTTTTCCTAAACATACATCTCCGCAATCTAGCCGTGCGGTATATTTATACTTTTTTTCGACACTTATTTTAAGCCCGTGATTTAATGCAAATTCAATTCCCTGGTTTTGTTCGAGATATTCAAAATACAACGTTCCATTTGCTTTAAAACTTTTTTGAAGCAACACCTCATCAAATTTATTTTTACTTCCATCATCTATAATGATAACATCTAATTCTTCATCAGAAGCAATAGAATTCAAAGATTTCATCAATCCTTCGTCATTGTTATAATAGGGAATTAAAAGCACTACTTTATTCATCTGTTGCTAAAATTGATTTGTTTCTGATTCTAATTAAAATAGCCAGTCCCAGCCAAATTCCATACATTCTAAAGGTGTCAATTTGAAGCCAGTTGATATATAATCCTGTAAGAGAAATAAATAAAATGATTAAAAGTATCTTTTTTTCTTGTGTTGCATTTTTCATTAAGAGACGAATTTCGTTAATTGAAAAACAAAGTATCATTAAAAACAAAACAATTCCAATAAGTCCCGTTTCTGCCAGCAATCGGGTATACATATTGTATCCGGGCGGAAATGCTTTTTCTTTCTTGTTTTTGTAATACAATTCAAATTCATAATTTTTTCTGGTAGCCCACGTAGGATAATGTGTTCTATTGTGATAGGCTTGCTGGCCAAATCCCACACCAATAATCGGATTTTCTAAAAAGACCTGTACAGAAGCATATTGCATTCCAAATCTGGATTGATTTGAAACATTTTTAGTAAGGTTCTTTTTAAAGTCTAACGAATCTATTTTTTCAGAAACCGATTTAAGTACTTTTTCGCTATTTAACACCAATAGAACACTGAAAATTATAGAAAAACCCACGATAAAATTTCTAATATATTTTTTAAAGCGCTGGTCTTTATACAGAAAAATTGAAAAAATAATAAGTTGCAGAAATATTACAACAAGTCCTGTACGCGATCCTGAAAAGTAGGTTAGAATTAAAATAAGAATTGTTGGCACGAACTTTAACGGATTTTTACTGGTCAGAATATAACTGAACATCCATCCTGAAATTGTGATTAGATAGATTGCTAAAAAAGGAGGTTCGTAAGAGATGGATGAAATTCTGCCCTGAGGATAAAAATTGGATTCTAAAAAAGGAAAATAATTGAATACCTCTATAACGGGATGCAAAAAACTGAAACCAAAATTGACCAATAAAATTTCTAAAAAACCATATAGTGAAGCCACTGCTAAAGAGAACAGAAACACTTTTCGTATTTTAAAAAGTATTTCCTTCAATTCCATTTTTGCCAAAACATTACTATATAAAACAAAGAACACCAAACTTGATAATAGCAAAGCAAGGTATTGTCTAACAAATCTGTTTATACCACTTGTTTGTTTAAAATAGTTTGAAACAACGGTATTAAAATTGAGCACTGTGGTTATAAAGCACCAAATAACAAATAAAATTATAAGTTGAAAAAGGAGATTTTTGTACGGTATTACAATTTTCTTTGTCAAAAGTATATTTACCAATAAAAGCAAAAAACCAATAAACAAAAAAATTGCACCAGCCTCGCTTTTAAATTCGCCAAGCCCGGATATACCTTCATACCCATTAAAAGGAAAGAAAAATAATCCTAGAAAGAAAAATATTTTATATGTTTTCTGGAGCACTTGCAGCGTTTTTTGATAATGTATTTAGATATCGAATAGTTTCAGAAATACGAGGATGATAGCCTGTCTTAATACTTAATACTAAAAATAATAAGGAAAAATAAGATTTAGTAACAATGATTCTTAAAACTGCTTTTTCATAGATTCCTTTGCCCTCAAGGACTTCCTTCTTATATTTTTGTGCTAAATCATAAACCGTTTCATGAAAAACCATATGGTGAATATAACTCCATTTTGTTTTAAAAGGGATTTTACTGACAGAACATTTAAAAGCCAAATAAAAAACTCTTTGTATAAACCTAATGGCTTTTAATTTTTCAATTTCAATTTCTGAAATTGGGAGATTATATTGTTTTTTATAGTCAAAATGATACTTCTCAAGCGCTTTAGCAAAATAATCGTTTTCTATCGTAAGTCGCGATTTACTATTGGCGACTTCTCTGTAATAATAACCCGCATAATTAGTAAATAAAACTTTTTGAGCTTTATTAAATGCTTGTATATTAAACATATTGTCTTCTTCAATAACTCTGTTTGCCGGAAAACTAATACCGTTTTTCTTAATGAAATTCAGCTTATAGATTTTGTTCCAAACTGCAAACAAATCTTCTGTTCTTAATAAATTCGGAATAATATTTTGCTGTATAAAAACATTATCAAAAATTAAATTGGTCTCAAAACCGTTCTCTTTTATAATGAATTTATTATCTCTTCCTAATATTGTTTTAGATATCAAAATGTCTAAATCATTTCTGGATGCAGTATTGTAAAGAGCTTCCAAAAAGTCGCTTTTAAAAAAATCGTCATTATCTAAAAAACCAAGATATTCGCCCTGAGCGATTTTTATTCCAGTATTTCGTGCTTCACCTATTCCTTTATTCTCCTGATTAATAAGAACAATACGATCGTCTTTTTTTTGATAATCTTCAATTATTTCGCAACTGTTGTCTGTTGAACCGTCATTTACAAATATATATTCGCAGTCCTGCAAAGTCTGATTGAGCAATGAATTTATACAATCCTGCAAATAATCTTTTGCGTTATAAACCGGAATAACAACACTAACTTTGATAGGCATTATGTTTCTTTATTTGTTTACAATCAACTTAACTTCCTTCCGGGCAAAATACCACATTCCCAAGACAATAACTATTTGTGTTATGATGAGTGTAATTGCTGTTCCCAATTCGCGATAAAAATGAGTCAGAATAAAATTAATGGACAAATTTAAAATGGTGGCAAAAACAATTACGCGAAAATATAAATTATCTCGTCCTAAATTTAAAAGTATTTGCTTGCCATACATGGTGTCCAGAAATGATAATAAAGGAATAAGAATGATGATTCGAAATAGTAGAACGGATGGAAGCATAGCTATTCCATAAATAATTTCGATAATGTATTCAGCAAAGCAAAAGCAAAATAGTATTAGTACCGAAAATATAGCAGTACCTATCGCAGTTATTTTTTTTATCTGCTGAATTGTTCTCAATTTGTCCACTGCCATTTCTTTAGAAAGGTATGGAAAAATAGTATTTGAAAATGGCAATTGCAAATTGCCAATTGCTCGAACCAGTTTTTCTGCTGCCGAAAAATAACCTACTGCCTCATTTCCTGCTATGAATCCAAGAATTATGGTATTGGTATTGGTAAACAATGAAATTTTAAGTTCTGATAAAAAGACATATTTTGATTTTTGAAGCTGTTCTGCTATTGCATCTAAGGGTTGCATTTTAAATTTGATAGCAAAATCTCTCCCGATGTAAAATAGAGCAAAAAGCCCCGCCGTAATAAAGCCCAAAGCATTAAAAACCGGAACTAAATAATAATCTGATTTTTGCCTTACAAAGACAAAAAGCGCTATGGTAAAAATTAATTTGGTGGCCAGATTGAGATAAGTTATGTACTTCATCTTTTGCATTCCCTGAAAATACCACACCGGAAATAGTGCCTGTCCAAGGACAGAGCCAAATGAAAAGAAGTAAATAAGCCAATACCTTCTGAAAATTTCAAATGAAAATACAATTGCCATCATGACAACAAAACTTAAAATAACCAGAAGTAATTTTGCTGACATGATTTGATTAAAAATCAGATTTTGCTTTTGAGGATCAGCAGCTGCTAATGAAATATCACGTGTTCCGGTAGCATTAAATCCAAAATCTGTAACAATTTGAAAATAGGTAACAAACGCAAATGAAAATGACAGTAAACCAAAATATTCTACTCCTACTGTCCTGATCAGATAAGGAAAAGTAAGTAAGGGCAATATTATATTTAAACCTTGAAGCAAAGAAAGATATACAAAATTTGAAGCTAAAATTTTGTGCTTTTTATATTGCTGAACCGGATCAAAATTTAACTTCAAGTTGGAGTATGTTTTTTATTATAAAAAGAAGGCTATACCTGAAAAGGGACAGCCTTAAAAATTTAATAGTATTTCAAAATATTACATTTTAACCCCTCTTACTTTTTCAATTTCAGGATATATAACTTCTTTCGTTAAAAAATAGGGATCAAAATTTTCGCCCTTTTTAACGAAATTTACAGTACCTGTTGCTTCATCATATTGGATAAACTCGTTAGGTGTAAAGTATTTTAAAATGTCCTTTTGTTCAATTTTAAAAATCCTTCCTTCAAAACTCAAGGTTACTGAATTCAGGACTACAGGACTTTGATCTTTATTAGAACTAATATCCAGACGGATATCATTTGGTAAAACTCCTTCAGGAATACTAAACGTAACTGACTGAGGTGCTGCATTTCCCTTTACGCCAAAATATACTGTGTTTTTATCATCAAAATATGCAATTGACGGATCTTTATAAAAAAGAATTAATTCATCGTTTTTTTCAATTTTCAAATCAACTGTAACATCAAATGTATTGGCTTTTACCTCTTCAACAGGTGCAACTTCTTCTTTGTTCTTGCAAGAAATAAATAAGGTTAATAAAACTAGATTGATAAAAAGTAACTGTTTTTTCATTGGGTTGGTTTTTTTGACAAAAATATAGATTATTTAGTATTAAAGAGTGTAAATATTTTTCGTTTTTACTTAAGTTTAAATTGTTTCTTAAATACTGATAATAAATGATTTACAAATTATGTAATTGTTTTTGCTTTTTGTAATAAGCTCTAAAAAGGTATAATAATATAAACAAAGCAAGAAATATAACAGGAAGTATAAATTTTAGACGGCCATTAACATATTTTACAAATTCTAAATTTATGGTAACACTATTTTCTTTTATAATTTTGTCATAACCAATCAAATCTATTCTGTTATTGGCCTGCTGATTAATTAAATCTGTTTTGGTTTTGAGAATGTCATTTAACTGTGTGTTTTCGTTATAATACATCAGTTTCTCGCTTTTGGCTCCCGTTGAGTTTGAAAAATTACTTACAATGCCATCAATCTGTTTTATTATAGAGTCATTTTGTTTCATTTTTGACGCTATATTTTTGTAAACTTCTTTTTGAATTTTATTGTAATAATCGGTTGTGTTTAAATATTTTAAAAGCGGATTGATCAATTCTTTTTCAGAGGTTTTTTTCTTCGTCGAAAGAATAATCGTCTGGTAAGTATAATTTTTACTGGTCATGTTATCTTCCAGTACCTTTTTGATATCACCATCTTCAGCCATCAACTTTATCAATTCAAAATTTTCAGGTTTATTTTTAATGAAATTATAAACATCGGCAATGGGTTTAACCTGAATTATTTTTAAATTTTTAGGATGCTGGATACCCACAACATTCTTTAAAAAAAGAGTATCGTCTTCATTAATTTTCGAATTGATTAAATCAATTTTCGAATACAAATAATCTGTACTTCCAAAATTTGCCGCTACTATAATTTTATGCTCATAAGTCTTTTGCGTACGATCTAAAAACATTCCGAGCACAAAACCCAATACAACTAGAATTAAAACCATAATCCAGTTTTGAACAAAAAACTGGATTCCTCTAAAAATAGAAGAGTTGACTCTCTGAAAAAAAGTATTGATTTTTCTAGAAATCAGTGTCAAATCAATTTCCTGGTCGTTGTTGTTTTGTGGTACTTTTGTACTCATTTATACGGGTTCTTTTATGTTGAAAATCTGCTCCAGAATTTTAATTGTAATTAAATAAGTTGGTTTTACACCCGTTGTTCCCAATCCGCCTGATGCAAGTGTACTTCCGGTTTCTAACGGATTATCTGAGGCATAATATGCATATCTTACCTTGATATCGTGAGGAACACTTTTTCTGATTTTTGATGCCGACTGAATGGCTTTTTGATAATAGGATCCTTCCATTTCAAGACCAATAACACCCCAGGTCGATTCGTGGAAAAACTTCAGCAAATCTCTGTTTTGCAACGAAGTTCCTAAAACAGTTACCATCGCGCCTTCAAAAATAGCAATGTCATTTCCTTCAAACATTGCACCTGTTAATTCATTTTCGAAAAAATAATTATCTGCCGTTCCTTCGTTTATATGTGCCGTAGGGATCATGATATCGCCTTTTCCGCCTTCCAGAATTCCGGCTTTCCCCATAATAGAAACCGATTTTACATTTAGTAAAGTCTCTTTTTTATAAGGTTTTAAAAGTTCGTCAATCGTTTCATACGCCTGTTCTCCAAAAGCATAATCCATTACGATAATTACCGGTTTATCTTCGCCAATGTTAGCGTATGAAAATGCTGTTTTTGACCAGTCAATTTTGGCTGTATCAAAAATCTGAACGTCGATATTTGTTCCAGAAGTATCCGGCAGGAAAATCATTCCGTTTTTAACGGCCAATTCCTCTACCTGACTTCTAATTTCTTTTGAGCCAGAGCTGCTTAATTCTTCATAAATAAAGAAATCTGTTTTACCTTTATACTTTGATGTCAATAGTGGCGTTGCAAAAATCGAATTCATTACACTGTGCATATTAGCACTGATTACGTGAATTGGACGTTTTAAAAGATCGTTTTCTTTTAAAACTTCCTTAATGTTTGTTGCCCAAACTTCTCCGTGAATATGGTGCCCTAAACGTTCTCTTAAAACCGGACTAAAGGTAATAGTACGTTTGTTATTTTCTACAATTTCTTCAATCGCCAGTTTTCCTAACCAATAAACCACATGCAGAAAACGATCCGGAGCTTCTTCAGACCCAAATGCTTCATAAATATCCAAAACTTCCTCAAAAGTTCGTCCTAAAATATTCGCAACGTGCGAAATTGCTTTTTCTTTTTCTATTAAAGGCAATTTTTTGGTTTGCATTACAGCCTGCTCCAACTTTAACCAGTCACGAGAAACTTCTCCTCCATCGTCTAGTAAAACTCGGTTTTTAATTTTATGAGATTCGATAAAGATGAACGTTAAATGCGTCAGGATGTCGTAAATGTCAGATCGCCCTCGGGTAATTTCAACATTCATTTGTTCCTCATCAATTCGGTAACAATTTCTTCGTCTTTTTGGAGGTACAATAGCCTCAAAATGCGATCTCGAATATCCTTCATCTGAAGTTAAATTGATAAAACGGCATTGCTCAATTCCTATCGGAAGACGTTCTATAACGTACAAAAGACCATTTAATTCTACTTTTTCTTCGCCTATATTTCCGTAAATTTCGGGACGTAATGCTAATAATGATTCGCGTAATCCATCGCCGGAAACTCCCATTGGTTTATAAAAACCGCGGTTAAATAAATGGCGCATGGTAATGTACATTCTTTCGATTGCCGCAGATGATTCCTGCGCTCTTGATCTTGATATATGTTTGGTCTCTTTCATGTATTTTATTTTAAATCCTCTCAAAAAAGAGGATGAAATTAGTATTTTTTAATTAAATGAAAATTGAAATGATAATTTAGTAAAGTTTTCATATCTTAAAAACGCTATTTATGCTGTTTGTTTATTACTTATAATTTTCAAAATCAACTTCCACTTTTTGAAAATTTTTATTCTTTTGTAAAATTAAATTTATGCTGTTTAAGCATTCCTGATTATCATCTGCCATTATAAAAGCGAAATCCCAAATGTCTTTTGAAATCGAAAAAAATCCAAGATCAGAGCTGATTTCCATAAGAACTTCATCGTTCATCCAGAGGTCATTGATACTTTCTACTTCTGGATTTATTTCTGATAGGACATCCATTAAATCAGTCAGAAAACATTCATCTTCGACTCCGCTAAATATTTCGATCAACAAATCCTGAGAATTGTATCCTGGTCTGAAATAATATTTATATTTCATCGAATAGCTTTTTACTTCAAATTATCCGCAATTTTTCTGTCGTTTGACAATCTCGGAATTTTATTTTGTCCGCCCAGTTTTCCCTGAGATTTCATGTATTCCTGAAATCCGTTTTTAGAAACTTTGGTAACCACTACTTTTCTCAAAACATTTCCGGTAATCAAATCGTCATAATAAATGTTCTGTTTTCGCATGGCGTTGTCTATTGCTTCTGCAAAAACATCCATATTCTCTGGTTCTGTTTCAAACTCAATAAACCATTCATGATACGGTAGTCCTGCTGACGGAGTGATTTGTGGTGCTACTGTAAATTCGTTAATTACAATTTTTGTCCCTTCCGTAGCTTCTTTCATCGCACTTTCGACTTCTTTAGCAATAACGTGTTCTCCAAAAGCTGAAATATAGTGTTTGATTCTGCCCGATACAATTACCCTATACGGTGATACTGATGTGAACTGAACGGTGTCACCAATATTATAGCGCCAAAGTCCTGCATTTGTAGAAACTATCAAGGCATAATTTACACCTGTTTCTACTTCTCCAATCGTGTAGGCTTTAGGATTTTCTGTAAAAAATTCATCGGCTTTTATAAATTCATAGAAAATTCCAGAATTCAATAATAGCAGCATTCCTTTTACTTTTTGAGAATCCTGATAGGCAAAAAATCCTTCAGATGCCGGAAAAAGCTCAATACTGTCTACTTTTCTGCCAATCATGTTTTCGAACTTGGCGCGATACGGTTCATAATTAACTCCGCCGTAAATAAACAAATTGAAGTTTTTAAACAAATCGCCAATCTTTTTTCCCCCGCTTTTTTCCTGTAAGCGCTCAAAATACATTTGTACCCACGATGGAATTCCCGAAATAATGGTCATATTCTGGTCAATGGTTTCGTCTACAATTGCATTTACTTTGGTATCCCAATCTTCAATACAATTGGTTTCCCAGGATGGCATTCTGTTTTTTTGAAGATATTTGGGCACGAAATGGGCGCCAATTCCGGATAATCTTCCAAATTTAATTCCGTATTTTTCAACTAAAATTGGGCTTCCCTGCAGGAAAATCATTTTACCGTCTACAAAATCTGCATTTCCGGTTTCATATATATAATGTAAAATTGCATTTCGCGACGCTTCAATATGATAGGGCATCGATTCTTTGGTCAGCGGAATATATTTTGCGCCCGATGTAGTTCCTGAAGTTTTGGCAAAATAAAGAGGTTTTCCCTTCCAAAGAATATCTTTTTCGCCCATTCGCACTTTGTCTATATAAGGTTTTAAATCTTCATAGTCGCGAATCTGGACACGTTTCCTAAAATCGTGCACGCTCTTTATTTTATCAAAATGATGGTCTGTACCAAACTGGGTTTCTCTTGCACTGCGAATTAAACCCTTAAATATTGCTTCTTGAGTTTCAACCGGTTTATTGGCCCAGGCCAATGTTTTATAATAAATTTTGCTTGCAAATAATTTTGCAGCTATCGATTTAATAGACATTTGTAGTGGTATTATTTTTTGTCACGTTTGTTTTTACTCTGCGTTTTTTCGCCCGACTCCTTCTCCATTTTTGCCACTTCTTCTCTTAATTGTAATTCCTCTTCAGAAACTTTCATATTTACATCTGCAGCTTCGTCTGTTTCTGCTAAAATAGAATCTTTATTGAATTTAGCATATTCAAGTTCCCCTTTTAATACTTTTTGAACTCCTCTTATATAGGCTTCATTTTTTCTTAAGGCCGTTTCTAGTGAATCTGATTTTATTGCCAATTTAGTTGCATTCTTTTTTAATTCTGTAGAAGAATATCCCGGAATAAATTCGCGCAAAGGAGTAAAAGCAATTATAAAAGTAGTAATCAGGATTAAAAAAATTCCGCCTAATGTAAACGTTACAAAAACGTTCATTAGATTAAGTTTGAATGAAAAAATTTCTTCAAAAGTGTCTTCATTCAAAATTACCAGTCGGTTTTTGGTGAATAATTTTTTTCTGAGATTCTTTTTTTTTGTTGCCATTCTGGTTCTTATTACGAGCAAATATAATAATTAATCGTCTTGTTGCTGTCTTACAAAAAGCAACGAACAGACTTATTTTTTGATTTTATAAAATATTTAACGCAATAAGAAAGAAATATTTTAAACCAAAAACTATTCTTCTTCGTATATTTCTGTATACCTTTGCGGTACTATTTTAGAAATTAATTTGCTTCGGCATTAAATATACAATCATGGGAAGATTAGGTCTTACAGAAATCCTCGTAATAGTAGGTATTGTGATATTACTTTTTGGAGGTAAAAAAATTCCGGAATTAATGAAAGGTTTAGGAAGCGGAATAAAGGAATTTAAAAACGCTGCTAAGGACGATCAAACACCGCCACCGCCACCTCCTGCACCTTCTCCTATTAAAAAGGAAGAAGATGAAATAAAATAAAGTAAAAGAAATTTACTGTATTTAACCCCAAATTACGATTGTAGTTTGGGGTTTGTTTTTTTTATATCTAAAAAATCTTACTTTTAGAGTCCCTAAATCAAATAAACAATAATTATGAAAAACCTACTTCTGGTTACTGTTGCATTTTTGTGTCTCAAAAGTTATGCACAAAAGCAACCTTTCCCTGCAAATGTTCAATTTGCTAATGGCTTAATGGCATCGACTAAAAACAGTCAGGATGCGAAGGCAAATTACGATACCTGGAAAATCAATTTTGTCGAAGCCTGTTCGAACGGAAGATACAGAGTAAAATTTGATGATCCTTCGCAAACCGTCTCTGAAGGAATTGGATACGGAATGCTTCTTAGCGTTTACATGGCTGATAAGACCCTTTTTGATGGTCTCTGGTTGTATTACAAAGACAACGTAAATGCTAACAAAGTAATGAACTGGAAAATAAACGGCTGTTCAGGAACTAGCAGTCAAAACGGAGCAACAGATGCCGAACTTGATGCGGCTTTTGCCTTAATCGTTGCCGATTATCAATGGGCAAGCGCGGGAACAATCAATTATAAAGCAGATGCTACGGCTTTAATTTCTGCGATTAAAAATTATGAAATAGAAGCCAATACCTTTGTTTTAAAACCCGGAGACCAATTCGGCGGAAGCCAAATTACAAATCCATCGTACTTCTCGCCTGCTTACTACAAGGCTTATGGCGTTTTTACCAATGATGTTAGTTTCTGGAATGCTGTTGCTGCTAAATCGTATACGATTATCAACAGTAATTTAACGGTAAATAATGCTGTGGGCGGTTTAGTTTCAGACTGGTGTCAGGCAAGTGGTGCTTATTCTCCTATAGCTTCTGCGAATGGATATAGCAGAGAAGGAAAAGCCTATACTTATGATGCAGCAAGAACGCCTTGGCGTATTGCCGTAGATTATGTATGGTACGGAAATGCCGATGCTAAAACGTACGCTAAAAAATCATCTGATTTTGTTCGCGTAAATTTGGGAGGAACAGCAAACATTAAAGACGGTTATAATCAAAACGGAACTTTAGTTGGTCAATGGCACAATGCTACATTTGTTGGGTCGTTTGCCTGCGCGGCGATGGCGGGCGATAATCAAGCTCATTTAGACGCTTCTTATGCCGATTTGAAAAACTTAAACGAGCCAAACAGTTACTTTAATCATACCTTAAAAACATTATATTCGTTATTGTTAACAGGTAATTTTTACTTGCCTCCTACTGCCACTTTATCGACCGGAGATTTTGATATTGAGCAATCGACAGTAACACTTTACCCAAATCCGAGTGCAGATCGATTTACAGTTCATGCACCTCAACAATCAACTATTTCTGTGATTTCTCCTTCAGGAAGTGTTATTCAGAATCTAAAATCAACTTCTGACGATACAGAAATCAATTTAGCCAATTTGTCTTCTGGAATTTATTTGATTAAAATATCCAATAACGATTTCAAGAGTGTCACTAAAAAAGTGATTTTGAAATAATTTTAAAACAAAACTCCCAAACTACATATTGTAACTTGGGAGTTTTTTATTTCTCTTTTGTTATTTATTTACATTTTACTTTCTCAAAAATCGTTACAATTTGTTCTAGTAATGTTTTAAGTTTAAAATCTTCTTTTTCAATAGCTTCGATCAGTTTTGGACAATCTGCAAAAGCTTCTCTTGACATTTTTCTTAGCAATGATTCTGTTCCAATGGCTCCTATTGTATTTGCCGTTGTAAAATATCCAAAAACCAAAGCGTCACTTTTTTTCTTTCCAAAAAAATACGAACTACTTGGCGAAGTACTAATCATGCTTGTTCCGCCGGCATTCGGTCTTAAACTTCCCTCAGAACCTATACAGCCAATTTTAACATCTTTATCGTAAATAATCACAAACCAGATTTTCTTTTTAGAAGGAGAAAATTTTCCGGTCAAAATATTTGCTGTTATCGCATACAATGCTTCTACAGTTGTTATGCATTCCTGATCATCAAAATATTCGATTTTCTTAACATCGGTACTTACTATCTTTTCTTTTTTAGCATTTTCATCTGTTTTAAAACTTACTTTGGAATCGTCACTTTTAACCATTTCAGCCAAACCACTTTTTTTGGTTCCGTCTTCCATATACAAAATTGCCTTATGAAATTTAGCGTGTCCAATAGTTGAAAATAAAAATGCAAAAAGAAGTAAAATAATTTTTTTCATGGTATTTGGGGATTTTTAATTTTCCGCAAATATATACTAATTAGTAAGAAATATTTTAAAATTTTATACGCTTTCAAATTTAGTTTAAATGCAAAACAAAACTCCCAAACTGCAATTTGCAATATGGGAGTTTTAAATTTATAATTCCAACTTTGTAATTTGAAATTTCTCTTTTGAAACTTTACAAAATCATCGTCAACTGAATTCTCTTTCTATCTTCATCTACTTCAGTAACCTTCACATCAACATGCTGATGTAATTTTACAACTTCATTTACATCGCTTACAAATCCTGCTTTCAATTGAGAAATGTGAACCAGTCCGCTTTCTTTGATTCCAATATCAACAAAACAACCAAAGTTGGTAATGTTGTTCACAATTCCAGGCAAGATCATTCCGGTTTTCAAATCCTTAATTGATTTTACATTGGCATCAAATTCAAAAACCTTCGCTGATTTTCGTGGGTCTAATCCAGGCTTTTCAAGCTCTTTTATGATGTCTTTTAGTGTAAGCAAACCAATTTCAGGTGTAATATAGTTTTCCGCCTTAATAAGCGCTGTTTTTTCTTTATTGGCAATTAAATCATTTACTGAAAGTTTCAAATCTTTTGCCATTCTCTCTACAACCGGATATGCCTCCGGATGCACTGCAGAATTATCAAGCGGATTTTTAGCATTCGAAATTCTAATAAAAGCCGCACCTTGCTGATAAGCTTTGTCGCCTAAGCGCGGTACTTTTTTGAGCTGTTTTCGATCTTCAAAAGGTCCGTTTTCAGAACGGTACTGCACAATGTTTTCTGCAAGCTTCTCTCCTATTCCACTGACGTAACTTAGTAAATGCTTACTAGCAGTATTAATGTTAATTCCAACCGAGTTCACGCATCGAATTACGGTATTATCCAATTCTTCTTTAAGTTTCGTCTGATCAACATCGTGCTGATATTGGCCTACGCCAATGGCTTTTGGGTCGATTTTTACCAATTCGGCCAAAGGATCTGAAAGTCTTCTTCCGATAGAAACCGAACCACGAACTGTAACATCATAATTAGGAAACTCTTCTCTCGCAATTTTTGATGCCGAATAAACCGAAGCACCTGCCTCAGAAACAATAAAAACCTGCAGTGGTTTATCGAACGCGATTTTTTTTATGAAGAATTCGGTTTCGCGAGAAGCCGTTCCGTTCCCAATAGAAATCGCATCAATTTGATACGCATTGACCATCGAGCGTATTTTCTTGATCGCCATTGCTTCTTCATTTTGCGGAGCATGCGGATAAATGGTTTCATTGTATAACAAATCTCCTTTTTCGTCCAGGCAAACTACTTTACAACCGCTTCTAAATCCAGGATCAATCGCCAAAATTCGTTTTTCGCCCAACGGCGGAGCCAGTAACAGCTGTCCTAAATTGTTGGCAAAAACCTGAATGGAGTTCGCATCTGCTTTTGCTTTTGCTTCCTGCAGTGTTTCGTTTCCAATCGCCGGATTCAACAGTCGTTTGTAACTGTCTTCAATCGCTAGTTGCAAATGTGCTGTTGTACTGTTTTGTTTTTTAATGATAATTTCGTCAATAATATCATAAGCTTCATCCAGATCTACATCAACTTTCATTTTTACAAAACCTTCGTTTTCGGCGCGAAGCATTGCTAATAAACGGTGCGATGGTGCTTTTGTCAAAGGCTCTTCCCAATCAAAATACTGACTGAATTTTTGTGCCCCTTCTTCTTCTGCTTTCTTTTTTACGACTTTGGTGGCAATTGTTGCTTTTCTATTAAATAATCTTCGCAATTGTTTACGAACATATATATTTTCATTGATCCATTCGGCAACAATATCACGTGCGCCTTGCATGGCTGCCTCTTCATTAATTACATTTTCATTGATGTATTGTGTCGAAACAAAGTCGACATCAACATTACTTTCACACATGATAATTTTCGCCAATGGTTCTAAACCAAATTCGCGAGCCACATCGGCTTTTGTTTTTTTCTTCTTTTTATACGGAAGATAAAAATCTTCTATTTCTTGTAAATCAAAACTTTGTTCTATTTTTTGTTTCAATTCTGGCGTGAGTGCTTTTTGTTCCTCAATCGATTTGAGAACTGCTTCCTTACGTTTGACAATTACTTCATACTCCTTTTGAAGTTTTGCAATTTGCTCAATTTGCACTTCGTCCAGATTGCCGGTTGTATCTTTTCGGTAACGGGAAATAAAAGGAATCGTACAATCTTCCTCTAATAATTTTACCGTGTTTTGAATGTTGATTGCCGCAGTTTGAACAGACTTGGCAATGAATTGAATATTAGTCATTCTTTTTTTATTTTAACCCGAAAGATGCAAAATATTTCGCAAATTTTGAAGAGTTTTTTTTATTATTGTTGGTTTAATTTTAGTCAAAAATAAACTAAATATTTAAAAAATATAAGGCTATCTAATTCTAATTTATTCTTGTCCGGCGGCAGAAAAATTTTGACGTTTTACTACATTTTTGTGTTTTATCTTCTCAAGCCAGTCTCGCATTTTCTAAGTATGCTTTCGCTTTAATACCTGCATTTTTAACTGTCTTATTTTATCATACACTTACACTTCGTTAAAAGTTTCTCTGTGTATCTTCTAATTTTTGTTCCAATAATTGTAGTGAACTCATTTTCAATTATGAATTAATTAATTAACTAAAAATGCTGAAATTTCTCACTTTATAGCGCCAAAATAATATCTTTGCGGCTAATTTTTATCCAATGAAAGTTTTTTTTGTGTTGTTTTCAGTTATAAATACTATCGTTTTTATTCTTGCCGGCTATGATAAACATCAAGCACGAAAAAATAAATGGAGAATCCCTGAGAATACATTATTTTTTCTGGAAGCTATTGGCGGAACTATTGGTTTATTGCTGGCCATGCTATTCTTTAGGCATAAAACGAGTAAAACCTCTTTTATTATAAAATTTTCTTTAATTGTTTTACTACAGGTACTGTTGGCTTATTGCATTTTTAACTACAAAATGTAGTTATCAACAATGTTAGTAACTCTAAAATTAGTATTTTTTATATCTTATACAACTAAATAAATATCAGGTATTTAAATAAAAAACCGGGCGAATGAAAATCTGCCCGGTGTGTTTATAATAATAGGTGCGAAGCACCGCGATTTTTTTTGACCTCTTATTGACAAGCAATTTTATTTACCCTATTTTGGTGTCTTCCACCTTCAAATGCAGTTGCTAAAAAAGTTTCAACAATTTCTACCGCTTGAGGGATAGAGGTAAAACGCGCCGGAATACTCACAATGTTTGCATCGTTATGTAAACGGGTTAAATAAGCAATCTCTTTAGTCCAGCACAAGCCGGCTCTTACTTTAGGATGTTTGTTAACTGTCATCGCAATTCCGTTTCCGCTTCCGCAGATAACAATTCCAAAATCAGCTTTTCCTTCAGATACATCGTTTGCAACCGGGTGACCAAAGTCTGGATAATCTACAGAATCCTCAGAATCTGTTCCGTAATTGGTTACTTCATATCCTTTTGATTTAAGCATTTCAACAATTGCTTTTTTATAATCTGGTCCTGCGTGGTCGTTTCCTATCGAAATTTTCATTTTAAATACTATTAAGTTGTGTATGCAAATTTACTCAATTAATAAATGTTTGCCACGAATTGCACTAATTTTCACAAATTTCTTTCTTCTTTTGTCTTGGCCTATTTTAAAACGCTTATTAATTTGAAAAGTCGTGAATTTCATTGTAAAAAAAATAAAGTCATAACTTGCATTTTATCAAATACTTAACACTTATCAACAATCTTAATATCTTTATAATTAACTGATAATCAATATTTAATGAACAATATTTTTGTTAAAATTTTAGAGTGTTAATAGCAAAACCTAAATCGTTGATATTCAGTTAACCTTAAATTAACATTATTTGTTAATAAGTTCGGATAGAAAATTAGAAGTTTTTTTTGGTTGTGTCGAAAAAAAACCTAATCCAAAACCCGAATCAAAAATCCTAATAAAGTTTCATGAATTTTTAGAAAAGTTATCAATATCCAAAATGCCATTTTCAACAAATATCAACATATGAACTTATCTACAAAATGAACTTGTTTTTGGTTGTTAACCATTGTTAATTAAAATTAAAAAAGACTTAAAAACTAATCGTTTAACAAAATATAAGTATGTTGATAAGTCTAGATAACTAAGAGAAACTTCATTTCAATACTTTTAAAAATAAATTTATTCGACATATTAACAAGCTATAATAACCATCAAAAATTAATTTAATTTAAAATTTTCTTTTTGTTGTATTTAATATATGTTGACAACTTTGAAAGTTTAAAAAGAAAAAAAAATTTTGAGATTGAAAAATCAGGACTGTTTAAACGATTTTGAGTGGACTATTAAGATTGTCCAGAATTTGCTGCACTTGTTCAAAATCGTTTGGATGAACTTTAAGTTTGATTCCGCCCAACGCAGCTGAATACATCGGAACGACCGAAAGTGTCATTTCGTTTTCAAAAAAATACGGAATTTCTTCCTGCTCTAGTAAATGTTTGAGAACTACGGTTTCGTGCTGATAATTGAATACGGCAATAGTTTTAAAGCTTTCCATATAAGGTCTTTTCGTAAAGATACGAAGTTATTTTTTTAATAATTTATTTGTTAAAATCTATAATGTGGTATCTTATTTGTAATTTTAAACTTTTAAGAAAAAGATTTATGAGTAAGAAAATTAGAAAGCCGATAAAAGAGGAGAAAGATTTCTCCAGTAAAATAGTAAAAATTTTATCGCAAAGCCCTAATAAAGCATTCAATTACAAACAAATAGGAGCAAAGCTTGAACTTGATGATACCAAAAGCAGAAACCAAATTATAAAAGATTTAAAAATTCTGGCTGCATCAAAAAAAATTATAGAAACAGAACCTGGTAAATATTTGGTAAAAGCTGAAAGTCAGGATTATTATGAAGGTACAATTGATATGACCAGTAGAAAAACGGCCTATTTCATTTGTCCTGATTTTACTGAAGACGTTTTTATTCCGACCAATAATTTGAATCGTGCTTTAGACAAAGACAAAGTAAAAGTTTACGTTTACAACCGTAGAAAAGGTAAAAGACCTGAAGGTGAAGTAATTGAAGTAATAGAAAGAAACAAAACTGAGTTTGTTGGTGTGATTGATATTCAGGCCAATTTTGCTTTTGTCTCTACTGCTAATCCTAAAATGTACACGGATATTTTTATTCCCAAAGATAAAATGGGAGAAGCAGAAAATGGAGATGTTGTTTTGGTTAATATTGAAGACTGGCCTAAAAGAGCTGATAGTCCCTTTGGATCTGTCATTAAAGTTTTAGGAAAACCCGGAGAACACAACACTGAGATTCACGCTATTTTGGCCGAATACGGTTTACCGGCAGACTTTCCGGTAGAAGTAGAGGTGTTTGCTCAAAAAATAGATACTTCGATTCAGGAAGATGAGATTGCAAAACGTCGTGATATGCGTGATACACTTACGTTTACGATAGATCCAAAAGATGCCAAAGATTTTGATGATGCCTTGTCTTTCAAAAAGTTAGAAAATGGAAACTACGAAATTGGTATTCACATTGCCGATGTTTCTTATTATCTTGAAGAAGGAACAATCCTGGATGATGAAGCCTACCAACGTGCCACCTCAGTTTATTTGGTCGATAGAGTAGTACCAATGCTTCCGGAAGTTTTATCTAATTTTGCGTGTTCGCTGCGTCCGCATGAGGAGAAATATACCTTCTCTGCTGTATTTGAAGTTTCGCCAACTGCGCAGGTGATCAACCAGTGGTTTGGAAGAACTGTGATTTATTCTGATCAGCGTTTTGCTTATGAAGAGGCACAATATATCATTGAAACAAAAGACAATACGATTCCTGTTGATGTTTCGATTACCGGCGAATCTTATGTAGTTTCAGATGAAATTACCGAAGCTACTTTAAAACTAGATGAATTGGCGAAGATCTTGAGAAAGAAAAGAATGCAAAACGGTGCTATTTCTTTTGATAAGGTCGAAGTAAAATTTAATCTGGATGCAGAAGGAGAACCAGAGGGAGTGTACTTTAAAGTTTCAAAAGATGCCAATCATCTTATTGAAGAATTCATGCTTTTGGCCAACAGAAAAGTAGCAGAATACATTGGAAAACAGAAGAAAACCTTTGTTTACAGAATTCACGATGAGCCAAATGAAGACAAATTGATTGCCATGCAAACCGTAATTGCTAAATTTGGTTATAAAATAGACTTTAGAAATAAAGGTGATATTTCAAAATCTTTGAACGCTTTGATGGAAGAAGTTAATGGTAAAAAAGAGCAAAATTTAATTGATACTCTTGCTATTAGAAGTATGAGTAAAGCCAAATATTCGACAGAAAATATTGGTCATTATGGTTTAGCTTTTGATTATTACAGCCATTTTACTTCGCCAATTCGTCGTTATCCTGACGTTATGGTCCACAGATTGCTGCAATATTATTTAGATAATGGAGCCTCTGTAGATGAAGAAGTGTATGAAACAAAATGTCTGCATTGTTCTAACATGGAAAGTTTAGCCACTAATGCTGAGCGTGATAGTATTAAGTACATGCAGGTAAAATACATGCAGGATCATCAGGACGAAGAATTTTTGGGAGTTATTTCTGGTGTTACAGAATGGGGTATTTATGTTGAAATCGTTTCTAATAAATGCGAAGGAATGGTAAGAATCAGAGAAATAAAAGATGATTATTACACTTTTGATGAAAAACAATATGCATTGGTTGGAGCAACTTCAAACAGTATTTTACAATTAGGAGATGAGATTTACGTTAAAGTAAAAAATGCAGATTTGGTGAAAAAACAACTTGATTTTCATTTTTTGCGAAGAGCAGAATAAAAGTTTAATTTAAAAATAAAAGTATGAAAAAGTTAATTATAGGAGCGGCAATTTTATTTGTTCAAATGTCTTTTGCCCAGGTTACAAAAGAATTAGGAGATTTTGACAGCGTAAAAGTTTACGACAAATTGAATGTAAAATTAGTACAGTCATCAGAAAACAAAATAGTTATAAAAGGAGCAAGAGAAGCAGAATTAGAAGCTGTTAATAAAAACGGTATTTTAAAAATCAGAATGCCTTTTCCTAAGCTTCTTTCCGGGAATGATCTTGATGTTACGTTGTATTATAAACGTATCGAATTGATTGATGTGAATGAAGGTGCAGAAGTTACAAGCAAAGAAACGGTGAAAGCAACTTCATTTAAAGTGAGTGCACAAGAAGGTGGTAAAATAAAAGTAGATTTAGATGTTGATAAACTTAATGTAAGTTCAGTTTCGGGTGGAGAAATTACTGCAACTGGAAAAGCAACTAATCTGGATGCTGGTTTAGGTGCCGGTGGATATTTCCTGGGAAGTAAATTAGCCACGTCTCAAACTAAAGTAAGCGTTTCTGCGGGCGGAAAAGCAGATGTGAATGCTTCTACCCTTGTCGATGCAAAAGTTAGCGCAGGAGGCTCGATTTACATTTATGGTAAACCAAAACAAATTAACCAAAAAACGGTTTTTGGAGGTAAAATTGAAGAAGTAAAATAAGAAATTCTATTTGAATGATAAATGATATTTTGGCTGGACTGCCATGGGGACTTTTTTTAAGTTTTATGGTGGGTCCGGTATTTTTTATACTATTAGAAACCAGTATTACAAAAGGATTCAGAGCTGCTATAGTTTTTGATTTGGGTGTAGTACTAGGCGATGTTTTTTTTATAGCACTTGCTTATCTGGGAAGCTACAGATTAATTCAGAGTTTAAAAGATAAGCCTGCACTTTTTATTTTTGGAGGTATTATTATGCTGGCTTATGGCATAATTTCTTTCGTAAGATTAAGAAACGAAGAGAAAATTGATGATGCAGAAATAGATCGTGATATTATAAAAAGAAACTATGGTAGTTTGTTTATAAAAGGCTTTTTACTCAATGTTATCAACATTGGGGTACTTGGTTTTTGGCTGGCAGTGATCATTTCTGTTGGGCCAAAATTAGATATGCAAAATTCAAGAATGATTACTTTTTTTACCTCTGTAATTATTACCTATTTGTTAATTGATTGTCTTAAAATATTATTAGCCAAGCAATTAAAATCTAAAATGACACCAAGAAATATTGTAAAAATCAAGAAAATAATTAGTATTGTTTTAATGATTTTCGGAGTAGTTCTGATAACTCAGGGATGGTTTCCGGGTGAAAAAGAAATGGTTAAAAATGCTTTCGAAAAAATAGAAAAAAAGTAGTTGTTAATAAACTTGCAATATAATTAAGCCTCTCAAAATGAGAGGTTTTTTTATGCTTATAGCTTTTTAGTTAGAACTTTGTGAAAGTTTCAAATTTTGAAAAAGCTGGCTGCAGTTTTAATTATAAAGAAGGGACAAAACACTCTCTTAAAGTTTAATAATTCCAAAGTTTGTCATTTCGGCCAAGGGGAAACCTTCGGATATAATTCCGCAACAATTATGGAATCTTTGTGGAGCTTCTCGTGAAGATTTCTCCTTCGTCGAAATGACAAAAAAGCTAAAAATTAAACACAAAAAAACCTCCAAGTTTACTTGAAGGTTTTTGAGAAATCGTCCGGATTCGAACGTAAATCTTTATCTAATTTTTTATAAAAATTAATGATAAAAAAACCTCCAAGTTTCCTTGAAGGTTTTTGAGGCATCGTCCGGATTCGAACGAAAATCTTTATCTAATTTTTTATAAAAATTAAACACAAAAAAAACCTCCAAGTTTCCTTGAAGGCTTTTGAGGCATCGTCCGGATTCGAACGTAAATCTTTATCTAATTTTTTACAAAAATTAATCATAAAAAAAAGAGACACATTTCTGTATCTCTTTTGGAGGCATCGTCCGGATTCGAACCGGAGTAGGAGCTTTTGCAGAGCCCAGCCTAGCCGCTCGGCCACGACGCCGTAGTTGAACGGATGGCAAAAGTAACTAAAATCTTTAAAATTCAAAAGTTTAAAAGTAACTATTTTAAAAAATTAGATTTTTAAATAAAAAAATTACTTTCTAATTTCTGTCATTTTTATAGTAACAGACTCAACATCACCACCAATAGGAGGATTTATTTTAGAAACCCAAACCGTTGTTTTTTCTATCATTTCTATTTCTGCAAGGACACGAATATTGATTCTTTTGGCCACATGTTCTAATAAGTGCGAACGAATTGCCATTTCTTCAGCAACAATTCTGTTCAAATGTACATAATCAACAGTGTCAGCTAAATGATCTGTCTGTGCTGATTTTTGTAAATTGGTTTTAATTTTTAGATCAACAGTGTAATCAGATCCAATTTTTCCTTCTTCAATTAAACATCCGTGGTAAGAGAAAGTTCGAATGTTTTTAAGTTTTATAACTCCCATTTTTATTATTTTATTCTTGTAGTATTCGGATCTTGATAATTAGATGTTAACGCTAAAATGAAAACTATTTTTTTGTTCTCATCCACTTTAAAATGAATGGTATAAGGAAATTTTTTTAAAGGTAAGGTGCGAATCGTTTCATACTTTTCCTCGAAAAAAGGAATACTCTCTAATGTTTTGCGATAACTTTTGAATTCTAAATAGAATAATTTTCCTAGTCCTTTGCTTTTAGATTCATAATAATTTGCTGCTTCATCAACTTCAATTTTTGCCCGTGAAAGGATTTGAATTTTAAAATTATCTACAGCCATTTCTTGTCCATTTCTTTTTCAAAATCTTCCCAGCTTACAAAATCTTCTGGTTTTGCATTTTTCAATCGTTCTAAAACCATTTCCTGTTGCCATAATGGAATTTCATTGGCAGTGTTTTCATCAATAGAAATATCAGGAATATGTTTAAAAAAATTAACAAAAGTTTCGTAAAAATCGTCTGGAATTGTAACAGTTAATTGTCTCATAACTTTAAAATTTATACAAAAATACTAATTAATTTAGTTTCAGGTTTAAAGTTTCAGGTTTAACGCCAGTTAAGTAACTTTAAACCTGAAACGTGAAACCTTTTTTTTATCTTTGCTAAAATTACTATAAAATAATGGCATCAGAAGAGAAATCACTCAATTTTATTGAACAAATCATAGAGGAAGATTTAAAATCAGGTCTTTCTAAAACTAAACTTCATTTTCGTTTTCCACCAGAACCAAACGGTTATTTGCACATCGGACACGCCAGTTCTATTGCCTTAAATTTTGGTTTGGGAATTGATTATCAGTCACCTGTAAATTTACGTTTTGACGATACCAATCCAGAGAAAGAGGAGCAGGAATTTGTTGATGCTATTAAAAAAGATGTAGAATGGCTAGGGTATACCTGGGCAGAGGAACGTTATGCTTCTGATTATTTTCAACAATTGTATGATTGGGCTGTTTTATTAATTAAAAAAGATAAAGCCTATGTTGATAGTCAGTCTTCTGAAGATATGGCCATTCAAAAAGGAACTCCCTCTACAGTTGGTACGGATAGTCCGTACAGAAACCGTTCTGTTGAAGAAAATTTAGATTTATTCGAAAGAATGAAAAACGGTGAATTTGAGGCTGGAACTCACATTCTTCGTGCCAAAATAGACATGAAATCAACCAATATGTTGATGCGTGATCCTATAATGTATAGAATTTTACATAAAGAACATCATAGAACGGGTGACAGTTGGAAAATTTATCCAATGTACGACTGGGCACACGGGCAAAGTGATTATCTGGAAGAAATTTCACACTCGTTTTGTACACTTGAATTCCTGCCTCACCGTGAATTATACGACTGGTTTTTAGACCAGATTATCGATGAAAATCAGATTCGTCCTAAGCAAAGAGAATTTGCAAGACGTAACTTGTCGCATACCGTTGTTAGTAAAAGAAAATTACAGCAACTAGTTAAAGAAAAGCATGTTAACGGTTGGGATGATCCAAGAATGTCAACCATTTCAGGGTTAAGAAGACGTGGTTATACAGCAGCGTCTTTGCGTAATTTTGCCAATACAATTGGTATTGCAAAACGTGATAATTTGATCAATGTATCGGTTTTAGAATTCTGTATTCGTGAAGATCTGAACAAAATTGCACCTCGTGTAATGGCCGTTTTAGATCCGGTAAAATTGGTAATTACAAATTATCCTGAAGGAAAAGAAGAGTGGCTTGAAGCCGAAAATAATCAGGAAGATGAGAATGCAGGTTTCAGAAAAGTGCCTTTTGCTCGTGAATTATATATTGAGAGAGAGGACTTTCTTGAAGAAGCCCCAGCGAAGTTTTTCCGTTTGACTTTAGGAAAAGAGGTGCGTCTTAAAAATGCGTATATCATTAAAGGTGAAAGTGTTCTAAAAGATTCTGAAGGCAATATTACAGAAATTCATGTTACTTATGATACAGATTCTTTAAGCGGAAGCGGGACAGAAGCAAGTCAAAGAAAAGTGTCTGGAACATTGCATTGGGTTTCAATTTCTCATGCACTTGAAGCAGAAGTTCGTATGTACGATCGTTTGTTTACAGATGAAGCTCCTGACAGTTATAAAGATAAAAACTTCCTGGATTTTGTGAATCCAAATTCTTTAGAAATCATAACAGGATTTATTGAACCAAGTTTGGCTACGGCTCAAAATGAAGATAAATTTCAGTTTCAGCGTTTGGGTTATTTTACTGTTGATAAAGATTCAATTCCTTCAAAATTAGTATTTAACAGAACTGTAGGACTAAAAGATGCCTGGGAAGAAAAAGGTAAAAAGGAAGAAAACAGTATTAATAATTCTTTAAAGGAAATCAACAAATATTTTAAAGTTGAAACGAAACCGGAACGTATTGCAATTGAAAGTGCAATAGGGGAGAGCATTAAAAATGTTTCAAGTTTTTCATTGTTGCAAAATTCATTAAAGAAAAACATCAATAATAATAAAGCTTCATTATTGTTTGCTCAGTTTATTTTGAAATATTCTCATTTAAAATCTGCTGATTTTGAAGAGGAGGATATCAAAAAATTATACAATATGTCGCTGAGAAGTGAATCAACTTATGTTCGCTCAAAAGCACTTCTTAATTTGAGAGATTTAGAATCGTCAGAATTTAAAAATCAATTTGATGATGAAATTTTAAAATTATATTCAAATCCTCCAAAAAATGCATCGGAGCGAGAAAATGAACTTTTAGCTGAGTTGGTTAAGAAATAAATAAATATAATCTATTGAAAAGCGCTTTTTATAAGCGCTTTTTTTATTATTTAAATTTTCTATCAGTATTTTAAAAATTATAAATTATTATAATTAAAAACAGCTTCTATATTTTAATTTTAAGAGCATATTTTAATAATTGTATCTCCTAAGTTATCTTTTAAAAAATCTTTTAAAATAGTCTCTTATTTTAATTTTGGAACTTCATTTTGCCCCATTTTTAGGTTATTAACAGTGAATTGTTTATAACCTTGAAGTTTTTGTTTGTGCTCCCAAAAAATACTTTTTTTAAACATCAATTTTTACATAATAGAATAAAACTATAATTGTGATTATTATTGTTGTTTTATTTTATTATTATTTAAAACTATTGATATTTAATTTTTAATAGATATTATTTACTAATTTTAACTTTAATAATTCGATTCTAAGCTCCTTTTTGTTTACTTCCGTGTGATAACTCCTTTTTTGATTTATTGATTATTTATGGGCTTTATTTTAATTTTAAACGTCATTTTTGTTAGTTTAACGGGTTGTTAACATACAATTGTTTATAAAGTTGCTATTTTTATCCAAAGCTCGATCTGAAATTTTAAATTTTCAAATAGTGACGCTTCATGAATCGAAAGTGAGTTTTTCTACAGTTAAAAATTCAAAATTTTTAGGGGTAGAGTTAATTCCAAATCTGTTTTCTAAAATTGGTTTTGTGGTCGATTAAAAATTTGATTTTGTTTTTCATAAATACCAGTCTGCAGTGTTTTTTGAGATACAACTCTAATTTTCAAATTTTACGAAATTAGTTTTTGTGACCTGTTGAAATTTTGATTTTCATTTTTGAGTAAGTATTTAATCCTTAAACATAAATGTCATGAAAAATTTATTTTTTACACTAGCTATTTTATTTGCAAATATTGCAATTTCACAAACACATCAAATTACAAAACATAGTGGTGAACAGTTAGACGTTAATTTTATTAAAAATGAAAACGGTCTAATTTATTATGCTGTTAATGGAAGTTCTGAAGAAGTTAAAATTAGCAAATATGCTGTTTCTCAAATTACAAACAAACAAACAAAACTAACTCAGAAAATTTCTGATCGAATAGTGGTAGATTCAAAGGACGATTACAAAATGGTAACCATTTTACCTCAGGAAAAAACAATAGGTTTAAAACAGGCTGCTAATTTTTCAGGAGTTTCGACAAGGACAAAAGGTGAACCGCCAATTGCAAATCAGAACCAGACTGCTATGAGAATCAAATCAAAGTCGGCTTCAGGAGGATATCCTTTTGTTAGTATTGTTGAGAAAGGCAATGGTAAATATGAGGCTGTAGCATATGTGTATTAATTGTATTGTTAATTTTTAGTAATATCAGTTCATCAATAATTTTGTAAGTCAAAAAAAGAGTACCTTTAAGTAATCAATTAAATTTTAATATTATGTCAAAAAACGTAAATACAGCTGCAGCAATTTTGGCCGGTGCCGCAATAGGAGCTACGATCGGAATTTTATTTGCTCCTGATAAAGGATCAAAAACACGCTCTAAATTGAAAGAAGGTTTAGATGATGCTAAGAACAATTTGCAGGATTCTTTATCTGCAGGTTCTGAAGTTCTTCGTGAAAAATTTACACATGCTAAAGAAAATTTAGACGGTACTTATGGAGAGCTACTCTCGAATATGAGTTATAAAACAGAAGAAGTAATCAGTTTTTTAGAATCTAAACTGGCTGATTTGAAAGCGCATAACGCTAAACTGCAAAAATAATAATCCAGGAAGCACAAAGCTCTTTGTGATTTTATAATTGTTAGGTTGTTTTTAATAATCTATAGTGCAATTGTAAAATCTTGAGTTTTGTGCTTCTTTTTTTAATCAAAATTATAATTATGGCTTTTGAAGAATTAAAAGAAAACACCGAGAATGTTCAGGATCAGGCTAAGATCTACCTAAACAGTCATTTAGCTTATTATAAACTCTGGGGTTTTAAAGTAGCCATGAAATCAACCACTTTAATTTTTAAGTTTACTTTAATTTTATTGTGTTTTAGTATGGTTATGATTTTCGGATCTTTTGCAGCTGCTTATGCTTTTGGTGCATTATTCGAAAGTAATGCGCTGGGATTTTTAACAGTAGCAGGGATCTATTTGATATTTACAATTTTACTTTTCTTCTTAAAAGATAAGGTGGTTGAAGGCCCAATCTTAGAGAAATTTTCAGAAATCTTTTTTAATGACTAATAATGGAAAATAAAAAATACTCATCATACGCAGCAATCGAAAGAGATTTGGAAGTTTTGAAATTGCAAAAAGAAATTAGTTATCAAAAATTACTTTTAAGTGTTCAACAAACAAAAGAATCGATTACACCTCAAAATGTAATTGGTGGCATTTTTTCTTCCTACAAAGACTACTTCACAACATCATACCCGCAAATTTTACAATCAATGATTCCATTTGCGATCAATTGGTTTATCAATAAAAAAAGAGGCAATTAAGCCTCTTTTTCTATTATAGTATTATTTTACTTCTTCTGGTTCAATGTCATCTTCATATCCAGATTGTGGCTGAATTGGTTTTGGCTTCTCCACTTTTTTATTGTTTTTTTTCATCATTTCGCCAACCTGATTAGAGGCAGTAAAAGAGGCCACCATATTGTTCAGCATGTCACTTCCGGCTTGCGGAGAATTTGGCAACAGGATTAAATTAGAGTTTGCATCAGCTCCAATGGCTTGCAGCGTGTCATAATGTTGGGTAACAACAATTAGGGCAGAAGCTTCCTGAGAATTAATGCCAACATTGTTCAAAACTTCGACACTTTCTACCAAACCTCTCGCAATTTCACGACGCTGATCTGCAATACCTTGTCCTTGTAAACGTTTACTTTCAGCTTCAGCTTTTGCTTTTGCCACAATTCTGATTCTTGAACTTTCAGCTTCAAATTCTGCAGCTGTTTTTTCTCTGTCGGCAGCATTGATTCTGTTCATGGCATTTTTTACCTGAATATCCGGATCAATATCGGTTACCAAAGTATTGATAATATCATAACCATAAGTAGTCATGGCTTCATTCAATTCTCTTTTTACTGCAATCGCGATATCATCTTTTCTTTCAAAAACATCGTCCAGTTTTAATTTTGGAACTTCGGCACGAACGACATCAAACACGTAAGCCGTAATTTGATCGTGTGGATATTCAAGTTTGTAAAAAGCATCATATACTTTTTCCTGGATAACTTTAAATTGAACCGAAACTTTCATTTTGATAAAAACGTTGTCTTTGGTTTTGGTTTCGATGATAACATCTAACTGTTGAATCTTCAAATTTACACGTCCGGCAATTCTGTCGACGATCGGAATTTTAAGTTGTAAACCTGAGTTTCTTACGCTTAAAAATTTACCAAATCTTTCGATTACAACAGAGGATTGTTGTTTTACGGTAAAAAATGAAGACATAAAAATGAAGAATCCAAATACTAAAAGGATAATTAATGCTGTGTTCATGGTGATAGAGTTTTGTATTTTATTAATCGTTTAAAAATACGAATAATATAATAACATTGATTAGCAATATATTTACTTTAGAAGATTTTATTTGTTAATTTTTAGTCTATTTTTGATCTCAAATTAACCAAAAAACAAAATTTATGAAAAAAATTCTATTTTACATTCTATTATTAACTTCTTTCGTTTCAAAAGCTCAGGTAAACGTTACTTTTTATGGAGAACCAGATGAATTAAAACAATTGAAAACAAGACCATTAATTGTTGAAACTTTAGAAGAAGATCCAGATGTTTTAAAGAAATTAAGCAAACCTAAAAAGGCAGAAGAATTAGCAGATTACAAAAAATTTATTATTGACTTTAATGCAGATTTTAAAATTTATGCTCAGAAATACTGGACATTTACTGATAAAATGGAATTTAAAACCAGTACTGAAATTGAAGCTTTGCAAAAAACCAAAAGTAAAGAGTATGCTGTTTTAAGATTAATTCAGCTAAATGATAAAGGTTATTGGGGAATTAAAACAAATCAAAGTATTCCTGCTGTTGCATTTACAAGAATAGAAAGTAATGTTGGTAAAGCAGACTCAAAAATTTATTTACCATCGAGAAATTTAAATAATGATAAGTCTTTATCTGAGGCAGATTATAAATATGCATTATTAATTCTTCAAGCGAACGTAAATTGGATTATTGCTAATGATAAAGTTTTAAATTTTGACAAGTATGCTGAAAAGATGGCAAAGGAAAATGTTTCTAAATTAAAAGGGAAAACATTATTAGTTGAGGATAATATGTTAGCGAAGGGTAGAACAAAAGAAGCTGCTAAACAAAATTATGGAGGTGATTTAAAGTTTGTTTCTGAATCTGAATTAAGTGATGCATTAATTAATAAAGCAAAAAATACGGCCGTTGTGTATACTGCGCCATATGGAATTGTTAAGTCAAATATGGGAATTGTGCAGGGTTCTACAATAGTTTATTTTAAAATTATTGTAGATTGTGAAACAAATGAAATCCTTTGGCTATATATGCCAGGAGCTATGAATTGGGGAGCAAATATGTCAAACCAATTAACAGAAGGCGAATTTAAAGTAATGGCCGATTTAAAAATAATCTAAAAAAAAGCTCCCAATTTGGGAGCTTTTTTGTTTTTAAAAAATTGCTATCGCTTTTTGAATTCTCGAAATAGTTTCTTCCTTTCCAATGATTTCAACAATGTCAAATAGGTGAGGACCTTTCAAAGCACCAACCAAACTCAAACGGAAAGGCTGCATCACTTTACCCATTCCAATTTCATTTTTAGTCAACCAATCTTTTACGATTGCTTCGATATTTGCTGAATCAAATCCATCAATATATTCAAGAGTCGAAATCAATTCCTGCATTAAAGCCGGTGTTTCTTCCTTCCAGTTTTTGCTTGCTTTTTCATCATAAGATGTTGGCGCCTGGAAAAAGAAATCAGTCAAATCCCAAAATTCAGAAACGAAATGTGCTCTTTCTTTAATCAAAGAAACGATTCTTGTAACATCGTATTTAGAAATATCAACACCTTTTTCAACCAAAATAGGAGTGAAGTCTTTCGCTAAATCAGCATCATTTTGTTTTATTAAATACTGATGATTGAACCATTTTGCTTTTTCAATGTCAAATCTAGCTCCTGCTTTATGTACTCTATTCAAATCAAAAGATGCAATTAATTCGTCAAGTGAAAATAGTTCTTTATCAGTTCCGTCATTCCAGCCAATCTGCGAAAGGAAATTTATTAATGCTTCTGGTAAATATCCCTCGCCTTTGAATCCTTTAAGTTCTTTCCAATCTAAAGGGAATACTGGAAATCCACCTATTTCCCCATCTCTTTTTGATAATTTTCCTTTTCCATCTGGTTTTAGAATCAAAGGTAAATGTGCAAATTCAGGAGCTTCCCAACCAAACGCTCTGTATAATAAAATGTGAAGTGGCATTGATGGCAACCATTCTTCACCACGAATTACGTGTGATGTTTCCATTAAATGATCATCAACAATATTAGCCAAATGGTAAGTTGGCATTCCGTCACTTTTAAACAATACTTTATCATCAAGTAAACTGGTTTCAAATTTTACATCGCCACGAATAATATCTTTTAAATGTAAAGTTTCACCAACCGGAGTTTTAAAACGAATGACATAATGTTCTCCATTTGCAATTCTTTTGGCAACTTCTTCAGCAGAAATTACCAGTGAAGTATCTAACTTTTCACGAATAGTATGATTGTATATAAATGTCTTTTTTTCTGCCTCTTGTTCTTTTCTTAACGTACTTAATGTTTCCGGAGTATCAAAAGCATAATACGCCCAACCCGAATTGATCAATTGATTTGCATATTCTTTGTATATATCTTTACGCTCGCTTTGTCTGTACGGACCAAATTTTTCATTCTTGCCGACTGTTTCGTCAGGAGCAATTCCTAACCATTCTAATGCTTCCATAATATAAGCTTCGGCACCAGGAACAAAACGGGTTTGATCCGTGTCTTCAACTCTTAAATAAAAAACACCATTATTTTTTTTGGCAAATAAATAATTAAATAGGGCAGTACGAACTCCGCCAATATGTAATGCTCCTGTTGGACTTGGTGCAAAACGCACACGAACTTGCTTTGACATTTTGTTTAAATTTTGATGCAAAGATACAACTTTACTTAAATTCCAATTTTTTAAATTCCAAAATCCAACACGGTTTTGAAGTTGGAATTTGGAATTTCTTTTTTGGAATTTCAATCACTATAATTATTACTTTTATGGGTTATAATCATAAGAGATTTTATTTTGAAAACAACAGCTGCGATCTATCAAAAGTTAGAAGAGTTTATAAAGAAATTTTACATGAACGAATTGATAAAAGGGGGACTTCTTTTTATTGGTTTTGGTCTTTTGTATTTTTTGTTTACACTTTTTATTGAGTATTTTCTATGGTTAAAACCAGCTGGAAGAACTTTTTTATTTTGGATGTTTATTGCAGTAGAAGTTTTTCTACTGTTTCGATTTATCTTATTTCCAATTTTTAAGTTGTTCAAACTTCAAAAGGGAATTGATTATAATCAGGCTTCGGCAATTATTGGAAATCATTTTACAGAAGTAAGTGATAAACTAACGAACTTTTTACAGCTTTCGTTAAATGAAAATTCTGCCGAAAGTTCAGAATTAATGTTGGCTTCTATAGAACAAAAGGCAAATACATTGCAGCCTGTTCCATTTGGCAATGCTATTAATTTCAAATCAAATAAAAAATATTTACCCTTAGCTCTTATTCCAATCTTACTTTTTGCAGTGTTTTACATTTCGGGAAACAGCACTATAATTTCTCAAAGTTTAAATAGGGTAGTGCATTTTAATTCGACATTTTTACCGCCGGCTCCTTTTAAATTTGTGATCTTAAATTCTAATTTACAAACCGAACAAAATAAAGATTTTGTGATCAAAATGGAATCTGTTGGAAATATCGTTCCGGAGAATGTTATGATTCATATAGGTGATGAAAGTTATTTTATGGAATCATCTCAACCCGGAAAATTTGAATTTAAAGTTGAGAAGCCAGTGACTGATGTTGAGTTTTCTTTTGAAGGAAATTCGGTTTCGTCGCAACCTTATGAATTGAAAGTAATCACAGTTCCGTCAATAGCAAACTTCGAAATGATCCTAAATTTTCCATCTTACCTAAAGAAAAAATCAGAAGTTATTCAGGGAACAGGAAATGCAATTGTACCGGAAGGAACTTCGGTAACCTGGAAAATGAAAACACAATCGACGCAGGAAATTGTTTGGAAAGGGGAGAATGCAACTTTTAAATTTAATAAGTCTGAAAATGAGTTCAAATTGGCTAAAAACATAACTCAAAATACAGAATATCAAATTCTTACCTCAAATAATAAGGTCAAAAACTACGAAAAGCTCGATTATCAGCTCTCAGTGATAAAAGATCAGCATCCAAGTATTACGGTTTCACCTGCACCAGATAGTTTGAAGCTGGATAAGAATTATGTTTTAGGACGATTGGGCGATGATTATGGTTTATCAAAATTACAAGTGGTATACTATGAGCGTAACAAACCTGGTACTGCCAAACGTGGAACCATTCCGGTTAAGTCTGGTGTCTTCGATCAGTTTGTTTTTAACTTCCCAAGTAATCTTGCTGTGCAGGAAGGAGTATCGTATGAATACTATTTTGAAGTTTATGATAATGACGCGCCACATGGTTTTAAGAGCTCAAAGTCATCTGTTTTTTCAGACCGCGTTGCAACCAATGATGAAATTCAGGATAAAGAATTACAACAGCAAAGCGAAAATATTAATAGTTTAGAGAAGTCATTAAAAAATCAGACGAAGCAATTTTCTGAAATGGATAAGATTCAGAAAGCCGGAAAAGAGAAAGATAATTTGGAGTTTAAAGATCAGCAAAAAGTAAATGATTTTATCAAACGTCAGAAACAACAAGACGAATTGATGAAACAATTTGCGGAGAAGATGAACAAGAATTTAGATAAGTTTCAATCTGAAAAGAAAGATAAAACTGCCGATGATTTGCAAAAGCGTTTAGACAATGCAGAGAAAGATTTAGAAAAGAATCAGAAATTGATGGATGAACTAAAGAACTTAAATGACAAACTAGATAGTGAAGATTTGTTTGATAAGATGGAAAAGTTCAAACAGATCAGTAAAAATCAGTCTCGTAATCTGGAACAATTGGTAGAACTAACTAAACGCTTTTATGTAGAAAAGAAAGCAGAGCAGGTGGCAGAGAAATTAAATAAACTGGCAGATCAGCAAGAGCAACTTTCTAATAAAGAAAAAGAAAATACACAAGATAAACAAGAGGACATTAATAAGGCTTTTGATAAAATACAGCAAGACTTAAAAGATCTAAAAGAAGAAAATAAAACTTTAAAATCTCCATTAGACATTCCGTCAGATGCGTCTAAAGAAAAAGATTTGAAAAATGATTTAGAAAAAGCCTCTGAGGAATTGAGTAAAAAGAATGCTTCTTCGGCTAAACCAAAACAAAAAAGTGCTGCCAAAAAAATGAAAAGTATGGCAGAAAAAATGGATTCTTCAATGGAAGGAGGAGAGCAGGAACAACTAGAAGAAGATGTAGCAATGCTTCGTCAGATTCTGGATAATCTTTTAGCTTACTCATTATCTCAGGAAGATGTAATGAAACAATTTAAATCTATGAAGTTGGGTTCTTCTGCTTACAATAAAAACATTAAAATTCAGCAAAATTTAAAACAGCAGTTTAGATATGTTGATGATAGTTTGTTTGCATTGTCACTTCGTAATCCTAAAGTTGCCGAAGATGTAACCAAAGAAATTGGAAATGTTCAATACAATATAGATAAAGCTATTGAAACTCTAAGTGATGTTCAGGTTCCAAAAGGAGTTTCGCACCAGCAATATGCTGTTTCGTCTGCCAATAAATTAGCCGATTTTTTAAGTGATTTATTAAATAACATGCAAATGTCTATGTCAAAACCCGGAGCTGGAAAACCAAAACCAGGCGACGGACAAGGAATGCAATTGCCAGATATTATTCAGAAACAAAAAGGTCTTGCTGATAAAATGAAGGAGGGAATGAAACCCGGAGAAAAACCGGGAGAAGGTCAGCAAGGAAAATCTGGAGAAGGAAAACAAGGTCAGGGTAAAGAAGGACAAGGAAAAACGGGTCAGGGAAAAAACGGAAAAGAAGGTCAGGGAAAAGAGGGTCAGGGAAAAGGTAATGAAGGAAAAGACGGAAACGATGGCGAAGGAGATGCTGAAGCTATTATGGAAATATATAAAGAACAGGTAAAACTTCGAGAAGCATTACAAAAAGAATTAGCTAAACAAGGATTAGATTCTCAGGAAAAATCAGTAATTGATCAAATGAAAGCTTCTGAAAAACAAATTCTGAATAAAGGATTTAAGAATGAAAATCTGCAAAGAATTCTAAATATTCAGCAAGAATTATTAAAATTAAACAATGCGGTGCAGCAGCAAGGTCAGGATACAAAGCGTCAATCTGAAACAAATAAAGCTGAATTTTCTAATCGTTCAAATGCGTTACCAAGTTCCTTACTTGAATATTTAAACAGTGTAGAGATATTAAACAGACAATCACTACCTTTGCGCTCGAATTTTAATCAAAAGGTTCAAGAATATTTTAATACAAAATGATAAACTTTAATTACGAAACCGAATTTACTTTAAAAAATGAACAAGCTTTTGCCGATTGGTTAAGTGCTGTTATCGTTTCTGAAAAGAAGAATGAAGGAGAGATAAATTATATATTTTGTGACGATGATTATCTGCATAAGATAAATGTAGAATACCTTAATCACGACACGCTAACTGATATAATCAGTTTTGATTATTCAGTTGGTAATGAATTAAACGGAGATATATTTGTTTCTGTAGAAAGGGTAGAAGACAATGCTAAAGATTTTAATGTTTCATTTGAAGAAGAATTGAAACGTGTACTTGCTCATGGTATTTTACATTACTGTGGATATAAGGATAAATCAGAAAAAGACGCTGAAGTAATGCGCTCTAAAGAAGATGAAAAAATAGCGATGTTTCACGTGGAACAGTAGAGGATTTGTTTTAGGTTTGAAGTTTCAGGTTACAAGTTGAAAACCGAAAATGCAGTTAAACGTTCCACGTGAAACATTTATAATATTTAATTGATTGAAAAGTTTTAAACGAAAAAATCATGTATAATAAATAAAGTTCCACGTGGAACGTTGTAGAGTTAATCTTTAGTTGGAAGTTTTGATTACAGGTTTGTCTTAAGTTTAATATGTTTCACGTGGAACTATTGGTTATTGTAGTTAGTTGAAACTTGAAACTTGAAACCTGAAACTTGAAAATTAAAACCTTTTTGATAGTTCCACGTGGAACAAAAGAACAAAAGAAGTTAATTCTGAGAACCAACTTAAAAGGTATCCCAGAGAATAAAAGATAAAATGTTTTTAGAATACGATGTTATAGTGGTTGGTGCAGGACATGCAGGATCTGAAGCCGCGGCAGCGGCCGCGAATTTAGGATCTAAAACTTTGTTGGTTACAATGAGCTTGCAGAATATTGCACAGATGTCTTGCAACCCAGCAATGGGCGGAATTGCAAAAGGACAAATCGTGCGTGAAATTGATGCGCTTGGTGGATACTCTGGAATTGTTTCAGATCGAACAGCAATTCAATTTAAGATGTTGAATAAATCGAAGGGTCCTGCAATGTGGTCACCTAGAGTTCAAAGTGATCGGATGCGTTTTGCTGAAGAATGGAGAATGATGTTGGAGGGAACTCCAAATTTGGATTTCTATCAAGAGATGGTGAAAGGTTTGATTATAGAGAACGGAAAAATAAAAGGAATCAAAACTTCGCTAGGAGTAGAGATTCGATCTAAGTCTGTTGTGTTGACAAATGGAACTTTTTTAAATGGTTTAATTCATATTGGAGAAAAACAATTTGGAGGAGGAAGGGCAGGTGAAAGTGCTGCAACCGGAATTACCGAAGATTTAGTGAAAGCAGGTTTTGAAGCCGGAAGAATGAAAACAGGAACGCCTCCAAGAGTGGATGGGCGTTCTTTGGATTATTCTAAAATGAATGAAGAAAAAGGAGATGCAAAACCGGATAAGTTTTCTTATTCTGATGTGACAACTCCTTTAACGCATCAAAGATCTTGTCATATGACCTATACCTCTTTAGATGTTCATGATATTTTGAGAGAAGGATTTGATCGTTCGCCAATGTTCAACGGAAGAATAAAAAGTCTCGGGCCAAGATATTGTCCTTCGATAGAAGATAAAATAAATCGTTTTGCAGATAAAGAACGTCACCAGCTTTTTGTTGAACCAGAAGGATGGAATACTTGTGAAGTTTATGTAAACGGATTTTCAACTTCGTTACCAGAAGATATTCAATTTAAAGCTTTGAGTTCTGTTGCAGGTTTTGAAAAAGTAAAATTCTTTAGACCTGGTTATGCTATCGAATACGATTATTTTCCGCCGACACAATTAAAACATACATTGGAAACAAAGTTGGTTGAAGGTTTATATTTTGCCGGGCAAATAAACGGAACAACCGGATATGAAGAAGCAGCTTCGCAAGGATTGATGGCCGGAATAAATGCGCATTTAAAAGTGCACGAAAAAGCACCATTAATTTTAAAACGTGACGAAGCCTATATTGGAGTTTTGATTGATGACTTGATTACGAAAGGAACAGAAGAACCGTATCGTATGTTTACGTCAAGAGCAGAATACAGAACATTGTTACGTCAGGATAATGCAGATTTTAGATTGACGCCGATGTCGCACGAAATTGGTTTGGCTTCTGAAGCTCGCTTACGACGAATGGAAAAGAAATTAAACGAGTCTGAAAAGATGGTTGCCTTCTTTAAAGAAACAAGCGTTTCGGTTGCTGAAACAAATCCGATTTTGCAGGCTAAAGAAACGGCGCCAATTACACAAGGTGATAAAATGTTTAAAGTTTTCTCACGTCCGCAAATTGATTTGGAGGATATGATGAAGTTTGAAAAAGTAAAAGAATATATTGAAACAAATGACGTAGATCAGGAAATTTTGGAACAAGCCGAAATTCAGGTTAAGTATTCTGGTTATATTGAAAAGGAAAGAAATAATGCCGATAAACTAACTCGTTTAGAGGAGGTGAAAATTCCGGAGAATTTCGATTATAATAAAATTAAATCAATGTCGATTGAAGCAAAACAAAAGTTGAGCAAAATTCGACCAATTACTATTTCTCAGGCATCACGAATTAGCGGTGTATCACCAAGTGATATTTCGGTTTTGTTGATTTATATGGGTAGATAGGTAGTAGATTTTCTGTTCCGCGTTATTGCAATGGATTGTAGATTTACTGAATCTAAAATTATTTGTTCCACGTGAAACATAGTTTTGTATTCTGGGAAATTATTATACTCAGTTGAAAAGGTTAAAGATTGTTTTTGATTGCGGAGTATCTTAAGATTTCGGTACTAGAAGTAATAAAAAAACTAAAATCTGTAATTTCCGATTATGAAAATTGTGCCAAATATATTCTATCAATAGATCAAATTAGTTTATGATTATTTGGATAGTAAATTGAGGAAAGAAAAACGGTTCACTTTTGATTTTAAAAGTAAACAGTAAGTTTGTAAGTGAATAATTGATCAGGAGAGCGAATTAGCAAAATGATAAAATTGTAAATACTATTTTTATATTAACAGTATTACAACTTTGGAAGAAGCAAGAGTAGAAAATTAAAAAAATTGAAAAGCTAAAATAAACAACAATAACCCAAAAAGCAATTTTTTGTTCTTTGGGTTTTACTATAACATTAAACTAAAATACCGATAATTTAAAAATGGACGTTTTAAACAAAAAACATTTTCTTACTGTAAAAGACCATTCTGTATCTAAAGAAATTTTTGATTTGTACTATGATGAAACTTTAGATATGTTGATTACTTCTCCGCAACCCGATTTGCAAAATCTTGGTAAATATTACGAAAGCGAAGATTATATTTCTCATACCGATAACAAACGTTCTCTATTTGAAAAAGCATATCATTTTGTAAAAAACATTGCGCTAAAAAACAAACTCAGTTTAATCAATAGTCAACAAACTCAAAAAGGAAGAATTTTAGATATTGGTGCTGGAACCGGAGATTTTTTGTTAACAGCAAAAAATGATGGTTGGGAAACCATAGGAGTAGAACCGAGCGACAGGGCAAAAAATATTGCAATTCAAAAAGGAATTTCTTTTGTAGATGAAATTAGTGCGCTTCAGAATAATTCATTTGACGTAATTACGATGTGGCATGTTTTAGAACACGTTCCGAATTTAGAGCTTCAAATTCAGGAATTGAAGCGTTTGCTAAAACCAACTGGAACATTAATTGTTGCGGTTCCAAATTTTAAATCTTACGATGCCAATCACTATAAAGAATTTTGGGCAGCTTTTGATGTGCCGATTCATTTTTGGCATTTCTCTAAAAAAGCCATTCAGTCACTTTTTGAAAAAGTAGATATGAAATTAGAAAAAGTACTTCCGATGAAATTTGATTCTTTTTATGTGAGTTTATTATCAGAAAAATATAAAACCGGAAAAATGAATTATATCAATGCATTTTTTATTGGTTTAAAGTCAAATTTAAAAGCAGGCAGTACAAAAGAGTATTCATCACATATTTATGTGTTAAAAAACAAGTAAAACGCAATTTAAGCGCATTTACGGCGTTTTCTTTGTATAAATGAGGTCTAATTATACCTTTTTTGAGAAAATGTTTCTAATCAAAGCTAATAAAGTCACTTTTAATAGTGTTGCATTATTGATATTTTTCTTTCGATAAATAAAAACAATATGATAAAATTCTAGCATTTTTTAAACTTTATGTTGATGCTATTTATTTTTTTATATTTTTGTCTTCAATACATTAAAAAAATAGAAATTCAAAAAATGAAAAAAGCATTAGTAATTATCGCACTTTCAATTTTCGCCGTTTCATGTACTAAAACTGCAGAAGTAAAGGAAGTAAAAACAGCTTACGTAGATACTTCGGTTTTAATGAAAGAGTACACTGAAGCAAAAGACCTTGAAGCAAAATACAAAGCTCAGGCAGAAGAAAAAGGAAGACAACTACAAGCTGAGATTACACGTTTTAAACAAGACGCTGCTAATTTTCAAAGTCAGGCACAAGCAAACGGTCAGGCGTGGGCACAACAAAGAGGAGCGGAGTTACAAAAAAGAGAGCAACAATTGGGTTATGCTCAACAAGCTTTATCTCAACAATTGCAACAAGAAAGTGGTGTTGAAATGGATTCTCTGGTAAGCGGAGTTAAAAAGTTTATTAAAGATTACGGTAAGAAAAACGGTTACTCTTATATCTATGGTACTGGTGATGCTGCCTCAATTTTATATGCAGAAGAGAAATATGATATAACAAAAGATATCGTAAAAGCTTTGAACGACAAGTATAAAGCAGCTCCAAAAACAGACGATAAACCAGCTGTAAAAGAGGAAGCTAAAAAATAATACCACATTAAACTAACTAAAATTTAAAACCTAAGTCTGTAAAGATTTAGGTTTTTTCTTTTATAAAAATAAAATACTTTTAGTCTTCAATTCAGGCCCAATGCAAAACGTTACAGAAGCTGCTGCTTACACCTTACAATTTATCAATCAAACGCAAAAATCTATATTCCTGACCGGTAAAGCAGGAACAGGAAAAACAACGCTTTTGCGCGAAATCATTGCTACAACACACAAAAGTACGGTTGTAGTGGCGCCCACAGGAATTGCAGCATTAAATGCGGGCGGTGTCACGATTCATTCTATGTTTCAATTGCCTTTTTCGGCCTTTATTCCCTCTTATGATGAAGCTTCTCAGTTTACCGAAACTGTTAAGTTTGAAAACAAAGATACTTTGCGCAGGCATTTTAAGATGAATAACGTCAAGCGGAATGTAATCAAAAACATGGAACTGTTGATTATTGATGAAGTTAGTATGCTTCGCGCTGATTTACTGGACGCTATAGATTTTATGATGCAGACTGTTCGCAGAAATTCACGCTCATTTGGTGGCGTTCAGGTACTGTTTATTGGTGATTTGCTGCAGCTCCCGCCCGTAATTAGAGACGAAGAGTGGCGTACTTTGCGCAATTATTACAAGGGAAAATTCTTTTTTCATTCGCATGCCATACAGCAAAATCCGCCTTTATACATCGAATTGTCAAAGATTTACCGCCAAACCGATGATGCTTTTATCTCGGTTTTAAACAACTTACGTAACAATCAGATTACGCCACAGGATATTCAGGTTTTAAACCAATATGTAAAACCCGATTTTGATTTAAAAAACAACCCGGGTTATATCACGCTGACTACGCACAATGCCAAGGCCGATTCTATTAACGAACAGGCAATTGGGGATTTAGCCGGCAACGAATTTGCTTATCAGCCTTTTGTAGTAGGAGATTTTCCTGAAAAAATATTTCCGGTAGAAGAAAACCTGAAATTGAAGGTAGGCGCACAAGTGATGTTTGTTAAAAATGATCTGTCGTTTGAAAAGAGATATTTCAACGGAAAAATGGGTATTATAAAATCACTTTCTCCAGAAGAAATCTTTGTTCATTTTCCGGAAGAAAATAAAACCATAGAAGTAGAAAAGTACGAGTGGAAAAACATTCGCTACAAAGTAAACGAACTCACAAAAGAAGTAGAGGAAGAAGTTTTGGGAACTTTTGTGCACTATCCGTTAAAACTGGCTTGGGCTATAACGGTTCATAAAAGCCAGGGATTAACTTTTGAGAAGGCTGCGCTCGATGTATCGCAAGTTTTTCTGCCAGGGCAAGCCTATGTAGCGTTATCACGTTTAACGTCTTTAAATGGGCTTATTTTGCTTTCTCCGCTACAGATGAATGGAATCTCGAACGATCAGGATGTAATGGATTACGCTTTGAATAAAGCAACCGAAGAAGTGCTGAAAAATTCCCTCCATTTCGAAACTAAAAATTTTATTCATAACTATTTGATTAACAGTTTTAACTGGATCGATTTAGCACAGGAATGGCGCAATCACCGTTTTAGTTACAATGAAAATGCTGTAAATTCTGAAAAAGCCAAACATGCTGTCTGGGCGCACAAACGACTGGATCAGATGGAAAATCTTGTAGATCCTTCACAGAAATTCATCAATCAGCTGAATAAAATTTTCAGTAAAGAGACAGTAGATCTGATTTTTGTGCAGGAAAGAGTAGAGGCAGCGTATGACTACTTTTTCAAACCAATGGATAAACTGGTTACCGATATTTTGAGCAAAATGGCTGAAATTCAGAAATTTAAAAAAGTAAAAGAGTTTTATGAAGAATTAGCATTTCTGGATGATCTGCAAACCAAAGCTGTTTTGCGTTTGATGAAAGCGAAATTACTAGTAGAAATTGTTGTGGCGGGCGAACCTATTTCTAAGGAAAAACTAACATCTGCTACGATCAAAAATTACAAACTAGACAAAATTGCAAGAATTCGCCAGGACTTTAATATGGCCAATACCGATATATTTAAAACAGAAGAACCTTCAGTTCGATATACTGCAAGAAAGTTGGATAAAAACGAACCAAAAGCAGCTAAGAAAACCACAGTAGAGGAAACGCATGATTTATGGCTCGAAAAAAATTCGATTCAGGATATCGCAAGACTGAGAAAGCTGACAGTGCAGACTGTCGAAATGCATTTTGTTAAACTAATTCAGTCTAAGAAAGTAGATATTGCTGATGTTTTGCCTTATGATAAAATTTTGGCACTTCGGGAAGCTTTTCAGTTTTATCAGGAAGAATCTTTAAATCCTTTGAAAGAAAAGTATGGAGATGAATTTACCTGGGATGAACTTAAAATGTTTAAAGCCAGTATCAATTGATTTTAGATTATAGACTTTAAATTTTGTATATTAGGTTAAAATTGGAATTTAAAATTTTGAATTTTCAAAAAGCACTCGATAACATTATGTAAAACAGAACACAATGAAAAAACTATTATATATCTCATTTACAGTATTTTGCGTAAGCACAGCATCTGCTCAGGACTTAAAACCAGAATATCAAAAATTCATTACATCATTCATTCAAAATGTAAAAACCAATAACAAACAAGCAGTTGCAGATATTATACGTTATCCGTTACAAAGGGAAGAACCAATTCCGGCTATTAAAAATAAAGCAGAATTTGTTAAAAGATACGATCAGATTTTTGATGCCGGGTTAAAGAGTGAAATCCTAAAATCGAATCCGGGAAAGGACTGGTCAGAAGTGGGATGGAGAGGAATTATGCTCAATAACGGTACGATTTGGTTTGAAACTGACGGAGAATTGAAAAGCATTAATTATCAGTCAAAAACAGAAGAAAATTTAAAAAAGAAACTCATTGCCAGTGATAAAAAACAAGTACATGCTTCTCTGACAAAATTTAAAGAACCGGTCTATGTTCTAGAAACATCGAAATTCAGAATTAGAATTGATGATCTTGGAAATAATAATTATCGATATGCGTCATGGTCCATCAAACAAAAAATGAATGAAAAGCCAGATTTGGTGATTGCCAACGGAAAATGGATTCAGGACGGTTCTGGCGGAAATCATAGTATAGAATTTAAAAAAGGAAATTATACTTACAACTGCGATATCATTGTTTTGGGAGAAAAAAATGCACCTCCGGCAAGATTAACTATTATGCAAAGTGGCAAAGAAATCCTGAATCAAAATGCTAAAATTGTTTCACGTTAAACAAAATCCTATTCGAAAGAATAGGATTTTTTATTTCCGGTATAATGGTCTTTTATCATCAGAATGATTTTAATTATTTATATTTGGTTAGTTATCAGGGTACTAATCATTAAAAATATTTTTATGATAAAGAAAGGAAATGTGTTTTTATGGGTCTTGATTTTATGCAGTTGTTTTATCATGGCCCAGGAATCGAAAACCGAATATCAGATTTTCGTAAAAAGATTTATTGAGAACATAAAAAATGAAGACAAACAAGCAATTGGGGATCTAATCGTTTATCCGCTTCAGCGAGAATATCCAATTCCGGATATTGAGACTAAAGAAGATTTTATAAAGCGTTACGATGAAATATTTGATTCCAATTTAAAAAATAACATACTAAAATCGGATGCAAAAAAAGACTGGTCTGATATGGGTTTACGTGGAACAATGCTTCATAACGGAAATATCTGGATGGATATTGACGGACGCTTAACGGCTGTAAATTACCAGTCTAAATTTGAAACAGATCTCAGGGATAAACTGATAGCAGAACAGAAAAAAGGTCTCGATGAGAGTATAAGCTTTTTTAAAACACCCATTTGCATTTTAGAAACACCAAAATTTAAAATTAGAATCGATAATTTAGGAAACAATAACTACCGCTACGTCTCGTGGTCAGGCCAAAAAGAAATGACCGAAAAGCCGGATTTAATATTATATCGCGGTGAACTGGTTGTAGAAGGAATAGGAGGAAACCACCAATACGAATTCAAAAAAGACAATTATACTTATGAATGCTCCATTATCGTCTTGGGTGACGCAAATGCGCCTGCCGCACGATTAAAGATTTATCAGGGAGAGAAAGTTATTCACTCGGAAAATGCCAAAATCATTGCCAAATAAAAAATCCTATTCGCTAAACGAATAGGATTTTGCTTTACAAAGCAGAAATAGCCTTTTCAAGCTCTTTTTGCTGCGTTATTTGCATTAATTTTAGTTTTTGAATGTTGACCTCGTTTTCCGTTGTTTTAATCCTCTGCTTCTGGATTTCTTCCTCAGAGATCAAATTGGTAGTTATTTTGTTTTCAATTTTCTGATTTTCCAGCTCCAGCTTGCTGATCTTCTCTTTTGTAGATTTCAAATTACCTTCAGACTTAACAAGGTTTTTCTTCTTCGTTTCAGTATCTTTCAATTGTTTTTTTAAATCTTCAATTTTCTCATCCAGCTTTCGATGATTTTCTGCAGAGGTTTTTACGGCTTCATTTTCAGCCCTTTTAAATTCTAGTTCTTGTGTTTTTTGGTCTGTAATGATTTGCTGCGCAAAAAAGAATTGCGAGTTCATTAGGAATAGAACTACGGCTAATGTTTTTAAATAATACTTCATTTTTTATAATTTAATTAAAAACTAAATTATAAGTTGCTACTATTAAAAACAGCCCGCTTAATTTATTTTTATAGCAGAATAAGACATAAAAAAACCTACTCGTTAGAATAGGTTTTAATAGTATTTTATAAGTTTTCGACCAAAATCCAGGCATCTGGATTTTCGCCCTTTTGAATTTCTTTCTGGGCTTTTTCAGCTTCTGCCATGGTGGCGTAGCTTCCGTATAAAACAGGAAATAATCCGTGTTTGTTTTCGCCAAGCATCCTGGCACTGTAACCATCTTTTACCAATTGGTTGTAGGCTTTTCTTGCATTTTGTTCACTTCTAAAAGCTCCCGCCATAATATGATAAGGCATTACTTTGGCTTCAGCAGTTTCTACCTTTGCAGAATCAACAGATAATGTAACGGCAGGCAGCGGACTTTGAATAAAAAAGGTGGCTTCCTGTATTTTATTTTGTACTTTTTTCTGAACCGCACTCTCGACTACAAGCGTTTGATTGGCGATTTGATTTTGGTACAACGGATAACCAATGCTTCCGGTAATTCCTAGTCCTAAAACGAGAATTGCTGCATATCTCAAAAATGAGCCAGATGATTTTACTTCGTCGTTATCATACGAGGAAACGTTTTCTCTTTCTGAAATCTCCTCGATTTTTCTCTCGAAGATTTCTTTCTTTACCACAGGAGAAACAAAAGGACTAAGTCCGAAAGAACTTGTTAGGTAATTGGTTTGATCGTTTGGTGTAAAAATTATGTTTTGTTCAGCATTTAAGCGAATTTCGCCAATACCTTTAAAAAAAATAGTTCCGTTTTCTTCAAGTGTTTTCTTCCAGTTCAAAACTTCATGAGCAATCGCACTCACAGCAAAACCGTAAGATGTTTTTTCTGCATGCGAAATATGATTTGCCAACAGCCCGTCATTGTTTTTTAGATGGCTGTTAAATGAGATTAGTTTTTTGGGAGGAAAAAACGAATTAGTGCTTTCATTCAGCTGTGCCGATTGAATTTCTGTTAAAAATGCTCCAAACCCTGGAACCGTTACACACTGATAACGATACAATAACTGTGCTATATAAGTTTCGATTTTCATAGTAACAAAGTTATGCAACCAATATAGTTATCAAAATTTTATTCACAATTTTTATTAACAATTCGGATATTTTTATAGACAATTGTAAATCAATTTATTAACTTTTTTCTGTAATGGAGACATTATATTTTTAAATATTGAAATATAATTTTTTTGAAAGAATTTACTTCTAATTTATATCTTTGCGATTCTTGAATTTTATTTAAGATTTGTTTTTTAAAGATTTTTTTCGCCGCCATTTAACCATTTTACTTTCATGACAGATCAGGATTTATTTTATTTATTAGCCTTATTAAAAATTGATGGAGTAGGAGACATAATGGCAAAAAAACTGCTAAGCCATTTCGGAAATGCAGAGGCTATTTTTAAGAGCAAATTAAATCAAATTGCTGCAATAGATGGAGTTGGAGCAGTGTTACTAAAAAACATGAAAGATAAATCTGTTTTTGAAAAAGCGCAAAATGAGTTAGAATTTATAAAAGGAAACCACATAAATGTTTCTTTTTTTCAGGATAAAAACTATCCCGAGCGGCTCAAACATTGTATAGATTCTCCGGTTCTTATTTTCTCGTCAGGAAATATAAATTTAAAAAACAAAAAAATAATCAGTATTGTAGGAACACGACAAATCACGGCTTATGGAACAGAATTTTGTAAAAAATTAATTGAAGATTTGGCTCCTTTAGATCCGGTAATTGTGAGTGGTTTTGCATACGGAGTTGATATCGTAGCACACCAGCTGGCGATGGATTATAATTTGCAGACTATTGGCGTTTTGGCGCACGGATTAAATCAAATTTATCCAAGAACGCACAAAAAATATATCGCTAAAATGGAAGAAAACGGCGGATTTATTACTGAATTTTGGAGTTCATCTAATCCGGATAAAGAAAAATTTGTACGTCGAAATCGCATTGTCGCCGGCATGACAGAAGCGACTATTGTAATAGAATCTGCAGACAAAGGCGGATCTTTAATAACGGCCAATTTGGCCAATGACTATAATCGTGATGTCTTTGCAGTGCCCGGACGTGTGACCGATAAGTACAGCCAGGGTTGTAACAATTTGATAAAAACTCAAAAAGCAAACGTACTTACAAGCGCCGCAGATTTAGTTTATATTTTGAATTGGGACGTAATGGATAATCCGAAACCGGTGCAGAAACAACTATTTGTAGAATTGGAACCCGAGGAGCAAAAGATCTATGATTTTCTTTTAAAAAGTGGTAAAGAATTGCTGGATATTATTGCATTGCAATGCGATTTTCCTATTTATAAAATCTCAGGACTTTTACTGAATATGGAACTTAAAGGTGTAATCAGGCCGTTGCCCGGAAAATTATTCGAAGCGATTTAGAATTATATACTATCACTATTTATGACTTTTGGACAAATCTATAGTAAACAATAAAATTGATTTGCAGACAGGAAAGAAACCAAAGAATAACATAGTCCTGTGAAGTACTTAAAAATGAGATGAAAAAACTTGAAAATGTTATAGTCCTGGAATGTAATGTTTTAAGTTTTAAAAATAATAAGATAAGTTGTTAATAATTCAAATTTTAGACAAGTTAAAATGCGTTTGTTTTACTTTTAAAAGTAAATTTAACATTTTTTAAGTAAAATTATTAGGATTAAAAATATAAAATTTTATTTTTGTTCCACATTTTAACACCCTGCAAATGAACATTATTGAGCTATTTGAGAATGCTGGAATTTATACAGAAAATCTAAGACACTTCACGACAGAAGATACTGTAAAAATCAAAAAACAATTTGAATTTGAACGCACGCAAAACCCGAATATTGAGGCAAATCTTGCTGATAATTTGATTCTGGCTACTAATGAATTCTCAAGAGAATTATTGTTTATTTCAAGAAATAGAATATTATACAACTTCTTTGCGAAGAAAAACTATTCAAGAAACAGATTCAATTCTGATGTTTTGGTTTCAGTTACCAGAGAAGAGGTTCAATTATTTATAGAAAAGTTTCTATCAAAAGATTTAGAAGTGTTTTATGATCATAATCTTGCTCAGAACAGATTTGATACTATTGATGACTTACTTATTGTAAAAGAATATTTACCTCAAAGTTCTTTAAATTGTTTGAGTCAGAAAGTAACAGCAAAATTAGATTCAATTATTAATATTGTAGATGCAAATCCTTCATTGTCAAATGGAACGGATAAAATCGAATTCTTAAAATACAGAAGTTTTTATGTATTGATTTCTCATTTCAGATCTGAAGAAGTAGATGAGAGAATCAGACAGATTTATGATAAAGTGAGAAGTTTAATTGTTGTAGCGTCAATTAGAAATGAATTTTTAGACCCTATGATTTCTGCAATGAGCAATTATAAAGCTGTTGATTATAAGTTACTAAAAATATTTACAGATCATAAAGAACGTGTTGATGCTCTTGTACAAAAAAATGCAGCAAAAGAATCTTCGGGTATGTCTACGTGGTCTGTTATTGCGATTATTGTGGTTGTTATCAGACTGATTTTGTTGATGGCGAGAAATTAGTCGTCGGAGCGTTTTAAAATATAAAAAAGCCTAATAGAGAATCTTAATCTATAGGCTTTTTACTTATTGCTTTTCCACATAATTCCAAAAAGCTTCTTCTGTTGCACCTTCTAAAAGGCAAGAAGTAGTATATGAAATATCGATTAACCAATCATCAATTTGTGATATTTGTTCTTTGGAAATCAAATTATTACCTTGTAACATTCCTTCAGGATAAAGTGCCCACATCCTTGCGTAATGACAAATTCCCCAAACACAAGAGATTATTCTTTTATCTACAAAATCTTTTTCTAATTCTGGTGCCAGAACTTTTAAAGCCTGCATAATTAGATGATAATTTTCTTCGTGTAAAACCCTTTTAAATGGGCGTAATTGACCTAAAAAGCCATTTTCCCATCTTTGCCTGGCTATATTTTCATGTTGGGCGCTTTGGTACATTAATTCTTCTATTGCATCTTCTTTTGTCATAACTTCAAAATAATATTTTAAAAGAGTGACTTAATTTCCAAATCCAAGAACTTCGCGAACTTTTGTCAAGACTCCATCGGCAATAACAGAAGCTTTTGCGGCTCCTTTTTTCAAAAGTGCATCAACTTCTTCAAGGTTGTTAATGTAGTAATTGTATTTTTCTCTTTCTGTTTTAAATTTCTCTGTAATCAATTCAAACAAAGCTTGTTTGGCGTGACCGTAACCATAATTTCCACCTAAATAATTTGCTCTCATTTCGGCAATTTGAGTTTCATCTGCAAGCAAAGAGTAAATTGCAAAAGCATTACAAGTATCCGGATTTTTTGGTTCTTCAAGCGGAGTACTATCTGTTTCGATACTCATAACCTGTTTGCGTAATACTTTATCATCAAGGAAAATATTGATGATATTATTAGCCGATTTACTCATTTTTCCGCCATTTGTTCCCGGAATCAACATACTGTCTTCCTGAATTTTAGCTTCAGGAATTACAAATGTTTCTCCCATTTGGTGATTAAAACGTGAAGCAACATCGCGCGTAATTTCCAAATGCTGCAATTGGTCTTTTCCAACCGGAACAAATTCAGCATTATACAATAAAATGTCGGCAGCCATTAACATCGGATACGTAAAAAGTCCTGCGTTTACATCGTCTAAACGATCTGCTTTATCTTTGAAGGAATGAGCAAGCGTCAAACGTTGAAAAGGAAAAAAACAGCTTAAATACCAGGTTAACTCAGTAGTTTGAACCACATCAGACTGTCTGTAAAACGTTACTTTATCGGGATTTAAACCACAAGCAAGCCAGGCTGCTGCAGTACTATAAGTGTTTTCTCTTAATGTTTTACCATCTTTGATTTGCGTAATCGAATGTAAATCAGCAATAAACAAGTAAGACTCATTTGCCGGATTATTTGATAACTCAATTGCAGGGATAATTGCTCCCAGCAAATTCCCTAAGTGAGGCGTTCCAGTACTTTGAACACCAGTAAGTATTTTTGCCATTCTTTTTTATTCTTTAACCGCAAAGTTCGCAAAGTTTTCGCAAAGGTCGCAAGGTTTGTTTTTTTCTTTTGCAAAAATTAAAAAGTTTTACAAAACTTCTGCCAGAATCAGGTTTATTTTTAGAAAAGTTTAATATTCTAAAAATCTAACACTCTAAAAATCTAAATTCACTCCCGTTTTCTTACATTTGAAACCATGAAAGGATTAAAGATTATTTTTTGGGTTTTGTGGCGTGTATGGTTTTACATTTTAATGGCCATTCCGATATTGATTATGCTGCCGTTTTTGCTGATTTCTATTATTTCTGAAAGTGGATATCCCTATTTCTTTAAAATGGCCCGCATTTGGGCTAAATTTATCCTTTTCGGGATGGGTTTCTATTATAAAGTAAAGCGAGAACAAAAGCTTATCAAAAAGAAAAGCTATATGATCGTGGCCAATCATACTTCCATGACAGATATTTTGCTAATGTTGGCGATTATAAAAAATCCGTTTGTATTTGTTGGGAAAAAGGAGCTGGTAAAGATTCCTTTATTTGGATTTTTCTACAAGAGAACCTGCATTTTGGTGGATAGAAAATCGCCAAAAAGCAAAAATGATGTTTTCAAAAGAGCACAGGATCGTTTGAATCAGGGTTTAAGTATTTGTATTTTTCCCGAAGGAGGAGTACCTGATGATGAAACTATTTTACTGGATGAGTTTAAAGACGGCGCTTTTCGTTTGGCTATTGAGCATCAAATTCCTATAGTTCCCATTGTTTTTGCCGATAACAAGGAACGATTCTCATTTACTTTTTTAAGCGGAAGTCCCGGAAAAATGCGAGCCAGAATCTTGCCCTTTGTAGAAACCGAAGGACTAACAATTGATAACCGAAAAGAACTGCGAGATGAGGTTAGACAATTGATTTATAAAGGATTGCTTGAATTTAAGAAAAAAGCAATTCAGTTAATTTAAATAAAAACCCGACAAGATTTAAAAAAATTGTCGGGTTTTCTTTTGAATTAAAATCCCCCATTTTATATTCAAAAAAATTACCTGTGAATTATCTTTTCAGAAATAAAACGCAATACTTTTTTAAACTTCAATTTTGTTTTTCGGCGGTTTTTACTGTACAAAACTTCTATTTTCTCTTTCATGGTTCAAAATATTAAGGATTGATAAATAAAGAGTCTGATTAAAACTCAAGTTAATAGCATACTATAGTAGAGAGTAAAAAAGTAAAAAGGTTGCGTAGAAAGTAAAAAAAATCTTTAAAAAAAGATAAAAATCCGTCAGTGTCAATTAACTAACGGATTTCTATGGGAATAAACAACCAAATTTATTCTAAAAAAAACCTTTGAAGTGGTACTTATGGCAATACCGATCAAATTCTTATGTCTTTTTATAAGATGAACTCTTTGCAAAAAGGTTGCGTCAATTATTTATTTAATTTTAGAAATAAAAAACCCGACAAGATTTTAAAACCTGTCGGGCAAATATAAAATGCTATTAATAAGTAGCTTATCGAAATTAAGCGTTTGCCAATTCTTTGATGTGTGCTTTAATTTTTACTTCTAATTCGTCTGCCAATTCCGGATTATCTTTAATTAAAGATTTTACAGCATCACGACCTTGACCTAATTTTGTATCACCATAACTAAACCAGGATCCTGCTTTTTTAACTATCTCAAATTCAACTGCTAAATCTAAAATTTCTCCTGTTTTAGAAACTCCTTCTCCGTACATAATGTCGAATTCTGCAGTTTTAAAAGGCGGAGCTACTTTGTTTTTAACGACTTTTACTTTGGTTCTGTTTCCGATAACATTTTCACCATCCTTAATTTGAGAAGAACGACGAATATCTAAACGAACAGAAGCATAAAATTTCAATGCGTTACCACCGGTTGTAGTTTCAGGATTTCCGAACATAACTCCAATTTTCTCTCTCAACTGGTTGATGAAGAAAACAGTACAGTTTGTTTTGCTGATAGTTCCGGTAAGTTTTCTCAAAGCCTGAGACATTAAACGTGCGTGAAGACCCATTTTTGAATCTCCCATTTCACCTTCAATTTCACTTTTTGGAGTTAACGCGGCAACCGAGTCAATTACCACAATATCAATTGCTCCTGAACGAATTAAGTTTTCGGCAATTTCTAAAGCTTGCTCCCCGTTATCCGGTTGAGAAATAATTAGGTTTTCTATATCAACACCTAGTTTTTCAGCATAATTTCTGTCAAAAGCATGCTCAGCATCGATAAAAGCAGCAATTCCTCCCGCTTTTTGAGCTTCAGCAATGGCATGCAGTGTTAATGTTGTTTTACCAGAAGATTCTGGTCCGTATATTTCAATAATTCTTCCTTTTGGATAACCGTTTACTCCAAGTGCTAAATCCACACCAAGAGAACCCGAAGAAATAGTTTCAACTTCTACAATGGCTCTGTCGCCCATTTTCATTACAGTTCCTTTTCCGTAAGTCTTATCTAGTTTGTCAAGCGTAAGCTGTAAAGCTTTTAATTTGGCATCTTTTTCTGAACTCATCTCTTTTTTTTCTTTTTCTTTCATGTAAATTTTTATAATTCTTTCATTCTCAAAAACAAACCAGAAATTAATAACTTACTGATTTCGATTTGTATCAGGCTTGTAAATTTTTGTAAAATTAGTTCTTTTTTTGAAGTTTGATTGTCCCAAATTGTATCAAATTTCACAAAATTGTACTACAAAAATAACGCCTTTAATTCTGTGGCATCAGCAGGTTTTATTTTTCCTGCAAGCAATAAACTCAGTTGTTTACGACGAAGCGCAGCATCAAAACGTTGAATTTCAAGTTCGGTTTCTGGTAAAATTGGCGGAACTTCAACAGGTCGTCCGCTATCATCTACTGCGACAAAAGTATAAATGGCCTCGTTGGCTTTGGTTCTGCTCCCTGATTCACGGTCTTCTACCCAAACGTCAATAAAAACTTCCATAGAACTTTTAAAAGATCTGGAAACCTTTGCTTCTATTGTCACTACAGCTCCAAGCGGAATGGCCCTGTTAAATGCGACGTGATTTACAGATGCCGTAACGACAATTCGGCGTGAATGTCTGCGTGCCGCAATACTCGCTGCACGATCCATACGGGCTAATAATTCGCCGCCAAAAAGATTGTTTAAAGGATTTGTTTCGCTCGGCAAAACTAAATCGGTTAAAATTGTTAAGGATTCTGAAGGATGTTTTGGATTCATTTTTTTAATGTAAAATTTTATTTTTTGCCAGAGATTTCACAGATTAAAAAGATTTAAAATCTGTGTGAATCTGCGAAATCTGTGGCTTATTTCTTTAAATAATTTCGGTCAGTTTAATTCAACCAGTAAACAGCCATAACAGCTGGAATAAAATAGATCACAATGGTTCTCGCACCATCGTAATCTTTAGCCAATCGTTGCCCAAAAAGCATCATTAACAAACAAATACAGGAAAATATGGCTCCGTAAAAACCAAATTCGCGACCGCTGTTGGTTAGTAATTGTATGGCTCCCACTACGCACAAAACTCCTGAAATTAATTCTACAATTAAGAGATGTAATAAAGCAAGAGGAACCTGGTTTTTGAGTGGCGTTTTAGCAAAATGTCCTTTTAGCCATTCGACATTGTCTTTCCAATAAAATATTTTTTCGTATCCTGATTGTAAGAAAGTTAAAGCTAGAAATGCTAATAGTAAAATAGAGGCAACATTATTCATTTTGAAAACTATTTTTTATGAATTAAACGAGTCAGTTTTATAGATAAATCGGTTAGGATTATTTTGGCATTTCCGTTTCTTTCAATGTGATACATTGCATCTGAAAGTTCTTTAAAAATTTCGTGAATATTATTTCCGTTTACAAAAGGAGCAAAATTTTCTAACTTAAATTTGTCGACTTTGGGTTCAATATAAACCAAACTTGGGGCCTGATAGTTAAGCAAAAGTGCCTGACGGAACATTTCGATGCAGAACTGAATGAATTTTTTCTGACTTTCGCGTCCCAAAGAAGCAATTTCTTCGCTCCAAGAAATTAAATCCTGAATAGCGGCGGCGTTGCCTTTTGCCCTGAATGCGGCGCGTACCCAATTGACAAACCATTGCTCAAAAGGATATTCTGAATCATCCTCTTTCAAAAGATGAATAGCCTTACTATAATTTCCCTGAGCCTGATGTGCTATTTTGAAGGCAACTTTTTCGTCGATGTTTTCTTTTGAAATTAAAGCTTGGGCAATTACTTTTTCTGGCAGTGCATTAAAGTGAATTACCTGACAACGAGAACGAATGGTTTGAATAATATCTTCTTCATTTTCAGAAATCAGAATAAAAATAGTTTTATCTGAAGGTTCTTCCAGCAATTTCAACAATTTATTTGAAGCGGCAATATTCATTTTATCGGCCATCCAGATAATCATGATTTTATAGCCTCCTTCGTACGACTTCAGCGAAAGCGATTTTAAAACTTCCTGCGCGTCTTCTACACGAATTTCTCCCTGCTTGTTTTGAACGCCCAAAATTTTATACCAGTCAAATAATCCGCCATATGGCGTTTCATGAATAAAGGTTCGCCAATCCTGAATAAAATCCAGACTTTTGGGTTTGGTTTTTACGTCTTCGGTAGTTACTGTGGGATAAATAAAATGTAAATCGGGGTGAGAAATATTCTGAAATTTCAAATTGCAGGATTCATTTCCGTTTTCATTTTCATTTCCTGTATTGTTACACAAAATGTATTGCGCATAAGCAATTGCCGTTGATAATGTACCGCTTCCTTCTGGCCCAATGAATAATTGTGCGTGTGGAATTCTTCCAGAAGCTGCACTTTTTATCAAGTGACTTTTGATGTAATCCTGTCCTAAAATTTGAGAAAATTGCATAGAGCAAAGATAGCAGAAAATGATGGAGTCAAAAATTTTACGTTAAAAGATTCTAATCCACATTTCATTTAGAAGAGTGCGATTCTTTTTTATGATTTTTTTGAGATGTATTCGCTGTAAGTTGTTAATAAATTACCTCATGCGAGTGAATATCAAGACTTTTTTGTTAATATTTTTTTGTGAAAATCGACAAACGTAAGTTTTTTTTTATTATTTAAAAGGTGAATATCGTTGTTTTTTATAGCGAATCTCTTACGGTTTGAATTTTAACAAATTTAACAAAAACCTCGTTAAAACGCACATATTCTCGACATAACACTGATTTTTAAGCTTTTTTTAAGCTTTTTTTTTGAAAAAAAAAACCATTAAAGTTGCAATTTAAGTTAATTTATATATTTTTGTTTTCATCAAGAACCAATTATAAATAAGAATATATGAAAGGGAAAATTACTCTGCTAAGTGCACTTTTTATCTTAACTACTGCAGCCGTTTCGGCACAGGCTAAAAACGCGCCAAGAAGTATTATTAGTACAACTGCTCTTATTCGTAAGTACCACGATCAAAAAGAATTAAGTGGTATGCAAAAAGGAGAACTTTTAGAATTATACATCGAACGTATTAAAGTTCTTGTAAAAACTCTTCCTTACATTGCATTGGTAACAAAACCTGGTGTTACTATGGCAGACTTAGGGATTCCAGACGATAGTGAACACAAAAAAGTATTGGATTTGCAAGCAACCGGTACATCAACTTTCTTAGATACTACAGTAGAATTTCAAAGAAAAATGATGCCTTATTCTGATAAAGGAAACCTGATTGCTGCTATTTTGTTTTACGAAAGCACTTTAAAATCTTTACATGAGTTCAACGAATTGAATGAAATGTAATAATATTATATTTTTTTTTAAAACCTTTTTAAAAGTGTTTACGTAAATGGATTAGATTTTACGCAGCATTTCAGGAAAGAGATAAAAAAAAGCAACTCATTCTCGATGCATTCTGATGAAGTCGGAAGACTCGAGAGGAGTTTTTTCATTACGCATACCCAAATTTATTATTAACCGTAATACCCCCCTTATCATGAAAAAAATTACTTTAATGATCTGCGTTCTTTTGACCGTTAGCATGAGTGCTCAACAAGAGAAAGGAATTATGGGCTACACCAATTGGTTAAACAACTGGACCGAATTTAAGCCTAACAAAGTAGAGTATGGAGAAGCAAACCAAATTTTAGCAGGAAACATTTCTGTTAATACTAAATTGCTGAAAAAGAATATCTATGTTTTGCAAGGTAATGTTTATGTTACTAACAATGCAGTTTTAACGATCGAACCAGGAACATTAATTATTGGTGATTTCGAAACAAAAGGAACATTGGTAGTTACAAAAGGTGCACAACTTATTGCTGATGGTCTGGAAACTGACCCAATTGTATTTACATCTAACCGCAGCCAGAAAAAAGCTGGAGACTGGGGTGGAGTTGTACTTCTTGGAGATGCTCCTATCAATAAATTTGGAAATGTTGGTTCTTACAACATGGACCTTGATCCTACACTTACTACCTACGGTGGTGATAATGCAGCTTCTAACTCTGGAATCTTAAGATTTGTGAGAATCGAATTTGCAGGAAAAAAGGTAAAAGGAGTTGATACTTTTAACGGTTTAACTTTAGCTGGTATTGGTAACAAAACAATTCTTGAAAACATTATGGTAAGCTACGCTGGTGGAGATTCTTTTGGTTTCCTTGGCGGAGATGTAAATGCTACAAAATTTGTTTCTTATAAATCTATCAACGACGATTACAAATTCTCTCAAGGAGTTCAATGTCGTTTCTATAACTCTTTAGCAGTTAGATCTTCTTATTTCTCTAGTACTAAAGACGGTTCTCGTTGCATGGAAGTAAAATCTTACGAAAAGAAAAGTGAAACTGATTTTACTAAAAAACAAACTTTAGTTGTTGCAACTAACATTACAATGCTTAATGATAGTGAAAACATTAACGCTGACATTCAGGCAGGTTTAGTAAAAGAGGCTGTTTATGTAGCTGAAAATGCTTCTCTTGAAATGAAAAGAAGTGTAATCTCTGGTTTTAATCCTGCAGTATTATTAGACAGCAAAACTGAAATCAATGATGCTAACCTTAAGAAAATCAAATTTGAGGAAATGTACTTCAACCTATGTAAAGGAAATATCTTTACAGAGTACAATTCAAACAATGAAGATTTAGAGAGCTGGTATGGAAACAGTGTATTCTTTAACGTATACTCTCAAAGTAGCAATAAAGAAACATTCATTGATATCTTCAATGCTAAAAAACCTGACTTTAGATTACAATTAGGAAAAATCACGGCTTCAAGCGGCAATAGATAAATAGATTTCGATTTTTATTTCAAAGCGTAAATTTTATTAATAAAGTCCCCAGACACAATTTATGTACTCGTCTTAAACCGGACCCAAATAAAGATCAAGACATAATGGCTCTATCTACGAAAAAATATTTTATATATATAATATTTTTGGTTTCACCTATTTCGTTAAGTCTATATGCTCAAAATGTTACAGAAAGACCTACAATTTCTGCAGCGCCTCAGAGCAGTACTACAACGTGCGATAACCAAAACAATGATACCGCTGATCAAATCAGCATATTAGATAATTCTAATCAGTTTATAGTAGGGCTATCCATCCCCAAGGATAGCCTTGTTATGGCAAGTGATGTGAAAAATCAGACTTCAGAATGTAACGAAAATGCATCAATTACAGCTTCTTATTCTGTTCTTGCAAAAGACATAATAGAGAACTATAAATATGATTTTTCGGAAACGTTTATAAATATTTTGTTTTTTGAACAGATAGATTTAGCAAGAACACGCACTATATGATTCAAAAAACTACGCTATCCTTATTTCGCGTTATTCTTTTTTTTAGTATTTTTTTTATTACTAAAACGGGTATCAATGCACAAACAATTGTTCCCCAGCCATTAGATGGTTTGGATCAGCTTTGTGCTGGTACTTCATTTAATGAATTTAATGCTACTTTTAGTTATGTAGATTTTCCGGCGGGTACTACATTTGATGTTGAACTTTCAGATAATTTAGGAAGTTTTACAGGTACAACTACGATAGCTACAAAAATTCAGGTTAACGATGTTTCGGCCACTAAACAAACCATTAGATTTGCGCTTCCTACTACTTTGAAAGGTTCTGAGATTTACGGTATCAGAATTAAAAGCTCGACAGGAACTGTTAGTGCCAGATTCAGAAATTCAATTACTAATGCTACTAATTTCCCAGCCTATTATAAAGTGTATGAAACGTCATTTTCTGTAAATGGAAAATCGGGTAATTCTACAATTTGTGCCGGAGGAAATATTACGATTTCAATTGATGATGATGAATCTTCACCATTAAAGTTTCCAAATCTTAAATACAGATGGTACAAAGATAATGTACTTATTGCAGGACAAAGCGGTACAACGTTAAACGTAAATGCAGTAGGAGAGTATTATGCTCTTGTTGATTATGGTGCATGTAGTGATATCAATATTAGTTCAAATCGTGTAAACGTTATCAGCTCAAGTTCAGGATCTGCAGTTGTAATTAGTTCAAGTTTAGGAAACCCTTTCTGTTCCAATGGTACAGGTACTGTTTTAACGGCGACTCAGGGTAATACTTACAAGTGGTACAAAGACAATAATTTAATTACTACAGCAACTACAAGAAGTATTACCGCTAGCGAATCCGGAATCTACAAAGTAGAAGTTGATTTTGGCGGATGTAATGCAGCAGGGTCAATTGATCTAAAGAGTAACGGTTTTAATGCCAGTATAGATGTTGCAGATCAATTTGAATTGCCGGAAGGTGAGACTGTAAGTGCCAGTATTACAACTGATGCAGCAACGCCAACTTTTGAGTGGTATTTAAATAACAACCTTATTACGGGAGCTACAACAGGTAATTATGTAGTAGCTGCTGTTGGAACATACAAAGTAAAAATTTCTCAGGCTTCGGGCTGTGTAGCTTCTAAAGAATTTACATTTAAAGCTACCGGACCAAAAGGACCAGCTTCTGTTATTCCAAATATTATAAAATTAAGCGGTTCAAATCCATATTGGAATATACCGGACGAATACAAAAATGCCAGCACCAAGGTTATGATTATAAGTGCCAACGGTGATATGGTTTTAGATGTTGTCGATTACCAAGGTGATTGGCCTCAGACTGCAATAGATTTTAAAAATGTAAATCCAGTATATTACTATGTCATTCAATCCGACACAGGTGAAAAAAAAGGATCAATAACTGTGATAAAATAATATGAAGAAAATTTTACTATTCATAACTTTATTTTACGGTTTTTCAAATACACTCTATTCTCAAGAAACTAAATCTGAGGATGGAGTTGTTTCGTTTTCGTTACCCATAAGAAATTCTTTAAAGTTTAATAGATATTTAATTAACCCAACTTTTAGTTTTGTTCGCGAAACTAATGCTTACGCAAGTTTCTACAATAAAAGACAATGGGTTCAATTTGAAGATGCCCCTAATACGTATTTAGCGAATTATTCTGGTCGATTTAGAGAAAATGAAGCATTTGCATTTGGTTTATTTCAACAGAATTATGGTTTAATGACTGTTTTTGGCGGAATAGGAAACTTTGCACACAACATAGTTCTGGAACAAGACAGCAACTTAACATTTGGTTTAAACGTTGGAGTTTATCAAAGTGGGTTAAATAAAGGAAAAATTATATCTGACGATCAAACTCTTTTAACAGGCGATTATCCATCAAATACCATGCTTACGGTCAATCCGGGAATCAACTACGGAACAGCGTTTCTAGATTTTGGAGCATCTGTAAACAACTTAATCCTTTACAATTTCGGATCTGGAGTAGTAAAAGACGATCCGGAAAGAGCTATAGAATTGCACGCAATGTACACAGGATACATTGATAGTTATGGATTCTTTGACAGAAGTAAATTTTCTGCAATAGTAAAAACAGAATTAAAAACAGAAAAAACAGTTATTTCCGGACTGGCCATGATCGCCATTCCCAAAGGTGTGTGGGCGCAAGCCGGATACAACACGCTATATGGAGTTTCTGCAGGTTTAGGACTTAATATTTCTCCAAGTATAGCAATCGAATATAATTATGAAAGAGGCATGGGCAACTTTACCAATTTGGGAGGTTCTCATGAATTTGCTATTGCTTATAAATTCAAAAACAAAAACTATTACTACGGTGATGACGAAGAAGGCTCTTTAATAGATCCTGCAAAACCAAAACCAGTACTGGCGAAAAAGACAACAAGCGCTCCAGTTGAAAGAACAAGTGGTGCCGAAACGGCAAGACTGGCTGCTGAAGCAAAAGCAAAAGCGGATGCAGAAGCCTTAAAAATTAGATTGGCTGCCGCCGAAAAAGTAAAAGCAGATGCCGAAGCTGCAGCAAAAGCCAAACTGTTAGCAGATAACAAGGCAAAAGCAGATGCTGAAGCATTAAAAATCAAATTAGCTGCCGATGCAAAAGCCAAAGCAGATGCCGCTGCTGCTGTGAGAGCTCAAACAGCTACTGCAAACAGAGCAGTTGGTGCAGAACAAAAAACACAAGCACAATTGGCTGCAGATAAAGCCCGAGCTGATGCTGAAGCTCGCAGAATAAAGTTAGCTGCAGATAATAAAGCTAGGGTCGATGCTGCTGCTGCGGCGAGAGCTCAGGCAAATGCAAATAAACCGGGAGCAACAGCAGAACAAAAAACGCAGGCGCAATTGGCAGCAGATAAAGCCAAAGCCGATGCGGAAGCGTTGAAACTAAAATTGGCTGCAGATAAATCTAAAGCCGATGCCGAGGCAATGAAACTTAAATTAGCTGCTGATGCTAAAGCGAAAGCTGATGCAGAAGCAAAAGCAAAAGCTGCTCCTACGCCAAGTGCGGAACCTCAAAAAACAGCTGCACAATTAGCTGCAGATAAGGCTAAAGCAGATGCTGAAGCATTAAAAATTAAACTAGCTGCAGATGCAAAAGCAAAAGCAGATGCCGCAGAAGCAAAACGTAAAGCAGATGCAAAAGCGAAAGCAGAGGCAGCCGACTTGCAGTCTATTCTTGCTGCAGATGCCAAAGCCAAAGCAGATTCAGATGCGCTTCAGGCAAGATTAGCTGCTGAAGCAAAAGCGAAAGCTGCTAATGAAGCAAAAACGAAAGCAAGTATTGACGCGGCAAATAAAGCTAAGATAGCTGCAGATGCAAAAGCAAAAGCTGCTGAAGAAGCTGCATTAAAAGAAAAACTTGCAGCCGATGCAAAAGCCAAAGCAGATGCAGAAGCAAGAGAAGCAAGACTAGCTGCCGAAGCAAAAGCCAAAGCAGATGCCGAAGCGCTAAAAATAAAATTAGCTGCTGATGCCAAAGCAAAAGCCGATGCAGAAGCGCTACAGGCAAAATTAGCTGCTGAAGCTAAAGCTAAAGCAGATGCAGATGCAATTCAGGCAAAACTAGCTGCTGATGCTCAAGCGAAAGCAGATGCTGAAGCACAGCAAGCAAAATTAGTTGCAGATGCAAAAGCAAAAGCTGACGCAGATGCATTACAAGCTAAATTAGCCGCCGAAGCGAAAACCAAAGCCGATGCAGAAGCACAACAGGCAAAACTAGCTGCCGATGCGAAAGCCAAAGCAGATATGGAAGCTTTGCAGGCAAAATTACTAGCTGATGCAAAAGTAAAAGCAGATGCCGAAGCAACAGCCAAAGCTATTGCAGATGCCGAAGCTAAAAAATTACAAGAAGCAGAAGAAGCACGTTTAGCAAAACTAGCTGCAGACGCTAAAGCCAAAGCAGACGCAGATGCACTACAAGCAAAATTAGCAGCAGATGCAAAATCAAAAGCCGATGCGCAAGCATTACAGGCAAAACTAGCTGCAGACGCTAAAGCCAAAGCAGACGCAGAAGCTTTACAAGCAAAACTAGCTGCAGACGCTAAAGCCAAAGCAGACGCAGAAGCTTTACAAGCAAAACTAGCTGCAGATGCTAAAGCCAAAGCAGACGCAGATGCTCTACAAGCAAAACTAGCTGCAGATGCTAAAGCCAAAGCTGACGCAGAAGCTTTACAAGCAAAACTAGCTGCAGATGCTAAAGCCAAAGCAGACGCAGACGCACTACAGGCAAAATTAGCTGCTGATGCTAAAGCGAAAGCAGACGCAGACGCACTACAGGCAAAACTTGCTGCCGATGCAAAAGCGAAAGCAGACGCAGAAGCACTGCAAGCAAAACTAGCTGCGGATACTAAAGCAAAAGCAGACGCAGACGCACTACAAGCAAAACTTGCTGCCGATGCAAAAGCAAAAGCAGACGCGCAAGCATTGCAGGCAAAACTTGCTGCTGATGCAAAAGCGAAAGCTGATGCCGAAGCACAAGCAAAACTTGCTGCCGATGCAAAAGCAAAAGCCGATGCACAAGCCTTACAAGCAAAACTAGCTGCTGATGCCAAAGCGAAAGCCGATGCAGAAGCACAAGCTAAACTAGCTGCAGATGCTAAAGCAAAAGCAGATATGGAAGCGGCACAAGCTAAATTACTGGCAGATCAAAGAGCGAAAGCCGATGCTGAAGCTACAGAAAAATTGCAGGCTGAAGAAGAAAGCAGACAATTAAAACTGGCAGAAGAAGCACGTGAAGCAAAATTATTGGCTGATGCCAAAGCGAAAGCCGATGCCGATGCAAGAGCAGCTGCTGCACCAAAAGACGAAACAGCTAAAGCCATTGAGGATTTAACTCTATCTATAGAAAATGCAACTAAAAATCAAAAAGATTTATTAGCACAGTTCAATACAACAGTGGCTAATAAACAAAGAGATTTGAATGATTTGAGAGAAGAAAATGACTTGAGTGAAAAAGGAATTTATAAAGAGCCAAAACCATTCAAAAGTGTTGCCGCAGAAAACAGTCAGTTAGAAGCTTTGAAACTTCAACTTGCAGAAGCCAACAGAGCTCAAAAAGATGAAATCGCGAAGTTGACTAATTTATATAACGAAAGACTTAAAAAAGTTCCGAATAAAAATGATGCTTTAAACAAAGCGTATCTGGATAAGATCAATCAGCTAAAAGCAGCACAACTGAAAATGGAAGAAGACAGTGCGACTTTACTTTCGAATTTAGAACGTATTAAAGCGGAAACTGAAATCGAGAAAAAGCGTAGAATTAAGCAGGCAGCTTATGAAAATGATCAGGGTAGATATGCGCAGGACGTTGCTGCTCTTAAACGTATTAAGGAAACAACCAAAACAAGCAGCACACCATTAACGGCAAGTGATTTTGATTTTGGAGAGGATCAGTCGAATATGCAGATTATTAAAAACATTAAAAACGCTGATAGCGGATATTACATGATAATTGCAGTTCACAATAGTGCTGAAAAGAGAGACCAGTTCCTTACCAAGGCAGTTGCCGCGGGACGTACAGATGTTAATTTCTTTTACAATGTAACGACAAGTAAATATTACATCTATTACGAGAAATTTGAAGGTTTATCTGAAGCAACTAAGGCACTGGAAACAAAGGGAAATAAACCATACAACGGAAAAATGGCCATTGTAAAAGTGGAGAATTAATATAAGAGATTGAGAAAGTCGGTCCTTCTTAGTGATGAGAAGGACATAGTAATAAATGTTAGAATACTAATTGTTTTATTCACTAAAGCCCCTAGAGGATAAGATGTAAGTAAACAAAAAAATGATTATGAAAAAACCTACTATTTTAAGAATGCTGATTTTTGTTTTAGCAATGTTGTTCAATTTTGCGTCCTATTCGCAAAATGGTCTCGCATACAATTCAAGGTTTACTACAAACCCTAATGAGAATATTTTCTTAAAATCAACGAATCAGTCTGAGAATCCTTTCAGTTTAGATGCTACTGCGGATAAGAATCCTGATAAACCAGCGGCTGCTCCTATTACCGAGAATCCAGTGATCAAGTATGCTCAGGGCGAGTATGCGGGTGTGGTTTCGGAGTGTCCAAATGATGGTAAAAAACTTCCAAAATTATTCCTATGCGGATCAAACGAAACGCGATTAATTCAGACGGGGATTACTGATGCTACTCTTATCACATGGCAAAGACGTACCGGTGGTTGTGCTCCAATGACCAATGGTGATTGTGCCAATACAGGTGAACTTTGTACCTGGGCAGATGTTGCAAACGGACCAAATTACGGTGCAAACAGTGCAGGAGAATTTAGAGTAAAAATTAGATATGCAGATAAAACAGAGGTTGTTTTTTACTTTAATGTTTACAGAAACGAAGTAGATCCTACAGGAATTATTAAAAGTGATATCGTTAAAGATGCTAATAACTGTACTATTCCGGGGCAAATTACCGCCGGTGGTTTTGGTAGTGGTTACGAATATAGTTTTACACCAAATCCTGCTGCAAACGTTTGGCAGGACAGTAATACTTTCCCTGTTACAGCTGCAGGAACTTACAATGTTTTCATTAGATTAAAAGGTGTAGACGGAAGCTGTATTTTTAATGTAAAAGGTATTGTCGTTCGTACAATTAATTTTTCTTCAACAGTTGTAGCAGTCCAACCTTTATGTGCGGGACAAAAAGGAAGTATAAAAGTTACAGCAAATACGCTTAATAATCAATATATTTATTCTTTATATAATGGTACAGACACAACGGTACCTGCAGTAGCTACTTCAGGGAGGTCATTGGCTTCTGAATATACATTTCAAAATGTCGCAGCTGGATCTTATACCGTACTTACGTCGATAGAAGGTACGTGTGCAGTAGACTCACAAACAGCTACTCTTGTTCCAGCCTCAACAATTACAAATAACTCTTCACAAACAACAACATTAACCAATTGTGCTAATGGTATTATCACCGGATCAGCAGCTGGAGGGGCTGGTCGTTATATATATACAATTAGTGCAAATGGAGCTCCTTTTGAATTGGTTCCAAATGCTAAATATACGGTTTTAGTGGCAGGAACTTATATCATGCGTGTTACGGATTTGAATGGTTGTACTGCAGATAAAACGATTACAGTAGCTGCAGTAACTAAACCGGTCTATACAATTGATGTAACGAGTTCAAAATGTAATGAAGTAGGGAAAATTGCTGTAAATGTAACAGCTGCAAACGGCTATGCTATGGAGTATAGTTTAAATGGAGGAACTTTTTCATCGACATCAACTTTTACTAATCTTAATCCCGGAGAATATAGTATCGTAGTTAGATATCAAAAATCGGGTGTTAATGGTGGGAATTGGTGTACAGAAGCTGCTCAAATAAGAAATATTGGTGCAACTACAGCTTTAACAGCTTCTGCAGGTATTGCAGCATTGTCTGGTTGCGGACCAGAAGATCATCCTGAATATGGTATTGCAAGAATTACCAATCCACAAGGAGGAACTCCGCCATATCAATATTGGATTAATGCTACAGATGGATGGACAACTTCAAATGAGGGGTTTCTTCCTCCGGGAGGACCTTACACTGTAAAAATCAGAGATTCGGCTCCAGGCGGTAGTTGTGAATATTCTATGACAGGTCTTAAAATAGACCCTAAACCAACTGCACCGAGGATTGAGATTGGAACTCCTGTTTATAATTGTGACGGTACTGCTACCAGTACTGTAACTATTAATGGTGGTAGTGGAGATCCAAAATTCACTTATCAATATTATCTTGATGGAATACCAAATCCAAATACTGCTCAACCTAACGTATTTTTAAACGTACCTCAGGGAGACCATATTATTACAGTAGATTATCAGGTACTGTCGGCAACTACAAATAGTATGTTATTAGATGAAGGTTTTGGTTACGGTAGTGAAACACAATCACCGGGTATTAATACTTTCTATTATTGTTTTGAACGTCAAATAAATAACTCTTCAATATGGTGTAACGGTGGTTATGCGATCAACGATAATGATTATTCTGTTACCAGCTCTATTAATCAAACAGCAACTTCTGGTTGGAACTGGAGATATCCGGTTGATCATACTTCTGGAAGATCAGATACGAAAGGAAGATTCCTTGCTGTTAATATTGGAGATAAAATTCCGGTAACAACTATTTTATACGAAAAACAAATTAACGATGTAATTCCTAATCAACCCATCAATTTTGAGTTCTTTGCTATGAACTTAATGATGCCTGGAGCGGGTAAGGCTGATGCTAATTTAAGGATTGCCCTGATAGATGCCAGTGGAAATGAAATATCATGGTTTACTACTGGAGCGATTACCAGATCTAATTCAAATACTGATTGGCAGAAATATCCAAAAACAGTTACGACTCTTAATCCAGGGAATAATACTTCATTACGATTCATCGTACGTTCTAATGTACAAGAAGAAAGCGGTAATGACGTTGCTATAGATGATATTAAAGTGTATCAGACTCCAAGAGCTTGTGGAACATCTGTAAACTTTCCATTTAAAATTAGTACTGATAAAATATTTAATGCATGGATTGATGATATAAATGCGGTAAAATGTAACGGTCAGGCAAACGGATCTTTCAATATTTATGCTGAAAACTTCAAAGGTGATTTTGAATATTCGACTCAGGGTGGAGTAGCCGGATCATGGAAAAAGGCAACAAGTTCACCAGTAACAATTAGTGGTTTAGCACCAAATACATATGATGTAAGAATTCGTTATAATGCTACGGCGACTCAATGTAGTTTTACAATTCCTACTAAAATTACTTCTCCGGAAGCATTTAAAATAACAGTTAAAACAGATGCTGCAACTTGTGATCTTCCTGGTAAAATTACAATAACGCCAGCAGGAGGAACGGCCCCTTATGCTTTTACACTTACTAATAAATCGAATAATGCAACAACTGCTTTTATAGAGGATAAAGCAACAGGTACCTTTTATGCAAGTGCAGGAATAGGAACTTATACTATTGCAGGAACTGATTTTTATACATGTCCATCAGCAACGGTTGCAGATGTCAATGTAACAGGAACTACAGGACCATCTGTTAATATTGATAAAAGTTCAAATTTATGTTTCACTACTGCTACCGGTGCATCAATAAAAGTTAATGTTTTAGGAGGAAAAATTCCTTATACCTATCAGTTTAGTACCGACGGTGGTCTTAATTACGGAACTAAGAGTGCTGAGTTTTCGACTGCTAGTTTTACCTATCCGGTAAAAGCGACAGGAACTTACACATTTAAAATTGTTGATAAAAACGGTTGTTATATAGAAACCGCAAGCACAACTATTAATGATCCATTTGGTGCAACACCAGGGATTAAAGCGGCTTTTAGCTGTAAGACTGGCGGAACATCTGCAACCATTACCGTTACAATTGATGGAGGTACAAGCCCATATTCTTATACAGTTAAAAATAGTTTAGGTAATCAGGTTGGTACAGGAAGCACAACAACCAAATCTTTTGATTACAGCACAACAATTGCTGATACTTATACTTTTGCAATAGTAGACGCAAATAGTTGCCCGATAACAATACAACAAAAGGTTGATGCCTTAGTGCAGCCAACTGCAAAAGCAGATCCACATCCGGCAAGTTGTTTTGGAGGAAGTGGCTCTGTAGATCTTACAGCGCTACTAGGAAAAGCGCCTTTTACTTTCCAGGTTGATGGAGTAGGAGCGTTTTCATCAGATACACATTACGATAATTTAACTGCTTCAGTAGCAGGAACGGATCACTCTTTTATTGTTAAAGATGATAATAATTGTACAAGATCGTATACATTTAAAATATATCAGCCACAGGATATTTCTGGTCAGGCTACTATTACTACACCTTATAATTGTGATGGTCCGGCTACAATTACAGTTTCAAATGTTGCAAACGGAACACCTGGTTACCAATATACATTATTAAAAGACGGAGTTGCAGTTGCAGGTCCGCAAGGAGGGCTTACATTCACAAATTTAAGTACTCCGGGTGTTTATACAGTTACTATTACTGATGCAAATTCTTGTACCAAAACAGTAGCTGCAGGAACAATCGCACCATTGAATAAACCTGCTGCAATGACAATTAATACTACTACAGCAGCAACTTGCCCAAGCAATAAAGGAAGTATTACGATTACAGATGTTAAAAATGCTGCGGGAGTTTTAATAACAGGAACTTTAGAATACAGAATAGTATTGCCAACAGCAACTGCATTTCAGCCAAGTAATATTTTTAATAATCTTGATGCAAACGTTACTTACACATTTGAAGTAAGAGATGCTAATAAATGTACATACCAAAACACACACAAGATAGATCTTCCTGTAGCTTTTTCTGTTGGAAGCAAATCAACTGCTATAAAATGTTTTGGAGATACTAATGGAACAGCAACCTATACCGTTAGCGGAATAGCTTCTGGTACTAGTTATACTTATAAAGTCGATGCACTACCTTTGGAAACAAGGACATCAACGGGAAGTCCGTTTGACATTGTGATTACAAATTTAGGTGCTGGAGAACATACAATTGTAGTAACTAATTTAACTACAAAATGTCCAATAACTGAAAAAGTAACAGTTTCAGGACCAGCAGCATTATTATCATTAGCCATACCAGACCTTACTCACGTTACTTGTTTAGTAAAAGGTACTGCTGATATTAAAGCTTCAAATGGGTCAGGATCTTATACCTATGTTGTTACTCCAACTGCACCAACGGGTACACCAATATCTCAAACAACAAGTAAATTCACAAATTTAGCTGCTGGAGCATATAGTGTTTTAGTTACTGATTTAACAGGTTGTACAGCTTCTCAAAACTTTACAATTAATGATTCAGTAAAACCATCAGCAACAATAAGTTCAACATCTGATTATTGTGCAGTGGGCACAGGTGCAACATTAATTGCTGTACCAACTGTAGCTCCAATACCAAATCCAAACTACGAATACAGTATAAATGGGGGTAGTACATACCAGCCTTCAGGAACATTCGATAAATTAATTCCTGGAAAATATACCATTAGAGTTAGAGATAAAGTAACAGGTTGTACAGATGATTTGGCAGAGCAAACTATTGCATCTCCAGTATCTGCATCTGCTAAAATAATTACAGATCTAACATGCGATCCAACCAATCCGGAAGCAGTAATTGAAGTTTCAATTGAAAATGGTTATCCAGATTATAAATACAGAGTAAGTACGTCAACAACTTTTACAGGAGGTTTCACCAATGTTGTTGCCGGTCTTACTAAGTTTACAGTAAAACGTTTAGCAGGAACTTATTATTTCGAAATTACTGACAATAAAGGTTGTATTAAAGTAATTTCTCAAACAGTAAATTCAACGGTAAAACCAGATTTTACAACAAAATTAGTTGCTGTAAAATGTAAAGGAGATTCTACAGGAAGTATTACTGTTGATGCTATTCCAACTTCAGGAACTTATACTTATGTATTAAATACTGTTCCTGCAACTACTGCGGTAACGCAAACAACTAGTAATGTGTTTACAGGTTTAAAAGCTGGAAATTACAGTATTTTTGTAATTGACGCTAAAAAATGTCAATCAGATGCTAAGACAGTTACAATCAGTGAGCCCGTAAATGGTTTAACTGCTTCTGCAACACCAGCAGTTACATTAAAATGTAATACTACAAATGGTACTGTAGCAGCTAAAATTACAGTAACAGCTTCAGGTGGTACACCATATGCAGCGCCGGATCTTTACAGATATAGCTATAATGGGCAACCACCGGTAACTTCAAATGAATATACAACTACCGCATCAGGTAATGTAAGTATAGAAGTATTTGATGCAAGCGGTTGTTCATTTGAAGTTCCTTCAGGAGTTACAATTACTCCTTTAGCTCCGCCAACAAAACTTGATATTGCTTTAGTAGCTCCAATTACTTGTGAGACTGGTCATGATAAAACAGGTATAAAACTAGATGTAACAGGGGGAGTACTTCCGCTTAAATATGAAATTACAAGCCCAACAGCTTCGGCTGTTAGTATAAATGCTAATACACATACATTTACAGGCCTTATACCAGGTCATTATTACTTTAAAGTTTCAGATGCAAACGATTGTAGTATAACTGGCGATTTGGAAATTAAAGATGTTGTTGGTATTCAAACGAATGGAGCAATTGTAAGCAATGTAACTTGTAACGGTGCAAGCAATGGTTCTATTAAATTTACAGTTGCTGGAAACAGAACTGGTGGTTACACTTATAATTTAGTTGGAAGTGTTTCAGGAACAATACCTACTGTTGCTCCGGTTGCAGATGTTGTAACTTATACCGGATTAAAAGGAGGTGAAAAATATACATTTACAGTTACAAATACGGCTACAAAATGTCCGGCCACTGCCGAAGTTACACTTGCTGAGCCAGTTGCTATTACTGCTTTTACTGCAAAAGCTTCAAATATTTATTGTAACTATACAACTACAAATATTACTCTTTCTGCTACTGCAGTAGGAACAACATTATATTATGCAGTAGTAAAATCTACAGATCTGCCTCCAACCTTCCCGACAGGTTATCAAACATCAGGAAGTTTTACAAAAGATACAGCAATTGATGGTATATCTTATACTGCTTACGTAGTAAATAAAGACGGAAACTGTATTCAAAGTCTTCCGTTACCGGTTGCTACAGATGCAGCTCCAACTATTGATCCTATTACAGCACCATTGTGTTATTCCGGAACTAATTTTACTGTGAAAATTGTTGGAACAGTATATAGTGGAGCAATACTTTATGGTCTTAACGGATCTTATGATACAAACGATACCAAGACAATTACAGGTCCTGGAAAATATACTTTAGGAGTAAAAGACAATCATGGATGTGAGAAAACAATAGTAATTGATGTTAATAAGCAATTAACTATTACGGTTACACCAACTAAAGATTTGACTTGTGAGATTATCCCGCCTTTCACAACAAAAGATGCACAATTTTCTCTGTCAGCAGCTGGAGGTGTAGGGCCATATACTTATAAAGTTTCTGTAAATGGTGGTCCTTTTACAACAACTGGTATTTCTGGAAGTACTTTTACAACGAGTGCAGATGGAAACTATCAGTTTGAAGCTACAGATTCTAATACACCGTCGTGTACAGTTTTATCTTCAGCTGTAAAAGTTGACCAACTTATATTGCCAGAAATTGCATCTGTAGTACAATCGCAAAAAATTCTTTGTCCAACTGAATCAACTGGAGCAATAAAAGTAACTCTTGTTCCTAACAAAGGAACAGGTCCTTTTAAATATGAAGTTGTTTTATTAGATGCTCCATTTACAAATTATGGATCTCAAATGACAAGTCTACCGGCAGGTAATTATTCTGTAAAAGTGACTGATGCAAAAGGATGTACAGATACAGAGAATGTAGAAATCAAAAAGCCAAAACCGATCTTAGTAGATTACGAAGTAATTGGTCTAAAATGTGATCCGGCAGGAGGAATATCTAAAGGATCAATAATTATTAAAAGTGTAAGTGGTGGAACAGTTACAACACCTTCTGTTCCTGGATCGACAGGTTACAGCTACTATGTAACAGGTACAAATTATAACAAAAGTGAATTAAATGCTGATGGTTCAACTTCAGTAACTTTTACTATTGTAGATTTTGGTTTATATAAAATTAGAATTGTGGATGAAAATGGATGTTCAGTTGAATTTCCTGATGAATTAGTAGCATCCCCACCAAATAAACTAGCTATTACAGTAACTTCTCCACCTGCGAACTGCGATACTACAACCCCAGGCGGTGGCGGTGGTTCAGCAACAGTTGCTGTTGGCTCTGCATTTGCAGGAACAGGACCATTTTATTTTAGTATCTATAGAGGTTCTAATGTAGCTTATCCAGCTGGAACGTGGCAGCCAGAAGATGTTGATGGTTTTGGAGTAGGACTTAAGAAAACTACTTTTACAGATTTAACTCCGGGAGTAACTTATACTTTTGTAGTATACGATTCTGCTTCAAAGTGTTATTATTATGAAACAAATGCACCATCAATTCCTACCAATTCTTCATTAACAGCAAGTAATGTAGTTCCTCAAAATGTTACTTGTGCAGATATTACAGATGGTAATGTTACATTTAGTGTTACCAGTATTTACCCGGTAGCGACTAATTTCACATACGAAATATTTGATGCATTAACATTAGTTAGTACTGGAGTTACGGGGACAGGTACTATTTCTGCAAATTCAACAGCGCCATTTACTAGTCCATCAGCTTTAGATTTGGGTTACTACTATATCTTAATTAAAGAAGTAGGTGCATCACCAAATACAGGTTGTAGTATTGCTACAACGAGATTTAAAATAGATAAATCTGCAAGATTATTAAACATAACTGCTAAAGTTGATCTAAATGCAACATGTAGTAAGTTAGGTACAATTAGTGCAGAAGCAAAAGACGGAACAGGTCCTTATACTTATCAGGCGGTTACTGCCGGAGTAGCAATAGATCCAACTAAATGGAAAAATGCAAATAGTTTTGATTTAGCTGGTAGTGTGGGAACTGGAATAAACTATGACATTTGGGTAAAAGATGCTAATGGATGTACTAAATCCTTTACTTTACCTTTACCTCAGGATCCAAGTCCTGCAATTAGTTTATCAATTGTAGATAAATGTGCTGCTGAAGGTAAATTTAAAGTACTGGTTACCGAAATTACAAAAGGTATAGAGCCTTATTACATTAGTGTAAACACTAGCGGATTTAAACTAATAGGGACTTTACCATATACAATAGAGGATCTTAGTTCAGGAGCGGTAGATGTAATTATTAGAGATGCAAATGGTTGTGAAACAGTAATTGTACAATCTCCAATTACTGCAACACCAAAAGCTCTTGCATCACATTTTAAAGTCTTGGACTGTTCTGGAGTTAATTCAAATGCAACAATAAAAGTTGATATTACAGATGGAACAGGACCATTTACTTATGAAGTTTATAAAGATGGAGCTTTATTACCAGGCGGACCTTTTGTTGCCGGTGGTACTACATTTTATTATTCTACTGCAAGTGCAGGTAAATATATTTTTGAAATAAGTGACAATAACAGTTGTAAAATAAATACAAATGAAATTAAGATTGATGCACTTATTCCTATAGTTCCACATTCAAATCCTATCCTGGCAAATTGTTTTGGTGGTAACGGAACTATTGAATTATCAGCAATTGGAGGTAAGGAACCTTACGAGTTCAATTTTAATGGTTTAGGCTTCTCTAAGGTAGCTAATTATAGTATCATTTCAGGAACTTACTCATTTATTGTAAAAGATGCATTAGGTTGTGAAGTTACAGATAATGTAACTTTAGGAACACCTGCAGATTTAGTTCTTGGTACTCCATCAATTGACCAGCCTAAATGTGGACCAAGTAATGCACCACAACAGGCAAAAATTGTTTTAGGAGCAAATGGTGGTTCAGGGACACTTGAATACAGTTTTAACAATAGTGACTTTAGTCCTGAAAATACTTATTATTATACAAATGAGACGTTAGCAAGTCAAACAATTCCATATGCAATTAGAGATGCTAACAATTGTACTAAGACAGGTTCAGTAACTATTTTATGGTTAGATCCTCCAACTGATTTTGATATAAATCAAGGAAATGTAATTACATGTCAGGACTTAACAACAGCAGTGACTATTGCAAATGTTGATCATGGTGTTGCACCATTTACATACCAAATTATTTCACCTTTATCTTCAGCTGTGGATAATGCTGGAAATGCTACGTTTTCAGGTTTATTACCAGGAACTTATGTATTCCAGGTTACAGATAATAATGGGTGTATAAAACAATTACAACATGAAGTTAAAGATGTTGTTAAAATTAAAATTGATAAACAATCTATAACAGATGTTACTTGTGTAGGCGCAAACGACGGAAAAGCAAGTTTCATTGTCACTGGTTTTGGTACAGGTGTCAATAGCTACAACTTTGTACTTGATACTGATGCACCGGTAACAATGACAACAGGAACAATTAATTTAACCAACTTAACCCCAGGTGGGCACACCATTATAGTTCAGGATGATGAGACGAAATGTCCTGAGACTATTAACTTTAGTATCGCAACTCCTGCAATTGCATTAGATTTCACAATGGATGTTACTCCTCTCGGTTGTTCAACTTTTGGAGCAGTTAAAGTTTCAGCTACAAACGGATGGGGAGATTATGTTTATACAGTAACAGAACCAGCTCCAACAAGTACAGTTTTGCCATCTAACACTACTGGTGAATTTGGAGGACTTACAAAAGTTGGTATTTATACTGTTTCGGTTAAAGATGCTAAAGGTTGTATTGAAACAAAAACATTTGAATTGCTTGTACCAGTTAATCCGGTAGCAACAATAGACCCTTTATCAGTTTACTGTTATTCTGCTGCAGGTTCAACATTGATTGTAAATGCTTCAAGTACTTCAACTTTTGTTGTAACTCCTTATGAATATAGTATTGATAATGGAGCTACATGGCAAACTTCAGATACATTTAAAGATTTAGTTCCTGGTGACTATAAAGTTACTGTGAAAGATAAATTCGGATGTATTGCTACTGCTGTAGATACTAGAATTAATGGCCAGTTATATGCTTCTGGCAAAGTTGATAAAGAAATTTTCTGTGCACCAGCTGCGTTAGTTAATGGATTGATCAAAGTTGAAGCAGTAGGCGGATATGCTCCTTATAGCTACACGGTAACTAAAGACGGAGTGCTTAATTCAACTGTAATTGCATTCCCAACTGCAACGGCTACAATTGCTTATTATGTTGTTACACCAACAGAAGCGGGAAGTTATGTATTTACTGTTACGGATAGCAAAGGATGTATTTATCCATCGGCTCCCGTTGTAATAGGAACACCAACGCCAGTTACATTTACAGCTACTCCAACTTCACCATATTGTGTATCAACACCAACGGCACAAGGAAATGCAGGAAATGGTCAGATTTTAGTTGAGTTAACAGGTGTTCAGGATAATCCATCTTACACTTATACACTTACAAGAACGTCACCAACAGGTATGACTCCAATGGTACAAACAAATAGTGGTTTGTTCACAGGATTGATTGCAGGAACTTATGATGTTACAGTTGTTTCAGGAAGAGGTTGTGAAACCCCTCAAACAGGTATTGTTATTGCAGCTCCAACTCCTGTATTGGCAACGGCAACCCCTTCATTATTTGTATGCACACCTGCAAACGTAATTAAAGAAACGATAGTTACTTTAGAGGGTTCAGGTGGTGCAGGAACAGCGGGTGTTGTTACAGATTATTTATACAGTGACGATGGAAAAAATTGGTATACAGAGAATCAATTCAAAGTTTATGATACAGAATCTGATCAACATTTTACCTATTATGTTAAAGATAAAAATGGTTGTATTGATGATGTAGAATTTGACGTATTAGCCTTCCCTAAATTAAAATCTGCGACACCTTCATTGTTTACTTTAGCAGATTGTAAAAACAATGGTAAGGAAACTATTAAAGTTGACATCGTTGGTGGAGCAATTCCATATAGATTTGAATATCAGGTTTCTGAAGATGCAGGTACCTATAGTACTCCTGCAACTACAGTCACCGCAGGTGATAATAAATTCAATTATGTAGCTCCAAATGCAGGTCATACGTATCAATTTAAAATTACAGATCTTACTACAGGTTGTACAGTTATTTCAAGTCCTTACGAAGTGAAATTATACAACTTGATGAAAGTAAATGCAATTCCATCTTCAATGGTAAGTTGTGACGGATTTAGTGATGGAAAAATTACAATTAGCATTGAAGACTACGCTGGTAAATACGACTACAGAGTTCTTCTTGCGGGAGCTCCAGTTACAGGTGCAGCAGGAACCAATATTGACGCCGCTACTAACAATCCTTATGTAATAACAGGATTAGTAGCCGGATTAAATTATACAGTAGAGGTTACTCAAAAGGATTACCCTGAGTGTACAGTTACTTCAAATACTGTTGATATTACGCAACCTTCTCCAGTAGATATTTCTGGAATTAAGATTGATGTTGTAAATCAAAATTGTAATAATAAAGGTGCAGTAATTACAGTTGATCCTACTAGTATTTCTGGTGGAACAGGTGGATATCGATATGCATTTGTACCTGCAGGAACAGTGCCTACTGATGCAGAATACTCAGCAACAAATACTAAAACCTATATTACATCTCAAATTACACCTTTATTCGACTCATATGATGTATATGTAAGAGATGTTAATAAGTGTGAAAGATTCCAAAATGTACATGTTTCATTAGATGCATTACCAATGATTGTCGATGTAAAAGTGGCAGACCAATGTTCTACTACCGGATACAGAATTGATGTTACTGCAACAGGATTGGCTAAGCTTCAATATAGTTTAGACGGAAAACAATTCCAGGATGATAGTTTCTTTATTGTAACTTCTCCGGGAGATTATACAGTAACAGTTTGGGATAAAAACCAATGCCCGGTTACGGCAACAGTGCCAGTTACGGTTTTAAAACCTTTAACTTTAAGTGCTGAAATTACATTGGTACCAGTTTGTAAAAATCCAAATGGAACAATTACATTGACTGCAACAGGAGGAACTGTTTCCACACCAAGCAGCTACGTGTATACAAAAGACAATTGGGCTACAAGCCAGGTTAATTCTGACTTTACAGGTCTTGCGTCGGGAGTTTACACTTTCAAAGTTAGAGATATTGTAACATTATGTGAAAAAGAAGTTACACAGGAAATCTTAGTACCTACAGAGATATTAGGAATGGTTTTAACTCCTAGAAAAACATCTTGTAAAGGTTCTTCTGACGGTGGAATCGTGGTAACTATTTCAGATACTAATGATAACCCTAACTACAAATACAGCATTTCTGGTCCGGGCGTAAATATAGTAGATCAGATTTCTCGAGAATTTAATGGTTTAGCTGTTGGTACTTATACAGTAACAGTAAGATCAGGAAAAGGATGTGAACTTTCTCAAACAATTCCTGTTGAAGAGCCTGAAAATGTAGTGGTAACTACAAGTTATACAGAATTTAATTGTACAACAGGTAACACTAGAAATAATGCTGTTATTACAGTAGATGACGTAAAAGGTGGTTCTGGTAAATATTTAGTATATGAATTTATCAAAGGTACAGCTGTAGTTCAAACCGGAACTTTAACAACATTTAATGTAAACGACCGCACAGGTGGTGATTATTTTGTAAAAGTTTACGATGAAAATGGTTGTGTTGGTACATCGTCAACACCAATTAAAATCGCTCCGTTCATTTCGCTAGACGATATTAGTTTCGCAGTTACAACACCAATTACTTGTGTTAACAATGAATCAATTAAAACTAATGTTACTGTAACAGGAACATTAACATCTCAATTAAATTATACTCTAACAGGTGTAGCTCCAACAGTAATTACACCACAAACAAATAATACAGGGTTGTTTTCCGGATTAGGAATTGGTGATTACCTAATTTCTGTTGAGAACCCTGCAACTGGATGTATAATTTCAGATTACCACCACGTATTTACGTCAAATACATTTGTTCTTAACGTAAATGCGATCCAAAGTGAAATTTGTTATGGAGCTTCTAACGGAAATGTTGAGATAACTATGGTTGATACTCAGCCTCTTCCTTCAGATGAAGCAGGAATATTCGATTATACAATTACAAGTCCAGGCCTTCCTAATATTACAGGAAGAACAACAGGAGTTACACTTCCGTTAACAGGACTAGTAGCTGGTAAATATACAGTAGTAGCAAAATTAGTAAACAGTCCAGAATGCGAGGTTACAACAACTTTTGATATTACTCAGCCACCTGCAATATTAGATATCGAGGTAGATCATACACCAATAACTTGTGAGTCAAGTGGTAACGGTACAATAACAGTAACTGCACAAGGTGGATGGCCAGATGGTATTTACCAGTATGAATTGGTTGGTCCTGTAAGTCACGCTTATTCTGAAGAATTCTTTTTTGAGAATTTAACTCCAGGACATTACATTGTAAATGTTAAAGACAGCAAAGGTTGTATTGATTCAGATGTTGTAGATTTAGTTATTCCAGATGAAATACAATTCATAGCAACACCAACTGCAACAGTGTTATCATGCTACGGAGACGATAGTGGGGTGATTACAGTTTCGGCGCCAACAGGAGGTCAGGGCTCTAACTATAATTATATTTTAAATTACACAACTGCTGAAGGAGAAGTTATCACGACAGGTCCTCAGGATTCTAATGTGTTTAACGGTCTTGTAGCAGGAAACTATACAGTTACTGTAATAGACGGATTTAGCTGTCAGGCTACATCTGCAAACATATCGATCACAAACCCTGTAAAAGTTGAAGCTAGTTTATCTCAGGAAACTGCAATTACATGTTTCACTGATGCGACTCTTACGTTAACAGCAACAGGAGGAACAGGTCCTTACACTTATAGTGAAGATGGTATTACTTACGGAGCAAGTTTTGACCCTAAAGTTACCTTCCCGGTAAAAGAAGGAGCACACCGCTATTTTGTGAAAGATGCTTTAGGATGTGTAAGCGATGTTTCTGGTGATGTTAAAGTAGAGCCTATCGTTCCTCTAACTATTGAATTAGACTTGAGAAACGCAACAGTTAATTGTACAGGTGAATTCACGGCAATAATCGTTGCCAAAGCAACAGGTGGTTTAGGTAATTATCTCTATTCATTATTAGATAAAAATGGTGTTGAAATCAGACCAGCCCAAACAAGTGGAATATTTGCTGACCTTAACGCAGCTTCAAGTCCTTACACAGTACATGTGAAGAGTGGAGATTGTGAGCAGAATTCAACAGCAACCACCGTTACTGAACCGGCAAATCCTTTAACTCCAAACTATGTAGTAACACCAGTTAAATGTTTTGGCGAAAACAATGGTGCAATTACCGTTACCGCCACTGGTGGAACAGGAGTTATTAAATATGCAATTTCTCCAAACTTAGATATGTTTGTTGAAAGCGGAACATTTGAACGTCTAGAGGCAGGATTCTATACTATAATTGTTCAGGATATACTAGGTTGTAACACGGTTTATAAAGACATTGAGGTAATAGAGCCACCAATTTTAATTGCTTCTGAAATTCCAAACACAATGTTGCCTGAAATTTGTAAAGGTGATAAAGATGGTGCATTCAGTATCCAAATTAAAGGTGGATCAGCTCCATATTTTGAAAGTCTGGATAATGACAAAGGACCATTCTTACCTGTAACAGGTCTGACAAAAGATTATGTAAATCAATCTGGAGGAATACACAATGTTTACATTAAAGACAGTAACGGATGTATGAGTCTGGTAGAAATTAGAATGCCGGAACCAGTAATTCTTGATCCAACTTACGAAATCAATTACGACTGTGTAAACAATGCACAATCTAACATGGTAACCGTAACAGTTGATAAGAGTAATACAGATCTTTCTCAGGTAGATTATTCACTTGACAGCGACGTAGGTCCTTGGCAGCCAAGTAACATCTTTACAAATGTTGCTCCAGGTAAACACTACATTGTGGCAAGACATACAAATGGATGTAAAGTTCCAACGGCTAGTTTCGATATCAAGCCATACGATCCATTAACATTAGCATTGTCTGCAGGACAACCGGAGATGAATATAATTTCAGTTACAGCTGCTGGTGGAGCACCTGCTTACGAGTACAGCTTCAACGGAGAGCCGTTTACATCATCTAACAAATACAAAATCTACAAGTCGGGAGATTATAAAGTAATTGTAAGAGATCAAAACGGATGTACATTTGAAATCACTGTTCCGGCGATTTATGTAGATGTTTGTCTTGATAATTACTTTACTCCTAACGGAGACGGTGTTTACGATACATGGGGTCCAGGTTGTACCAACATTTACAACAACCTTGAATTCTCAATCTTCGACAGATACGGTCGTGTAATTGCTAAGTATCACTACGGTCAAAAATGGGACGGTAGATATAACGGAGCAGAATTACCTTCAGGAGATTACTGGTATGTTCTTAAATTGAATGATGAAAAGGATAACAGAGAGTTTGTAGGACATTTCACTTTATACAGATAACAAAATAAGAGCCCCTAATGATGTTGTCTAAAAAAATTATCACAATGAAAAAGTTTATTTTATCTTTAGTACTCATGGCTGTAACAACAAGTTACAGCCAAGAGTTAAACCTACCTGTATTTACACAATATTTAGCAGACAATCCTTTTGTTATTTCACCTGCTTTTGCCGGTATTGGAGATAACTTAAGAATTAGAGCCAACGGACTAACGCAGTGGGTTGGAATTAAAGATGCACCCGATAACCAATCGCTTTACGCAGATTTTAGAGTTTTAGACAGATCCGGAGTTGGTATCAATGTTTACAATGATAAAAATGGTTACACACGCCAAACGGGAGCTAAAGTTTCCTTTGCGCACCACATCATTTTAGATTATTATTCTAAGCAGTACTTGTCTTTCGGACTTTCTTATAATTTCAATAGTTTCCGTATCGATGTCGACGAGTTCAATAACACGATCGAACATCCTATATTAGATCCAGCTGTTACAGACAATCGTTATACGGCAAATAACAACTTTGACATTAGTGCTTTGTATCGTAACAAAAGCTTCTATGTGAGTTTTAATGCCAACAACGTTTTAAAGAAAAACACAGATAAATACAGAGGAGTAGAGCCAAACTTGTTGTCTAACTATCAGGTTTATTCCGGTTATGTTTTTAAAGATGGAGAAAATAGCCGTATCGAATATGAGCCGTCCGTTTACTACCAGTATTTTGCAAGTGATCAACGTTCTACAACCGATTTCAACTTCAAATACAGACGTTATAACCGCTATGAAGATTACTATTGGATAGGAGTTTCATACCGTTTCCTAAACGACCAGTTTCCAAAACCATTATCAGTTGGGCCAATGGTGGGTTTCATGAAATCTAAATTCTATTTTGGATATTCCTATCAGGTAATGTTCAACCAATTAGGCAACTACAATACAGGAACACATTCCATAACAATTGGTTTCGATTTCTTACAATCTATCAGTAACTGTCCTTGTACACAAAGTCCGGTTCACGATTAAGTAAGCAGTTTTAGTAACATTTATAATTAATTTGTTTATTTTCATAAATTACATCGTTTTCGCTGTTATAGGTAGGTTATTTTTACATATTTCGAATTTATTACTACTTTAAAAGTTCTATATTTGTTTTTCTATCCGAAAAATTAAAAAAACAGCAATATGAAAACTCTAAACGATTTCGATTTTAAAAATAAAAAAGCAATTATCCGTGTGGACTTTAACGTTCCGTTGGATGAAAATTTTAAAGTAACCGATGCAACACGTATTGACGCTGCAAAACCAACAATTGATGCTATTTTAGCACAAGGTGGAAGTGTAATTTTAATGTCGCATTTAGGAAGACCAAAAGGTGCTGAAGAAAAATATTCATTAAAACACATTTTAAAAACAGCTTCTGAAATTTTGGGAGTTGAGGTGAAATTTGCTACTGATTGTGTTGGAGAACCAGCTCAAACGGCGGCAAAAGAGCTTAAACCAGGAGAAGTTTTATTACTAGAAAATTTACGTTTTCACGCTGAAGAAGAAGCTGGAGATGTTGATTTTGCAAAGCAATTGGCTTCACTAGGAGATATCTACGTAAATGATGCATTTGGTACAGCGCACAGAGCACACGCATCGACAACAATTATTGCTCAGTTCTTTCCAACAGAAAAATGTTTCGGAACATTGTTGGCAAAAGAAATTGAAAGCTTAAACAAAGTACTTAACAATAGCGAAAAACCGGTGACAGCTGTTCTTGGAGGATCTAAAGTTTCTTCAAAAATCACCGTTATCGAGAATATTCTGGACAAAGTAGACCATATGATTATTGGGGGCGGAATGACTTTTACATTCATTAAAGCTCAAGGTGGTAAAATTGGCGAATCTATTTGCGAAGATGACAAACAAGAATTAGCGCTTGAAATTTTAAGATTAGCTAAAGAAAAAGGAGTTCAGGTTCATATTCCGGTTGATGTAATCGCGGCCGATGATTTCTCAAATACAGCAAATACCAAAGTGGTAGACGTGAAAGAAATTCCAGATGGATGGCAAGGTCTTGATGCAGGTCCTAAATCTTTAGAGAACTTCAAAAAAGTTATTTTAGAGTCAAAAACTATTCTTTGGAACGGACCTTTAGGCGTTTTTGAGATGGAAACTTTCTCAAAAGGAACTATCGCATTAGGCGATTATATCGCCGAAGCTACACAAAATGGAGCATTTTCATTAGTAGGAGGAGGAGATTCTGTTGCTGCTGTAAAACAATTCGGATTCGAAGATAAAATGAGCTATGTTTCCACTGGTGGCGGGGCAATGCTTGAAATGTTAGAAGGAAAAGTTTTACCTGGAATCGCTGCGATTTTAGACTAAAAAATCACAATTAACATTTTTTTGCATATTTTTTATCGGTAATCTGTTTAAGTTTGCAAAAGTAAGGCTTCTATAATTGTTTGATTTATAGAATTTTAAAAAAATGTTATATGATTGTAAAAAAAGTATCAATAATCGTTTCTGCTTTTTTCTCTATTTCAATGTTTGCACAAGATGTTGCAAAAGCAGATCAGGAGATTAAGCCAATAGTTAAGATATCCTATTTAGATTCTGTTAAAAGCACTTTCAAAAAAGATGTAGTTGCAACGCGAGTTGATAGTCTTTGGATGAACGAATTAGCAAGCTTAGATATCTACGACGACCTGACAAAAGACATTCAAACCATCAACACAGACATGACAGTTGATGAAGAGCTGCCAACAGAATTGCTTAAACAGCGTCTGCAGGCCATGAATGAGAGATCGCCATTTGATATTGAATACAATCAAGGTTTAGAAAATATAATAAAGTCATTTCTTAAGAACCGTAAAAAATCGTTTTCTCGATTAATGGCTTTATCAGAATATTATTTCCCAATTTTTGAAGACGCTTTCGCAAAGCAAAATGTGCCTTTAGAAATTAAATATTTAGCCGTTGTAGAATCTGCTTTAAATCCTAAAGCAGTTTCTAAAATGGGCGCCACCGGACTTTGGCAGTTTATGTACGGAACCGGTAAACAATATGCACTTAAAATAGATTCGTACATTGACGAGCGCAGCGATCCGCTTAAAGCTACAGCAGCATGTTCTGAATATATGACAAAAATGTTCAATGTTTTTGGTGACTGGGAGCTTGTTTTGGCTTCATACAATTCAGGACCAGGAAACGTAACAAAAGCAATTCGTCGTTCTGACGGAAAAACAAAATACTGGGACATTCGCAATCACCTTCCAAAAGAAACTCAAGGATACGTTCCGGCTTTCTATGCAACAATGTATCTTTTTGAATACCATAAAGAACACGGAATTAATCCTCAGCGAGCAGTAGTAAAAAACTTTGAGACAGATACAGTTCAAATAAAAAGTCAAATGTCATTCAAGCAATTGGCAGATTTGTTAGACATGCCACAATCTCAAATACAGCTTTTAAATCCTTCGTATAAATTAAATGTGGTTCCTTTTTATCAGTCAGAAAAGCATTTTCTTCGTTTGCCAAAAGATAAAATTGCCATTTTTGTTTCTAATGAAGATAAAATTTATGACTACGTAGCGTATCAGTCACAAAACAAAAAAATGCCGGCTCAACTGGCTTTAAAAGTAACTCCAAGAGCAAAAGCAAAACTGGAGAAACCGATCGATACAGATGTAAAAGATTTCAAATTCTATAAAGTTCAAAAAGGAGATAATCTTGCAGCCATTGCAGCCCGATATGACGTAAGTGTTCTTGATTTAAAGAAATGGAATAATCTGAAAACAAATGCGGTGGCATTCGGCAGAAGTTTAAAAATAAAATCAGATGTAGATTCTGGGAACAAAACTTCTAAAGATCCAAGATCAACAATTGCTTTAGACAAAAAATCAGATGAAGCAATTGCTTCTGCAGATGATAAAAATAATAAAACACAGCAAGAATATGTTGTAGCAGCCGGAGATAATTTAGGAAGCATTTCTAAAAAATTCGGTATGACTATTGCAGAGCTTAAGGAACTAAATAATCTATCTTCAAATAATATTGGTTTAGGAAAAACGTTAGTAATTTCTAAAGTAACTCCTGAAATAGCAGACGAAACTGCGGTATCAAATGCAATTGCTTCAAACTCTTCGATTGATTCATTCAAGAAAAAAGCAACTTCGGCTAAAGAATTTGGAGAAGACTATTTCGTTAAAAAAGGCGATTCGTTGTATAGTATTTCAAAAAAATATCCTGGAGTTACAATTTCAGATATTAAAAAATGGAATAACATTAAAGACGGAGACATTAAACCCGGAATGAAGCTCAAAATAAACGGATAATAAAAAATCTTACCTAAATTTGGGTTTTATTTCATAAATTAATAAAATGAATAAAACCCATTTTTTGTTTCTACTACTTTCGTTTTTGCTGTTTTCGTGTTTAAAAAACGAAAAACAACCTCAACCTGTATCCGGTAAAACAAATGCCATTTCGATTATTATTGATGATCAGTTATGGTATGGAGAAGTAGGGGACAGTATTCGAAATAAATTTGCCTCTCCCGTTCTGGGACTTACGCAAGAGGAGCCATTATTTACCATCAATCAATATCCTGCGCGTTTGCTCGAAGGTTTTGTTACCGATAGCAGAAGTATTATTATAGTAAAAAAAGCAGCTGCAGATAAATTTGAAATTACACACAACAAATTCTTACCACACAATACATTTCGTATATATGGCAAATCTGTCGAAGATATCATTTGTAGTATCGAACTGAATTCAGCTCAAATTATAAAAATCATTCGCGATGCCGAAATAAAGAAAGTACAAGAAGACAACAGCAAAGCACTTTTGAACCCGGCGGTTATCAAAAACAAATTCCATATCGATCTGCAAATTCCAACCGGATATGAATACGTTTTGCACAAAAAGAATTTTATCTGGCTTAAAAAAGATATTATAAGTGGTAATACAAGTTTACTGATTTATCAAATTCCACTTCGCAACTTTAAATCACGAGGAAATGTAGTAGGCAATATTATCAAAATGAGAGATTCTATTGGCCGATACATTAAAGGGCGTGAACCCAATACCCCTATGATTACAGGTGAAGCATACGCGCCTTACTTTTCTAATGCTTTACTAGACGGAAAAGATGCCTATGAAACGAAAGGCACCTGGGAGTTAAAAAACGATTTCATGGCCGGCCCTTTTATCAATTATGCGATAATTGATCCTCTTTATAACAGAATTTTGGTCATTGAAGGATTTTGTTATTCACCATCTAATCAGGAGCGTGATTTAATGTTTGATCTTGAAGCGATTATCAAATCGGTTAAGATTGATAAAAGATAGCGCTTAAATTTTTTTCCTGTTTCCGTTTTTAAGGAAAGTAGGCTATAATTTACGCAAACGCGGAAAAGTAAACTATATAATTCTCTTTCTATTTACTACATTTTTATTTTAGTGATCTTAGCATTCATTGCGTTGACCTTTACCTGCTTAGCGGTTAATTTTTTTTGTACTTTTACACATAACAAACTTTAAAACAATCAGTTATGAAAAAATTAACCACAACTTTAGTAGCAATCGGATTGTGTTTTATTTCCTGTAAAAAAGAAGTAAAAAACGAAAATGAAACCTTAAAAGGCGCTGATAGTATTAAAACAGAAGAAGCGATTGCAGAAAAACCAGTTGACTCTGCCACCGAAATGAAAGCCTGGCAAGATTATGCAACGCCCGGAAATATGCATAAGTTAATGACAGATGAGGTAGGAACGTGGAATTGTGAAATGACCTTCTGGCATGAGCCAGACGGAAAACCTGAAAAAGCAAATGCAGTTGCAACGATTAAAATGATTTTAGGCGGACGATACCAGGAAGCAAATTATGTAGGTGAAATCATGGGCACACCTTTCGAAGGAAAGAGCACGCTGGCATACAATAACGCAAGCAAAGAATTCACAACGACTTTTATCGATAATATGGGAACCGGAATGATGGTCGGCACGGGAAAATATGACGAAAAAACTAAAAGTACCGAATTTAAAGGTGAGGCGGTGAATCCGGTAAACGGAAGAAAAATACCATACAGAGAACTTTACACTGTTGTAGATGCAACAACGCGTAGAATGGAAATGTTTGATATTAAAAATGGCTCTGAATACAAGAGTATGCAAATCGTTATGAAAAAAAAGTGAAAAAATAGTCAGGAGAAAAATTAATCCCGATTGCGTATTGTAATCGGGATTTCTATTTGGTAATATTTAGTGTAAATTTGTTTTCCAAATAATAAAAACCAATAACAATGGAGTTGAAATGGAAAATAAAGCCATTTGAGGCCTTAACCGTTCAGGAGTTATACAATTTGCTCAAACTAAGGAGTGAGATCTTTGTAGTAGAGCAAAATTGCGTTTATTTAGATCTTGACGGCAAAGACGAAAAAGCATTACACTTAATTGGCGAATACGACGGTAAAATTGTAGCCTATTCGCGTTTGTTCGATGCCGGAATTAGTTTTGATAATGCGTCAATAGGAAGGGTAGTTGTGGATGCCCAATACCGTGATAGAAAATGGGGACATGATTTAATGCGCGAAGCTATTGCCGGAATAAAATCAAACTTTGATAAAGATAAAATTACAATTGGCGCACAACTGTACTTAAAGAAATTCTACGAAAGCCATGGTTTTGTTCAAACCAGTGAGATGTATTTAGAAGATGATATTCCGCATATTGAAATGGTAAGAGGGTAATTTATATTTAGTGATCAGGCTAAAACTGTAAATTCTATTATAAAAAAACGGAATTGGCAAGTGTTTAATGTCAATTCCGTTTTATCTGAATAACCTTTTCTATTCCGTTTATATCCTTAAAATACTTTTATACTCAGTCTGATTATTTAAAACGCTTACCGCTTTCTTAATTTCTGAATTGTTTTTAATATAATATTGGTACAAACCTTCCTGGTATTGATATCTCTTAATCAGTTCTTCCTGAATCAGGTTTTTAATCTCCTTTTGGTTTTTGTCTAATAATGTATTTTCACTTTTTTCAAGCGCGGCCAATAATTGTTGGTACTCAGGAGCGATTGTTTCGTCTATTTTTTCGTTTTTGGCTGCAGCCAAAGTATTTCTCAGTGCTACTTCAGTTTCAGTATCAAAACTAATTTTATTGGCTTTTAAGTATTGCTTGAAACTTGCATAATCAGTATCAGAAACAATTGGAATTTTATCGCCCAAATTTGGATTTTTATAATAATATGTGGTAGCATAATCAAAGATTCCGTCATTTTTTAGTAATGCAGTAGTAATCGGACTCATTTTTGTTTCTTCCAGTTCGATATCCGGTAACACACCACCACCATCAAAAACAGTTCTTCCTTTTCTGGTTTTAAAAGCATTAAAGTTTTTGGCGTCTGTTTTTGTAGCCACTCCATTTTTGTCTTTATGCGCATAATCTAATGCCTGAATGCAACGGCCGGAAGGCGTATAATAGCGAGAGATCGTCACTTTTAACTGTGTTCCGTAAGTCAGGTCAACAGAACGCTGTACCAAACCTTTTCCAAAACTACGGCTTCCTAGAACGACTGCACGATCTAAATCCTGCAAAGCTCCCGATACAATCTCAGATGCAGATGCACTTCTTCCATTTACCAAAATGGCCAACGGAATTTCAGTATCAATTGGTTCTTTGGTTGTTTTATAGGTATTATTATGTTTTTCGATTCTGGATTTAGTGGTAACAATTACTTCGTTTTTAGGCACAAATAAATTGCAGATATCAATGGCTTCGTTTAGCAAGCCACCCGGATTTCCTCTTAAATCCAAAACGATTTGTTTTGCTCCGTCGGCTTTTAGTTTTTCAAGAGCCTCTTTAACTTCATTAGAAGCTTTTCGGCTAAAATGTGCCAAAACAATATAACCTGTTTTGTCATCAATTTTTCCGTAAAACGGAACCGATCTGATGTCTACCTCATCCAAAACCAATTCTGTAGTATAAGTTTTGCCCTGACGAACATATTTTATTGCGATCTTGGTATTTTTTGTTCCCTTTAGTAATTGAGAAGCGTCGTCTTTAAAATCGGCAATCAAAACATCGCCAATCTGAATGATTTCGTCACCAGCCTTAAGTCCGGCTTTATCTGCAGGATAATTTTTGTATGGTTCCCGAACAATTAAGCGGTCTTTTTTTCTGGAAATCAAAGCACCAATTCCGGTATATTCTCCGGTATTGTTGATTTTGAAATTGACAACATCCTGTTCGTTAAAGTAAACAGTATAAGGATCTAAACTTCCCAACATACTTTTAATGGCTTTGTCCATCAAGTCTCCAGGATTGGTTTCGTCTACATAATTAGTATTAACTGCTTTAAATAAAGTCGTGAAGATTTCTATTTGTTTGGCAATTTCAAAAAAGTCGTCTTTGAAACTGGTTCCAATAAATAAAAATGTTGCCGCAACAATGGGTATGATGATTTTTCTTCTGAAAAAAGTAGCCATATGAGAATTATCTAAATTATAAAGCCACTAAATTAAGAATAAATCAGCAATAACAGTTATGCGTTCAAATGAATCTCAAGCCTGTAATCGAAAAACAATTGATTATGAAGGATTTTCAGGTTCAGCGGGATTCTCAACCTCTTTATTTTTCTGTACTTGCTGAATAAATTTCTCAAACAACTGAATTGTCTTGGTATTGATTTCGTCGTAAGATAATTTGTCTTTGGTCTGATAAAAAAACATCAAAGAATATGGTTCTTCGACCTGATCCCAAAGCAAATGTTTGTTTAGCCGATAGGTTTCTCTTAAAACACGTTTGAAATAATTACGATCAACGGCTTTTTTGAAGTATTTTTTTGAAACGGAAACACCAATTTTAATCTTTTCTGCTGAATTTGCTTCCGCTTGACGGTAAACCAAACGCAACGGATATTTAGAAACCGATTTCCCTTCAGAAAAAAGCAGTCCAATTGTCGTTTTGCTTTTTAAGCGTTCGTTTTTAGGATAAGTGAAATTCATTTAATTCAGAAAAAAATTGCAATTTGAGGCACAAAGGTAATTTTTTTATTTTCGGAATAAAGAGTCGTTGGTGGGTTTTATGAAATGAATTTGTACTTTTTTATAATCGTAAATTCTCTTCCAGCGCTTAAATTTGTAAAATCGAATTTTGAATGTAAATACAATTCGTACAAATTGGGGTATTTTTTAGGGCATTTTTTCTTTTAAGTACCGTATTTGTTGATACTTGTATAATTTTTATACGGCTAAAAATATATTTACTACTTTTGGCCTTAAATTTTTTCAAGCATGCAAAAGATCATTTCATATCCAATCTCCGTAATTTATTATTTATGTTTTGGATTGTGTTTGGCGGTTTTTCACCCAATACAATGGATTTGCCTTAATCTTTTTGGTTATCAGGCACATAAGGTTAGTGTTGATTATTTGAATTTTTTTCTTTTAAGATGTACCAATTTGGTAGGAACGACCTATAAAATTGAAAACAGAGAAACAATCCCAACAGGAGTTCCTTTGATTTTTGTTTCAAATCACCAAAGTATGTACGATATCGTGGCAATGATTTGGTATTTTAGACGATTTCATTGTAAATTTGTAAGTAAGAAGGAGTTAGGAAGCGGAATTCCGAGTGTATCTTTTAATTTACGCCATGGAGGATCTGTTTTAATTGACCGTAAAGACCCTAAACAAGCCATTCCTGTTATCAAAGGCTTGTCTGAATATATACAAAAAAACACTAGATCTGCTGTAATATTTCCTGAAGGTACAAGAAGCAAAACAGGAAAACCGAAAGAATTTGCACAAAGCGGTTTAAAAATCTTATGCAAATATGCACCATCGGCGTATGTAGTGCCGGTAAGTATAAATAATTCCTGGAAAATGGTGCGTTACGGAATGTTTCCGGTTGGCTTAGGAAATCGTCTTAGCTTTACAGTACATAAAGCAATGGCTGTAAAAGATTATGATTTTGCTGAGTTAATGGCACTGACAGAAAAGGCAGTTGTAGAAGGAGTAAACGAGTATAAACAGATTTAAGGCTTAGAAAACTAAACTTAAATCCCAATCTAAAATAAGTAATGTCTATAAAAAACATTAGATTAGAAGTAATGCAGTTTTTGGAAAAGAACGTGGATAGCTTCGTTGAACAGTATTTAATTCCAGTTGAAAAAATTTGGCAACCGTCAGATTTTCTACCTAATTCTGAAGGAGATAACTTCTTTGAGGAGGTAAAAGAACTACGCGAAATTGCTAAAGAATTGCCATACGATTTCTGGGTTACGCTTGTTGGTGATACCATTACCGAAGAAGCTTTGCCAACTTATGAATCCTGGCTAATGGATGTAGAAGGAATCGACCAGATAGAAAACGGTGGAAATGGCTGGTCTAAATGGATCAGACAATGGACTGGAGAAGAAAACCGTCATGGTGATCTTTTAAATAAGTACTTGTATTTGTCTGGTCGTGTTAACATGCGTGAAATCGAAATGACTACACAGCATTTAATCAACGACGGTTTTGATATTGGAACTGGATCTGACCCGTACAAAAACTTTGTATACACTAGTTTTCAGGAATTAGCGACTTATGTTTCGCATAATAGAGTAGCCCAGATGGCTAAGAAATTTGGTGATAACAAATTGTCTAAAATGTGTAAAATGATTGCAGGCGACGAAATGCGTCACCATCATGCATACAGTGAGTTTGTAACACGTATTTTTGCTGTTGATCCGAGCGAAATGATGTTGGCGTTTCAATACATGATGAAACAAAAAATCGTTATGCCGGCGCACTTTTTAAGAGAATCAGGTCAAAAGATAAGCTCGGCATTTGAGCAGTTTTCAGATTCAGCACAACGTATTGGAGTTTACACTGCAAACGATTATGTCGATATCATGCAAAAATTAATTGACAAATGGGAAATTGATAAAATCTCGAACTTGACAGATGAAGCTGAAAAAGCACGCGAATACCTGATGAAATTACCAGCGCGTATGGCCAGAATTTCTGAAAGATTAGTGATTCCGCAAGAGGGTCACATCTTTAAATGGGTAGAACCGGCAAGATTGTAGATTTTAAATTTAGATTCAGATTGTAATTGATTTGTGATATTGCAATTAGAATTTAAAATAACATATTGTTGATTGTTGAAGTGTCAAACTTTGACAATCAACATTTTTTATTTAAAAATACAATTAGAATTAATTTGCCCACAACCTCAACACAAAATATATAATGAATACCCCAGATTTAATACATAAAACAATAGCTTTCGTAAAAGAAAAACTAGAGGATGCAGAAGGCGGACACGACTGGTTTCATATCGAACGTGTTTATAAAAATGCACTCTTAATTGCAAAAGATACAGATTGCCATATAGTCGTTGTAGAATTAGGAGCTTTGCTTCATGATATTGCCGATAGTAAATTTCATGACGGAGACGAAACTATTGGACCCAAAACAGCTCGTTTATTTTTAGAATCAGAAGACGTTTCTGAAGACATTATTCAGCACGTTGTAAATATCATTGAAAACATCTCCTATAAAGGCGGAAATTTTGAAAAGAAGTTTTCATCTGTAGAATTAGATATCGTTCAGGATGCAGATCGTTTAGATGCCATTGGAGCCATTGGTGTGGCAAGAGCCTTCAACTACGGCGGATTTAAAAACAGAGCTTTGCACAATCCGGAAATTGCGCCCATAACCAACATGAGCAAAGAGGAGTACAAAAAAAATAATGCGCCCACCATAAACCATTTTTATGAAAAACTTTTGCTGCTAAAAGACAAAATGAATACCGAAAAGGGAAAGCAAATTGCTGCCGAAAGACATAAATTTATGGAATTGTTTTTATCACAGTTTTATGCAGAATGGGAAGGTGTTAAGTAGTTTTTTATTCTACTGATACCCAATAAGAAATTACAAAGCTTCACAAAGAATTTAAATCTCTGTGAAGCTTTTATGTTTTTCTCAGTTTATCTTTTCTGCGTAATAAATTTAAAATCTTAGCAACTTAGAACCTTAGAACCTTTCCGCTACGAACACCCACAATTTCCGTTGCCGCAATCTTTTTTCTTTCCAGATTTCCAAAAGAATTTCTTTATTAGAAAACCAACAGCGATAAGTAATATTCCAAAAGCTATAATTTCTTGTATCATAATCAATTATTTTAGGAGCTGATAAGCCAAAAGTGCCACAAAATAAGCCAAACCACTCATTAAAAAGAGTTGCATGGCGGGCCATTTCCAGGAATTGGTTTCCTTTTTGGTAATCGCCAGCGTACTTGCACATTGCATTGCAAAAGCATAAAAGAATAAAAGTGAAATTCCGGAAGCAAAATTAAAAATCTTCTGACCCGTTTCAGGATTTACCTCTTTTTGCATTTTACTTTTAATTGTAGCTTCGTTGTCACTATCTCCAACACTATAAATCGTCGCCAGTGTTCCCACAAAAACTTCACGCGCAGCAAATGAACTAATAATGGCAATACCAATTTTCCAGTCGTAACCCAGAGGAGAAATGGCCGGTTCGATCGCTTTACCCATTATCCCGATATAGGAATTCTCTAATTTTTGAGAAGCCACTTCATTTTCAAAAGCAGTTTCGTCCAGAGGCTTATTTGCAAATCTTTCTTTAACGATGCTTTCTGCTTCGTTAAAATCTTTTCCGGGTCCGTAGGAAGCTAAAAACCATAAAATAACAGATATTGCTAATATTATTTTACCTGCTCCAACCACAAATGCTTTTGTTTTCTCGATAACATTGATACCAACGTTTTTGAATAAAGGCATTTTATAACCAGGCATTTCGACCACAAAATAAGTTTTGGAATTGAATTTTAAAATTTTATTTAAAATGTAAGCAGAAAGAATAGCGGTTGCAAAACCTAATAAGTAAAGCAACATCAAAGCGAGTCCCTGGATATTTAAAAATCCGAATAAACGTTCGTTCGGAATTACCAGTGAGATTATGATTGTATAAACTGGTAATCTGGCAGAGCAGGTCGTGAATGGCGTTACAAGGATCGTAATAAGGCGTTCTTTCCAGTTTTCAATATTTCGGGTTGCCATAATCGCCGGAATCGCACAAGCCGTTCCTGAAATCAACGGCACAACGCTTTTTCCCGACAGCCCGAATTTGCGCATGATTTTATCCATTAAAAAAACCACCCGGCTCATATAACCGCTTTCTTCCAAAATAGAAATAAACAGAAATAAAAAGGCAATTTGAGGAATAAAGATAATAACCCCGCCAATTCCCGGAATAATTCCCTGCGAAAGTAAATCGGTTAAAATACCGCTTGGCAATTCTTCGGCAACCCAACTGCTTAAGGAGGCAAAAGTGCTGTCGATAAAATCCATCGGAATCGTTGACCAACTAAAAATCGATTGGAAAATTAAAAACAAAATCGCCAGAAAAATGACATAACCCCAGACCTTATGCGTTAAAACACGATCTAATTTGGCTCTGAAATCCTTCGCCATTGTAGCATCTATTTTTAAACCTTCTTTCAAAACATCGTTGATGAACTGATATCTTTTTATGGTTTCTTTTTGTTGTAAACGCTTGAGCTCAGAATGTGATTTGGTAAAAGCACTGCGGATTTCGTTTCGATCTAAATGAGAAAAATTCACATCTTGTGTAATTACCAACCACAATTTATACATTAATTGATTTGGGAAAGCATTTTGTAGCTTTTGAAAATATTCAGGATCAATTACAGAAGCATTGAGACAAGGCTCATTTGTAATGGTTTTGTATGAAACAATTAATTCTTTCAATTCATCAATTCCCAAACCTTTTCGGGAACTCACCAGTGCAATTTTGGTTTTGAGCTGCTCTTCTAAATACGGAATGTCCAAAGTAATCCCTTTGCTTTCCATACGATCAGACATATTAATGACCAATATAGTGGGAATTTCAAGGTCTTTAATCTGAGTGTAAATCAGTAAATTTCTTTTTAAGTTTTCAACATCTGTTACAACAACGGCAACATCAGGATATAATTTATCATTTTTATTCAGCAAAAGTTCAATAACCACACTTTCATCCATCGAACTGGCATTCAGACTGTATGTTCCCGGTAAATCTAAAATGTTGGCTTTTATATTTTGAGGTAACTTGCAAAAACCAATTTTTTTTTCGACTGTAATTCCGGGGTAATTCCCTACTTGCTGGTTCAGTCCGGTAAGTTGATTAAAAACAGAGGTTTTTCCTGTATTCGGATTCCCAATAAGGGCAACATTAATGTTTTGAATGCTCATTACAAATTGTTTTTGATAAGTTCAACTTCAATTTCGCGAGCAGTTTCAATGCGAATGGCAACGTGCGAGCCGTTAATGTCCAGATAAAGCGGATCTCCAAAGGGAGCAATTTGAAGCAATTCTACTAAATTGCCCGGCAAACAACCCATTTCTAATAATTTTAGAGGAATAAGATCGATATCAAAATCTTTGATAATGGCTTTCTCGCCTTTTTTCAGAGTGTGAATAGTGTTTTGCAAGCTTATTTAGATTGAATTTAGATTGCAAAAGTAGGCAATTATTCTTTATTTAAAGGCATTTAACACTTTTGTAAATGCTAAATGTTTCTAAAAATAAGGGAGCTACTCCAGGCATAGGAAATTAATGTCTTCTATAAGACGTTTAATTTCTTCCTTATTCGTTCCATCATAAAAACCACGAACACGACGTTTTTGATCTACCAAAACAAAATTCTCCGTATGCACCATATCGTAGAGCTGATCTGGTCTTCCGAGTTTTACTGCCAGGTAAGATTTTCTGGCCATGGTGTAAATTTCTTTTTTATCTCCGGTCACCAAATTCCATTTACTGTCAACGACATGATGTTTTACAGCATATTCTTTTAAAACCGGGATACTGTCTACTTCAGGAAAGACGGTGTGAGAAAGGAGCATAACTTTCGGATTATTTAAAACCGCTTTTTGAACCTCTTCAAGATTGGTAGTCATTTTTGGACAGATGGAGCCACAGGTCGTAAAGAAAAAATCGGCTACATAAATCTTTCCTTCATAATTTTTTTGAGTAATCGTATCTCCGTTTTGGTTAACAAACTTAAAATCTGCAATTGTATGGTATTTGCTTTTGTATTGAATGGTGCTGTCTACCAACTCCGGATTCACATCGGCGGGGTTGTAAATAGGAAGTGTTTTTTGTGGCTTTAGAGCCGAATAAAATAAAGATATCGTGACAACAGAAAATACAATTAAGACAATAAAGAACTTGCGGTATTTGTAAAGGAGCGATTTCATAAAAAAAATTTAGCGCAAAAATACGAAAAGAGCATTTTAAAAGGCATTATTATAACGCTTTTTAACAGAGGCCTACAAGTTTTTTGCCAACAATTCACGAATTAAAATCTATAGTAATTAGAAATATTATCACATTCCTGGCGAATATTAACATATCAGAAATAGAAAAGATTAAATTGAGATTATTTCAAAAATTTTAACATAGCATTTCAAATTTTAGGAATACGTTTGTATAAAGACTGAAAACTTATAAATAAATGAAAAAACAACTTAGCAGAACTTTATTCTGCGCCTTTATGGCAGTTTCATTTACAGCTGTTGAAGCTCAAAATGCAACTACAAAAGAACCGGGTATTAATGTTTCGTACATGAATACCAAAATTAGTCCGAGTCAGGATTTTTTTCAATATGTAAACGGAACCTGGTTAGATCAGACTCAAATTCCTAGCGATCGAACAACTTGGGGAAGTTTTAATGAATTGATCAAAAAAACAGATAAAGATGCCATGTCGATTTTAAAAGACGCATCTAAAAATCCAAAATACAAATCGAATACTGATCAGGGTAAAGCTGTAAATTTATTCTCGACAATTTTAGATACACTAGGAAGAAATAAAGCCGGGATAGCACCGCTGCAACCGTACCTGAAAAAAATCGAGGCTATTAAAAATGTAGCAGATCTTCAAAAGTATCTTGTTGAGGTTGAACCGGAAGGAATGGCTGCTTTTTTTGGAATTTACATTGGTGCCGATGAAAAAAACAGTTCTAAGAACACAGTAAGCCTGGCTGTAAGCCAATTAGGATTGCCGGATAAAGATTATTATACGTCAGAAGACAAAGACTCAAAAGAAAAAAGAGAGAAGTATGAACTTCATGTAGGCAAGATGATGCAATTTTTGGGTGAATCTCCAGAGAAAGCAAAACAAAGTGCGGCCAGTATTTTAGCTCTGGAAACAGAATTGTCTAAACCAAGATTAAATCGTGTCGAAAGCAGAGACAGCCGTTTGCAATACAACCCAATGACAATTGCTGAACTTCAAAAATTAACTCCGGCGATTAAGTGGGATGCTTATTTTGCGAGTATTGGTTTAGCAAAGTTAGAAACAGTTGTTGTAATGGAGCCGAAGTACATGAAAGCTTTGCAAACTATTTTTACCGAAAATAAAGTAGCACAGTGGAAAGAATACCTGAAATGGGATTTGCTAAATACAGTTTCTACCAAATTATCTACAGATATTGAAACGGCAAGTTTTGATTTTTACAGTAAAACATTAAGAGGAGCAGTAAAACAATTGCCACGTGAAGAAAAAGCTTTGCAGGTTGTAAATACAACTGTTGGTGAAGCACTTGGTAAATTGTATGTAGAAAAAGTATTTCCTGCTGAAGCAAAAGCAAAAGCAGTCGATATGATTAAGAACGTTATTTTGGCGTACCAAAATCGTATCAATAATTTGACCTGGATGTCAAAAGAAACCAAACTGAAAGCGATTGAAAAATTAAATAAAATTACAATCAAAGTAGGTTATCCTGATAAATGGAAAGATTATTCGGCACTTGAAGTAAAAAGTGTTGCTGAGGGTGGAAGTTATTTTCAAAACTCGATCAACCTAAATAAGTGGAATTTCAAAAAAGGGATTGAAAAACTAAACAAGCCAGTTGATAAAACAGAGTGGGGAATGTCTCCGCAAACTGTAAATGCTTATTACAATCCATCTTATAACGAGATTGTATTTCCTGCTGCAATTTTACAACCACCGTTTTATAATTATCAGGCTGACGAAGCTGTAAATTATGGCGGAATTGGAGCTGTTATTGGACACGAGATCTCTCACGGATTTGATGATTCAGGTGCACGTTATAACGCTGAAGGAAATTTAGTAGACTGGTGGACACCGGAAGATTTAAAACAATTTACATCACTTGGTACTGCTTTAGCAGATCAATACAGCGCTTTAGAGCCTTTACCTGGAATTCATGTTGACGGTAATTTTACTTTAGGAGAAAACATTGGTGACTTAGGTGGTATTAATGCCGCTTATGATGGTTTGCAATTGCATTTGAAAGCACATGGAAATCCGGGATTAATTGACGGGTTTACTCCTGAGCAGCGTTTCTTTATTTCATGGGCAACAGTGTGGAGAACGAAAACGAGAGATGAAGCCATTAAAAATCAGGTAAAAACAGATCCGCATTCTCCGGGAATGTACAGGGCTGTTGTGCCCATTCAGAACGTAGATGCTTTTTATCAGGCTTTCGGAATTAAAGAGGGCGATAAAATGTATATTCAGCCAGATAAAAGAGTAAAAATCTGGTAATACATAAACAACAGAGAACGGCGCTTATAAGCGCCGTTTTTTTTGGTTTAAAATGGCAACGACATTGTAATGTCAGTTTAATTTTACACGGCATTTTTTCCAATAATTATTTGAAAAATTTAACATAATATTCAAATTAATAACAATATGTTTGTAGATATACTAAAACGCTAAATTAAAATGATTAAACAACTAAGAAAACCTATGTTTTGTGTTGTTTCTGCAATGTTAACTATTACGGCAGCGCAGGCGCAAAATGCAAAACCAAAAGAACCGGGAATCAATCTTTCAAATATGGATACGAAAGCGAGTCCAAAACAAGATTTTTTCCGTTACGTAAACGGAACCTGGCTGGATAAGACTGAAATTCCAGGTGACAGAAATTCATGGGGAAGTTTCAATGAATTACGTCAAAAAACAGACAATGATGCACTTGCAATCTTAAAAGAAGCATCTAAAGATCCAAAATACAAATCAAATACAGATCAGGGTAAAGCAATTGCTTTGTTCAACACGATTTTAGATACTGTGGGTCGTAACAAAAAAGGGGTTGCTCCGCTTCAGCCTTATTTGAAGAAAATAGATGCGATTAAAAACGTAAGTGATCTGCAAAATTTCTTTGCCGAAATGCAGTCTCAGGGTGGCATCGGATTCTTTGCAGTTTATGTTTCTGCAGATGCAAAAGACAGTAATAAAAATGCTGTAAGTTTAGTACCAGGTGGTTTAGGATTATCCGATAAGGATTATTACAACGCCGACGATAAAGATTCTAAAGAAAAACGTGAAAAATATGAAGTACACGTTGCCAGAATGTTACAATATATTGGCGAATCTCCGGCAAAAGCAAAAGAAAGCGCAAAACAAGTTCTTGCTCTAGAAGTTGAATTGTCTGCTCCAAGATTGGACCGTGTTGAAAGAAGAGATCGCAGAAAACAGTATAACCCAACAGCATTAGGAGATTTAAAGAAAAGTACACCATCTATTCAATGGGAAAAGTATTTTGCGGCAGTTGGAATGTCAAAGTTAGATACAGTAAATGTATCTCAGCCGCGTTACATGGTTGCTTTAGAAAAAACTTTAACCGAAAAGAAAGTTGAAGCGTGGAAAGAATATTTAAAATGGACTTTGCTAAACAGAACTGCAGCTACATTAAGTACTGATATAGAAAATGCCAATTTTGATTTCTACGGAAAAACATTAACAGGAGCTTTAAAACAACGTCCACGTGAAGAAGTTGCATTGCAAGTAATCAACGGAGCAACTGGAGAAGCTTTAGGAAAGTTATATGTAGAGAAATTATTTCCTGCTGAAGCAAAAGCAAAAGCAAAGGATATGATTTCGAATGTTATGTTAGCTTACGAAAACAGAATCAATGCTTTGCCTTGGATGTCAAAAGAAACTAAAGTGAAAGCCATTGAGAAATTGAATAAACTTACCATTAAAATTGGATATCCTGATAAATGGAAAGATTACTCTGCGCTACAACTTAAAAACGTAAACGAAGGCGGAACTTATTTTGATAACATGAAAAATTTATCAAAATGGTCTTACGAACAAAATCTTGCCAAACTAGGAAAACCAGTTGATAAAACAGAATGGGGAATGTCGCCACAAACGGTAAATGCTTATTTCAACCCTTCTTACAACGAAATTGTATTTCCTGCTGCTATCTTACAGCCGCCTTTCTATAATTATCAAGCTGATGAAGCAGTTAATTATGGGGGAATTGGAGCCGTTATCGGACACGAAATCTCACACGGATTTGATGATTCAGGAGCACGTTACAATGCTGATGGAAATTTAGTAGATTGGTGGACTCCTGAAGACCTAAAACAATTTACAGCTCTTGGTGGTGAACTTGCTGCACAATACAGTGCTTTAGAGCCGCTTCCTGGAATTTTTGTAGACGGTAAATTTACATTGGGTGAAAACATTGGAGATTTAGGCGGAACAAATGCTGCGTACGATGGATTACAATTGTATCTAAAAAAGAACGGAAACCCAGGATTGATCGACGGATTTACTCCGGAGCAACGTTTCTTTATTTCATGGGCTACAGTTTGGAGAACAAAAGCAAGAGACGAGGCTATTAAAAGTCAGGTGAAAACAGATCCGCACTCTCCAGGAATGTATAGAGCTGTTGTGCCAATTAGAAACTTAGATTCTTTCTACGATGCATTCGGAATTAAACAAGGCGATGCTATGTACTTAGAACCAGCGAAAAGAGTAAAAATCTGGTAATTTTTTTATTGGATGATATTAAAAAGGACTGTCTCAACTTTGAGACAGCCCTTTTTTTGTATCATTATTTATTTATGTATAACGGAAGATTTTAGTTTATGTAGCAATACCTCAATTTGTCTTAGTTGTCATTCAATAGGAATGTTTCGTCGGTAGAAAAAAACAATCAACAGCCGCTAGACGTTCCGTAGGAGCGATTGAAATTAAAATATTTGATTTATGCTATCGGGGATCAAACGTTCCTTTGGAACGTGAATGCCGAGATGCAATATAATTGGCTACCGACGAAATGTTTCTACAGAACAGAGCAATGTCTCCAATTTGTTTTTTGTTATCATTCCATAGGAACGTTTCCTCGGTAGAAAAAAGCAGGACAGCCGCCAGACGTTCCGTAGGAGCGATTGAAATTAAAATATTTGATTTATGCTATCTGGTATCAAACGTTCCTATGGAACGTGAATGCCGAGATGCAATATAATTGGCTACCGACGAAATGTTCCTAAAGAAAAGAGCAATGCCTCAATTTGTTTTTGGTTATCATTCCATAGGAATGTTTCGTCGGTAGAAAAGAGCAGTGAACAGCCGCCAGACGTTCCGTAGAACGTTTGAATTTAAAATATTTGATTTATGCTATCGGGGATCAAACGTTCCTTTGGAACGTGAATGCCGAGATGCAATATAATTGGCTACCGACGAAATGTTTCTCTGAAACAAAAGCCATATCTCAATTTGTCTTAGTAATCATTCCGTAGGAATGTTTCGTCGGTAGAAAAAAACCGTCAACAGCCGCTAGACGTTCCGTAGGAACGATTGAAATTAAATATTTGATTATGATGTGCGGATCAGCGTGCTATTGAACGTGAATTCCGAGATACAATATAATTGGCTACCGACGAAATGTTCCTACAGAACAGAGCAATGCCTGAATTTGTTTTGGTTATCATTCCATAAGAATGTTTCGTCGGTAGAAAAAACCGTCAACAGCCGCCAGACGTTCCGGAGAACGTTTGAAATTAAAATATTGATTATGATGTGTGGATCAACGTGCTATGGAACGTGAATTCCGAGATACAATATAATTGGCTACCGACGAAATGTTCCTACAGAACAGAGCAATGCCTCAATTTGTTTTTGGTTATCATTCCATAGGAATGTTTCGTTGGTAGAAAGAGCAGTGAACAGTCGCCAGACGTTCCGTAGGAACGATTGAAATTTAGAATATTTGATTTATGATATTTGGGATCAAACGTTCCTATTGAACGTAAATGCCGAGATACAATATAATTGGCTACCGACGAAATGTTCCCTACAGAACAGAGCAATGCCTGAATTTGTTTTGGTTATCATTCCATAGGAATGTTTCGTTGGTAGAAAGAGCAGTGAACAGTCGCCAGACGTTCCGTAGGAACGATTGAAATTTAGAATATTTGATTTATGATATTTGGGATCAAACGTTCCTATTGAACGTAAATAACGAGATACAATATAATTGGCTACCGACGAAATGTTCCTATGGAACAGAGCAATGCCTGAATTTGTCTTGGTTATCATTCCATAGGAATGTTTCGTCGGTAGAAAAAAACGTCAACAGCCGCCAAAAGTTCCATAGAAACGTTTAAATAAAGTTATAACTGCAAAAAGGCAGTTCAAGATTGAACTGCCTTTTTTATAATATCAATAATGGATTACATTATTTTAATTGACTGTAAATATAGGCTTCAATTGCTTTTAATTCATCTTCGGACATGGCCTGTGTAATTGGAAAATTTGTCTTCATAACTTCAAATTGTTCCGGATCTACAATTGGTTCGGCATTTCCTTTTAAAAAGGTTACAATATTTCCATTCTTGTCTTTATAAATTTTGGCAATTTCCTGAATACTAGGACCAATTACTTTTTGGTCGACCTGATGGCACGAAGCGCAATTTCCACTTCCTTCAAAAATTTGTTTTCCTAAAGCTTCTGGAGTTTTGGCTTGCGCCGATTCGTCTTCAGAATACGATTCCTTAGTTGAATTTGGAGTTTCAGAAACTTCTTTTTTGCAAGATGCCAAAGTTAAAACTGCTGCTAAAAATAGTACCTTTTTCATGTTATTTATTTAAAAGTACAGCGGCTTCTTTTGCAAAGTAAGTTGAGATGATACTGGCACCTGCGCGCTTAATGCAATAAAGTTGCTCTATCATAATCTTGTCGTGATCCAGCCATCCTTTTTCAGCTGCGGCCTTTACCATAGCGTACTCACCAGATACTTGGTAAACTGCAACAGGAACATGAACTGCGTTTTTTACTTCACGAACAATGTCCAAATAGGCAATTCCCGGTTTTACCATCACAATATCCGCACCTTCTTCAACGTCCAATAATGCTTCCCGAATTCCTTCAATTCTGTTCGCATAATCCATTTGATAAGTCTTTTTATCTTTAGGAATATTTTTCGAATCAACCGGAGCAGAATCTAACGCATCACGAAACGGTCCGTAAAATGCAGACGCATATTTCGCACTGTAACTCATGATTCCAACATTGTGATGTCCGTTTTCTTCCAACGCTTTTCTAATAGCCAAAACACGTCCATCCATCATATCGCTTGGCGCAACAAAATCGGCACCGGCCTCTGCATGACTTAAACTCATCCTTGTCAAAGCATCTACCGTTGCATCGTTGATCAATTGCCCATTTTCAATAATTCCGTCATGACCATAAATTGAATAGGGATCCAGAGCAACATCGGGCATTACAATCATTTCCGGAACGGCATCTTTAATAGCGCGAATTGTTTGCTGCATTAATCCGTTTTTGTTCCAGGCTTCAAGGCCTTTGTTATCTTTTAGATTATCGCTCACTTTTACATAAATGTTCACCGCTTTAATCCCTAAGTCCCAAGCCTCTTTTACTTCTTTAATCGTGTTGTCCAGCGAATGACGATAAATTCCCGGCATTGACGGAATAGCAACTTTTACGTCTTTTCCTTCTGCAACAAACATCGGAAGCATAAAATCCTGTGGACTTAAACTGGTTTCACGAACTAAAGAACGAATAGATTCATTGGTTCTTAAACGGCGATTTCTCTGTAATGGGAACATATAAATTTAGATTTAGTTTCAGATTTCAGATATTGATTGATTTTTTTGAATACAAATCAATTCTTGTTCTAAAATTGTAGTTATTTTTTCTTTTTCCGAAGATACTTTTTTACTTTTTACAAGCGGTGCAAAGTTAAAGAAAAAGGAACAGAATAAGAGGTTTAACTAATGGCAGAATCCGTTAATATTATCAAAAAATTTGGTTTCACAAGATTGAAACATAGATTTGCTCGTCGTAGGTTTTTAAAAGATTTACATATAAATTTGTCTGATGAAGAAAATTCTCGCTTTCTGCTGCTGTTTACTCCTAACGAGCTGTTTTGAAATAACAGAAAGAATCAAACACCACGAAGACCAAAGTGGTGAATATACTTTGATGGTCGACTTTTCAAAATCATGGTTTAAAACCAAATCGGCTATTTGGCTGGAAGAAGTCGATGGAGTTAAAATTCCAAACGAAAAGGAAATTACTCAAAAACTCGAAGATTTTAAAACCAAGGCTTCAAAAATTGAAGGAATATCGAACATAACAACAAAAACAGATTTTGATAATTACGTATTTATCATCAAACTCAATTACGCCAACTTAAAAGCCCTGAATGCCGTTGTAAACACGATCAATAATCAGCGTGATCAGATTCACTTTAGCGGAAGCGGAAAAAAGTTTGAAAGAATGGCTTCGTATCCCATTCCTGAAAAGCTTTTAAAAGACCCTAAGAAAAAGAAGGATCTTGAAGAAGCCAGCATCATTGCTATCTATACTTTTGATAACGATGTTCTTACTACAGATAATATAAACAGTAAAATTTCTAAAAACAAGAAAACCGTTTTTTTAAAACAAAGTATGTATAGCGTACTTAAAAAATCGGCCTTAATGAACAATACCATCCAATTAACGCCTTAATTATGAAGCATTTTTACACAATCATTTTTTTATTCGCCACCTATTTGTCTTTTGCACAAATTAATTCTAAACCCGATTATTTTGTTCAATTTAATGGAGATAAACTTTCTAAAAAAGTAAGCGTTGCCGAAATCCTAAATCATCCGCTTATCAGTAAATACAAGGATGGAAAAGCGAACTTAGATTTTAATAAATATGCAGCTCTTTTTCAGTTAGATCAAAAAACAAGTATTCAGGGTAATTTTACAGATAGTATTCCTTACTATCAGGTTACAATTCCCATAAAAAATAAAGAGGCAGTTAAGCAGTTTTTAATACAAGAATATAAAATTTCTAATCATCCGGATTCAACTAATGCCCAGAGCATTCAGGATTATGGCAAATATGCCATTTTTACCGCCAAAAACGAAAAAGCATCATTTGCGTGGAACGACAATTATCTGGTGATCTTTGAACTGACTAAGAAATATTTATCGCCTTATTACGATCATATTCAGCAAGACTCAACTGAAGTGCAGGAATCGTACGAAGAAACACCAGTTGAAGAAAGTACTGAAACAGCACCTGTAATAATTACTGATGTTCCTGCAAATGACACTACGATCACCAAAGAAGAGCCGGCAGAAGATTATGACTATGATATAGCGGATGCTCCTTACACCAAAGAAGAAGCTGATTTTGATTTAAAGCGTACCCAAAATCAGACTTTAATTTTAAAATCTTTGTTCGAAAATGGTTTTGTAGTGCCGGTCTCAGACAAAATAAATACAAATGCAGATATTTCGTCATGGCTCAATTATGGTTCTTTGTTTTCTACTTTAAATTCGACTTATAATACTGCACTAGCTGCCTTTGGCGGATATGATAAATTTTTACCACTCCAGAAAAACATGGGTAATTTTGTAAAAGGAATCAATCTTGATTTTTATTTTGATAATGATAATGCAAGGATTGAAGAAGTAGTGGAATATGCAGAACCAGTTGCTAAAATCGTAAGCGAAATTTGCAATAGAAAAATCAATAAAAACATCTTTACTTACTTTCCTGGTCAAAAACCTTTGGCTTACATGTCTTATCATATTAATACAGAGGCTGCACTCGAAAAGTTCCCTTCCTTAACAACCGAATTATTTAACAGTACGAAATTGCAAAAAGAAGATGTAGCGGTGGTAATGGACTTAATATCGACAATCGTAGATGAAGAAGCCACAGCAAAGCTTTTTGACGGGGATTTAAGCTTCTTTTTGTACAACACCAAAGAAGTTGAGGTCACGGCAAAATCGTACACGTATGACGAAAATTATGAAGAGGTGGTAACAGAAAAAACCACAAAGAAAACAGTTCCGCTGTTTTCGATGATTTTTACATCGACTCATCCCACATTTGGAGACAAACTTTTGCAATTGGGCGTTCGAAAAAACATGCTAGTTCAAAAAAACAATTATTATATGATTGCGGGAACCAAAGAATATGGTGATTTGTTTGTAATGAAAGACAAAGATGTGGTAATAGTAGCAAATACACTCGATTATTTTAATACAGGAAACGGAACATTTGCAAGTGAAGCTAAAAAAAGTTTAAAGAAAAACTATGTTGTTGGAAAAATGAATATAGCTGAAACAGTGAACGCATTTAGCGAAGCCAATAAGACTAAAGCCGATCTTAAAAAATTTAATATCATTTCGGAGCAATTTTCAGATGTTACTTTAGAATCTCCTAAAAAACTAATTGACAACAAATTGATATTCAGTTTAAAATTGAATTCACATAAGTCAGATAAAAACATCATTCTGCAAACCTTAGATTTAGCACAGCAACTGACTTCAAATAACTAGAAACTATATATTGAAAAAGCCCGAAAAATCAAATTTTCGGGCTTTTTTATGTTTTTAATTTGAATGTTTATTTTACAGAAGCTTCGTAAATCTCTTTAATAGTGGTTTCGAGAGTAGTGTTAAAATCACTTTCAGACTGTCCAGCTGTAAGTCCTTCAGACAGTGCTCTGGAAAAACTCGCAATTAATCCGTGGTTTTTTGCCAGTTTTTGATTGGCTTCTTCCCGGGAATATCCACCAGATAAAGCGACAACACGCACCACATGCGGATCATTCATTAATTCACTATAAAAATTATCTACGGTTGGAATAGACAATTTCAACATCACTTTTACATCTTTATCTAAGCTGTTTAGTTGTTTTAGAATTTCATCCTTAAGAATTTGCTCTGATTGTTCTTTATCAGTACTCAAAATATCAACTTCAGGCTCTATAATGGGTACAAGACCTTTGTTGAAAATTTGCTTTCCAATTTCGAATTGTTGCTGAACTATTTCGCGAATACCAGTTGCATTTGCTTCTTTGATAACAGATCGCATTTTAGTACCAAAAACATTTTTTTCTACCGCACGGTCTAATAATTCGTCTAAATTAGAAATCGGTTTCATTAACTGAACGCCGTTTTCAAGGTCTGCAAGTCCTTTGTCTACTTTCAAAAATGGAACTATATTTTTTTGCTCCCATAAAAAGTCGGCAGTCCATTGACCATCAATTTTACGATCCATTGTGTTTTCAAACAAAATGGCTCCCAAGATATAATCGCTTTTAAAAGCAGGACTTTTGATTATTCTGGTTCTCATTTCATGTACAAGCGTATACATTTCTTCATCATTTGCAAAGCTGTCTTCCAAAACGCCGTATAGCGATAATGCCTTTGGTGTGCTGCCGCCGCTCTGATCTAATGCCGCAATAAATCCTTTTCCGGAATGCATGCGATTTAATTGCTCCTCGTTTATATTTTCCATAATTATGAGTTTTAGTTCTATAAGTTCCTCTAATTTAGGGATTTTTTTGCTTATGGCTTGCTATGGTGAAGATTTCTTAAAGGCCAATTTTCTCATTTACCTTATCGTAGACCTGTTTTACCTGTTGTGGAGGATCAAATCGGTAACCGACAGAGATTTTAAATGTTGAAATATTGTCGTTTAGTCGGGCTTCTGTTCTTTCGTCTTGAGAAAAATTGATGGAGTTCAGACTTGTGTAGGCAAAAAAACGATCGTTGTTATATGCAATCTTCAAATTAATATCCAACTGATACAATGCTGAGGTATCTCCGTCAAGATCATTAATTCCAGCGCCCAAAGCTATTCCGGCACCAATTAAAACGCGATCGCTGATCACAAAATTATAAAAATAGGAGGGAGCTAATGTAAAAACATACATATCTCCGGGTGAAGAGTTGGGAGTGTTTAAATCGAGATTGGTGTAGTAAAAGGAAAAAGTGGGAATAAAACTTCCCGAACTTTTGGTTTGCCACTCGTTTTGGCTTACCAGCGTTTTAAAAGAAAATTTATCATTGAAAATATAAGCCGTCGATCCGCCAATTTTGGTGGTACGCATTTGAGGAAGCTGAGCCGTTATATTGTCTTCACTAATGTAAAATCCTTTTTGATTGATGAACGTGAAGGACTGCATCCATTTTTTATAATAAAAACGGGTATTGAAATTAAAGTTTTTAGAATTTGAATCGCCTTTATTACCGCTCAAAAATTTTGGAGCAAAACCAATAGTAACATCAATAATTTTATAATTTAAAGTAAAACCAATCTGCTCTCTTCGATTTGGAATAAGATCAACATAAATTTTTGGATCCTGAATATCCGAAGTAATCTGAAAATTATTAGAAGTATCTAAATAATAAATACTTGCTGTAATTTTATCATTATATGATTTAATATAGGGATTTTGCAAAGAATCGTTTTGAGCAAAACATCCCAAAATACCTGTGAAAAAAGCTATATGAGCTAGTTTTAGATTCATAAATTTAATTCTGTAATAAAAATTAAATAGCTAATTTAACAAATCCAAACCTATGAATCTAAAATAATGTTGGTACATGTTTTTATTAATTAAACCCAATCAATTTGATTCTGCAAAACATTTATCAATTTCTCTTCTTCACTTCCGGCTTCCGGATGATGATCGTAAACCCATTGTACATGTGGAGGTAAACTCATCAGAATACTTTCGATTCTGCCATTGGTTTTTAAACCGAATAAAGTGCCTTTGTCATGAACCAGATTAAACTCTACATAGCGGCCACGACGGATTTCCTGCCACGTTCTGTTTTCTGGAGTATATTCGAGATGCTTTCGTTTTTCTACAATAGGAACATACGCTTGAAGGAAACTATTTCCAACTTCAGAAACGAAATTGAACCAGTTTTCCATCGACATTTGTTCATTTGCTTTGCAATAGTCAAAGAATAAACCACCAATTCCACGGGCTTCATTTCGGTGTGCATTCCAGAAATAAGCGTCGCATTGTTTTTTATATTTCACGTAAAACTCCGAATTGTGTTTGTCGCAAGCCGTTTTACAAGTCTGGTGAAAATGTTTTGCATCTTCTTCAAACAAATAATAAGGCGTTAAATCTTGTCCGCCACCAAACCATTGCTGAATTACATTTCCGCTTTCATCATACATTTCAAAATATCGCCAATTGGCGTGCACAGTAGGAACCATAGGGCTTTTGGGATGAATTACCAAACTTAGGCCACAGGCAAAAAAATCAGCTTCACCAACGCCAAACATCTTTTGCATCGTTTCTGGCAATTGGCCGTGAACCGCAGAAATGTTTACACCACCTTTTTCAAAAACTGAACCATTTTCAATAACGCGCGTTCTTCCGCCGCCTCCTTCAGGGCGTTTCCAAAGATCTTCACGAAATTTAGTAGTTCCGTCAACAGCTTCTAGTCCAGCGCATATTTGATCTTGTAAATTTTGTATGTACGCGTAAAATTTATCTTTCATATTTGTTCTTTATTTTCAGGTATAATATTATGATATTTGAATTCAACATTCATATCAAAAACTATTACAGTATTCTTTTTGTAAACACCACATATTATCTCTCAGAGGTGCTATATTCTGATTTAAGCAATCCGAAATAAACAGTATTCTGCAATTCGCCATCACCATTTCTAAATTCATCTCGTAAAATTCCTTCTTGTTTGAAATTGTGTTTTAATGCAATGCGTTGGCTTGCCAGATTAATTTCTGATGTGCAGATAAAAACCTTGTTCATCTTCAGGTCATTAAAACAAAAATGCAAGGCATGAGAAACCATTTTCGATGTAATTCCATTGCCTTGATATTCTTCATCGGCAAAATAACCTAATTCACATTTTAAAATGCGATAATCAATGGTTTTTACACATAAGTAGCCAATTAAAACATTCGTCTTAATGTGACGTGCATAAAAGTAAAAACCTTCTTTATTTTTTTCTTTGTCAAGGCTGAATGCCAAAAAATTATTTGCTTTTTTTAAGGAATCTGAATTGGCAAGAGTCACCGGAAAAGTTTTTCCTATGTGATTTCTGTTTTTATCTACCAATTTGTAAAATTCCTGAAGAAGAATATGTTCAATTCGGTCTATTTTCCACTCGGTCGAATCCATATTATTGATTTTTAGCCGAAGCGATTTTTATATTTATGGAGAAAGAAAAAACCTTGCTTTCCTTTTGAATATATTGGTAAATTGCCAAAGCCTTATCTTTAAAATCATAATTTTCAACTTTAGAAAATGCCATCAAAAAATCGGCAAACTGCTCTAATTGACTATAATCTAAATGACAACGAACTAGTAGTGCAATTAATTCTTCATTTTCATAATTCAATAAAGACGGAATGTTTAAACCGAATTCCTTAAGCTGATTTTCTACATCCAGTTTTAATTCATCTGAAAAAGGATGAGGTACAAAGTCAAGAGAGCGCAATGTTTTTAAGACATTGTCGATTCTGATACTTTCTTCGTCTCTTAATCCTTTATTGAGCATGATTTATTGTTTTTAATCAGATTTAAATTTCTGATTATAAGTTGTTCGACTGAAATTAATTTTTTCGAAAGAACCATTGTTTCTTCCAAAAAGGCGATTAATAGTTCTGTAGATAAAATAAATTACCGGCAACGAGTAATATATAAATCCCATGCATATTGGCACGTATGGCTTGTCTATAAATAATCCGCTTGATTTTACAGTATCAAAATAATGAGATTTTTCTAAGAAATCTTCTGTTAGTCCAAATTTAGGAATTAAACCGTTTCCAAAACACACTGCAAAAATTAAAAAGAAATAAAAAATGGCTTTTCCTGCAGATTTTCCCATTTGAATAGCCCTAACTTCCGGACTAACATTTGAAAAAGCAAATCGCATTCGATTTAGAACCGTTAGCAAATAGATATATAAAATATTGGTATTGATTACAGAATGTTGAAAAGCCAATGCAAACAATCCATAAAAGGGAAAAAAGATTAAAAGTGACCATTTTTTAGGCATAACGGCCATAAAAACACCAGAATGCACCATAATAAATTCGAAAGCCATTAAGATAGCCAAATCATTTATCAAACTAACATCATGTTGTTCCGGATGTATCCAAACCATCAAAAAAACAGTGGCATAGTAGGCCTGAAAGCCATATTCTACAAAAGAAAACGGAGAGTTTCTTGAAAAATTTAGGTTGGCAAACATCTGATAATGTTTATTAGTGTGTATTTTAGTCGCAGTTGTCAGCTGTGTAAAACTGAAAACTGCGACAAATTACTGTAAGCTATTGATTGTATTCCTTCACCGCATCAATGAATGCTTTTGCGTGATCTACCGGGATATTTGGCAGGATACCATGTCCTAAATTGACAACATATTTATCTTTTCCGAATTCATCGATCATTTCGTGAACCATTTTCTTGATAGTCGGAATTGGAGAAAGCAATCTTGACGGATCGAAATTTCCTTGTAAAGTAATATTTCCACCAGACAAATAACGCGCATTTCTAGCCGAACAGGTCCAGTCTACACCAAGCGCTGAAGCTCTACTTTTTCCCATTTCGCCAAGAGCGAACCAACATCCTTTTCCGAAAACAATAACCGGTGCATGATCGGCTAGAGCCTCTACGATTTGGTTGATATATTTCCATGAGAATTCCTGATAATCGACTGGAGAAAGCATTCCGCCCCACGAATCAAAAATCTGTACGGCATCAACTCCCGCTTTTACTTTTTCCTTTAAATATAGAATAGTTGTATCTGTAATTTTTTGTAATAAAGTGTGTGCTGCAGCTGGGTTTGAAAAACAGAAACCTTTTGCAGTATCAAAACTTTTAGAACCTTTTCCTTCCACTGCATAACAAAAGATTGTCCATGGTGAACCTGCGAAACCAATTAAAGGTACTTCGTCGTTCAGCATTTCTTTCGTCAATTTAATGGCATCCATTACATAACCTAAGCTTTCCTGAATGTCCGGAACATATACTCGGTGAACATCAGCCAGCGAACGGATAGGATTTGGTAAAAACGGACCGAAATTTTCTTTCATCAACACTTCGATTCCCATTGCCTGAGGCACAACTAAAATATCTGAGAATAAAATCGCTGCATCGGGAGCAATTCTGCGAATTGGCTGCACGGTGATTTCAGCGGCTAATTCCGGAGTCTGACAACGGGTAAAGAAATCGTATTTGTCACGCAAAGCGATAAATTCAGGTAAATATCTACCAGCTTGTCGCATCATCCATACCGGAGGACGTTGAACAGTTTCTCCTTTTAATGCTTTTAAAAATAGGTCGTTTTTTAACATGTTTTTTATTTTAGGTGCAAAGGCACAAAGTGACAAAGTTGCAAAGGTTTATTTATATTCAGTAATTACATCTTCAATTACATCCTCAACCGTTGGCTGATCTGCAATGATAATGTTTTTGGTGATTTTATGTAAAGCGTCTGCAGTGGTTTCTCCAATGCAAAAGCAGGTTTCTTTTTTAATGGTATTATCTTTTAAATAACTTTCAACCCCAGAAGGACTAAAAAACAAGATAGCGTCTATAGCAGTTTTGATTTTTTGAGGTGTTAATGATGTATCGTAAACCTGAATTTCATTAAATTTTACTTCAGCTTCTTTCAATGCCTGTGGTAAGGTTTCTCTGCGGAGGTTTCCGCTGAAAAAAGTAAAACTTTCATTGCGGTAGATTAAAGTGATAATTTCTGCTAAATCAGATGCATAACCCGTGTAAGCGACGACATTAAAGCCATTTTCAGAAAGTAAAATTTTTGTTTTCAGTCCAACGCAAAAAACATTTTTACTTTTTAATTCTTCCGCTTTTGGATTTGATAAAATACTGTGAACGGCGTTTTGACTGGTAAAAATCAAGTTTTCGTTGAGGTCTTTTAATTCAAACGTTTTGTTTTGAGTCTGAATAAAATCGGTATCAATAATTTCTAAATTAGCATTTAGCAACGCTTGTTTTTGTTCGCCTGATAACTTTTTAGTTGATAATATCTGAATTGATTTTGCCATTATTTTTTAAGAGATTCTTTAATAAATTGCATCAATTCGGTTCCGCCATTGTTTAAAATTTCCTGTGCCGAATGAAAACCTAATTTCTTCCATTCTGAAATATCAACTGTTTTTTCGATTTCCAGTTTTTGTTTTCCATCCACAGAAAGTAAAACGCCCTGAAAATGCAAGGTATCCTGATCTTCATTATACGTTACTAAGGCACCAATTGGGGCAGTACAGCCACCTTCAAGCGTTCTTAAAAACTGACGTTCAATATAGGTACAAATTTCTGTTTCAATATGATTTAATTGCGAAAGAGCATCAAGCGTATAATTGTCATTTTCCATCGCCACAACAAGCATTGCTCCTTGTGCAGGTGCGGGAACCATCCAGTCTAAGTTAATATAATTTTCCGGTTTTAAGTTAATGCGCTCCAGACCTGCAGCAGCAAAAACAGCTCCGTCCCAATTATTGTCTTTAAGTTTTTGCATGCGAGTGTTCACGTTTCCGCGTAAATCCACAACAGTATGATTGGGGTATTTATTAAACCACTGCGCCTGGCGGCGTAAGCTTCCGGTTGCAATAGTGCTGGGAGTATTGAAATCGGCATTTTCTTTATGAACCAAAATATCGAGAACATTTGCTCTTTCCAGAACTGCTGCCTGAACAATTCCTTTTGGTAAAGCGGTAGGAACATCTTTCATCGAATGCACTGCAATATCACAATCGCCATTAATCATGGCAATGTCCAGCGTTTTGGTAAAAATTCCGGTAATTCCTAACTCGTAAAGCGGTTTATCCAGAATAATATCGCCTTGAGATTTTACAGCGACAATTGAGGTTTTATAACCTAAATCATTTAGTTTTTTCTCGACAGTGTGTGCTTGCCAAAGTGCCAATTCGCTATCGCGAGTTCCTATTCTGATTGTTTTTTCAGTCATGTTTTAATTTTTTACCATTAAGATATTAAGGTAATTAAGCTTTCTTTCTCGAAGAACATTACACTTAACTTTCTTAATATCTTAATGGTTCAAATATTTTAATCTATTAATCTTGCAAAATAATCATTTACAAGAGGTTTCATTGATTTTGTTATGTTCAATGTATTGAAATTAATTAGCAAGCCTTGAGGTCTTTGCAATAATTTCATGTAAGTTAGCAATTGTGCTTCGTGAATTGGTAAAAGGTTTTCAATTGCCTTTAATTCAACAACCACACAGTCATTTACAAGTAAATCGATTCTTAAGTCAGATTCTAACTCAAGGTCATAATAATCAATTTTAACTACTAATTGTTGTTTAACATCATATCCGTTTTGTTCTAATTCGTATTTGAGGCATTGTTCATAAATGCTTTCTAAAAGTCCAGGTCCTAATGCTTTATGCACTTTTATGGCAAAACCTGTTATTTCATAAGCCAACTGCGTAACCTCTTTTTTTGTCATAGAACTTTCTATTCTTTTTTTATTCTTTTTACCATTAAGATATTAAGTTAGTTAAGGTTGAGTCATATAAACACAAAGCTTAATTTATTTATCTACGCTTAATGATTTTGTTTTTTTAAGCTAAAGCTTAACTAACTTAATATCTTAATGGTAAAAACCAAAATTTTAAGATGCTTTTATTTTGAAGACTTTTTCGATCCATTCGATGCTTTCATCGACCATGGTGTCGTCGTCTTTTAAATGATTGGCAAAATGTGTAGTGATTTTTTGAATGATTCTGTTGCTGATAATTTCGGCTTGTGCTTCATTAAAATCGGCAATTTTTCTGCTTTGAAAATTCAATTCAGAATTTTTGATCGCATTCAGTTTGTCCTTTAGCGCATTGATTGTTGGTGCAAATTTTCTGCCTTTCATCCAAACGACAAATTCTTCTTTGATTTCTTCAATAATAGCTTCAGCTGCCGGAATATGTAATTTTCTGTTTTCTAATGTTTCATCTGTCAATTGAGACAAATAATCCATGTGAATCAAAGTTACACCTTCTAATTCTTCTACGTTTTCGTGGACATTTTTCGGAATAGACAAATCCAGAATCAACAAAGGTTTTTTAAGATTCAAAATAGCTTTGTCTACAGTTGGGTTTTGTGCGCCGGTTGCTACAACAACAACATCGGCTTTTTGAAGTTCTAAGTGCAGTTCAGAATAATCTTTAACAATCAAATTCAATTTTCCGGCCAATTTCTCAGCCTTGTCTTTAGTTCGGTTGATTAAAGTAATATGTTCGTTTTTTGTATGTTTTACTAAATTCTCACAAGTATTTCTTCCAATTTTTCCTGTTCCGAAAAGAAGAATGTTTTTATTACTGATGTCTTCTACGTTTTTAAGAATGTACTGCACAGATGCGAAAGAAACAGAAGTGGCACCAGAACTAATCTCTGTTTCGTTTTTAATTCTTTTGCTCGCCTGGATTACCGCATTTACCAACCTTTCCATAAAAGTATTGGCTAAACCCATAGATTTTGAGTGCGAAAAGCTGGTTTTAATTTGAGATATAATTTCAAAATCGCCCAGGATCTGACTGTCTAAACCAGTTCCTACGCGAAACATATGATTAATTGCTTCTTGATTTTTGTAGACAAAACCCACTTTTTGAAAAGCTTCAACAGAACCATTACTATTGTCGCAGATCAATTTTATCAATTGAAAAGGATGCTCTGCAAAACCATAAATCTCGGTTCTGTTGCAGGTCGAAGTGACAACTAAACTCTCTATTCCATCGCTTTTAGCTTGTTCAAGCAATCGCGTTTTCGCAACCGCATCCAAACTAAATTGACCTCTGACCTCAGCATCAGCTTTTTTATAACTCAAACCAACTGAGTAAAAATAAAGGTGTTTCGGTACGTTATTGTTTTCCATAAATTCACTTTCATAAAAGTGCAACAAAATTATTACTATAGTATCGATAAAAGTAACGCTGAAAGTACTTTTTGTATCGCTACATGTTTTTTTAATTCTAAACCGCTGTTTTTTCTTAAAAAGAAGTACTTTTGTAGCAAAATCAAGTCTTTATAACTAATTTGTTTAGAGTCATTCTAAATAACATTTGTTCAATTGTTTGATTTTAGTCTAAAAAAAATATCGCTATGAGTTCTCAAGAAGTTATAAAAATTGAAGACGACTTTACGCTGATTCGTTTTCAAAACGATGGACCTTCTCCTTTTTCTGCCCAGCATGAAATAGGTACTGGCCTGATACAGTTTCACTTCGGGATAAAAGGCAATGCCAAATTTTTATTCAATCAGGGTTCTTATTCTTTAGATCTGAAAGAAGAAAAATCATTGCTTTTGTACAATCCACAGAAAGAATTGCCGCTAAATTTAGAGTTAGCCCCAAATTCATGGGTTATTTCTGTAATTGTATCGATCAAGAAATTTCATGCGTTGTTTTCTTCAGAAGCCGATTATATTACTTTTTTGAGTCCTGATAATAAGGACAAAAAATATTATAACGAAGGAAATATCAGTCCTTCTATGGCTATCGTATTAAGTCAATTGTTTCATTATAACCTTCATCCATCGATAAAAAACCTTTATTATAAAGGAAAAGGATATGAATTGCTGAGTTTGTATTTTAACAGAACAGAAGATCCAAACGCAGAACAATGTCCGTTTTTAATCGATGAAGATAATGTATTGAAAATCCGAAAGGCCAAAGAAATTATCATCGCCAATATGGCTGAACCGCCCGGGTTGCAAGAGCTGGCCGATGAAATTGGTTTGAATTTGAAAAAACTCAAAATGGGTTTCAAACAAATTTATGGTGATACGGTTTACGGCTTTCTTTTCGATTACAAAATGGATTTCGCCCGAAAATTACTGGACAGCGGATCTTATAATGTGAACGAAGTAGGATTGAAAATAGGGTATAGCACCGGAAGTCATTTTATTGCGGCGTTCAAGAAAAAGTTTGCCACAACTCCGAAAAAGTATTTGATGTCGATTAATACGAATGTATAATGGAAACAGCAATATTAGGAGATCATCAGGAATATGAAGAAGAAAAATTCGAAGAAGTTGTACTGCGGTATAATCGATTTGGTAAAGAACTTTATAATGTAATTAAAGAGGAATTGCCTAACGTGTTCAAATATTTGAAATATTATAAAGGAACAAAAAGTACTGAAAAATGTGTTTTTGGTGCTGAACCTGAAAATAGTTATGCGATCTATAATGACGGAAATATTCTGTTCTCGATTCAATTAGAACCTGAGTGTGAAGTAATTTGTTTGAATAATTGGAAAACTCAAATTGAAATTGGAGATTGGGATAATAACGATTATTACAAACAATCAATTGAGTTTATAAGAACACAATTTTTGATACATGATTAACAAATCGATTTTTGATATTCAACAATAAATAAAAAATAATAAATATCATATTTCTAAAAAGGTACATATAATACTTTTGACGAAAATTAAAAAAAACAAATGCTTATAGCCCAAAGCTTAAAGCCTAAAAGCAAGAAAAAATAATGAAAGGCGTATTATTAGTAAACTTAGGATCTCCGGAAAGTCCAACAGCAAAAGATGTAAAACCCTATTTAGATGAATTTTTAATGGATAAGTACGTGATCGACGTTCCTTATTTATTAAGAGCATTATTGGTTAGAGGTATTATTTTAAGAAAAAGGCCAGAGGAGTCTGCACACGCTTACGCGAAAATTTGGTGGGATGAAGGTTCTCCGTTAGTGGTGTTGTCAGAAAGAATGCAAAAGAAAGTACAGCCTTTAGTAAATGTACCGGTTGCGTTGTCAATGCGTTACGGAAGCATGACGATTGAAAAAGGACTTCAGGAATTGCACGATAAAGGTGTTACAGAGGTATTGCTTTTTCCTTTGTATCCGCAATATGCCATGGCTTCAACTTTGACAATTTTGGTTAAAGCAGAGGAAATCCGTAAAAAGAAATTTCCAGAAATGACTTTTACAGATGTTCCGGCATTTTACAACAAGCCGGATTATATCAAGAACCTAGCAGATTCGATTCAAAAGCATTTAGTTGGCTTTGATTACGATCATTTGCTTTTTTCTTATCACGGAATTCCGGAACGTCACATCCGCAAAACAGATGTAACGAAATCGCACTGTAAAATTGATGGTTCTTGTTGTAATACACCTTCGCCGGCGCACGATTTTTGTTACCGTCATCAATGTTATGAAACAACTAAGCAAGTCATCAAGTTATTAGGACTTCCGGAAGATAAATACAGTCTGACTTTTCAATCGCGTTTGGCGGGCGATAAATGGCTGGAGCCTTACACAGATGTTGAAATTGATAAAATGCCAGGAAAAGGAATTAGAAATCTGGCGGTTGTAACGCCTGCATTCGTTTCAGATTGTTTAGAAACTTTAGAGGAAATCGCGATGCGCGCCAAAGAAGATTTTGAAAAGAATGGTGGAGAACAATTTATGGCCATTCCATGTTTAAATGATGATGATGAGTGGTGCGAAACTGTTGGGAATTGGATCAACGATTGGGCTAAAAAATAAAATAGAGAATAGAGGCAAGAGTAAATAAAATAGACTTATAAATGGACGCAAGGTTGTGTTCAAAATAATATTTGTTTCGAGTTTCAGGTTTCAAGTTAAAAGCAACTTTGAGAAAAACCTGAAACTTGAAACCTGAAACAAATAAAAATGGAATACTACAACTACTTAAAATCGCTACATTTAATTTTTGTAATTACTTGGTTCGCCGGCTTGTTTTATATTGTGCGTTTGTTTGTCTATCAAATCGAAGCCAGTCAAAAACCATCACCTGAAAAGGAAATCCTGCAGGCGCAATACAAAATAATGACCTATCGTTTGTGGTACATTATTACATGGCCATCGGCAGTTTTGGCCAGTATTTTTGCTTTTTGGATGCTATTTTTTTCAGATGCCGGCCATGTATGGATGAAAATGCCATGGATGCATGTAAAACTGTGTTTTGTTTTTTTACTGTATTTATATCACGGAAAGTGTCATCAGATTTTCAAGCAATTGCAAAAGGATGAAGTGAAATATTCAAACAACTTCATGCGTTTATGGAATGAGGGCGCAACAATTATTTTGTTTGCTGTTGTTTTTTTAGTAGTTTTAAAAAGCGCCATCAACTGGATATTTGGTGTAATCGGGATTATTTTATTCTCGGTTTTAATAATGCTGGGATTTCGTTTTTACAAAAGAATTCGAGAAAGAAAATAGAAATTTTGCCACAAATTACACGAATTTCCACGAATTTGATCACGATCATTTAGCCACAGATTAGCAAGATTAAAAAGATTTTGTGCTTAATTTCGAAATCCGCATAATCATTTAATCTGTGGCAAAGAATAATTAGCGTAAATTCGTGAAATTCGTGGCAAAAAAACAAACAAAATGCTTAACAACTTCAAAATGTCAATGCTTTCACTGCGTACCAGGATTTTCCTGTCGATGATTGTATTGATCGTTGTGGCATCTTTTTTATTGGCTTCAATTTCGATTATTCAGTTTAAAACGGAAGCCAAAGAATACCATCAGGAACGTTTAGAACGAAAAGAAAATGCGGTAAAAGAACACATTAATTATGTTCTGGCAACGACCACTTATCCGCTAAAAACCGGAAATTTAGATTTAATTTTTAAAGATAAAATTCACGAATTAGCACAGATTCACAAAATTGAAATCAATATTTTCAGTCTGGACGGAAAACTCCTAAAATCATCAAAAGAATCATTTGCGGTTGATAAAATTGCACCGCCAATTCCGGAATACATTCTTAAATTAGTACGGTCTTCTATCGAAAAGCGCTTTGTAGACATTAAAACAATCGACGGCGTAAAGAACAGATCTTCCTATAGTTTAATTAAAGACGAAAAATTCAAGCCACTCGGAATTCTAAATCTTCCGTATTTAGAAGATGACGGTTATTATGATAACGAGTTAAATACATTTCTGATTCGCTTAAGCCAGGTGTATTCTTTTATGCTGATTGTGGCTTTTGCCTTGGCTTATTTCCTTTCGACTTATATTACAAAATCATTAAAAACAATTTCGGACAGATTAGAAGAAACTAATTTAGATCAGAAAAACGAGAAAATTGTTTTAGAGGCCAACAGCAAAGAAGTCAACTTCCTGATAAAGGCATATAACGGAATGGTGGACAAACTCGAAACCAGTGCTATAAAATTAGCGCAAAGTGAACGTGAAGAAGCGTGGCGCGAAATGGCAAAACAAGTAGCACACGAAATTAAAAATCCGCTTACGCCGATGCGATTGACCGTGCAAAGTTTTCAGCGAAAATTTGACCCGTGTCATCCCGATGTAAAGCAGAAAATGAACGACTATTCCGAAACCTTAATTCAGCAAATTGATACAATGACGGCTGTCGCTTCGGCTTTTTCAAACTTTGCTTCGATGCCGGCACAACAAAATGAAACGTTGAATGTTGTTGAGGTTGTAGAACTGGCCTTGGATATTTTTAATGAAGATTATATCTCTTTTCAAAGTGATGAGGGAGAAATTATCTCCAAAATGGACCGTACTCAATTGATTCGTGTAATTACCAATTTGGTTAAAAATGCAACACAGGCAATTCCTGAAAGTCAGTTTCACAAATCGATTGTGGTGACAGTAAAAAGACAAAATGACAACGTTGAAATTGCCGTAACAGACAATGGAATCGGAATTCAGAAACAAGATAACGGCAGAATCTTTGAACCAAAATTTACAACCAAAACCAGCGGAATGGGACTTGGGCTTGGAATTATAAAAAACATTATAGAAAATTACAAAGGAACAATTACCTTTGAATCTACTTACGGAAAAGGAACCACATTTACAGTTTCCTTGCCAATTACAAACTCTTAAACGAATCCTCATGAATTACGAAAATATTTTAATTGCCATAGAAGATAAAATTGCTACAATTACCATTAACAGACCCACAAAACTGAATGCTTTAAACAAAGCAACGATCAGTGATTTGAGTAAAGCAGTTAAGCTATTAAGTAAAAATGAAGATGTTCGTGTCATTGTTTTAACCGGCAGCGGCGAAAAAGCATTTGTAGCCGGGGCCGATATCTCTGAGTTTGCCAACTATACGGTAGTCGAAGGAGCACAATTGGCAGCAGAAGGCCAGGAATCTTTGTTTGACTTTATCGAAAACTTAAAAAAGCCGGTTATTGCTGCCGTAAATGGTTTTGCATTGGGCGGAGGATTGGAGTTGGCAATGGCTTGTCATTTTAGAATAGCATCAGACAATGCAAAAATGGGATTACCAGAAGTAACCTTAGGGCTAATTCCCGGTTATGGAGGAACACAACGTTTGCCGCAATTAGTTGGTAAAGGGCGAGCGATGGAAATGATTATGACCGCTGCCATGATTTCTGCAGAAGAAGCAAAACAATTTGGATTAGTAAATTACGTAGTGCCTCAGGCTGAACTTTTGGCTTTTACAAACGGAATTGCCCAAAAAATAATAAAAAATGCTCCATTTGCCATTACCAAAGCAATAAAAGCCATTAACGCGAATTTTACAGACGGAAAAAATGGGTTTGATACCGAAATAAAATCATTCGGAAAATGTTTTGGAACTCAGGATTTTAAAGAAGGAACGACAGCATTTTTAGAGAAAAGAAAAGCTGAATTTACAGGAAAATAAAGTTTTACCACAGAGATACACAAAGATCTTTCACGGAGCTTCAAAAAAAGATTTTATAAAAGCTTTGTAACCTTGCGTAAATCTTTGCGGTTAAATAAATACAAAAAAAGCTTAGAGCCTCAGCCATCTCAGAACCTTAACACCTTAAAAAAAAAATGTACGAACCAATATTTGCCCTTTTTTGCGAACGCGTGAAAGAAAGTATCCAGGCCGGAACTTTTGCGAAACTTACTCTTGCCAAAACAATGGGCGATACAGAACTTAAAAACATCTATTTCAGATTGGTTTTAAATGAAGATAATACGTATTCGATTTCACTGACTTCACGCTATAAAACAGAAGAAGTTGAAAGCATTCATGGTTTAGACGAGGCTTTGATGATATTGGGTACTTACATTAAAAATCCGTTTCTAACCGCTTTATTGTTTACAACAGATAATGACCTTACTTTTAAAGTAAATAAAAAGAATGCGGGAAGCATTATCGAACAACCACCAACGTTTAAAAATGCTTCTCCTGTAATGCTGGAAATGATTGAAAAAGGGATTGTTTAAAATCAATTAGCACAAACCAATTATGGATGAACTTAAAGTGATATTATGGAGACAATTTGGAGCCGTAATAGAAATGCTCGAAAGTTCAATCTGTGTTTGTCCCGAAAGTTTTTGGGACCAAAAGGAGTTTTGGTACAATGCTTATCATACCATTTTTTGGCTGGATTATTACGCTACAAAAGAACCGGAGACCTATTCTTGTCCTGAGCCATTCTCATTATCAGAATTTGATCCAAAAGGAATTTTGCCCGAGAGAGTCTATTCAAAAAAAGAGCTGCTCGACTATCTCGAATATTCCCGTAAAAAAGTCTTTTTTTTAATTCAGGACTTAAATGAAGAAACTTCAAAAGAAAGGTTTATAACCAAAAAGAAAGATTACAATCGCATTGAAATGATACTCTATAGCATGAGGCACGCTCAGCATCATGTGGGACAATTGAATTTGCTGCTAAGACAAAATGTAGAGCTTGCGGGGCAATGGATTTCTGAAAGCTCTAAACACTATTAAGTTAAAATTGTCAATTAAAATAAGTTAAAGTTTACATTTTATTTTATTTGTAAGAAAAACGGCTTTATTTTTGCTGAAATTATGACTAAAATAATTTCAGATGAACGTTTACACAATATCAGAGCGATTGAAAAGTTTTATCTTATTTTTTTCATTACTTCCCATAATCACTTTTTGTGGTTTGCTGCTCATTCCTTTTATTTCCTTACCTTCCAATTCAGGGGCATTGCAATTCTATATATTCTGCCGCTCTTCTTCTTATTTATGCTATCTAATGCCGGTATTAATTGTTTTAAGCATAATATCCGGAGTGTTATTAATCGTAAATATTTTTGAAAGACGAGTAATATTTACCAGAGATTCTATTATCTCAAAAAACATGTTTAGCTATAAACGTTTAAAATTTAATGAAATAAAAGGTTTCATTATCAAACGTTCTGTAGTTTACATCGTTTCAAATTCAAATAAAAAATACATTAGCATAAACCTTAGCAGTCTCAACAGAGCTGATAATTTGGTTAGAAATTTAGAAATGCGATTTAAAAATCTTGATTTTAATGCAGGATAGCGCTATAATAACTTTACAAACAAATTTGAAGCGATTTTATTTGAAATAGACAGTTCTCTGCCATCTACTTTTATTTTAACCGATAAATCGAAAGATTCCTTCGAAAGAAATTCGATTTTAGAACCCAGCGCAATTTCTTGTTTGTCGAGATATTTTAAAAATTCTGATGAAGTGTCTTTTACACCCACGCAAACTCCGGTTTGATTTTCAGATAATTCAGAAAGCAACTGTTTTTCTATCTTCACAATTCGACCGCTCGCATCCGGAATAGGATCTCCATGGGGATCTTCAGTTGGGTTTCCAAGAAAATCATCTAGTCTGTTAATTAACTGTTCCGATTTAATATGTTCTAACTGCTCGGCTATATCATGAACTTCATCCCAGGTAAAATTTAGTTTTTCTACCAAAAACACTTCCCACAAACGATGTTTTCTCACAATCATTTTAGCTGCCAGCTTTCCGTTTGCTGTCAACGAAACTCCCTGATATTTTTTATAATTTACTAAATCTTTATCTGCCAGTTTTTTAAGCATATCCGTAACCGAAGAAGCTTTGGTTTCCATGATTTCTGCAATAGCGTTGGTGCTTACTTCTGTTTCCAGAGCAGCAGTTAGATGATATATTGATTTAAGGTAATTTTCTTCTGAGAAAGTCATTCTTTTTAAGGTTCAAAGTTTCAAAATTTCAGAGTTGCAAAGTATTTGTCGCTTTGTCCCTCTGGGCTTTACCATTTTATTTAACAATCAACAAAGGTATCGAAATTTTATGTCTCAATTTGTCTACCGTCGTACCAAAGACAATATCTTTTAGTCCGGTGTGGCCGTGGGTTCCCATCACTAAAATGTCAAAATTGCCCTTGTTTATAATTTTCGGAATAATGGTATTGGGTTTTCCAAAACCAAGTTCGGTTCGAATCCTGAAACCCTTCTGCGTAAGCATTTCTTTATATTCTAAAAGCAGCTTTTCGTCGATTGTTGTTTCGTGGTCATGAGCATGTATGCCATACATTAAGGCGCCAACAGTTTCAACAATATGAATCAACGTATATTCGGTATCAACTCCTCCCAACTCAAAAGCCTTGTTTAAAGCAGCTTCATCGGCATTTGAAAAATCAACTGAAATCGCAATATTTTTTAAGATTTGACTTTCCTTAGGAGAAAACTGCAGTATTAAATTATGAGGTGAATGATTTGAAATATCCAATTTTGCTTTTGTAATAAAAGGCTTGACCACAATATAAAGCAGCAATGCCAGGAATCCAAATGCGAGCGGAATAACGGTAAGCCATAAAATTATAGGATGGCTGGAACTTGCAAGCCAGGAGGTAATTTCGTCATAAACCAATTTGGCATTAAGCGAAACAATAATTAAAGCAATGATCCAGGAGGTAAATTGTGTAATTTTAGAAATATGAAACCCGTTCATTTTAGATTTGTCGCTCACAAAATGAATTAACGGAATAATAGCAAAACCCAACTGTAGGCTTAAAATAACCTGACTTAAGATCAGTAATTTTCCGGTAATGCCTTCTCCATAAATACCAATTACAATAAGTGCAGGGACAATTGCAATTAAGCGGGTTATAATTCTGCGAACCCAAGGCTGAATGCGAAATTGTAAGTAACCTTCCATAACAATTTGTCCTGCAAGTGTTCCTGTAATTGTAGAACTTTGTCCGGCAGCTATTAAGGCAACGGCAAATAAAATAGGTGCCCATTTTGTACCTAATAAAGGTTCAAGAAATTGGTGCGCATCCTGAATCTCTGCAACTTCAAACATTCCGTTTTTATGAAAAGTAGCTGCTGCCAGAATTAAAATCGCGGCATTTACAAAAAAAGCGAGATTTAAGGCAATTGTCGAATCGATCAAATTGTATTTTAAAGCTTGTTTGATTCCGGCAGGACTCCGGTCAAATTTTCTCGTTTGCACCAAAGAAGAGTGCAAGTAAAGGTTATGAGGCATTACAGTCGCACCAATAATTCCGATCGCGATATACAAAGCTGCAGAATTTGGAATAGACGGAACCAGTCCCGCGATTATTTTAGAAACTTCAGGCTCAGCAAAAATCATTTCGAAAATAAACGAAAACCCAATAATGGCAACGAGAGCAATAATAAATGCCTCCATTTTACGAATCCCTTTGTTGATCAGAAACAACAAAATAAAAGTGTCTAAAACGGTAATTAAAACACCTTCAAAAAGCGGGATTCCAAACAATAGATTAATACCAATGGCCATTCCCAGCACTTCGGCCAAATCACAGGCTGCAATAGCTATTTCGGCCAGAAAATATAAAATATAGTTAATGTATTTAGAATAGGTTTCTCGTGAAGCTTGTGCCAAATCGCGTTGCGTTACAATTCCCAAACGAGCACTTAAACTCTGCAAAAGCAGCGCCATCAGGTTACTCATCAATAACACCCATACAAGTGTGTAGCCAAATTGGCTTCCACCTGCAATATCTGTCGCCCAGTTTCCCGGATCCATATAACCAACGCTTACTAGATAAGCTGGTCCTAAAAAGGCTAATATTTTTCTGAAACCTGTTTTTTTATGCTCTGTAGCAACCGATTGGTTTACTTCTTCTAAAGATCTCGTCATTTTAAAAGTATGTTTTAACAAATATATACAAAAATTATATTCGCTGAACAATATTTTTAGGCGAGTCTAAATATTAGATGTTAGAATTTAAACAATTCGGACACAATCCTGATAAGGTAAAATTTATATCTTTTATCTTATAATTGTGTGGCATAATATAGCTAGGCTTTACATTTTCAAGACATGTAATTTCATGACAGTTCTCACAGCTAAAATGGGCATGATTATGAATGTGTACTCGTTGGTGCGAATGCGTGCATTTTGCATATTTTACAGTTCCGTCAAGATTCGAGATTTTATGAATAACATCGTCATTAAGCAATCGATCCAAGATTCTGTAAATCGTAACGCGATCACAAACATCATTCAATTGTTTTTGAATTTCCGTGTGAGACAAGGCGGTCTTAGATTTCTCAAAAACCTCTAAAACGGCCGTCTTTGCTGTAGTATTACGCGTAGTTTTCATCTTATTTTGATTTAAAATTTTAACGCAACTAAGTTGCAATTAATTTAAATGTGTATATTTGCAACATTATTGCATTAATCAAATGTATAAAAAATGAAAAAAACTACCACCTTTTTCTACGATGTATTAGGAATATCAAGCGCGACAATTTGCCTCGTTCATTGTTTGATTTTTCCACTTTTAACGATCCTTCCATTAGGCTTAAGTCATAATCCTTTTATAGATCTGATATTTGCTTTTATAGGCTTATTTGCAATTGTCAAAATTACAAAAAAATCCAGTCTTCTGGTTTCTTCTGTTTTGATTGTTTCGATGGGTTTTATTTGGATCAGCATTTTAACTGAGATTTTTACAGACATTCACCTTGATCTCATTTATTTGGGAGGAATAGGAATGATTGTCGGTCATTTAATAAATTACAAATCACACAAGAAACAAAATCATTAAAAAGATATACCTATGAAACAGAAAAATTTTGATGTAATTATTATTGGAGGAAGTTATAGCGGATTATCTGCTGCGATGAGCTTAGGGCGTTCTTTGCGTGAGGTTTTAATTATTGACAGCGGTCTGCCTTGCAACAGACAAACTCCCTATTCTCATAATTTTATCACGCAGGATGGTGAAAAGCCCGCTGTAATTTCGGCGAAAGCCAAACTGCAATTAGATCTTTATAAAACGATTCACTTTTTTCAAGGTCTTGCCACAAAAGCGGTTAAAAAGGAAAATAGCTTTGAAATTAAAACAGAATGGGGAGAAGTCTTTACATCCAGGAAAATTTTATTTGCTACAGGAGTGAGAGATTTGTTTCCAGAAATTAAGGGTTTCGCAGATTGTTGGGGAATTTCGGTTTTACATTGCCCGTACTGTCATGGTTATGAAGTCAAAAATGAAAAAACGGCCATTATTGCCAATGGCGAAGCCGGTTTTGAATATGCAAAATTAATTTCGAATTGGACTAAGGAGTTGCGATTATGTACGAATGGAAAATCGACCTTAACTGTAGAACAAACTCAAACCCTCCTCAAACATGGTGTTGTGATTTTTGAAGATGAAATCGACTCTTTTGAGCACAAGAACGGATATGTATCGTATGTAAACTTTAAAAATGAAAGTAAGGTCGACGTAAAAGCCATTTATGCACGACCGCCGTTTGAGCAGCATTGCGTTTTGCCTGAGGATTTAGGCTGCGAAATAAATGAACAGGGTTTACTTAAAGTAGATGCTATGCAAAAAACAAATGTCACGGGTATTTATGCAAGCGGCGATTGTACCACACAAATGCGATCTGTTGCCATTGCAGTTTCTACCGGTTCTTTTGCGGGAGCTGTAATCAACAAAGATCTTATCGAAGAAGATTTTTAGCCTAAACCAATTTGGCGTTCTAACTGTTGCGGTGAGCAAAGCATATTCAATTAAACTAGAATGTAACATATTGAAATAAATCGCGTTAAAAAATTTTATATCTGAATTGTTGTTTGTCAAATTTTATTTTTAGATTTGTCTAAATTTAATTTTACCACGATGAAAAATTCAATTTGGATATTGATATTGTTTAATTTACATTTTTCTTTTGCGCAGCAAACTGTCCAAATTTCAGGTTTTGTTACTGGAGAAGGAAAGAAAATAGAAGCCGCAAATGTTCATATATTGGGAACCGATTACAGAACAGTATCAGATAGTTTAGGATATTACTCTTTTGAAAATATAAGTATTGAAAATGGAAAAATTCAGGTGACAGCTACTGGATTCAAACCTGTAATACAAAAGCTTTCAATTGTAAAAGGAGAAAAACTAACTCTTGATTTTGATCTGGAAGATAACCAAAACCAACTTAATGAAGTAGTCGTTTCAGGAACTTTAAAAGCCGTAAAACGTTTAGAAAGCGCTGTGCCGGTTGAAGTTTATTCGCCCACTTTTTTTAAAAAAAATCCAACGGCGAGTATTTACGACGCGCTTCAAAACATAAATGGAGTTCGTCCGCAGTTAAATTGTGGTGTTTGTAATACAGGAGACATTCATATAAACGGTTTAGAGGGGCCGTATACTTTGGTTTTGATCGACGGAATGCCAATTGTTAGCAGTCTTTCTACGGTTTATGGTTTATCTGGAATTCCGAATTCATTGGTAGAACGTATCGAAATCGTAAAAGGTCCTGCATCTTCCCTTTACGGAAGTGAAGCAGTTGGAGGTTTGATCAACATCATCACTAAAAACACTACTAATGCTCCGGTTTTTTCTGCCGATTATTTTACGACGACTTACTTTGAAAGCAATCTTGATTTGGGGATGAAATTTAAAGTCGGAAAAAAAGCAACTTCTCTGGTAGGCGTTAACTATTTCAATTATGATCAGGTTATTGATAGAGACAAGGATAATTTTACTGATGTTACACTTTCTGAAAGAGTTTCGGTTTTTAACAAATGGAGTTTTCAGCGAAACCATAATCGCCTTTTTACGATTGCAGCACGTGCCATGTACGAAGATCGCTGGGGCGGAGATGTTCTGTGGGAGAAAAAATACAGGGGAGGCGACGAAATTTACGGCGAAAGTATTTACACGAAAAGAGCCGAATTGATTGGAAGTTATCAGTTGCCTTTTGAAGAAAAACTGATGCTTTCATTTTCAGGAAATGTGCATTATCAGGACAGCCGCTACGGAACGACCTCTTATATTGCGAATCAAAAAATTGGTTTTCTGCAATTGACCTGGGATAAAAAATTGGGCAGAAATGATTTTCTTGCCGGAATTGCCACACGATACACGTATTATGACGATAATACGCCAGCCACAAATAAAGCCGAAAGTACCTGGCTACCCGGAATTTTTGTTCAGGACGAAATAACGATCTCGCCAAAAAGCCAGGTTCTGTTGGGTGCACGATACGATCATAATTCTATTCATGGTTCAATTTTTACCCCAAGACTGGCCTACAGATTTAAGGCAAATGAAAATACGATATTTAGACTGAACGCGGGAACCGGATTTAGGGTTGTGAATTTATTTACCGAAGATCATGCCGCGCTCACTGGTTCACGAGACGTCGTGATCGCCAATAATCTTAATCCCGAAAAATCTGTCAATGTAAATTTGAATTATATTCAGAAAATAAATCTTGATGATGGAACTTTTATCGGAATTGAAACTACAGCTTTTTACACCCGTTTTAGCAACAAGATTATTTCAGATTACGAAACTGATCCCGATAAAATCATTTACGACAATATAGAAGGTTATGCCGTCAGTCAGGGAATAAGCACCAATGTCGATGTCAATTTTACAAATGGTTTAAAATTTATTTTGGGAGCAACGGTTTTAGACAATAAAAATGTTCAGAACGGCTTTTCTGAAAGACCCTTTCTAACCGAAAAATTCACCGGAACCTGGAGTATTTCATATAAAATAGAACCCTTAAAGATATTGGTAGATTATACCGGAAACCTCTACAGCCCTATGAAATTGCCGTTGTTGAATGAGCATGATCCAAGAAACCCGAATTCGCCCTGGTACAGTATTCAGAATATTCAGTTCACTTATACAGGCTGGAAAAATTTTGAAATTTATTCCGGAATCAAAAATTTACTGAACTTTACTCCAAAACAAAATAATCCATTTTTGATTTCGAGAACAAATGATCCTTTTGATAAAAATGTGCAATACGATGCAGCGGGAAAAGTTTTGGTAACACCAGACAATCCATACGGCTTGACATTTGACACGACTTATGTTTACGGACAAAACCAAACAATCAGCGGCTTTTTTGGATTACGATATAATTTGAGATAAAATACAGGCCACAGTGGCCTTTCCAATTCATAAGCTTCTCCAGAATTCTCGGTACTTTAAAAATGACAATCGACCCATTAGAAAAAACAAAAATGAAAAAGCTAGCGTTTCTCATCTTCTTTTTTGGGATTACTTCAACAGGATTCTGCCAGCTCAAAGGCAGGACTTTTGAGGAAATAGATACTTTGCAGCAAATTCAAAAGCGAAAAATCATGGTCTTCATTCATACAGATTGGTGTCAGTTTTGCCAACGAATGAAGCAAACCACTTTTAAGAATCAGGAAATTATTGAAAAAATAAACTCCCATTTCTATTTTATTGATTTTAATGCAGAAGTAAAAAGCGATATTATCTTCCATAATCAGCTATTTAAATTCAGACCTTCGGGCAATAATGTGGGTGTTCATGAACTGGCTTTGCAGCTCGGAACAATCGATAATCAAATTGTATATCCTGTTTTATGTGTTTTGAATGAGAAATATGAAATTATCCTTCAGTACAACAACTATTTAAATGTAAAGGATTTTAAACTTCTTTTAGAAAAATTGAACGAATAAAATTTCTTATTTTTGAGTATGAATTCTTCACCAATCAAACACTTCGATTACATTTTTACAGGAGCCGGACTCGCATCTTCGATGACGGTTTATAAAATGATATTATCCGGAAACTTCTCAGACAAAACCATTTTGCTTTTAGATCAGGATTCAAAAAAAGCAAACGACAGAACCTGGTGTTTTTGGGCCAAAGAGGTAAATTTATGGACTTCTGTTGTTTCTAAAAAATGGGATTCGGCTTTATTTGCCAACACCACTTTTAATCGTGATTTGGCGTTGAAGCCCTATCAGTACAATAAAATCGATGGTCTTGATTTTTATAATTTTGTTTTGGATGCAATTTCAAAACAGCCGAACATTACTTTTTTAAACGAAAAGGTAACCGATATTAATGAACTTGAAACCCATGTTTTTGTGGGTACAGAAGAAAGTCGATATACTTGTCAATATGTATTCAATAGTATTTATACAAAGGCTTTCGCCGAAAGTCAGACGCAATATCCCGTTTTGCAACAGCATTTTGTGGGCTGGTTTGTAAAATCAAAAAACGAGATTTTCAATTCGCAACAAGCCACCTTCATGGATTTTTCTGTCGATCAAAAAGGAAATACAAGGTTTATGTATGTTTTGCCGACTTCTAAAACCGAAGCTTTGGTAGAATATACCTTGTTTTCTGAGAAACTGCTACCGAAAGAAGAATATGAAAATGAGATTCAGCTTTATCTGAAAAAACTCGGATCAGATCGATATGAAATTCTCGAAAAGGAGCAGGGAAGCATCCCGATGACCTGTTACCCTTTTTGGAAGAAAAACACGAAACGCGTTTTGAATATTGGTACGGCAGGCGGTTGGACAAAAGCAAGTACTGGATATACATTTAAAAATTCGGATAAAAAGTCTTCAGAACTGGTTCAGTTTCTTCAAAATAAAAAATCTGCAGAAGAACTCAAAATGTCTTCATTTCATAAAAAAAGCCGCTTTTGGTTTTATGATTTACTGCTTTTAGACATACTTTACCATCATAATGAATTAGGAAGTTCTATCTTTTCGTCCATGTTTAGAAAAGGAAATCCTGCTTTGATCTTTAAATTTTTAGACGAAGAAACAAGTTTATTTGAAGATTTTAAAGTGATTTTAAAATGTCCTAAAATGCCGTTTATAAAAGCGTTGTTCAGGGTTTTATTTTAAAATTCAATCTATATATAGCTTCATCGCTTTTTTGCGAATAGGCAAAAGAACGCTCAGCATCTTACTATTTTTCTGAGCTTCCATTTTTAATGCCCTCTAATTCTTAAAAAAAAAAGTTTTATCTCGCTATTTATTTTACTAATCTCAAAAATTAAAAAAGTCCTAATCTTGTATTTTAAAAGCTTCTTGAGGAGATTTAAAAAACAAATCGGCCTGTAAATTTGCACATTCTAAAACAATATCAATTGCTTATTAGAAATCATAGTTTGCCTCTGGTGAAAGGAAACGAAATGAAGGAGAGTAGAAAAGAATACAAACTTAAAAATGATAATGTAAATCGAAAAAGAACTCATCTTTGACGACACATTATTGCCTGTTTATGAAAAGTAAAAAACAACTGGACTTTGATGTAGAAACTAAAATAATAGGGAAAATTTGCAAAGCATTGGGACATCCAACACGAATTCAAATTATGACACTTCTTTGGAAAAGAGATCATAGAACTTGTGGGGAAATAGTCGAATTAATTCCGCTCGCACAATCTACAATATCAAAACATTTATCAGAATTAAAAAAAGCAAATTTGGTAAATATAAAAAATGAAGGAAAAAAAATAATTTATTCCATTGATGTTCGTAACATAGAAATACTCAAAAAATATTTAACGAGCTATCTTTCGACTATAGAAATTGCCGAGCAAAACAAATCAACAGTTTTAACAACGAGACATAAAATAAAAGGAAAGAATAGTCACCTAAAACAATACAATTATGAATTTGCTCATAAAAAGTCGAAGCAAAATTCTTTATCTGTTGAAGTGGCATCGCACTAATTATTAGCTTATTGGTATCTAATATCGAACTATAACAAAACTTTATACTTCAAATTAAGTAGTTGCGAGTAAACTTTGTAACTTTGCAGTTCAAAAGTAAATTTAAAAAATAAAAATATGTATCCAGAAGAAATGGTAAAACCAATGCAGGCTGAACTTACAGCTGCTGGTTTTCAAGATTTACATAGTGCTGATGCTGTTGATAATGCAATCAAAGCAGAAGGTACCACTTTAGTTGTTGTTAACTCTGTTTGTGGTTGTGCTGCAAGAAATGCACGTCCGGGAGCGAAAATGAGTTTAGAAGGCGCTAAAAAACCAGATCACCTTATTACAGTTTTTGCAGGTGTTGATAAAGAAGCGGTTGATGCTGCAAGACAACACATGTTTCCATTTCCTCCATCATCGCCATCTATGGCTTTGTTCAAAAACGGAGAATTGGTTCACATGTTAGAGCGTCACCATATCGAAGGTCGCCCAGCTGAATTAATCGCTGAGAACTTGCAAGATGCGTTTAATGAATTTTGTTAATTAAGAGAATAAGTTACTAAGATTCTAAGATTTTAGATTCGAAGAGGCAAAGGTACAGAGGTACAAAGATTTAAAAAGCACTATTAAGTTAGTGCTTTTTTGTTTTTACTAATTTCGCTGAAAGCTTAGAATCTTAGCAACTCAGGAACTCATTAACTCAGAACTTTGCATCTTAGAACCTTTTTCATACCTTTGCCGCTCAAAAATAATTTTCTAAACTTAAAACTGTTTATAGCATGCAACTGTACAACACTTTGAGCGCAGAAGAAAGAGCCATCATGATCGATGATGCCGGTAAACAACGTCTTACGTTGTCTTTCTATGCGTATGCCAAAATTCAAGATCCAAAACAATTTCGCGATGATTTATTTCGAGCCTGGAACGCACTTGATGCTTTAGGCCGAATTTACGTTGCCACTGAAGGAATAAATGCTCAAATGAGTATTCCTGAAGAAAATCTGGAAGCTTTTAGAGCAACTCTTGAAGTTTATGATTTCATGAAGGGCATTCGTTTAAACGAAGCGGTAGAACATGATGACCACTCCTTTTTAAAATTGACTATAAAAGTGCGTGATAAAATCGTTGCTGACGGTTTAAACGATGAAACTTTTGATGTTACCAATATAGGCGTTCACTTGAAAGCCAAGGAATTCAATGAAATTCTGGATGATCCCAATACGATTGTAGTAGATTTTAGAAATCACTATGAAAGTGAAGTAGGACATTTTAAAAACGCCATTACTCCCGATGTTGAAACTTTTAGAGAAAGTTTGCCGATAATCAACGAACAACTTCAAAACCACAAAGAAGATAAAAACCTTGTCATGTATTGTACAGGCGGAATTCGCTGTGAAAAAGCAAGTGCTTATTTTAAACACCAGGGTTTTAAAAATGTTTTTCAGTTAGAGGGAGGAATCATCAACTACGCAAAACAGCTTAAAGAAGAAGGTTTAGAAAGTAAATTCATTGGTAAAAACTTTGTATTTGATAATCGTCTGGGCGAAAGAATCACCGATGATATTATTTCTCAATGCCACCAATGCGGAAAACCTTGCGACAATCATACCAATTGTGAAAATGACGGTTGTCATTTGTTGTTTATTCAATGTGATGAATGTAAAGCTGCAATGGAAAATTGCTGTTCTACAGAATGTTTAGATATTATCCATCTGCCTTTGGTAGATCAGGTTCGTTTGAGAACCGGAAAACAAGTTGGTAATAAAGTGTTTAGAAAAGGTAAATCTGAAAACTTAAAATTCAAACATTCAGGCGACTTGCCAAATTCTGCTTTAGCGGCAGCCGAAACTCAAAGCGGAGCTAAAACTGCCGATATCCGTCAGAAAATAAAAATAAAGAAAGTACTTCTTGGAAAAGCAGAACATTATTATGTAAAGGCAAAAGTGGCACAATTTATTATTGAAAATCAAGAAGTAAATCTTGGTGATAAAATCTTAATTTCAGGACCAACTACCGGTAATCAGGAATTGATTCTAGATCAAATGATTGTCAATGGAGCAGCCACTACGACTGCAAAGATTGGAGATAAAGTTACTTTTGAAGTACCATTTCGCATTCGTTTGTCAGATAAGTTGTATAAAATTGTAAATTAGCCGAAATTATGCTAATTTATTTATGTCACAATCCTTTACCAAATTATGGATTCATGCAATTTGGGCAACTAAACATCGCCAGGATTTAATTGATCCTTCTATTGAGAAAAACTTTATGACTGTATTTGGCAATAGTTAACTGAACTCGGATGTCCCGTTAGAATCATAAACGGAATGCCAGACCATGTGCATGTTTTGTTTTTACAAAATCCGCAAAAAACTATCTCAGACATAGGAAAGCAAATAAAAGGAAGTTCTTCTCATTTTATAAATAGACAAGAACTTATCCTTGAAAAATTTGCCTGGCAAACAGGCTATGCGGCTTTTTCTGTTAGTGAGTCTCAATTAGATGCTGTTTATCATTATGTAAAAAATCAAAAGCAACATCATCTCAAGAAAAAAGGTCAGGATGAATTGATGAATTTGTAAAATTGCATGGATTGGGGAATAAATGAATTTGTATCAAACTTCTCCCGTGATTGTGGAAGGTTGATCGATATCGATATTCTCCCGTGGTTAAAACCACGGGCTATATTGAAAATACCACACACAAAAGCAAAAAATATAACCTGTGGTTTCAACCACAGGACGCAAAGAATATCCATTACGATTATACGCTTTACCGAATTGACCTTTGATTATTAAAATACATCTCCCGTGGTTAAAATCACGGGCTATATTGAAATGCCACATACAAAAGCAAAAAATATAGCCTGCGGTTTCAACCGCAAGAGGCAAAGAATATTCGTTACGATTATACGCTTTACAGAATTGACCTTTAAAACACATCTCCCGTGGTTAAAACCACGGGCTATATTGAATACAACACAAAAAGCAAAAACCATTGCCTGTGGTTTAAACATTGGAAGACAATACAAATAAATATGACAACAAGTAATAAAATTGAACTTATGGCTCCCGCCGGGGGATTTGAATCACTTCAGGCTGCGCTGCATAATGGCGCAGATTCTATCTATTTTGGCGTAGAACAACTTAACATGCGTGCCAGATCAACAGTAAATTTTACAATTGAGGATTTAAAAGAGATTGCAAATCGATGTGAAGCTAAAAACGTGAGAAGTTATCTCACACTGAACACGATTATCTACGATCACGATTTATCTGTAGTAAAAGCATTATTGAACAAAGCCAAAGAAGCCAATATTACGGCGGTAATTGCATCAGATCAGGCTGTCATAGCCATGGCACGATCAATTGGTATGGAGGTTCATATTTCGACTCAGTTGAATATCACCAATATTGAAACCATTAAATTCTATAGTTTATTTGCCGACACAATGGTTTTAAGTCGTGAGTTAAGCTTGCGTCAGGTCAAGAAAATTACAGATCAGATTGAAAAAGAACAAATAAAAGGTCCGAACGGTAATTTAGTCGAGATCGAAATATTTGGTCACGGCGCATTATGTATGGCCGTTTCAGGAAAATGTTATTTAAGTTTGCATTCGCATAATTCATCTGCAAATCGTGGCGCGTGCAAACAAAACTGTCGAAAAAAATATACAGTGATTGATCAGGAAACCGGTTTTGAAATTGAATTGGATAACGAATACATGATGTCACCAAAAGATTTATGTACTGTCGATTTCTTAGATCAGGTAATCGATTCTGGAATTCAGGTTTTAAAAATCGAAGGCCGAGGCCGAGCGCCCGAATATGTAGCAACTGTTATTAAAACCTATCGCGAAGCTATTGATGCCTACTATGATGGGACTTACTCAAAAGAAAAAACCGCAGTCTGGATTGAAGATTTAAATACAGTTTATAACCGTGGTTTCTGGTCCGGATATTATCTGGGGCAGGAATTAGGAGAGTGGAGTGCTATTCCCGGATCTGCAGCGACTCAAAAGAAAGTATATGTGGGTAAGGGAACACATTATTTTCCCAAAGCAGCTGTAGGACAATTCAAAATTGAAGCGTATGATATTAAAATTGGAGATAAAATTTTAGTAACCGGTCCAAGCACAGGAGCTCAGGAAATGATTATCGATGAAATGTTTGTTAATGATCTTGAAGCCGGAAAAGCTACAAAAGGAGACGATTGTACCTTGAAATTGCCATTTAGAATCAGGATGTCAGACAAACTATATAAAATTGTTGAGGCATAATGGTTATCGTAACATTACAAAGAGACAAATGCATTGGCTGCAATTACTGTGTCGAAATGGATCCTGTACATTTTCAAATGTCAAAAAAGGACGGGAAATCGGTTTTGATTCATTCGGTAAATGCAAAAGGTTTTTTTACTTTAAAATCTCCTAATCATACTATTGTCGAAAGTTGCGAACTGGCAGCTAAAGCTTGTCCGGTAAAGATTATCACGGTCAAGGAAACGTAAGAAATAATATTAAAAAAAAGAAACCCTATTCTATATTAAAAATGGAATAGGGTTTAATTTTGAGTAACTTTATTCTTCTGAAACATCAAGTTCGTCAAAATCTTTAATTTCCGATAACTTAATTAGTTTGCTTCGTTTAATTTTAGTTACTGTTTTTTCGAAAATTTCATCACCATCTGTTTCCGCGTCCTTGTTCATGTTTTCTTTAACTATCTTTGTTTTGGTGAGAAAGTTTATACTTGTTTCAGTGATAACAACTGGGCCGCGATTGTAGCTTGAGTCATATCCTATTAATTCAAAATCATTGTTTTGAAACCTGAACGTGTACGACCAATATCCATATCTTCCATGACCATAACTTACATGTAATTTTGCTTTATCTATTTCAACAGACAACTCCGGCGCAAAATAAACACCGCCTTCTTCGTTTTCAGAAGAAAAGCAATCGTAATTTTTAGAAGCCAGCTCGTAATTGTCATTTTTGTTGAACAATACAATAATACCTCGTCGATTGCGGTCTAACCTGCCGCGATATTCGTGTTCAATGATCTTACTTTTATCTGTTCCTTTAATTATAAGAACACAATCTTCTGTATTATCTTTATTTAAATCACCATAAATGGTGTCAAAAGCTACATAACCTTTAGGGATAAAATCTTCTGGAGTTTTTCTCTTTTCAATTTCGGTATTTTCGGGAACTTCTTCCGGCGCTTGTAAACTCTCTACTGTTGTTGTAGTCTCTTTTTTAGTTTTGGAGTCACAACTGTTTAGAGACAGCATTACTATTGCGCCAACAAAAAACAAGTATTTATTTATCATTTTGTATGTTTAGTGTGAACTATTTATCCTTTCAAAATTTTACTTTTCTCAGAATCAAATTCTTCCGAAGTTAAGATCCCGGCATCCAAAAGTTCTTTTAAATCTAATAATGCCTTTTTCTTTGCTTCCATAGTGTTTGAATGATCTGCTTTTGGTACTTCTTGTTGCGAAATTGGGGTTACAACAGTTCCCGAAGGAGCATATTTTAAAATCAGCTCTGTTATTTCATTAAAGCCTTTTACGTTCGAATAATCTATAGCCTTTTGTTCTTTAACATTTACAATTAAAGCATCTGCGTTGTTGTCAAGTAAATATTTTACGACATCTTTCTTTCCGTTTGCCGCACTGTAATGTAAGGGCGTGTTACCAGATTCATCTTGAATATTAATATTGGCTCCGGCTTCGATCAATAATTTTACCATGCTCAAATTGCCTTTTTTGGTCGCCACGTGCAAAAGACTTTCTCCACCATACGTATAAGAACTGTTTAGTGTAAAACTAGCTTCGTTTGAAATGTTGGTTGCACTTACAATCCAATCCAGGTAATCATTCATTGAAGAAGTGTCTTCTGCGGCAGGTTTGCTATAGTTTACATCTACTCCGTTTTGCAAAAATAAAGAAACAATTTCTTTTTGATTATTCGCGCAAGCATACCAAATAGGAGAATAACCATTATTATTCGAAACAAAAACGTCAGCACCTCTTTCAACAAGAAGTTTAGCCAGCATTCTGTTGGTTTCAAAACAAGCAATCAAAAGTGCATTTTCACCCGCGTGATTAGTATGATTAATCGCTGCACCATTATCAAGAAGCAAGGTAATCATCGGAATCGACTTCGTGTAGCAAGCATAAAGAAGTGGGGTGTTTCCTTGTTTATCGGTAGTATTAATGTCGGCACCCTTGTCTAAAAGCAACTGTATAATTTCCCTGTTTAATTTTGCAGAAGCCAATAACAAAGGAGTTTCTCCATTGTTATTGAGAAGATTAACGTCAATTCCGGCTTCAAGCAACTTTGTTGCAATTTCAATCTGGGCAGTTTGAACAACTAAGTGCAAAAGACTGTTTCCGTACTTATCGTTTTTATTAATTTCTGCACCATTTTCTAAAAGAAAAAGAGCAGTTTGTTTTTGTTTTTGCAAACAGGCAAAATATAAAGGGGTTTCTCCCTGATGATCTTCATAATTAATATCGGCACCGTCTTCGGTTAATAGTTTTACAATATCCAGATATCCCCGGTGTGCAGCATAATGCAGGGCAGTTCTTCCTCTTTCATCTGTATATTTTACATCTACTTCCTTATTTTGAAGCAGTAATTCGGCTATTTTTCGGTTGCCATTTTCACAGGCAATTATAAAGGACATTGACATCTGTTTGTTTTTTTAGTAGTGATTGATTTTACTGTTTCATTAAAAGCTCAACGGTTTTAACTTTCAAATTATCTCCAGAGGCAAGCATTAAAGCCGTCTCATCTTTATCGTTGGTAATTGAAACATCAGCACCCTGATCTAATAATAATTTTACTTTTCTATAGGTTTCCTTTGCCATTTCAGCATCGTAATTAACATTGTAAGCGCAAACTTTATGCAAGATAGTATTCCCCTGATTGTCTTGTTCATTTACATCTATAGAACCGTTCTCTAAAACCGGTTTTAAAATATCAGATTTCTTTTCTACAATAAAATCAATTCCGGATTTTGGTTGTCCGTAATATTGGGCACAGAAATTCACATCGGCGCCATCTGCCAATAATCTTTCCAAAAAAGTGATATCTGTTGTTGAGCCAGACACAGAACTGATAAAATGGGTGAATAAAGTTCGACCATCTTTGTTCAAAATATTAAAGTCAGGCGTAGAAACGGAAGCTAAGACATCATACATGTCATAAGAAAACTGCTCTGCAACAGCATAATAAAAAGCGGTATTGTTGAGGTTATCTGTTTCATTGACATCTGCACCGTTTTCAAGCAAAAAGGGCAAAAGCTCTTTTTTTGCTTTTTTAACTGCGCACATTAGTGGCGTTGTTCCCACAATGTTTTTTTCGTTTAGGTCAACACCGTTTTCGAGTAACAATGTAATGTAATGTTTTATCTTCTCTGTTTCAATACCATACGTATTTATAACACTATAGATCAGGTTCTCTTCGGCGTTGTTTTTATATTGCACATTGGCTCCAAAATCCTCGATAAGCGTTTTTATGATTTTTGAAGGAACACCTTTCTCCAGAAAATATTTGAGTAGAGTTTGATCGCTTATTTCGTCATTAATATTGTCCATTTTAGACATCAACTCTTTAAAAAATGCCACTGATTCGTCATCGTCTTTTAACGATCTTGCTAAAGAATCAAAAACAGATCGGTCAAAACTATCCAGTTCATAAATATCTGTTTCAACAAAACCGGCTTTTATTAATTTTTCGATAAAATCAATTTCTTTGGCTTCGATAATTTTGGCAGCGATTTGCGAAAAGTTGTTTTTGAGATATTGTTCGTTAAAATTTTCTCCGTTATTCAGGCATTCTCTGGCCTCGTCAAATTTTCCCTGAAAAAGGAAACTTTCAATCTGGTTTTGTTGCATTTGATTTATTTTAAAATGAAGTATATTTGAATTAAGCCCCAATAAGGACTGTTTAATTATGTTGTAAGATAAAACATAAAAATGATAATTATATTTGAGCTTAAAAAGCAAAAGGGAGATTTTTATCAAAAATTTAGCTGAAAAGTCCTTCTCAGTAAGAATTAGGGCTTAAAATTTATCTGGTAAAAAAACAAAAATTTTGGATGTTTTTTATAGAATAAAACGGGCATTTTTTATTTAACAGCCCTTTAGAATTAATCTATAAAAAGCAAAATAAAAAAAATACTATCTTTACCGATCAAACGTTTATGAACTTAAGTTGCTTTTATGCAACACTACATATATAATTATGGCATGTACAAGTTGTTCAACCTCAGATGGTGGCGCACCAAAAGGTTGTAAAAATAATGGGACTTGCGGCACCGATAGCTGCAATAAATTGACGGTTTTTGACTGGCTTGCTAACATGAGTCCGTCTAATGGAGAGCCTGTTTTTGATTGTGTTGAGGTTCGTTTCAAGAACGGACGCAAGGAATTTTTTAGAAATACAGAGAAATTAACTTTAAGTATTGGCGATATTGTAGCAACTGTTGCTTCGCCGGGTCATGATATTGGAATTGTTACTTTAACAGGAGAATTGGTAAAAATTCAAATGAAGAAAAAAGGAGTAAATCCGGATAGTAACGAAGTGCCAAAAATTTATAGAAAAGCATCTCAAAAAGACATCGATATTTGGTCTGTAGCTCGAGATCGTGAAGAACCTATGAAAGTTCGCGCACGTGAGTTGGCGATCCAGCATAAACTGGAAATGAAAATTTCTGATATTGAATTTCAAGGAGATGGATCAAAGGCGACATTTTACTATACTGCAAATGACAGGGTCGATTTTAGACTTTTAATTAAAGATTTTGCCAAAGAATTCAGCACCAGAGTAGAGATGAAACAAGTAGGTTTTCGTCAGGAAGCAGCTCGTCTGGGCGGAATTGGTTCTTGCGGACGTGAGCTTTGCTGTTCTACCTGGCTAACAGATTTTAGAAGTGTCAATACATCGGCAGCACGTTACCAGCAGCTTTCTTTAAATCCTCAAAAATTAGCAGGCCAATGTGGTAAACTTAAATGTTGTTTAAACTATGAGTTAGATACTTACATGGACGCATTGAAGGATTTTCCGGATTACGACACAAAATTAGTTACAGAAAAAGGAGATGCTGTTTGCCAGAAACAAGATATTTTTAAAGGGTTAATGTGGTTTGCTTACACCAATAATTTTGCAAACTGGCATGTTTTAAAAATCGATCAGGTAAAAGAAATTATAGCCGAGAACAAACAAAAAAACAAAGTTTCTTCATTAGAAGATTTTGCGATCGAAGTAACTTCAGAACCTGAAAAAGACTTTAATAACGCGATGGGCCAGGAGAGTTTAACTCGTTTTGACCAGCCAAAGAGAAAGAAAAAGCCAAGTCGCAAACGTAAAAACGGAGAAAATGCTATTGTGGCCGCTCCTCAGGCAAAACCGCAACAGACTGGTAACAACAATAATTTGATCAAGCCTGCAAGTACAAATGCGAATCAGCAGAAACCAAACAATCAAAATAAACCCAATCATAAGAACAAGCCAAATCCGAATAAAGTAAACAATTCGAACAAGCCCAATTCTAATGATACTAAACCAGCGGAACCTAGAAAACCTATAATTATCACGAAAAATGAGAATAAAAAATAGCGGGATTCTTCTTTTGGCAGCGATACTTCTTTTTTCGTGTGATAAAAAAAGAGTATTCGATGAATATAAATCTGTTGGCAGTGCATGGCATAAAGACAGTGTTGTAACCTTCGACCTGCCGGTTTTAGATTCTACGAAAAAGTACAATTTGTTTGTAAATTTGAGAGATAACAACAATTATCCTTTCAATAATTTATTTCTAATTGTGGCTATTGAAACCCCAAGCGGTTTTACAAAAGTAGATACTTTAGAATATCAAATGGCAAACCCTGACGGGACTTTAATGGGCAATGGTTTTACAGATATTAAAGAAAGTAAACTCTACTACAAAGAAGATGTAAAGTTTAAAGGGAAATATAAAGTACATATCAAACAAGCAGTTAGACAATCTGGTAAAATTCCGGGTGTTGAAGCGCTGGACGGTATTACAGACGTAGGTTTTAGAATAGAACAAAAAGATTAGAAAAATAGTTTATGGCTGCTAAAAAAAACAATCAAACAAATACTACTAAAGATATCAACTACTATAAAAAGAAATTCTGGCGAATTTTTGCATATAGTTTATTAGGGATATTAGCATTCTTTTTATTCGCCTCCTGGGGATTATTCGGTTCAATGCCTTCATTTGAAGATCTAGAAAATCCGGACTCTAACCTGGCGACCGAAATTATTTCTTCAGATGGAGTTGTAATTGGTAAATACTTTAAAACTAACAGATCGCAGCTTAAATATTCAGATTTACCAAAAAGTCTGGTTGAAGCTTTGGTTGCCACCGAAGATGCTCGTTTTTATGAGCATTCCGGAATTGACGGACGCGGAACTTTAAGAGCCGTTTTCAGCTTAGGAACCAATGGTGGTGCAAGTACCTTAACTCAACAATTAGCCAAACAATTATTTCACGGAGAAGGATCTAAGTTTCTTCCGTTCAGGATTGTCCAAAAAATAAAAGAATGGATTATTGCTATTCGTCTTGAACGACAATATACCAAAAACGAGATCTTGGCAATGTATTGCAACGTGTACGATTTCGGAAATTATTCAGTTGGAGTAAGTTCTGCAGCACAAACCTATTTCTCTAAAGATCCTAAAGATTTAACAATGGACGAATCGGCTATTTTAGTCGGAATGTTTAAGAATTCTGGATTGTATAATCCGGTTCGAAATCCGGAAGGGGTAAAAAACCGCCGTAATGTGGTTCTTGGTCAAATGGTAAAAGCAAAAATGATTTCTGAAGCTGAAAAAGAAAGATTGCAAGCTTTACCAATTGCTTTAAAATTCAAATTAGAAAGTCATAGAGAAGGAACAGCAACTTATTTTAGAGAATACCTTCGCGATTACATGAAGAAATGGGTTTCTGAAAATAAAAAACCAGACGGTTCAGATTATGATATCTACAAGGATGGTTTAAAAATCTACACGACAATTGACTCGAGAATGCAGTTGCACGCTGAAGAAGCCGTTTCTGAACACATGAAAAATTTACAGCAGCAGTTTTTTATTGAAATGAAAACCAATAAAAATGCGCCGTTTGTAAATATTACAAAAGCTGAAACAGATCGAATTATGATGCAGGCGATGAAAAATTCGACTCGTTGGGCTATTATGAAAGATCAGGATAAAAGCGAAGATGAAATCATTGCTTCTTTTAAAGTAAAAACAAAAATGCGCGTCTTTACCTGGAAAGGGGAGCGTGACACCACAATGACGCCACTTGATTCTATTCGTTATTTCAAACACTTTTTGCAATCTGGTTTAATGGCCATGGAGCCTCAAACCGGAGCAATTAAAGCCTGGGTTGGTGGAATCAATTACAAATATTTCCAATACGATCACGTAGGGCAGGGAGCAAGACAAGTTGGTTCGACTTTTAAGCCGTTTGTTTATGCTACTGCAATCGAGCAATTGAATATGTCTCCTTGCGATTCTATTCTTGACGGACCATTTATGATTCACAAAGGACGTCATAATGTAACTGCAGATTGGGAGCCAAGAAACTCTGATAACAGATACCGCGGAATGGTAACCCTGAAACAAGGTTTAGCAAATTCAATCAATACAGTTTCTGCAAAACTAATCGACAGAACAGGACCGGAGGCGGTAGTAGAGCTTACACACAAATTAGGTGTTAAGACCGAAATTCCCGCACAGCCTTCTATTGCACTTGGTGCCGTAGATATTACCGTTGAAGACATGGTTGCTGCTTACAGTACGTTTGCAAACCAGGGAGTTTATGTAAAGCCACAATTTTTAAGCCGTATTGAGAATAAAAGCGGAGAGGTTATTTACGAACCAATTCCGGAATCTCATGATGTTTTAAATAAAGATATCGCCTTTGCTGTAATCAAATTGTTGGAAGGAGTTACCGAAACAGGTTCTGGTGCGCGTTTGCGTACACAAGGAGGCGGAAGTGGAGACAATCGTTGGACAGGATATCCATATATGTTTAAAAACCCAATTGCGGGTAAAACAGGAACCACACAAAACCAGTCTGATGGTTGGTTTATGGGAATGGTTCCTAACTTAGTAACCGGTGTTTGGGTAGGATGTGAAGACCGTTCGGCGCGTTTCAAAAGTTTAACTTACGGACAAGGAGCAACAGCTGCATTACCAATCTGGGGTTATTTCATGAAACTTTGTTATGCAGATCCGGGACTTCAGATTTCTAAATCAGAGTTTGAGCGTCCGGCAAATCTTTCTATAAAAGTAGATTGTTGGTCCAGACCGGCAGTTGTAAAAGACACTACACAAACAGAACAGAATACAGATGAATTTGAATTGTAATTTTCAGTTCTCCTCTACATAATTAAAATCCCTTTGTGGCTTCTGAAACCGGAAACACAAAGGGATTTTTTTATGATGCAGTTATTTTATTTTTTACGAAATCGTTATATTTCAATCTAAAATTGGTATTTTTATCAAAAATATACAGTAATACAGACACTTTGTTATGATTGCAAAAAAAGTAAATAATGTTCAGGAAGCGATAGAAGGTATCCAAAGCGGAATGACAATTATGTTTGGCGGCTTTGGTTTATGCGGAATTCCTGAAAACACAATTGCGGCCCTGGTCAATACTTCAATATCAGATTTAACTTGCATCTCAAATAATGCAGGAGTAGATGACTTTGGTTTAGGATTGCTTTTGCAAAAAAAGCAAATTAAAAAAATGATTTCCTCGTATGTAGGTGAAAATGCTGAATTTGAACGTCAGATGCTTTCGGGAGAACTTGAAGTAGAGTTGACCCCTCAGGGAACTTTAGCAGAACGCTGTCGTGCTGCACAAGCAGGAATTCCTGCGTTTTTTACACCTGCTGGTTACGGAACAGAAGTTGCCGAAGGAAAAGAAGTGCGCGAGTTCAACGGCAAAATGCATATTATGGAAGAAGCTTTTAAAGCAGAATTTGCTATTGTAAAAGCCTGGAAAGGTGACGAAGCCGGAAATCTTATTTTTAAAGGAACGGCCAGAAACTTTAATGCCTGTATGGCCGGAGCAGCGAAAATTACCATTGCTGAGGTTGAGGAATTAGTTCCCGTTGGAACTTTGGATCCCAACCAGATTCATATTCCGGGAATAATGGTGCAGCGCATTTTTCAGGGAGAGAGATTTGAAAAGAGAATTGAACAACGCACAGTAAGACAAAGGAATAGATAATTAGAAAATGTGATAATTAGACAATTAATAGGTGACAGTAAAGCATTTATCTAATTATCTAATTTTCAAATTGACACATTAGAAAATATGTTAACAAAAGAAGATATTGCAAAGCGAATTGCTAAAGAAGTAAAAGACAGATATTTCGTCAATCTTGGAATCGGAATTCCGACTTTGGTGGCAAATTATGTGCGTGAAGATATTGCAGTTGAATTTCAAAGTGAAAATGGAGTCCTGGGAATGGGGCCTTTTCCGTTTGCCGGAGAAGAAGATGCTGATATCATTAATGCAGGAAAACAAACCATTACAACTTTGCCAGGGGCCAGTTTTTTCGATTCGGCCTTTAGTTTTGGAATGATTAGAAGCCAAAAAGTCGATCTAACTATTTTGGGAGCAATGGAAGTTTCTGAAAAAGGAGATATCGCCAACTGGAAGATTCCGGGCAAAATGGTTAAAGGAATGGGTGGCGCAATGGATTTAGTGGCTTCCGCCGAAAATATAATCGTTGCCATGATGCATGTTAACAAAGCCGGTGAATCTAAAATTCTAAAAAAATGTACTTTGCCATTGACAGGCGTAGGATGCGTTAAAAAGGTTGTAACCGAATTGGCAGTTCTCGAAGTGACGGAAAAGGGTTTTAAGCTCTTAGAACGCGCGCCAGGTATTTCTGTTGAGCATATCATCGCTTCAACAGAAGCAGATTTAATTATCGAAGGCGAAATTCCTGAAATGGAGATTTAATTATTGCTTGCAACTAGTTATTGGTATAAGTCAATAAGACAAGAATTGAAAAGTTTATAAATGACAAAACCGCCCATTTAGGCGGTTTTATTATTAAAACTTACAACTTAATAATCCGTGGATGAGCAAGCGTATATTACAAATTAAAAGAAGCTCCTAAACTAAAAGTTGCCTGATTGTTTAAATGATCGAATACATCATTATTACTTCCATATTTGGCAATTGGAAAACCAATCTCTGTAAAAACACCAAATCCGTCAGTAAAAAAGTAACGACCACCCACATGTCCTCCAAAATTATGTAATCCTAAGCTTAAACCTGGATAAACATCCAATTGCTCTACACCAATTACACTGCTTAAATTGGCATTGATTCTGGCTTTTGCATCAAAACGATCTTTAAACTCTGGTTTATAATCATTGTATGGAGTTGGATCATTGTGGTAGAAACCATTAAAATTATCTACACCAAGTAAATAGTTTGCAACAAAACCAAAAGAGAAATTTTCTCCTAAACCAAAATCTACAGAACCCTGAATTCCAGAACCTCCGTCTTGTAAATTAGCACCAACGTTAACTTTAACATCTCCTTTTCCTGTAAAAGCTTGTTGCGCTTGTGTAAATCCAACAGATACTAAAAACAAGAATGTAATAATCTTTTTCATAACTTAAATATTAATTTATTTTGCTGTGCAAATTTAAATTTTTATATCTCAATTCCTACCTTTTTCGTTAGAATACAATTCATTTAAAGGGTCACTTTGCCAGAATTCCTTGGTGTCGATGTTCATAATCGTTAGCGGACCTTTAAAAGCTGCACCCGTATCTACATTCCAGACACAAGCCTTATTTACCGGTACTGTTTTTCCAATTCGGGTAACCGGAGTATGTCCAATATAAATTTCTTTATAAATCGTAAAGCGTTTAGGATAGAACAAATCATCTGGTTTTAAATTTGGATCAAGAGCCAATGCAGATTCCCACAACGTTCTGTCCCAGTAGAATAATTTAGGAAAGTATTCCCAAATAACACCATTCAAATTTGTAAAACCAGCGTGTACAAAAAGACGATTTTCATCATCCAAATAGTAATCTTTTAAAGACGCAAAAAAAGCAATGTGATCTTTTTTTCGTTCAGCAGTTATTTTTGAATAGCCTTCTACTGTTGCCTTTCCGCCGTGTTTGTACCACATTTCTTCATCAAAATCTTCATGTCTGTTCTCCAGCCAGTCTAAAGCCAGCTGATCGTGATTACCTCGAATGCAAATGCAGTTTTGTTTTTCTTTTAAGTCAATTAAATAGTCAATTACCTCTGCAGACTGGCTCCAGCCGTCGACATAATCGCCCAGAAATATAAGAGTATCTTTTGTAGTAACTTCAGCTTTCTTTAAAACTTGCTCAAGTGCGAGTAATCCTCCGTGTATGTCGCCTATAACAAATGTTCGCATTTTTTAATATTTGTGTAACTACAAAAATAGCGAAAATGATTTGTTTGCAATCATTAAGTTGTTAATCTTTGAGAACGGTGATATTATTGGCAGAGCGTTCATTTGTAGAAATTATAAAAGCTTTAGTTTTTGACCACTACAGCTTTTATTTTATGAATATTCTAAGTTTATTTTATCGTTTTCCTATTTAAATTTGTAGCATGTCTGAAACGCCAACATATCGAAAAATTATCCATATTGACATGGATGCTTTTTATGCCTCGGTAGAGCAAATGGATAATCCTGCCTTGCGCGGAAAACCCGTTGCTGTTGGAGGTTCTGAAAACAGAGGCGTAGTTTCAGCAGCCAGTTATGAAGCGCGCAAATTTGGCGTTAGAAGTGCCTTGAGCGGTGCTTTGGCAAAAAGGTACTGTCCTGAAATTATTTTTGTTCGTCCGCGTTTTGATCGTTACAAAGAAATTTCTTCTCAAATTCATAAAATTTTTCATGATTATACTGACCTGGTCGAACCACTTTCGCTTGACGAAGCTTATCTGGATGTCACACAAAATAAAAAAGGAAATCCAAGTGCAAGTTTATTGGCAGAGGAAATAAGATTGCGAATTCTAAATGAAGTTGGGCTTACAGCCTCTGCAGGAATATCGGTAAACAAATTCGTAGCCAAAATTGCCAGCGATATTAATAAACCCAACGGACAAAAAACGGTAAATCCCGATGAAATTTTAAGCTTTTTGGAAGAACTGCCTATCCGGAAGTTCTATGGAGTAGGAAAGGTAACTACTGAAAAAATGTATCAGTTGGGAATTTTTACGGGACTGGACTTAAAAAGCAAATCGGTAGAATTCCTGGAAAAGCACTTTGGCAAGTCTGGTAGCTTTTATTATAATGTTGTCAGGGGTATTCATAACAGTGAAGTAAAATCGCATAGAATAGCCAAATCAGTGGCGGCAGAACACACTTTTGATGTTAATTTGTCGTCAGAGATTTTTATGTTAGAGCAATTGGAAAAAATTGCAACATCATTAGAAAAAAGATTAAATAAACACAAAGTATCTGGAAAAACAGTGACATTGAAAATCAAGTACAGCGATTTCTCGCAACAAACGCGTAGTAAAACGCTGCCTTATTTTATTTCCGATAAAAATTTGATTATCGAGGTAGTAAAAGAATTATTATATCAGGAACGAATGAAAGACTCCGTACGATTACTCGGAATTTCGCTCAGTAATCTCAATACAGAACAAAAAAAAGCCGTCGTAGTACAATTGAAATTTAGTTTTTAATGTGCTTCAACATTAGTTAAATGAGGATAACCGTAATTTAATTCGCAATTTTCGGTCTATCTTTGAGTTAAAGATTCTCATTTAAATGATTTTAAGATGAAAAAAGTTAATTCTGAAGCGATTTCTTCCCGTAGTTCAGCTCCCATTCTGGCATGGGATTTTCATTGTCAATATTTAAAAGAAATAAAAGCTGCCTGTGCAGATTTAAAAAAAGTGGCCAGGATTTCAGATCAGTTTCATTGGAATAAAAAAAATCTCAAAATAGAGGAACGTATAAAGAACGAAGTAATTGTAGTTACCGATTTGAACATGAAAATCGTTTTTGCTTCGAACGAAATCAGGAAAATGACCGGTTATAAAGAAGAGGAAGTTTTAGGAAAAACACCTAGAATTTTTCAGGGACAAGGAACTTCTCAATCGGTTTTGAACGAAATTAAAGAAGCCATAAAGCTGGAAATCCCTTTTAACAAGACACTTGACAACTATAGAAAAAACGGAGAACACTATAAATGCAACATTGATGCGATACCGGTTTTTAATTTAAAAGGAGTACTTTCTCATTTTATTGCTTTCGAAAAAGAAGATAAAAGCGCTTAAGATTTTTGCAAGGAGGTAATGAGATGTTAGACCCAAAATAGGTATAAGATAAAACAAAAAAAAACCGCTACAAGCGGTTTTTTTGTTTTATATAATTGAGCCTTTAATAGCAAATCATTATAAATTCTCAAAGAAATCGTTTCCTTTATCATCTGTTATAATAAAAGCAGGAAAATCTTTAACGGTAATTTTACGAACGGCTTCCATTCCTAATTCTTCAAAATCTACCACTTCAACTTTTAAGATGTTATCCTGAGCTAAAATAGCTGCGGGGCCTCCAATAGAGCCTAAATAAAATCCTCCATATTTGTTGCAGGCATCTGTTACCTGTTTGGTACGATTTCCTTTAGCCAGCATAATCATACTTCCACCATGTTTTTGAAATTCATCAACATATACATCCATACGCCCCGCTGTTGTGGGTCCAAAACTTCCAGAGGCCATTCCATCAGGAGTTTTTGCAGGGCCGGCGTAATAAACCGGATGATTTTTAAAGTATTCCGGCATTGGTTGTCCTGCTTCTAGCATTTCCATGATTTTGGCATGAGCAATATCACGGGCCACGATTACAGTTCCGTTTAGTTTTAAGCGCGTTTTAATAGGGTATTGAGACAGTTTTGCCAACATATCAGCCATTGGCTGGTTCAGGTCGATTTCGACAGGAGCTTCTAAATGTGGTGCAGTTTCCGGTAAAAACTGTTTTGGATTAACTTCCAACTGTTCAACAAAGATTCCGTCTTTAGTAATTTTTCCCTTGATATTTCTGTCTGCAGAGCAGGAAACTCCTAATCCAACCGGGCAAGATGCAGCGTGACGCGGCAAACGAATGACACGCACATCATGAGTAAAGTATTTTCCGCCAAATTGTGCTCCAATTGCACTTTCCTGACATATTTTTTGCACTCTTTCTTCCCATTCCAAATCGCGAAATGCCTGTCCAGACATATTTCCTGTATTTGGTAAATGGTCGTAATATCCTGCAGATGCTTTTTTAACAGCGCTTAAGTTCGCTTCCGCAGAAGTTCCGCCAATGACTAAAGCCAAATGATAAGGCGGACAAGCCGAAGTTCCTAAATCTTTAATTTTTGTGCGAATGAAAGCATCTAGTGATTTTTCATTCAATAAAGATTTTGTTTGTTGGTACAGGTAGGTTTTATTCGCAGATCCTCCGCCTTTTGCCATGAATAAAAATTCGTATGAAGTTCCCTTTTTAGCATAAATATCAATTTGTGCCGGAAGATTTGAACCTGAATTTTTTTCTTCAAACATCGAAATCGGCACAATTTGAGAATATCTTAAATTCCTTTTTTGGTAGGTATTAAAAATTCCTCTACTGAGCCATTCAGCATCATCAACACCAGTAAAGATACTTTCTCCTTTTTTAGCCATTACAATAGCTGTTCCGGTATCCTGACAGCTTGGTAACTGACCTTCGGCTGCGACCGAAGCATTTTGAAGTAAATTGTAAGCCACAAAACGATCGTTTTCTGTTGCCTCCGGATCGTCTAGAATTTTTCTTAGCTTTTTTAAATGTGATGTTCTCAGCATAAACGAAACGTCTGTTAGAGCTTCTTCTGCTAATAATTCTAAACCTTTTGGATCAACTGTTAACACTTCACGATCTCCAAATTGTTCCACTTTTACAAAATCAGACGTGATTTTGCGGTACTGCGTCTCATCCTTTAAAATAGGATAAGGGTCCTGGTATATAAAATCAATCATTTCCTTGTTTTTGACAAAGTTAAAAATTATTTACCTAAGAATTAGTTTGAATAACGGCTATTTCTAAGGGTTTACTCTTGTTTATGAAAGTCATTAAAGCTCATTTTCTTTTGAAAATACGGCTTATCTTTTTCAGATACTAATTGCTTTTTCCAGCGATTGTTTTTTAGTGAAAAAGTGATTGAATCAGAATGTGTTACAATTCCGGAATCTTCAGAATCATCATCGCCTGGCTCAAACGACACGGTTTTACAATAAAAGCTTAGAGGGTTTTTTGAGGTTTCATTTGATGTAAATTCGGTCCAGCTTCCCCAACCACTATCAGACATCGATTGCCATTGGTGAACCAGTTGTAAATCACCATTTTTAAGGTAATACAAATAGTTGTCGTGTGTATAACCGCAGGCAGCGTATCCAAAATCGATTTTAATGAAGGGTGAATTTTTATCTGTTCCATTTTCTCCTAAACCATATGATCCGCTCCATTCAGCCTCTTTTTCATTGTTATCTACGGAAACATTAGAAGATGCTACTTTGTTTTTTTGCTGATAAAAATCAAGTTGGTACTTAGATGTCAATATGCTGTCCTTATTCATTTTCTGCTCTAGGAGATGCGCAAGAATATAATTTTCTTTGTCCGTTTCTCCTTCTGTGTAAATAGAAATGGTATCTGTTTTCAGGAATGTTTCGGTGGGCGCTACAACCTCTTTGTTTTGTGCAGTGCCTGTGTTTGCTGCCTGAGATTCCGGTTTTGGTTTCTGACAGCCTATTAAAAGAGATAATATAAAGAGATATTGTGGTTTCATCACTGATATTTTGGTTTTTTCGAACGTGTAAACAATATAATTCGTCCTTCTGGAAATGTGAATGCCTTAGGCTTTTATAAATAGTGATATTAAAAAAACCAAGTGGCGACAAAAATGGCCGTAATAACACAAATAAGATCTACCAAAAGCATGGTGCCTAAAGCATAACGTGTATTTTTTATGTTGATAGAACCAAAGTAAACTGCAATTACATAAAAAGTACTTTCGGCACTACACTGAAAAATACTGCTCAATCGTGCGGTTAAAGAATCTGGACCAAACGTATTCATAGAATCGATTAAGAACCCACGAGATCCTGCAGAGCTAAACGGACGAAGCATGGCTACCGGCAGCGCATTGGTAATTTCTTTGCTAACTCCCATATTCGAAAAGACAAAAGCAATTCCGTTGCTTATAATTTCAAACAAACCGCTGTTTCTAAAAAGCGAAATGGCAACTAACATTCCTAATACATAAGGAAAAATAGTAACACCGGTTTTTACGCCATTATTGGCCCCAACAACAAAAGTGTCAAAAGGAGTAGTATTAGCATCAATAAATTTCTTTTCATTGATGAAAGAAAAGATCAAAGTAAAGGCGATAATTCCAACTAATATTAATCCGGAAAGATTAGAAGTAAAATAATTTTTTCCAACGAGGTCTAAATGATTCACATACATTAGCAAGCCAACAATCGCGGCTATTAATCCCATTAAGACGATAAGTAATGAAGCACTTTTAAAATTGATTTTTTGTTTAATGCCCACAATTAAAAAAGCGGCAATCGTACCAATAAAAGAGGTGATGATGCAAGGTAACATGACATCGGCAGGATTACTGGCGTTGGCTGCGGCGCGATAACCAATAATTGAAGTGGCAATTAATGTTAAACCAGAAGCATGAAGGCACATAAACATGATTTGTGCATCACTGGCTCTGTCTTTGTCAGGATTTATTTCCTGTAAACTTTCCATTGCTTTAAGTCCAAAAGGAGTTGCGGCAGAATCTAATCCCAGGAAATTGGCAGCAAAGTTCAACGTCATGTACGATATAGAAGGGTGGTTTTGAGGAATACTCGGAAAAACTTTTACAAATACAGGACTTAATACTTTTGCTAATTTTCCTGAAGCTCCGGAAATGATTAAAAGTTCCATTAATCCACAAAAAAAGGCTAGATAAGCAATAAGTGGCAAAATTAAATCGAGCAATGTAGTTTTACAAGTTGGCAATAAACCATCAGATTTTTGAAGTCCGCTGTAGATTTTTACGGTTTTATTCTTATAAACATAAGTCGTGTCGGCATTTAGCGTATCACGATTGATGATCATAGTCTGTTCCGGCGCTGTTTTGATACTGTCCTTGATAAAAGCGGGCAGTTGCTCTACATATTTTTCAGATACTAAAATAGGGTCGTCTTTTTTTCCATTCAAAACAGAATCAATTGTATAAGTGTTTGCCGTAAATAAACTGACCACAATAAAGACAATTGAAGCAATAAAAATCGTTAACCAAAATCTACTCAATACCATAATTCTATTTTTTTGTAAATATAATTATTTAGAGATACTATGCGCAAAGATTTTTATCTAAGATATGGTGCCAAAGGAGTTACAATCTTAAAAATGGGCTATTCAATAATAATTCTAGTTTCCAGATAATTTTCAAAAGATCTAATTCCTTCAAACAGAATTTCTTTTTTAGCATTGTCGGTTTCATTGAAAAAATCTGTTTCAATTTTAGCGTGATCTTTTTTAAGAGTTCGTTTCCATGTGCCAATAACTTTCCCGTTTTCTAGAATAATGGGTTTAAAAATACCATTATTTGTAAAAGCTTTTGCCTGATGTTCTAATACAATGGATGCTTCGCGCGTTTTATACGATATTAAAATTTCATCGAATGCCGGCAGAAAATGTACGCTTTCGCGGAAGAAGTTTTGTCGAGAAATACCTTTTTTAAACCAAAACTCCTGATTGTCAATAATTTCTGAATCAATATGCAACTTAATTGCATGAATTACGGTTTTGCAAATAGTTGGAGAAAAACCGGACCACCAGCAAAAGTCTGTTAAGGTAGCAGGGCCGTGACTTTCAAAATAACGCTGGGCTAATTTAGCAAGGGCTTCTTCTTTTGTCAATCTGCTTTTGGGCTTTTCAACACGATCTTCAAGTAAGGCATACGTAATTGCTTGCCTTTCATTTTTCCATTGCAAACTAAACCTTCCAATTCAGCATGCATCATAATAGCTGCACTTAAGAAATCTTGTTTTGATGTTTTTTTAATATCAAGCTCCTGCATAATTTCATCTCGGGTCAGATGATTATTTCCAGCTAAAAGTTTTTCGATTGCAGCATTTGTTTGATTTAATTTTTTAATGTCGTAACCCCATTTTTTAGCAGCTGAAATCGTCATTTTTTGTACCTGTGGGCCGGATAAATCCAACATCCAATAAATATCATCAGCAGAAATAAAATGCCAGGTTGGTCGCAAAATATGAGTCCGAATGATTTTCGCAGAATTTATAGCTTCTTCGATCTTCCTTTCTGTTGCCTCGCAACGGGAACCAATCGCCCATTTGGCCATCGAATAATCCTGAGCCTGCATTGCGCCAAGATGGTGCACAATTTCTTGTGGAGAATGTTGGCTTGTTTTAACAAGCTTCTGAGCAACAAGTCGATAATGTGAAATTTCGGAATACGTCATTTTAAGAACTTTTATTAAATCATAGTAGCGATATAAGTTCATTTTACTTTTACACTATTGTAGCAGGGGTTCTTTTCAACTAAAAAAAACTACACGTGAATAATTTCCTCCTCAATCAATAAATCTTCACGCCGTAAGCGCAGGAAAATCTGTGCAACGGCAATTGTATCTTTCTCGCAATAGGTTATAATTCTGTCTATGTCCTTTTCAACATAATAAACCTGTGCGACCTGACTGCCCTCAATATCGCCTTTTGGAGAAGGTATTCCAAGAATTTTAGTCAATAATTTTAATGATGTAAAATGTTTGTAATCACCAAACTTCCATAATTCTAAAGTATCCAGATGCGGAATTTCCCAAGGTTTTTTGCCAAATAAATTCAGCTTGTCCGGAATCGCAATTTGATTGATAATCATTCTTCTGGCAATAAACGGAATATCGAATTCCTTGGCGTTATGCCCGCATAAAAGATGCTGAGGCTGACTGAAATGATTGTTTAGCAAATTATTAAAGTCTTTAAGAATGGTTTTTTCTTCTCCAAAAAAAGAAGTCACTCTAAAATTCCGAATATCACCTCTAATCGTAAAATAGCCAACTGAGATACAAATTATTTTTCCAAACTCGGCCCAAATTCCGGCGCGATCGTAAAATTCTTCTGGTGTATAAGCGTCTTTTCGTTGATATTGTGTTTTATTATCCCACAGCGATTGCATTTCTGCGTCGAGCGAATCGAAATTCTCTTCTTCCGGAACCGTTTCTATATCAAGAAATAAAATGTTATTGAGGTTTACTTTTTCAATCATATTTTAGTTTAAACACGAATTAACACAGATTATTTTAATAATAATCATTACACAAAATTTATTACTTTGTAAATATAAAGCTATAATTTTAATTCATGCAAATCTGTAAAATTTGTGTTTAAAACAAACTTTGTTGAGTAGATGGATTTTCGTGTTCTAAAAGCCATTTTTTGCGCGATAATCCGCCGGCGTAGCCTGTTAAAGACCCATTTGTGCCAATAACACGATGACAGGGAACTACGATCCACAACGGATTTTTACCATTTGCCGAAGCTACGGCCCGAATGGCTTTTACATCGCCTAGCTTTTTGGTCTGATCCATGTAACTTACTGTTTTTCCGTACGGAATTTCTAATAAGGATTTCCATACTTTCTGCTGAAATTCAGTTCCTTTTGGATTTAGTTTTAAATCAAAATCAGTTCTTTTGCCTTCAAAATATTCATTCAATTGTAAAACGGCATCTTTTAAAACTTTTGGAATTGTCTTTGATACTTCATTTGCGCCAATGTCAGAAACAGAAATTACAGCAATACCATTTTCGTCTCCAACAATTTTGGTGATTCCCAGAGGCGAATTAATATAAATTGTTTCCATCATTGACCTTAAAATTTTTTTACCGCAAAGGCACGACATTAACGTAAATTTTTTTTAACCATGTATGTAAACTTTAAGAACATTGTCTAGGTGAGAAAGTCAAAGGCTTATCAAACCAGGCAAATCTTCGAATTTGTTCAGCCTCGTATTCTATTTTAATACTTCTCCAAACTAAATTGATAGTTTAAAATACGTTCAACCTTTTCGCCGGAAATAGTCTTTTTTACATTCGACTTTTGAGCAGTAAATTTTGGTAAAACTAAGTTTTGTTCTTTTGCTTTTTGTGTATAATATTGCTCTTTAGTGGGATGAAAAGGCGCAACGGCATTAAAAACTTCATTCCATTTAGATTGGTTTATGATTTCTTCAATGATTTGGATGCAATCGTTTTGGTGAATTAAATTCACAGGAGCGTCCGGGTTCTCAATGTTTTCTTTTCCCGATAAGGATTTTACAGGATGTCTGTCTTCTCCAATTAATCCTCCAAAGCGTACTATCGTAGTTTCAAAGTTTTTGTTTTTTTGCAGAATCGCTTCCGCTAAAAGTAATTGTTTACCGCTTTCCGTTTCCGGATTTGGATTTGTTTCTTCGGTAATCCATTCGCTTGCATCGCTGTAAACAGAAGTCGAACTCACAAAGAGAACCTTCTTAATCGTAGATTTTTCTATAAAAGGAATAAGATTTTCAATTTTTTGAACAAAAACCTTATTAGTTGATTGTGGAACAATTCCTCTTAACTTCGGCGGAATGTCAATAATTAAAACTTCGCTATCTAATAAAAAATCAGTGACACTTGTAGAAATACTTTCGCTTTCAAGCGCAACCAAAAAGGGATTTATTGCCGCTTCTTTCAAAATAGAGAGTTTATCTTCAGAAGTTGTGGAGCCTTTAACCAAATTTCCTTTTTCGATTAGCTTTTTCGCCAAAGGCAATCCTAGCCATCCACAGCCCAATATGCTTATTTTTGTCATTTTTTGAGGGTTCAGATTACAAAGGTACAAAGGTTTGCAGGTTTTTGTTTGAAGCAGGATATAATGTAAGTCTGCCCTTTGTGATTTAAAATAGGAGCTTACTCAATATTAATATTGTTTTCGGCTGCAATTCTCTTAAAAACCTCTTCTTTATTTTCCTTCTTCATTTTTTGATAAATCGCTCCCATTAGGGTTTCTGTATCTTTTACGTATTCAGATTTGTCGATCGTGTAAATTCTGTGTGCTTTAAAAATTTGGTCCAGTGCTTTTTCATCCTCATTCAAAGCCAAATAGTTTTTTCCTACGCCAAAATAACCCTCGGCATTATCCGGTTGGTATTTAATTAATTTCTCATAATATTCAATGGCAGTTTTAAAATCAGATTTTAACGTGTAAACCACTCCAATATTCATTAAAGCATAATCGCCTTCAGGAAATACAGAGAGTGATTTTTTATAATACGTAATAGCATTATCATAATCGTTCAGTTGTCTGTAACAAACGGCAATGTCATCTAGCGCAAGAACAAAATTGGGATCTTCTTTCAACGAAAGTTGAAAACCATCTATAGCAAGCTTGTACTTTTTGTCGCGCATTAGGTCTTTGGCGAGGTTGTATTTGCTTTGAGCACTTTCATTTTTAGAGCTGGCATAAAAAGCCTCTGATTTTTTTACTGCTTTTTTCGGATTGAGAGTGGGGCAGTTTTTTGCCACAAGTTCATCAGATTTTTGAAGCATTCCTGTGATTCCCTCAACTGTATTTATCGTTTCTCTAACTTTTGCATCCTTTTCTTCAGCGATAACTTCGGCTAGAGAAGTAGCCAGACATTCGCTGTATTGTTTTTCAGTTCTATTTGAAATTTTCTGCAGGCAGATGCATGTTTTTGTTGCTATTTTTTCTTCAACAGTTTGACTGTTAGCACTGAAAAAGCTTACAATGATAACAAGCAGAAAAGTTTTCTTCATAATGTCGGTTAGTTTTTGGTTGATTTGTTTAAGCAATACACTTACTGTGGCTTTACTACAGCCGGCTGTAAGCTGTCTTTTGCTACAGCTGTACTGTCTTTAACGGTATTTGCCGGCGCAAGTGTAGTGACAGGAGCGGTATATTTTTTTATTTTTTGATGAATTAAAACCGCATCATTTAAAACAAAAGGCGTTGGCATCATCCAGTCGCTTCTCGGTTTTACTTTAAATAAAGGATTTGTCATTAAATCAAAAGAACTTTCGATTAAATCAATATCAAAAACAGACGATTTGTTAATGTAAAAATCCATAACAAGCGGTTCGTTGCCTACTACGTAATAACATAAAATTTTCATGTCATTGCGTTCCAAACGGTTTCCTTTTTGTCCTGAAGTTGAAACACCGTTGGCTTTAAAATTAAAAAACGTCATTTTTGGATTGGCATAAATATCATAACGGTTTACCTTTCGGTTGGGTGTAATTTTTATTTTCAAATACCTGTTATTGCCTACCACACTGTCTTTTAAAAACGATATGGTTGGTTTTGGTACATCAACAACCGGTGCGATCGCACTATAGGTAAAAGTTGTATTATACTTACTCGAAATAGGCAATGAATTGAGGCCGGCAGCTTTTTGATTTTTTTCTCCCAGATAACTTTTTGTCCATTCATCTAAATTGACATCATAAGTGGTCCAAACGGCAGAGTTAGTATTAGCGTTGTAAACGTACAATAAGCTGTTTGATTTAGCTTGTCCGCGCTCATAACCAGAGTGATAGCCTGCGTAGATAAAAAATCCTATAGAAACCGCAAAAAAGAATATTGTCCAGATTCCTTTTTTAGCAAATGATCCAAAGATAGGTAAGGCTAACCCAAAAAGTAAGACAGTAAGAATCGCGCTTCCAAAAAGGATTTTTAATCCTAAACCTATGGGGAACATAACAATAAAAGGCGCGACAATAGCAAATGCCGGAAAAGTAAAAAGTAAGTTTAAACCAAGGCTGTAATGTTGCGTTAAAACAAATATTCCGAATAACAGAATTCCAAAATAAACCGGAATAATCAAAAATCCGGCACCTGTCAGGCTATTAGCGAGAAAGGCATTAATAATAATCCAAAGTAACAAAGGAGCTACAAAATGGTTCATTGTAATTTTTGCTTCAGAAAAATGATGATAAAAAGCAAAAGAAATAGCAATACTTAAACTGACAAAAGCACCAATGTAAGCATGACCGTTATAAGTAAATCCGTTTAGTAAATCTGAATACTGCGGATAAGCCTGCAGTACAATTTTCCATCCTAAAAATGTAACTAAACCAGATATGATTAAAGAACCTAAAAGTGGAACAAAACCTTTAAATATTTCTCTGAAAGTAATAATGCGCTTGGCTTTTCCGATAAAAATAAAAAGTACAAGCAGACCAAAAGCGATAATCGTCATTGGGAAAACCCAGGAAAACGGGTAACTGAAAAAAGAAAAAGGAGCGCTAAAGTAAACATTATCTTCTGTTGACTCAGTAGCATTTAAATTAGTATTCGCGAAGTATTTTAATAAAGGCATTAAATAAGTACCCTGATGTGCTAATGTGGTTTTGTTTAAATGCTGAACATCATCTTGTTGTGTGTGGTAGTTATAATGACCATCAATAAAAGCAAAATTAAATCCCTGAATGTTACCCTGTTCTCTAAAAACAGTCAAATCAGTATCATTGGGCAGCATTTTGTAAATACTGTACATCAATGAATTTGAAACCGGGTAGCTAGTTTTGGCTTTCGCGAATTCTTCTACAAGTTTTTGGTTTCCTTTGTTGGTCTCCATCAGCATATAACTTGGTCCAGACGAACCTCTTGCCTCAAAGTTAATGACCAAACCCACATCTTTTGCCCACGGATGTTTATTGACAAATAGGGCAGCACCATTTAGCCCAAGTTCTTCTGCGTCTGAAAATAGAATGATGATATCATTTTTTTGAGGCTGTTTAGAGTATAAAAAAGCGCGAACGCCTTCAAGTATGGTTGCAACTCCAGATGCATCATCGCTTGCGCCTTTAGAAAAAGAATGCGGTGCGCTGTCATAATGAGAAAGCAGCAATAATGCTTTTGTATTGTTGGTACCTTTTATTCTGGCCAATATGTTTTTGGATTTTACCAAAAGGCCTTTATCATTAAGTGTAAAACCTTCCTGAACCGAAGTTTCTAAACCAATTCGATTCAGCTCAAGCTTGAGATAATTGGCTACTAATTCGTGATTAGTAGAACCAACATAATGTGGCTTTTGTGCTATAATTTCGACTTGATTTAAAGCCCTTTCGGTAGAAAATTCAGCTAGTGCATCTTCATCTTTTGAAATAAATTGGGGCATCATCGTGGTATAAATAATACCCAAAATGGCTAAAATGAATACAATGGCTAGAATTGAGGTTTGGTTTTTTTTCATGATAATAGGTACTAAATTTCTTTTTTTACGAGCATAAAATAGTCGTTGTCCAGAGAGCGATATCCCTGATCATAGAGGAAATAGTAGGTATTTCCTGTTTTGGTTTGTAAAACATTAGTAAAGAATTCGAAATCAAAACCTTTGTTTATCATTTTATCTCGTGTTGCTTTAGATTTTCCATCTGTATTTAGTTCCGACAAAATACGGTAATTTTTTCGTAATTTGTTGTTTACATTGCGCATGAAATTATTACTGTCCTTATTTATTTTGTTATTGTAGGCATTTCGGCAGCTATCAGAGCAAAACTTTTTATCTTCCCTACCCACTATTTTTTCGGAGCATTCGAGGCATGTTTTCATGATTCCAGCTTTTTAATTTCATATAAATCGGTTCTTCTGTCTTTTAAAATCCTTACGCTTCCATGTTCGTGAAGATGTTTCAGCAGGTTCAGGTCGACATCGACTATCAAAGTCATTTCCGTATTTGGAGTTGCTTCTGCCTTAATACCGTTACTCGGAAAAGCAAAATCTGAAGGCGTAAAAACAGAAGCCTGGGCATATTGAATGTCCATGTTATTTACTTTTGGCAAGTTACCCACACAACCTGCAATGGCCACGTAGCATTCATTTTCGATGGCACGCGCTTGCGAACAATGTTTTACACGGGTATATGCGTTTTGAGTATCGGTCAAAAATGGAACAAACAAAATGTTCATTCCTTCGTTTGCCAAAATTCGCGAAAGCTCAGGAAACTCAACATCGTAGCAAATCAAAATTCCAATTTTTCCGCAATCCGTATCAAAAGTTTTAAAGTGAGATCCGCCTTTCATTCCCCAATGCTGCACTTCGTTTGGAGTAACGTGAATCTTGGTATACATTTCAGAAGTTCCGTCTCTTTTGCATAAAAAGCCAACATTGTATAAGTTTCCGTTTTCTAAATACGGCATACTTCCGGTAATAATGTTGATATTGTACGAGATCGCAAATTCCTGAAAACGGTTTCGAATAGGTTCAGAATATCGTGCGAGTTCACGAATCGCTTCGGCTTCAGACAAATGATTATAATCGGCCATTAAAGGCGCGATAAAAAGTTCCGGAAACAATGCAAAGTCACTTCCGTAGCCAGAAACCACATCAATGAAAAATTCTGCCTGCTCAAAAAATTCTTCAACATTATTGAGCGGTCGCATTTGCCATTGCACCAGACCTATACGGATAACGCTTTTTTCGAGATTAATTAGTTTAGGACTTTCGTCGTAATAAACATTATTCCATTCTAGTAAAACAGCAAACTCTTTTGATTCTTCATCGCCCTCCAAATAGTTTTTGATGATTCGCAATACGTGAAAATCATTGCTCAATTGAAAGGAAAGTACAGGATCGTGTAAATCTTTGTGTTTTACTTTGTCGATATAATTTTTTGGAGTCAGTTTTTTAGCATGCTGGCTGTAGTTAGGAATTCGTCCTGCAAAAACAATCGCCTTAAGATTTAATTGCTCGCACAATTCTTTTCTCGCATCGTATAAACGACGTCCCAAACGTAAACCACGATAATGAGGGTGGATAAAAACGTCGATACCGTACAAAATTTCGCCATCCGGATTGTGGGTCGAAAAGGTATAGTCACCAATTATTTGTCTGTAATTGTGTCTTTTGTCTACTAATTTTTCATCGACAATTAGCGATAAAGCCGAGCCAACAACGATGCCGTCGACTAAAATAACCAATTGACCTTCAGGGAATATAGATAGTAATTTTTTTATATCATTTGCTCTCCAGTATGAATTGGCCATTTCCGGATACGATTCTACCATCGAGTTTTTTAATTGTTGGTAATCGTCAAATTCTAAATTTCTCAATTCAACTTTCTTAATTTGTGCTTGCATATCGTAAGATTTATCTCAAATATACAAAATTAAAAACCCATTTACAAACGCTTACAAGTATTTACAACCGAAAGTAAACAGTTGGCAACCGAATATTTTGTTGGTGTGATCGCATCTTTGCCCTGTTGAATTTGATAAACGAATTCTTATAGGAACATTTAAAAATATATACGCCATGAATGCAATGAAAAACAGAGTACAATTAATTGGTAACGTAGGACAAGATCCGGAAATTAAAACATTAGAAAACGGAACAAAACTGGCACATTTGAATATTGCGACAAACGAAAGCTACAAAAATGATAAGGGAGAAAGAATCGAACAAACCGAATGGCATCGCATTACAGCCTGGGGTAAGACGGCCGAAATCATTGAGAAGTTTGTAGTGAAAGGAAAAGAAGTTGCGGTTGACGGAAGGCTGACGCACAGAAGTTACGATGATAAAAACGGTGAAAAAAGATTTATAACCGAAGTTGTAGTTAATGAAATTTTGTTGCTTAGTAAATAGAGTTTATCAAATCTAATATTCGAACCCGACAGTTTCCGAATCCTCGGCATCTGTCGGGTTTATAATTTGAGATTATTTACAAAACAGAAGCACCATTAATATCTGTGCTTAGAACTTCGCTCATATAGTCAAAAAAAGGGCGCATGTTTTTTAAGGTTTCCACGGCCTGTTCTAAAAATAACGGACTTAACAATTCAGCATCAGTAAATCGTTTCATAATTAAAAACTGCTTGTAACGAAGTAAATCAATGGCAACATGATTGACATCAAAACCTTTTGGGGCTGTTTTAAGTTGTTCGCCCTGCAGCGTTCCAAAAGTTTGTATGAAAGATTTTGAATTTAATATTGATCTGAATGATTCAGGGTCGTGAGCAAATTCACTTCTTATTCGTTTAAGATCTGCCGCATTTGGCCCCCAAAAACCTCCGGCTAAAAAAGAATTACCTTTTTCAATATGAAAATAATAACCTCCGCGTCGTGCACTTGTGGCGCGCGTAAAACTGCCGCCCCAAAAGGTTTTGAAAGGTGTTTTGTCTTTTGAAAAACGAATATCGCGATAAATTCTGTAAACGCTTTTTTTGCCTGAGCTCGTTTCTAAAACATCTGATTTTGATAACTCCTGAAGTAAAGCCCCTGCAAAAGATTCGATGTGATGGAGTTCTTTTAAATATTGTGGTTTATGCAGATCGAACCAGGGCTTATTATTGTTTTCTTTTAACTGAGATAAAAAATCGAGGCTCGATTGAGGTATAATAACTTGGTTTTTCATAATAAATGCTGTGTCTTTTTAAAATCTAAACACAAGTGCAATTTAAACAAAAAACCCACCAGATAAATTGGTGGGTTTGGTATATTTCGTTAAGCCGTTTTTTTGAATAAATCAAACATAGGACAGCGTGAGCAGCGTTTCTTTTCGCTCTTTTTATATTTCTCACAGCAAGAAGATTTACAATTTTCGATTTTCTTGATTTTATCAAGAGCCTCTTTATTCTTCTTTTTCTTTTTGTCCTTTTTCTTGTCCTTGTCTTTTTCTTTCTTGCCCAATTTTCCTCTGTATTATAAAACAGAGACAAATATAAAAAGAAAAAGTTATTTTTAAATATTCTAAATAAACTTTAACTTTTATTATTTTGGATTAATTGCAATTGAGCTCGTAACTGTTAATTGCTGAATATCACGGTCGAACAAGTATAGTCCGCCTTTATCCTCACCAATCAGATTAATTTTGTCCAGAATAGATTTAGCTGTAGCTTCTTCTTCAATTTGCTCAGCAACGTACCATTGTAAGAAATTATGTGTTGCATAATCCTTTTCTTCAAAAGTAATATGCACTAGTTCGTTAATAGACTGAGAAACAAAAATTTCATGATTGTAAAGCTCCTCAAACATTTCTTTAAAAGTAGAATATGTTATTCTGGGTGCTTTTAGATCTGTAATCTGCGCGTGACCTCCGCGTTCATTTACATACTTTACCAATTTAAGCATGTGTGCGCGCTCTTCATCTGATTGTGTGTACATAAATTGGGCGATGCCCTCTAATCCATGTACTTCAGCCCAACAAGCCATAGAAAGATAAGTTTGCGAAGATTCTGCTTCTATGCGGATTTGCTTATTTAAAGCTGTTTCAATATTTTTTGATAGCATAATGATGTCTTTTTTGTAAAATTAAAGAAAATAATTCAAACGCTTTTTTGAATCCTTTAAAACATTAAGACATTTGGATTAATTCTCAATAAAATTAACGGACTTTTATCTTGCCAAAAGAAGCCGGTTTTGAAAATTGCGATTTATTTATAATCGGGTTTCCGTAGTCTTCCTGCATGAACCCGTCTGTAAATTTTCGTATTACATATTGTTTCGAAGCAGTATCATAATAACTGAGGAGGTAATAATCCTCGATTTTTAAAATACTCTGTAGCGACACATTTTTATTTGTGCTCAAATAATAAAACAAATTGTCCATCGCCAGGGGTTCTTGCTGTCTAGTATTTGTAAATTCAAGGTTTGGATTTAACATCGTATCAAAAAACACCATTTTTCGTTGTGAGTAAATAGAGTTTCTATTGGCATCATCAAAGCCATTAAAATAATCATTCTGGTCATAGTTGTTACTGCCAAATTCACTGATTTCGTATTCTAAAAAACCTCCTAAAGTTACAGCATTATTTTCGTGATTTTTAAAAATGGAGATACCTGGATTTACATTTAATAAATTTTTTAGAAATCTCCCCGTTGTTTTTAACTCTTGTGGTTTTTGATCATTTAACTGCAAAAAGAGAGGAGAACTCTTAAAACGAATAGTGTCATTTTTAGCTATAGCAATATTTTTAATTGTTTTGGCCGACTCAAAATCTTTAATATCCAACAGCATTTCCTCACTATTGGTCTTGATTTGAAATAGTTTGTTGTCGTAATAGAGGGAATTTGAATTTCCGGAAGCTTTTTTACCAACAGGCTGTGGGTAGTTCTTTTCGGTAACGTCTTGTGTTTCAAAATTTAAATTAAAAACCTGGGTCTGTTTTAAATTATAATCGAATGACAAAGTAATATGATCGTCGTGAACATACATTTTCGTTTTGTTGGTTGTTTTATCCAGCGGATTAAAATCATTATATTCCATTTTTTGAATTGGAAAGTAATCAATGACTGTGCTGAAAGAAAAATTTTGTTTCTTCTCATTTTGAAATAAGAAGGACGAAAAATCAAACATTCTTATGGTACATTTTCCATTATTTAATTCATATAAAATGAGATGTGGCTCATTTTTTTCTTTGGCCAGAATATAGAAAATATTATTTTTTTGGTAATAGGTTATAATATAATCATGATAAGAAGGAAAATCGAAATTTAAGGTTTTAGAAACTTTATTATCCAGAAAGTATTTAATTATTTTTAGATTTCGCATAGTAGCAGAGCTCCAGTAGAGAATTGGATGCCCATCATCGCTTATGCTTTGCCCAATAAGGGCTCTGTTGTATGCTACTTTTATCGAGTCCTGATATTGATTCTTTAAAAAAACCGCTTTGTTGTATTTTAAAATAGATAAATTTTTATTGTCTGAAGCAAAAACATAAAGATCATGCGTTTTCTCATCTTCGATATTGACCGCCTGAACAAATTTAAATGGATTGCGATCATAAGAGGTGTCAAGGTTTAACGGATATGAGTTTAATACCGTTTGACCTAACAGCGCTGATTTAGAGATTAAAAGGAAAAAAAATACAAGTTTTTTCATGAGATTTTATCGTCAAATACCATTCCAAATTTAGCTAAATAATCTGTAATTGAAGTAGAATGCGATACCTAAAGGAGGAAAATCATAAAAAAAGCCCTAAAGAAAATTTCCTTTAGGGCTGTTTAATTTATGGTGAAAGAAATTATTTCACTAAGAAAGTAACTCTTCTTGCAAGTCTTCTTGCTTCTTCAGAATCTTTTTGGATTGATGTGTCAGCACCTGCGCCAACAACATTCAATCTTGAAGAAGAAATTCCGGCTTTTTCAAGAATAGTTTTTACGTTATTTGCTCTGGCATTTGACAATTTTTGGTTGTACTCAGAACTTCCTACCTGATCTGCATAACCAATGATATCAAGAGATGCTGATGGGTTTTTTCTTAAATAAGTTAAAACAACATCAATTGCAGCAGTTGAATTTTCGATTGGAGTAGATTTGTTAAAGTCAAAATAAACACTGTAATATTTAGAGTTGATCATCTCTTTTACAACATCTTTATCATTAATCACTGTGGTTGTAACAGGTTTATCTACGATAACTTGTTTTTGAGGAATGTTTTTGATTTGATTTTGAAGATCAGCAATTTGGTTTTCAAATCGGGAAAGATCAACATTTTCTGAAATAACTGTCCAGTCAGCATGTTTGGTGCTTGAACCTAAATAAACATTTAAACCAACAGTACCATTAAAATACAATCCTGAGAAACCTCTGTTTTCAGGAACGCGTGCTCCATTAAAAGTATGGTCCTGAGTTGAGTTTAATACCGTAGAGAAATCTCCCGTTAAGGCAAGTCTGTCAGATAATCTTATTTGTCCTGTAACACCAGCGATAAAATTACCAACTCTGTCTTTTGTGTCGAAGTTGTCGCCTCTTAATTGTCCAATACCAAATCCTGCATGTCCTAATAAACCAAAAGTATTCGTCCATGTTTCAAAGTTCATGATACGACCTAAATTCGCAACAGCTTGAAGATCTAATCTGTAAGATTGCGTGTCAAAATCAAGAGAGTTGTCCTTGTTTGTAAAACTGTTGTATCCAAAATCTGCCTTTAAACCGAATTTGTTATTGAACATATAACGAACTCCAAGTTCACCAACCCACGGGCTAGGTGTGCTATTAGTGTAACCTGCAGAGAATGGTCTTTGTGCTTTAGTAAGACCTCCGCCCAACTCGATAGACCATTTGTTAAAGTTATTTCCGGTTTTTGTTTCTGTCTGTGCATTTACATGCATTAGACCTAAAGCAAACGCCAAAGTAATGACAATTTTTTTCATTGTAATTTGAGTTTTAAATTTTCCCCAAACCAACGAATTTATGAAGGTTACCATATCCACTAAAAGTTATTAAAATAACAGAATAAGGTAAAAATATAAGATAAAGATTACTCTTTGTTCATCACTTCCTGAAAATAGTCAACAAACTGACCCAAATGTAAACCGTCCATTAAGCCGTGATGCACGTGAACCGACATCGAAATGGTACGTTTTCCGGTTGCAGACGTAAGCATTTTTCCAAAAGAAATTTTAGGGCAACTGTCTGGAAATGTGTAACTACGAGCATGTGAAAGCGAAGTGAAATTCAGCCACGGAATTGCAGAAAAATGAATCAGATTATCATCTTCAAAAGATCGTGTAAACAATCCGGTTGTTTGCTGAATTCGTTCTATCTCTCCTAAAGCATTTTGCTCGAATATTTTAAAATCTGGATTATATTCAATCAATGAAAAACCAAATGTTCCGTCTTCTCGTCCAATAGTTGCCGATGCATCAATACGATCGTTGATATATATTTGATCGTCCTTAATTCTATATTTAAAATTTTCAATGGCATTTATGGCAACTAATGTTTTGTGCAGGTAATAAATAAAGAAAGATGTTTTAAGGCTTTTTGCAGTTTGATATGCTTTAGTGCAGTCAATCTCTACCGTTGCTCCAAAAAAAGGTTCTTCCATTTGTCTGAAATGCTGAAAATGCTCTTTTCTGTTCCAGTTTTCTAAATCTAAAAGTGTTTTCATTATAATAGGTTCTCTAGTACTTGCGAAATATTTTCGAAAGAACTGAAATATTCATGTTCGACTTTATGATTGATTTTTTCATGTTCCCAAGTGGTATGAAAAGGAATATGAACGGCATAACCACCAATTCCTAAGACCGGGAGAACGTCTGATTTTAATGAATTTCCAATCATTAAAAACTCATGTGACTGGATGTCTAAACGACCAAGCAATTTTTTGTAATCTATTTCCTGTTTGTCAGACATTACTTCAATATGGTGAAAATAGTGGCCCAAACCAGAACGATGTAATTTACTGTGCTGGTCTTTTAGGTCGCCTTTCGTGGCAACTACAAGCTTATATTTTCCGTGTAAGGCTTGCAATGTTTCTTCAATTCCGTCGAGCAGTTCGATTGGTTTTTCTAGTAATTCTTTTCCGTATTCAATAATTTTTTGAATTACTTCAACCGGAATTGTATTGTTCGAAATATTCATTGCCGCTTCAATCATAGAAAGAATATAGCCTTTTATGCCATAACCGTATAAAGGTAAATTGGCAATTTCAATTTTAAATAGTTCCTGAGAAATGCCCTGATGCGAAAGGTAATCTTCCATCAAAGCACAAAATTTATGCTCAGTTTCCTGAAAATAAGGTTCGTTTACGAACAGGGTATCATCGGCATCAAATGCAATTACTTTTAAATTGGGTATTTTGTTTTTATCTAACATGTTTTTTGTTTCAGGTTTGTTCTGGTTTCAAGTTTCAAGTTTCAAGTTTTTTGCCACAGATTAAAATGATTTTAAAGATTTTTTTTAAAGTCTGCTTAAATCTTCGTAAAATTTTTTTAACCACAAATTGCACAAATTTTCGCTAATTTTTGCCACTGATTAAAATGATTTTAAGATTTTTTGAAAATATCTGCGTCGATCTGCTTAAATCTGCAAAATCTGTGTGAAAACTTTTTAATCACTAATTGCACAAATTTTCGCTAATTTTTTGCTACAGATTAAAATGATTTTAAGATTTTTTAAAAATATCTGCGCCGATCTGCTTAAATCTCCAAAATCTGCGTGAAACCTTTTTAACTACAAGTTGCACAATTTTCGCTAATTTTTGCCACTGGTTAAAATGATTTTAAGATTTTTTGAAAATATCTGCGTCGATCTGCTTAAATCTGCAAAATCTGCGTGAAACCTTTTTAACCACAAATTGCACAAATTTTCGCTAATTTTTGCCACTGATTAAAATGATTTTAAGATTTTTTAAAATATCTGCGCCGATCTGCTTAAATCTGCAAAATCTTCGTGAAAGCTTTTTAACCACAAATTGCACAAATTTTCACTAATTTTTGCTACTGATTAAAATGATTTTTTAAAAACTATCTGCTTAAATCTGCAAAATCTGTCATCTGCGTGCTAATTCTCAACCCTTAGAGAATAGCCTTTTCAACGAAATTGTCTTATCATAAAATGTAATTCGAATTCCGAAAAGCAAAATGATTCCACCTAAAACCATTTGTAAAGTTATTTTTTCTTCTAAGAACAACCAAGCCAAAACCGATGTAATTATGGCCTGACTCAATAAACTTAATGAAACCCTTGTTGCACGCATGTGCTGCGTGGCATAACTAATGGAAAGCCAGGCGCACAATTGGCAAATAACAGCTTGCAAAACTAATACAAACCAGCCCATTTCTGAAAACCCGGTAAAAGGCTCATTTAAACTATAACAAAGAATTCCCAAATAAATGCTTGAAGCGAATAAACTGATTGTCATAAACGATAAAACATCAACATGAGAAAGGACATTTTTGCTTACTAAGAGATACATAGAGTAGAAGATTCCTGATAAAACCGCAAACAGAAATGCCTGATTGAAATTTAAATCAATAAAAAATTCAAATCCGACTAAAGCCACCATTCCGAATAAAGAAACGATAGTTCCGATCCAGAAATTAGTGGCGGGTTTTGATTTCAAAAATAAAAAAGAACCAATGCCAACCCAAACCGGTGACAGATTCGTAAGCAAAGAAGCCTGAGTAGCGCTTGATTCCTGAATGGCGATATTCCAGACTGCAACATCAGATGAAAATAGAACACCACAAAGCATAGCCAAAATCACGAATTTTGTCTTTGGAAGTTTAAAGGTTTTGGTTATAATTACATAAGGCAAAAGTAAAATCACCGCAAAAAACATTCGATAAAAAGCCGAGATTAACCCTGGTGCCAGTTTCAGCTTAACCAATATCGGGAAGATGGATATACAAAGTATCCCGCAGATTAGGGCTAATCTTGGTTTAGTGAGTTTCATTATTTATTATTTAATCGAAATGCAAAATTAGTGTTTTGAAAGTGTTCTTATAGAAAAACCCGAATTGCAAAATCGGGAGTTTTGTAAAATGTAATTATATTTTGTAATTATTCAGTAAAACTATAAATCTGATATTTTTTATTCTGCTTATTATAATTACCTAAGTATAAAATGGAGTTGAATTTAAAAACAATTAAATCTTGGTATAAATCCTTGCCAAAAATAGATGTAGTTTCTTTAAGATCTTCATTTTCTTCTAAAAACAATCTTGCTTTTTCGAATGCTGAAGTTTGAACTTTATCTTCTATATGGTTAAAATTTGAATCAAATAAACAATTAGTGTAAACTACATTTTTATCTTTATAAGAAATCAAATTCCCTATGGTATAGCTTGATGTAAAACCTAAAGACATAGGAGCTCCACCAAAACCCCCACCCATTCCCATTCCTCCGCCTCCTGAGTGAGCTATATCCTGCGAGCTTCCTATTACAGTATAATATAAACCATTTCGGTTGTAACAAGTTACTGCCGGGCTAGAATTATTGATTTTTCGGATAAATTGTTTTGGTTTTTCAAGGACTTTTTTATTATGTATGCTTTTTATTTCCTGAAAAACATCTGAGTTTTTATAGTTTATTTCTTCTTCACGTAGCGTTTTAAATTGATTAATTCTATTGCCATTTTGGTCACTTACAGTGAAAAATAAAACATCCGGAGTCGTTTTGATTTGAAGAATTTTGTCGTCAATTAAAAAAGAATTTGATTTAGCGACATCGTAATTATAGTATTCCTGTTGTGCTATTTCCGGCTGTCGAATTGATTTTAAATCAGCCGTAAAATTATTCAGGTTAATTTTTAAAATATCGGTTGAAAAAGCGTTGCTATCAAATGTAAAAATAATTTCGTCTTTTTTGTACGTGTAAACCTTAAATAAAGCTGAACTTAAAGCCAATGAAGGCTGACTATCATTGCTAATATGTTCTATTTTTATTGTAGGTTTAAAAGGATCTCCTCCTATTATTGCATTGTATAATAATACTTTTTGATTCGAACTGTTTTTAAATTCTAAATCAGCTAAGTCTACAATTTTTTCATTTAAATTACCATTATTATCAGAAATGTAAAATTTCAATATATTTGTATTCTTAACAATTGTAATTAAATAAAAGGTATTATTAATTGTAAGCTCCTTAATAATTTTTTCTTTTTTTAATTGTAAATTGATCGGAGTTGTATTAGTTTCTTTTTTTATGAAGTTAAAATACTGAACGTCGATTTCTTTTCTGTCTTCAGAGGCCCAGAATAGAAAATAATTGCCCTCATTCTGACTATACCCAACAATTTCTTTGTAATTTTTTTCCGGTCTTGTAGTTGATAAAGAATCTTTTACATTGAATTTGTCGTCGAATCTAATGGAACTAACTTTTTCTTTATCATTTAAAAACAAAATAACTTCTTTATCAGCTTCGTTTATAACCTGAAAATAGTCTCTTTTCTTTTCTAATTTCATATCGAATTCTTTTACAATTTCTTGTGAAAATGAATTTAGACAAGTCAGTAAAAAAGAAATAAGAATGTATTTTTTAAACATTTTTAATAGATTTAATATTGGAGCTAATATCTTATTTTTTTGCAAATAAAAATATAGAAGTTGTATGTTTAAATAAAAAAGCGTGAGTCAATTTATAATCGATTCACGCTATTTATCGTAGTATAAAATTTTAATTTACCGTTTCTCCATTCGGAGCATCAGCATCCGGATTGATAAAAACCAATTTTCCTTCAGCATTTGTCGTCATTAAAATCATTCCCTGACTTTCGACACCACGTAAAGCTCTTGGCGCTAAATTAGCTAATACAGAAACACGTTTACCGATAATTTCTTCCGGTGTAAAGCTTTCGGCAATTCCAGAAACGATCGTACGAACGTCAATTCCTGTATCTACTTTAAGAACCAGAAGTTTGTTTGCTTTTGGCATTTTTTCTGCTTCCAGAATAGTTCCAACACGAATGTCCATTTTAGCGAAATCCTCAAACTGAATCAATTCTTTTTGTGGCTCGGGTTGTTTGCTTTCTGCAAGATTGGCTGTTTTTGTCGCTTCCAATTTATCGATTTGTTTTTGTATTTCTTCGTCTTCTATTTTTGCAAAAAGCAATTCTGCTTCACCAATTGTATGTTCCTTTGGAAACAAATTCCAATCTTCAAATTCTAAATTCCAACTTAAGTTGTCGATGTTTAGAATTTTAGAAAGTTTTTTTGCTGTAAAAGGTAAAAACGGTTCAGCCAAAACGCTCAAAGCAGCGGCAATTTGCAACGCCACATACATTTGCGTTTTTACACGCTCCGGATTGTCTTTCATTACTTTCCAAGGCTCTTCGTCGGCAAGATATTTGTTTCCTAAACGGGCCACATTCATCAATTCGCCCAAAGCTTCACGGAATCTGTAACGTTCTACTGAACTTGAGATCACAGCGGGATACGCTTTTAACTCGGCTAAAGTTTGTTCGTCCACTTCTGAAAATTCATTTGGTGTTGGAATAACTCCTTCGTAATATTTATTGGTTAAAACCACTACACGATTAATGAAATTTCCAAAAATTGCAACCAATTCGTTGTTGTTTCTTGCCTGGAAATCTTTCCAGGTAAAATCGTTATCCTTTGTTTCCGGCGCGTTTGAAGTTAATGCATAACGCAAAACGTCTTGTTTCTCCGGAAATTCTTCTAAATATTCGTGCAACCAAACTGCCCAGTTTTTAGAAGTCGAAAGTTTGTTTCCTTCCAGATTCAAAAACTCATTTGCAGGAACGTTGTCCGGCAAAATATAGCTTCCTTCGGCTTTTAGCATTGCAGGGAAAATGATACAGTGAAATACGATATTGTCTTTCCCGATAAAGTGAACCAATTTGGTTTCTTCATCTTTCCAATACGGTTCCCAGTCTTTTCCTTCGCGCGCCGCCCATTCTTTCGTAGAAGAAATATATCCGATAGGGGCATCAAACCAAACGTATAATTTTTTTCCTTCGGCACCTTCAACCGGAACGTCGATTCCCCAATCAAGGTCACGTGTTACCGCACGAGGTTCCAATCCACCGTCGACCCATGATTTTACTTGTCCGTAGACATTTGGTTTCCAGTCGTTTTTATGTCCGACTAAAATCCATTCAGTAAGGAAATCAGTATATCTGTCCAAAGGTAAAAACCAGTGTTTTGTTGCTTTTAAAATTGGCGTTTCTCCGGTAATAGTCGATTTTGGATTAATCAAATCCGTAGCATTCAAAGTCGATCCGCAATTTTCGCATTGATCTCCGTACGCGCCATCGTTACCGCATCTTGGGCAAGTTCCTACCACAAAACGATCTGCCAAAAACTGATTGGCTTTTGCGTCGTACAATTGCTCGGTTACTTCTTCAATAAAATCACCGTTATCATATAGTTTTCTAAAGAATTCCTGAGCTGTATCATGATGAATTTTAGCCGAAGTACGAGAATAATTATCAAATGAAATTCCGAAATCAGAAAATGATTTTTTGATAATTCCGTTATATTTATCAATAACTTCTTGTGGCGTAATTCCTTCTTTTTTGGCTTTCATAGAAATGGCAACACCATGTTCATCGCTTCCGCAAATAAATGCAACGTCTTTTCCCTGCAAGCGCAAGTATCTGGAATATATATCTGCCGGCACGTAAACCCCCGCCAAATGGCCAATATGAATAGGTCCGTTGGTGTAAGGCAAAGCTGCTGTAATAGTATATCTCTTTGGATTCTGTATCATAACTCAATTTTATTGAGTGCAAAAATAAGCAATAGAATTGAGATTTCTAAGTTTCGCAGAGATTCGCTAAGATTTCACAGAGATTCGCTAAATTTTTTTAATCTCGGAAAGTCTAGAAGTCGCAAAGTTTTAAAATTAAAATCTGCTCAATCTGCATAATCTGCGTGAAATCAAACTTTTTGAGATTAATTTCTTTCAGCAGCCAATCCCGCTATCCGTTCCAATCTTTTGCTTTTTAAAGAAAAAAGCAAAAGGATTTCCACTACTATCGGGGCTAGGGCAGTTGTTTTCATAAGAAACAATTTCGTTTATCAGGCTGGGCGGAGTCGAAGCCTGCAAAGATTGGTAAATTGAACGTTTTTCCTTTTGTTTTAATGCATATTTTAGACTGGACTGAAGTCCAGCCCTTAATATAAATCGTTCCTCCGGAACTTTTCTGCGCCTTTGCGAGATTAATCTCAACCCTAAAATAAAACCTTTGTGAATCTCTGTGTTTTTTCTTGGTGTATCTCTGTGGTAAAACCACATAAAGTAGAACCAGTTTAAACTACGTTTGCCGTTTACAAATACCGATATATTTTGCAACCTTTGCCCTGAAAAAACAAAGACAATTTTATGAGCAAGACAAAATTAATCATCAATAAAAACGGATCTATAAAAATCGAAGGTGACTTTGAAATTATGGATGCTGAAGGAACTGTTTACGGACTTCAAGGAAGATCAGCACTAGGACTTTGCCGTTGCGGATTATCTGCAAACAAGCCTTTTTGCGATGGCGGACATAGAAATAACTTCGAACACGATTCTATCGCGTTTGATTTACCTCCAATGAAAACGAACTAAGAGAATAATTTTCTCGGGTTGAAATAGAAAGCTGCATGTAATGCAGCTTTTTTATTTGGTAATAAATTCGTTTTGAAGGAATTTTCAATTAAATAATTTTCAAAAATCATAAAAAACAGTATATATTTACAAAAAATTGTTAAAATATAAAAAATGAAAAGATTCATAATACTGTTGCTTTTTTTAAGTTTAATATCGGCAAAAGCTCAAACACAAAGAATTATTTCCAATGACTGGATGGTTTTTCGTCAAACCATAGATATTGAAACTCCGGTAAAGAAAAAATTCAGAATAATTGCTTCGGCCAAAGTAGAATCAGATGAACCAAAAGCCTGGTCAGGAGTTTATACAAGAGTTTATAATAAAAATGATGAAGACGGCTTTTTTGAAAATATGTCTGAAAGACCGATAAAATCGAAAGAATGGCAATCATACACTGTTGAAGGAACAATTGATGAGAACAGTAAAACATTAGTTTTTGGAGGAGTTGCTTCGTTTAATGGGAAGTTTTATTTTGATAAATTTCAATTATTTATCGAAAATGCAAAAGGTGTATTTGAACCTGTAACCATTTTAAATTCAAGTTTTGAAACGCCTGCAACCAATACCGATATTCCGAAATGGATTTTGGGTACACCGAAACAAAAAAATGCTAAGGTTAAGGAATATACCATTTCTTCAGATAGATCAAGCGTAGATGGTAAACATTCATTACTACTTGAAGGAAAAGGCATCATAATAAAAGAGACCGGAAAAATAGGAAACGTTCCGGGTGCTTCACCAAAAATTGCCGACATGATTTCGATGCTTGAAGACCTTAAGGATCGTGTTGAAGGAACCGTTAAGAATATGGATCAGTACGAAATTGACTATTTGCATGATGAAAAAGCAAACCGAATTGGAGCGCTTGTTATGCACTTGGCTGCAGCCGAAAAATACTATCAGGTTTTTACTTTTGAAAACAGAGAATTTAACGAAGAAGAAAAGAAAAAATGGGAGAAGGCATTAAATCTCGATCAAGGCGCAAGAGATGAGTTTAAAGGTCACGATATTCAATATTATCTGGATATTTATAATGAAGTTAGAGCAAAAACCATTTCAGAATTAAAGAAAAGAGATGATGCCTGGTTTGCCGAAGTTCAAATGAAATACGACATAAGCAATCAGTATTGCTGGTTTCACGTTATGGAACATCAGTCAAGTCATTTAGGTCAAATTTTGTTTTTGAAGAAAAGAATTCCGCCTCAGCAGGAACCAATGCAAAAAGTTTTGAAACAGGAGATTAAGAAATAGATAAGATAAAAAAAGCGGTATTCAATGCCGTTTTTTTTATATGTAAAGTTCGCCTTTCATCGTTATTATCGAAGAACCGCCAACCAAAATATCATTTTCGCGGCACATTACTTCAATAATCGAGGGCTGATTGAGTTTTACTCCTTGCAGAATTTTATATTCCTGATTGAGTTTTGCCTGTTTCTTTTGCGTTAAAAGTCCAATTAAAGGACCTGCTGCTGTTCCCGTTGCAGGATCTTCAAATATTCCGATGATTGGATTAAAAAAGCGTGCTTCGGCAATATTGCCCTGATTTTGATTGGAGATCGTAAAGCAATAAAAACCTTCAAATTTGTATTCCTTCGAAATTTCGACTAAAAGTTTATGGTCAGGTACAAAATCATTCAAAATTTGACTGTTTTTTATCGGAACCATGGTATGCGCAACATCTGTTCTTACAATAGTAGGTACAAAATCATTGCTGTCTAAATCTTCCATTTTGAGACCCAATGCAACGGCCAGTTTATAAGTTGGAATTTCAGCTACAACGACAGCCGGTTTTTGATGCATTTGCACCACAGGATATTTGGTAACAGGATCAAAACTTACAGATAATGGAATCGCAGAATGTTTCATGATTACAAAACGATTGTTTTCTGCCTGTTCCTCAAATATGGGCATCTTTTTTAGCAGCGCCCCACAAACTGCACCGAGTAAGTTATGTCCTGCGCCATCAATTTCGATTCCGGTTGGTGTAAACGAACGAACATTAAGTGCTTTTTCTTTTTGGGAATAGTAAACAAATGAAGTTTCAGAATAGCCAAATTCTTTAGAGATATTTTGATAGGTTTGTAAGTCTAAATTACCCTGAGTAAAAACCACAGAAAGCGGATTTCCTTTGTAACTTTCGTTTGAAAATACATCTAATACGTAATATTCTAGTGCTGTTCTTTCTCTCATCGTTTCTTCTTTTACCTTTTAAAAACGGAATAAAGTTACAGCTTATAAAATATCAAAACAAAAATCTTATGACATTCGTTTTTGTTCAGCGCTTATATTAATGGCTTTTTCGAGTCTTGAGAGTCGGGTTTTTTCTTGTTTGGCGGTCATAATCCAATGAATCATCACTTTTTTGTATGATGGAGCTTGTTTGTCAAAAAATTCCCAGGCAGTTTTGTTTTCTTTAAATTGTTTTTCAAATTCAGGATCAAGAACAGCTGGTTCTCTTTCATGTGCATAAATTCCTGACTTTTCTTCAGATCTTAATTTGAAAGCCTTTAAACCCGATTCTCTCATCAATCCGGCTTTGGTGAGTTCTTCCATTTTTTTAATATTGACAGTGCTCCAAATACTCGATTTCTTCCTCGGTGTAAACCGGATAGTATAACTTTCCTCATCAATTGATTTTCGAACACCGTCAATCCATCCAAAACAAAGCGCCTGATCTACAGATTCTGACCAGGACATTGATGGCTTTTTGCTGTTCACTTTATAGAAACCTACTAAAAGTTCGGTTTCTGTTTGATGATGCTTTTCTAGCCAGGCTCTGAATTTTTCCTGGGTGGGGAAGAAGGTTGGAGTCATTAGGATAAGTTCAGTTTACAAATTAACAATCGCTCTAATAATCCATAAAAGTATAATAAATCCGAGAATAGAGAATTGTACTTTATTCACTTTTTGATTGCCAAACTTTTTAGCCAAAAGACGATCAATAACAATAACCAGAAAAACCGGAATTAAACCAAATAAATGATAAATTCCCTCCAATCGATCTTGCGCAGAATTTCCGGTTATAAAAATAACAGCAAAAAATAAACCTGCTAAAATGGAGAGGACTCCTAATAGGTAAATACGGTTAGGTTTTTTGGGGATTTCATGTTATTGATTATTAATTGCTGCTATTCAGGATTTTTGTTTTTCTTAGAATAACAAATAACAGGAGAAATGAAGTAATGAAGTTAATTATAAAATAGACATCAATCAAAGAATTTGAATCAAGAACTTCAAAATAAAAGGTTACCAGAAGTAATATGGAAAAGAAAACATTCAACCAGCCCATAAATACTAATAAAAATACTTTTAAATGATTTGATTTCCAGGTTTTTAAAAATGAAAATAAGAACATCAAAATACCAAGAGCAGCGCTAATCCAACAGCTATACATGAAAAATATAAGCGTTTTTATACCATGAAATAATCCGGAACTTTCAAAAAAATAAATAAAAAATGTAACAATGCTCCAAATATTGGTTAGTAATAGAGAAATAATTAAGCTTCGTTGGATGGTTTCTTTCATGGTTTTGATCGATTTTTGGTTAGTAACGATTTATTGAACATCATTTTTAATGTTTATTTGTCGTTATTTAATTCATTATCAATCATTATTCCATATTTTTAGTTGTTAATTTTTGCCTCTGTTTGGCATCCTGACGTAAGGAAGGATTACACAAGAAACTCGACAAACGTCGCCAATCTTTGTGGAGTTTCCTGCGGAGATTATCGTTCCTCGGAATGCCAAGATGGTGCATATATTAAGCTACAACAACTCTTTTGTTTTAGAACAATCGTTACAAAAAAACTTCTTATGAAAACGATTGTGCGTTAGGGATAGCAGCGGAAAGCCCACAGCCTGACGAAGGAAGTGCGAGGACTTGCAGCGAATAGCCCGGCCGTAGGAAACGCCTAAAAATAAATTGAGTTGGTATTTATTTTTCTCCGAAATTTGCAAAAACAATTTAAAAGGCAGGAATCATGGCAAAAGGACCTGAAAAAAATACCAAAAACAAGGCTTTGCATACCAAATTACTCAACAGAAAAAAAGCTAAAATTCAGGAAGAGAAAAAAGCACAGGCATTGCGTTTGAAAGCTTTGGTTGCCAAAATGAACGAGAAAAAGAATAACGACGATAAGGTCATATAAAACCAGATTGAATTTCTTTTCTGTTTTAATTAATGGAAATTTGCAAATTAATCTCAAAAAACAAAAATCAAATGGAGGAATTCGGTAGAATTATAGTTTCTGAAACGTCAATGAATAGTGAAAATCTGCAGGATGTCATTCACTCTAATATTTCGGTTATCAATTTAATGCGCGAGGAAGGTGTTGACGATGAATTTATTCACGAAGATGCTTTAATGAGTTACTATCTTGATTATTACTGGTCGCAATATGCCGAAGGAAATTTTGCGCAATTTGTTCACAAATCGGGTTGGAATAAGGAGCTGAACGAACTTATTGAAGAGGGTCTGGCTTTAATTGGTGCCGAGAATCATTTGGAATTGTTTCAGCAGCAAAGTAAAAAAGTACGGTTAATGAGCAGTGTAAAACTGAATAAATTCTTGACAGGAAAATTGGAAGGTGTAAACCCAACACGTGATTTGCTGAATAATGATACTTTTTATGAGTTGGAAGAAAATCTGATTACCTTAAATGCTAATTTCTTAAAAAACCATCCTGATTTTGAAGCGCTTTCTGTAGATGATATGTTTGCTGTTTTGGAGGAATATGTTGGACATGAGATTAAGAGGGCTTAAGTTTTTTTTTAACCGCAAGGAGCGCAAAGTTTTACGCTAAGTTCGCAAAGGTTTTTGTTTAAATGTCTATAAAATTTCGCGCAAAGGCGCGAAGACGCAAAGTTTAATTTTTTCTTTGTTCAACTTTGCGAAAACTTCGTGTATATCTGTGGTAAATGTGTAATTTTAGTTTGCGCTGAATCTTGGCAAAGTGTTGGCATGACTTGCGAAATAACTTTATTAATTTAGCTTTTGAGTAATTTATGGATTTAAAAAAGTTACAATGAAACCGATATACTGCCAAATTTTACTGCTTCTTTTAGTACAGACCGCTATTTCTCAAAACAAAATCAATCTTTTCTCCGAAATCAATTACAGTTCGATTCCAAATGTTTCCTTAAACGAATATAAATCGGTACAGGAACGGGATAAAACATATCAGAACCCGAATATTGCTTTGGGAATCGGGATTTCTGGCGGCGGTTCGAGAGCCCAGTTTTTTAGCATGGGTGTTTTGTTAGGATTAGAAGAAATCAAGGAAGCGGATTCGCAGCGTAACTTTTTAAAAGAAATCGATTATTTTTCTACCGTTTCCGGAGGTTGTTTTTCGGCGGGATATTACCTAACGATCTTAAAGAACAAACTGGAGCAGGAAAATTGTTCTTTTGATGAATTCTATTTTTCGAAAGCAGATGCCTATAAAGATTATGTCGATAAATCGGCCAATATTTTGTCTCTGCTCAATAATAGTCGAAACGAAAAAGGCGATAAAGTATCGATGACCCAAAGAATAGATCTGGATATTTTGCAATACGACAGTTCAAATCCCGAAAACGCCAACAAGTTTACAACTCAGATGCTGTTGTCTGATTTTTTTGTTCCCAAAGAAAGTAACTCCATCCCAACGCTGCCTATGTTTGTGGCCAATGGAACGGCTTTTAATAATGGCGAACGCATTCCGTTTATGCCGCATATCATTAAAGGATTAAATTTAAATTCGTCTTTAGCGCCCAACAAAGCTCCAATTGCCTTAAACGAAAATAAAGTCAATGACGGTTATAATTTTCCGGTTACCTATGCAATCACAGCGAGTTCTGCTTTTCCGGGTGTGTTGCCAAAAGTAAAATTCGGAGTCAAAAATCATGACAAAATATTGTGTATCGTCGACGGTGGCGCCTCTGATAATATGGGTTATAAAACTTTAGTAGAATTGCTTCATAATGACACCAGGGTAAATGACAAAAACAAAAAAGCCGTTTTTATTGATTGTTTAGGGCAAGGAAAAAAAGAACCTTATATAAATGATGCAAAGATCAGGCTGATTTCGTTGTTTGAAACTGCTTCATTATACACCGTTCAAACACGATATATGACTTTTGACAAAGATGTTGAAAATACGTTTGAACGTTATAAAATACCAGTTTCTAACTATCAGATTATTGGTTTTACGACCATTCGAGATCATTTATTACAACTAAAAAAAGACCAGGATTACGAAGATCAGGTTACAGAATTGAAAAACTCCAACGACGATACCAGCAGCTGGTTACGATTGTACACTTTTTTAAAACAGGATCTGATCGAAAAATTCGGAGAAAATTCTTTCAGAAAAGACAAAGATGGCCAAATCATTATGGCAACTTTAGAAAGAGACCAATTTAAAGATTTATCGGCAAGACAAATTTTACTGTTATATGAATATGCTTCGCATGTAGAAACCAAATTGCGAATTACACCAGAAGAAAGAGAAGTTCTGTTATTGTCAGGGCGTTTTGCAACTTATTTGAAAACCAATGAATTGAAAGAATTGTTAGTAGAGTATAAATAAATTGATAATGTATCGTCGATTTGTTTTGGTTTTTAATAAGATGTGTAGGAAAATTATATATTTGGAGGACTTTTAATTGCCCCCAAATAATTAAAACCTAAATCATGAAAAAACACCTACTTATGAGCGGAATGCTTTTGTTATTGCTTTCCTGCAAGCACAACGAAGCACTACATAAACCTGAAAAGTCTCAAAATGATTCTATAATGGCACTTAACCAAAAGGAAAAAACCGCTTTAGAACGCGCCATAACCGGAACGATTTTTAAGGCTGCCGAAAAATCTGAAACCACAAAAGAACTGGATGCAACTCTTTTAAGGAAAGTAGCATCTCAGTTAGAGATCCAATATTCAGCTATTCAGCTTGATAAAACAAGTTCGATTAGTTATGACAGAGTTGTTTTTTTTATAATTGCTTATAAGAAGGTTAGTACTGACGAGGCAAAGGATATCTCGATTGAAAGAAAATATGTTTTTGCCCATAAAATAAATGGAAAAATTCTTGCTGAAGAATCTGATTCGAGTTTGAGTCATCTGGAAGATGAAGTGGTACAAGCCTCTAAAAGTTATATTTTTAAAAACCTACTAAAACTAAATGACACAACTTTGGGAATTGCCTTTTATACCGAATTTAATTCTGGAGGAACACAAGTTCAATTTTGGCAACGAAAATTTACAATCATTACTTTTGAAGATAGTACCATCAAAAAAGTATTAGATAATTACACCATTGGCAGGGGAAACACAAGTACAATTGATGGAAACACAGATCAAACGGAAGTGTTACAGGCAGGACTTCGTGTTGCAGATACTCAAACCAACGGATTTAATGATTTAGTAATTTCAAAAACCTTCTTGTACGATGAAACCAATATGAGGGATGATCTCGACGTAAAAGCCAATGCCAAAACTAAAAAGGAAACAGAAATATTGAAATATAATGGAAAAAATTATGCGTTTGATCTACAGGATAAAATGCGATTTTTAAGTAACCCGACAGAATAAATGATAGGTAAAAAGATTGTTTTAATCCTTTTATTGCTGCCTTTTTTACTATTAGGTCAGGTTAAGGATGCGGAAAAATCTCCCAATGTTACCCAATATTTTTATGATGATCACACTATTTCAATACAAATTTGGTACAGTGCAGATCAGAAACCGGACAGCACAAAAACCTATTACCCGAACGGGAAACTCAATGAGGTTTTTTATTTTGATGAAAATGGACTAAAAGATTCCAATTGTTTTCAGTTTAACAAAGAAGGAGAAAAATTAGTAACCTGGAATTTTTCGCATGGAAAATTAATAAGCAGAACCGATCATAAATTTCCTGATGGAAAAGACAACGATGAAAAATTAAAGAAGGCGCTGCAGTTACTAACCCAAATTAATGTAAAGACAAATTACAATCCTACCCGAATTAATGATCTCTACAATCGCGGCGTTTTAAGAATCAGCCTCGGGAATATAACTCTTGCGCTTGAGGACCTGAAAAAAGTAGAATATGCTCTGGATAAAGACCCTAAAAATAAAAATTTAGTACTTTCTGATACTTTAGAAAAGAAAAAGACAGCCTTGAGAAGTTTGCTTTATGAAAGAGAGGCGAGTATTTACGGCGCACTAGACATGGAAAGTTTTGCATATCAGTATTACCTCAAAGCCCTAAAAAATGCTCCTGATGATTTACATATTTTATACAGCTTTGCATCCTTGTTGCAAGGCAGGCAACAGAATGATCTTGCACGGTTTTATCTGCAAAAAATTGTAGCACACAAAACTGATCATGCTGAGGCAAAATTAGCACTTGCAACATTACATAAAATGGAGACTGAAGAAGCTGACAATAAAAAACCGTCTGTTTATCCGAATCCTGCACAAACCGTGATTGCAGTAAAAAATGTAAAAACAAAACAATTTGATTTTGAGTTTTTTAATTTCGAATCTAAATCGGTTTTGAAAGGGAAAACCGCTGATGGAAGTATTAATATCATTTCGTTAGAATCAGGATTTTATAATTTGAAAGTTACGCTTGATAATGAAGTGACGATTTTTAAAGTAATAAAAGAATAAGTTTCAATTTGCATTGCTTAGGTTTAACAGCGCTCCATAGATTATTTGCAAAGTTTTACTAAACATTTTGCACATCGCTGTGTAAATCTTCTCTGTCTCTGTAACTCAACTTCAAATACTCTGGTTTACTCCATGTATTTCTTCGTGCAGCTCTGCGAAATAACCCATAAGACCTACCCAAGAACTTTAGGGTAAACTTTGTCCTAATCTTAGCAAACATTTGCTTAAATTTGCTTCCATTATAAAAAAATACAATAGTTATAAAAATCAAGCTATGTTACAAATCGCATTTATTAGAGAGAATCAGGAGAAAGTAATCAAGGCTTTGGCAAAACGAAATATCGATGCCAAAAGTGTTGTTGAAGAAGTGGTGCAATTAGATGAAAACCGTCGTGCTACACAAGTAGAATTAGACAATACTTTATCTGAATCTAATAAATTGTCCAAAGATATTGGAGAATTAATGAAAGCCGGTGAGAAATCTAAAGCAGCAATTCTAAAGGAAAAAACCGTTTCATTAAAAGAAAAGAGTAAAGAATTAGGCGAAAAAGCAGAAGCTTTGGCAGCCGAACTGATTAATAAATTATACACCTTACCAAATCTTCCGGCTGATATTGTTCCTGAAGGAAAAACGCCAGATGATAATTTGAATGTTTTTCAGGAAGGAGATATTCCGGTTTTACACGATGGCGCCCAGCCACACTGGGAATTGGTGAAAAAATATGACATTATCGATTTTGAATTAGGAGTAAAAATTGCAGGTGCAGGATTTCCGGTTTATAAAGGAAAAGGAGCTCGTTTGCAACGTGCCTTAATCAATTATTTTCTAGATAAAAATACTGCCGCAGGATACAACGAAGTTCAGGTGCCGCATTTGGTAAACGAAGCTTCAGGTTACGGAACAGGTCAATTGCCGGACAAAGAAGGGCAAATGTACCATTCAACAATTGATGATCTCTATTTGATTCCAACTGCTGAGGTTCCGGTTACCAATTTGTTTCGTGATGTTATTTTAAACGAAAGCGATTTACCGGTTTTACATACGGCATACACGCCATGTTTCCGTCGCGAAGCAGGTTCATACGGAGCACACGTACGCGGATTAAACCGCTTACACCAATTTGACAAAGTAGAAATCGTTCGTGTGGAACATCCGGATAAGTCTTATGAAGCACTTGACGGAATGGTAGAACATGTAAAAGAAATACTAAATGAATTAAAGCTGCCATACAGAGTTTTACGCTTATGCGGAGGAGATATGGGGTTCACATCTGCTTTAACGTATGATTTTGAGGTATTTTCTACAGCACAGGATCGCTGGTTAGAAATTAGTTCAGTTTCTAACTTCGAGACTTTTCAGGCCAATCGTTTGAAATTGCGGTTTAAAGACAAAGATGGCAAAAACCAGTTAGCACACACACTAAACGGAAGTTCATTGGCATTGCCAAGAGTTTTGGCCGGAATTTTAGAAAATTACCAAACTCCGGAAGGAATCGTAATTCCAGAAGTTTTACGCCCTTACTGCGGATTTGACATAATAAACTAATTTTTTATAAAGTTACCAGGGTTAAACCTAACAGGTTTTTAAAATCTGTTAGGTTTTCTTAATTACAAAAAATAATTACAATTAAACGGAGCACGATGAATGGAATTTTAAATTGGAACGTAGATCCTGTTATTGTCATGATAACAGATAGTTTTCCACTAAAATATTATGGAGCTCTTTTTGCCTGCGGACTTTTATTAGGCTATTTTATTGTAAGGAATGTGTACAAAAGAGAAGATCTTCCGCTAGACAATCTGGATAGTTTACTTGTATATGTAATTGTCGGCACCATTTTAGGAGCACGACTAGGACATTGCTTTTTTTATGAACCCTCTTATTTTTTGCAACATCCCATAGAAATTCTTTTGCCAATTCAAAAAGTAGCAGGAGTTTATAAATTCGTTGGGTATCAGGGACTGGCAAGTCACGGAGGTTCAATTGGAGTTTTGATTGCCATGTTTTTGTACTGTCGAAAATACAAAGTAAAGTTATTATGGCTTTTAGACAAAATGGCAATTGGAGTGCCGGTAACCGGAGCTTTTATCAGATTGGGTAATTTTATGAATTCTGAAATCTACGGAAAACCAACCAACGGAAACTGGGGAGTTGTTTTTCAAAGAGACGATATGATTCCCAGACATCCAACTCAGTTATATGAAGCATTTGCTTATTTATTGATTTTTATAATCGTGCTTTACCTATATAACTCAAAAAAAATAAAAAAAGCAGACGGTTTAGTATTCGGATCTTTCCTAACTTTAATGTTTGTAGCCCGATTTATAATAGAATTCTTCAAGGAAAATCAGGAAAGTTTCGAAAACAATATGATCATCAATATGGGGCAAATATTAAGCATTCCTTTTGTTTTAATTGGTCTGGCTTTAATTGTCTGGAAATCCAAGAAGCGCGTTGAAATTTAGTTTTCAGTTGCAGTACAGTTTCACTAAAAAGGCACTGCAAACGAATACTGAATACAAAAAACGGATTACTGATCACTAAAAGAAATACTGAATATGAAAAACATCATCCTCTATATCGTTTTGTTGTGGTCGGCGTTTGCAGTAGCGCAAAATGAGCAGCTTGCTCAATACTACTATGATAAGGGTGATTTTGAAAAAGCCAAAATCAGTTACGAAGAGCTATTAAACAGTTCGCCTTCTAATACACAATATTTTTTACGAACCATCGATTGTTATCAGCAATTACAGCAATTTGATGTCGCGCAAAGAGCCATTCAGGAGCGTTACAATAAATATAAGCAAGGCGTTTTTTTAGTAGAGTTAGGGTATAATTTTCAGTTACAAAAAAATGAGGCTAAAGCCAAAAGTTACTACGAACAGGCAATCGAAAAAATTAAAATAAGTCCGAATGATGTTTATGGAATAGGAAATTCTTTTGAGAAAAAAGTTTTATTAGAATATGCCTTAAAAGCTTACCAGACCGCAATGCAGGTTCAGCCGAACTATAATTTCAATTTCCAGATAGGAATGCTTTACGGGCAATTAGGAAAAACGGATCTAATGATTGATTTGTTGTTGACAGAATCGTATAACAATCAGCAAAATGCCAATTTAATACAAACGCAATTATCGCGTTTCATGAATGGCGAAACAGATAATACGGCTTTTAAAGATGCAATGCGAAAAGCCCTGATTTTGAGAACTCAAAAGGATCAGGACGTTTTTTGGAACCATTATTTAAGTTGGTTTTATGTGCAGCAAAAAGAGTTTGGAAAAGCCTTTATTCAGGAAAAAGCAATCTACAAACGCGAACCAGAATCGCTAATGAGTATTGTCAATTTGAGTCATTTTGCAATGAATGAAGATGACATAGAAACGGCTGAAGAAATCCTGAACTTTATTCTTCAAAATACCAAAGATTTTGATTTACTGATTCAGACTAATGCTTATTTAATGCAGTTTAAAATAGACAAAGCACAAGAAAAGGATTATCCGATCATAAGTTCCGAGTTACAACAATTGCTTACAACCTATGAAATAACTCCTTTTAGTTTATCTTTGCAAATAATTCAGGCACATTTCCTGGCCTTTAATCTGAAAAAGACAGAAGAAGCCAAGACGATTATAAAAAGGGCCTTAGAATTAAATTTGAATGATTATCAAAAGGCAGATGCCAAGATGGAGCTGGCAGACATCTTGCTTTTAGAAGAAAAGTTCAATCAGGCGCTGATTTATTATTCACAAATTCAATTGGATTTAAAGAATGATGTAATGGCGCACGAAGCAAGTTTAAAAGCTGCCAAAACAAGTTATTATAAAGGCGACTTTGAATGGGCATTGAAACAATTTAAAGAATTGAAAGCAGCCAATACGCAATTGATTGCCAATGATGCGCTCGAATATTTTTTATTAATTAACGACAATACGGCTGCCGACTCGACACAAACAGCATTGAAACAGTTTTCGAAAGGAGATTTTTTAATGTATCAAAATAAAAAACAAGAGGCGATCAGTCAGTTTCAGAGCATTTTAAAAAGCTTTAAAGGGCAGGAAATTGAAGCTGTAACATTGTTGCGTTTAGGTAAAATTTACGAAAGTTTAAAAGATTACAATTCGGCTTTAAGCCAGTACCAGCAGATAATTGACCAGCATAGTGACGGAATTTACGTTGATGAAGCGCTGTTCTTTTCGGCAGAAATTTACAACGACGAATTGAAAGATATAGAAAAGGCCAAGCCTTTGTATGAAAAGGTAATTTTTAATCATCAGGATAGTATTTACTTTGTTGATGCCCGAAAAAAATACCGTGAGTTAAGAGGAGATAAGAATTTATAAATTCAATATTTTAAATTCCAAATTCCAAAAAAGAATTAGTAATACGATGATTTGAAAGATTTTGATCAAAGAGTAAAAACTCAGAACCTTAAAATCTCAGAATCTAAGAACCTTTAAAAGAAATGATTATTTACAACGTTACCACCAATATACACGAAAGCGTTCATGACCAATGGTTAAAATGGATGCAGGAAAAACACATACCTGAAATTTTGGCCACCAATAAGTTTTCTTCGGCACGAATTGTAAAAGTTCTGATAGAAGAAGAAATGGGTGGAATTACGTATTCTGTACAATATGTTACAGACAGTAAAGAAACCTTAGATAAATATTACATCGAAGATGAACCCGAATTTCATAGAGAAGCCCTGGGTTTATTTGCTGATAAAATGCTTTCGTTCAGAACGGAGCTTGAGGTTATTTCGGAACATTAAGAAAAGATTTTTAGATTATTAGACTTCTTAGATTTTAGACTTACTCAAAATCTAACAAGCTAAGAAGTCTAATAATAGCAATCTAAAAAAAGAAAATGGAAAAAGTAAAAGCTAAAAAACATTTAGGACAACATTTCCTGAAAGACGAAAGCATCGCCAAAGCAATTGCCGATACTTTAAGTTTAAAAGGATACGATGAGGTTTTAGAAATAGGACCGGGAATGGGTGTGTTGACTAAGTATTTGCTTGACAAACCAATTAACACACACGTGATCGAGATTGACGGCGAATCTGTGGTGTATTTGGGTGAAAATTATCCAAAATTAAAAGATAAAATTATCTCTCGGGATTTCCTGAAATACAATATCAACGAAGTTTATGAAAATAAACAGTTTGCTATAATTGGGAACTTCCCTTATAATATTTCAACACAAATCGTTTTTAGAACTTTAGAATTCAAACATCAGATTCCGGAATTTTCGGGGATGTTTCAAAAAGAAGTTGCTGAACGCATTTGCGAGAAAAAAGGCTCAAAAGCTTACGGAATCTTATCCGTTTTAGCTCAGGCTTTCTATGATACGGAGTATTTATTTACTGTCGACGAAAATGTGTTTATTCCTCCGCCCAAGGTCAAGTCGGGTGTGATGAAAATGACCCGAAAGGAAGATTATAGTCTTCCGTGCGGAGAAAGGTTGTTCTTTACAGTTGTGAAAACAGCTTTTCAGCAAAGACGAAAAACATTACGTAACAGTTTAAAAACATTAAATTTATCAGACCAATTGCGAGAAGACACTATCTTTGATAAACGTCCCGAGCAGCTAAGTGTAGAAGAATTTATTGTTTTGACTCAAAAAATAGAAGCCGATGGAGTTCAAAGTTAGCAAAGATTTAATCCACCAATTAGAGGAACACATTGTTAATAAAAATGACAAGGAACTTGAAATTTTACTTAACGATCTGCACCATGCAGATATAGCTGAGATCCTTGATGAGCTGGATTTTGATGAAGCAACCTACATTTTTAAGGTTTTAGACAGTGATAAAACCGCCGAGATTCTTCTGGAACTGGAAGATGATTTGCGTGAAAACATCTTAAGCCGACTTTCGCCAAAAGAAATCGCCGAAGAGCTTGATGAGCTTGAAACCAATGATGCGGCAGATATTATCGCAGAGCTTTCGCAGGAAATTAAAGCAGAGGTAATCTCTGAAATGATTGACGTTGAACACGCAAAAGACATTGTCGACTTATTGCGTTACGACGAAAATACTGCCGGTGGTCTAATGGGAAAAGAGCTGGTAAAAGTCAACGAAAACTGGAACGTGCTGACTTGCGTAAAAGAAATGCGTATTCAGGCCGAAAATGTTTCGAGAGTACACTCTATTTATGTTGTCGACGACGAAAACAGACTAAAAGGACGATTGTCTCTTAAAGATTTGTTGACGACTTCTACCAAAACTCAGATTGGTGATATTTATATCAGAAAATTAAATTTCGTAAACGTCGATACTGAAGATGTTGAGGTGGCGCGTATTATGCAAAAATACGACTTAGAAGCCATTCCTGTTGTAGATGAATTAGGACGATTAGTAGGAAGAATTACGATTGACGATATCCTGGATGTAATTAAGGATGAAGCAGATAAAGATTACCAATTAGCGGCCGGTATTACGCAAGACGTCGAATCGAATGATAGCGTTCTTGAATTAACCAAAGCGCGTTTACCGTGGCTTTTAATAGGAATGGTAATCGAAATTGTAGCATCTTTTGTTTTAAAAGGCAATGAAGCAACTTTTCAAAAGTATTCAACCTTAATTATTTTTGTGCCTTTACTTTCGGCTACAGCCGGAAATATTGGAGTACAGGCATCGGCAATTGTCGTGCAGGGTTTGGCAAACGGAACTTTAAAGGAATTTAGCCGTTCTTATTTTACCAAAGAAATTACGGTTTCTATGATTTCCGGTACTATTATTTCTTTACTTTTATTAGGATATCATTCTGTAATGTACCAACAATATTTAGTGGGAATGGCGATTTCAATTTCTATGATTGTGGTCATTTTGTTTGCTGCAACATTAGGGACTTTAGTACCGCTATTTCTGAATAAAAATAAAATTGATCCCGCTATTGCTACAGGTCCTTTTATAACTACTACCAATGATGTATTTGGGATTATGCTCTATTTTGGCGTAGCCAAATTGATTCTTGGGTTCTAGATTTTTGCCACAAATTAGTAATTTACAGTGATTTAAAATCTGTAAAATCTATGTAATTTGTCAGCAGAAAAAATGCTGTTAACCAAACAGAAACAAACCAAATAAAAGAAGTATGAAAGTACACATTATTGGAGGAGGGAATCTAGGGGTTTCTATCGCCCTGGGAATTGCACAATTCTCTAAACAGAACCAAGTTACAGTTACCCGAAGAAACATTGCCAATATTCAATATTTAACACAATACGGAATTACCGTTTCGTCAGACAATAAACATAATATTCAGGAAGCCGATGTCGTGATTTTAACCATTAAACCATATCAGGTTGATACAGTTTTAGGCGAGATTTTGCCTGTTATTCAAAATAAAACCATTGCTTCGGCCGTGAGCGGTTTGTCGCTTGATGTTCTTCAGTCTAAAACAAACAACGCTTATCCTGTTGTGCGCATAATGCCCAATATTGCAGCTCAGTTTGGAGAATCGGCAACTTGTATCTCTTTTCCTGAAAAAGACAGAGAAAAAGCATTGCCAATTGTTGACTTATTTCAGGATTTAGGAACAGCACCTGTAATTGACGAAAAGTTAATGGATGCAGCGACCGTTCTTGGTGCCTGTGGTACAGCTTACGCTTTGCGCTATATTCGTGCTTCTATGCAAGCCGGAATCGAAATAGGTTTTGATTCTCAAACCGCTTTGGCAATTGCCGCACAAACCGTAAAAGGAGCCGCGAAAATGTTATTAGAGGAAAAAGTACATCCGGAACAATTAATTGACCGCGTAACGACGCCACAGGGCTGTACAATTGTTGGTCTAAACGAAATGGAGCATAATGGCTTTAGTTCTTCCTTAATAAAAGGAATCAAGACCTCTTTGAAACAGATTAAGGGATAAAATTTTAAGAAATTGCAAATAAAAATTCCAAATTCCAATTTTTGTTGGGATTTGGAATTTTGTTTTACGAGAAGTTTTACGATCCTGAGCGAGACCCAAGCAATACAATAGAAACTTGGCAACCTAACTTCATAAAGCATTTATTTCCACAATATCTTGTGGTTTACCTTGTGTATTTCTTGCTCCGAAAGATGACAACATTATAGCTATTTTTTACTTTTGATCAATTGAATATATTTCTCTCCGCATTCAGAGATCTTAGTATAAGAATTCATGGCGTTTCCATAATTCTGAATGGTGAGTGTATCGTTTACGTAACTGGCACCAATTCCCACGGGAACTTCTAATTCTGGTTGCGGTTTTGAGTCAGAAATAGAATCTCTTTCTTCTTCGTTACTAATATTTCCTTCGTATTCATCCCATTTTATGCCTTCAAAAACCAGATATTTTGCTCCTGATTCATCTGTTGAAAAAGTTGCTTTGCCTTTTACCTTTCTGACATTTGTTTTCAAAAAATAGCGATATCCGCCATCTTCTTTTGTGATTTCGATCGAAATGTTACATTCAGTTGTTTTATAAGTACCTTCAATCGATTCTTCGGCTTTAATGGTGGTAGCAAGAGTTGTATTGGTTTTAGGAATGTTTTTTTCAACCGCAATTTTTGTCTTATTCTGACAAGCCGCAATCAGCAAAACGAAACCAATAGTAGGAATGACTTTAAATTTTGATTTCATTAATTCTTGACTCTTTTTTTAGATAAAATGAATTTCAGATACACAAATCCAAAAATCCCTGAAATTACCGATGCAATTAAAATCGCTATTTTAGAATAAAGAATGGTTTCCGGATCTTTGAAAGCCAAAAGAGTAATAAAAATAGACATTGTAAAACCAATTCCGCCCAACATTCCCGCACCTAAAATATGGGCCCATTTTAAATTTTTTGGCAACGCACACAAACCTGCCGTAACGCCTATTGAAGAAAAAAGTATAATTCCTAAAGGCTTACCAACAACCAATCCTAAAATGATTCCGTAAGCATTAGGATGATCCAATCCTGAATGCCAATTAGAATCTATTGCGATGCAAGTGTTGGCAACGGCAAATAAGGGTAAAATGAAAAAGGCAACCGGTTTGTGCAAAAAGTGCTGTAATTTATACGAGGTCGAGTTTTCGCCTCCATCTCCAAACGGAATTACAAAGGCTAAGATGACGCCCGTAATCGTGGCATGAACACCAGAATTAAGCATGAAATACCACATGAAAGCTCCTCCAATCAAATACGGAATGAGGTTGTAAACTTTCATTCGGTTCAAAACAAACAAAAATGCCCAAATTGCCAAAGCAATACCAAGATTTAAAAATGAAATGCCGGTGCTGTAAAATATAGCGATGACAATAATAGCTCCCAAATCATCGATCACGGCCAAGGCAGTCAAAAAAACTTTTAGAGAGGCAGGAACTCTATTGCCTAAAAGAGATAAAATTCCTATTGCAAAAGCAATGTCGGTTGCCATTGGAATTCCGGCTCCGTTTTGAGTAGATGTGCCAAAATTTAAAGCCAGGAAAGTAGCTGCCGGAACTAACATTCCGCCAAATGCAGCCATTATAGGTAACGAAGCATTTTTGATGCTCGACAATTCACCGTTGTAAATTTCTCGTTCTAATTCTAAACCAATCAGTAAAAAGAAAATGGTCATTAAACCATCATTGATCCAATGGGTAATCGAGTGTCCGCCCAAATTAGTTTCCCAAAAAGCAATATATTCAGTAGCGTTAGCTGAATTCGCAATGTACAATGAAACAATGGTAACAAACAATAAGAGTAATCCTCCTGATTTTTCGTTTTCAAAAAAGGCTGTAAAAGTCTTGGTTAATTTCATTTGTAGAAAATTTCTGAATATTTAAAATGCGTCTCGTATTTTCAAAGTTAAAAAAAATTCTGACCAATAAAAAGACTTAGCAGTTAAGAGACCAAAACTAAAATTTTTTTAAGTATTAAAAAGAGTGAGATTTAAATTAGCTTTACTTTGTAAATTATGCGAGAATACTTTTTGGCTTAGGACCTTACAGATTAATAATTGAAGCCACTCTTAAAGAATTATGTATTTTTGCTTTCTAAAATAAAAATTACAATGCATATAAAAATCCTCCATATCGACAGCAATAATCCTATACTATGGCAACAATTAGAAGAAGCAGGCTTTGAAAATCACGCCGATTTTAAATCTTCTAAAGAAGAAATCGAAGCCAAAATTGAAGATTATAACGGAATCGTAATTCGTAGCCGATTTAAAATCGATAGAACTTTTCTCGACAAAGCAACCAATCTTCAGTTTATTGCCAGAGTAGGTGCGGGATTAGAAAGTATTGATTGTGAGTATGCGCAGGAAAAAGGGGTTTATCTCATTGCTGCTCCGGAAGGTAATCGCAACGCTGTTGCAGAACATTCATTAGGTGTAATTTTATCTTTATTTAATAATTTGAATCAGGCTGACGCCGAAATAAAAGCCGGGCAGTGGAACAGGGAAAGTAATCGCGGTCATGAACTGGATGGCAAGACGGTTGGAATTATTGGCTATGGAAATATGGGAAAAGCATTTGCCAAAAAACTGCGAGGTTTTGAGGTCGACGTTTTGTGTTATGATATTTTAGAGAATGTAGGCGACGAAAATGCCAGACAAGTTTCATTGGCAGAACTGCAGCAAAAAGCAGATGTTTTAAGTCTCCATTTGCCGTGGACTCCGGAAACGGATAAAATGGTTCATGTTGATTTTATAAATGCCTTTGCCAAGCCGTTCTGGATTATCAATACTTCACGTGGTAAAAATATTGTAACAGCAGATTTAGTTGAAGCCATGAAAGTAAAGAAAATTCTTGGAGCAGGTTTGGATGTGTTGGAATATGAAAAATTATCTTTTGAAACTCTTTTTCAGGATAAAAATACTCCCGAAGCTTTTCAGTACTTACTAGAAGCCAAAAATGTTTTGTTAACGCCTCATATTGCAGGCTGGACCTACGAAAGTCACGAAAGATTAGCTCAGGTAATTGTCGATAAAATCAAGAAATTTTACCAAAAATAATTTGCAAATCAGGCACGAAAATAGACACATTGCTTTTAGAATTTTATAACGAGTTTTTTCTTTATAATTCTGTACTTTAATTAGTTTTTGAAGTTAATTTTTGATAATATTGTCCCAAATAAGGAGGAACCGAAAATCCAAAGAGTAGGAGATTAATCAATTAATTTAACCAAAAAAAATGGAAAGTAATTTACAAAAAACATCTAATAATTTTAATGAACCAATTCCGGTATTTAAAGTAGATCCAATAATGGTATTGGTTTTTGGTATTTTAACCTGTGGATTGTATTTAATATATTGGAATATTAAAGTGGCTGAAGTATTTAATGCAGTGGCAAAAAAAGAAGTTATTTCGCAGCCAATTGCAATTTTTGCAGGATGTTGTTTGCCGGTAAATATTTATTTTTACTACTTAGCTGGTAAAGAAGCATTACCAAAAGTTTATGAAAAAACAGGCGAACTTCAAAAAGATCAGTCTACTTTATTAATTGTTTTAGGTTTCTTTTTTCCTATTGCAGCAGCAATGATTGTACAAGGTGATATCAACAGACTATACAACGACTAACAGAATAAGACGTAAAATTTACGGAATTATCGGTGCAGCAATTACACTGATAATTCCGTTTTTTTTAATGCTCAATAATCATAATGATCATTTAGAGTCAGATCAGTCGTTCTGTCCTTTTAAAATGATCACAGGATTTCCGTGTCCGGGTTGCGGCATAACCAAATCATTGGTTTACTTCTATCAGGGTGATTTATACAAATCAATTAGTTACCATATTCTGGGACCTTTTGTAATTGTATTTTGCTGGTTGACTATTATTATACTGACCATAGAAATTTTTACCAAAAAAGAATATTTTACCAGTCTTATGTATAACAGAAAACTGGCTTATAACATGGCTTATTTTCTGGCCTTATATCATTTGGTTCGTTTGGTACTATTTGTCAGGAATAATTCCTTAGATGATATTTTACATCAGTCTATCTGGTTTTAAAACATAAAAAGCCTATTCGTGAGAATAGGCTTTTTGCGTTTTTATAATATCAGATCATCTAATCTTCTTTTTCAGATAATTTGCGTTCCAATTCTATTTGAAACTCTTCTATAACAGGTTTCATCGTGCTTTCCGGAATATCTGCGATTCTAATGTACATTAAACCATCTATAGCATTGTTAAACAGAGGATCGACATTAAAAGCAACCACGCGCGCATTTTGCTTAATGTATTTTTTAATTAAGACCGGCAAACGTAAATTTCCTGGTTCCAGTTCGTCAATAATTTTGTCGAATTTATTTAAGTCAGATTCTGCTTCATCAAAAATGAAATCCTTATCTGCATCTTTTAGTTTTACTTTGTATGCTTTTTTCGGATGAATGTATTGCGCAATATACGGATCATAATAATTAGATTTCATAAACTCAATCATCAGTGATTTAGAGAAATCAGAGAATTGATTACTAATGCTTACACCGCCCAATAGATATTTATGCTCCGGATAGCGTAATGTTGTATGAATAATTCCTTTCCATAACAAAAATAAAGGCATTGGCTTTTGCTGATATTCTTTTACGATAAAAGCACGTCCCATTTCGATCGATTTATGCATCATATCGTGCAATTCCGGCTCAAATCTAAAAAGATCATTCAGGTAAAAACCTTCGATTCCGTATTTTGGGTAAATTTCAGAACCAAGTCCCATTCTGTAAGCTCCGGCAATTTTTTTGGTTTCATCATCCCATAAAAACATATGGTGATAATACTGGTCAAATTTATCTAAATCTATAGATTCATTCGTTCCTTCGCCCACTTCACGGAAGGTAATTTCGCGCAGGCGGCCAATTTCATGCAGAATATTCGGAACTGCTTTTGCTCTGGCAAAAAACACTTCGTAGTTTTTACTTTGCAATAATCTGCAATCACTATTTCTCAACGCATTTACTTCGTCGATCATTTTTGTTTCGTTGGCGGGCGTAACAATTTTTTTAGGCGCCTTGGAGATTTTTAAACTTGCCGTATCGATTAATTTGCTATCCTTTTCAAAAGGATTCGCCAGCATATAGGTTTTCTTTCTTAAAAATTCTGAGTATTCTTCAAACGATTCAAATTCATTTTGTTCGTTTACCGAAATTGGTTTTCCAATACGCACTTTAATCACACGGTCTTTTTGCGTAAGCAATTCTGATGGCAGTTTTGCGGTGCGTAAAGTATCGTCGATCTTAGAAAGCCAATAAAATAATCGGCTGTTTTTAGCATGAAAATAAATTGGTACAACCGGAACTTTTGCTTTTCTGATCAATTTCAGCGCCCCTTCTTCCCATTGTTTGTCAACTACTAATTTTCCGTCTTTATAAGTTGAAACTTCGCCGGCAGGAAAAATTCCCAAAGGCTTTCCGTCACTTAAATGGCGCAAAGTTTCCTTGATACCCACAACGCTCGATTTGGCATCCTTATGGTTTTCAAAAGGATTAACCGGCATGATGTATTTTTTAAGCGGAACAATTCTGTGTAATAAAAAATTGGCAATGATCTTAAAATTAGGTTCTCTTTCAAGCATTAATTTTAAAAGCAAAATACCATCAATTCCTCCCAGCGGATGATTTGAAATCGTAATATATGGGCCTTCTTTAGGCAAACGTTTTAAATCTTCTTCCGGAATTTCGAACTTAATTTGAAGTTCGTCTAATATTCCGTTTAAAAAAGCAACGTCTTCTAAATGTTTATTGTGATCGTAAATTTTATTAAGGGTAGAGATCTTAAGAACCTTCATAAGAATCCAGCCTGAAAAAGTACCAAGAACTCCGTACTTCTCAACATTTATTGCCTTTGCAACTTCTTTCGCGGTAACTAAACCCATGTACTATTTTTAATTTATTAGAGCAGCGAACAAAGATAACAAAAAAGTCTACTTTTCGTTGATTCAAACACAAACTTTCCACTTTTTTATTACATTTGAAATCCAAAAAAAACACTGATGAAAATTATTTCTTATAATGTAAACGGTATACGCGCCGCAATAACTAAAGGCTTTATCGAATGGCTGCAACATGCTAATCCTGACGTAATATGTCTTCAGGAAATAAAAGCATCGCAGGAACAAGTTCCGGTCGATGCAATCACGGCGGCAGGTTACCCGTATCAATATTATTATCCGGCTACAAAAAAAGGATATAGTGGCGTGGCTATCTTATCTAAAATAAAACCCAATAACGTGGTATTTGGAACCGGAATTCAGCATATGGATTTTGAGGGTCGAAACCTTCGTGCCGATTTTGACGACTGTTCTGTAATGAGTTTGTATCTTCCGTCGGGAACCAATATCGACAGATTAGATCATAAATTCATGTTTATGGATGATTTTCAAACTTATATTAATGAGCTGAAATTAACCATTCCGAATCTGATTATTTGTGGCGATTATAATATTTGCCATGAAGCTATTGATATTCATGATCCTGTTCGAAACAAAACCGTTTCCGGTTTTTTACCTCAGGAACGTGCGTGGTTAGATGGTTTTATGAAATCTGGATTTATAGACAGTTTCCGTCACTTTAATAAAGATCCGCATCATTATTCGTGGTGGAGCTATCGCGCAGGCGCAAGAGGAAACAATAAAGGATGGAGAATTGATTATAATTTGGTGAGTGATTCATTAGAACACCGTTTAAAACGTGCGGTAATTCTTCCAGATGCCATTCATTCAGATCATTGTCCGGTTTTAGTCGAGATAGAATAGAGTTTGGTATTGTTCTTGTTGAAAGAATAACGATTTTAAAATTGAAGTACCTGTTCCGATAAAACTATGAAATACCTTGGAATTTGTAATTAAATTTTGGAATTAATATTAGAAATACCCTCCAAATAAAAACCAAAAGTAAAATGATTAAAAAGGCCTCCATCGGATTACTGGTTGTAGCAATGTCTATGACTTCTTGTGTATCCAAAAAAATTTACAACGATCTTGAAACCAAATATTCAGATCTGAAAAAAGAAAATCGTTCGATTGCAGATCAAAATGCAGATTTGCAAAAAACAAAAAATCAGCTAGAACTGGAACGTGATAATCTAACCAAAGATTTGAACGCTACAAAAGCAGATCTTGAAAAGCAAAAAGCTGATTTGGCAGCGCAGCAAAAGAAATACAAAGTACTGCAGGATTCTTATAATGCATTAGAGAAAAACAGTAACGATGCCTTAGAAAGTAATATGGCTAAAAATCGTGATTTGCTGGCACAGTTAGAAGCAAAATCTAAAAAACTGGCCGATGAGCAAGCGCGTCTTGATAAAACAGCAAGCCGTTTGAACGAACTTGAAGCGATGATTGCAGCAAAAGAAGAAGCCATGCGCAAACTAAAAGAAACTTTATCTAAAGCCTTAAACGGTTTTGAAGGTAAAGGTTTAACAGTGGAACAGAAAAATGGAAAAGTATATGTTTCTATGGAAAACAAATTGCTTTTTAATTCAGGAAGCTGGGCTGTGGGAACAGAAGGAAGAAAAGCAGTTGTGGAGTTAGGAAAGGTTTTGGGAGATAATCCGGATCTTTCGGTTCTTATTGAAGGCCATACAGACGATGATCCTTATGCTGGTTCAGGACCAATTGCAAACAACTGGGATTTGTCTACTAAAAGAGCAACTGCCATTGTAAATATTTTGAGCGAAAATGCTAAAATCAACAAACAAAAACTAACAGCAGCAGGCCGCAGCGAATTTTCTCCATTGGCCAGCAATGCAACTCCGGAAGGAAAGGCCAAAAACCGCAGAATCGAAATCATCTTAACGCCAAGATTAGATGAAATCGCTGAAATGTTGAATAGTATTAATTAAAGATAAGGTTCTGAGGAACTGACATTCTAAGATTTAAAGGCTCAAAGTTTTTACTTTGAGCCTTTTTGTTATTGAAAAAAACTTACCATCTTATACTCTTAGCCCCTCAGCAACTTTTCAAAAAAAACTTATTCTTTTTTTAACTTTTGTCAAATTTTCATTTTAATAATACAGTCGTATCTTTGATCGAGAAAAGAAAAAACTTAGCGCTTTAGCAACTCAGAATCTAAAAAAAATGAAATACACAACAATTCCTAATACAGATATAAAAGTTAGTAAAATCAATCTGGGAACGATGACTTTTGGGCAGCAAAATACTGAAGCCGAAGGTCATGCTCAAATGGATTATGCGCTTGAAAGAGGAGTGAACTTTTTTGATACGGCCGAAATGTATTCGGTTCCTGCTCGTGAAGAAACTTACGGAAGTACTGAAAAAATTATAGGAACCTGGTTTAAAAATACCGGAAATAGAGAGAAAGTTGTTTTGGCCACAAAGATTGCAGGTCCAAATCCGAATTTCACCTACATGCGCGAGAAACCGGATTTTTCTCCTGAAAGCATTAAATATGCAGTAGAAAACAGTTTAAAACGCCTTCAGACAGATTATATAGACTTGTATCAAATGCACTGGCCCGAACGTCAAACCAACAATTTTGGGGAGCGTGGCTTTAAAGGTCATGATGAGGAATGGGAAGATAATTTTAGACAAATCCTCGAAACATTTGACGGTTTAATTAAAGAGGGAAAAATAAAGCACATTGGAGTTTCAAATGAAAATTCATGGGGAATGATGCGCCTTTTAGAAGAAAGCAAATACAACAACCTTCCGAGAATTAAAACAGTTCAAAATCCGTATAATTTATTAAACCGCCTTTTTGAAGTAAATTCTGCCGAGGTTTCTAAACATGAAAAAGTAGGATTGCTTGCCTATTCGCCTTTAGCATTCGGAACTTTGACCGGAAAATTTTTAACCGGAGAAGAACATCCAAATGCAAGAATTAAACTTTTTCCGCAATATACCCGTTACAACAGTGAACAATGTACGCAGGCCACAAAACTGTATCTAGAAATCGCTAAAAAACACGGTTTAACTCTAACCGAATTGGCAATGGGATTTGTTTTACAGCAGCCTTTTTTAACCAGCGCCATTATTGGAGCAACGACAATGGATCAATTAAAAGAAAATATCGATACAATTGATGTCTTTTTATCTAAAGAAATTTTAACTGAAATTGCAGGTGTTCAGGCTATTATTCCTGATCCGGCACCTTAATTAGGAAATTGAAATAAACACAAAATTCACAAATTTTCACGAATTGCAATGTGAAAATTTGTGGAATTTTTTATTCGTAAAAGTTTGTGCAATTAGTGTTTACAAATCAAATTCCTCGCTTAGCGATAAAGAATCATTTTTAACGGCAGTAGAATCCGGAGCTTTAATTTTGATTAAAGAACGTGCATTTCCCGAAATATAAACCGGAAGCAGGCCAATTGTATCTTCAGGAACTAATAACCCGCGTCGGAACATTAAATTTCTTAAGAATTTCTGATTTTTAACGGCATAATCTCTCAGATTTCCCTGATCATTAAACTGATACATGAATTTTCTCGGCTTCGGAATAATGGTGGCCAAAAACAGACATTCATCTACATTTAAAGCCGAAGGAGCTTTTTGAAAATAAAAATGACTTGCTTCACCAATTCCGTAAACATTTGGTCCCCATTCTATAATATTAAAATAAACTTCGAGCATTCTTTCCTTGCTGACAATTCGGTTGTTCTCCAAAATATAAACCAGTAGAATTTCTTCAAGCTTTCGCGAAAGCGTTTTTTCGCGGGTCAGAAACACGTTTTTAATCAACTGCATGCTGATTGTGCTGGCACCACGAGAGAATTTTTTGGTTCTAATGTTTTTCAGAATCGATTGTTTAAATGCTTCGTTGATAAAACCACGGTGTGAAAAGAAAGACGGGTCTTCAGTTGTCAAAACAGATTTCCTTAAATAAGATGAAATCTGATCAAGCGGAGTATAATTTGGATTTGCATTTCCAACCAAAACCGGACGCTGCAAAACATTCTGAATTATAGCACGATACACAAATTCTCCGTTAAGTTTATTTAAATCGGCTTCGCCATATTTTGTAATTCTTAAATCTTCCTTGTTTAATTTACTGTCGAAAACCAAAGTATTCGGTCTGTTTTTATTGAATTTGAAATCAAGTTTATAGTCGAAATTTCCCGTTGCCTGCATTCCCTGAAAATGCGTAAATAAACCATCGGGCAGCGAAACAATAAAATCCTGTGCCTGCATTTTCGGAATAGTAACTTTCAAAGTATAAATAGTATCTTTTTCGGTACTGTATGAAATGTATGGTTTTACTTTGATTTTGTTAAGTTGCATGCTTGACGTACTGTCAATCGAAATAAAATCATCGCCCAATAGAAACCGATAATCAAAACGAGCATTCTTTATTACCACATCTTTACTGGCAATTTTAGGATGATTGATTTTTAAGTTCGAGATAGAAGTATAACCGTCAATGTGCAATTCGCTTCCGTCTTTTTCTATGTTTTGAACATTTAAACGGATCGAATCAAAGCTGGCTTTTAAGTTGTATCGCTCGTCTAAATACGGAACACGAATAGCGCCCGTATCCAGATTAAAAAATCGGATATCGGCTTTTTTATTTCTTGGGTCAGCGAAACCTTTTATGTTCCAGCGCTGATCAAAATCCTTGCTCTGAACATGAAGACTGGTTTCGAGTTGTTTGTTGTCTAAAACTAGTTTGTTTACTGCTACAGCCGCTTTTTTGCCGTTATCATCAATCCTGAAATTGAGATTTTCCAACTTCATGTCTGTGGGAACTAAATTTAGTAATTTCGAAATAATGCGATAAGCAAAAGTGGCATATTTTCGTTTTTCGTTTTTATCAGAATCAGCCTTGTCTTTTTTTAAGAAAGCATCAAAATTGCGGACATTTCCTTTTTTAACCAACTGAATATAGCCGTTATTGATTTTTAAAGTTCCAATTTGAACATTTCCAATCAATAAGTTAGAAAGGCTAACACTGGTTTCTATTTTCTGAATATGACAAAGCGTATCTGCATTTTTTGGAACTAAAATGACATCAGTAAGTTTAATACCCGATAAACCTTCAAACGAAGCAGACTTTACGGAAAAAGTACTATTGTATTCTGTATCCATTTTGGTTTTTACTTTTGCAATCGCCTTCTTTAAAAGGGCATCACGAAAAAAGTAAAATCCTAAAAAAAGCACCACTAATACTGCGACGAGTATTAATAGCGCTTTGAATATTTTTTGTTTTGGAAATTTCATAGCGTAAAGTTAACAGAATTACCCAAAAAGAATACCTGCGACATCTTCAATTTTAGCTACAAGCTCAATTTTGATTCCGGTATTTTTCAAAGCAATTTTATTGTACTTAGAAACAAAGATAGTATTAAAGCCTAGTTTTTCGGCTTCCTGAATGCGCTGATCAACGCGGTTAACAGGACGAATTTCTCCGGATAAACCTACCTCTCCGGCAAAACAAAAACCTTTCGTTACCGGAATATCTTCATTTGAAGATAAAATTGCAGCGACAACAGCCAAATCGATTGCGGGATCGTCAACAGAGATTCCTCCGGTTACGTTTAAAAAAACGTCTTTGGCACCTAAACGAAAGCCGGCTCTTTTTTCTAAAACAGCCAGAATCATGTTTAGCCTTTTGGCGTTGTAGCCAGTGGTGCTGCGCTGTGGCGTTCCGTATACTGCTGTGCTAACGAGCGATTGAATTTCGATCATCAATGGTCGCATGCCTTCCATAGTTGTAGCAATTGCCGTTCCCGACATTTCTTCGTCCTTATGCGAAATCAAAATTTCTGACGGATTGCTTACTTCCCTCAAACCGCTTCCCAGCATTTCATAAATTCCCAACTCGGCTGTGGAGCCAAAACGGTTTTTAAGCGAACGCAGAATTCGGTAAACGTGATTTCGGTCGCCTTCAAACTGCAAAACCGTATCGACCATGTGCTCCAGAATTTTGGGCCCGGCAATGTTGCCGTCTTTGGTAATATGTCCAATTAAAATAACCGGAATGTTAGTTTCTTTGGCAAATTTGATCAACTCTGCAGTTGTCTCTCTAATTTGAGAAATACTTCCCGCAGTCGATTCAATATAATCGGTATGTAAAGTCTGGATAGAGTCGATAATGACAATTTCCGGCTGAATCGCTTCAATTTGCTTGAAAATGTTTTGTGTTTTGGTTTCCGTCAAAATATAGCAGTTATCGCTATTTGGCGTTATTCTTTCGGCACGCATTTTTATCTGTTTCTGGCTTTCTTCTCCAGAAACATAAAGTGTTTTATAAGGTAATTTTAATGAAATTTGGAGCAAAAGTGTACTTTTTCCAATTCCGGGTTCACCGCCTAAAAGCGTTAATGACCCTGGTACCAAGCCTCCGCCAAGAACTCGGTTCAATTCGCCGTCAGTGGTATTCATTCGAATTTCCTGAGCCGAATCAATTTCATTAATTTTTAATGGGCGGGGAGCTTTACTCGAAGATGTTGGTTCGCTTTTCCAGGCAACTTTTTCCTGCTTCTGAATAATTTCCTCCGCAATAGTATTCCATTCTTTGCATGCGTTGCATTGCCCTTGCCATTTAGCATGTTGGGTTCCGCAGTTTTGGCAAAAAAAAGAAGTTTTAACTTTTGACATTATTTACTTGTTTTTGCAAGAGTATTCATCTGGTCAATTTTCTCATACATCAAATCTTTGTTCAAATCACCAATTGGCTCCATTTGCGAAGCATTTTGGTATTTTTTTGATGCTCTTTTCGGATCGCCCATTTTTTCATACATCAAGCCTAATTCATATTCTCCCAACATTGCCTTTGGATAATTTACATTTCCAATTTCGGCCATTTTGCCCAGCTCATCATAAGCGTTCTTTTTTAGAATAAGTGTTTCTATAATTTTGAAATCGCTAATTCTAACCGGAATCTGAACTCCCATAACTTTAGACATCGTATTGTATTTATTCTCCAGATAATCTGCATAACCTGTTTCAAGAACTGCAATTTTGTTGTTGTATTCTGCAGAATTTATAGGTCTGTAAACTTCAAATATTTGGTACAAAGCACTAGGAATGGCATGTAATACCTGAGTATAGTGGGTTGTTCCTTTAAATAAATCGTATTTATAACTTACTAACGGATTATTTGCAATTTTAATATTACTGTCTAATTTTTCTATAGGTTCTTTTACTTTTTTATTGTCTCCGTCTGCTGCAGATAAATAGTAAAATAAAGGTTCGGTTACTTTGGCAAACTTCTCTGGTATTCTGATTTCCATTTTAGATGCAAGTTCAGGGCTAAAAGCTATGTAGGCATTAAAAAGTGGCTGCTCTTTGTATAAATAAAAATTGATAAAACCAGCAGTTACGTCATGGCCGGCGATAATTCTAAAAGGCGATGTGCGGTATTTTTTTTCAATGTACGGAACCAGTTCAGAACCAACAAATTCAAAAAAGTTTGCTCCTTTTTCAAAAGGAAGTCCTGTATTTTGGTCAATTGTGGTATCGTCTTCGCGTTCGTCATTTTTATTTTGATGAATACCAATGATAATCATCTCCGGTAAATCTCCCCAGTAATTTCCATAACTTAAAGCTCCGGAGAACGGGTCAAATAAATAATCTCCATCTAATAGATATAAAACAGGATATTTTTTTTCAGGATTAGCTTCATACGAAGCAGGAAGTCCAATGGTAATTCTTCTTTCTTCACCAAGTTTTTCAGATTTGATGTTGTCAAATGTCTTTTGGGCAAAGGCAGAAACCGAAATAAAAATAAATAGCAGGTAAACTTTTTTCATGAGTTGGGGCATTTCAGTGAATTAAAAGTATTGAAAATATGGTAGCAATATAATACTTTATTTGCTTTTTTGTTTATTTGGTATTTTAAAAAAGCAAGAAAAAGAGGTCGGTATTTGTTTTTGACTTTAGGCAAAAGAATACCCGTTTGTCCAAAATAAATTGGACAAATGAAGGAATTTATGGTGTGAAATTGAAACTTTAGGTTAGCGAGTTATCGTTTTCATTAGGAAAAATGATCCACGGTTTGAAGGTTTTAGCTTCTTCAAATTCCAGTGTTGCATAGGAGATAATGATGATAATATCGTCTTTTTGAACTTTTCTGGCAGCAGGTCCGTTCAGTGTTATATCTCCTGAATTTCTCTGTCCTTTTATAGCGTAAGTTTCAAAACGTTCGCCATTGTTGATATTTACAATAGATACTTTTTCACCTTCAATAATATTTGAGGCTTCTAGTAAAGTTTCATCAATAGTAATGCTGCCAATATAATTTAAATCGGCTCCGGTTACTTTAACACGATGAATTTTAGATTTTATAACTTGAATTTGCATAGTGCAAAGGTAAATTAATTTAATGAAATGGTGTCAATCAACCTTATAGAATTAACAAATACTGCTATAAATGCACGGTATTTTTTGTCTATACTTTTATGATCGATCGGCAATAATGTAGATTCGTCAGCAATAACAAAATATTCGAGTTCAAATTTTTTGTGGTCTCTAAAGGCATCTTCCACAAATTGAATCGTTTTTTCGGGAGTTTCGGTTTTAAAAATCTCCTTGGCTTCAGTCAAAGTTTGGTAAATAATCGATGCTTCTTTTCGTTCTTCGGGAGTCAAACGCTCGTTTCTCGAACTCATTGCCAATTGGTTTTCTTCTCTAAAAATAGGACAGCCCACTACATTTACTGGCAGATGATTTTTTTCGACCATCTTTTTTACGATTTGAAGCTGCTGAAAATCTTTTTCTCCAAAGTACGCATTGGTGGGAGTTACGATTTCAAAAAGGCGTTTTACAATCGTTCCGACTCCGTTAAAATGCCCGGGTCTGAATTTTCCTTCCATCTGATTTTCTAATCCATCAAAATCAAAAGATTGCGAGATTGTATTTCCTTCATAAATGTCTTCTACTGAGGGAGCGTACAAAATCATTTTGTCGCTTAAACCTCTCATTTTCTTGACATCTTCTTCTAAGGTGCGAGGGTATTTTTCGAGATCTTCGGGATTGTTAAATTGTGTAGGATTAACAAAAATACTAACCACTGTATCGTCGTTTTCTTTAAGCGATCTTTGCATTAAAGCCAAATGACCCTGGTGTAAAGCGCCCATTGTAGGTACAAATCCGATGGTTGAATTTGCTGTTTTGATAGTTTTTAAATAAGCTATCAGAGCTACTTTACCGTAGAAAATATGCATGGCAGTATTATTAAAATTTAGTGCAAACATAATATATTAGTTATAAACTGCATAAATTTTTGTAATTTTGCAACGTTTTTATTACCAAAAATTAAGTAAAATACTATTATGAAAGATAAGAGGATATTATATGTATCATCTGAAGTCGTGCCTTATTTGGCTGAAAATGAGGTTTCTTTAATGTCTTATGACGTTCCGAAAATGATCAACGATCAGGGAGGGCAGATAAGAATTTTCATGCCAAGATATGGAAATATTAACGAGAGAAGACACCAGTTACACGAAGTAATTAGACTTTCAGGGATGAATTTGGTAGTGAATGACTTAGATATGCCATTGATTATTAAAGTAGCTTCTATTCCGAAAGAAAGAATTCAGGTTTATTTTATCGATAATGATGAATATTTTAAACGTAAAGCAACTTTTGCTGACGAAGAAGGTGTTTTATATCCTGATAATGATGAAAGAGCGATCTTTTTTGCAAAAGGAGTTGTCGAAACAGTAAAAAAACTAAACTGGGTTCCGGATATTATCCATGTTCACGGTTGGTTGGCCGCTATGCTGCCAATTTATATGAAACATTATTATAAAAATGAAGCTTTGTTTTCTGAAACTAAAATTGTCACCTCTGTATATGGTCAGTCTTTTGATGAAAATTTAGATTTAGAAATGATTAATAAGGTGAAATTTGACGGAGTTCCTCATGAATCAGTAGCTGATTTAGAGACGCCTAATTATGAAAATGTAATGAAGGCTAGTATCTTACATTCTGACGCTGTTATTATAGCTTCAGAAAACGTATCGCCAAGTTTAACAAAATTTATAGAATCTTCAGGAAAACCTTTTTTACCTTTCGCCACGAAAGATGCATTCGCAGAAGCGTATACAAATTTCTACAAAACAATGGGTCTTTAAATTTTAACTTTATTATTAAACATGTACAGTACTTCTTTTATTAAGAAAATTCTATTAGTTGCAACAGTTGTTCTTTTATATTCTTGCGATAAAGATTTTAATGCGATTGGTGATGGTTTGATCAATGATGATCATTTTGGTTTAGAATCTGAAAAATATGATGTCTTAGCGTATAATCAAGAAGTTACCCCGGTGCAGTCCAACGGATTGGCAACAAACCCACTTGGTATTTACAGCAATCCGGTTTTTGGAGAAACAATATCAAATTTTGTTACTCAGGTTGGTTTGTCAAGTTATGCGCCAACAATTGGAGCAGATCCTGAGGTGATAAGTGTTGTATTGACAATACCTTATTTTAGTCATAAGACGGCAACTGATGATAAAGGTGCAAGTACTTATGTATTAGATTCTATTTTTGGAGACGAAAAAGACGGTAGAATAAAATTAAGCGTTTACGAGTCAGGTGTTCAAATGCGTGGTTCTTTTATTAGCGGTGGTTCACAGTTTCCTCAATTGTATTATACCGATCAGGATGCAGGTACAGATCCTATCAATTTTGACACTAGTAAAGGAGTAAGGTTAAATGATGATGCAGATAAATCGCAAAATGACGAATTCTTTTTTAATCCGGCAGAAATTGTAGATGTCACTAAAGATGAAGCAGGTAAAGACGTTACGACGCGAGTTGCACCAGAAATGCGTTTAAAATTAAATGCGAAATTTTTCGAAACAAAGATTCTTAAAGCTGATGCATCTAAACTTTCTTCGCCTGATCTTTTTCAGGAATATTTTAGAGGATTGTATTTTAAAGTAGAGAAATCAAGTGCCAGCGCTACAACTAGTATGGCATTGTTGAATTTTGCTCTGGCTAATAAAGCAATTATTACGATAAAATATAAAGCTAAAACGGCTATTACTACAGATCCTGAAGGTACTACAGAAGAGAAAAGTCTGGTGATCAATTTAGGAGGTGCTACGGCTAGTTTACAGCAAAGCGTTAAAAATGCTGAATATGAAACTGCCATTGCCAGTAGAAATAAAACTACGGGAGATGAGAGACTTTATCTAAAAGGAGGTCAGGGTTCTCTTGCTGTAATTGAGTTAAACGGCTTTGCTTCTAAGTTAGATGAGATTAGAAAAACAAAATGGCTGGTAAACGAAGCCAATTTAGTTTTTACGATAGATTCAGATAAAATGAAGTCAGCAGATGAGCCAAAAAGAATTTACCTGTACGATTTAGATAATAATATTCCGATTGTAGACTATGCAGATGGTTCTTCCGGTTCACTAGATCCCAGAGATCCTAAAACAACAAGATACATTTATGATGGTATGATTAAAGTTGATGCTACTACAAAAAGAGGTACAACATATAAAATCAGACTAACCAATCATATTCGTAATCTGATAAAAGATGCAGCTGTAAAAAACGTCCGTTTAGGTTTGGTTGTAACAGAAGATATAGCAATTATAGCTTCGAATAAACTAAAGCTAAAAAATGATGTAATTACGGATGTTCCAAGAGCTTCAGTTATGAGTCCGCTAGGTACAATTTTGTTTGGAGGAAATATTCCTTCAACAGATGCAAATTTTGCCAAAAGAATTCAGTTGCAAGTGTACTACACGAAACCAAATTAATAATTAATATATGTGTGGAATTGTTGGATATATCGGTCATCGAGAGGCTTATCCTATTGTTATTAAAGGATTAAAGCGTCTCGAATACAGAGGATATGATAGTGCAGGTGTTATGTTATATGATGCCGAAACGGGTATAAAACTTTGTAAAACAAAAGGTAAAGTTTCTGATCTTGAAGCTAAAGCGCAAGAAGGGTTAGCAATAAGCGGAACAATAGGAATAGGACACACGCGTTGGGCAACTCACGGTGTTCCAAATGATGTGAACTCACATCCTCATGTTTCAAATTCTGGAGAATTAGTAATAATTCACAACGGAATTATTGAAAATTATGCTCCACTTAAAGAAGAGTTAATAAAAAGAGGATACAGTTTTAAGTCTGATACAGATACTGAAGTTTTAGTAAATCTAATTGAAGAAGTTCAGAAAAAAGAAGGCATAAAATTAGGAAAAGCAGTTCAGATTGCCTTAAATCAAGTTGTAGGAGCTTATGCTATTGCAGTTTTTGATAAAAAAAACCCTAATGAAATTGTGGCTGCAAGATTGGGTAGTCCATTAGCAATTGGTGTTGGAGAAGGAGAGTATTTTATTGCTTCAGATGCCTCGCCCTTTATTGAATATACTTCAAATGCAATTTATCTGGAAGATGGTGAAATGGCAAACATTAGATTGCACAAGCCTCTTAAAGTTAGAAAAATTAAAGATGACTCTTTAGTAGATCCTTATATTCAGGAACTTCAAATGAATTTGGAGCAAATTGAAAAAGGCGGTTACGACCATTTCATGCTAAAGGAAATCTACGAACAACCGAGCGTTATTAAAGATACGTACAGAGGAAGACTTCATGCCAATGAAGGAATTGTTCAGATGGCAGGTGTGGAAGATAATCTTGAGAAATTCTTAAATGCAAAACGTATTCTAATCGTAGCTTGTGGTACGTCATGGCACGCAGGGCTTGTGGCTGAATATGTTTTTGAAGAGTTTACCCGTATTCCGGTAGAGGTAGAGTATGCATCTGAATTTAGATACAGAAATCCAATTATCAATAAAGACGATGTTGTAATCGCTATTTCACAATCTGGAGAAACTGCTGATACAATGGCAGCTATAAAACTGGCAAAAGAAAACGGAGCATTTGTTTTTGGAGTATGTAATGTGGTTGGGTCTTCTATTTCGAGAGAAAGTCATGCAGGTGCTTATACACACGCAGGACCGGAAATTGGAGTAGCTTCGACTAAAGCGTTTACCACTCAAATTACAGTTTTAACTATGATCGCATTGCGATTAGGAAAAGCAAAAGGAACATTATCAAATTCTGATTTTCATGCTTACTTACAAGAATTAGAAATAATTCCTGAAAAAGTAGCCGAAGCATTAGAGACCAACGACAGAGCAAAAGAAATTGCTGCAGCTTTTAAAGATGCACCAAATTGCTTGTATTTAGGTCGTGGGTATAATTTTCCGGTAGCATTAGAAGGTGCTTTAAAGCTAAAAGAGATCTCGTACATTCACGCAGAAGGTTATCCTGCTGCCGAAATGAAACACGGGCCAATCGCTTTAATTGATGAACATATGCCTGTTATCGTGATTGCGCCTAAGCAAGGACATTACGATAAAATTGTAAGTAACATTCAGGAAATAAAATCGAGAAGTGGTAAAATCATTGCGGTAGTTACCAAAGGCGATACGCAAGTTCGTGAATTGGCAGATTACGTAATCGAAATTCCGGAGACTTCAGATGCGTTATCTCCATTAATTACAACTATACCGTTGCAATTGCTATCATACTACATTGCAGTTATGAGAGGCTGTAACGTAGATCAACCGCGTAACTTAGCAAAATCAGTTACTGTAGAGTAATACTATAATTCATTATATGTTAAAAAAGCGAGATTTAGATCTCGCTTTTTTTTATTGTCAAATTTTTTTTCTGACCCCTTATTTTTATTAAATCCGCATTTTTTAATAATAATATTATATGTATGCATACTAATTATATTGTTAAGAGATTAATATTTGATTTTACTTTAATAAATCTCATTGTTAAATAGTTAAAATAGATGCTAAAAATATGTTGAATATTAATTTTTTTTAACATTTTTTTATTAATATCAAAATTATTTGTATTTTGGCTAGATAAACTAACCAAAAACTAACCCCTAATGAGAGTGTATTTGCTAATTATGTTGTTTTTCAGCGGAATTTCTTTTGCGCAGAATACAATAACTGGTTCTGTTACCGATAGTAACAAACAATCTATTCCTGGTGCCAATGTGACAATTGTTGGAAGCTCAGGCGGAGTTTCAACTGATTTTGATGGTACATTTAAATTAACTACTTCCTCGAAACCTCCTTTTGTAATTAAGGTTTCGGCAGTAGGATTTGAAACTAAAACAGTAAATATTACATCGGCAAATCAAAAAGTTGATGTGGTTTTGAAAGACGAGGAAACTAAACTGGACGAAATTGTAGTTTCGGCGTCAAGAACTCCTGAAAGAGTTATTGAGTCTCCTGTTACGATCGAAAGAATGGGAATTCAGGAAATAAGGAACACAACAGCACCTACTTTTTATGATGGTTTAGAAAATTTAAAAGAGGTGAACTTTAACACCAGCAGTATTTCGTTTAAATCAATCAATACACGTGGTTTTGCGTCTGTAGCCAATACCCGATTCATGCAATTGGTCGATGGTATGGATAATTCATCTCCTGCATTGAACTTTGTGTTGGGTAACTTAATTGGAATTTCCGATATTGATGTGGCCAATGTGGAGCTTTTGCCTGGCGCTTCTTCTGCGCTTTATGGTGCAAATGCCTTTAACGGAATTATGTTTATGAATAGTAAAAGTCCTTTTACTAACGAAGGAATAAGTGTATATTATAAATATGGTCAAACAAGCCAAAAAGCAGCCGGAACAAATGATTATAATGATTTTGGAATTAGAGCTGCAAAAGCTTTTACAAAACATTTTGCATTAAAAGCCAACTTTACTTACATGGAAGCCAGTGAGTGGATTGCTGCGGATACTAGAAGTATGACGGGCGGTTCGATTGGGCACGCAATGAATCAAAATTATGATGGATTAAACATTTACGGTGATGAGGTTACTACTTTTATTCCGAATGTTGGACAAGTAAGCAGAACCGGATATCGTGAACAAGATTTAACGGATAATAAAGTTAAAAACGTAAAAGCTGATTTCTCAGCTCATATTCGACCTTTTGCTGATGACACAGAAATTATCGCACAATATAAAATTGGTTTAGGAAGTACAATTTACCAAGGAGCAAACCGATATGCACTGAAAGATTTCACGATGCAACAAGGTAAAGTTGAAGTAAAAGGGAAAAACTTTTTTGCCAGGGTATATGCTACTACTGAAGATGCCGGAAACTCCTATGACATGAGATTTGCAGCGTGGAATGTTAACAGAGCAGCAAAATCAGATCAGGAATGGTTTACCAATTATGCAACTGCATACCAATTGTCCGGAGCGGTAATGGGTACTAGTGCAAATGAGTCGGCGGCAATAGCAAGAAACTTTGCTGATTATAATGTACTTCCTGCGCAAATTTCTTTTATTCCAAAACCAACAGGTTCTGCACGATTTGAACCGGGTTCACCTCAGTTTAATAGTGCACTTGCAACAGTTGTATCTAATCCTGATTTAACTCAGGGAGCTAAATTTATTGATCATTCAAAATTATATCATTCAGATGTGAATTATAATTTTAGAGATATAATTAGATGGGCAGAAGTTCAGGTTGGTGGTTCGTGGAGACAATATGAAATGAATTCTGAAGGAACAATCTTTACAGATTATGACGGTCCTATTACGTATAGAGAATACGGCGCATATGGTCAATTGACTAAAAAATTCCTTGAGGACAGATTGAAATTTACAGGATCATTACGTTATGATAAAAGCCAAAACTTTGACGGTAATATTTCTCCAAGAGTTTCATTTGTGTATTCTGCCGGAGAATCTAAAAGACATAATTTCAGATTATCTTATCAAACTGGTTTTCGTAATCCAACAACACAAGATCAGTATATTGGTTTAGATTTAGGGCCTTTTGCTTTAATTGGTTCAGCGCCAGAAAATTTAGATCGTTTTCAGGAAACTGTAAATGTGAGTGCGGCAGGCCAAACAGTAGCAGGTCAGCCGGCAACAATCGGAATGTCTGGTCAAAATGCGTATAAAAATGCCTATACAGTAGCATCAGTTCAGGCTTTTGCGGCTTCTGCAAATCCTGCAGATCTTAAAGTTGCAAATATCGGATTGGTAAAACCAGAGCAGGTTCAGGCTTTTGAAGTAGGGTACCGTTCAGTGGTTCAAAACGATTTGTCTATAGATTTGAATGCTTATTACAATATTTATAATGATTTCATGAATACGGCGAGAGTTATTTCTCCTTACTATGGAACTGTTGGAACAGATACTGCGAATCCTGCGGTGCTGCAATCTTATCAGGCATTGGCATTTGGAGACAGAAGAGTTTATCAGGTTTACACCAATACTACCGCTCAGGTTTCATCATTAGGTTTTGGAGTTGGTTTGTCTAAAAAAGTATACAAAGATTTTGAATTGGGTGTTAATTACAACTATGCACAATTTGATTTTGATCAGGCAGATGATCCGAGTTTCATAGCAGGATTTAATACGCCAAAACATAGAATTAAAGCATCGCTTGGAAATGCTAAAGTGATTCAAAATTTAGGTTTTAATGTTAATGTGAGATGGAATACTGAGTACTTATGGCAGTCTTCTTTTGGAGATGGAATGATTCCGGAGAATACAGTTCTGGATGCTCAGATTAATTATGGTCTTCCAAAACTAAAATCGGTTATTAAAGTTGGCGCAACAAACCTTTTCGGATCTGACTATCTTCAGGTAATTGGGGCCGGAGCAATTGGTCAGCAGTGGTTTGTTTCCTGGACAATTAATCCATAATTAAAGTAGTTAGATGATGTAGGTTTCTTTTTTTGAATTTAGAATAAATGAGAAGAAAGAGGTAATAATTTTAAACTTAATGACATGATAAAAAATATGAAATGGCTGGTATTGGTTTCTTTAACCTTTATGGCATGTAATAATGATGATAATAATGATGCGCCTGCAGAAGTTCCTGTTGTACCAGGATCTGCAGTTTTTACAAAATATATAGCGCTTGGAGATTCATTTGCTGCGGGGTACAGTGACGGTGCATTATTTGCAAAAGGGCAGAGTAACTCTTACGCAAACATTTTGTCGCAACAATTTGCTGCGGCTGGAGGTGGCGCCTTTACAGCTCCTTTAATGCTGGATAATATTGGAGGTTTTTCCTCCGGCGGTGTACAGGTTCCTAAATTCCCGACGAGATATATTTTTAATCCTGCTACAAGCGGACCTGTAAATGTTCCCGGAGTTTCGACTACTGCAATTACGGCTCGTTTAACAGGATCTTTTAATAACATGGGAGTTCCGGGCGCAAAAAGTTTTCATTTAATAGCGCCTGGTTACGGAAATCTTGCCGGAGTTTTTGCAACTCCCGCAACTGCAAATCCTTACTTTGCTCGTTTTGCTTCATCTCCAACTACCAGCATTCTTGCCGATGCCGTAGCTCAGGCTCCAACATTTTTTTCTTTGTTTATTGGTGGAAATGATGTTTTGGGTTATGCTACAAATGGTGGAGTACCTTCATCTCAGGATCCGGTTTTAGGAGATGATATTACACCAACGGCGACTTTTAATTTTGCTTACAATACATTGGTTACCACTCTTACCGCTAACGGCGCAAAGGGAGTTGTGGCAAATTTGCCTTATATCACAAACTTGCCTTATTTTACAACAGTACCTTATAATCCGCTTACGGCAAAATCGCTTGGAGGTGATAATGAGGCGGTTGGCGTAGCTACTATAAAAGCCCTTAATACGCAATTGTATGAGCCTTTAAAACAGGCTTTGACTGCTTTTGGTGCTGGTGACAGAATCAATCTTTTGTCTGAAACCACATCCAATCCGTTGTTGATAAAAGATGAATCATTACCTAATTTATCCGCCCAGCTAACGGCGGCATTTACTCCAACATTAGGTGCACAAAATGCAGCTTTTTACGGTGCTGTATTTGGTCAGGCAAGACAGTCTAAGTCGACAGATTTAGTGATTTTAACAACTAGGGCCGCTATTGGTGCAAAACCTCTTGCTACTGATTCCGGCGTTGGAATTGCCCCGACAGCTCCATTGGATAAATTTGGGGTTACTTATCCCTTACAAGATAAACATGTTTTGATTCCGAGTGAAATTGCAGAAATTAAAACTGCGACAGATGCATATAATGTCATAATTTCTGCTGCTGCAGAAGCAAAAGGACTAGCTTTTGTCGATACCAGAAGTGTATTGGCGCAATTGTCAAACGGCGGAATTCGTTTTGGTAATTTTACTATGACTTCTTCTTATGCAGTGGGTGGCGCTTTTTCGCTTGACGGAATACATCCCAGTGCAAGAGGGTACGGTTTAATTGCGAATATTTTTATAGAGGCAATCAATAAAAAATATGGTTCAACGTTGCGACCTGTAGATTTGGCCTTATATCCAATTCAATATCCGGCAACAATTCAATAGTAAAAAAAAAATTTAGAAAAAGTCACTCATTTGTAAGATGCAGTGACTTTTTTTTATTTTGTAAAAAAAAATGCTTTTTTAGGTTTTTTAAGGTTGACTTTTAGGAATTAAACAAAATCGTAGTATTTTTTATGAAAAAAAAATTGATTTTATATTTTAAAAAATTATCTTTGCGCTCTGAAAAAAGAGGTATTTTCGATAAACCTAAATAGCTATTTAATAAATACATAAGTAATGTCAAAAGTAATAGGAAAAGTTGCTCAAATCATTGGACCAGTAGTTGACGTAGTTTTCAACGGTAAGGATGTTGAACTTCCAAAAATTTATGATTCTCTAGAAGTCACTAAAAAAGATGGAACTTTATTAGTTCTAGAAGTACAATCTCATATTGGAGAAAACACTGTTCGTACCATTTCTATGGATTCAACAGATGGTTTAAGCAGAGGATATGAAGTAGTTGGAACTGGAAATCCAATCCAAATGCCAATCGGTCCAGACGTATATGGAAGATTATTTAATGTTGTTGGAGATGCCATTGACGGTTTAGGTGAATTGCCAAAAACTGGAGAATTTGGTTTACCTATTCACAGACAAGCGCCAAAATTTGAAGATTTATCAACTTCGTCAGAAGTTTTATTCACAGGTATTAAAGTAATCGATTTGATTGAGCCTTATGCAAAAGGTGGTAAAATTGGATTGTTTGGTGGTGCAGGTGTTGGTAAAACAGTATTGATTCAGGAGTTGATCAACAATATTGCAAAAGGTCACGGTGGACTTTCAGTATTCGCAGGAGTAGGAGAGAGAACACGTGAAGGAAATGACTTGCTTCGTGAGATGTTAGAGTCAGGAATTATTAAATACGGTGATGATTTCATGCACTCTATGGAAAATGGAGGATGGGATTTATCTAAAGTAGATATGCCAGGAATGAGAGAGTCTAAAGCTACTTTCGTTTTCGGACAAATGAATGAGCCTCCTGGAGCTCGTGCACGTGTAGCACTTTCAGGATTATCTATCGCTGAATATTTCCGTGATGGAGCAGGAACTGATCAAGGTAAAGACGTATTGTTTTTCGTTGATAACATCTTCCGTTTTACACAAGCAGGTTCTGAGGTATCAGCACTTTTAGGTCGTATGCCTTCTGCAGTAGGATACCAACCAACTTTGGCAACAGAGATGGGAGCGATGCAAGAGCGTATTACATCTACAAACAAAGGATCTATTACATCTGTACAGGCGGTTTACGTTCCTGCGGATGATTTAACTGACCCGGCGCCGGCTACAACTTTTGCCCACTTAGATGCAACAACTGTATTGTCTCGTAAAATTGCTGAGCTAGGTATTTATCCAGCGGTTGACCCGTTAGATTCTACTTCAAGAATTTTAACTCCTCAAATTTTAGGAAATGAGCATTACGATTGTGCACAAAGAGTAAAAGAAATTCTTCAAAAATACAAACAATTGCAAGATATTATTGCGATCCTTGGTATGGAAGAGTTATCTGAAGAGGATAAACTTTCTGTATCCAGAGCACGTCGTGTACAACGTTTCTTATCTCAACCTTTCCACGTAGCGGAACAATTTACAGGTATTCCTGGAGTATTGGTTGACATTAAAGATACTATCAAAGGATTTAACATGATTATCGACGGTGAGTTAGATCATCTTCCGGAAGCAGCTTTCAACTTGAAAGGTTCTATTCAGGATGCTATCGAAGCTGGAGAAAAAATGTTGGCTGAAGCATAATAATCAGCAAAGCTTGATAAAATAAAAAAAATAAAAATTCCAAATTCCAAGATTGGGATTTGGAATTTTATAATTTGGAATTTTAAAAAACAGTTATGATTTTAGAAATAGTATCACCAGAAGCAAAATTATTTTCAGGAGAAGTAACTTCGGTTACACTGCCTGGAGTCGATGGAAGCTTTCAAATACTGAATCATCACGCTCCTATTGTTTCTATTCTAGAAAAAGGAACTATTAAAATTGTAGCTTCGGTTTTCAATTTTTCTAAAGATGTAGCGAGTAAATTCACGAAAGTAAATGACCAGACTTATACGCTAGATATCACGTCAGGTACTATCGAAATGAAAGACAATAAAATTATTGTATTAGTAGACTAAGACAATTTTATAATAAATGAAAAGCCAAACAGGAATGTTTGGCTTTTTTTATTGCGCGATGTTAAGACTTAATCATTGGCTTTAAAATTTTATCTTTCACTATGAAGTTACCAGAAAACAATATCAGAAACCTAAAAAATAAAAAACAGGATCAATCTGTACAATCGCCATATTCTAATAATTATGTTGATTTCTCGTCTGGTGATTATATTGGTTTTTCAAAACAAGGATCTATTTTTAAACTTGCAAATAGCTATTTAGCTGAAAATAAAAACTCAGTTACTAATTCTCTGTGTCAAACAGCAGAATTATTTATAGCGGAATTTCATGAGGCTGAATCGGCTGTAATTTTTAAAACAGGTAATGAGGCCAATACTATAGTTTTTGGTCTGTTACAGCAACAAAATGCGGTTATTTTGTATGATGAGCTATGTCATGCAACAACTCGTACTGGAATAATGGCGTCACAAGCGCAATCAGATTCATTTATGCATAATGATTTTGATGATTTAGAGCGCTTAATTCATAAAAATCAAGCGGCTACTATTTATATTGTTACCGAAGCGGCTTTTTCTATAGACGGCGACAGCCCCAATTTAGAAGAATTAATACTACTGTCAGAAAAATACAATTGTCATTTAATTATAAGTGAAGACCATAGTTTTGGGGTTTTTGGTGAAAAAGGTGAAGGTCTTTTACAATACCTTAATTTGCACCACAGAGTTTTTGCCAGATTAATAAGTTTTGAAAATAGTTTGGCATGTTCAGGATCGGTAGTGTTAGGAAGCGCTAAACTTAAAACAGATTTGGCAAGCTTTGCAGTCAGTTTTGAGAAATCAGCAGAATTGTCTCCCAGTTCTATTGCCACGATTTTTATTTCATATCAGCAGTTACAAACAGAAAAATTACGCATTGAAAAATTACGTCATAATATTGTCCTCTTTAATCAACAGAAAAACCTTTTGGGCTTAAAGCCTATATTTGTTAGAAGCAAATCGGCTATTCAATCTGCGATTGTTCCGGGTCATGAAAATGTAAAGCGATTGGCTTTGGAATTAAAAGAAAAAGGCTTTGATGTTAAACCGTTATTTTCTCCAACTGTTCCGGAAGGTCAGGAACGTCTTCTCTTTTGCATTCACAGTTATAATTCTAAAGAAGAAATCAATCTGGTTTTAGAGCTTTTTAGAGATTTCATTTTCTAATTAGATTAAAGAGATAGAAAGTAAAGAGCCAAGTTTTTTTTTCGATCTTCGGATTGTAAATCTTCGAATAAAAAAAAATTTTTCTCTTCTCCCTCCCTGTGTTTTTGACTGTTTCTAAAAAAAATAAAATTTTTTGTAACGTTTTGATTTTTTGATTACTTACGAGTCGTAATCAAATAAACCAAAATAATTATGAAAACTATTATCACATCGATCAAAAGAATCATTTGCAATATATTGCTTTTTTTAACCTCGTTACAAGTTACTTATTCATTGGTAAATCATCATTTACAGGGTAAGCCTTATCCACATCTTTTTACTATTATCGTTTGTTTGATTGTTGCGACTTTAGCTTCCAGGCAAAAAGAAAAATACAGTAGAAAATAATATAAGGAGTTTCAATCATCAATTAATCATCAACTTAATCAATCAAAAAATGAAAAATTCAATCAACTTAGTTCTAGTGCTAACTGCAATTATTTTTAGCATAAACATTCAGGCACAAATACAATCTCCCAGACTTGAAAATTCTCTTTTGTGGGAAGTGTCAGGAAACGGATTATCGAAACCCTCTTATTTATACGGAACCATTCATATGATATGTGGGGAGGATTATTTTCTTTCAGAAAAAACTAAAAAAGCATTTGAAGCTTCAGAAAAATTAGTTTTAGAAATCAATTTTGCTGATCCGAACGAAATGACGGAGGTGCAAAAGTTAGCAATGGGAAAAGAGACTTTGAGCAAAAAGTTAAGCACGGAACAATTAGCTAAATTAGAAGAAATTTTGAAAAAAACTGCAGGACTGACTGTTCAACAAGTTGACAGTTTTAGTTTGATGACGGTTATGAGTTTGATTTCGATGAAAAGTTTTGACTGTGTTGATCTGAAATTTTATGAAATGGAATTTATTGATCAGGCTAAAAAAAGAAACATTGAAATTGGCGGACTTGAAAGTGTCAAATCTCAATTTGCGATTCTGGAAAATGCTTATTCTAATGATGAAATTCTTAATTTGCTAAACGAATCAACTCCGGAAGAAACGGCTGAACTAGTTGCGATGTATAAAGCAGAAAATGTTGATGGTGCTTATGCGCTTGCTACTAATTTAAAATTTACCAGTGAAAAAACGAAAAAAGCCATTCTTGATGGAAGAAATATGAATTGGGTAAAAATTATGCCTGACCTAATGAAAAAAGAAAGTACTTTTTTTGCAGTAGGGGCGGCGCATTTAGGAGGTGAAGAAGGAATAATTAATTTGTTAAGAAGAGCAGGGTATCAGGTAAAACCAGTAACGAAATAAGATCGTGTTGAAAGTAAAAGAACAAGAGTTTTTAAATCGGATAGAAAATCACAAAGGCATTCTGTACAAAGTTTCTAAAATGTACATGGATAATTCTGATGATCAGCAAGATCTTTTTCAGGAGATTGTATGTCAGCTTTGGAAGTCGTACGATACCTTTAGAAATGAAAGTCAGTTCTCGACCTGGATGTATCGGGTTGCGGTTAATACGGCTATTGTTTTTCTTAGAAAAGAAAAAAGGAAAATTGATAAATATGAAATTGCTTCAGAAAATATTAAAGATGATGAAGGAGATTCTCACATCAAAGAAAATCAGCTGGATCATTTTTACAAAGCCGTTCAAAAGTTAGAAAAAATAGATAAAGCAATCATTTTTTATCAACTTGAAGGTTTTTCACATAAAGAAATTGGAGAAAATCTGGGAATTTCTGAAGGAAATGCCAGAGTGAAATTAAACAGAGCAAAAGAAAAATTAAAAGAAATAATTAAAAACCAAGGATATGGACTTTAACGATATACAAAACGCATGGAATAATGAAAAGACAGATAATGTTATTCTTCCAGATAATTTAGAAAAAATAAAGGCTGCAAGTACACCTATTGATAAGATTAAAAAAAATCTTAGAAACGATTTAATAGGTCAGAGCTTAGCCGTTATTATAATAGGCTTTGTGCCTTTGTTGTACCATTTCAAAACGCAGATGTTTGTTCCTTTTTATTTACTTTACAGTATGTTTGTAGCGGTATGTATTTACTATTTAGGGAAGTTGTACTTTTTCTATAAAAGGCTAAATAATATTACATTGAAAACAAAGGACAGTTTGTATGAAACCTATTTTGATATCAGGCTTAATATGGAATTGTACAAAACGTTTGGATTTGCTATTGTACCGTTTGTAGTGTTGTTTTTAATTGGACTTTTTTATATGAAATTAAGTAAATCAACAAACATGCAATCTCTGGATTTTAGTAATTCTGAATTAATAGCTTTTTTTGCAAGTGTAGCATTTTCAATATTATTTATGGGACTTGCATTAGAGTGGTCTGTACATTTTTTATACGGAAAATATGCTAAACAGATCAGGAACCTCCTTGATGAACTTAAAGAAGAATAATAAAAACAAAAAACCCATCAACTGATGGGTTTTCATTTTTAAGTACTATTTTATGATAAACTATTGAAATATAATTTTTCTGGTAGTGGTAAAATCATTTGCCAGATTTACTTTTACCAATAAAACCTGATTGGCCGATGATAGATTCTGGATCTGTAATTCGGTGTTGTTGA